>Ga0185299_10000036_pt1 | contig 426702 bp, 324 predicted proteins | sample PaiPotPPA55metaG_FD_128002 | JGI IMG/M metagenome (GOLD analysis project Ga0185299, IMG submission 128002) | Iron sulfur acid spring bacterial and archeal communities from Banff, Canada, to study Microbial Dark Matter (Phase II) - Paint Pots PPA... ...
CCGGATAAGCCGACGGTAACGCTCAGCGTCCCCGACCCGAATCACATCAACAGCTTTATGAATTTCCGCGTTGCGGATATTCAAGCGTGCTATGAATTATGGAAAAGTCGAGGAGCCGAGTTCATCACGGAGCCGATACCCAAGTACGGCGAGATTCGCTGCTACGTCCGCGATCCTGACGGTTATATTATCGAGGTCGGACAGAGCACCGATCTCACTTACGGTTAATGCCCGGTTAACGCTCGGCCCGGAAAAAACATTCTCACAGTCCCCGGCGAATTGTCGGCTACTCGGAAGTTACCGCCCAGAAAGCGGCCGGGCGGTCAACTTCTAGCCCGCCGTGCTTAAGTTAGCGCTTACTGGGCCCTACGCTCGGAAATGCTTATCATGTAATGCCGTCGCCATCTTCCAGGGCTGACCCCGACGAGTTGATGGAATGTGCGCGTGAACGCTGCCTGGTCATTAAATCCCGACTGAATCGCGATGTCGATCAGCGACATGCCGGTCTGGCTCATCAATTCTTTAGCGTGGTCAATGCGATGCTGAGTCAGCCACTGGTGAGTGGAGGTGCCGAAAGAGGTTTTGAATGAACGGGCAAAGTGGCTGACGGAAAGCCCGCATTCGCGTGCAATGTCAGAAAGCCGGATCCGGCCATGCATGTTCTCATGAAGAAGTTCGGAGGCTCGTCTTTTCTGCCATGGCGCTAGGCCTCCGTTTGAACTCCGTACTGTTTTCTGGAGTACACCATAACGCTGGATAAGATGTGCTCCGAGGATGAGGCTGAATTGATCGAGAGCCAGCACAGAGAGACTGTCGCTCCGCCCAAGGAACGGAAGAATGCTTTTGGTGATCTGGGCCACAACTAGATCGTCTTCGAGCACTGCCAGGCGATAGTCACTTATCCGGCCAAAACCGAGGTCCTCGGCAATGTCATCTAGTCCCTTGCGAGGGACAGAATAGTGAACGTAATCGAAGGCACTACCTGCCCAGCATCTTGGCTGTGAATCGAAATCGATGATATTGGAGCGAAACGGGTGAACGATGGATGTGGCAATGAGCTTGTCTGCGGTCCACACCTGATAGCTCGATGGTGAAAGAGACTTAAGGGAGATCGACACTAGCAGAGCGGGGACGGGCGATAGCTTTGTGATTCGGTCAGGAAGCCCAGCCGGCGACTGGAGCCGGGTGATCGTAAAAGTCCCTGGAGTACGAAACTGCGATGGAACGGAGGAACTCCCATCCAATTGAATGAACGTTGTGAAGGGAGCTTCAGGTGACGTCTGCGGAGTCTTGTCTGCCTTCGGAGCGTTCTTGTCCATCGCGACCTCCGGCGCAGTACGTTTCGTCGTGCATATGATGACAGGTTTCGGTTAGGATTGCATCCGCACAAGGGGGCCGGCCTCACGCACAGCGGCAACCTCATGAATGAGCAACGCTGTGTGCCTCGGATTTGATGGGTAGGGTGAAACAAAAACTTGCGCCGCGGGAAGAGTTATCGGCAGCCCACAAGCGGCCACCGTGCGATTCGACAATCGAGCGGCTGATGCGAAGTCCCATGCCGGTGCCGTGAGTCTTGGTGGTAAAGAAGGCGTTAAAGATCTGATCTGCCTGGTGCCGGGGCAGTCCCACGCCGGTATCGCTGACCGACAGCAGCAGTTCATTGTTTTCGGCTGTCTGCGACTTGATGATTAGCTCACGCGGCCCATCCACGTCGTGCATCGCATCGATACCATTCACGATGAGGTTCATCAGCACCTGCTGCAATTGCACGCGATCTCCTATGACATGGGGAAGATCTTCGGCCAGCTCTGTTCGAACTGATATGGAGTGTCGCGATGCTTCGTCTCCCAGGAGGACGATCATCTCTCGAGCAACTTCGTTTAGGTCAACCAACTCCCGTTGCGCAGTACCCTTCTTGAAGAGCAGACCGACCCGGTTGATGATTTCCGAGGCACGCTTTGCGTCTTTGACAATTCTCCACGCGGCCTCGCGCGCCTCTTTCAGATCGGGTTCGCCGCGCGTAATCCATCGCACGCACGTATTGGCGTTTGTGACTACTGCGGCGATCGGTTGTTTCACTTCGTGCGCCAGAGAGGCAGTTAACTCTCCCATGGTGGTCAGCCGGCTGGCGTGCGCGAGATCGGTCTGCGCCTGACGCAGCGCTTCTTCGGCACGTTTGCGTTCGGTTATGTCCCGCGCCAGTTTCGATGCCCCCACCACGCGGCCCGTGGCATCTTTCATCGGGGAAATCGTCAAGGAAACGTCGAGCAGGCTGCCATCCTTGCGCATGCGGACCGTCTCGAAGTCGTCGACCCGCTCACCTCGCGTGAGCTGCTCAACAATCGTTTTTTCTTCGTCACGACGCTCAGGAGGAATAATCAGTGTGATATTCTGGCCAACCGCTTCTTCCGCAGCGTAGCCGAACAGCCGTTCTGCGCCCTTATTCCAACTGGTAATGACACCATTCAGAGTTTTGCTCACAATTGCATCGTGCGACGATTCCACAATCGCAGCCAGCAAACGGGTAGCCTGTTCTGCCCGCTTGCGCTCGGTGATGTCCGTCGAGCTACCCACAAATTGCACTAAATCTCCGGCTGCGTTCAAAACAGGATGGCCGACGGTGTGGATGTATTTGGTCGTGGCGTCCGGGAGCAGGATTCGGAATTCCACTTCGTAATCCGACTTCCGGTCGATTGCTCGGTCGATTGCCCCTTTCCACTTGGCTCGATCCTCCGGATGAGTGCGCTGCAGAAGTTGTTCAAAAGCGGGCGGGCCATTTTCTGGATCGAAGCCATAAATGCGGTACCATTCCTCGGATAAATGCAAGGCCTCTCTTCCCGCTACCCGCCAGGCCCAGCTCCCTGTGTGCGTGAGCCTCTGTGCCTCCGCCAAGTACGCTTCGCTTCGCTGCAGCTTTTCTTCCTGCCGTTCCAAGGTCTGGGCAGCGAATCGCCTATCCATCCAGGACGTCAGCAAGGCCAGCCCGAGGACGACGAAGGTGACGGCGGCGATTCCGGCGGTGCCGAGTGTGGAGATGCTCACCGCGTGAGACAGGTCCGCCGGCGTGCCCGAGGGCGTGAAACTGGCGGCGGCCATGCCGGTGTAATGCATGACGGGGATCGCGGCGCCCATCACGACGGCTCCAGCCAACTTTTCCCAGCCGATCCCCTTTTTCTCATTCCGGAAGTGAAAGGTAATCCATAGCGCTGCGAAAGAGATCAGAACCGCGAACACGACGGACATGACGACGAGGGAGGAATTAAACTGGCATATAGCCGGTAGACGCATCGCGGCCATGCCGATGTAATGCATACTCGCAATACCCGCACCCATCAGGACACTTCCCGCGACCGCTCGGGAAGCAGCCATTTTCTGTCGGCTCACCACGCCCAGGGCAATGACCGATGCGAGAATGGCCGCAAGCAGTGATAGCAGAACGGTCGGCCAATGGTAGGCCACGGGAACCGGCAGGACGAACGCCAGCATCCCAATGTAGTGCATGGACCAAATGCCAATTCCCATCGCGCCGGCCCCGCCCAGCAGCCAAACCGCGCGAGTCCACCCGCCCGCGGCCGTTACGCGACCTGCGAGATCCAGAGCTGCATACGACGCCACCATGGCAATCAACACCGAAAGCGCCACGAGCGCGTAGTTGTACGAGCCAATCAGGTTCACGGCAGCCATTTAACTCCATCCGGTTGCTATGCGGAACAGTCGCCCTCTTCAGCGAGTCTTAGGATACCGCCGGCTCGGTGAGTATGGTGACTGGTGCAAGCTTGGCCATACTTAGCATGGCAGGAAATTTAGCTCACTCCAGTGAAGATTAACAAGCCCTAGTTCGATGTGAATCGACGAAGGGCTTGATCCTTCTCGGCGCTTATTGGGCAAAGCCCCGAAACCACACTAAACCCTTGCGGAGGTCATGCTTCCAGCACACCTCCCTGTACGCATTCGTCGTGTAATCTAAGTACTCTTAATTCACGATTGGAGAGATCGCATGGCGCGGAAATTGGATAGCAAGAGAAAAGTTGCGGTTTTAGGCGCGGGAAAGATGGGCGCGATTCTGGCGCAATCTTTTTTGCGCGATGGCTTGTTGTCCCCGGCACAGACCTGGGCGACAGTGGCGCACCCGGAACGCGCGCGCCTGCTCAAGGAACGATTGAAAATTCATGCTGGAACGGATAATGCTGAGGCGGTGAAGGGTGCCGATATTATTTTCCTTTGCGTGAAGCCCCAAGTGGTGGCGGATGTGGTGCGTGAGATTCGAGCCCATGTTCACGAGAAGCAGTTGGTGATCTCGGTGGCGGCGTCTGTTCCAACCGAGATGATTGAACGCGCGCTTGAGAAAGAAGTACCTGTCGTACGAGCGATGCCGAATACTCCCTGCGTGCTGGGTGCTGGCATGACCGCGCTTTGTAAAGGTAAGTTCGCGACCAAACAGCATCTGGAGGCAGCCACAAAGTTTTTCGACGCGGTCGGCCGAACGGTAGTCGTTGACGAAAAACATATGGATGCGGTCACAGGGTTGTCGGCGAGCGGTCCGGCATATATCTACATCATTCTGGAATCTCTCGCGGAAGCGGGTGTGAAGGTCGGGCTCCCGCGCGATGTGGCGACGCTGCTAGCGGCACAAACCACCATGGGCGCAGCACGCGTGGTGCTTGAAACCGGAGATCATCCAGCACTACTCAAAGACGCCGTCACAACGCCTGCCGGGTGCACGATTGACGGCATCATGGAACTCGAAGAAGGCAAACTGCGTGTGACTCTCATTAAAGCTGTGGTGAAAGCTGTGCAGCGAGCTAAGGAGTTGGCATTTTCTTAGGGTTGCGCTCCAAAGCGCGAACGAAACGAAAGGAAGATTTGCATATGTTGGCGAGACCTGCGCGTGGCCAGATGTGCAAGAAAATTGCGATATCACTGTTCTGTGTTCTGTTCTGTATAGTTCTGTTCTGTGTAGTTGCAGTTTCGCTGGCGAGTGCTCAATCCCTTCCAGAAATGCGCATGACAATCGACGAGATTCGCGGCAGCTGGCCTCTCGAAAATAATCAGATTGGAAGTTCGGGTGTTGCTGGCGTGCATACCAAAGTCCTCTTCGGCGATCCTGCGAAAGCTGGCTTTTACACGATTCTGCTATTCGTGCCGGCGCACACTACCATCCAATCCCATTCCCATCGCGATGAGCGCGTCGCAAGCGTTCTGTCGGGCGAATGGCATTTTGGCTACGGCGATCATTTCGATGCCGCGTCGCTGAAGACGCTTCCGGCGGGAAGCGTCTATTCGGAACCGGCCGCGCGAAATCATTATGCGCGGACTGATGCGGAGCCCGTTATTGTCCAGATCTGCGGGTTCGGTCCGACCGACACCCGATACTTCGATCCGGCCAATGATCCGAAGTTTCGACCAAGCAAATAGTCGTGCACATTGTTGAATCCATTCGCGCCCTACTCGGAGGATTAGTCGGAGAGCTTCTATCTAATCTGGTTGGGGGCTGCGAAGCTCACACTAACATCGGTCTGGAACTGGGTAGGCGAGTTATGTACACGGTAAGGTTGGTAGCGCCATCTACGTACAGCGTCGGCGGCTGCACTCGCTAGCGCCGGGTCTCCACTTATAGTGTGAATGTTAGAGACGGTCCCGTCATCGGCTACCAGTATTTCGAGCACAACATTGCCAGGGCCAGCGCGGTGAGCAGCCAACGCTTCGGCGGGAAATTTGGGCTCAGTACGGTTCAGAAGTCGTCGTTCCGCCTCCTGAGGAGAAAGCCAAGCGCTTTGGGACGGAGCGATTCTGGCGGTCGATGATGCTTCTACGACTGCATTTTTGTCTTGGCCGTTGGTCTCACTCGCCGATGTGGAACCTTGATATCGCCCTTCGGCGGCTTCCGTCGCGGACGCAGCCGTAGCGGGCGCAGGCTTAATGCGAAAAACGACTTTTCCTTTTTTATAAACAACCAGTTCTCCTGCGGCCGCTGGAGTTGCAGATTTTTCCTTCTCTTTCTGTCGGCCCCGTGCTGACGCTCTATCCAAAGTTCTCTCTGCGTTGCTAGCTGACTTCTTTCCCGACGGATGCGCTTGATCCGATGGGCTTGAAGCGCGAGAGCTCTGACTGGCAAGACAGGTGGGATCTTCCGGTCGACTGCAAGGCTGGGAATCCACTTGGGAAGTTGCTCCGGACCGAGATGAGCTTGGTCGGAGCCATCCGACACGAGAACCGATCATGACACTGAATCCTATTGCCGCAGCAATAACTAACCCCCCGAGCACCAGGCTCCAGCGCTCATAACTCGGGCGATCGGCTGCTGGGGCAGCAGCGGAGATGGGATGGTGCTGACCTCTTATCGCAGAAGCGAACTCCGGCGCAAGAGCTTCCTCAGGCACAACGTCACCAGTGACCGGCAACGATTCAGGAACTGGCGAGGCCGAGACGACAAGCGTCGGTGCAGCCGGATAGGCAGACCATTGGACTGAAAAATCCGCTGGGCCGAAATCGGGCGGTTGAAGCGGCGGGGGCATGAAGTCGTCCGATACTGAGGCGACGGGCTTGTGCCAGCCGAGTTCTGTGGCTACCACGCGAATGCGAGCACACTCAGCAGCGAATCCTTGCAGCAGCGTTTGATGGGAATCGGAAAAGGCGTGGGGACTGGCCGAGAACACCTCGATAATTCCCATCAGCTCTGTATCTCTATCACCCTCATTCCCATTACTCCCCGCAATCTGACGATCAGCCGACTCGTTCTTTGAATTGACGGAAACATGCTGTGCGTCCTCCTCCGTGCGGCGGAACACGGGAACAACAAGAATGGAACGGATACCAAGATGTTGTGCGGCAGTGAGATCGACACGTGGATCGGCTTCGGTATCGACGGAAATCTGGGCTTGACGGGTTTGCAAGCAGGCTCCGGAGAGTCCGTCAGCGGGATTGAGGGTCAGGCCGAGGCCGGGGGCAAGTTCTCCAGTTGTGGCTCGGCAGACCGTGGTATCGCCACGCGGGAGCGCCAGCGCCGCTCCTCCCGCGGCAGTCGCGGCTGCGGCGCGGGCGACAAGTTCATTCAGTACCAGATCCAGCGCGAGGTCAGGCGGAAAACCAGCGAGAAGGTGCTCCTCTAGCGTATGGGCGAGATCAGGCGGCGAACCATCCGGGGGTAACTCGGACATCGGCATGGATTGCTGGAGCATACTTGTTGCTGGGCCTGAAGGTTACTCCAAGTGCAGGCTCAGTGGCTGAGTTTCCCCCGAAATCGTGGGGAAGTCAATTGGCCCGTAGGCCAAGTTGTTTGCATGTTAGAGAATCGGTAATTCACCTTGCGGACCCCTCTAATTTGAGTACTCAGTGAACGTGAGCTTGTTAGTGAACCCGGGAGATGTAGCGTTGACGATTACTGTACCGGCAGTATTCGGCAACGTTAACCATGTACGAGCATTGCCAGTGGAATCGGTGACCGCAGAAGCCGGGGTGACGACGCCACCGTTGTTAGCGGTAAAGTTGATCGTGATACCAGCGACTCCATTCTTGTAGATATCCTGGGCTTTCACGACCATGGGGTTGGGAAGGGTAGAACCGGCTGGCCCGGTCTGCTGCGACCCTCCGTTCGCGAGAATGGCTGTGGCAGGACCAGCCTTGGCCGTTGCCGCGGCGGTAGTACTGCCAAACCCCGTTCCCGAGACAGTTATCGTGTAGCTGCCAGCTTTCTTGGGAAGAGTATAGGTGGTGGAAGCGTGGCCGGTGGAATCGCTAACGGCGGAGGCGGGATTGAACGTCCCGCAAGAGGTGCTGCCAAGCACTTGGCAACCGTCACTGAAGTTCACCGTGGCTCCAACGTCCGGCTGGCCAGTATAAGGGTTGAAAGCTTGGACTCGAATAGGTTGGGAAAGCGTGCTGCCCGCCGTCGACGATTGGCCGCTACCGGAAATAATGTTAACGACGTTAAACAGCCCATAGGCTTCAAGGGTCGTCTTGGTGGCAACATACACCCGGCCATTAGCCACCGTCTGAGTCGCGAAATGACCGACAGCCGGCAGCTTGTCACGACCATTCGGAGCCTGGTTGGTGGTGTAGAGCAAATCCAGCGTGACGGCGTCAAAAGCGTAAAGTGCTGAACCGCCGATGACCCACATAACTCCATTCGTGTTGCCATTGGCAGAAATCGTCGGTGAATGACTGCCGGGATATCTTGCAGGGGTTTTCGTCGGCGTACCCAGCATTCCGCCAGACAACGGGTAGGCTATGAGTGGAGAGTTATCAGGGGCGAAATATAGGGTGTTGTTCCAGTAGGCTGGAGACCCGAACATCACGTCTTTTGTGGTATTCACGAGGGTGACATGTTGTACAACACCAGCATCGTTGGCGGAGTACATTCCGAGGTTGTCGCGATTGAGTACATAAACAATTCCCTGCTTACCACTAGCAATTACTTCGTGAGGATAAGGACCCGGCTGGTCCGGGAGAATCACAGCTCCGGTAGAACTCAAATCAAAATCAGCCGTGTTTAGATAGGCTACGTTCGAGGGCGTGAAATAATCCGCCACCGCTAGGTCGGGGGAAAGCTTCAGGACGCTGTTGCAGTAGGACTGACCCCCGCTCGGAATATCGTAGCCGTGCGAGCCACATTCGGCGGTCTCGGCGTAAATGTAGCCGGATTCGTCGGCAGCGAGGCCGACGCCAGCCTGCCATATCGATGTTAAGCCCCAATCCGGCGAGGTGTTGAAGACATTCAGTTGCGACAGACTGGATGGGTCATAAGAAAGGATCCAGCCGCTGTTGTTGTCGTTGCAATAGTTAGAGCCAAATCCAAGGTAAAGAATGCCGTTAAGCAACAAAAGTCCCGGCCGGTTCTTCTGATGCAAACTATCAAATACCGTGTTGCGACCTGCGATGCTTCTACTCGTGGCCGTAATCAAAACAGGGCTGCCTGGTCGCTCGTTCCCAGTTGTAATATCCAAGGCGTGCAGATGATGGCGAACCGTGGTGTTAAGAAGAGTTTTAGCCACCAGATACATGGTATTGGTAGCGGTATCGATCACTGGAGTGCCCACGATGCCTTCCTGGTTAAAGCCGGGAGACGTTCCGCACGGAAGGTAGATGCCGCTGGCGACAGTCCCGCCATTAAGCATGCTGGCATACCACAGTTGGGAACCAGTGTCCGCGTCGATTGCGTAAACTGAATCCGCCTGGGTTACTACATAGACAACATTATGCGTGCCTTGGCCGGCAATACTGACGTTAGCTACGTAGAGCGGTTGTGCCATCGCGATATAGTCGATGGGAAAGCTGAATAGACGTCCGAAACCCGCCTGGTTGACATTTGCAGGAGCAAGAAGAGTTTCTTGAGTGTTAGCACCGTCGCGTGCATTATTAGTCCTGCTGGTCGAGAACGGTTGCTGCGCGAACGAAGAGGCAAGAAAAGCGATGCAAACCGCGATCAGTCTGAGAACAGCTTGGGATTGCGGGTGAGCTGACACGCAACGCGAGCGCCACGGGATCGTGAAATGTGGGACCGGAAACACTGCCATGTTCCTCCAAAATATCAAGCGCAAGAATTTCCTGCGTTTAAGGTAGCATTTGGGACACCAGGGGGGAAATATCTGCCGCAAACAAAGCTTGGATCAAAGTGTAACGATTATATGGTTTTATACACCTTACAGCGGTGGGGATACAATTCTCTGTAGCCGGAAAGACGCAATTGTTTGCACATTTTGAAGAGCGATTCCACCCCCGCAAAAGCCCGGTGGCGAAGGCTTCCCGCTCCACTGCCGACCCTTCCCCTCCATCCAAAAGAAACTAACTGGTAAACACCGAAGGAGCGACTATGACCGACACTCGATTGGATGAGCGCAATCAAGCCGAAATCGAGCGAAGTGCCAGCGAGGCCGCGAAAGTCGTTCTTAAGCCCTCGGACCGAGTTCAGATTGAACGCTACCTCGATCCGCCGGAAGACACGCCCTATGCACTTGAGTACGCTTTTCACCTCTTGGGCAACGTTAGAGGCAAGACCGTAGTAGACCTCGGCTGTGGCACAGGGGAGAACCTTATTCCGCTGGCAGAGCGTGGCGCTCGCGTAGTTGGGATGGACATCTCCCCCGACCTCATCGCCATCGCCCAGAAACGCCTGAACGACGCGAACCTCCACGCATCCGTATCGGCCGGTGATGCGTACAACACTGGTCTTCCGGATGAATCTGTAGACGTCATTTTTTGCGCCGCTCTGATTCACCATCTCGATATAAAGCTTGTTCGCGACGAAATGTGGAGGATCCTGCGTAAAGGCGGGGTGATCATCCTGAAAGAACCCATCCGATTCTCCAAAGGATATGCCTGGCTTCGCGGACTGCTGCCGGCACATGGAGACATTTCCGATTACGAGCACCCCCTGACGAGAGAAGAACTGGCGACGATGACTGAGCCTTTCAAGGTGACGGGGACCCGCTATTTCCGATTGCCCTTCGTGCCACTGGTCTTGCGCGTTCTGCCCTCAAAAATCGATGCCGCCTGGAAAACCAGCGATTGGATATTGCGACGCTGGCCGCTAAGTGAAAGCTACGCGACAGGAGTTGTCATGAAGTTGCACAAGCGTGAATAGGAATGAGAAATCCGTTCGGAGTAAAACGTACGACAACTTTATTGCTTGATGCGCAGAGGGAAGATGCTACGGCTTCGTGGCTTCCACAAACCATCGTTTCGATCGCTCCGAAATGAAACGCCAGCGAAGTTAGCGCCCTGAAGCGCGAGTCTAATTTCCCCGCTCCTGAAGAGATTCTTTTTTCCGCAGCCGAACAAACGAACATCCTGCGAGGAAAATTGTTATGTGCTTTGGCTACCGCGGCAGGCTTAACATCGATACCTGTGATTTGCCGGACCGACGGAAGACCGAGTTTATCTGGCGTTAATCCATCGTCGCAACCGAGGTCCAGCACTCTCATTCAGTTCTAACTCCAGCGGGGAAATTGACGAGTTTACTTCGCGAGTTCACTTCCCGAGTTTACTTCCTAAAATTTCGATTAACTTTCCCGCACCGGAGAATAGCATAACGGTTTTGCGATTGCGGCAAGAGTCTAACTACAGTCAATAATCCATGCGTAGGCGAACGGAAAAGGCACGTGGTGAACCTATCGCCGTGCCCGAGAAAGCGCTGGCAAAATTAATTAAGTTCAGGCGATCGTTAATATTTCGAATGTCTGCTTGCAGCCGCACCGCGCGTGATTCCTTCTTATAAACAGTAATGGCAGAGGAGAGATCGAAGGATAGCGAAGGCCGAACTCGCTGGGCGCCCAGGTTTACCCGGTTTACGACAGCCTGGCCGAATTCTTCGACTAGAGTTTGCGGCGATTCACCCTTCAACTCGACGGGCAGGCCGCGGCCGTAGGAGGTCCCTGCGGAAATCCAAAATCGTGCCCAAGGCTGGTAGCGAACCTGCCCGTGAGCCGTATGGCGCTGGTCCTGCGAAACCCAGATGCGGGCATTGGAATTCAGAAATTGCGAAATGTTCTCGCCCAGAAATAGTCCGCCGACCGCAGGCAAGCGTGCAGAGGCAACCATGTAAGAGTAATTGAACCATGCCGAAAAGGGTCCCCATTGCGGCAGAGCAAGGTCACTTTCGGCGCCGTAGATACGACCCGAATTAAGTGCGATGGGAAAGCTGACCCCAGTGTTCAGCAGAACATCATCGTCAGCGAAGTTGCGGATATCCCGTCGAAAGACGTTGGCGGAGATATGAGCCTTCTGAAAAATCTCTTTTGTGGCACCTAATTCATAGTAATTAGCCCGAGACGGATGAAGAGTAAGTTGGGCGGCAGCGCCGTTCAGCGTGCGCACGTTTGCGGACGTGCTCAGGAGCAGATTCTCGATAGCAGGAGTACCGAAGGCACGGTCATAGGATCCGCGAAACACGACACCGAGGCTTGGAATATACCAAGAGAGCCCGAAGCGCGGACTCCAGGCGGAATCAGTGAGCCGCACGCTGTAGTGATCGAAACGAATTCCTCCGCTCAGGTTCAACTTGCCAAAGTGCGCGTTATCTTGAACGAAGAATGCTTGTTCACGATCATCGGCGGATTGGTGAAAGAAGAAATCGAGCGGCGTCGAGGGATCAAAAATTGGTTGTCCGTTGAGCCCAGTTGCAGTGATGTGATAAGAAAACTTTTCATGAACGAAGCCGTAGATAGAATCAACTCCGGCTTTGAGTTCGTGGTGCTGAAGGCTTGCCGCCACCGTAGCGCTCGCGTAACCTTCGCGGAAGCCGCGGCTCTGAAAAGGCTGAATTGGAGTTGACGCTGCATTCGAATGGAGATCGGCTTCTTCATCGCGCACCCGTCCCTGCAAGGTTCCGAGGACATTGGCAGAAAAAGTATGTTGATAGGAGACTTGGCCTGATACCTCCTGATTGCTGCGATCTTCTCGCTGTAAGTTCTGCTGCTGGACCAGTTCGTTGGGCACTCGGAACCCGGTGTGGTCAAAACTCAGGGACAGTCGAAGTCGATCCTTTGCCGTAATATCGCGCTCGAAACTTCCCTTGACTCCCGCAAGGGTGGCGGTATTCGTAAAGTTCTCGACGACGGGCGGATCCAGAAAACGGTCGGTGTGGGCGGAGTTCACAGAAAGGCCGAAAACGTTGCGGCCTTCGACATAACTGGTGCCAAGGTAGGCGTGTTCGGTATTGAAGCTCCCGCCGCCAAGAATTGCGGTGCCATGCAAACCGCGCGCCGGATTGCGGTCTGTCACCGTCTCGATCACTCCTCCAACCTTGCGGCCAAATTCCGGGGGGATGCCGGATGTGTAGGTCTTGACCGACTGTGCGTCGTCGAGATCATCGGAAGCCGAGAAAGCCGGGGACCGGTTGTTAAAGATGGGTAATCCATCAACCACATACTGCGTGTCGTATTCCGAGCCACGAGGATGAAGGACGCCGTTCGCCTCGAGTATCCAGCCTGGCTGCGATGCAACGACATCGGTAGCCTGTCGCCCGGGTGTAGCCGCTGCCCGGTCGCGGAGAGCGACGGCTCCAAGTTGATAAATATTGCCGGCGTTGGTGGTATCGAGTAGCGTGCCCGAGTCGGTAACAGCAACCGTCTGAGCCACGGGCGCGACCGAAAGCGTGATTGATATTTTTTGTGGTAACTGAGACCGAATCTCCACAAAGGACTGGTAGAGAGCGAATCCGGCGTGCTCCAATGTCAGATGATAGGTGCCGAAGGGTAACTCTTTAGCGGTGAAGTCGCCGGTGGAAGCGGTATCAAATGCAAGTTCGAAGTGGGTTGCCTGACTAATAAGATTGCCGTGCGCCGCGAGAGCCGCACCGTCTGAATCAGTGACAAAGAGGCGGAGTTCCCCGGAACGATCTTGGGCGCGGAGCAGCGATGGTAAAAGCAGCAGGAGCAGCATGCTACTAATACGAGCGGCGTTTGTTAAAGCACAGCGCAGATTGATGCTCCGAAATCGTCGGGAAGAGCATTAAAGCATTTTACCGCTGTTAGATGCTGGGTCTTGCTAATCGTCGATGACTAATCGGCCAATTGATGGCATCTGAGGTGACAAACATCACTTTTTCGTGTGAGATTCGATTTCCCATTTAGAGTCTCCGTTATCAATCAAGTCGCTTAGTATCTTCAAAGAACTGCTACAGTTATATGTGCACACCGTCGAGCCGGTGGGCAAATCAAAATGAAAGAGAGATGCTCGCTATGCGTGTTGCAGTTGTCGGTTCGGGTTACGTGGGATTGGTTACAGGAGCCTGTTTTGCGGACCTGGGGCACGAGGTCACCCTCGTGGATAACGATACGAAGAAACTCACCGCGCTCAGGAACGGCGAAGTGCCAATCCACGAGAACTTTTTGCCCGAGTTGCTGGAACGGCACCGGGGAGAGCGCATTAAATTCTCAAGTGACCTTCTGGAGGCAACGCGCGAGAGCGATGCCGTGTTCATCGCCGTCGGCACTCCACCTACCGAGCAGGGCGACGCCGATCTGTCGTACGTGGAATCTGTAGCGCACGAAATCTCCGCGGGCATCGATGGATACAAGGTGGTCGTGGAGAAGAGCACAGTACCGGTCTACACGAGCCAATGGATTCGAACGATCATCACGCGCAACGGGGCCGATCCATCGCAATTTGATGTAGCTTCAAATCCAGAATTCCTGCGGGAGGGTACCGCTGTCACCGATTTCCTCTATCCTGACAGAATTGTGGTTGGAGTTGAAAGCGAGCGCGCAGCCGAAGTAATGCGCGAACTCTACGGCCCCTTGACCAGCGGTTGGTATTACGGACGTACCGATGCGATTCCGCGTCCGGAGTCTGCGAAAGTACCGCCCCGGCTGATTGTCACCAGCACGAAAAGCGCGGAATTAATCAAACATGCGTCCAATGCCTTTCTTGCAATGAAGATTTCTTTCATCAATGCGGTCGCATCCATCTGCGAATCCGTAGGCGCTAACGTGGAGCAGGTGAGGGATGGAATCGGGACCGATTCAAGGATCGGACCGCGATTTTTGAACCCCGGTATAGGTTATGGAGGATCCTGCTTTCCGAAAGATCTGATGGCATTTCGTGCCGTAGCCAAGGAAAGCGGATACGACTTCCGCTTGCTCGAAGAGGTGATGCGGATTAATGAGGAGCAGCGGCATCGCTTCCTGCGCAAGGTTCGGAGCGTGCTATGGACGTTCCGCGGCAAGCGACTTGCAGTACTGGGCCTTGCATTTAAGGGCGGTACCGACGATATCCGGGAATCACCGGCATTGCTGATGGTGCAGGAATTGGTGCGCGAAGGCTGCAACATTTGCGCTTACGACCCGGCGGCGATGGAACGCGCGAAAGAAGTGCTGACGTCAGGGGTGGAGTTCGCGGAGGACGCGTATCAGGCGGCGGAGGGTGCTGACGCGCTATTGATCCTGACCGAGTGGGAAGAATTCGCCTCGCTCGATTTGGCGCGTCTGCGCACGCTCGTGAAATATCCTATCGTTCTTGATGGACGAAATCTGTATGATCCGGCGGTGATGGTGGAACACGGGTTCTCATACTACAGCGTAGGGCGCGCGTCCGCTTTGGCCGAGGAGTCTCAGGCCGCTTCACTTGCAAAGAAACGGGAGCGTGCCTGAAATCGTGATGGTCCAATCTGACAAAAAACGGCGCGCATTGGTAACTGGCGGTGCGGGCTTCTTAGGGTCGCATCTTTGCGATGGACTCCTCGGCGAGGGCTATTCGGTAATCGCGGCGGATAATCTGCTGACTGGATCACGAGCTAACATTGAGCATCTCCGGAACGACGCACGATTCGAGTTTGTAGAGAAAGATGTTTGCCAGCCTGGGGACTGGGGAAAACTGGATTACGTGTTTCACTTTGCCAGTCCGGCAAGCCCGGTCGACTACGCTGAACACGGCATTGAGACGCTGCAGGTAGGATCGTACGGAACCTTTGAGGCTCTCGAAGCGGCGCGCAAATCGGCCGCCAAATTCATGATGGCGTCGACCTCGGAGTGCTACGGAGATCCCATGGTGCATCCGCAGACGGAAACCTACTGGGGAAATGTCAATCCGATTGGGCCGCGATCGGTATACGACGAGGCGAAGCGGTTTTCTGAGGCGGTTACCATGGCCTACCACCGCTACTACAAGGTCGATACCCGAATCTTGCGAATCTTTAACACCTACGGCCCGAGGATGCAGATCAACGATGGACGAGTAATCCCGAACTTTATGTGGCAGGCCTTGCGCGGAGAGAACCTGACCGTCTATGGCGATGGAAGTCAAACTCGCAGCTTCTGTTATGTCAGCGACGAGGTTGATGGAATTCTGCGGTTGGCACGGTCCGCCGAGCACAAACCGGTGAATATTGGCAACCCCACAGAATTCACGATTTTGGAGTGCGCGCAGAAGGTCATTGTAACGACAGGTTCATCGAGCAAGATCAAGTTTGAACCGTTGCCCCAGGACGATCCGAAGCAGCGGCGTCCAGATATTTCCAAGGCGAAGCGATTGCTGGGATGGGAACCTCAAGTGGAGCTCGAAAATGGCCTGAAGCTTTCTCTGGAATATTTTCGCCGAGCTGTGGCCGAAAAAGAGCAGGTCGCACAGCGTTAGTTGTCATTCTTGCCTCTGAGCACAAGAAATATCTGAAAGCCCTCGTTCGACCGTCATCGCTAGCTCGCTAGGGCAGTCCATCCTCATAACTTTCGCATCTAATCGGGCAAGGTTTTAGACCGGTTTTGGCGAAGCATAAACAATTCGAACCAGCGCAATCTTCGGCACCTGCTCTGGATACTTTTCATCCCGCGGTCCGTCACTGGTTCGAAGCCGTATTCCAGTCCCCGACCAGCCCTCAGACCGCTGGTTGGCCCGCGATTGCGCGCGGTGAATCGACGCTGATTCTCGCCCCGACGGGCACCGGAAAGACATTGGCGGCGTTTCTGTGGTGCATCAATCGCATCATGTTTACCCCCGAGCCAGCGAAGACGCAACGCTGCCGCGTTTTGTACATTTCGCCAATAAAAGCTTTAGCTGTCGACGTCGAACGAAACTTGCGCGCTCCGCTCGTGGGCATCGCGCAAGCCGCGCAGAAGCTCGATGTTCCTTTCCATGAACCGTCAGTTTCTATTCGGACGGGCGATACCCCGCAAGCCGAACGAGCGCGCTTTGCACGAAATCCGGGGGACATACTCATTACTACTCCCGAGTCGCTGTATCTGCTGCTGACGTCGAACGCACGAGATGCGCTTCGCTCCATAGAACTCATAATCATCGACGAAATTCATGCACTGGTTCCCACTAAACGTGGATCGCATCTCGCACTCTCTTTGGAGCGGCTGCAACATCTGACAGGCCGACCCATTCAGCGCATAGGGCTCTCCGCAACGCAGCGGCCCTTGGAAGAAGTCGCACGCTATCTCGGAGGAGCCGAGGCGCCTCAGCGTGACGAGACCGGAAAACGAGAGTCACGGCAAACTTCTGCATCGACAAAAACTTCAGTCCAATCATCAAGCACGATCGCCAGCAAGATCGAAGAATCTGCCGCCGATTTGCAGGGAGAAGGAGAAGATTCCTACCAAGAAGAGGCAGCCGAAGAAGCTCTAAGCGAGTTTGAAGTTACGTCGTTTGCCCCGGTCTATCGGCCTATCACGATTGTCGATGCCGGCGCGCCGAAGCGGCTCGAATTACGCGTTGAGGTTCCAGTAGAAGATATGGCTAACCTTGACGAACTAGAGGCTCTACCAAGCGGGCCTGCATCGCAAGGACCAAAGCGTCGCTCGATCTGGAGCGCCATCCATCCCAAGCTTCTCGAACTGATTCGCGCGCATCGCTCTACTTTAATTTTCGTCAACAGCCGGCGGCTTGCCGAAAGAATTTCTGGCGCCGTCAACGAACTTGCCGGAGAAGATCTGGTTAGGGCTCACCATGGCAGTGTAGCGGTGAGCCAACGCAAGGAGATTGAAGAGAAGCTTAAGCTCGGCATGCTGCGTGGAATCGTTGCCACGTCATCGCTCGAGTTGGGCATCGACATGGGAGCCGTCGATCTCGTCATCCAGATCGAGTCTCCGCCGTCGGTGGCGAGTGGAATGCAGCGAGTGGGGCGCGCCAGCCATCACGTTGGAGCGGTGAGCAATGCAGTGATCTTTCCAAAATATCGCGCTGACTTAGTCGCTTGCGCCGCCATTACTCGCGCCATGTATCAAGGGCAGGTCGAATCGGTTCATTATCCACGCAATCCGCTGGATGTACTCGCGCAACAAATCGTTGCCGCAGTGGCAATGGACGATTGGACGGTAGAGCAACTGTTCAGTCTGGTGCGATCCTCGGCGCCGTACGCCGCGCTGACGCGATCCATCTTTGAGAGCGTGTTGGACATGCTTTCCGGGCGCTACCCTTCAGACGAGTTTGCGGAACTGCGTCCGCGAATCACCTGGGACCGGGTAACCAATAAGTTGACCTCGCGCCAGGGTTCGCAGCGTGTAGCGATCATCAATGGCGGCACCATTCCCGATCGAGGGCTGTACGGCGTTTTTCTGGCGGGCGCAACCAAAGGTGCTCGCGTCGGCGAGCTTGATGAGGAAATGGTTTTCGAGAGCCGCAATGGCGACACCATTGTCCTGGGCGCATCAACCTGGCGGATCGAAGAGATTTCGCACAATAAAGTTGAGGTGTCACCCGCTCCAGGTGAGCCCGGCAAAATGCCCTTTTGGCGCGGTGACTCGGGTGGGCGGCCGGTAGAATTTGGCAGACAGATCGGCAAGATGAGTCGCGAGCTTTTGCTCTTGCCGAGACCGGTCGCGTTCAGCCAGTTAGTGGAGGATCACAGCCTCGATGCCACCGCTGCCGAGAATCTTCTGCGCTATCTGGAAGACCAGGTTGCCGCCACCACACGCATTCCCAGTGATGAAGACATTGTTATTGAAACTTGCCGCGACGAAATGGGGGATCGCCGCGTCTGCGTGCTAACGCCATTTGGCAGCGCGGTTCATGCGCCCTGGTCCATGGCGGTTGCATCGAAGTTGCGAGCTCAACGTGGGCTGGAAGTCGAATCCATGTGGTCGAACGATGGCTTCGTCCTCCGCGTTCCGGACAGCGACGATGTCATTAATTCCGAGGATCTGCTGCCTTCTCCCGCCGAATTCAAGGAATTGGTTCTGCGTCAGTTGGGCAGCACGTCGCTCTTCGCGGCTAAGTTTCGCGAAGCTGCGGGACGCGCTTTATTGCTGCCGAAACGTCGCCCCGGCGTGCGCGCGCCCCTTTGGCAACAACGCAAGCGGGCCGCCGATCTGCTCGCGGTCGCATCCCGATTCTCTTCTTTTCCGATTCTGCTCGAGGCTTATCGAGAGTGCATCCGCGACGTGTTCGATTTGCCTGCCGTTTCGGATATTCTCGCCGGAGTGCAGCGCGGTTCGATTCGCGTTACCACGGTTGAATCCAGTCGACCCTCGGCGTTTGCCGCGTCTTTATTGTTTTCTTACGTTGCAAACTATATCTACGATGGCGACGCGCCTCTGGCCGAACGCCGTGCACAAGCTCTCTCCATCGATCAATCGCAGCTCGAAGAGTTATTGGGAGACACCGACCTCCGCGAGCTCCTGGATGCTTCGGGGCTGAACGAAGTCGAAGCCCGGTTGCAATCTCTGGAACCTGATTACCAGGCCCGCCATGTAGACGGTATTCATGATCTGCTCTTGAAGCTCGGGGACCTGACAGAGGCTGAAATCGAAGAGCGGACAGTGCAAAAGGAACGTGCAAATATTACTTCGCTAATTGCCGAGCTGACGAGTTCAAGGCGCGCGGTGCGGGTTCGTATCGCCGCCGAGTGGCGCTACATTCCCATCGAATATGCATCGCGTTATCGCGACGCGCTCGGCATTCCTTTGCCGCCGGGTATCGCAGAGGTTTTTCTGGAACAGATAGCTGATCCTCTACGCGTACTGCTGCGCAGTTATTCGCGCACTCACGGACCGTTCACTACGGTCGATATCTCAACGCGTTATGGTTTGCCGGCAACGCCTGTAGAAACGGCGCTTCGGAAGTTGCATGGCCTCGGCAAACTGCTTGAAGGAGATTTTCGGCCCGGCGGTACTCATCGGGAGTGGTGCGATCCGGATGTGCTGCAGCAGATCCGGCGAAAAAGCCTGGCGCGCTTGCGCCGCGAGATCGAACCCGCAGAGCAAAGCGTGTTCGCCCGTTTAACCGCGCGCTGGCAGGGTGTAACGGTTCGACGGCGAGGTTCTGAAGCGCTGCTCGACGCGATTGAGAATCTGCAGGGCGCGGCACTTCTAGCGTCCGAACTTGAACGTGAAATTCTTCCCGTCCGCGTCGCCGACTACCGTTCGGGAGACTTAGACACGGTACTCGCATCCGGGCAGGTCACTTGGATCGGAGTGGAACAGGTTGGCAATCGGGATGGCCGTGTCGCGCTGTATCTCTCTGAATCGCTTCCGATGCTGTTGCCTCCGCAGGAATTGCGCAGCGAAGTCCCTGCCTTATCGGAACGCGCGATGAAAATAACTGAATTCCTCGCGAGCAATGGCGCGTCTTTTTTCGCCGCAATCCACAGCGCGGTGGGGGACGGATTTCCAGGAGAGACACGCGACGCGCTTTGGGAACTAGTGTGGTCCGGACAAATCACGAACGACACCTTTCACCCGTTGCGTGATCTCTTGCGTCCAAGCGATAAATCGCGAGATCGCAGTGCGGCCTTCCCCGGGACGCCACCGGGTTCTCCGGAATTCTTAAGACGGATGCGTTCGCGAAACGGCAAGCCTGCGCAAGGTCGCTGGTCGCTTATTCGTCAGCACCTCGGCGCTCCAGTCACCCTAACCGACTGGAGCGCAAACGTTGCGCAGCAATTGTTGGTGCGCTATGGCATCGTGTTACGCGAAACGGCCATCGCAGAGAATATTCCACGTGGCTACCCGGCCATCTATCCGGCATTGAAAACGATGGAAGACAGTGGCTGGGTGCGACGCGGTATGTTTGTGGCGGGACTGGGAGCCGCGCAGTTTGCGATGCCTGCCGCCGTTGACATGCTGCGCAGCCTCCGATCGGAACCGGAGACTCCGGAGTCACTGTTCTTGGCTGCTACAGATCCTGCCAATTTATATGGAACGGTGCTGCCTTGGCCGCGCAAAGAGGGCGAGACGGCCTTAAACAATGACGCAGATGCGGTTATCCCGGTAGTTGCAGAGCAAAGCTCGCAAGATATCTCTGGACCCGAGACCGCAATAACCGGAAACTCAGTTCCTTCGCGTTCGATGTCGCGTATTAGCGGTGCCGGCGTCATTCTCATCAACGGCAATTTGACCGCATTTCTTCGCCGTCGAAGCCAAGAAATTCAAGTATTTCTGCCCGAATCCGAGCCATCACGCTCACGGTTCGCTCGGGCGTTGGCCAAGAAACTGGCGGAGATCGCAATTCGCCGCCAGGGAAGAAAAGCCGGCTTGCTGATCGGCACAATTAACGGCGAGCGTGCGCGGGAACATTTTTTAGCAAGGTTCCTGGAGGAATCCGGATTTGTGAATTCCGCCGTGGGATTTCAGATGCGGAGAATTGCTCCCATCTCTATGCCCACGCAAGACGCAGCCTCGGTCGAAGCAGAAGAGGAAGCCGACAGTGACGAGGACGGCGTCTCGGAGACTGCCTGATGCCTGAGGGCGACACTATCTTCAGGGCGGCGCGCACGCTCAACAAAGCGCTTTCGGGACAGACCGTGACAGGCTTCGAAACTGTCCTTCCAAAACTCTCCCGCGTTGACTTTGATTCTGGAATTACGGGTCGCACTGTCGACGGAGTTGAAGCAAAAGGAAAATGGATGAGTATGAATTTTTCCGGCGGCTTGATCCTGCTCACTCACATGTTGATGAATGGCAGTTGGCACATTTATCGGCCCGGCGAGGCGTGGCAAAGGCCGACCACCGATATGCGAATTGTAGTCAAGACGGAAAAGATGTGGGCGGTGGCATTTAATGTGCCCGTTGCCGAATTTCATACCGCCGACACACTACGGCGTCGCCAAGGATTTCGCAGCTTAGGGCAGGACGTGCTGGCTGCAGATTTCGATTCTGCTAAAGCAGTCGAAGCCTTGCGCGCTCGTGGCGATCTCCAAGTCGGCGAAGCGTTACTAACGCAATCTCTGATGGCCGGGTTGGGAAATGTTTATAAGTCTGAAGTGTGCTTTGCGTGCGGCGTTAATCCATTTCAACCAATGGATAGTCTGACCGCTAACCAGGTAGCTTGCCTGGTGGCTGCGGCACGCAAATTCTTGCTCGCGAATGTCAATGAAGCTTCGGGAGCCGCGATAACGACGTATACAAGAATGCGGCGAACTACAGGACGGGCCGATAGCGAAGACCGCTTGTGGGTTTATCAGCGGCGCAGCGAACCTTGCAGAAACTGCGGAACATTGATTGAGTCGCGAAAGCAGGGTAACGACGCTCGCACGACATTCTGGTGTCCAACATGCCAGCCAATGGAACCTCGCTGAATTTTGCCCCTGGTCCGCATCACCTAGCCCCCCGTAACTTCGCATTCAAATGCACTGCATTTTGAATCGCGCTACCAGAGGCGGTATTGTCGAAAATACACCAGATAGATGTATTCGCAGGCAGTGTTTCCAAATCTGTGGCAAGAGTCTCAAGAAACTCTTCGCTATAACTCGAATAATACATTCGAGGCGAACCATGAAGGCGGAAGTAAGCCAATTCTGTGGTCCCGCCCGGACGGACTGCTGTAGGAACGCACGGTGGATCGGCAACCACGCGGGCGACTCGGAAGTCCTTCAGCAAACGATCCGCCCGGTCGTCGAACCATGAACGGTGGCGCGGCTCCCAGACCACAGCACCCATATATTTCTCGCGTAGGAGCGCCAGAAAGTTTTGCGCCGTGACGTCCTCAAATTCAAGGCTTGGCGGCAACTGGAACAGAACTGGACCGAGCCTGCCGCCCAAGTGGGTAATCTGGCGCAGAAAGTCTGCCAACAAATTGACATCCGAATTCAATCGACTTTGATGAGTGACCGTCCTTGGAGCTTTAACCGAGAATCGAAAATCGGCCGGCACCGAGTTAGCCCATCGCTCCCACGTTTGATTCTTGTGCGGGCGATAAAACGATGAATTAATTTCACAACAATTGAGCACTTGTGAATAGCGCTCTAGATGACTGCCTTCCGCAATGAAATGTTCCACGGCGCCTCGGTGGACGTTCCATCCCGCGCATCCAATCCGAATGCATCCCGAAGATGAATGGCGGGACCCTTCGATAGAATTCTCGTCAAGGCACACTGATCTCGTACGCATCGAGGTTTCAGGATTCCGGCGAATCAGATTCTTTTATGACTCGATGTGTTGCCTTCGTCCGATCAGCTTGTTCATTTACAGAGATACGTCAACGGGCAGAGAGACTGTACACCGTCACTGTCTGATACCGCTCGCCACGCTTCAACGTTGTCGTTGGGAACTCGGGATGATTCGGAGAATCGGGAAAATGTTGCGTCTCCAAACATAACGCCGAACGCCGCCCGTCCGGCTTCCCGTCTTTGCCTTTGACCGACGGGTCCAGGAAATTTCCTGTATAGAATTGAATTCCGGGCTGGTCCGTTAAGACTTTCAGAACTCGACCGCTGCCCGGCTCATAGACTTCGGCGGCAACTGCTAATTTTCCGCCACTGTTATCAAGCACCCAGTTGTGGTCGTAGCCATGACCTATCTTTAGTTGTGGATCATCCGCATCGATCCGTGCTCCCACCGCAGTCGATTTGCGGAAATCAAAAGGCGTCGACTCCACAGATTTCAATTTACCGGTAGGAATCACGGAAGCATCCACTGGGGTGAAACGTGATGCGTTGATCGTGACTTGGTGTTTGAGGATGTCACCCTCTGCGGCGAGATTGAAATACGCGTGATTGGTCAGATTGATGACTGTGTCTTTGTCCGTAGTTGCTGAATATTCAATCTGCAGGTCGCCTTTGTGCAATGTGTATCGCACGATTGCCGTAAGATTGCCTGGAAAGCCGGAGTCGCCATCTTTGCTCAAGTAAGTTAGCTCTACTCCATTAGGGATTGGGTTTCCTTTCCAGACAACGTTGTGGAAGCCGTGCGGGCCGCTGTGCAGCGTGTTGTCGCCGTCGTTTTTTGGCAGAGAATATTTTTGGCCGTTGAGCGTGAAGGTCCCGTGCGCGATTCGATTCGCGTAGCGTCCAATGAGGGCGCCGAAGACCGCGTTCTTGGGGGAATTGAAGTTTCCATAGTAACCGTCAAGATCATCGAAGCCCAGCACGAGGTCCGCTGCCTTACCGGTACGATCCGGAGCTTTCAGCGAAACCAGGACTCCGCCGTAAGTGGCGATGCGAGCTTCGAACGCACCGTCACGCAGGGTGTAAATTTCCACGGCAGTTCCATCCGGCAACTTACCAAACGGCTGACTGGTCACTTTAGTCTGCGCTTCCGCGTTCATGATTAACGCCGCCCAAAACAGCCCGCCAATCACGATGGCCCAAATACGATTCTGCAGTTTCATCATGCCTGCTCCGATTTCGTCTTTGTGAGATTCCAACTTAGCGATACCCTCGGATTATAGTTTGAGACATGATTCCATGGGCTCATCGGTCTTCGCTGAATAGAAAGAAAACATGGCCGTGTGCACTCAGCGCTACCATTCGAGCACTGCAGAATTTCTGTGAAAGGACGAGTTAGTTCTATGCATTACCTCTTGTTTTACGAAGTTGGCGAAGATTACATTTCCAAACGCGCACAGTTTCGGGACGCACACCTCGAAAAAGCCTGGAAGGCAAGCGAGCGGGGCGAACTGGTGTTAGGCGGCGCGCTATCGAATCCTGTGGATGGCGCCGTATTGCTGTTCCGCGGCGACTCGGCCGAGGTCACGGAGAACTTTGCGCGGCTCGATCCGTATGTGACGAGCGGCGCTGTGAAGCGTTGGTATGTACGGGAGTGGACAACAGTTGCCGGAGAAGATGCCGCGATGCCGATCAGACCGAACGCGGTTGCTGGCAACTTAACACGGAGTCGGTCTTCGAACTCTTCAGACCGAGACGCCGCATCGCAAGAAACGCAAATGGTTTTGCGAATGTGGAAGGGGCGCTCAACTGCTGAGCAGTCAGCCAAATATGTGGATCACGTAACAAAAAAAGTTTTCCCGTTGCTCCGTTCGATTGAAGGACATCGCGGAGCGTACTTGCTCCAACGCGTAGTGAACAACGCGATTGAATTTGTAGTATTCACTCTCTGGGAGTCGATGTTGGCAGTGCGTAAGTTCGCGGGACCGACGGCGGAGAAGGCTGTGGTGGATCCGGAGGCGCAAGCGGTCTTGACCGCCTATGATGAATTTGCGACGCACTACCAGGTCGTCTATCGCGCGGATGTAGCGGCGAAGTAAGGGGCATACGCCTAAAACTTAAGGTTCGTGCCGCGTTAGCGCTAGACGATCGCATTTGCTCCCGGTTCCCACGCTTGATCATCCTATCGCACAGTCAGAGAAACCAAAGCTGCATGTGGTACGTCACCGATCTGTGTGGCCGTTACCGTGATCTGGGATGTGCCCAGCGGCGTCGCGGGCGCGACGGTCACAAAGGCGGATCCAGGTGCAGTCGCGGCTGATGAAATAGCCGCTATCGTCACCGTCGCGGGGTTGGGAATGGTCGCCGGAGGGGTATAAAGTCCACTCGCATCGATCGTGCCGTTAACGCTTCCACCTATGATTGTCCAGGTTACAGATTGGCTACTTGTGGCATTGACCGTAGCGGCAAACCGTTGTTGATTCACGCCGACGGGCCAGGAGTTACCAACTTCGTTCACAAACAAGGTGGCCAATCCCGGATTCACCGTGACTGTAACTGGTGGTGTCGGCGTGGTAGTGCCGGTGCTAGCCAAGCCGCCGCAAGAAAGCTGCGCGGACAATCCGAGCCCTAGGCAGATTCCCAAGAGCAAGCCATAGCAACGAGGTGTGAATCGAGGTGTGGAATTCGTCCTTCGTCCGAAGCACACGATTCCCGCCATCGCTACCCATCCGATCGTAAACAGCGGCAATATATGAGACCCGTGTTCTTGCCGTTGAGGTGGTTCGCGGCGCGAGGACTGAACTCCAAAATTTGGTCCCACGGTCGTGATTAAGAGAGTCACGGCTTGTGTTCCGGCTCCTGCGGCAATCGACGCAGGATTGAATTCGCAAACGGTCAGAGCCGGCAGGTTGTTGCACGCAAAATTTACCGCAGCGCCGAACGTCGCGCCTCCAACCGGAGCCGCCGAGAATGTATAGTTTGCGGTCTGCCCAGCCAACACCGTCACCGAGGTGTTACCTGTGTTAGTCCATGCAAGACCGGTTCCCGAACCCAACACCGTAAGGGTTTCACTCGGCGTCGCACGGGTCAAAGTTCCATCTGTGGCTTGGATCGCGAAATTAAATGTGGCAGCCGTTGCGCTTCCGAGCGTCACCGCAAACGGAGCGCCAGCGGTTGTGGGCGTTAGCGTTGCCGGGGAAATGCTACACGCCGGGGGAACGTCACCGATGCACGATAGCGTGACGTTTCCGGCGAATCCGTCGATCGACGTTAGGGTTCCATTCCAGCTCACGTTCTGATTGACGCCAGTCGTGTTTGGAGTCGTTGTCACCGCGATCCCAAAATCCGGGACCGACAATATTACGGTTAGCGTCTCCGTCGGCGTCGCATGCGTCAACGTGCCGTCGGTTGCCTGAATCGTGAAATTGAACGTTCCTGGCGTTGAATTCCCCAAAGTAATTGTGAACGGAACGCCCGTGGGCGTCGGGGCCACCGTGGCGGGCGTGATGCCGCATGTCCCCGGTCGGCCTGCCAAACACGTCAACGTTACGATCCCGCTGTACCCATCTAAAGCGGTCAGCCTTCCATTCCATGTGACATTTTGATTTGTAAAGGCGTTGGTGGGAGTCGCAGCCACCGTAATCGCAAAATTTGGTGACAGCGCATAATTCCAAACGCCTCGTCCGTAGGTCGACGCCACCAACATTTTTGTGCCAGCATTGTCGTTAAAAATTTGCAGCGCGGTCACCGGCGCATCCGGCAAAAATCCCGAGGCTCCAGGGACTGGCACAGGACCAGCTTCGGTCCAAGCCGGCGCACTTGTCGAACTAACAAAGACACCTACATCGGTTCCCGCGTAAATAAGAGCCGCATTCGAGTTCACAAGCAAGGCGTTTACCGGAGCATCCGGCAGTGCTGTCGATCCTGTCCCAGTCCAGTCCGCCCAACCTAAGCCCGCATTCGTTGTCTTCCATACATGTGACGTCGGATATAAGGGCATGCTGAATCCCATAATTCCGATATACGCGGTGCTGCCGGTCGTGTCGGACTTATCTATCGCGACCGAAGAAATAGCATAGCCCTGAGGATTCACATTAGCCGTCACATTGCTCATCAATGTGACACCCGCATTGGTCGTAGCCCAAACCTCGCCTCCGGGTACGCCGCTGAGGGGGCCATATCCGTTAGTCACGGCATACACCACCTTTGAATCACCACTACCGTTTGTAGGGCCCCCCGCCGCGAGCGCATTGACAAGATTGATCTCGCCGCCGGTGCAAACTCCAGTCCCGAGGGTGTCGAAGTCATCGCTCAGTTGAAGTGGAGCGCTGCCGCTCGTGCTGACCCGCCACACCCTGCAGGTTCCCACCAGCAGCTCATTTGCGTTCTGCGGATCGAGAATGTAGGGAGTGTAGAAGGCGCCCTCATCGCCTCCGAGATTGGGAGGGCCGACGGCTTCGAAGAAATCGGCGTCACTGCACGCTGTTCCCGATTCGCATTTCAGAATACTTAGATAAGGAGTCGCTGCAAACCACTCGTTGGGATTCGCGGGATTGATGGCATTGAATCCTCCATCTCCACCCAGCGCATTCTGCCAAATGCTGGTGCCGGTCGCCGTCGCCGTCTTTGGAGAGCCATTGTCCTGCGTCCCGCCCAACAGAATGTTTGCATCGGTCGGATGCAGCGAGAACGACACAAATTCCGTCATCGATCCAAGAGTTTCGCTCAAGCTGTCGAATTGATTCGTTCCAGCACAACTGCCGGTGTTGAGTCCGGTATAGCCATCGAGTGTTCGACTGATTCCGCCATCATGGGCAAAGTATCCCGGCGATTTGCCACTGGCGACTGCGAACGCGATTGCGTGCTGGTCCGGATGCACGTGTGCAAGAGATCCGAGGGGCCCAGGATTGCATCCATAGACGTGCGTGAGGTTGATCCAGTCTCCTTGGGTACAGGTGGTGTTGCCAAATAGCGTGCACTTATAGAGATTGACCGCGCCGGCATAAATGTCGGTCGCGTCCCCGTCTGGAATCGCAGCCAGCGCCAGATTGTAATAGCCTTGTTCGACTCCACAGCCGCTGTTTCCGGCACCAAACGCACTGTCGCCGCAGTTTGTGATTCCATTGTCGGGAATCTGCCTCCAACTTGATCCTCCATCTGTCGATTGCCAGATACCTTCATCAACGGGAGCGGGGTTGCCGTTGATATCAGGCTGCACATCGACCATCCACACATACACTTCGTTTCGCCCCGGCACGACGGCAAACTCACCGCGATAAATGAGACAGGTGACGGCATTCGAGCTCGGCGGGCAGTTAGCCGAGGCGAGGCCCGCGGTTGGTTGTACTCCGAGCCGGCTGAAATGTTGGCCATCAGTCGAGGAATAAAGTCCGTGGCGGCGGATAAAAGCGTAGAAAGTTCCAGTCGTTCCCTGTTTGGGGTTGTAAACAACCGCCGAGGCCGACGCGGGAACGGCGCCGTCAGACAGGATGACGCGATTCCAAGTCAATCCTGCGTCGCTAGAAAAATAAAGTCCGCGAGCAGTCGAATTCGCGTCCTCTTCGCGGCCCACATACAAGCCATTGTCTCCGGCGGTTGCCGCCACAACCAGATTGGGATTCGCCGTGCTGAATGCAATCTTGCTGAAACCAATTCCGAGGAAGGATTGGCCGCTTGCTGCGCTCTCTATACGGGTCCACGTTGAACCTCCATCTGCCGAGCGCAGAATTCCCAAGCCATAATAAGAATCGCCGGAACTATTTGTTTCCCCTGTTCCCACCAAAATTACATTGCTGCCACCTGGCTGCACGGCGATGGCGCCGACAGCCAGTGTGGCCTGGTTGTCAATCAAGGCCTGCCAAGTTACAGAAGCAGGATTCGAACTTATGCTGCCCGCGTTCGTCGATTTCCAGAGCCCTCCGTAAGCGCCCCCGAGCAGAACGGTATTTCCAGTGCCGTCCGCGGGATCAATCACTACGGAAGTGGCTCGTCCCGAAACCCAGTTGTAATCCTGCATTCCGTTGCCGGTTGCATCGGATGCTAGCGGAGCCGGCCCCAGGGATTGCCAAAACGCCAAACTGGACCCGGAGTTCAAAGTAGGTGAGGATGCTGCTCTGGATGCAGCCGCGCGTTCCGCCCGCATCGCCATCTTCTGCCGATGAGCGCGTAAACGCAGCCTTGCCGCCGACTCTCCTGGCACGGTGCGCCCACGATGGCTCCAGTTTGATGTCAAATCATCGCGGCGGTACGGAGGATTCTCTTGGCGTTCAGAAACTCGTGGCGAGGGATTCGGGCGAGTGGTTTCGGAGGAAGCCTGCTGTCCGAATGCGCTGCCCACTATACCGCAGGGGGGAGGACTCCCCAGAAAGGGCAGCCCAACGCCCCGAATAGGAAAAGAAAAATAAGTCGGGAACGCTTCAGACGGCGGGAGGCCATAAGGTGAAACACTGTGCGGCGTCAATGAAACGCCGCACTTTGAGTTTCAAGCAAAGAATGAAGATTTAAACGTCCTCGAAAGGCCCTCCATCCTTGGTAGCCAGATCCCGAGAGGCAAGGGCGACGAAAGCCAGGGACGCATCCGCTATACTAATAACGTATGTCGGTGATCAAGAACATCGGAGCCATAGCTCAGGGGATGACCATCACCCTGAGAGAAATGTTTCAGCCCACCATCGTCGAGAATTATCCCGACGGTCCCGGGCCCACGAAAGGCGCGAAGTTTCAGGAGCGCTTTCGGGGCATGCACGTGCTTCAGCGCGATGAAAATGGGTTGGAGAAGTGTGTCGCATGTTTCCTTTGCGCTGCCGCTTGCCCAGCCAACTGCATTTACATTGAAGCCGCGGAAAACACAGCCGAGAAGCGCGTTTCGGGCGCGGAGCGTTACGCTCAGGTCTACAACATCGACTATAATCGATGCATATTTTGCGGCTATTGCGTGGAGGCCTGTCCGACCGATGCGATTACGCACGGGCACGGATTTGAGCTGGCGACCTTCAACGCGAGCAACCTGATTTATCGCAAAGAGCAAATGCTTGCGCCGGCCCCGGCGCACATGGGAGCGAATCAGGTATTCGCGCAATCGGAACTGGACGCGGGCTTAAAAGAAGGTTAGGACCCTTTGAAACTTTCGCCGAGCGCCGGTCCTGCAAGGACCGGCGTTGTTGTATAGAAAGCTGTGGGTAGACGCACAGCGAAGGCGATAATTTCTTGAAGAGACGCGGCTGGCCGCGTCTCTCGCAGCGAAGCGTCAGCACGTAAAGCTACTTCGCGAAAAGACGCGGTTCCGGCAATGCATACTCGAATTGAATCGCGCTCCGCCGAAAACGCAGCTATCGTTTGGGCGCCTTTTATACGCCTCAAGACATCTTCTCACTTTCCGAAGTTGCCTCGTGAATTCAAAATCGGGGCCTGATCACATTGACTGGAAGATTCTCGAACTGCTACAGCACAATGCCCGGATTTCTAATACGGAGATGGGAACACTAGTAGGTCTTTCCCAACCAGCGGTGAGGTCGCGAATCCAAAAACTGGAGGACGCGGGAGTAAGCGCTGCTGCACTTAGGAACTGAAACAGGGAAGAAATATTGCGGAATACGCGTTTGAGTGAAGGAGACGATTTCTGCGTCGGAAATGCGTGGTTGCGATTGTCCAGGGATAAGCGGTATTTAAGAAAACTGAGCAGCAGTTAGATGATTAATAAACTCTGCATCTTGCTCACAGGTCTCGTTCACTTAACGCCCAAGTAGTTGTCGGCGCGTAGCGGCAAACTCGACATACTGATCCTATGCTCCGGCGACAAAATAGTGTGCAATATCGCACAGTGTTTTGAGCGAGATACGTATATGGTTAATTAGTCTCTTCTAGCAAACCTTTCCGCCGCGCCTCAGGCGACGGCACCCGAGCGAAATCAGACAGTTGGCGAGGAACCGTTATGGTCGAAAAGCAACGTGTGTCTGGTATGTTGAAAGAATCGGGGATTTCCGTAAACTTTCCTACTCCGCCATCCTCTTCGGATGGCGATGGCAACAACATTCACAACAAGATATTGCTGGGGCTTCCTCCTAGAGAAGCCGAGATGCTGATTCCGAAATTGGAGTTCGTCCGCCTCAAAGTACATCATGTCCTGCACGAACCTGGAGATACCCTGAAGTCTGCCTATTTCCCGAATAGCGGGCTGGTGTCGATTCTGAGCGTCTTTCCTGACGGAAAGTGTGTGGAAGTGGGTTTGGTAGGCAGGGAAGGTTTTATCGGACTCCCGCTGGTGGCAGGCTTTCGCACCGCTAATACCCGCGCGATCATTCAGATCGAGGCTTCGGCCTTCCGTATCGATGCTGACACTCTGGCTGCAATTTTGCAACAGAGCCGGATGCTAGACCGCCGCCTGCAACAATTTTCTCAAGTGCTGGCCATGGAGGTCACGCAGGTTGCGGCGTGCAATCGTCTGCACGAAGTCAATGAGCGGCTCGCGAGATGGTTGCTGATGAGCGCGGACCGCGTGGAATCGAACTGTGTGCCATTAACTCAGGAATTTCTTGCCAACATGCTTGGAACGCGGCGCTCGAGCGTAACCGTGGCGGCAGGAATGCTCGAAAAAGCAGGGCTTATCGCCAATTCTCGAGGCAGAGTAGACATCATTGACCGGAAGAAGCTCGAGGAAGCGGCCTGCGATTGTTATCAAATGATGCGAACGCAATCGGCAGAATGGCGCAGCGAATCGGGCAAAGTTTAGCTTGTTCGCCAGCGTACCGACACTTTTAAGGCTTCGGCGTTATTTTGACCGAGGCGCAGTAGCTCGCAAGCGCGGCTTCGCGATCGTTCAGGCGCGTTAAAACGGGGTTCCCATGTCGGATGCTGAGGTCATTGACCTGACTCTGGATCGACACCCAATTAAGTGTCCGCACTGTCAGAACCCCACGATACACAATTGGCCGGGAAATACCATTTTGTTCTCTACGGCAAAGTGTACTCATTGCGGCAAAAAATTCCTGATTGCATTGAATGAACCACGGACCGGGGCCTGAGCTTCAAGGTCTGTTATCCCGCTTCACACTTCCTGTCAATTCCGTACGAGCCTCGAGACTGCCGGAACCCGGAAGCACACTAGACGAGCTAGTTTGGTTTTGACAGGCTGGTGATGGTTTGGGAAAGATGCGGGCATCGTAGGCCCTACTTCCATTAACTTCACAATTGAGAGGAAAATTATGACAAAAGCAATCGCAATTACGATCTTGTCTGTGTGCCTTTCGTTTGTTGCCGGAATAGCCCTGGCCGAGAAGGTGCGAGATGTACACGAATTGAAAGCAGCTCATCATCACATTGAAGAAGCCATGAAAGAACTGAATGATGCGCGGGCAGCCAACCACTACGATATGGCTGGCCACGGAGCAAAGGCGGAAGAGCACCTGAAGGCTGCGGAGCATGAACTACACGAGGCCATTGAGTCAGCTCAGCAAGCGAGGTAACGTTGGAACCCTTCTAGCCTAAAAGCTTTGAGTTAGTTGGGGTGAGCTAGTTCCATCGATCAGCCGTCAGCTGAGTGCCGACGGCTGATTTTATTTGGCGGAGCTTGCCAACATACGCCCAATCTTGAAACCCAAAGCAAAATCGGTACACTTGTCCGCATGGCACGAAAATTTAAAGATCTGACGGAGCGCGAAATTCTTGCGCTGGCAGTTTCACTGGAAGAAGAAGATGGGCGAGTTTTTGCCGATTTCGCCGAAGGCCTGCGCGAGACGTATCCCGCGACAGCGAAATTATTTGACGATATGAGAGCGGAGGAGTTTGAGCATCGGACGATGTTAATCGAAACTTATCGAGCCCGCTTTGGCGAGCACATTCCGCTGATCCGGCGCGAGGACGTGAAAGGATTCGCGCCGCGCCGTTCGTATTGGCTGACGCGTCCGTTGAAGATTGCCGACGTTCGCAAGCAAGCGGAGTTGATGGAACTGGAGACCCGCCAGTTCTATCAGAAAGCAATTGAACAGGTGACCGATGCCGGTATTCGAAAACTCCTCGGAGAACTGGAGGAGATCGAACGCAAACACCAGGTGACTGCGGGTGCGATGCAAGAGAGCATTCCTCAGACAGTCAAGAAGACAGAAGACGAAGCGCAGCGCCGTCTTTTCGTACTGCAGATCGTCCAGCCGGGATTGGCCGGGTTAATGGATGGATCGGTATCAACGCTTGCTCCAGTATTTGCGGCGGCGTTTGCTACCAAGAGCAGCCACGATGCTCTACTCGTGGGCCTGGCGGCTTCGGTTGGCGCCGGAATTTCAATGGCCTTCGCGGAGGCATTGTCCGACGACGGATCGATGACGGGACGCGGGCGTCCGATGTTGCGAGGCGCAGTCACAGGACTGATGACGGCAGCCGGAGGGATTGGGCATACGCTGCCTTTCTTGCTAAAAGATTTTCATCTCGCTTTCACCGCTGCAGTGATTATCGTAGCGCTCGAATTGGCAACCATCGCATGGATTCGTAACAGGTATATGGATACTCCACTTCTATCGGCGGCCTTTCAGGTGGTGGTGGGCGGAGTTTTGGTTTTTGCCGTCGGAATATGGATTGGAAGTTCGTGAGCAAAGAATTCACGGAAGACTAGTAAGGTTCAGTATCTTCTATTCTCTTGCGCGCCGGAGGCCGTCCTTCGGTGCTCTCATGTACTGCACCGGCCAGGGAATTTCCTGCTTCACTTCCCGCGCCACCCTATGCGGGAGGTAAGGGTCGCGAAGCATCTCACTCACAGCGCTAACATCGAGAAAAACTGTGCGTCGCCGCTGCCTCGCCGACAATCTGATGTTTATCGTGTTCATATTTATCGAGTTCATGTTTATCGAATATTAGATGAGCGACGGGGTTGCGAGGTCGCGTAAGGGAAGACTGTATGCCCGATTCAGTTCATCCGCCGGCGTGGAAGAGGCTGCTGGCGTTCGCGATTATTTACTTTGTGTGGGGCTCAACCTTCCTCGCCATCCGCGTGGGGGTGCGCGAGGTTCCTCCTCTTGTCTACGCGAGCATGCGTTTCTTCGTCGCCGGGGCTGTGCTCTACATCTGGATGCGCATCAAGGGGACACCGTCCCCAACGCGCCGCGAATGGCTCGCTCTCTCGCTGATTGCGCTATGCATTTTTGTTGTGGATTATGGGCTGTTGTTTTGGGCCGAACAACGCGTGCCGTCTGGAATTGCCGCAGTGATGCTGGCGACCATTCCGGTCTTCATGACGTTATCGGAGATCATTTTTCTGCGGACGCAGCGTCTCACCCTGCGACTCGCTTTAGCGCTCCTGGTCGGAATCGGTGGAGTTTTGATTCTTGTGAGCCACTCCGTCGGTCTCTCCGAAAAGCCGATTGATCCAGCAGGCGCGGTCGCTTTGGTCATCGCAGCGATGAGTTGGTCCGTAGCTTCGACTCTTACTCGCAAGCTGTCACTGCCGGAATCAAAAGTCATGAGCTCGGGAGCGCAGATGCTGACGGGCGGAATCATGTTGGCGGTGGCGGCGGCATTGCTAGGCGAGTTCCGCGGATTGCACATTCAAGAAATTTCACGGGGCGCATGGTTTGCGCTCGTTTACTTGATTGTGGCCGGATCAATTATCGGATTTACGGCGTATGTTTGGCTCATCCATCACGAATCGCCAACCAAAGTTGGGACCTATGCCTACGTTAATCCGGTCGTGGCAGTGATCATCGGATATTTCCTCGGTGGCGAGGCCGTCGGTTCTAGAACGTTACTTGGAACGCTGCTGGTACTAGTTAGCGTAGTGGTGATCACGACCACTGCGTCCAAAAAGCCGGATGCGCCGCCCCTCACGAATCCGCTTCGAGAATTGGCGGAAGAGTAGCCTGATGCGAAACGGCCTCCGTATTTCATTTCACGCTGATCTGATCATGATCGTAATATTCGTAAGCCGACATTGGTTTCGCGCCGCCTTTTTTCCAGATACCGCTTTCGGCGGGCAGTTTGCCCAACACTCGAGCCATCTCTCTTACGTGCACGGCTACTGATCCACAACACGACCCGATGTAGTTGATGCCGATTTCTTTTGCTTGCTTGGCGTATTCTCCCATCTGCTTGCGAGTCAACTGCAGGGGATCGAGGGCATACGGAAATTCCGCAAGGCTGGTGAAGTCCGGACTGCTGGCGGGCGTGTTGTAGGCCACAGGCTGGCAAGCCAAGTAACCGTCAACCGCTTTCCGCATCTGTTCCATTGGACCGAGGATGTGTTGCGGCGGCCGGAGGCAATTCATGCCCACGATGTCGGCCCCTGCATTCAGTAAAGTCTTGGCTGCGGTCGCCGCGTCCGTTCCCTCGGCGGTTTCGTCCTTGTTCTCAAAGCAGATGGTTACCATCACCGGCAGGCCCGTCTTCTTCGCGCGTTCGACGCAGAGTAGCGCCTCTCCCAGCCACGAAAACGTCTCTCCGATAATGAAGTCCACACCCTCTTCACACTGGACTTTCAATTGTTCATCGAAGGTTTGCCGTACGCGATCAGCGGAAGCCGGACTGTTGGGTTCATACATCCAGGTGAGACTCAGATTGCCCGCAACCAGGCACTGTTCTCCCGCTACATTTTTCGCGACCCTTACTGCGTTGCGATTGATATCTTCGACCCGATCTTCGAGCCCCACCGTGGCAAGCTTATCGCGGCTGGCATAAAAAGTGAGAGACTGAAGGACTTCGGCGCCGGCTTCTCGGAATTCGATATGAAGTTCGCGCAAAGCTTCGGGATAGACGATAGCTACTTCAGGAGTAAAAGGACCGGGACGAACCCATCCGCGCTTTTCGAGTTCGAGTAAGTAGCCGCCGTCGCCCAGGACGGGGCCATGTTTGAGTCGTTCGAGAATACCTTGCTTCGGCATAGTGCTCCTGTCAATACCAATACAATTACATTTTTGGTCGAGTGAGAATTCGCTCGATTTGTTGGATGTGATTAATGTCGTGTCCCGCGATCATGCGAACTATGAGTTCGATCGATTCCTGGCCACGCTCAGAGTGTTGGCCGAACTGTGTCCATTGGTCGGGCGTAAGAGAATCGAGAAGATCAAGGTTGGCTTCGCGCAACACACGATGCAGTTCAACGGATTTGTTGGAATCTCGCTTTTCGTAGTGACCAGATGTGACCCATGAATTCTGATCGTAGGCCTGAACATTAGTTCCCGGGTCTCCGAGGATCGACCGCATGCGCCAACCCATTACGATTTCCACGTCGGCGAGGTGAGCGAGAATTTCAGCCACCGACCATTTTTCCGGTGAAGGACGTTTTCGCAACTTCGCGGCCGGAACGCCCCCGATCAGGCGAGCGAGCTTTTTGTTGGTCGCGGATTGGACTTTGATTGGGTCTTGTCCTTCGGCGTTCGATAGGATGCGTTGCGTGTACTGTTGCGGGGTTTCGGTCACTTGGGATCTCCTTTCTGAAAACGATCTTTCGGTTGTCAACGATCCTGCTCCAGCCCTCTCATGCAACTGCGTGTTTGAATTTACCTTTTCGCAAGTCGCCTATGACCTGTTGTGCGCAATTGTGGCCGGGCGCTCCGGTCACTCCGCCTCCGGGATGTGCTCCGGCCCCGCATAAGTAAAGGCCCGCAATCGGAGTCCGATATTGCGACCACCCTGCCACAGGACGATTGAAAAACAATTGTTCCAGACTCAAGTCGCCGTGGAAAATATTGCCCTCGGTGAGACCGTAGGTGCGTTCGAGATCGAGTGGCGTCAGTATGTGCCTGGCGATGACCGCACCCGGGACGTTGGGAGCATATTCCGCGATCTTCTTGACCACGCGGTCCCCGAGCAGTTCGCGTTTTTCATCCCAAGTGCCGTTTCGCAGGGTATAAGGGACATATTGCACGAAGCAAGTCATCACGTGCTTGCCCGGAGCTGCCAACGACGGGTCAGCATTGGACGCGATTACACAATCGACCCACAGTTCCTCGGGAATCTCTCCGAACTTCGCGATGTCGTAACAGCGCTCTGCGAATTCAAGAGACGGCACGAGCGTGAAAAGCGACCTTTGTTGCAAGTCGAAGTTAGGCGGAGTGCCAGTGAAGCGTGGCTCCTCCGCTAACACCATGTTGACCTTGGCGCAGGGGCCGTTCATTTTAATTCCGCGGATCGCTTGAACAAAATCGGACGGAAGATCGCGTTCCGGAACCAAGGCCAGAAATGTCCGCTTAGGATCTGCATTCGAAAGCACGATACGAGCACGGATTTCAGCCCCATCTTCGAGAACCACAGAGCGAACTTTCCCGTCGCGCGAATCGATTTGTCGGACGGGAGAGTCGGTGCGAATTTCTGCGCCGAAGGCCTGCGCTCCCTTGGCCATAGCCTGTGTAATCGAACCCATCCCGCCCATCACATGTCCATAGAAGCCTTGTTGTTCATGTTCACCACCACTTAGTAAGTGAAACAGAAAGCCCAGAGCGGAGCCCGGCTGATACGGGCCTCCGTGTTTGCCGTAGACATTATTAGCCAGAAAAAGCGTCTTTACCTTTTCAGACTCGTAGTTGCGATCGAGAAAGTCGCCGAGACTGCCAGTAAGGAACGAAACGAATTGCGAAATTTCAGCGCTGGAAATCCCGCGAAGACGTTTGCCAGCACGAAACAGATCAGACCACTCGTTGAACGTTGTCGTTCCAGGTTCGGGCGGAGGCTCAAGGAAGAACGGTTGCAAATACCGGGCTAGTTTTTTCAGGCGATCATCGACGCGAACGAATGTCTCCGCATCTTTAGGAGAAATCTTGCGGAGTTCAGCCACAACCCGATCGCGATTAGCCCACCATGAGACTACCTGACCATCGGGAAAGGGAACCTGCAACGCTGGATCGCATGGCACCATGCGAAGTCCGTGGTCGCCGAGATGAAGGTCGCGAATCACCTCGGGTCGGAGCATGCTGGCAATGTACGAAGTCGTAGATGCGCGGCAACCTGGCGCAATCTCCTCGGTCACGCAACATCCTCCTACGATCTCGCGGCGCTCAAGCACGAGGGTGGAACATCCGGCGCGAGCGAGGTACGCAGCGGCGGTGAGGCCGTTGTGACCAGCGCCAATGATCACTGCATCGTAGATGGAATTTGTCTTAGTCGGCAAGACTCTGACCTGTGGTCAAGAATAGAAAATGTCTAGGGTGTAGAAAGTATCGAAATGCCCCAAAGAAAGCCATTGAAAAATGGATTGCTGGTGCTGTATCTTTCGTTGACTTAAGGTCAAAGAAGAACAGGGAGTTGGGCCATGGAAGGAATTACCAGCAGTTTAGCGAAACCCACGCAGTTGCGTCGCGACGGGAAGCCGCGTCCGCGATCGGAAGCGAAACGGGGACGCATTGTTGAGGTCGCGATCCGGCATTTTGCCGAGCGTGGATATAGCGCTGCCAGAGTAGAAGACATCGCGGCGCAGTTAGGTATCGCCAAGGGATCGGTCTTTCAACATTTCAAGAGCAAAGACGGATTATTCTTCGAAGCTTACAAAAAAGCGGTGCAGTCGTTCCCAAAATATATGCAAGCTCCACCGGAAATTCTGGAACGCGGATTTTTTGATCTGCTCCGCTATTGGCTTGAGCGTACCGAGAATATGGTGCGCGACAATTGGTCTTCCTATCGAATATATCTGGTCGGTAATTATGGAACGGATCTTGCGCTGCGGCGGGAAATCAACCGCTTTCTTGTGGCGGAGGATCCTTACGGATGGCGTGACTTGGTGAGCTTTGGAATGCAGCGTGGAGAATTGCGACAGGATTTGGACGTTGACATGACAGGATCAATCCTCGAGTGGACTATGGATCGTTTTCAAGACGCACTTCTCACTGAAGAACTTGACCCGGGACTGTTTCGTAAGTCAGGACCTGTTCCCGAAGAGAAAGAAGCGCGCATCGAACAATTTGTCGACTTACTACGACGTGCCATAGGTTCCGATAAGGTACAAACAAGGAAGAAAGCATGATCACTGGCATGAGCATTGAGCAAATCATAGCGAGTTATGACCATGCGGCTCCGTTGGCGGAAGCGTCGACAATTCCGGCGCCCTGGTATGTCGACCCACGTATTGCAGAACTGGAACGGCAGACCGTCTTCTCGCGCACCTGGCAGGTGATGGGCCGCGTAGACCAGGTAGAAAAGCCAGGCCAGTTCGTGACCGCGACGGTGGCTGGGGAGCCTCTAGTAGCCGTGCGCGGCCAAGATGGCGTCCTGCGGGCGTTTTACAACGTTTGTCGGCATCACGCCGCTGCCGTTGTGACAGAGAAGTGCGGACAGGCCTCAATTCTCCATTGTCCGTATCACGGATGGAATTATGGGCTGGATGGCGCGCTCAAGGGTATGCCGGAGTTTGAGGGGGTAAAGAATTTCGAGCGCAAGGACAACGGCCTGGTTCCAGTGAAGGTCGAAACTTGGGAAAACTTTGTCTTTGTGAATTTGGACAAAGACGCCCCTCCGCTGGCGAACTTTCTGGGCGGACTGCTGGAGCGCGCAGCTCCATTAGGACTAACTAAGCTGCATTACTTTGCGAGTCAGACTTACGACATTCACTGTAATTGGAAGGTATTTGTCGATAATTATTTGGACGGTGGTTATCACGTTCCCCATCTTCACAAGGGACTGAATTCGGTGCTGGATTACAAGCAATATACGATCGAAAACGAAGACCGCTATTGTTTGCAGTCAAGTCCGATGGTGAGTTCGCAGGAGGATGCCGCTACGGGTATTACCCGTCGTGGAGACCGTGCCTGGTATTTCTGGCTGCATCCGAATTTCATGTTCAATTGCTACGAGGGATATCTGGATACAAACCTCGTGATTCCGGTGGATGTCGATCATTGCCGTGTAGTATTCGATTTTTATTTCAGCGACATTAGCGAAAGCGCACGCGCCTATAACGAACAGAGTGTTGCCGTTGGGAATACGGTGCAGAGCGAGGATCTGGGGATTTGCGAAGCGGTGCAGAGAGGCCTTAAGTCGCGGGTTTACGGCGCGGGACGCCTCTCGGCCCGACGCGAGGCTGGTGAACAGCTATTTCATCAGTTGCTCGCAGCAGATTTGAAGAGCGGACTTGGTAAGGCGGCGTACGCAGACTAAGGATGAAAGTTCAACTCGATCAATTCCTTCGTCTCCTGCGAAGCTGGTGCCCATTTCCATTTGTCGATGGCATCCATCGCGGTTTTTGCGAGCAGCGGATGCCCCCCGATTATCTGGGCGGCTTTCACCTTACCAGCCGGGGTAACTGTGACTCCGATGCGGACCTTACCCTCAATTGCCATTTTGCGAGCGAGTTCTGGATAGGACGGTACCACTCGGCTGACGATTTTCCGCTGTGAATCCGATTGTTCTTGGGCTAGAGAAAAGGCTGGGGAGAATACGAAAACTCCCAGGGAAAGTGCTAAAAGGGCCGCGACCATATAGGGTCGCATAGGGGCTTTCATGTCGTTAGAATAAGCGCCCAATTGGCGTCCGAGAAGGTCACCACAGTAACCGCTTAATCTAGCCGCCGAAATTACTGGTGGTCTCTCGGAATCGTCTCCTCCCACGTCTTTTGTTTCAACTGCTGGCCATCTTTTAGAAGTTGGCGCGTGTACTTATAGTAGAAGTTCTTCCCGTCGCTGCTCAGCTTCAGCTGGCTTTTCCATGTTAGCGTTTGTTCTTTTAGGGCCATTATGATTTCGGCTTCACCTTCGGCCGAGCTGTTTTCCGGGTGGTTATCATCGGCGAGGTAGATTATTCGTTCGAGGTCAGTCTCATTTCCCCATGGATACGTTTCTTCGGACTTACCCTTCCACGTCACGGTTGTTTTTGCATTGATCTCATCGCGCTCAGTTTTCCAATCTCCGGGCCAGGGGAATCCTAGTGACTGAATGTCGCTCCGTTGTTCGGGCGGGAAAGGAGGCGAGAATTGCGGAGCTGCATACATCGAAGGCGGCACCAATGGCAGGGTGAGCCGCGAGCCAGTAACGCCTCCCAGTTGCAGCGTGGTCGTCATGGCGTATGGAGTTGGCCATACCATTGGCCACAACGCATTCGAAACCGAGAAGCGAATCTTGTGGCCCTTGGTAAAGGTCCACGTTGCAAGATGCATCTCGATCTCGAGCGGGTAAGTTTGATTCGGCACCAAGTCTTTCGGGTCGGCGGCGGACTCTCTCTGTGCGCCATTGAGCCCAGCGCCCGTAACTTGGGTGACGGTGCCGTCGGGCGCCACATCGGACAGCCGGGCGAACCAATCGGCGAGCGGAGCCGATGAACTCGCGCGCAGCAAGGCGTGAGGACGTCCAAGGATCGTTAGATCGCTTTTGAGTGCAGCCGAATCATAGGTGAGGCTGAACGCGTCAACTGGCCGTTGATCCGTGAGCAGTTCGCCCCACCAGAATCCGGCCTCCACGCCAATACTCGGAAGATAGCGAAGCTGATGTTCCGCAGGCTTGGCGGGATCGGTGGCAAGGATATGGGCATCGTAAAGATATAGCGTAGTGTCCAATCCGTTTCGAGGCGGCCAGCCAATCTCGGCGCGCCATTTTCCGGGAATCGTCTTGAGCTTCGGATCGGACGGGTGCCAGTCTTGCATGTAGATGGCTAATGGCGGTTCTTCCATGATTCCTGTATTGCGATTCTTAAGCCAGTAATCCCACCAGCGCAAAGCTTGATCTCGCCATTCGATTTGCGGACCGGTCTCGGCGTCATTGGGAAAAGTGTGATTCCATGGTCCGATGATGGCTTTCACCGGCGCTTTGACTTGCTGAAACATCCGCGGGATGGAATCGCGATAACCGTCGAGCAGTCCCCCGATCAAGAAACACGGAATTTTTATTTCGCTGAGTGATCGTACGGGAGCATGCCAGAACTGGCCGTCGCGCTGGTGCTTGAAATATTGCAGCGACCATGGCTCGGACTCGAAGCGTGGACCCAGTATTTTTTCGTCGAGTGAATAGTCAGGAGCACCGGTCATGGATGGCGCCAGATCCATATTGAGTTCGAACTCATCGAAGTGCATCATGCCGTCGATGTAATGGATGTCATCGTGAAAAAGTTCTTCGGTGGCATCGACGGCAAGAATTGCTTTGAGCGCGGGGGGATGGCGCATCGCCATCTGGATGGCATTGAATCCTCCCCATGAAATTCCGAACATCCCCACTCTGCCATTAGACCAACTCTGAGCGGCTAGCCAGGCGATCACCTGTTCGCCGTCGAGTTGCTCCTGCTCGGAATATTCGCGATTGGTTGGAACGCCTTCACTCGTGCCAAAGCCGCGAATGTCGACTCGCACGCTTACGTATCCGCGGGCGGCAAACCAGGCATGGATGGGATAGTCGCGCGCGGCAGTCGAATCGTCCTTGCGGTAGGGAAGATATTCGAGCAGGGCGGGGAATTTCTCACCCGGCTTGGCATTGTCGGGCATGTAGAGGGTGACCGAAAGTCGCATGCCGTCCGGCATGGGAATCCATTGCTGAGCCATACGCACGCTGTACTTCGCCGCAGGTGAAGATGTAGCGAGCAGATTTACGGAAAAACAAAGCAGCATCGCCAAGGCAGAAAAGAATGTGAGAATAAGTCGGGAGAACATGAGTCGCCGCAAATCATACCATTGCGAAGGGAACTGAGGTTACGCTGAACTGACAGTACGCTCTCCCCTTCACCGCGATCGCCGGCGGGGGAACGAGCGCAATCAGCAGGCTGCGCCTTGACACTCAGTTCCAGTCTTCCTATCGTCCTAACCAGTCATGAATATTGTGAAAGCAACTCGGAAGTTTGAAGATTGGCTGCGGCTGCAGATTCGACTCGTCGAACCAGATTTGCGCTTTAAGCATGAGCAGATGGCGGCGGCGCTGTTCCCGTTTTTTCGCGCGACGTTCTACCGCTGGCTGCAGGTGTGGCCTGAGGAGTGCGCTTCGCTGGATCGGGTGCCGCAGATTCTGTCGGTGGGCGATCTGCATGTAGAGAATTTTGGCACATGGCGGGACACGGATGGCCGGCTGGTATGGGGGATCAACGATTTTGATGAAGCTGCGGTGTATCCCTACACCATGGACTTGGTAAGACTGGCAACAAGCGCGGTGCTGGCGGCGCGCGAAAACCGTTTGGCGATGAAGCCGAAGGATGCCGCCTCCGCGATATTGGCGGGCTATCGACTGGGAATGGAGGACGGCGGGCTTCCCTTTGTACTGGGAGAGAACCACGTGTGGTTGCGAGCGATAGCTGAAAGCAAACTGAGGGACCCGGTAGTGTTTTGGGGAAAGATCGGTCGCCTTCCCACCATCAGGGGGCCGATACCCGAAAGTGCTCGAGAGGCGATCGAGCATCTACTCCCTGAGCTTCGTATGCCGTACCGGTTAGCTCGCCGGCGAGCCGGACTGGGAAGTCTGGGACGGCTACGGGTGGTGGCGATCGCGGAATGGAAGGGCGGCCTCCTAGCCCGGGAGGCGAAGGCTCTAACTGCATCGGCGCTAGAGTGGCTGCATCCAAGGCGAGCCCGAGAGGAAATTCTGTATGCGGCGATCCTGCATCGGTCGGTGCGCTGCCATGACCCCTACGTGCAGATGCGCGGGCATTGGATCGTGCGGCGGCTTTCCCCATCTTGTTCGCGCATTGAACTCGAAACCCTGGGCACAAGCCGTGGCGAACTCCGGTTGCTGCACGCCATGGGCAGAGAAACCGCGAATATCCACCTCGGCACCCAAGAAAAGCGGCGTGAAATTCTGAAAGACTTGCGCGGCCGAAAAGGGAATTGGCTCCTGGCCTCGGCAGAAGCTATGGCCGAAGCGGTGCAGAAGGATTGGAAAGTATGGAAGGAGCGCTGGCAGAGTTAGAGTTGAAACTCTGCCAGCGCTTTATTGGAGTGAAAGTCCGTGCGAGGACTCAGGTGGGTCGAAGAGCCGAAACTCCAAGGCTTGGGGTGTATTTTCAGCTCCGATCGTAATAAGTGCGTCCAAAATGCATTCCAACGCGGCAGGGGAGCCAGACCAGACGCGGGAAAAAGATTCTCTATGAACCGCCAACTCCCCGACGAGACGCCCTACCGAGTCCGGGCCGAGGTCGGAGTCAGTGAGAGTTGGATCGCTGGTGATTGCAATTGGGGGATTGTAGGTCGGAGGAATACGCAAGCTGGCTTGTGTGAGCCAGTGAGCGATGATTGTTTTGAGATGCTGTCTGCAGCAGATGCTCTTCATGTTCGGCTGCGAGGCGAGAGAAGCGTGCCAGGAGAGAATCTTGAGACGATCGAACCAGCGGTTCTCAATCACCAAAAACCATCCTTTATGACGGAAGGTGTTGAGGCCGCAAACGGAGCAGGAGGGGCGCTTAGTGGTTGCGTAGTCCATACGGGATCCCTTGGGCAGTTAACCCATGCTGTTGGCCGCGGCGTGGGTAAGAAAGCGGGGCGCCGCGCGCTCGTTGATGGGAACGGTCATCATTCCGGCAGTAGTATCGAAACGGAGTGTGAAGTGCGCGGCGCAGGCATCGCATAGCCAAAAGTGTTCGCGCCGTCGCAGCCTCCGCCGGTTGCCGGCGAAAGAGTCGTTTAGATCAGAGGGAAACGTTTCAGCGAGAAACAGCTTACCCTCGCGCAGGGAGCGGAAGGGCACGGTGCAAGCGGGATTTGCGCATTTGTGAAGCATAAGCTGAAGATCCAGTCTTCTCTTTTTGTAAGAGTCCTCGGCCAAAGAGCTTCAATTGTTTGTGCATTTCACGTACCGAAAACTTAACCGTAGATAAGAGCCGACTTAATCTGTAGTAACAACTACTTAGGGACGATCCCTTTTGGATGGCATTAACTAACTCGCCGGACACCCGTCACGGCTGACGGGCGGTCGTCACCCTTGACCCAACACGGTGAAAAGCATTAAGAGAAGCATTAATCTGATGCCTTGCTTCGGCAGTCACAATTTTGAACAACACATTGTCTCTAATGCAAAACCCGGACCGAAGCCGCGACCAAAATGCCGGCTGCCGCCATAAGTAGGCCCAAGTGCCAGAATACCCTCCGCCCGGACAGTAAAGTGATCGAAACTGACCACGAGCGCAATTTCGAGGAACACCTCCGCGAGATCGAAGCGGTCGGCTTTGCGGCGGGTCTGTTCCCCCTCTTTCTCGAATTCGCGCGCCTTCGCGTCCAGCTCTTTCTGATCGTCTTTGTAGTGCTCGGCTTCGGCTTGATATTTTTCGTGGAGTTTGGCAGCGGCCTCGGAGTCTTTGGCGGCAATCACGCTGGTTAAATCGGCGAACAGTTCGTCATTGTGACGCCGGATATTCTTGGCTTGATAGTAGCTCCACTGGTCGGTGACTTTGTTTTGCAGAATAATTTCTTCGGTATGAGTGCGATGTCCAAGCAGCGACACCGTTGCCACCAGAACTGCCAGCACCGCCATGGTCAGGCTAACGGGAGCCAGATCAGGATGCTCGGCGTGCTCGTGCAGTTCGCTTAATTCTTCAGTCATGTTGAAAGACCTCTAGAAGTGCCTAGAATAAACCAACCCTACTCTCCCATCACTTTAATGATGACCCGTTTATCGCGCTGGCCGTCAAATTCGGCGTAGAAGATCTGCTGCCAGGTGCCGAAGTCCAGTCGCCCCTTGGTGACCGGGACGATGACCTCGTGATGAATGATCAGCGACTTCAGATGCGCATCTCCGTTGTCCTCTCCAGTTTGGTGGTGCTTGTAATCCTGTCGGAAGGGCGCGAGAGTCTCCAGCCATTGGTCGATATCTTGAATGAGACCGCTCTCATTGTCGTTGACGTATACTCCGGCGGTGATATGCATGGCCGAGACAAGAATCATGCCATCTTGGATTCCAGACTTTTTGAGAGCGCTCTCGACCTGCGGAGTTATGTGAACGTAGGCGCGCTTCGTTTTGGTATGGATCGTAATGTACTCGGTATGAAATTTCATAATTGTCTCTCGGCAAGGTAATGTGACCCGCCCAGAAATAAGTTTAAATTGCGGGATAGTGGATGCACCTGCCGAGTTCGAAAAAACTGACCGTGAACTACGATCGTCCGATGGCCCGATGTTGCCGCTCCTGCTAACATTTCCCATTCATGAAGCGTGTTGGTGAAAACGTGGTGCGCATCGAGGCCGAGGCTTTGCGGGCGCTAGCCGATCGATTGGCGGGCCCCATGTCCGCGGAATTCGAACGAGCGCTCGACTTGATGTTTGGCTGCAAGGGACGCGTGGTCGTGACCGGCATGGGAAAGAGCGGCCTGATTGCGCGAAAGATCGCTGCTACGTTGAGTTCGACTGGATCGCCCGCACTCTATCTGCATCCTGTGGAAGCGGTGCATGGGGATCTCGGAATGATCGTGCGCGGCGACGTCGTCCTGGCGCTTTCAGCGAGCGGCGAGACGGAAGAAATCTTGCAGCTGCTCGCAACCATCAAACGGCTGCAGGTTCCGCTTATCGTTATGACCTGCGATGAGTTCGTCGAAGACACAGGGGGCGACGGTGCCCGCTCCACACGGGCTTCTACTCTGGCGGCAGCAGCAGACGTCGCGTTGGATTGTTCGATCTCCAAGGAAGCTTGTTCGCTTGGGCTTGCTCCTACGGCTTCGACTACCACCATGCTTGCCCTGGGCGACGCTCTGGCGGTTGCTCTCTCTGAAAAGCGCGGCTTCAAGGAGGAGGACTTTGCCAACTTGCATCCGGGGGGAAAGCTGGGCAAACGGTTGGCCCGGGTCGAGTCCCTTATGCACGCGGGAGACGCTATCCCTCGAGTCGGACCGAAGACGAGCATGCCGGATGTGATTTACGAGATGTCGCGAAAAAAGCTGGGAATGACAGCCGTGGTTGAGGGAGATCTGTTGTTGGGAGTGGTCAGCGACGGCGACTTGAGGCGCTTGCTCGAGCAACGCGGCAAAGCCACACTCGATCTGACGGCGCAGGAGTGCATGACGAAAACTCCGAAAACCATCGGTGCGCAGGAATTCGCAGCGACTGCGTTGGCACGTATGGAAGAGATGAAAATTACGTCGCTGGCGGTTACCGAGAGAGTTGGGAGCGGGAGTCAGCGATTGCTGGGAATCGTGCACCTTCACGACCTGTGGAGCACGGACCTGATCTAACGCACGACCAAAGCTGCAGGCGCACGGTTTCCCTGACCGTAAGAGAAGGCGTTGCGCCAGCGGCAATATGAAGCAGCCGCAATATGAAAAGGTGCCTAATTTGGCGAGTTCAGGAGCTTTGCCCCTTCCACATCAAGTAATGTTCTATACAGTCATCGCTTGTTGGTGGGCCTTCGGGCTGACCTTCTGGTTGCGAAAACGACCGCCGCGAGGGCAGGAGGCGAAGCGAGATCGCAATTCACTATTAGGATTGCTCCTCCAAGCCGCAGCTTACGCAGCCATCTGGTTTTATCCGCTGCAGCGGCGGCAATTTTCGGCGGCCGCCCCCGGAGCGCCGTCGACCGAATGGGGATTGGCGGCGATTGCCGTCTTCCTCGCAATCGGTTCGGTTTGGCTGGTGAACGCTGCCACTCGCCGTCTGGGTAAGCAATGGGCCTTGACCGCCCGCGTGCTTGAAGGACACACCCTGGTTCAGGATGGTCCCTATCGCTTCGTAAGAAATCCTATCTATACCGGAATGTTTGGCCTGCTGCTGGCGACAGGACTTGCGGGCGGCCGATGGGTCCCACTATTTGTCGCCATCGTTTTATTTTTCGCGGGAACCTACATTCGCGTAAGAAGCGAAGAGAAGCTCCTACGGCAGGCATTTGGCCCCGAATTCGAAGCCTACAGAGGCAAAGTCCCGGCTCTGATACCAGGAATCTACTGAACATCATGAGGTTAATTGCATCTCAACCGCCCCTCGGCGCTGCCGCTTAGTCTGATTCGGACGTTCTTTATACTTCTGCTGTTAATTCTCCACATCATTTGCATGTCGCAGGCCAGCCGGCATCTGGTGGCCTAGTGTTTCAGCACTGCGGTCAAGTTGTCGCTCAGCCTCGGTTCTTTCTGCCAGTACAAAAACAAAAAAGCCCCACTCTCGCGAGTGAGGCTTTTGATCTAACTGAAAGCTAATAACTGACAGCTGACAGCTTCTTAGTACATGTCGCCCATGCCGCCGCCGTGGCCGCCGGGGGATGGAGCACCCTTCTTCTCTTCGGGGATCTCCGCCACCAGGGCTTCGGTCGTCAACATCAGCGCTGCGATCGAACCTGCGTTGGTGAGTGCGGTGCGCACTACCTTCGTCGGATCGAGCACGCCCGCCTTGACCAGGTCTTCGTACTGTCCGGTCAGGGCGTTGTAGCCGTAGTTGGGGTCTTTGGAATCGTTGATCTTACCGATCACGATCGCACCTTCTTCGCCGGCATTCTCGGCGATCTGGCGCAAGGGCTCGGTTATGGCGCGTCTTACGATGTTCACGCCAATCTGCTCGTCGCCTTCCAGCTTCATCTTGTCGAGAGCCTGAGCGCAACGCGCCAGGGCAACGCCGCCGCCGGGGACAATACCTTCCTCGACTGCTGCACGGGTTGCGTGCATGGCGTCTTCCACGCGGGCCTTCTTCTCTTTCATTTCCGTTTCGGTAGCGGCTCCAACTTTGATTACCGCAACGCCACCGACCAACTTCGCCAACCGCTCCTGCAACTTCTCGCGGTCGTAGTCGCTGGTGGTCTTTTCGATCTGGCTGCGAATTTCCTTTACGCGGCCTTGCACATCGCCGGGCTTGCCTTTGCCTTCGACAATCGTGGTGTTGTCCTTGTCGATGGTGACTTTCTTGGCTTGTCCCAGGTCGGATAGCTGCACGTTCTCGAGCTTAATGCCGAGGTCTTCCGTGATAGCTTTGCCGCCGGTCAGGGTTGCGATGTCCTGCAACATGGCCTTGCGGCGATCGCCGAAGCCGGGAGCCTTGACGGCCGAGACTTGCAGCGTGCCACGAAGCTTGTTCACGACGAGAGTCGCGAGCGCTTCGCCTTCCACGTCCTCAGCGATGATCAGGAGCGGCTTGCCGCCCTTCGCGATCTGCTCCAGCAATGGCAGCAGGTCTTTCATCGAGCTGATCTTCTTTTCGTTGATCAGGATGTACGCGTTCTCGAGCACCGACTCCATCCGCTCCGGGTCAGTAACGAAGTACGGAGATAGATAGCCGCGATCGAACTGCATGCCCTCGACCACGTCCAGCTGTGTTTCCAGAGTCTTCGACTCTTCAACGGTGATGACGCCGTCTTTTCCAACTTTCTTCATGGCTTCGGCAATGATCTTGCCGATGGTCTCGTCGTTGTTCGCCGAGATCGTGCCCACCTGGGCAATCATTTCTCCAGAGACCGGCTTGCTGAACTTATCGAGCTCGCCCTTCTGCTGGTTGCCATCCTTGTCGACCCGGCCGGTAATGAGCTGAACGGCTTTCTCGATGCCGCGCTTCATGGCCATCGGATTGGCGCCAGCAGCAACCGTCTTCACGCCTTCGCGATAAATCGCCTGGGCTAGAACGGTAGCGGTGGTGGTGCCGTCTCCGGCGACGTCGCTCGTCTTGCTGGCAACTTCGCGGACCATCTGGGCTCCCATGTTCTCGAGCCCGTCTTTCAATTCAATTTCTTTGGCAACGGTTACGCCGTCTTTGGTGATGGTCGGCGAACCGAATTTCTTCTCGATAACAACGTTGCGGCCCTTGGGGCCGAGAGTAACCTTCACAGCGTCAGCCAGTAAGTTGACGCCGCGGAGAATGGCCTGGCGGGACTCTTCTCCGTGAACAATTTGCTTTGCCATAACTTTTAGCTCCTTAAAGATTTATGCAGGTGATGCCTGCCGAAAATATTCTTAATGTAGAGACGCGGCTTACCGCGTCTCAGACGGGGCAAGCCCCGTCTCTACAGATGACCACGGCACGCGACTACCGGCGTGATCCGGCGCTTTCTTTCTTGCTTGAGCCTGAGGTTGCGCTCGAGGATGCACCTGACAGAATGCCCAAAACCTCTTCTTCGCGCATGATGATGAAGTCTTCACCATCGATCTTGATTTCTGTGCCGGAATACTTACCAAACAGGATGCGATCGCCTTCTTTTACGTCGAGGGGACGAACCTTGCCTTCTTCGCTGATCTTGCCTTTGCCGACGGAGACCACTTCGCCTTCCTGCGGTTTATCTTTTGCGGAGTCGGGAATAATGATCCCGCCGCGGGTAGTATTGGCTTCGTCCACGCGACGGACCAGGATGCGGTCGTGTAGCGGGGTAAATTTAGTAGCCATATTGCGTACTCCTTTCAAGAGTGTGTTTTTAGTAATTGACCGAACTCGGAAAGTACCGAGGATCGAGGGCTGTTAGCAGTTGAATGCCACGAGTGCTAATTATAAGAATGTGAGTGCTAACTTGTCAAGCGGAGGATTTGTGGTGAAGTAAGTTGTGTTTATTCAGTGGTTTACAAGATTAACGCGAGGCAGGCGAGGTTGGTAAGAACTTCTCGCCGGAGTAGCTCCGCTACTTGCCCTGAACTTTGACGGTATCGGGCAGATGCATAGTCCCGGATATCTGGGCTCCCACCTCAATGGTTTGTCCCTTCGGGAGGTAAGCCGCTATGACCGAAGGCTCAGCCCAGTCCAGATCCCAACCGTCATCGATGGCTACAATTGAGTACTCTCCCGGGATCACATTCGGCAAACCGAAACTCCCATCCAAGTCGGACTGATCGCGTCGGAAACGATCTCGATTCTCCGACGGATTTTTAGGCACGAGCACGATCATCACCCCTGAAGCGGCTTTGCCGTCCCGCTTGGCATAGCCTTCTACGGTTACCGACCCTCCCAGCAGCGAAAGCGTGATATTCAGGCTAGCGCCCGGAGTTACGGTCGGAGATACATTCAATGATCGACCTGAAATTACGCCACCCTCGGTTGCGATGCGAACCACCGAATACCGTTGAGTCTCCGACCAGGCCGCGAAGTCATACTTGCCAGCGCCCACGTTAGCGAAGTTGGCTTCGCCCTTGGCATCTACCTGGGAGACCTTCGGTCTTCCATTTCCATTACGCATGGCCACCTGGAACGGTGCGGGAATTGTAGGAGTTCCTTCGATCTGGACCTTCGCCGTAATCTTGCTGGTTGGTTTCGCGGAAGACAGATCGAGTTCGCCACTGCTGAGATTAGACTCGGCGATTTTCATCTCTCCACCGGGATCCCTTATCACGACTGAATAACGCCCCGCTGCAACTCCAGTTAGTTCAAATACACCGGGAGCGATACCTACAATCTCGCTGTTTATCGTTTCAAGATTTTGGAAGGCTGGCTTTTCCAACCCTGGAAGCGAGACCGACGATCCCTCCGTAGCAACATGCAGCAGCAAATGCATCGCTGGAACTGGATTCAGATGAATGTCAGCTTCCAGGCGATCCCCGCCGCGGACCGGAATCGGAGTTGCCTCGTCCGATTCAGTAACATCGCCGTAGTAAGTGATGGCGTAAGCGACATCGAATGACGGATCCACGTGAGACGGAAATTGGGTAGTCTCCACGCCGAGGGGTTCCTGAACAGCATCGACGGGATAAACGCCACCCGGGCCTGTGGCAATCCAGCCACCAAATCGGGGTGAACCGGCTTCAACCTGCGGTTGTGGATGAACTGCATACCACGGAGATGCTTTCGCCGAAACAAAGTAAGTGCCCTCGTTGAGGGGAGTAACTTCATAGCGGCCCTGGTCGTCGGTTACACTTGTGCGAAACGATACGACTCGACTTACACCTTGAGCATGGAATTCCCGATACACTGTTACTTGCGCGTGGCGGACCGGATCGCCGACTTCATCGAGCACACGGCCAGTCAGGACGGCGTCAGCCGCAAGCCGCAGCACCAGATTCTCAGTATCGAGATCCGCGCCAGTTACGATCGCAGTCGAGAACTGATCATGCTGGTTGTAGCTGGCGGCAATGTATCCGCGCTTAGCCGCGAACAACTCGTACTTGCCGGCCGGGACATGGAACTCAAAGCGCCCGTCATCGCCGGTTATAAGCGATTGCAAGTTTTGGCGATTCTTGGAGTCAGAAATTGAAACGCGAGCCCGAGTCAGGGGGCCCGCGCCTTTCGTATTAACTGCTGTTCCCGCGATTCGGTACGGACCGGAAGGGATTACGCCTTGCCGACCGTTCTCTGTCTGTGCCGCAGCCCCACAACAGTAAGCCACACAGCCGGCCACAAGCAGTGCCACGAATCGGATTATGTGTTGACCAGGCATAGTAAGAAAATACTTTTCCAACCTGCTAGAAATGCTCGGTTGAGATCAGTTGCAACGTGACCCTTTCTTTCTGTCCGCCGATTACCCTAACTACCGGTCCTTTGGAATCGTAAGCTTGCATTGCCTCTGGATTTTGATTGTCTAGCTCTGTTTGTTCCCGGTCGAATGCCAGCAGACGATATGCCCCTGGAACGACGTTTGTAGTCAAGAAACTCCCATCTGGTTGCACTGGTACCTTGATCAACTCTCCGCTGCTGTCCTGGAGTGGAAAAAAGTAAATCATTGCGGCGGGCCGCCCTGCAGCGTAACGCTCTGTTGCGTGCGTTCCCGATACCTGCTGAGCGATTCCTGAGACGGTGCCGCTGATCTCCGCTGTTTCGTCGCGCATTGTAATCTCGATGGGAGACGCGGCCCCTCCTACGCCAACGACCAGGGGTTCCCGCTGTAAGTCGAGATTTCCCGACCGTACCGAGGCAGGATATCCGCGCGACGAAGTAACTCGTATCCAATAGATTCCAGCGGAGACGCCTTCAATAGCCAGACTGTCATCCTTCGATCCGTCGGGCATCCGGAGCGAAGGACTTGGCCTCATAGCAAAGTCGTCGGCTGACTCCAGATTCACCTGCAAATACCGGCGTGGGCCCGTCACTGTCGTTGTGCGTCCATTGATTTGCCATTTCACCGAGCCAATCGGGTCGTGGGAGGTAAATTCCTCCTTCACGGAAATAGGAATCGAGCCATTGGGAACAAGAATCAAGGCGGGGCCTTCGACGAAACGGCCTTGGACGCTGATTGTCTGTCTCCCGCTCATGCCAGTAATCCCATTCGATGCAAAATTCATAGCTTCGACGGTGTAACTCCCGTTCGGCAACATTCCTTCGATGGCATGGTGGGAATTGTTGTATCCAAGAGAAAACCCGGGTCCACTATGTCCATGCGCAGACACCGTAACTGCAAGACCATTTTCCGGCGCCTCGCCTCCTGGCGCAAAAACCGGAATTCTTACGCGGTAATAAGCCTGCTTCACCAGCGAGAGATTAACCGTCAGCGTCTGGCCAGCAGCCAACGAAATGGGAGACGCTGAGTTGAAGTCGGATGCTGCCTGATAATAGACAGGAGGATATCCCAACAGTGGTCCAACCTCGTCTGCGTTGCGATTTCCAGGTTGCGACGTCAGCGGATCGTGGTCCAATGATTCCAGAGTCAAAAGCTTATAAGTACCGGCCTCAAGTTCCGCAAATCGGAAATGGCCATCTGAAGTGGACTGCGCGCTGCCTGCCGAATTCCAATGGACTCTCCCCTCTCGCACCTGCCGCCGGTAAAGCTGCAGTCCTATACTGTCCGGCGCTTCCGAAGTGGGCAGAGTTGCAGTACCGACAATCAGGCTCTCGGGAACGAGCGTGAGTGTCAAATCCTGCTCGGCATTGTTCTGAAAAATCTGTACCTGGCTGTAAGGATCGGTGATAAATCCAGGCTTGCGCGCCGTGAGTGCGTACGGACGATCGGAAGGAGGCACGGCGACCGGCCCGCCTGAACCCTGGCCATCGCTGCCAGCCTGTTCGACTTTTGAAAACGCAAATTCGAATCTACCCTCGCTGTTAGTGAGCGTGGCAAAGCGACTGTCAGGTGAAGAAACGAGTGCGCGGCTAATAGGCTCCCGAGTGATGCTGTTAACCACAATTCCGCGAACGGTGCCCGCCACCTCCGATGTGGTTTGTCCTGAACTTTCATCCCAAGCTATCGCAATAACCGCAAGGAGTAACACGAGCAGCATGGATCTGTGAATAAGATCGCGTCCCAGACGATTGCCTGGTCGGCACGACGCTATCGGTAACAAGTCTCGCCGTAACAGGCAATGTTTCCTCAAGCGATCGCTCCCGCCCGAACGTAAGCCCGGAACATTATTAGTTCAGTATAGAGAAAGATGCGCAAATGCCTGGAATAGGATTTCTGCGGTTGTGTCTGGTTTCCGCTTTTGATGTTCCCTCTGGACTTGCCGAACTGAAGGCTGTCTTGCCAGCCCTGCGTCCAGTTCTGGCAGATAATAGCGGCAGGAACGCTGCAAGCATTGAATATCAGACCCAAAATGGAACGGCGGTTCGCGTGCACACCCACTTTAGTATTACCTCTCGGAGTGCTGGCCCTTCGCGAGAAGAAGCAAATCATTGCCAGCAAACGTGTTGTGGTCTTCGCCGAAAATTAGGAGTAAGCGCAAATGAGCATGTCTGGCTTGAACTGCGTCGAAAGTTGTATCAATTGCCATCTGCGTTCCCGCAGTTTCTTCTGCGATCTATCCGCTAACTCAATTGCAGCCTTCAACCAGATCAAACATGCTGCCGTTTTCCCGGAACATGCTGTGGTTTTGGTGGAAGGCCAGAATCCGTGGGGGATTTTCATACTCTGCCAGGGCAGAGCAAAGCTTTCCACTACCTCGCGCGACGGCAAGACACTGATTATTCGAATCGCGGAAGCTGGCGAGGTCTTGGGATTGCATGCAGTCATTACTGGAGGTCCGTATGAGCTGACAGTTGAAACCATGCAGCCTTGCCAACTGGATTTCGTTGGAAGGGAAGAGATGCTTCGGTTTCTTCGGGACCATGCGGACGCCTCGCTGCGTGCCATCCAGCATCTGGCGCGCGATTGTTCTGACTCGTACGGCGTGGCGCGTACGATCGGCCTGTCACACTCCGTATCAGAGCGTTTTGCCAGGTTCTTGCTCGAGACCTCCGCCGACGGCGAGGTCACAAATGGAACGGTGCGAGCCCGGCTGGCGATGACACACGAAGAAATCTCTCAGCTTGTGGGCACCAGCCGCGAGACTATCACTCGCCTTCTCTCCGAGTTCCGCAGGAACGAAATGGCCGAACTGAAGGGCTCGACATTAATTATTCGTAATCGGTCCGCGCTGAAGAGTCTGGTTGGAGCTTGAAACGTATTGTGCAAAAAAGCAGGCATGGAAGGGAAGTCCATGCCTGATGGGTTACCTGTTTTGCTTAAAACACGTTGACGGTAACTGGAGCTGAAGCAATTCCGTTGACCACAACTTCCATATCGTTCAGGCCAGTTTCGGTTTTGCTGGAGACGTCGAAGGTTGTGGACGCCGTCCCAGAATAAGCAATCGCCATGGTGCTGTGATCGTGGGTGCGCTCATAGTAGACATTGCCGGTGACCCGGTTCGTAAACCGCACCAAAGGGTAATTGGTCGCGGACTGCGCATCATCGCCATAGGCAGCGCCTTGGGTAAACCCATTCATATTCAGGCCGGAGACGACATATGATTTGCCTCGGTGCACTTCTGGCGGTGCTGAAAGAATTTGCGGCAGCCATGCGGCATTCGGCTTGCCCATGGGGCGATATACCCAGACGTTGCCGAAGTCGGTGTACAGAATCTCTCCCGTCGGCAGGGCGAGCATATTACCGTAGAAGGATGAAATATTCGGAGCGTCGGTCATGCCGGCGGTGACGTCCTTGAAATCCGTTCCATCCCACTCCAGGAATTTCGAACCGAGATTAAAGACGCCGGGACTAACCTGCACGATCACATTCCCATTGGGCAGAATCGACGCAGGCGCATCCGCTGCATCGAGTCCGTCGGGGAAATCCGGGCCGGCCGTCCATGTTTTGGTATGGGTGTCGTAGATCGCCGTATGTCCTGGAAGTCCGGGAGCGCCCGTCGCTCCCGTAGCGAATACCGTGCCATCCGGACGCAGGACTGCGGGACCGAGTTCATGAGATGAGTTAGCGCTGTTGGGATACGAGTCCCACAGCTGAACGATAGTGCCGCTCCGCCGCCCGCCATGCCACTTTCCATTTGCCGGATCATAAATTTCATAGTTCTTGCCGGTGGACCCGGTTCTAAACACATAGGCATCCACAGTTAATAGAGTACCGTCAGGCAGAAGATTCCAACCCTCCTCGTCGTAGACATCGAATTTTCCAGTGCCAGTCGGCGTCCAAGTTAAAGTAGAAGGATTGAGCAGAGCCGCTTCAGTCGTGCAACAGTTCGCCTGCATGTAGGTGCGGTCCGGTAAAACGACGCCCTGCGCATCTCCAATTGACTTCCATCCGGCTGGCGGGGCGACGGGCGTCCACGTATTTTTCTTGGGATCGTAAATGGCGCCCAAAGTTGTCCACACAGCCTGGCAGTTGTTGTATTCGCCGCCTTCGACCACGACGCGTCCGTCCGCCAGCACCGCAGATCCAAAATAAAGAGGGGCGTATCCCGCAGGCAGAGAAGCAATACGTTTCCACGTTCCGTTGACATAGCTGCCAAATTGATCGGGAGTCAGCTTGAACCACTCCCGTCCACAATACTGGTGGAGGATGACAGTCCCATCAGTGAGCAATAACGGAGCGCTAAGTGAGAGGGTCGCATCGGGCTGATGGGCGAGCGGAACCCACGCCTGCGAATGAACCATAGTGACGGCGGCAAAAAATAGAAGCAGTCCGATTCCAGCGGTCCGCAGTTTCATAAAGTCTCCGGGCAATTTTAAATTCGAGATTCCTGGTAAAACGAGTTGGGGCTGCTGCAAGACAGGCGAGACCATAGATCTTGCTTATCCCACCTGGCCAAAAAGGCCGCGCGAATTATACATCGAACAGAAGCCGTAATGGGAGCGCGAATTGCTCGCAGAAAAGTGCAACATTTTGCGCACTACGCGCATGCGCGGGCAATCACGGTGGCCGTCGTGCATCTAGTTGAACGGCGATCGGCCGCTCACGGGCCCATTCATGGTGCTACGTTTTCCACAACCTCATCGGAAGGCTTGAGACACCGGGCATTGTGAGCCATCTTGAACAGACAACATCCTGGGCCTGAATAGTACTCTAAGGTACCGAAACCCAGCGACGCAGAGCATCGCGCCACTACGGCGCTAACTTCCTGGGCTTCGTGATGGAGAGGCCAGTTCTTTAGGATTCGTGCAAGAAAGAGGCCTCTCACGGAAGGTGGCGCCCATAATGCACTTCGCAAGTTCTCGCTATCTTTTTGTCCTTACTGTTGCCTGCACGAGCGGGTGTTTCTTGGTGCATCCCGCTGCTTCATGGGGACAGCAATTTATTGCTCATGGCGGTCCCATTCCTGACGTACGGCTGGAGGCTGTCGGACGCGCGGACCTGCCAGCCCAAATTCCCCCGCCGCAAGAAATTCCTAAACAGCTGGTGGTGCGTGACGGGACCGCTGTCAAACTTCAAATGGTTCGTACCATTTCCTCTGCTCATGCTAAAGCGGGTGATCGCCTCGACTTTGTCGTTGTAAAAGACGTAACGGTCGACGGCTACACCATCATTAAGGCGGGTTCCATCGCCAGCGGTTCGGTTGTTGGAGTTAAGGGCCGGCGCATTCTGGGGATTGGCGGCCAAGTAGTCATTAAATTAGATTCCGTCCGTATGGTCACCGGCGAGCAAGCCGCCCTGCGCGCGCGTAAAGAAATTAAAGGCGGCTCCCGCACCAAACTTATGCTCGCCGAGATGTTAGCCACGGGCCTCTCCTACCTGCCCGCCGCTCCGGTTTTCTTACTCTCGCGGGGATGCGACAGCACCGTGCTGAAAGGCATGGAAGTAACGGCGTATATCAGCGGCAACGCGCAGCTCTCGACGTCAAATTTGCTGGCTGCTAAAGAAGATCCATCAGAACTCAGCGAGATGATTCACTTCTTGCCGCCGCGCACCGTCGATGGCGAAGGCCGTGACGGTGACATGCTGAATCTGGTGTTCGTCGCTAAGCAAGGCGACTTGGAAGATGCCTTTGCTCGCGCCGGTTGGATCAAGACCGAGAAAACAAGATTCCCCGCCTTCTGGCATCTGGCCATGCAGCGTATGCACTACGCCAAGCTGCCCATGCGCAGGCTCTTTGTCTTCGGACGAACGCAAGACTACTCTTATGCCTTGCCCGATTCTGCTTCCATTGTCTCCAAGCGCCATCACTTGCGCATCTGGAAAACCGACTATCAGGTGGATGGAACTCCAATCTGGGTAGGTGCCGCAACCTACGACGTAGCGCTGCAATGGCAACTGAGGAAGCTCAGGATATTCCACCGTATCGACCCCAAAGTCGACTCGGAGCGGGATTTCATCGCCGGCAAATTATCGGAGACGAACCTGGTAACGCGCCAGGAATATCTGCATTGCGCCAATCCTGTATTCAAGGGCGAAACGGCAACTGGCGGTCCCTATTATTCGGATAGCCGGATGCTCCTGGTTGAACTCAGATCCGAAAAATCTGCGAAGAACAAGGCGCAACCTCCGTCGTCGCCTTCGGACAAGACTTCTGGGACAACGGCGGCCACTTTCAACGCGACCCGCTGACTCTGTGTGTGAGACGCGAACATTGTGACATCTGCCCGCAGTCTTCTTCATTGAAATATCCCGGACGTGCATCAGAAGGAAGATCTCAGCAAAGTATCGGTTCTATTCAACGGAAGTTCGAGAGCATGACGGCATCCTGGCGAGTGTTGCCGCGAGTGAGAGCGATCCGTTTACCATCCTGCGACAAGGCGAAGGCGTAGATGTGATCGCTGGTGAAGTGAGTCAGTTGCTTTGGCGTGCCGCCGGCAAAGGATTGCAGCCAGAGATTGTCGATGTCCCCTTCGTGTAGGACATACAAGAAGCCGCTCGCGTCGCGAACCATCGTTGGCATATCGCTGTCTGGAGAGAGTTCGATGCGGTGAGTTGGGGGGGCGCCATTGGCGGGTAGAACGACATACTCAAGCTTGCCGTTTTCCTTTACCTGAAAGCCGATCAGCTTTCCATCGCCCGAGATCGACGGAGTATTGGTGAGCGCGTTTGCAGGGTATAGCGTAGCCGGCGTCCCCCCAGCTGCAGAGATTCGCATCAGTGCCCAAGAACCGGAGTCGTGCGAGAAATATGCAACCCACGAACCGTCCGGAGAACAGGCAGGAAGCCAGTCAGTGCGGCCACTGGTGATCTCGCTGTCGTGCGAGCCATTCAATTCAGCTCGTACGATGTGAATCTCCTTTCCGTTATAGCCGGAGTATACAAATGAGCGTCCATCTCCGCACGCGGTGGGAGCAAACGCGGATCCGCTGGTATGCAACGGGGTCTCTCCCGAGCCATCGGGTTGCAGAACGAAGATACGGCCCGATACGGTCACCATGATTCGTCCGTCCGTTGTCCAATCGGTGACATCGCGGTCCGGGGAAGAGGGCGCTGTAACTGGCTTCGCTCGGTCGGGATTTGAGAGATCGCCGACGGCAATCGAAGCAGTAACCTCGCTTTGAACGACTACGACGTTCTTACCATCGCGCGTTACCGTAAGCATGTTTCCATAGTCGTTGAGATCGTTGGTGAGGCGCTGTGGAGGGTTGTCGAGATCAGCGCGATAGCGAACCTGATTCGAAAATTGCGTGTCCGGTCCGTTTTCGACCGAAACAATACCCCCTCCGTCGGGCAGGAAGGCAGCTTGAGGTACCAGATCGACCGTCGGAACCCTGCGCGGGCTACCGCCAGAAACAGGTTGCAACAACAATTCGCCGGCACCTTGGGTGAAAGTAAGGTTGGTCAAGAGAAGAGATTTGCCATCCGTAGACCACGAAGGCTGCGCCCGATAAAGGAAGTTCGATTCCTCCAAAACGACTTTCTCGTCTCGGTCGTTCGCATCAGTGACGATGACCTGATTTTTCTTGTCACTCCGAATAAATGCGAGGTGCTGCCCATCAGGGGAGAAGCCCGGCCCCGAACTCGAGTTGCTGATCACGAGTTGCGGCGTGCCCCCGAGCGATGGCACAACGTAGATGCCCGCTTGCGCTTGGCCGTGCGGACGATATGCGTAGTAAAGATAGTTGCCATCGGGACTGAAAGTCATACCGAAGAGATCGCCTTGTTCGGACGCGACGACTTTGACCACGCTGCCCGTGGCCAGTTGTTTCACGTAGACCGCCGTCTGGTGCGCGTCGTGCTGGGTGAAGGTGAGCCATTTGCCGTCGGGAGAAATCGCGGCGCCGTGAACACGGCCGCTGTCGGTGAGACGGGTAATGGACATGTTCTGCGGAGCGAACTTCGGCCTGGCGGGCGCAAGGTACCGGTAGGCAAGCCATGCGGCAATGAGTACGACGAGGGGGATCCCGGCGTAAAACAGAGGTTTGAGTTTGTTCTTCTGCGCGGGCGTCGGAGCAATCGCGGCGGCGCTCGGCATAGTCCTAGCCACGGGGATCGCTGCGGAACCGGAACCAGCGGACGCGGGCGGTATCGGCACGGAAGGGTCTGCTCCTGTTGACGGCTGCACAACGGCAGCACGGCCGGAGGTGGTGTCGCGCTGCAGACGCTTCAGGTCGCCACGCAGGTCGGCCGCTGATTGGTAGCGGAGATCGCGATCTTTTTCGACGGCTTTGTTAATAATGCGTTCAAGTTCCTGCGGGACCTCGCGGTTGAGTCGAACTGGCGCGACTGGTGCGCGGTGAAGAATCGAATCAAGTCCCGATGGACGATGCCCGTCAAGTGAGCAGCGTCAAGACCTTCAGCGATGTCGATCGCAAGCGGGAGGAAAGTTTCAATTTCCAGCGGACGTCCCGCAATCTGATGCTTAAGGGTGACACCGTCAAGGAATTCCATGGCAATGAAGGTGCGATTGTCATGTTTGCCAATCTCGTAGATGGTGCAGATGTTGGGATGATTCAGAGCAGAGGCGGCTCGTGCTTCGCGGCGAAAACGCTCGAGTGCCTGTGGGTCTTGCGCCATTTCAGGCGGCAGAAATTTGAGCGCTACGAAGCGGCCCAGGTCGGTGTCCTCAGCCTTGTAGACCAGGCCCATCCCGCCGCCGCCAAGCTTTTCGACAATGCGGTAATGAGAGATTACCTCGCCGAGCATCGGGGGAATGTTACGTGGGTGCCAGCGGACTAGTCAAAGGGAACAGAGCATTTGAACCAGTGTCGACAGTTCGCGGTTATCAAAGCGCACCAGTGCACGCCACTACCGTTCGAGAGTGGTCTTTAATGTCGCTCCGTCCGCCCAGCAAAAAGTTGCGGGAAATCTCCCAGGCTAAGAACGAATGCGAAAATTGCCCCAGCCAGCAATCCGGAACAGAAAGAGGAAGAATGATGCGCCAGAAAGTTTGCCCGGGGGGTGGCTCCGAGATCGTGCGAGGCTTCGACTAGATTGCGCGGAATGTGTTCGAGCGACGCGTAGATCGGCAGAAACCGCTCCACACAATCTTTGGAACCTTGCTATAATCGCGCAAAGTTTTCAGGCGTCCACTTTCCGATAGATGACCGGATTCACGACGATTCGAGGAAAATGAAAATGAACAGCAAGCGAGTTCTAACTGGCGCCATCCTGGTTGCCATGCTGGTTCTGCCGGCGATCGCGGCGCCGCCTGGCAGCAAGTCGGCCGCCGATCGGGATGCCGCGGTGGCGGAGAAGTGGATTGCAGGTTGGAATTCGCACGACCCGGAGAGGATGCTCCCGCTGTTCACGGACGATATCTTCTACGAGGACGTGGCTTTTGGCGAGGTTAGTCACGGTCGCGCTGAAGTGCGCAAGTTCGTCCTCTCTGAGCTTGAAGGCGTTCCTGATCTCGAACTCAAGCTGGAGCGCGCCGATATTCACGGCGGCCATGGCACTATCGAATGGACCTTTCGTGGCACCGACAAGGACGTGTTCAAGACGGGGAAAAAGTTTTCTGTCCGCGGCGTGAGCGTGATCGATATGCGCGATGGCAAAATATTCCGCAACGTCGATTACTACGATGGGGCTACAATCATGCGCCAGGTCGGGCTGTTGCCAACACCCCCTGCCGATGCCAAGTGACGCAGAAGGATCCTTATGACAACCAAGGCAACCACGGCCGAGCGAGATTCCGCTCAGCTTGAAGCGCTCGGTTATGACTCGAAGTTTGATCGCTCGATGAGTTTGTGGGCGAACTTCGCGCTCGGCTTCACTTACTTGTCGCCGGTGGTCGGCGTCTATACCGTTTTCGCGTTTGCTATCGCCACGGGCGGTCCTCCGATGTTTTGGAGCTATTTGTTTGTCGGGTTGGGGCAGCTGTTGGTCGCGTTGGTGTTTGGAGAGATTGTTTCTCAGTATCCCATTGCGGGCGGCCTCTATCCATGGGCTCGACGGCTGGTAGGAAAACGGTGGGCATGGATGGCGGGATGGGTCTACCTGTGGGCGTTGTGTACCACGATTGCTGCGGTGGCCGTCGGAGGAGCTCCTTATCTGGCGCAACTCTTCGGCATCCACGTAAGTCAGGTGGGAGAAGTCGTGATCGCGGTGGTGATGATCGCCTTGACTACCGCTCTTAACGTGAGCGGCACAAAGCTTCTGGCTCGGGTCGCCATGTTCGGATTCATTTGCGAATTGCTGGGGGCGGTTGTGGTGGGGAGCTACCTGCTTGTGGCGGCGCGGCACCAGAGCTTCCGGGTGCTGTTTCAGAGTTTCGGGCTCGGGAGTAATGGACATTATTTACCCGCGTTTCTGGCGTCGAGCGTTGCCGCCATGTTCTGTTATTACGGGTTTGAAGCTTGCGGAGACGTTGCGGAGGAAACTCCGGATGCTGGCCGCGCTATTCCAAAAGCGATGCGCATGACCATTTATATCGGTGGCTTCGCCGCCATGCTGGTTTGCCTGGCTCTGGTGTTGGCGATCCCGGATATGGGGGCGGTGTTGTCGGGGAAGGATGCGGATCCGGTGACTACTACGCTGCGCGCGGCGGTGGGAGAGATCGGGCTGCGGGTTGTGATTGCGGTGGTCATGGTTTCATTCCTCTCCTGCTTGATCAGTCTGGAGGCGGCTACCAGCCGGCTGCTTTTCAGCTATGGGCGCGACCGCATGATCTTTGGCGGTGCTCAGCTGAGCACGCTTTCGAAACGCACTCGAGTTCCGGTTATTGGGCTGCTGGCTGCGGGTGCGGTGCCGGCACTCATTGCGATCGCAGGTTTGTTTCTTGAGGAAATGATCAAGACCATTATCGTGTTTGGGTCGGCCGGAATCTATGTTGCCTTCCAGATGATTGTTTTGGGAGCGTTGATTGCGCGGGCTAAGGGTTGGAAACCGAGCGGGGAGTTTCGTTTGGGCGTTTGGGCCTGGCCGGTTAATATTGCAGCGCTCACCTATGGCGTGCTGGCCATCATTAATATGGTGTGGCCGCGCACGCCCCAGGATCCTTGGTATCGCAACTACGGAATGATTGTGGGCACGGCGGCTGTAGTTGGCACTGGGCTGCTGTATGCGGTTCTATTTCGGCCGTACGATCGGCTGGAGGCGCCGGAGGGCGATGCTCACCTTGCGCATCTGGGCGTCGATTGATGGTACGACGGCAATGTGGCAAAGTCCATCCCTGCCGGTTGGCCGATGCTGTTTGTTATTTTCTCCATCATCTCTTTTCCGTGGCGCTCTTATTGGCGAGGGCGGAATCTTTCCATCGCGGCGACTGGTAAACGATCTTGCCGCCGACTATTGTGAATAGCACTTCCGTCGTGCCGATCTCCGAGGGCTCAATCTTGAACAGGTCTTGATCGAGCAAGATGAAGTCCGCGAGTTTTCCCGGTTCTAGCGAGCCTTCGCTTTTTTCCCGGCGGCCCGCGAAGGCCGCGCCTAGAGTGTATGCGCGAATGGTGTCTTCAAGACTCAACCTCTGCTGCGGAACGAACCCTCCCGGCGGATTGCCTTCTGACGTTTGCCGGGTGACAGCAGTTTGTACACCGCGCCAGGGATTCAGCGTCACCACCGGCCAGTCACTGCCGAAAGCGAGCGCACCGCCTTTTTCTTGAATGCTGCGCCAGACCCAGGGGCGCGAGGCTCGTTCCGCTCCAACATTGCGCGCCCATATGTTGAGCGTGTCGTCGTCCGGATAGGAATGCAGCGGCTGCATGCTGGCGATAACTCCGAGTTTGCCGAAACGCTCCACATCCACGGCGCTGATGGTCTCGATATGCTCGATGCGCGGGCGGGCATCTCTGGTTTTATTTACCTCGGCCGCGTTCTGGTAAGCGTCAAGCGCGAGGCGCACTGCCTTGTCGCCGATAGCATGGGTGAAAATTTGCAGCCCGCTTGCGTCAAGGTCGGCAATGTTAGCTTTGTATTTCTCGGGATCCCAGAAAAGCTTGCCACTTTGCGTAGGATCGTCGCTGTATGGAGCAAGCATAGCCGCAGTATGGGCCTCGACTACACCGTCGAGCATGGTCTTCACGGCGCCGCCCTCGATCCAGTCGTCACTCGAACTGTATTTGCGCCGGGCATTTTCGATCAGCGCAGTGGATTGCGGCGTCAGTCCAGGCGGATCAAGAAAATATGCGATGTAAAAGCGCAATGACAATTCGCCGCGCTTGCGCAATTCATCGTAGAGATCGAGATATTCGAAGTCCTGACCAGCACTGTGAACGCGTACCAGGCCCACGCGGTTAGCTTCGCGAATGCCCTTGCGCAGCGCATCGAGCCTCTCGGCGCGAGTCGGTACAGGAGTTTTTGATCCCACTAAATCGCCAGCGGCTTCTTTGAGCGCCCCTGTAGCGTCACCATTTTCATCGCGAACAATTGTTCCGTTCGGCGGATTGGGTGTATTGCGATCTATGCCCGCCATCGCAAGCGCCTTACTGTTCGCCCACGAACTGTGCCCATCGAAAGCGATTAAATACACGGGGCGGTCAGGTACGACATCGTCGAGTATCTTTTTATTTGGAAGAGCGGAGGGCCCGAATGTGGGATAGGTCCAACCCATGCCCTGAATCCACAGTTCGTTTGGATGAGCATCGGCATAAGCTTTGACGCGCTTCTGGATTTCAGCGACCGTGGTCGCCTCGTTCAGATCGACGCGGGTCAGACCGAGCGAACCGTCCATGAAATGGATGTGGCAATCAACGAAGCCGGGCAATAAAAGTCTCTGAGCGGCATCAATCATTTTTGTCGAGGGGCGGCGCAGCGCTTCAACCTGCTTACGTTCGCCAACAGCAATGATCTTGTCGCCTCGAATGGCGATCGCCTCTGCCCACTTCTGCTGCGGATTCACGGTGTAGATCCGGGCATTGGTAACGATGATGTCGGCGGTTTGCGAAGTGTTATCGGAGGCCGCGAAGGCAGAAATTGAAAAAACGGCAATCAGCAGAGATGCAATACAAAGACGCGATTGAATGTGGCGCATAGTCATGCTTGTGTCGCTCAGAATGTCGGCGGAGTATTCACCCATAATAGCCAGGTCTCGCGACGGCCGGGGTTTTTCCAGTGATGCGGCGTTGCGCTTTCAAAATAAAAACTGTCGCCGCGCTTCAGATGGTACTCCTCGCCGTCAAGGGCGATCTGTAGCTCCCCGCGAAGCACAAACAAAAATTCCTCACCTTCGTGCGCATAGGACTCCCCACTTCCCGCCTGTGGCGCGATTCGGAACAAATGCGGCTCCATCACTTTGTTGCCCCAGGCCAATAGTTCCATGCGCACGCCGGGACCAGCCTCGAGCACTTTGCGCTTCGAGGGACGTACCAATCGCGTATTCAATTCCTTTGCATCGAAAAAATCGAGGATGTTAGTGCGGTAGTAGCGTGCTAGCCTGCGCAATGTGCCGACGGAGGCGGTCATCTGCGAACGCTCAAGAGCGCTGAGAAAGCCAACCGAAATTCCAGCCGCAGCTGCGACCTGAGCCAGGCTGGCTTCGCGCTTGGTACGCAAACGTCGCAACTGATGGCCAATGGCGGCGGTGCTGCTGACGGTAGGCTTGATTGCGCCCTCGCGCTTCAGCATCTGCACGATGGCGGCGGCATTCAAGCCCTGAACCTTGCGGAGGTAGCGCGCTTTCTTAAGCACACGCACATCGTCGTTGGTGTACATGCGATAACGGCTCTCGGTTCGGTGCGGACGCGTCAGTCCTAGAGTCTCCCATCCGCGAATCGCTGAAGGAGAGATGCCTACAAGCCGGGCTACGTCGCCGATTTTGAGATAAACACATCCGTTGCTCGGCATATTTTTGAGGAGCCTGCCAGTCGTTCGCGGAGGGACCGCTTTTCCGCTTGACAGAGGGCGGGGGAGACCTCTAACCTTGCGCGATTATAGCAAGGTTAGTATTTCGTGCAAGCTGTATTCGGATAACAAATTTGGCCCCAGATTGAGAGGATTCTGCCCCATGCCATCGTCGAAACTTCCCCGGATGTTTACCTGGCTCGCTGTCACAAACTTTCTCCTGATCTGCTCTAGTCTCCTGTTCGCCCAAAGCACCGGTGGCCGCATCCTCGGCCACGTGACGGATTCTAGCGGCGCGTCGCTTGGGGGCGTGAAAGTTACGGCCACTAACGAGGCGACGAACGTCAGTATGACGGCAACAACTAACTCCAGTGGCGAATATGGATTCCCGCAAGTTGCGATCGGTACCTATACCTTGGAATTCGACCTCGCCGGCTTCAAGAAAAACTTGGAGCATAAAGTGAATGTCGATCTCAATCAGGTTGTAACCCTTAACTCAGCATTGCAAATCGGAACAACCAAAGAGACGGTCGAAGTTACCTCGGAAGCGCCGCTGGTCGATACCACTAGCACGCAGCTCGGGTCGATCATGGATGCCCATCAGGTCTCGAACCTACCGCTCAACTCCCGGGATACGTATCAACTTCTGCAACTTCAACCTGGCGTGCAAGGAGTAGGCGGGTCAGATCTTTTTTATGGCAGTAATACGGCGGGAGCGGTTTCAGTCAATGGCGGCCGTGGCCGTTCCAATAACTTCAATGTCAACGGCGGCGACGGCAACGACTTGTTCGTCAACGCGCCCGCGATTCAGCCTACGCCAGACAGCATCGCCGAATTCCGCGTGTTATCTAATACCTTCGACGCCGAGTACGGACGCAACTCCGGTGCTGTAATTAATGTCGTTACGAAATCCGGGACCAATAGTTTGCATGGCAGTGTTTACGAATTTTTTCGCAACCAGATGTTTAATGCCAAAGGATATTTGGATCTGCGGCGACCCGATGACAAGCAAAACCAATTTGGCGGAACCTTCGGCGGCCCGATCGTGAGGGATCGAACATTTTTCTTCGCGTCGTATGAAGGACGCCGCGTGGTCCACGGTATCAGTTCGGACGCGGTCACAGTGCCCACCGCGGCGGAACGGATGGGCGACTTTTCCAATACAGGATTGAGCGGAGCCATTACGAGCGACTTGGTTGCGCAAACTTTGAATGCTCGCTGCAATGCGGGCATACCGCTACCCTCCACGACAGCTTCAGGAAGCGTGAACTACGCCGATGTATTTGGCAGCCAAATTCCGACTAACTGTTTTGATCCGGCTGCGGCGGCAATCATGCAGTTGTATGTGCCGCAGGCAAACACGGTTGATAGCAATGGCATCCTCAATACCTTTCGGTCTATTCCAAACGAGGATTCGCACGCCAATCAGTTCACGGTGAAAATCGACCATCGCCTGACCGACAAGCAGAACTTGACCGGCTATTACTACTTCAACGATTCGTTTGATGCGCAGCCGTTCACAAGATTCCAGGCAGCTACGCCTAATCTACTGCCGGGGTTCGGTAATAACAGCGCCACTCGCGCGCAGCAGATAAACATTACCCACACCTGGACAATCAGCAACTCAGTGGTCAACGAGCTGCGCGCTACTTACTTTCGCGAGGCCCAGGGAACGTTTCTCCATCCACAGCACACGGGGTTGGTCACAAGCTCTTGTGGTGCGGGGGCTGCGGCACAGTTCTGCTTTACCGGGACGACCGACGTCCCGGGAGTAATCCCATCGGACCCCAGGATCGGAATTACTCCGGCCCTTGGCCCAAATCGCGAGGGCGTCCCGTTCATCAGCATTTCAGGTGGCTTTACTATCGGCAATGACTTCGAAGGCGAGTTGCCGCAGATTGGCAATACTTATCAACTCAGCGACAACTTAACCAAGGTCATCGGCAACCACACCACAAAGTTTGGCATCGATCTCAGAAACCAGCGCTTCCTGCAAACCTTGTATTTTGACCCCAACGGTGATTTCAGCTATTTCGGCGGTGGCCCGAACGACACAGGAAATGTTTTTTCTAACTATCTACTGGGCCTTCCCGACTCTTATTTGCAAGGATCGGCGCAGACAGAGGATGTTCGCGGTAACTCCGTCTACCTGTTTGCGCAGGATAGTTGGAAGATTAAGCCGAACCTGACCTTGAACTATGGACTACGCTGGGAGTTCAACGAGCCTATCTACGATGCGGGTTTGCGCTATCAAACCTTCCGGCCAGGACAAGCCGACACTGTGTTCCAGTACACGGGAGATCCGGCCATGTTTCCGCTGGGCCTAGTGGTGCCTGGAGATAAAGGGGTACCCAAGGGACTTACGGCCAGCTATTACCACGCGTTTGCTCCCCGCATCGGCATGGCGTGGGATCCGTTCAAAGACGGAAAGACCACGATCCGTGCTGGGTGGGGATTGTTCTACAACCCGATTGAGCAGCTTGTGCTCGAACAATTTCAGGGAGAGCCGCCATTTGGTGGCAGTTCGCTGATCTCGGAAGGATTGTTTAATACTCCGTTCGTCAGCCAGGGCGGTTCGGCGGGGAATCTGACGACATCGCCTAACCCGTTCAACGGTATTCTCAACCCCGCCCGCGGCAGCAACGTTGATTGGGCGGCATTCCGGCCCATCTTGCTATTTGGCGAACTCCAACCCAACCTGCGGGCGCAGTATACGGCACAGTACAACTTGGGCATCAGTCGCGAACTGTCAAGGGATACGGTGTTCTCTATCGGCTACGTGGGATCGCAGGGGCACCGTTTGCTGGCGACCCGCGACATCAATTACGGCAACCCGCAGACTTGTATCGACCTGCAGAATATTTCCAATCTCACCGGCGACGCCAGCTTAGGCTGCGGGCCATTTTTTGCGGACAGCTCGTTCAATATTGCGACCAACGAAATTCCTGCGGGCGTGACCCTGCACATGCCATATGGCTCACAAGCAGTTGTGACGGGCCCCAATCCCACGCCGATTACGCTCGTTGGGCTCAGAAAATATTCTTCTCCGCAGTGTGATCCATTTTCCGGGACGGGTTGCCCCTCTGACGGTGTTCCCGTATTCTCCAGCATCTTCGCCCAAGATACCGTTGCTAATTCCAACTACAACTCTTTGCAAGCGTCACTGGAGCGAAGGCTCAGCCACGGACTGCAGTTTGAAGTGGCCTACACGTTTAGCAAATCGATCGACGATGCTTCCAGCTTCGAAAACATTCTGAAGCCCATCTGCAACCGGTGCAACCGCGCTCTCTCACTGTTCGATGCGCGGCATCGGATTGTGCTTAGCTACTTGTGGGAACTGCCGGTTCCGCGGTACCAGGGTTTCAAGGGGAAGGCTCTCAACGGGTGGGCGGTGTCGGGCATCACCAGTTTCCAGAGCGGTTTCCCGGTGCGAATTCAGTCAAGCAACGATTCGGAGCTCATGAACAGCTTCGACTTCGAACTGCCGGGTAAACCCGATTTGATCGCTCCTTTCCATACGTTTGATCCGAGGACGCATGGTGGGTATGCCTTCGATCCGAATTCATTTGCCTTGCCAGTGCAGAGCGCAACTTCCACGCCCTTGCAGTTGCTGGGGAACTCGCCACGCACGCTCTGCTGCGGCCCTGGGATCAATAACTTCGATTTCTCGGTTCAAAAAATAGTGCCTGTTGCGGAAAAAGAGCACTTCGAGTTCCGGGCAGAGTTTTTCAATATTTTTAACCACACTCAGTTCCTGAACCCGGATGGCAACATCAGCGATGGTACCGATTTTGGCCGGGTGAAGCACACTCGCGACCCGCGCAACATTCAGTTTGCGTTAAAGTTTGCGTTCTAGAATACTTGTATCCCGGGCGGTTCACGCTGTCCGGGTCTAATCTAATGGCCGATCTGGCCTGAGTCATTACTGGAGATCACGATGTACCCCGCATTGAAAAAAGAGCTCGAGACCTTCGAGCGCCGCACTCCGAAGTCCGCCGAAGCGCATAAGAAAAACCTGAAGCGTCTGCCACTGGGCGTTGCCAGTAACTACCGCGCTTACGAACCGTATCCCATCTTTGTGTCGGAGGCTTCGGGCAGCAAGTTCCGCGATCTCGATGGCAACGAATATCTGGATCACAATCTTTGTTTCGGCACGCTCATGGCGGGCCACTCGCATCCGGCTGTGGTCAACGCTGTTGAAGGCCGCCTCCGTAAGGGCACAGCGTACGGCATGCCGCACAATATGGAGTGGGAACTTGCGGAAGAAATTTGCACGCGGTTTCCGGTGGAAATGTGCCGCTTTGGTAACAGCGGCACCGAAGCCACCATGCACACGATTCGCCTGGCGCGCGCTGCCACGGGGCGTGACAAGATCATCAAGTTCGAAGGCGGTTATCACGGACTGCACGACGCGGCGCTGGTCAGCGTTAAGCCGCATCCTCCTGCTGACGATTTCGGTGACATCAAAAATCCAAAGCCAGTGTCGGGCGGATTGGGAGTGCCGAAGGCGAGCATCGCAAACGTGCTGGTTGCGACTTTCAATGATCTGGAAACGGTGGAGCGGCGCTTTAAAGAGAATCCGAACGAGGTTGCGGCCATCATTCTTGAGCCCATCATGATGAATGTCGGACTCTGCATGCCGCAGAAAGGATTTCTTGAAGGGCTACGTTCTCTTTGCGATAAGCACGGCGCTCTGCTGATTTTCGACGAAGTCAAAACCGGTGCCAAGTTATCATGGGGCGGCGCTTCGGAATACTTTGGGGTAACTCCCGATATGATCTGCCTGGCGAAGTCGATTGGCGGTGGATTTCCACTAGCTGCTTTTGGTACCCATAAGCGTGTCATGAATCTGATTTCGGATCACAAAGTGTTTCACGGAGGCACTTACAACACCAACCCCATTTCGATGGCCGCTGGTCTTGCTACATTTCGCGAAGTGCTTACACGAGAGAATTACGCCCACGTGGAGAAGCTTAGTAACAAGCTTGTCGACGGATACAGAAAGACGATTGCGAAGGTGGGACTGCAAGGATACATCGCGAGCGCTGGAGCAAACGGCGTATTGATGTTATATCCAAAAGAAATTCGCAATTACCGGGACTGGTTGGCCATCGACATCGACTTGTGGCGGCATTACTGGTTTGGAATGGTAAACCGCGGCGTGATGTGCCAACCCTACTGGTGGGATGAACAGTGGACGATTTCCGTTCAACACAACGAAGCTGACATTGATAAGCACCTGGCGGCTTTTGCGGATGTTGCTGATTCTCTCGCGACCGCTCAACATGAGCGATTGGGAGCGGTAACGACGCACTAGCGCGACACATCGGAGTGATCGGGTCATCTGGCAAACCGATCACCAGATCGCTTGCATTCATCGCTTGCATTGAATGAGCGATTGTTTATTTCATGTCCGAGAATAACTCCAACCAGCCGCACTTGAAGCGAGTCCTCGGACGATTTGATCTCGTGCTGCTGTTTGTGGTCGCTGTATTCAATCTCAATGTCGTGCCGAGTATCGCGGCTAATGGAGGAGTGACTGTCTGGCTTTGGGTAATTTCTCTGCTCTTATTTTTCTGGCCCCAGGGAATTGCCGTGATCGAACTAGCGCATCGCTACCCGGGCGAAGGCGGAGTGTATTTATGGGCAAAAGAGGTGTTTGGCGATTTCCACGGCTTCTTGTCGGGCTGGTGTTACTGGACGAATAACATGCTGTATGTGCCGACAGTGATGCTCTATTTCGTAGGAGTAACTGTGTTTGCGATGGGGCCGGGACATGCGACTCTAGCCGACAATAAGAATTTCGCGATGGCCGCTTCACTCGGGCTCTTAGCGCTCTTGACAGTCATCAACATTGTCGGCCTCGGAGTAGGGAAGTGGCTGAACAATCTTGGCGCTATCGGAACATTTATCGCCGCTGCAGTTCTGGTCGGCCTGGGAATTACGATCGTCTCCCGTTTCGGCACAAATGTGACAGCTAGCGATTTCCGTATTCCGCCGAACCCAAGATTCGTTCTAAATTCTTTTGGTGTGATTTGTTTCGGATTAGTCGGACTGGAGCTGGCTTCGGTTATGGGTGACGAAATTCGTGACCCGCAAAAGACGCTGCCCGGTTCGGTGGCATGGGGCGGCGTAATCTCAGGACTGCTTTACATCGGAGCAACGCTGACACTCCTGGTGGCTGTTGGGAAAAACGATATCAGCGTGCTCCAGGGCGTCGTCCAGGCGGTCAGTCATATGTCATCTAAAGTAGGAGTGGCGTGGGTTGTGACACCGTTCGCTCTAATGCTGAGTCTTTCGATCGCCGGGATTGGATCGGCGTGGATGGGCGGCTCGGCTCGTATCCCCTTCGTGGCTGGGCTCGACTCTTACATGCCATCTTGGCTGGGGAGAGTTCATCCCAAGTACCGCACGCCACATGCCGCTCTGATCGTTCAGGCGGTGGTGTCCCTGATCTTGATTGTCATTAATTTTTATGCGTCCGGCGGAGTGCAGGAAGCTTTTCAAACCATGCTATCGCTCGCCGTAGTATTGCAACTGGTGCCGTTTCTTTACGTGTTTGCGGCCTTGCTGAAATTTGCCATTCATGGAGATATGGCGGGTGCTCGTTACAGCCGCGGCACGCTGCTTGTTGCTGGATTCTGCGGCTTTGTTACAACCGCACTGGGAATCGCACTCGCATTTTTCCCGGCAAAACAGATCACTTCGGTCTGGAGATATGAAGCGAAGATGTTCGGTTTCACATTTTTTTTTCTGGCGCTGGCGGCTTTTTTCTTTTTTGTGTATGGCCGGCTGAAGGTGCCGCAGCCGGCTCGGATCTGATTGGAGAACGGGTTCCGGCGTTTGATTGGAAATTCTCGGAGGAGCTATGTCCGGCGGAGTTACAACCGACGTAAAGAGTTACTCGATGCTGATCAACGGTGAATGGGTCACGAGCAAAACGAACAAGACCTTTCCAGTTTACGATCCCTCGAGCGAGGAGGTCATCGCACAAGTACCTGACGCGAATGCTGAGGACGTGAACCGAGCAGTCGCGGCTGCGAAGGCGGCATTTGAAGAAGAGCCATGGGCGACAACCACGGCGCAAGGGCGCGGACGCGTTCTCTTCCGCTTGGCCGACAAAGTGCGGCAGAATCTGGCCATGCTCGCCGAACTCGAGTGTCGCAACTCGGGCAAGCCGATTGTTGAGGCGGAGTTTGACATCAATGATGTGGCCACCTGTTTTGAATACTACGGCGGCTTGGCGACCAAGGTCGTCGGATATGTGAATCCGGTTCCAGATAATGCGATGAGCCTATCCCTTAAAGAGCCGATGGGTGTCGCCGGCCAGATCATTCCGTGGAACTATCCGTTAACCATGGCTGCGTGGAAGCTGGCGCCCGCGCTGGCGGCGGGCTGTACCTGCGTTTTAAAGCCTGCTGAGCAGACGCCTTTAACCGTGCTGGAACTCGCTAAGTGGTTCGATGAAGTCGGACTCCCAAAGGGAGTGGTCAACATAATTACTGGATTCGGAGAAAGCTGCGGATCGCCTTTGGTCAGGCATCCCGACGTAAACAAAATTGCGTTTACCGGATCCGCAGCCGTCGGCAAGATCATCGTAAAAGAGGCTGCCGACACCGTGAAGCGCGTGACGCTGGAGCTTGGGGGTAAGTCGCCCAATATCTTTTTTGCTGATGCTGACTTCGAGGCTGCCATCGATGGAGCGCTCTTCGGAGTCTTTATCAATCAGGGAGAAGTTTGCTCTGCTGGAAGCCGCATCCTGGTACAGAAATCCATCTACAAGAAGTTTGTGGACGCCATGGCCGAAAAAGCGAAAACGATTCGGGTCGGTCCGCCCCTCGAACGCGAGACAAAGATGGGCGCTTTGGTTTCGAAGGAGCAGTATGACCGCGTTTGCTCCTATCTTGATATCGGTAAGAAAGAAGCAAAAGTGGCCGCCGGCGGTGGGCGTGTTACCAAATTCTCCAAGGGCTACTACGTGCAGCCTACTATTTTTTACGACATTGATAACAGCGCCCGAATTTCACGGGAAGAGATCTTTGGCCCGGTCGCGGCGGTGATCCCGTTCGATGACGAAAAAGATGCGCTCAGGATTGCGAATGACTCTCCTTACGGACTTGCCGCCGCCGTCTGGACGCGCGATATCTTCAAAGCGATGCGAGCAGTAAAGGCGCTGCGGGTCGGCATAGTTTGGGTCAATCACATGCAACCAACTTATGTTGAAGCACCGTGGGGTGGGTATAAGCAGTCAGGCTTCGGCCGCGAACTGGGACCGTGGGGTATCGAAGAGTATCTTGAAACCAAGCAGGTATATATCAATCTGAACGAAGCTCCGATCGGTTGGTACTAATTTCGCATTTGAGTATGAGTAAGAGTTAGAACGAGACTTAGCCCATGTCTACTATCCGATTACGCACGCCAATTCCGGGACCGCGCTCGAAAGCTTTGATGGCGAGGCGTGAGGCAGCCGTTGTACGTGGCGCGTATCATGCCACGCCGGTCTTCGTTGCGAAAGCGGAGGGAGCTGTCATCGAGGATGTTGATGGCAACCGACTGATTGATTTTGCAGGCGGCATCGGATGCCTCAACACCGGACATCGTGCACCGGCGGTGATTGACGCGCTACGCCGACAACTTGACCGATTCTTACACACTAGTTTCAACGTGTTGCCCTACGAAAGTTATATTGCGGTCTGTGAGAAACTCAATACGTTGGCGCCGGTCAAGGGACCGAAGAAAACCATTCTTCTAAATACCGGCGCCGAAGCGGTTGAGAACGCGATAAAGATAGCGCGCAGTTATACAAAGCGGCCAGCAATCATTTGTTTCGAAGATGCCTTCCACGGAAGAACTTACATGGCGATGGCTACAACCAGTAAGACGCATCCTTATAAGGCTGGATTCGAGCCCTTTCCAAGCGACGTCTATCGTATCCCTTATGCATACTGTTTCCGTTGCTCTTACTCGCTGAAATACCCATCGTGTGAAGTGTTCTGCGCTCGGCATATCGAAGACACCTTCAAACGCGTGGTCGCTGCGGAATCCGTGGCTGCTGTTATCGTCGAACCCATCCTTGGTGAAGGTGGATTTGTTACTCCTCCGGCCGAGTTTTATCCGACACTGGCTGAGATCTGTCGCAGGTACGGAATTTTACTGATTGCCGATGAGGTTCAAACCGGCTTTGCGCGAACAGGAGCGATGTTTGCTTGCGAGCGTCTAGGATTGGAGCCCGATCTAGTGACGATGGCAAAATCTCTCACCGGAGGCTTACCGATGGGGGCGGTCACCGGCCGCGCTGAAATCATGGATGCGCCTGCCGTTGGCCAGCTTGGCGGAACGTTCGGTGGAAATCCCTTGGCGTGCGAGGCCGCGTTAGCTGTTATCGAGACTATTGAAAAGGAAAACCTCTGCGAGCGCGCCGACTTGCTCGGAGAGCGTTTTCGAGAACGCTCTGCAAAGTGGCAGGCACGATGGGAGTTGATCGGGGAGGTCAGGGGGCTTGGCGCGATGCAGGCGCTTGAACTGGTGCGCTCCAAGGCAACTCGCGAACCTGCCGATGAAGAAACGAGACAAGTTTCGCAATACTGTTACGAACATGGATTGATTACGATTACTGCAGGCTCGTACGGTAACATCATCCGCTTGCTGATGCCGTTGGTTATTACCGACGCACAGATGGATGAAGCCATGGACATTCTCGAAGCGGCGCTGGCTTGTGTTGCTGAAAAGACGGGTTCCTTGACAGCGCATTTGGCCTGAGCGTCTTGCCTTTCGTTTTTAGATATCGCGAGCGACTTTGCATAAGGCTAGAAGGAGTTCTTACACATGACTACCGCTACCTCCGACCGAGCCATGACCGGGCAAGAGATTGTTGATCTATCAAAAAAACACACGCTGTATGAGTGGTCCGCCCAGTCTAAGGTCGATCCTATTCCGGTGGCCCGTGCCAAAGGTATATATTTTTGGACCCCGGAAGGAAAGCGCTTCATCGACTTCAACAGCCAGTTAATGTCAGTGAACATCGGACACGGCGATGAACGCGTGATTCGGGCGATCACGGAACAGGCATCGGTGCTGGCCTATGCCAATCCGTTCATGGCTACCGAAGTGCGAGCGCAACTGGGCGCTAAGCTCGCTGAGGTCACTCCGGGGGACATCGACGTATTTTTCTTTACGAACGGCGGCGCCGAAGCCAATGAAAACGCAATTAAGCTAGCTCGCTTTTTCACCGGCCGTCACAAGATCCTGGCGCGTTATCGTTCGTATCATGGAGCAACCGCCGGTGCGATAACCCTTACCGGCGATCCTCGACGCTGGGCTGTTGAGCCAGGAATGCCAGGCGTAGTGCACGTTCTCGATCCTTATCATGGCATCGACCGGGGCTGGGACTCCGCCGAAACGTCGCTGGCAATGATTGAAGAGACTATCCAGCTCGAGGGCCCGAACACCATTGCCGCATTCATTCTTGAGCCGGTGACCGGAACCAACGGAATTCTCGTGCCTCCTGATGGCTATCTCGAAGGCATACGAAAACTATGTGACAAGTATGGAATCTTGATGATCGCCGACGAAGTAATGTCGGCTTTTGGACGAACGGGTAAGTGGTTCGCGGTCGATCACTGGAACGTGGTTCCAGACTTATTGACGATGGCGAAGGGACTTACGTCGAGTTATGTTCCCTTAGGCGCAGTCGGCATGCGGCGACACATTGCGAAGCACTTTGACGATAAAGTGTTCTATGGAGGGTTAACCTACAATAGCCATCCCATGGGATGCGCGACGGCCCTGGCGAACATTCGCGTTTACGAAGAAGACAATCTTATCGAGAATTCGCGAAAGATGGGCGCGGTCATGAAAACGCTTGGTCAAGAATTGCAGGCCAAACACCGGTCGGTCGGCGCGGTTCGCTCGATTGGACTATTCGGCATCGTGGAGCTGATTCGCGATCGCAAAACGAAACAAGCGATGGCTCCTTTTAACGGCACGTCGGATGAAATGGCCGCGCTGGGTAAGTTTTTCCGAGAAAACGGACTCTATACGTTTGTCCGATGGAATACTTTCTTCACTAATCCGCCGCTGTGCATCAACGAACAGCAATTGCGGGAGGCCTTTGCCATCATCGATAAGGGCCTGGAGATCACAGATAAGGCGGTAAAAAACTAGAAGTTACCGAGCTATCTCCGGTTGAGTAGCGGTCGGTAGTTCTTCTTGCAGTTGGTATCCACTCTTTTCGTTCTTCATCATTGAAGCTGCCAGATTCAGAATCCGGTCGGCTGCTTGTTCAATGCTGACACCCCGAGCGTGAATATTCGAGATGAGATTGCGATTCGCGTCGGTATCCCCAGCTTTCGGGCGATATGCTATATACGCGGAGAGGCTCTCGGCTGTGGCTAGTCCCGGCCGTTCGCCGATGAGCAGGACTGCGACTTTGGGCGCGAGCAGTTCACCAATCTCATTGAGAACACCGACTCGGCAGTGACGAATCACAAATATTTCGCCAACACTCCATCCTCGCGTCTTCGCTCCTTCACTTACGAGTGGTAAAAGCTCCGGAACTTGAGCAGCGACCGCGGTTACTGATAGGCCATCTCCGATGAAGATTTGCAAATCGCGCCCGGTGGTACAACGTTTCTTAATTTCAGCCGTCGATGCCTCATTGATCCGGCGGCCCAGATCGGGACGGAGAAGATATTGATCCTTGCTCACCGCCTGAGACGAGACTTCAAACAAATTCCATTTGCGGACGAACTGGTCGTTCACATCGCGGTCGCAATTCAGGCCAGTATCCGTGAACAGATTCAACTCCGCACGCACGGCATCGCGGGCGGCGGCATGGGCCTCCCGGAGTTCCAATTGAGTCGCGGTGCGGTAAGCCGCGCCGCTACGGCCGGTCAATAAGCGTGCGGGAGTTTGTGCGCGCACCTTCGTCAGAATTTTAGACATCTCGGACTCGGGCCAGTTGGGCGCAGACTTGAGCGAATCGTCCTTGAACAAGTCTCGGGACAAAATGGGCCTGCCGTCTAGTTTGTCTTCTTCGCGACCTTTTTCGCGACCCATCAAACCGTCCTCTCCAGCGATGCCTCAAGACCAGCCATTAATTGCCGCCGCGCAGACACATCAAGAGCGGCCGGTTCGGTGCCGCGATATATTTCCATGCGCTGCAGCCACGCGAGGAACTCCGGCGCAGGGGTCAATTTGAAGAGGCGCCGTGCGGCTAAGGCATCGTGGTAGCTGGTGGATTGATAATTGAGCATGACGTCGTCTGAACACGGAACACCCATGAAGTAGTTACAGCCCGCTGCCGCCAAAAGCAACAGGAGATTGTCGGCAGAATTCTGGTCGGCGGCAGCATGATTCGTATAACAGACATCGCAACCCATCGGCAAGCCGAGCAGCTTACCCATGAAATGATCTTCGAGTCCAGCCCGTATTATTTGCCGCTCGTCGTACAAATACTCGGGCCCGATGAAGCCAACGACGCTGTTGACGAGAAAAGGATGGAAGGCGCGAGCGACTCCGTATGCCCGTGCTTCGAGGGTAAGCTGATCGACACCGTGGTGTGCGTTGGCTGAGAGAGCGCTACCTTGGCCGGTTTCAAAGTACATCACATCATCTCCGACCCAGTGGACGTCGCGTTTCCGATGATGCTCGAGAACTTGTTCGCGGCCCTCGCGCAGCATGTTTAGATTGATTCCGAAGCTGCGGTTGGCGGCTTCCGTTCCAGAGACTGACTGGAAAAGCAGATCGACGGGCGCGCCCCGCTGTAGCGCTGCCAGTTGCGTAGTGATATGTGCGAGGCAGCAGGTCTGCGTGGGAATTTCGTATACGTCGACCAAGCGGTTCAACGCCGAAAGAATCGAACTGACTGTCTCCACCGAGTCGGTTGCAGGATTTACGCCGATGAGGGCGTCGCCGCAACCGTACAGCAGTCCCTCGAATGCGGATAATAAAATTCCGCCAATGTCGTCTGCGGGATGATTAGGCTGCGCTCGAATACCCAGAACTCCGCGCTCTCCCATCGTATTGCGGCAGCGTGTGACGTTACGGAATCTGGCGGATGCAAGCACCAGATCCTTGTTGCTCATTAATTTTGTCACTGCGGCTGCAATTTCAGGAATGATGGCCCACTGGACCCGCTTTAGCTGAGCGTCCGAGGTTCCATCATCCAGCAGGAACTCACGAAACTCCCCGACGGTCTTGCTTGCAAGGCCCTCGGGTGAATTGCGGAAAGCCTCCTGATTAAATGTCTCAAGAATGAGGCGGGTGACATCATCTTCTGAAGGTTCGATCAGAGGATTACGGACGATTTCATCGAGAGTCAAGTCCGCCAGTTTACGTTTTGCAGCGACTCTCTCTCGTTCCGATCGCGCGGCGATACCGGCTAGCTGATCGCCAGACTTTTCTTCGTTGGCCTTGGCAAACACTTCGCGGAGATCGGAGAAGTCGAAGCGCTCGATCATGAGGTAGTCCCGCTGGAAGACTCCATGTTATCGAAAAATGTTACCGAAAAGTGTTGCCGAAGAGTGGTGACGAAACGTGGCGTGATTAGGGATGTCCGGATGGACGATGAAACTAACGCCAGCTGCGCTGCTGGGTATCGGGCGCCGAGACTACCATAGGCGCTTGGTGCGCCGTAGTGGCGTGCGCATTGATTGCGGTGGCGGCTTGGGTGCGGAGATTTCCAACTTTGGCGTCAAACTCCAAAGTTGTGACGCTATGGGCGCACTGCTTGCATGAGAACTTCATGCCGCCCTTAATGCGCTCGATACGATAGGCTTTCACTCTCTGGATTGTAGCTGCCATGGAGACGAAGGAGTAGACGCGATGGTCGGGCAGCGAAGGTAACGTATTACTGGAGCCGAATGGAATCTTAGACGTAGCCGCGGTTTCGCACCGTTAAGGCGCTTAGGGCGCGCCCTTCCGTCGCCGAACCACATCCCGAGGTCATTTCTCCAGACGATTGTATTTCTTCAGAACCTCGCGCAGGCGGTCGTGCGGTAAGGCGATAGCGGTGTGACCATCGATTCCGGTCATGGTTTCAGCAGCCACCATTGCATTGACAATGGCTTCCTCGGTGGCTTGGACGGTGGCAAGAAACAGTGGGTCGATGCGATCGTTAGGGAGCATTTTCAGATCGCGGACTCCCTTTGGAGAAGCAGCCCCTGGATTCGCAGTGGAAAACGCTACGAAGATGTCTCCGGAGCCGTCGCCAGAATAGCTGCCGTTCCGCCCAAGGCCAAGAGACGCTTTGCGGGCGAGCCGCTTCAATTGCGTCGGAATCAGCGGGGCATCGGTCGCGACTACAATGATGATTGAGCCCACGTCCTGGCCGTAGGCTGGGTGTTCCGGAATTTCTTTGCCTACGGGAACGCCGGCAATTCGCAGCTGGTCACGGCGTCCATAGTTGCATTGGACAAGCACACCAACTGTATAGCCCCCTGCCTTAGCGTCAAGAACGCGCGACGAGGTTCCGATGCCTCCTTTAAATTCATTGCAGATCATTCCCGTGCCGCCGCCTACGTTGCCTTCTTCCACGGGACCGCCGTGTGCGACGTCGAGCGCATGGAAGCCGTCCTCGGGCTTCACGTGGAATCCATTTATATCGTTGAGGTAGCCATCCCAGGTTTCGGCGACGACCGGCAAAGACCACCAGTAGCCTTCCATATCGGGACCGCCGTGTTTCACCTTCCAGGCAATGACGGCGTCGCGAACAACGCCGACGCTATGTGTGTTAGTAATCATGATGGGGCCATTCAGAAAGCCAGAGTCTTCGAGCCACGTTGTGCCGGTCATTTCTCCGTTGCCATTCAGCGTGAACCAGCCACCGAAGACGGAGTCATTGGCATTCTTGCCCCGCGGGTGAATAGCGGTCACGCCGGTGCGCACCGGTCCTTCGCCAACCTTGAGCTTGCCGCTCCCGGAAATGAGCGTCGTGTGGCCAACCTCTACCCCTTTAACATCGGTGATGGCATTATTCGTCCCGGGATTACCGTCGAAGGGAACTCCCAGGTCCCGGGCGCGGGGCTTGGCTTGGCCTAACGAGAGAGTGCCGACTAACAAGAAAGCGAGTAAATGATAGAAGACCGCAAGGCTAGCGAACGGAAGGCTTCGAAATCGCATCATAGGTTTGGAGAAATCGCTTGGTCGGCAGTATAAAACATGTGCTGAGTCAGACCAGTTGAAAGGCTGATACAGTACACGGCGTCGCAAAGGGAGAGACTACAAACCCAAAGGCGTGCGAATCTTAGGAGATGACATGGAGAACTGGAAGCAGGCAGTCATTGCGGGGGCGGTGGGTACGGCGGCAATCTTGGCCCTGAAGGGCAAAGGTCCGGCGGCGTTTATGGTGGGAAGCGTGGGATTGGCGGTGCTGGCGTCCGAGTATCCCGAGCAATTTGCGCATATTCGAGAAGAGCTGCCTTCTTATGTGCGCAAAGGAACGCGATATATGGATATCGCGATGAAAATTGCCACCAAAATTGAAGAATTTTCGGAGAACCGCGCCGCGCGGGCGTTTGAGCAATTAGGAGAATACTAGTTTGGCGTTTCTGCCTGTTCGTCCTCTGTGGTTCGGGTCATCACGGGCGAACATGGAGAACGTCGAACGAGTAACGATCACTGATTGACGCTTAACGACTAACGATCAGTCAATTCCGAGCTGTTTTCTGGCGTCCGGACTTAGTCGTTCGGGTGTCCACGCTGGCTCCCAAATAACATTAACGTTAGCGTTGCGGACGCCTGGCAGTTGCTCCACGCGCGACTTCACCTGCGCACTGATGTTTACGTGCTCAGGGCAGCCTTGGGCTGTGAGGGTCATGTCGACGGTGACGTCTTGCTGACCTTCGGGCACTTCGTCGAAGCGAATGTCGTAAATCAGGCCGAGATCGACGATATTGACTGGAATCTCCGGATCGTAACATTGCTTAAGCGCGTTGAGAACGTCGTCCTGTGCGATGGGCATATAAAAACCTTTGAATCCTGCGTTACTACTATTCTAGCTGATATCTTCCTCTAACCAGATTCTGTAAAACGTTGCGAGACGGCGAAGGGAGCCTTTTCTAAATCATGGCCATCGATGCGGATGTTAGGAAAAAACTACAGATGTTTATGCTGGTCGCGATACTGATCGCTGGCGGACGCGCTGCCTATATCGTCTACGAACGCCATGAGGCGATGAAAGAACAAGAGAAGCCTAAGCAGGAAATCGCGATGAAGGCCGACTATTATGTCACGCCGAAGAAACTGCGTCCCTATGATCTGAAGTCGGCGAAGCAACTGACTGAGCAGCCAGTTTGGGTGAAGGTCGGGTACCAACTCACCTACTATCCTTACGATCGGCAACGGCATAAAGCTGACTTCGCGCACCCCGCTGGGACTTTGCCTCCCTTGCAGAAGATCTCGATTCAGGATGTGATCACAGATGTATCTCCCGAGGCTGCCGGGACCAAGCAGGTAATGGCAGTTTTCTCGCTGGATGGGAAGACGTATGCGGTTCCAATCGGAGCGCAAAAAGACAGCGAATTCAAGATTTACTCCGACGATGCGTTCTTTAACGAGGATCCGCACGATTTGTACAAGCATTGGCCAGCCGCCGTCTGGAGCAAGATCGATGCGCATGAAGTAGAAGCAGGGATGAGCGAGTTACAGGCCAGCTTCGCCATCGGACTGGGCGCGACGGAAGCTGGCAGTTCCAGTGCGTACGGATCCAGAACTTTGCATTACGCGAATGGTGGAAAGCCGATGGCGATCACTTTTGATAACGACAAGGCGATCGAGATCAAGCCGGGGTCGTAGTGAAACCGCATAGCGCAAAGAAATAAGAAGGATTGTCACCCCTCGCTCCGCTCGGGATGACGCTATTACCGATTCGCGCCATCTCGAGTTTATCCAATCAACTTCTGTCGAAATCGCCCCAGCCGTGCCGGTTGCCACGCGTTCATACAGGGCACGGGACACCGGTTTTGGAGCGAGGAGGCCGAACCGGCCGCAGGAGCGGAAAGAAGAAATCTAACGAGAAGCACTCTTAACTTAGCTGTTCCCTAGATTGCTCTGATGGAGTATGCTTCAACGTTGTCGCAACCTTCTTTGTCCCCCCCCGGCACCTGCTCCCATTCATGGGTGTGTAACTTCTGCCGTCCTTGAAGCCAAGACCTAATTCGCACCGGGAGGCGCGTCCATGCTTTTCAAGAGATCATTTGTACCAGTCTTACTGCTGATGTTGTTCGCCCTAACCAATATTTCAGCAGCTGTGACCTACACCCCTGCCAACGTTAAAGGAAGCTACAGTGTTCTCGTGAACGCTTACAGTGGGTCGGCAAGCGAACAAGCTTGGCTCGGGTTATTCAACTTTGACGGAGTCAACGCGGTGAGCGGTTACTTGACGATCATCGACAGTGGCAATCTTTTCGTTGCCACTATTTCGAGTGGAAGCACCTACTCTGTGAGTCCTAATGGGAGCGGATCCATGACGCTCAATTTAACTAGCAGCCAGGGAACCCAAACCGGTCAGATAGCTTTCACGGTGAACTCGGTTTCCGCTTCAATCGCCAAGAGTCTGCAATTGCTGGTTATCAACACCAGCGCGAACGACAGCCACGGGCACGCCGGCACGGCGAACTTGATCAATCTTTCTGGAGCAGCGACTGCCGCCAGGCTAAAGGGGACCTACAGCGTCCTTTTAAACTGGTGGACCACAGGGACTCAGCAGGGATTAATAGGGACAATCAAATTCGACGGCGTGAGCAAGGTGACGCTCTCCTTTACTGAGCAGTTAGCCGAGCAGACCGCCACAACAGGCACGGGTAGCGGCACTTATTCCGTCAATTCCGACGGCAGCGGCTCCATAAGTTTGACGCTCTCGAATGGCACAACCATGCAATTCGACACGGTGATGAACTCGATTACAGGCACCGCAGCCGCCAAGGGCCTGCAAATGCTGGATGTGGCCAATCCGAGCTCCACTTCAGTGGTCACAGGCACAGCGGTTTACGAGTAAAGTTCACGTAAGGCGTCCACGGACCAGAGGTTTGCGCCACGCTTCATCCTGGGAGTAGGGGTCCTTCGACTCCGAATGTCCTTCGCAATGCGAAGGACATTCGGCGCTCAGGATGAGACACTTTTCAAAAGCTTTTGAAGTTGTGTTTTCCCAGCGGGCAAAGGTTCCCCAATTTACTTCTGCAACTCCCTAACTTCGCGTGCCAGGCGCGAGTAGCGGCGCGCGATGGTTGCAAGATACGTGATGTGGATGATCCAGGTTGCAGCATAAGCTGCAAAAAGATATGGATTTGCTCTCATCGGAAGACTCCTAAGATGTTTTTCACGCAAGTTCCTCACCGTGTCTCCAAAAGCGATGCCGTGGCATGCGCGTGATCGACATCACGCTGCAGTTTTTCCAGGCGGTAACGTGACCAGCAAACCAGAAACGCGAAACAGGAAAAGGCAAGCCAGTTAATGAGCAGCGCGTGCAGCATGCGTGGATCAATCGATCCGCCACCTCCCACTACAGGTTGTGGGTGCTGGGTACGAAAAAACCAGATTGAAAAGTAAACAAACGGCACGCACAGCGCGCCCAGCACCGCGAGAGCGGCTGCCAACACGGGCGTTTCTCCGCTTGAGGAAAAACGGCGCAGAAAAAGATAACTCATGTAAATAAGCCAGAGCACCAAGGTCGAAGTCAGGCGCATATCCCATGTCCACCAGATGCCCCAAACCGGCCGAGCCCAGATTGGACCGGTGATCAACACGACCGTACAGAAGACGACTCCAACTTCAGCGGTGACAAGCGCTATGATATCGGCCGTCGGGCGGCGCTTGATCAGGTATGCGACTGAGGCTCCGAAATTGACGAAGAAGAGAATGAACGCCGTCCACGCCGAGGGCACGTGATAATAAAAAATACGCTGTACGTTGCCCATAGTCTGTTCGGTGGGCGCAACCACCAGAGCCTGATAAAGCCCGTAGCTCAGCAGGATTCCAGTCAATACAACGAGGATTGGGAAGAGTCTTTTCATTCTATTCCGGGAACTTAACTACTCCGCGTCACCGGCGTTCCGTGCATTATTCCGCGTCGCGTTATTCAGCGTTTCGTTATTCCGCGTTCAAGACCGTTTCAAACAGCAGTAGACAAACCGTGGTAAACACCAGGTCGTAAGTTGCAAGTAATACAATCCAGAAACGTGCCGGATCACTATCGAGTATAGCGGTAGTAGCTTGCACCATGGCGAGAATTGCTGGAATGGAGATGGGAAAGAGCAGCAACGGCAGCATGATTTCGCGGCTACGGGTACGCAAAGACATGGCCGCGAAAAAAGTTCCATTGACCACCAGCGACCACGTACCGAGAAGCGCAACCAGCGCCAACTGCCATGCCGGACCAAGCGAGCGCAACCGGTAGAACGCGATGAAGAGCGGTGTCATCAGTGCCTCGAGCACCATCACGAAAATAAAATTGCCCAATACTTTCGCTGTAAACAGAGAATTGGCGGGAGCCGGCGATACGCGGTAGGCATCGAGTACCTGATTGCGCATTTCTCGCGCCCAAGTTTGATTCAAAGCCACTACTGCAGCAAATAGAAAAGCCACCCAGATCAATCCTCCGGCGATCTGGCGTGATTCCTCTGCGGTCGGGTCGAATGAGAAACTAAACACCACTACCACCAGAAGAGAAAAAAACAGCATGGAGTTGATGGCGTCCTTCGATCTCCACTCGAGACGAAGGTCTTTGAGCAGAGTGACGCGCGCGATGCTTGGAGGCGCGCTCATCCTTTTACCTCTCTCCTCGGTTCCTTCGTCGCCTCGCGAGTCAAGGTCCGCGTTCGCCCGGCTATTTTTCCGAACTCCATCCAAACAAATTCATCGGCCACGCCCTCAAGCAATGCAGCCTGGTGAGTGACGACAAATATTGTCTTGCCCTGATCGCGAAAACCGGCCAGCAACCGAACCATTTCACGGGCGGAATTTAGGTCCACGTTAGAGAATGGCTCGTCGAGGAGAAGAACCTTCGGGTCGTTGAGAAGAGCACGCGCCAAAGACATGCGCTGCCTCATCCCTTGCGAATACTGGCCTACGGGGCGGACGAGTTCCGGATCAAGCCCAACCGCACGGATGACTTCCCCGCAACGCCCATTGTTAGTTATCCCGTAGAGATGAGCGAAATATTGCAGGTTCTCCATCCCGTTCATTTCGTCGTACAGAAGGGAAGGATGCGCCATGTAGCCTACGTGCTCGCAGACTTCATTAAATTGACTCGCACCGAGAATCGTAACCTGGCCACTCGAAGGCCGGCTGAGCCCCGCCAGAGCGCGCAGCAGTGTGGTCTTGCCGGCGCCGTTAGCTCCGAGAATGGCATAGAGCTTTCCACCAGCGAATTCCGCCGTTACGCCGCGCAGCGCGAAAAAGCGGCCAAATTGTTTTGTGAGATTCGATATTGCGACGACGGGCGCGGAAGCAGTTTCAGTCAATGGAATAGAGTGAGTGAAGGAACGTTAATTCGCCATTCCGGACCCTTGATTCTGTGACCCTTGATTCTGCGACATTGCCTTCGCGGGCGCAGCGCCAGGAGCGCTCCCGGGCTGTCCCGGTTGCGGCGCGTATTTCGAAGCGCACTTGGCCTGCAGTTGCTTGGCGTGGAACACGCCATCGCGTCCAAAGCTTCCATCCGCTAAAGCCTGCGAGTCATCCTTGAAAGTGTCGGGAGGCGCCTCGGTTCCGGTATATGAAACGGGCAGCGTCAGGTCATTTTCCTTCAGCATAAAATCAACGCGGGTTCCAGACCGCTTGATTGATCCCGGCACGACGTTTCCAGCCACACGCAAACGTTTGGAGTAAGCGTCCTTCCCCAAGCCGTTTAATTCTTTGATGGTGACGTAATAGCTCTTGCTGTCCTGCACCCCGGTGTAGGCAAGATAGCCGAGTGAGCAGAGAATTAGCACAGTCACAGAGCCAAATTTCAAATACTTGCTCGCTTCATTCGATCTTGTTCCGTCGGACACCGAATTCCACCTCTTCTAAAAACTCTACGCGCCGCTAGTTTGCCGGTCAAGGCCGTGCTACCGAGAATACGCGTTACCACCCGTGCTTCATTGCCTGGGCAAACGTTTGCGTAGGCAACGTATTCAAGACATCGTCCTTCGTGAACCACGCGCGACGGGCTTGCGTGATTCCGTAGTGTATTTTCTCCATGTGCGATGTATGGTGCGAATCGGTGCTGATCACGATTTTGACGCCATGCTGTTTGGCCATCCGCAGATGCACATCGCTCAAATCGAGTCTGTCGGGATAAGAATTCAACTCCATTGCGACTTTATGTTTCGCCGCCGTTTTGAAAATCGCGTCGAGATCGAACTGATAGGCATCGCGGCGTAGCAAGATGCGCCCGGTCGGATGCCCGATCAGCGAGGTGTTGGGATTAGAGATAGCCTTCAGCAGACGATCCGTCATGGCGGCGCGATCCTGATTGAATTGCGAGTGGACGCTGGCGATCACAATATCCAGCTGTTCAAGTACGGAGTCCGAGAGATCGAGCGAGCCGCCGCCGAGAATATCAACCTCAACCCCCGCAAAAATTCTGATGCCCTGGATCTTCCTTTCGACTTCACGAATTCGCTCGAGATGAGCGAGCGCGCGCTCGTCGGTGAGCCCATTGGCAAAGGCCAGATTTTTCGAGTGATCGGTGATCGCCATGTACTCGTAGCCACGATCGCGTGCTGCCTCCGCCATTTCCTCGATGGTGTTGCGGCCGTCAGTTTCGACGGTGTGCATATGAACGTCACCCCGAATGTCTTTGAGTTCGAGCAACACGGGCAGGGTGTGTGCCGAGGCGGCCTCGATTTCTCCACAATTCTCACGGAGTTCGGGAGGAATGAAGTCGAGATTCAACTTGGCGTAAATCTCCTCTTCCGTCCTGCCGGCCACCGGCTTCTGGTCGTCAAGCGTCGCAAGGCTATATTCGTTCAGTGTGTAGCCCATCTTGAGCGCACGCTGCCGCAGAGCAACATTGTGGGATTTCGATCCGGTGAAATATTGCATCGCCGCGCCAAAAGACTCCGGGGGCAGCAGCCGCACATCGACCTGCATGCCGTTGCGATGACGAAAGCTGACTTTATTTTCGCCTTGCGCGATAACTTCCATCAAACCCGGGAAGCGGATCAGATTCCCTATCAGGGTCTGTCGCGCTTCATCATCGATGCAGCCCGGACCGGTGACCAGAACATCCAGGTCGCCGACGGTTTCGCGGCCTCGGCGCAACGATCCGGCAGGAGTAACTTTGTCGATGCCTGGCAAGGTGAGCAGGTATTCAACCAATTTTTCGGACAACTTTTCCGCGGTATCCAGTAGAAAACGTCCTGCGATACGGCGATAGTCTTCAATCGCCTTGAGAAGCTTCTGCTCGTGCTTCTCCCCCATTCGCGGCAGTTCGCGAATCTTGCCTTCGCGGGCTAACTTCTCCACGCTCTCTAAATCACTCACCTGGAAAGTGCTCCAGATTAAAGCAATGGTCTTTGGACCGAGTCCTTGAATCTTCAGGAGTTCCAACATTGATGGGCGATATTTTTTCAAGAGCTCGGCGTGCACTTCAATGTGGCCGTCTTTGAACAACATCTGTAAATTTGCCAGCATCCCCTTGCCGATGCCTTGAACTGCAAGAAGTTTTTTCGGTTCGGAAATAAGTTCGGCCACCTGTTGCGGTAACGCTTCAATCGCCTCTGCGGCATTGCGATAGGAGCGCACACGAAACGAGTCCTGCCCATCGATCTCCAATAGATCGGCGGTTTCGTAGAGAAGCGTGGCGATGGCTTTGTTGTCCATACGAACTAGTAATCAACGAATAAGGTTAAACGAGTCAAGCAAGAGAGCCAAATCGTCGGGGTGACGAAAAAGGAAATCCAACAGAGTAAAAAGAAGGAATGAATTTGGAAACGCCGGTAAACTCGATGTAAGGTGCTCAGGCCATAGCCGGTCGTACCGCGACTACGGGATCAACGCGCAAAGTCAGTCCATCGACTTGGCGGACCACGATCTGTTCCCCGGCGGGAACGGGCATCGTGGAGATCGCGTCCCACAATTCGCCATGCACAAATACTTTTCCCGCAGGCGACAACTGCGTTTGCGCGACTCCGATTTCGCCGATGAGGCCTTGTTCTCCGGTCACAATTTTATTGCGTCTCGCGCGTACTGCAATGCTCATTAGGAATGCGGTGATTATTCCGAGTGGGATGCTGACGGCGAGGGCGGTCAGCAGATGCACGCGCATTTCAGGGATGGGAGCATCGACTAAAAACAGGCCGCCAATCGTCAACAGCGCAATGCCCCCTGTAGTAAGGACGCCGTGGCTGGCAAATTTTGCCTCCGCCGCGAACAGCGCGAAGGCGCCGATGATCATGGCAATCGCCGCAAAGCGCACGGGTAGCAGGTTTAAAGCGAACGACGCTAAAAGGATGAAAACCACTCCTACGGTTCCAGGAATGACCGCGCCAGGATGGTTGAATTCCGCGTACAGCGCGAGTGCTCCGATGGCCAGAAGGATGAATGCCACGTTCGGGTCCATGATGTAAGAAAGGAGGCGCTGTTTTAGCGTCATGCGGTAATCAACCACTGGCTGTCCGGAAATGCTGAGCGTCAGAGTCGTGCCGTCGAACCGCTTGAAACTCTTGCCGCTCAATTGATGGAAGAGATCCTGTTCAGTGGGAGCGATGTATTCGATCAGCTTCTTGTCGAGCGCTTCCTGGTCGGTGAATGACTTCGATTCCCGCACAGCGCTCTCTGCCAGTTCGACGTTGCGGCCGCGCTTGGCGACCACGGAGCGCATCAGGGCTGCGGCGTCATTCTCCATTTTCTGTTTCATTACGTCATCCATCTTGGCGCCCAGGATGACGGGATGCGCCGCTCCAGTATTTGTCCCCGGAGCCATGGCTGAAACGTCGGCGGATTCCAGGATAAAAAACCCCGCCGACGCTGCGCGGCTGCCGCTGGGCGTCACATAAATAATCACCGGCACAGGAGATGCGACAATTTTCTCAATGATTTTGCGGGTTGAGTCAACCAGTCCTCCGGGTGTGTTTATTTCGATCAACACCGCTTGGTCGTGGTTGGCGGCGGCAGTTTCTAGTGCGCGGCCAATATATTCCGCAGTGACGGGTTGAATCGCGTCGTCTATCGAAACTCTCAAGACGTCGGCGGAACAGAAGGAGCCACTTGCAAAGGTGAAGAGGCCGATCAAAATCACGAGGAGCAAACGCGGCCATCGTTTAGTCGCCCTCAATAACCGGGCACCTGGATCGGAAACGGGGCGACTGAGAGCTGAGAGCCGAGAGCCGAAAGCTGTCTTCATGGCGGTGACAGCGGTTGCGCTCTCTTCGCGAGCTGCGCTGCTAATGTGCGTTTCAAATCTTGACCAGCGGCGTTGGCGGGATCCAGTTGGAGCGCACGGTCGATACTTCGGGCCGCCGCCTCCGTTTTGTTTTCCTTCAAATCAAGGCGCGCGAGAAGCAGATACGCCTCCGCTGACTCGCGAAGCCGTAGCGCCGCTTCCGCTTGGGAGCGCGATTGCAACGAATCGCCGCGAGCGTCGTAGTCTTCCGCAAGCGCTATGAGTGGGGCTGGGCTTGAAGGGTCCACCGCTGCGGCATGGTGAAATTCCGCCTCAGCCTCGGCCGCGAAACCGTGGGCCAACAGTTCTTTTCCCAGTTCGATGTGGAAACTAGCATGACCGCGGGCATCGGAACGTGAGAAACGCTGCTCCGCCCAGCTGCCAATCTGAGTATTGACCTGGCGGAACGCGTCTTCATCGTAGTTGCGTTTGATGCGCTCGGACGGCATTTTTACACTTGCGCTACTAAGCACGATTGGGCCGTTCAGCGAGTTTAGAGAATCAAGCAATGTCTTAGCTTCGGCGTCGCCGGGCCGATGTTCAAGCGTGGCGCGAAATTCATGTGCTGCGCCGGAGCGGTCGCCGGCCTGGAGTAGAGTTACGCCGAGATTGAAGTGATAATCGGCGTCGCTTGGGTCATTGTGAACGGCCCGCGCGAAATACTCCGCCGCCTTCTTTTGGCCGCGACGAGCCGCAACTACGCCGAGGTTGTTGTACACCTCCGCGAGCGGCATGCGAACCGCGAGAAACTCGAACGCGCTTTCGGACTTGGCGAAGTCTCCGCGCGAGTAAGCGGACAGGCCAAGATAGAAATTAGCCTCGCGAGATACAGGCGAAGAATGGGGCACTTGCTCGAGCGCCGCCATGGCCAGATCATAATTGTGCTGAGCGTAGTGAGCTTTCCCCAGTTCGAGCCAGGCGCGGGCAAATGCGGGGCTGAGGCGGGTTGCGTTGCGATAGTTCTGAACTTTTTCTGCCGCGCTGACGGCGAGCACACCTCGTATATAACTCTCCATCGCGTCCGAACGCATGGCAGGGACACTCGCGATGTACTTATCTTTGGAGATCGAAAAATCGGAGCGGATCAGTTTAAGCAAATCCCAGGCAAGTGCGGATTGCATGCTGCCAAGGTCGGCGAGGGTCGCGGACTCGGTGCTCGCGGAAGAAAGTTTCTGAGCTCGCATGTCCAGCAACTGGGCGGTAGCGGTCAGGCTCCTGTCATTATCGTTATCGTTATAACGATATGAGCCAAGCACGACATAGTCTACGTCCATCTGCTCGGCGACCCGGTAGAGAATCGCGCGCGCAGGCTGAATGTTCGCAGGGATGCCTTGGCGATCATAAGCCCGAAGCCGCTCATCACGGCTCGCCACATACAAGATTGGAGAATTGAGTTGCTCGTGAAGCATTTCCGGAAACGACTCTCCCAGCCATTCGAGACCCGAAGCCGATGAAACGTTTTCGAAGGGAACTATGAGTACTGTGCGGCCAAGCGAGGCATAGCCGATGTGCGGACAGTCAGAGGAGGCCGACGTGTTTTGAGCGCGCAATTGCGGGCAGAGGAGAACCGATATTACGACGGCAAGACAAGCGGCGGGTTTCAAAGCAACCCTATTATATCGACATCTGGAAACGGATTATCGCGAAGTTCATCTGCCCGATACTACGGTTTCCGCAGACCCCTTCTTCTCCGGGGAAGCTAACTTTGCCAGATTGGTGTCGAAGCCCGATGGAGTCCAACCCGGCAGTTCGTCGCTGCCAGTTATAAGACGGGCCCCGCGCTCATAGGTAAGATATGACCAAGCCCACTGGATCATCACGATGAGGCGATTTCGGAATCCAATAAGAAAAAGAATGTGGATAAAGAGCCACGCCAGCCAAGCGAAATAGCCCGACAATTCGAACTTTCCGATCTGAGCAACCGCAGCAGCGCGGCCGATTGTCGCCAGGCTGCCTTTGTCGTGGTAACGAAAGTTGCGTCGCGGCTGCTTCTCAAGATCGCGTGCAATATTTTGCGCAACCCAAGCACCTTGCTGAATCGCGACGGGAGCAACGCCGGGAAGCATCTTGCCATTTTCGTCGTTCAACGCTGCGAGATCGCCGATCACAAATACTTCAGGGTGCCCAGGTATGCTGAGGTCGGGATGAATAAGCACGCGACCTGCGCGGTCGACGGGAACGCCCAATTTCCGACCGAGCGGTGACGCTGCAACTCCGGCTGCCCATAGGACGACCGGAGATGGGATCAGTTGGTCTCCCACCCACACCGACCCCGGCTCGATGCGGGTAACCATCTGTGAAGTGCGAACGTCAACCCCAAGGCGCCGAAGTTGGGCCTCGGCCTTGTGAGATAGTTCCTCTGAATATGCCGGCAGGACGCGAGGACCACCCTCAATCAGCAATATGCGGCTATCACGCGGATCGATATTTCGGAACTCGTGGTTCATAGCGTGCCGTGCAATTTCCGCCAAGGTTCCCGCCAGCTCAACTCCGGTGGGACCGCCGCCGATGACCACGAATTGCAGGGCGTCTGGGTTGGCGACGCCGCCCTTTTTCAAACGTTCAGTCTTCGAGCGCTCGGCACTTCGCTCGGCCAACTCGAAGGCCAGAAGCACGCGGCGTCGGATTTCCAGCGCATTCTCAATCGACTTCAGACCGGGCGCGATTGGCTCCCATTCTTCATGGCCAAAATAAGCGTGCGTTGCTCCCGACGCGATGATGAGGAAGTCGAACGGGACTACCTGGTCCTTGGTTATGACTTTCTTTTGCTCCAGGTCGAAGCTGACCACCTCGCCGAGCAGCACTTCAACGTTGCCATGACCGCGCAGTATCCAGCGAATGGGCGCGGCAATTTCGCCGGGAGAGAGTCCTGCGGTTGCGACCTGATAGAGCAGCGGTTGGAACGTGTGATGATTTTTGCGGTCAATGACCGTGATATGAACGGGGAGACGGGCGATCCTCCGGGCTGCGGTCAGGCCCGCAAAACCAGCGCCGACAATAACCACCTTCAATCCGGCACCGTTGTTCGTGGAATCGATCGTCATCGGATTCACTACCATCGGTCACATGGCCGCTTACTAAATCCCTACTATAGAGATTCACGAATATGACGTTACGACGGAAATTTTCAGCATAGACCTCGCGCTGGTCAGAATGGGAAGGTTGCGGGACCTAACCAGAGAACGTTATACACTGCTTCTTCAGCTTGTCTTTCAATCAAACGATGACTGCCATACGATGACTGCCCAACGATGACTGCGGCACCGCTTAGATCGTCAGCCGTGCGTTTTCTTATCCCTTCCGTCCGCGACATTGTTGTTATGTTTCTTTTCTGGTCGCTGCTGGCTGGTCCCTTATCCAATCGCCCACTGGCGGATGCCGATATCGGATGGCACATTCGAGCCGGCGAGCTGATTTTGGCCACGCACTCCCTTCCCCGCACAGATCCCTTTTCTTCCACGATGCAAGGCCAACCATGGTTCGCATGGGAATGGCTTTACGATTTGGCGCTCGGTATCCTGCACCGGGCTTGCGGACTGAACGGAGTGGTCTGGCTATGCGCGCTGTTAATAGCAGCAACTTTTGCGCTTTTGCTGTGGGAACTGGTGCAGCGCGGAACGGGTTTATTGCTGGCGATCGTTCTGATGCTGCTTGCGGAAGCTGCCTCGACCATCCATTTATACGCGCGTCCGCATATCGTCAGTTGGCTCTTCACTCTGCTTTGGTTTATCGCATTGCAGAGATGGGAGGAGTGGAGCCGCCATCGGCAGGGAAATATGCCGCGATGGTTGCCATGGTTTTTTCCCCTCTTAATGCTGCTTTGGGTGAACCTGCATGGCGGATGGCTCTTCGGAATAGCGCTTCTGGGAATTTACGCCTTCGCTGCCTGGGTAGATTGCTGGCGCGCGACGGACGCGTTCGCCGCGGTTCGTGAGTCGCAGCGGGCCTACTCCATGACGGTTACGTGGGTCGTGTCCGCTGTTGCAACCCTGGCAAATCCATTTGGATGGAGATTGCACGCCCACATTTATCGCTACCTCAACGATCGTTATCTGATGAATCGCATCGATGAATTCCGGTCGCCGGATTTTCATGGTTGGGCCGAGCGTTGTTTCGCGGTCATGCTGGTGCTGGTTTTGCTTGCATTCGCTGGAACTAACTTGCGACAGGATGATCGCAGGCTCAGGCTAAAGGTAACGTTAAGCAATCTGCTGGTCGTAGTATTCGCGGTATGCGCAGGACTCTATTCTTCCCGCAATTTGCCGGTTTCATCCATGCTGCTGGTGCTTGTGGCGGGACCCGTTCTTTGGGGAAATATTGTTACGCTGGCGGACAAACCGGGGGCATGGCGTTGGATGCGTAATATCATCTCTCGGGTTTCCAACTTTTCTGATCGCATGGACGCTCAGGAAGCGCAATTTCGGGGGCATCTCTGGCCGCTGGTAATTGCCTCGCTCGCATTGGCAATTTGTCTTCAAGGAGGATGGCTAGGCTCGCGGCGGCTAATTCGCTCGGAGTTTGATGCAAAACAAATGCCCGTCGCGGCGGTTAAGTTTCTGCAGTACGAAGCGCAAGGCGGAGAGTGGTCCAAAAAGGGCCGGGAGCCGGTTTTCTCGACCGACGCCTGGGGAGGCTACCTCATCTACCGCATGTATCCCGAACGAAAGGTTGTGGTGGATGATCGTCACGATCTTTATGGTTCAGATCGAGTTCGCCAGTACTTAATCCTGACTCAAGGGGAGGCGGGATGGCAGAAAGTGCTGAAGGATTGGAATATCCAAACAGCGCTTTTGCCCGCTGACTCAACTCTGACTAATCTACTCCGCGAATTGCCACGAGAGTGGCGAGAAGTGTATGGAGATAAGGTTGCGGTCGTCTTTCTGAAGAATGGCGAGCTGAAGAATGGGGAGCCTCCAGCCGAAGACAGGAGACTCCCCATTTCGAACAACTAGGCGACGTCGCGGCTTTTATCGTTGCTGCTTTTATCTACGCTGCTTTTATCTACGAGCTGTTCCTTGACTCTTTCGAGAGTCTCTTCCGGCAATACGCCTTCCTGCAAAACCTGCTCCGCCGACTCGTAGGGACGATGTTTCATGATGCGTGTCACAGTTCCTTTACCGATGCCATTCACACTCATCAACTCGCTTCTATTCGCTGTGTTTAAAACTTCAGCGACCGCTTCGCTCTCGGGATCCTCTTCAGCGCGTTCGGACCGATCCTGATTGCCGTTTTGTAATCGCTCAAACCAATTGACTGCGCGCTCGGACAGCATGGTCCGAGTTTTTCGGCCCTCCTCAGGAGCCAGCAACACTCCGACAGCTGCGCCTAATCCTAGTCCCGCCAAAAATGATTTCATTACATCCTCCCAAGTGAGTTAAGGTGCTTTCGCAACGACATTGATAGTGATAGTCAGGCTCTGGCCGAAAGCGATCAATACCTAGCGCACCCGAGAACGGATTCTTCCAAACAGGATAATGCTGACGAGCAAAAGTAATTGTCGGATTGCAGAGCCGGTCGGCATTCGCCTATTTTGTCGTAGCCACTTCGTATAAATATTCGACATACGACCTGACAGCACCATCCATACCCTGCACTTTCGGATTCTTCGACTCGATCACGTAATATTCGTCGGGGGCGTGGGCGCCGCTCCCATGGCCGAGACCAAAGTGACCGGCGGCCAGATGCAACGGTTCGCCAGTGAATACATATCCGGGCCAAGAACCTGCGCTCCGAGGTAACACTATTGGGTCGACGCCCTCCCGCTTGTACACTGCGGTTTGCGCGCGTATGAGCCCGGCGTCCGCGGAAGTGCTATTGGGATCATATCCACCCGTCATATTCACTTCGATGTCGCCAAAGCCTCGCTTTGCGAGATGTGCTTTCAGCGCTGCCAGCGCTTCCGTGGCTTTCATGTCGGGAACCAGGCGCAAATCCAACTTTGCCACCGCCCGGTGGGGAAGAATGGTTTTTCCGCCCACTCCGGTGTAGCCGCCGACCAGTCCTTCGATATTTACGGTAGGATGCGACATCAGCATCTCAAGCGCCTCCTGCCAACTCGCATCGTGGATCCAATGTTCGACTCCCATCTGCTTCTTAGCCACCGCTTCATCCAATCGGCGGGCAGCCTCGGCAATCATCGACTTTTCAGCCGAGGACAGCGGGCGCGCCTTGTCGGCAAAGCCTTCGATGGCGGGATCGTTGCCATCCGGTGAGACCAGTGTGGTGAGCGCTTCCACCAGGTGCCAGGCGGGACTGTCCACTCGCGCCTTGTTGCTGGAGTGAATATCATGACGCGACCCGCGCCCCCATTTTTCTCCGGTCGATACTAATTCGACCTCAATAACCCCCTTGGCTCCGAGGGTCATTGTCACCTTGCCATCGATTTCTTGTCCTGCGGAAGGCATGAAGATTCCCGTGCAGTGGCGTAGCGCAGCGATGACCTCGGGATGGTGTACGATCTGGGGAAAATGCGGCGATCCTATTTCCTCTTCACCCTCGGCTACCAGCACGAGGTTAACGGGGAGCTTCCGGCCCGAGGCGCGAATGGCGTGAAGTGCGGCGAGAAATGATGCCTCCGGCCCTTTCTGGTTCACAGCGCCGCGACCGATCAGTACAGTTCCCAGGCCGGGCTTTTCCACCAGCGCGGCATCCCATGGAGGAGAAGACCATTCCGCCGGATCCACCTGCTTGACGTCATACATGAAATAGAGACCAAGGGTGGTTGGGGCTCCCGCGTCAAGGGTGGCAAAGATGCCAGGCTGGCCGTCGGTTGGGACCTTCGTCACTTGACCAAAGCCTGCCTCGCGAAGAAAGCGCATCGTGAGCTCACAACCTTCGTTCACGCCTCTATTCTCCGCCGCAATCGAAGGTTGCTTGATCCATTCCTGTAACCGCTTTACCGCCTCGTCATGATGTTTCTCTATCTGTGGCCAAATGGGATTGAGGTCGTTCTGTTCGGCGAAGGACAAACGTGGGAGAGCGATGGCTGCGGCGCTGGCTGCGGCAGCCTGAATAAAGGTTCGTCTGTTCATGGCTCCAGAGGATAATCGCGTGACTAAATTTTGTCACCCCTTCGGGAACGTGAGGTAGTCTCAGTTTCTTGAGGAAATCTCGCTGCTGGCGGGCTAAGATATAAGGTATGGGTCTGTTGGCGCAAATAGCCGAAACCGTTGGTTGGTTCGCTCTATGGGCTACTATCCCTGCCGCTCTCCTGTATCCTGCCGTGCTGTGGATGCTGAATCACACACGCTATTCGGAGCATTTTCTGATTCAAGGTTACGCAATCGGCATCGGTGTATTGTTCTTCCCGACCGGGTTTCTTGTGGACTTCATCTATCGCAAATTCATTCTCAGAAAACCTTCAAGCTGAGATACTACTAAACGTGAGCTCGATTCGCTTCCTCAGGGCTCTGCCGGGAGTAGGGAGTCCTCGCTTTGCTCGGGATGACACCTTTAGTCCCCTGCAAACCCTCCACTGGATTTCAGCATCTTCTTTAGTGCCATCGGTGTGTTCATAGCGCGAGGAACGTCAAACTTCAGATACCATTGCCCTGACTTCATCCGTGTGGCATACAAAAGACCTAGAATAACGGCATAACGGCAGGAGCTACGGTGGCGGAGCACAAGAATTTCTGGACAGGATGGCAGGAGCGGCTGGTCGCCCTCGGCAATGTGCCGGCTGTTCTGAAGATCGTCTGGGAGTCCGGACCTTCAGTTGTAATTTTCGGGCTCATCTCGCGTATATTTTCCTCGTTGTTACCGGTGCTGCTGCTCTGGATCACCAAGCTCATCATTGATGGAATCGTTTACGCGGTCGCTAGCCATCAGTCCGTTCAACCGCGCTTTTGGTGGCTGGTGGCGGCGGAGTTTACTTTGGCTGTTCTAAACAGCTTCCTCGTGCGCACCATCGATTACTCGGATTCGTTGCTGGCAGACAAATATACGCGGTACGTCAGCATCCGGGTTCTAGAACACGCTTCAAGTCTTGACCTCCTGGCATACGAAGACCCCGTTTACTACGACCGCCTGGAGCGGGCGCGGGTCCAGGCGACGGACCGTCTGGTCATGATTCAGGCGGTGGGAAGACTGGTTCAGCAGGTCATTACCACGATCACACTGTCTGTCTCCATCATGTTCTTCTCGCCATGGCTGATGTTGCTGCTGATCGTTGGCGTCGTACCGGCATTCCTCGGAGAAAGCCACTTTGCTTTTCTAGGTTACGCGAAGAATTTCCGGCAGACGCCCGTGCGGCGCCAGCTCGATTACCTGCGCGTGCTCGGAGGAAGCAAAGAGGCCGCGAAAGAACTGAAGCTCTTCGGGCTGCGAAAATTCCTAATTGAGCGATTTACCACGTTGTCGGACGAGATCTATGCCGAGAACACTGGGTTGTCTCGGCGAAAACTGATCGCGGGCTCGCTGCTATCGATGGTCGGAACCATGGGCTATTACTCCGCCTATGTGTTCGTTATCTGGCGTACCGTGAATGGGCAGCTGAGCATTGGGACGCTCACATTTTTAGCGGGTGCCATCCAACAGGCCAGCAGCAACATTCAGCAGATTTTTTCAACCATTGCCGCAATTGGCGATCAAGCGTTATTCCTCACCGATCTGTTGGCCTTCTTCAATATGCAACCGACGATTCGGTCCAAGCCAAACGCTCTGCCCGCACCTAGGCCGATCAAGCAGGGAATTGAATTCCGTAACGTTTCCTTCAGTTATCCCGGGAACTCTCGCCTGATTCTCGACCATATCAATTTTCACGTACATCCCACAGAACGTTTGGCGCTGATTGGCGAAAATGGCCAAGGGAAAACGACGATCGTGAAGTTAATCACACGGCTTTACGACCCGAGTGATGGGCAGATTCTGCTCGATGGCGTCGACCTCCGCGAATACGATCTTGAAGATCTGCACCGTGAAATGGGAGTAATCTTTCAGGATTTCATGCGTTATGAGATGACTGCGGCTGAAAACATTGCCGTGGGACGGGTAGAAGAATTGAGTAATCCGGAGTTGTTGCGAGCGGCCGCTCAAAAAAGCATGGCTGACGCGACGATTGCAAGGTTGCCGCGAGGCTACGACCAGATGCTTGGACGGCGCTTCGAGAACGGAGTTGATATATCCGGCGGCGAATGGCAGAAGGTGGCGCTTGCGAGAGCGTATCTGCGGAATGCTCAGATCCTTATTCTGGACGAGCCGACGGCCGCGCTCGATGCGCGCAGCGAATTCGAAGTTTTTCAGCGATTTGCTGAACTTACTGCGGGAAAGATGGCGCTCTTTATTTCCCACCGATTTTCCACCGTGCGTTCAGCCGACAGAATCATTGTGTTGGAGAATGGCAAGATTGCCGAGGAGGGCAGTCACGATCACCTGGCGCGTCTTGGAGGCCGCTATGCTGAAATGTTTGAGATGCAGGCATCGAGCTATCGCTAGGTTGGAATTGAACTAGTCAGGGCAGGCAGTATTTGGCAAAGGCAAAAAGTCGTGCAGAAAGAAAACAAAACTAAATGACGGAAAGCGGCAATCTCGAACTTGTCAGTGCAGAAATCCAAGGCGTAGCGCGCCCGGTTCCAAAAGAATCTGCGCCGGATATTGCGCTGCGTTCGAAGGCTGCGCAACTCGCTCGCAATCTCGCTTGGATTCCTGGCCATCAGGAGTCGAAGGACTTGGGCGATCGTTGCCGCAGATTGTCCGCCGCGTTCCGCCCCTTATTCGCGACACTCGAATCTCGAGCAAAAAACGTCCCTCTCGATTTCCAGCGGCTACAGGAAAACGTTCCTCTGTTGAATGCCGAGTTGGAGGACACGTGCCGCATCTTCAAAAAGCCTCTTAACATTCCGCAGGTACGGACTTCCGACGGCGCGGTTGTTTCCAGAGTCTTGCCGATCGCTCAGGATTTTCTTGCAGCCGTAGATTACCAATTCAGCGAATCAAGCTTCACCTCTTACGTTAGCTCTTTCCAGAAACTAACTGTTCTTAGGATGGCAGAGCTGTGGTCACTCATTCCCACGATGAAGATGGTATTGCTGGACGTATTGCTGGAAAAGACGGCGGAAAACAGCGGCCATTTGGTGGACAATCCTTCCAGTTCGCCCGGCATACAGCAATTGGTTCGCAGTCTGGTGGAAATTAAACAGACGACCTGGAAAAACGTGATCGAACCGCTCATCGTGTTCGACAAAATCTTGCGTGAAGATCCGGCGGGAGCTTATGCGGGGATGGATTATGAAAGCCGCGAACTTTACCGGCGGAAGATTGTAAACATTTCGGATCATTCCGATTGCCCTGAAACAAAGGTTGCCCAGCACGCGCTCGATCTTGCGCGGGAGGCGCATCGTCATCCGAATGACGATCCGCGGATAACCCTTCGCGATTCGCATGTTGGAAATTATCTGTTGGCGGAAGGGTCAGAGACTCTTAAGGAGAAGGCCGGCTTCCATCCTCCGTTCGCCCAGCGCGTTCGCGATTGGCTGCACCGGCACCCGGACGACTTTTATCTTCCCGGTATCGCCGTGGTCACGTTTGCGATTGTTTCGTGTGTCGTCGTCGTCCTGACAAAGCCTTCGACCCCGTTGGGGCTGATTTTATTGTCCCTGCTGGCCGTGTTATTGCCGAGTTCGCAGAGTGCCGTTCAAATCATGAACTACCTGGCAACGATGCTGATCTCTCCACAGATATTGCCAAAGCTGGATTTTTCGGAAGGGTTACCTAGCGATTGCGTGACCATGGTGGCGATCCCAACCATGCTGATGAACGAGAAGCAGGTGCGCAAGCTGGTTGACGCCTTAGAAGTACGGTTTCTTGGCAATAGAGATCCGAACCTTCATTACGCGCTGCTTACGGACATGCCCGATTCGCCGTCCCAGCCGGAGGAAGACACTCCACTGCTTGAGTTCGCGTCGAATCTGATACGGCGTTTGAACGAAAAGTATGCCGGCCAGGGTGGCGGATCTTTCTTTCTATTGCATCGGCACCGCGTTTACAACCCTCGCGAAAGGCTGTGGATGGGATGGGAGCGCAAGCGTGGCAAGTTGATGGACCTGAACAACCTGCTACGTGGGCAATTTGATAGCTTTCCGCATAAGGTTGGTGACCTGTCTCTACTATCCAAGATTCGTTTCATCATCACGCTTGACTCCGACACAGAACTGCCGCGCGGAGTTGCCAGTCGCATGGCGGGAGCGCTCACTCATCCCTTGAATCAGGCGATTATCGATCGGGAGAAAGGCATCGTCGTTGCCGGCTACGGTATCTTGCAGCCGCGCGTGGGAGTCAGTGTTCAAAGTACAGCGCGGTCGCGACTGGCGACCATTTATTCAGGCCAAACCGGTTTTGATATTTACAGTCGAGCCGTTTCCGACGTGTATCAGGATCTCTACGGCGAAGGTAGTTTCGTTGGAAAAGGGATCTATGAAGTCGAAACGCTGCACAGCGTTCTGCACGGCCGATTTCCTCGCAATGCGTTGCTCAGTCATGATCTCATCGAAGGTGCTTATGCGCGGGCCGGCCTGGCCAGCGACGTCGAAGTGATCGAGGATTATCCCTCTCACTATAGCGCTCACAATCGCCGCAAACATCGCTGGTTAAGAGGTGACTGGCAGATCACGGAATGGCTGCTTCCCCAGGTTCCGGATGAGTCGGGACGCAAGGTGCCGAACCCGCTGTCCCCGATCTCGCGCTGGAAAATTTTAGATAACTTGCGGCGAAGTCTCGTCGAACCCGCTCTTTTCATCCTGTTTGTATTGGGGTGGACCTGCTTGCCGGGTCGACCGAAACTTTGGACTCTTGCAACAATTGCAATTTTGTTTTTGCCGGCGCTCTTTCAGTTGGGTCTGGATCTATTTCGCGCCGTGATATTTGGAAGACGCGAATCTATCCGGGATGCCTTCGATGGCTTCGTAAATGCCAGCATCTCCAACTGGTTGATGGTCACCTTTCTTGCGCACCAGGCCTTGTTGTCCTTGGACGCGGTAGTGCGAACCACGGTTCGCCGTATGATCACTCGGCAGAGACTTTTAGAGTGGGAAACGGCAGCCGAGGCGGAACTCGCCGGCGACAAACGCACCATGCTGGACATTTACCTGAACTGGACTCCGGTACTTGCACTAGGAATATTGGGTCTAGTCTGGCTGGTTAATCGAAGGGCTCTCTCTTCTGCGCTGCCGATTCTCTTACTATGGGCTTTGAACAAGCCGATATCGCTGTGGTTAAACCGTCCGCCGCGAGCTCCTCGCAGAGAAGCGTCGGAGAGCAACCGGTGGTTGCTGCGCACGGCAGCCCTCCGTATTTGGCGCTATTACGCCGAGTTCAGCACCGAGCAGCACCATTGGCTGATTCCCGATAACGTGCAAATTCAACAACAGGGAACCAAAGTCGCAGCCCGCGTCTCTCCTACCAATCTCGGTTTTCTTCTTAATGCGAGGCAAGCCGCGCGCGAGTTCGGATACCTCACCAACGGTGAATTTGCTCAACAAACCCTGCAGACCTTGGCAACGTTCTCGAAGATGCAAAAACATCGCGGGCACTTGCTCAACTGGTACGACACTGAGACTCTGGCGGCGTTGCCCCCAGCCACAGTCTCCAGCGTCGACAGCGGCAATCTGGTGGCTTCGCTGTGGACACTACAACAGGGCGCTCTCAAATCGCTCTCCGAGCCTTTGTTCTCGCCCGAATTGCGCGAGGGAATTCTCGATAATCTTTACATCGTGACCAGCCTCGGAGCCTTGCCTCGCCGCAAGTTTTCTTCCATTGAAAAAGCGCTTCGGAGGAATAGCTGGCTGCAATATCTCATGATTTTTCCCGACAAAAATCTCGCCGAAATCAACCCTCAATCCTCTCGCGCAAAACATGCCGCCGAGGCGCGCTGGTTCCAGGCGCAAGCCGAACAACGGATCAAACAGTTACGTGAATCGGTGCAACTTTACTCTCCGTGGCTGCTTCCTGAATTTGCCGCGCTCGAAAAAGACTCTCCGATTCGTCTGCGACCGAAGACGGCTCCAACCCTTGAGGAGCTGCCGGCGTTCGTGGATACGCTCGCCGATCAACTCAGGTCGCCTTTGGGTTCGAACGGGTCAGGGGAGATGGGCGCCCTTAACCAGAGGCTCTGGTCTCTTCTCCCCGACGCGCGTTTGCGCATTACTGGTCTCATAGGAGACTTGAAAAAGATTGCCGATCAGGCATGCAAACTTGCCGAGGAAATGGATTTTAAATTTCTTTTCAACCCGCGTCGTGGATTGCTATCGGTTGCATTCGAAGTTGAAAAAGATCAGCTAACCTCCTCTTGTTACGACCTGCTTTCGAGCGAAGCGCGTATCGCATATTTTGTTGCCATCGCCAAGGATGACATTCCTCAGGAGTCGTGGTTTCAGCTGGGGCGGGCGCCGGTAGAGGTGCAAGGCATCGTCGGTCTTCTCTCGTGGACCGGGACTATGTTCGAATACCTGATGCCCAACCTTTGGATGCGTCTTTATCCGAACACCCTGCTGGAACGGTCGGCCATCGCCGCCGTGCGCGCGCAGCAGGCGTATGCAGACGATAAAGGCGTGCCGTGGGGAACCTCCGAGTCCGCTTGCGCCCGTCTCGATGATTCGGGCAACTACAGTTATCTCGCGTTCGGCGTTCCGCAAGTAGCTATTCACAAACCAGACTTCGGCGGCCCGGTCGTCTCGCCCTATTCGACTCTATTGGCTCTACCAATAGATCCTCCCGCCGCATTGCGCAACTTGCGAATGATGCAGCGCAAGCGATGGGCGGGCGATTACGGATTCTACGAGGCGCTGGATTTCAGTCCCTCCCGCCATCATTCGCAGCCTCGCCAACCACAAATGGTGCGCTGCTGGATGGCGCATCACCTGGGCATGAGTTTGCTCTCGATTGCCAACTATCTGCGGGATGAAGTTGTGCAATCCTGGTTTCACTGCGATCCACGGGTGAGGGCTACGGAACTGCTTTTGCAGGAGAAGCCAGCTACGCATCCCAACTCGAAAACGCGCGCCTCAAGGGCGGCGTAGGTACTCCACGTAGCTACTCTACGACGCGGTGTTTGGGTTTGGTTGATACACGGTCCAGCCCTTCGCAACCGCAAGCTCCTTCAAATTCGTATTCGGATTCACAGCGAACGCATATTTGGACATGGCGAGCATCTCCTGATCCCAAATCGCGTTGCCAAAAGCACAGTCGGGCGAAGACGTGAGCACAGAACGAAGCGCCTCCGCTTTCCCTGGTCCGCTGGGCACTCGAATGAGGCGATCGGTGATGATGCCATTCTCGACCGCCACCTCGGCGGATAGGATGCGATTTTGAGGGATGCCGAATGAGCGCATGCCGGAGCGGATGATCCATTGGCTCGAAGAAGAGACGGCCCACACATCGCATCCCGAAGCGCGCAGACGCTGCACTAACTCGCGCATCTCCGGGAAAATGCCAGGAGCGATTGCCGTTGCAAAATACGCGTCGCATGCCTGCTGCACAATCTCTTCGTGCAGGCCGCGATGCATGCTGACCATCTCGCCGCACATGACATCCTCGGCGACCTTTCCTGCGCGGTAGTCGGCATATCGGGCGCGGGCCCACCGAACCACGTCTTCGGAGACAAATTTGTTTTCTAATTCCCAGCGGAAAAAACCTTCTCCCGCGTCGCCAGACCACAGCGTGCCATCGCAGTCAAACGTGGCGACGGCCGGTTTGAGGTTGAGCACGCTCTCGACAAATTCAGATTGAACAGATGTAAATTGCGTCATGAAGTTGAGAGCCCTTGATGTAACTGAACTGTTGTAAGTGGAACTTAGGATACCGGCAAAAGCGATGACGGAAGGGAAGCGTATTGTTCTGGCGTATCGACGTTCATCGTAACCAGCGGGTCGTCGACCGGAACGTACTCGATGTCGTTCTTGTGGGCGTGCTCCACATCGCGCGCATTCGACGTTACGGGAGCCCGCAGAAATGCTTCGAGCAGCTCGCGTCCTACGAGGATCGGATGTCCGTGCTTGCCTTGGTATTCGGGAATCACCGCCCATTTTCTGTGAGTCGATGCTAATTCAAACGCCAGTTCCAGAGTCTCTATGGTTTCCGATCTCACCGGCGGGCGGTCAACGAGGGTGATCATGGCAGCATCCCGTCCCCGATTGAGAACCTCATGCAGGCCCACTTGCAATGAACTGAACTGTCCCCGCTCGGGAGCGGGATTGACCACCAGTGAGGCTCCGTTAGAGTAAATTACAGGCGCGAGCGCGTTTTCATTCTTGCCCACTACAACCAGCACTACATCGACGTGGGAAAAGAAAAGTCGGATTGCAGCGGAGAGGAAAGTGTCAGCGGCAGCAGAGTTCGTTTCTCGCCGGGGCCAGGGTAGTAAGGCCTTGTCGCGGCCCATGCGCGAGGATTCACCGGCGGCCAGGATGACTCCGCGGAAGCTTGGTGTTCTCGCCATGAGGCGACGATAACAAACTGATGGAAGTCTGCCAAGGAGACGCCTCAGCGGCTTAACGCCGTGTCAATCTAATGCAGCTAACCGCAGCGGTTAACCGGCTGCGCCACCCAGAGTCATACCCTTCTACCCAAACGGCATACCCCTAAGGGAATTGACTACGAAAAGGTCGGCAGTTTAACCACATCGTCGTGAGGTACCCGCTCGACCGCATTTCCGGCTTTGCGCCAGGCACCGAGGCCGCCGGCGATGACGTAGACTTTGAATCCTAAATCCTGTAGTTGGCGCGCCACCCGGGCGCTCGTGGCCTCGCGTTGTCAAGTACAGTAGAGATAAATCTCCCGATCCTTGGGTAGGTTCTTAATTTCTTCGACCAGGTTATTGGGTTCGATGCGGATGGAGCCGGCGATGCGCTCGGAATCCTCGTCATAATAACCGTGGCTGCGAACGTCGGCAATCAGCATAGTCGCAGCGGCGTCGGACGCCAGTCTTTTTGCGAGCTCCTCCGCGTGTACTCGTGGAATCACATCGAGCAAACGATACTTGCGGTAAATCCAGATGCGATAGCCGATATAGGCGACGAGGCCCGTGCCGGAGATAACCTCGGCGGCAAAGCCGGCGGAGCGCAAGCCGCGGGTGATGGCTCGGAGCGCATCGCTGAAAAGGTATCCGGCGACGGTATAGGCACCCACATAAAAGATGGCGCCCACAGTATCGAATTGCAGAAAATCACCGAGTCTCATCTTCATGCTACCGGCGAGAGGCGGAGACATCGTATTGATGCCGGGTATGAACTTGGCAAAAAGCAGTGTCTGCTTACCGCGACGATAGAAATATTCTGCGGAGCGCAAAATGCAGGTTTCCGGATTCGCCGACAGGCGGCATAAAAATCCCAATAATCTCCAGCCACTCACCCTTCCCAGGTAATAAAGAAGCAGATCGCCGGCAACCATTGCTATAACGCCGACCACAATCACGAGGTAGAGATGTATATCTCCATAAGCAGCGACCGCGCCCGCAGTCAGCATGGCCAGCGCTGCTGGAAGCGGCAGACCGACTGCCTCTGCCAGGCACACAATAGCCAGGAAAAAGTAGCCATGATGCGAGATCGATGACAGCAAGTCGCTCATTCGGAAAGATGCAGAAAGATGCCTGCTAAGTATAACTCTGTCGTCGTGATGTCACGCGCGCCAACACACCAGAGCATGGTCAAGCAAGTAATGATTGAGAGCTGCGAGCAACCCTTTAGGCGCGCGACGGACGCATGCTGGGAAGTGGAATGCTCTGAGCCCGTAGCGGTTCTTCTATTTCTCTCTGGCCACCACGAACTCCGGCGCCCACAACAGCGCTCGTTTGATCTCCGAGTCCGGAAATGTGCAGATCGCCTTGGATGCTGATTCGGCATAGCGCGCCGCTTCTTGAGACGCGTATTCGAGCGAACTGTAGCGGTTGAGGATGGTGAGAATATCAGCATGGGTGACGCCGTTGAAGGCGCGGTCATGCAGGATGGTTTCGATTTGCCGGCGTTCAACCGGGGCACAACGCTCCAGTGCATGAATAACCGACATAGTCGCTTTGCCCTCGCGCAGGTCGCTCGCGACCGGCTTGCCGAGCACACTTTCCGAGGCGGTCAGGTCGAGTACATCGTCCACTATCTGGAATGCCAAGCCGAGCTGACGCCCGTAGCTTCCAAGCCGCTCCTCTTCTTCATGGGTTGCGCCGCCAAGAATTCCGCCCACTCGCATGCAAACTGAGAACAGGCATGCGGTCTTGCGATAGATCAAGTCAAGATGTTCTTGCTGGGAAATTGGCTTCCCCAGTTTTTCCATCTGCAACAATTCGCCCTCGACCATCTGCTGCGTCAATTCAATCAGCACGTCGAGAATGCGGAAGTTGCGCTCCTGCACCGCGATCTTGAAGGCCTGCATGTAAAGCCAATCGCCGGCGAGCACGCACATCGAGTTGCCCCACTGCGTGTTGGCTGCTGGACGGCCGCGCCTAAGCTGCGCCTCATCGATGATGTCATCGTGGACAAGCGTCGCGGTATGAATAATCTCTACGACCGAGGCGAGCTTTACCGCGCCATCGCCTTTGTACCCGAGCAGTTTTGCCGAGAGCAGCAGCAGAGCCGGGCGGATTCGCTTACCCCCGCCCACACGCAGATACTCGCCAATTTCGGTAATGGCAGCAACATTCGAAACCGTGTCCCGTCCAAATTGCTCTTCGATCGCAACGATGTCATCGCGCAGAAGATCGAAAATCTCTTTCCCGTTAATGGACGTGGTCGTAGCCAATTCGTTCAGTTGCTCCGGTAATTCGTGAATTGCAAATCGATGCCGAAATCCTGCTGCTTGACCATGGCAATGACTTCCTGCAACGTATCGCGGTCTTTGCTGCTGATGCGTACAACGTCTGCCTGAATCGAAGCTTGAGCTTTTTTCTTCGAATTCTTGACCAGTTTTACAATCTCACGCGCCTTTTCGATTGGAATCCCCTGCTGGAGAGTGATTTTCTGCTTCACCGTGCTTCCAGCGGCAGGCTCGAGAGGACCATAGGTGAGTCCTTTGAGGGGAACTCCGCGCTTCACCAATTTCTGTTGGAAGACGTCGTTTACGGCCTTCATCTTGAACTCGTCCGCAGAGTGCAGCATGATCGCGTCGGTTCCCTCCATCGCGATCTGAGACTTCGAATCCTTTAAATCGAAGCGCGTGCTCACTTCCTTCATGGCCTGCTGGATAGCGTTGGCGACCTCTGCAAGGTCAATTTTACTGACGATATCGAAGCTGTTATCGGGCATGGGATAGCGCGGTCAGGGCTCTCTCCGAGCCGTGACGTTCTCAAGATTGACATGCTGAGCGAGGATCACTCGAAACTCAAAGTCGCACGATCACGCACCCAAACATGTACTCCAGAGGGTAACAGAATAGACATCGTCTGCGAAGCTGAAGACTCCTCGTAATGAAGTGTGATCGCGAGCGTAATGAGGGAGCCCAACTCCCGGCAAACATTTGTGGGGGAAAAATGGGGGTCCCACTTTGTTCGGGATGGCAAGACTTAAAGAGTTGATGACAAGAATTAAAGAGTTTTCGAAACGAGGCCAAAGAACTTGTAGAAGTTCTTCGTGGTTTGAGCGCCAATCTCTTCCGCTGACGCGCCCCGCAGCTCCCCAATTTGGCGTGCTACTTCTTTCACAAACATCGGTTCATTGCGCTGGCCACGATGGGGAATGGGCGCCAGATATGGAGAGTCGGTTTCTATCAGCATGCGGTCGAGCGGAACCATCTTCGCAGCGTCTCGAATCGGCTGCGCCTTGGGAAAAGTAATGTTGCCGGCAACCGAGATCATGAAGCCGATATCGAGCGCCCGCTGGGCGTGCGCGGCGCTGCCGGTAAAACAGTGAAGAATCCCGCCAAGGCCGCTCGGACGCCAGTGTTGGTCGATCAACCGAAGGCAATCATCCCAGGCATCTTCGCTGTTGCTGATGTCTGACGGGCGGCAGTGAATGATGATCGGCAAGTTCGAAGTCCGTGCCAGCTCCATTTGCTTTATGAAAACGATCTTCTGAATATCTCGTGGTGAGTGATGGTAAAAATAATCGAGTCCAATTTCTCCCCAGGCAATTACCTTGGGATGCTGTGCCCACTGCAGCAGTTGAGCATCTGCCGCGTCGCTGGAGAGACTCGCTTCATGAGGATGAATGCCCACGCTGGCCCAGACGTTTGGATATCCTTCTTTCCCATCATATTTTTCGGCGAGCTGAATTCCGCAGTCAGCGGTGCCAGGGCCGTCTCCGTTTCCGATGGCGAGGTAGGCTTCGATCCCATTCTGCTTCGCGCGAGCAAGCACTTCGTCACGATCTCCGTCGTAGCGGTTGCCTTCGAGGTGCGCGTGAGAATCGATGAACATAGGTAGTAGCGGCGAGTTTAGAGTCCGGCTGAAGCCAGTATCGCCGGAGCCATCCAACTGGTGCAACGCCGTATGCTATGCTCCGCGTAAATTACAGTCTTTGATAAAGAAATCGTGGTAAATCTAAAGGCGGTAGGAGTCTCGTGTTAGCCGAACTTCGACTTGAAAATTACGCGGTCATCGACAACGTGGTGATCGGCTTCGCCAATGGTCTGAACCTGCTGACCGGTGAAACTGGTGCCGGGAAGTCGATTTTGATCGATGCGCTTGGCCTATTGCTGGGGGAGAAGGCATCGTCGGACGTAATCCGCACAGGTACGGACCGGGCCGTCGTAGCCGCCGTGTTTGAGAGCGAGGGTGAGGCTGCGCGTTCCATCGAAACGATACTCGAAACAAATGGCCTGGACGCTGAGAACGGCTCACTAATCCTGCGTCGCGAGATCGCCGCTGGCGGCAAGGGGAGGGTGTTTATCAATAATCAGCCGGCGACAGTCGCCGTCCTGAAACAGATCGCGCCTCATCTGGCGATTATCCATGCCCAGAATGAGTCGCTCGCTAACTTCGATGCTGCGGCGCGTCAAGAACTGCTGGATGGATACGCTGGAGTCGAGTTGAAAGATGTGTCCGCCGCGTTCGCAAACTGGAAGCAGGTTCGCGGCCGCATCGCCGAACTCGAGCAAGACGAGCAGGATCGCGCGCGGCTTCTGGATCTGTGGAGTTTTCAGGCCCGTGAGATCGAAGAGGTGCGGCTTCAGCCGAGTAAAGACGGAACAGGCGAAGACGAGCAACTCGAGGCTGAAAAACGCGTTTTAGCGAATGCCGAAAAAATTTACGGCGCCGCCATCAATGCCTTCGACCTGTTGTACGAAGGCAATACCTCCACGTCGTCAAGCCTGCGCGCGGCGCAAAAACATGTTGAGGAATTGGTGCGATATGAGCCGAAATTTCAGGAGGCGCTCGATGCACTAGAATCGGCACGCATCAGCGTCGAGGATGTCGGAGCGACGCTACGCGATTACGCAGGCGGAATTCAGGCCTCGCCGGAGCGCCTGGCAGAAATTGAGGAGCGGCTGGCTCTGCTTGATCGTCTGAAGCGCAAGTACGGGCCGACGCTGGAACATACGATCGCCTTCGGCGCCGACGTCCGGCGCAAACTTTCAGAGATGGAGAACAAAGATCAGGTGCTGCTCGATCTGCGGGCCATGCTGTCCACGGCCGCTGACGCGTACATGCAGGCGGCGCGAGTTATCTCGGGCAGACGGTCGGAAGCAGCCAGAAAATTGGAAAAAGTGGTCGAAGTTGAGATCAACGACCTTGCCATGCGCGCCAACTTTCGCATCGCGGTGGAAGAAAGCGAAGGTGAAGCGCAGTGGACGTCTTCGGGAATCAACCAGGTGATCTATCGTATTTCGACCAATGCTGGCGAGACCATGCGTCCGCTGGAGCAGATCGCATCGGGTGGCGAGCTTTCTCGCGTCATGCTGGCCCTAAAAGCCAGCGTCGAAGCCGCCACGAATGCCGTACGCAAGAGAAAGATGGAAGCCGCGCAGCGGACTTTGGTATTTGACGAAATTGATACCGGCATCGGAGGTCGTGCCGCCGAGGCTGTCGGAAAAAAACTGAAATCGCTTTCAAAGCGCAATCAGGTCATCTGCGTGACGCACCTGCCACAGATAGCGACCTTTGCCGATCACCACTATCTCATCGAAAAGAGAGAATCTGGAGGCCGGGCCAAGACCACGGTCCGCCAGATCACTGGAGATGAGAGAACCGAAGAAGTGGCGCGCATGCTGTCTGGGGCTAAGCTGACGGATACTTCGCGTAAGCATGCCGAACAGATGATTAAGGCGAACGGGTAGACCCTGAAGCGACTTGACTTAGCTAATCTGTGTTAGCTAAGATGGGAAAATATGGAAACGGTGACGATACACAAAGCCAAAACCGAGCTCTCTCGCCTCATCGAGAAGGCTTGTCAAGGTGAGGAAATTGTCATCGCTCGCGGAAAAAAGCCAGTCGTACGTTTGGTGGCTATTGCTGAAAAGGATGGCAAACGCAAACCTGGCGCTTGGAAAGGCAAGATCTCCTACACGCCTGATGCTTTCGATCCGCTGACCGACGGCGAGATGGAAGATCTAGGATTCGAGTAGCGGGTTCCGCAATGGAATGCAAGTTCTCCTCGACACTCACGCAATGATTTGGTGGTTTGAAAGTGCGGCGGGGCTGTCCAACAAAGCATCTTCGATAATCGCCAGCAAGGACAACTTCATTCTGATCTCAGCCGCGGTGGGCTGGGAACTGGCAATCAAAACTAGTCTCGGAAAGTTCAATACCCCCTCGCTAGTTCAGGATTTGCGCCGATTGATCGAGCGGGAGGGATTCGGAGAACTAGCGATAAGCTTGGATCAGGCCGTAAGAGCTGGACTCCTGCCTTTGCATCATCGAGATCCCTTCGACCGGTTACTCGTTGCCCAGGCTCAAGCATTGAGCGCTCCCATCTTGAGCGCTGACCGAGCGCTCGACGCATACGACGTACGCCGGATCTGGTGAGATAGAGACCGCTCCGCTACGCCCATTCACCCACCACTTTTCGCCATCCGCTGGTAATCCTCACCCGCTCAGACACTTACGTTGACCGTACGGTGTATATTTCGATACCCTATAGGCATATCTAGCTAATCGAGAATCGGGAAGTGTACCCTAATGGGTGGGGGACATCTTGTCCAAAAGTGGGGATACGAAGGTGAAGACGTTATTGCTGTTAAAGCCGCGCGGGTTCTGCGCTGGAGTGGTGCGGGCGATCGATATCGTTCGCATTGCGCTCGAGGCGTTTGGACGTCCGATTTACGTACGCAAAGAAATCGTTCACAACCGCTTTGTCGTCGAGGAACTGCAGCAAAAGGGCGCAATTTTTGTAGACAGCGTGGATGAGGTTCCCGAGGGCGAGCGCGTCATTTACAGCGCGCACGGCGTTTCTCCGGAGGTGCGCGAGGCTAGTAAGCGGCGCAATTTGCGCGTAATCGACGCCACCTGTCCCCTGGTCACCAAGGTGCACGTGGAGGCGGTGAAGTTTGCGAAGGAAGGTTATTCGCTTATCCTCATCGGCCACCGTGACCACGACGAGGTTATCGGAACACTGGGCGAAGCGCCAGCGGTGACGCAGGTTGTGGGATCTCCGGCCGAGGTCGCATCCGTGACGTTGCCCGATCCGAATCGCGTGGCCTATCTGACGCAGACTACGCTCAGCCTGGATGAAACGCGCGACATCATCGCCGCTCTGCGGAAGCGCTTCCCGAACATTAAAGGGCCAGCCGCGCAGGACATCTGCTATGCGACCGAGAACCGGCAGGTAGCGGTAAAGCATGTAGCATCCGACGCGGAGTTGCTGCTGGTTGTGGGTTCTGATAACAGTTCAAATTCCAAGCGTCTGGTAGAAGTTGCCCGGAGTTTGGGTACGTCTGCACATCTAATCGACGACTGGCGCAATATTAAGCCCGAGTGGTTGAATAGTGTAAAGACGGTCGCTTTGACCGCTGGCGCGTCCGCTCCAGAACATCTGGTGCAGGAAGTGGTGGAGTACCTGGCAGGGGAGGGCTTTGGCGACGTTCAGGAACTCGAAATCATGCCGGAAAATGTGCGCTTTGGCTTGCCACCGGAAATCGTGGCGACGATAGCCTCTGCGCCCGCTGTAGCAGTGCAGTCGTAGTTTGGAGCAATCGATGGATAATTCTCCCCCTCACAGTTCGAGCAAAAGTTCGAGCAATAGTTCGAGAAAAAGTTCGGATAAGAGTTCGGATCAAGTTTCGGAAAGTAGCTTCCCAAGAGGTTCGCAAACAGGTTTTGTGACCAATGCTGCGGCCGGTGCAGCCTCTGTGCCGCAGATGCGATTTGGCAAGATCGATGACCTGGGCAGCCGGGTCGCGGTCGCCGTCGACGCGGCCCGCAACTATCTGTTCTCGGAACAGCACGAAGATGGCTACTGGTGCGGGGAACTCGAGGCCGACACCACCCTGGAATCCGATTACATCCTGGTTCACATGCTGCTCGGCACCGGCAACCAGGCACGTTTTGACAAGGCGGCGCAGTACATCGTGAACCATCAGAATGAAGACGGCGGCTGGAGCATCTACGCTGGCGGCCCTTCGAACATTAGCGCCTCGGTCAAAGCTTATTTCGGGTTGAAGCTTGCGGGATTCACAGCGGATCATCCGGCTTTGACGCTCGCCCGCAAAAAAATTCTCGAGATGGGCGGGGTCACGGAAGTCAATACCTTTACCAAGATTTATCTTTGTTTCTTTGGGCAGTATGACTACGATGCGGTCCCTGCCATTCCGCCAGAGATCGTGCTGTTTCCAAATTGGTTCTGGTTCAATATCTACGAAATTTCCTCGTGGTCGCGAGCCATTCTAGTGCCGCTTTCGGTGTGTTACGCCAAGAAGCCCTTTAAGAAGATTCCCGAAGAGATGGGCGTCGAAGAACTCTTTGTCGGCGGGCGCGACAAGTCCCGCATGCATCTTCATTGGTCGAAAAAACTGGTTTCGTGGCGCAACTTCTTTTTAGTGCTGGACCGCATGACCCACTGGTTCGAACGCGTACACATCCGCCCGCTGCGTTCGCTCGCTTTAAAACGGGCCGAGAAGTGGATGCTCGAGCATTTCGAGATGAGCGACGGCTTGGGAGCAATTTATCCCTCGATGTTGAACGCGATCATCGCGCTTCGGTGTCTCGGTTATTCGGTCGACGATCCGCAATTCATTCGCGCGATGGACGAATTCGAGAAACTTGGAATCGAGGAAGAAGATACCTTCCGCATGCAGCCCTGCATGTCTCCCGTGTGGGACACGGCATACGCGTTGTTCGCGTTGGGTGAGGCGGGCGTTCCCGCAAGTGACCCGCGATTGGTGACGTGCGCCGACTGGATTCTGCAAAAACAAGTGCGCAAGACCGGAGACTGGAAGATCAAAAATCCGAAGGGTGAGCCCGGGGGATGGTACTTCGAATTTAACAACGAGTTTTATCCCGACGTGGATGATACCGCCATGGTCTGCCTTGGGCTGAGCCGGGTTGAACATCCGAATGGACGCTACCAGGCCGAATCGGTGCAGCGCGCCATTGATTGGGTACTTTCGATGCAATGCAAGAACGGAGGCTGGGCCTCGTTCGACAAAGATAACGATCGAATGGTCTTCCAATACGTTCCTTTTGCCGATCACAATGCCATGCTCGATCCGGCCACGGTTGATATAACGGGCCGTATTTTGGAATGCCTGGCGACCTACGGATACGACCAAAGTCATCCTGCGGTAAAAAGAGCGCTCAAGTTTGTTCGTCAGGAGCAAGAGCCCGATGGCAGTTGGTTCGGGCGTTGGGGAGTGAACTATATCTACGGCACGATGCAGGTGCTCCGCGGGTTGGAAGCGATGGCCGTCGACCGCAACGACCCCATGGTTCAGCAAGCTGCGGAATGGCTGCGCTCGGTGCAGAATACCGACGGTGGCTGGGGCGAGACTGTGGGCTCTTATGACGATCCCAACCTGCGTGGGACAGGGGACAGCACTGCATCGCAGACGGCTTGGGCAATCATGGGATTGCTCGCCGTCGGAGACACTCGCAGCGAATGTGTGGCTCGCGGTATGGCATATCTTTTGCGGACGCAAAACAAAGACGGTTCGTGGGACGAAGTTTTCTACACCGGCACCGGTTTTCCGCGAGTGTTTTATCTGATGTACCACCTGTACCGCGAATATTTTCCGCTGATTGCCCTGACGACCTATTCGAAAGTGATGGCGGAGCAGAGCAGCCGTTAGCTTTTGGCTCTTATGTCTTAGCTTTTTGGCTTTCAAGAATTGAGAGATTGGGAATCGAAGAGGTTCAGCTCGGAGCTAAAAGCCAAGTGCTAGCGGCTGAATCATGAAAGCTTTTGTCACTGGCGCCACCGGATTTTTAGGCAGTCATGTTGCTCGCGTACTGGAGGATCAGGGAGCCAGTCTGAGGCTTCTGGTGCGTCCAACGAGCGATCTGCGCAACATTGCCGACATTGGGGGAGAGCAGGTCTATGGCGACCTCCGTGATTCGGTTTCGATTGAAAAAGCGCTCTCCGGCTGCGAGGTGGTGTTCCACGTTGCCGCCGATTATCGGTTGTGGGTGCGCGATCCGGACGAGATGTACAGGTCGAATGTTGAGGGCACGCGCAGCCTGCTGGAAGCGGCGCGCAAGCAAAAGATCCGGCGAGTGGTGTACACGTCGAGCGTCGCAACGATGGGTTTTGGTTCGGGCCCTGCTCCGAGGAATGGCCATGCAGCCGACGAGACGAGCCCGGTTTCACTGGCCGACATGATCGGGCATTACAAGCGCTCGAAGTTCCTGGCGGAACAAGTAGCGGTTGACGCTGCGAAATCTGGAATCGATGTGGTGATTGTGAATCCCACCACGCCTATCGGGGAGCGCGATATAAAGCCGACTCCCACTGGAAGAATCGTCGTAGATTTTCTAAAGCGCAAGTTTCCGGCGTACGTGGAAACCGGTTTGAACCTGGTCGACGCAACCGAATGTGCGCGTGGACATCTGCAGGCGCTGGAAAAGGGAAGGGCAGGCGAGCGCTACATTTTGGGCGGCGAGAATCTTACGTTGAAGCAGATTCTCGACCGCTTGGCCGCGATTACGAACCTGCCCTCTCCGACCGTGAAGCTGCCCTACGTTTTTGCGTTGGCGGCGGGAGTGGTGGACGAGATGGTGACCGGGCGCATGTTGGGACGTGAGCCTCGCGCAACGATTGATGCAGTGCGTATGGGGCGCAAAATGATGTTTGTAAGTTCAGCTAAGGCGGAGCGGGAGCTGGGCTGGCGGTCGGTGCCGGTCGACGGAGCATTGCGCCGATCCGTCGAGTGGTTTCGCGCGAATGGATATGTCGAGAAAAATATCAACAGCAATGTCTGAAACCGGCATAACCAAGACTGGCATAACTAGGACTGGCATAACCAGGACTGGCATCATCGCCGCCATGCAGCGCGAGGTCAAGCCGCTGATCCGGCACTGGACGCACCGGACATTCGAGCACGCAGGCCGCCGATATCGTCTCTATGAAAATGGAGATTCCGCTCTCATCTGCGGCGGTATTGGATCTGAAGCCGCTCGCCGCGCCACCGAAGCTCTGATTCGCAAGGTTAATCCAGTCCGGATTGTCTCGGTTGGTTTTGCGGGAGCTCTTGATGGGTCGATGCAGGTTGGAGATGTTTTCACGCCGGGAGTTGTGATCAACGCCGCCGATGGTGTGCAGACAGAAATCCGGCTGGGCCAGAGAGTGCTGGTAAGTTCCGCGACTGTGGCGGATAAGGAGCAGAAAATTCGTCTCGCCAAAGCATACGGTGCAATCGCGGTTGACATGGAAGCTGCGGCAGTGGCCCAGGGAGCCGAGGCGCGGGAAATAGAGTTTGGAGCTGTAAAGGTTATCTCGGACGCGTTCGATTTCAACATGCCGGCGCTCGATCATTTTGTGGCGAAAGACGGAACGTTTCGGTCGGCAAGATTCGCGGCTCATGTGGCCGTGCGGCCATGGTTGTGGAAATCAACGCTCACTCTGGCGCGAAATAGTTCGAAGGCAAGCCATGCTCTTTGCACCGCTTTGGCCGCGTATCTCTCTAGCCAAAGCGGTCGGATTTTGCCGCGCGAAGTTCCACTCGGAAAATCTTCAAGTGGCGAACCTCTGGAAAGCGGATTTGATTCAAACTTTGATTCAAACGAAGAGAGCTTAAAGTTCGCAAGCGCACATACTCCAGGCGGTCCCGGGGCTCATACTCAAATTACAGAAAACACTAAGGCGAAGTAGTAGGGGAATACGAAGTTTATGGCTGTTGCTCGAACATCAACACCAGTGGTTGAAAGAACGGAACGCCAGACGCGCCTTGTTCCTTCGACAATGAAGGCTGCTGTCTATCGCGGCGTGAACGACGTTTGCCTGGAAGAAATTCCTGTGCCTGAAATCGGAGCTGGAGAGATTCTGGTTCGCGTCCACACCTGTGGCATCTGTGGCACAGATCTTAAGAAGATTGCCAGTGGCTCGCACTCCGCGCCGCGTATTTTTGGCCACGAGACTTCGGGAACGGTTGCGAAAGTTGGCGAAGGCGTCCAGAAATTTAGTGTCGGCGATCGCGTGGTTATGTTCCACCACATCCCTTGCGGATCGTGTTACTACTGCCGTCACAAGACTTTCGCTCAATGCGACGTTTATAAGAAGGTCGGCTGCACAGCTGGTTTCGAACCCTCCGGCGGAGGCTTTGCCGAATATGTTCGCGTCATGGACTGGATTGTCGCGAAGGGTACAGTTCTCATCCCTGATGGCATCAGCTTCGAGCAGGCTTGTTTCGTCGAGCCGGTGAATACATGCATCAAAGGAATTGAGACCCTCCAACTACAAGCAGGCGAGACCGTGTTGGTATTGGGGCAAGGCCCAATCGGGTTGATTCTTGCGGTCCTTGCCAAACGTGCTGGAGCGCGCGTGGTTACTACCGATTTGTATTCATCGAGGCTTACAATGGCAAGTAGCTTCGGCTTAAATCTAACCGTTGACGCTTCCAACGCAGATGCCGCGAAAGCTGTGCGCGAGATGACGGAAGGACGCGGGGCTGACGCTGTGGTTCTCGCAGTCGGCGGGAATGCTTTGATCCGTCCGGCCATTGATGCAGCGCGGCCAGGAGGCCGTATATTGCTGTTTGCGCAGACAGTGCGTGGTGAGGCGACGATCGACCCTGCATCGGTTTGCGTTGACGAGAAAACTTTACTGGGCTCGTATAGCGCTTCGGTAGATTTGCAGGACGAGGCGGTTCGGTTCGTCATGAATCGCGAAATGGATCTAGAGCGTCTGATAAGTCACCGCTTTTCGCTGGGAAGCGGCCTCGAAGCCTTGAATCTGGCGGCTCACCCTCAGCCAGACTCGATGAAGATTGTGATCCAGCCGGGCGTGCGGGAAGGAAACTTATTGTGAATGGCAAGATGACAGCGGCCGTCCTGTACGGCAAAGAAGATATCAAAATTGAAAGAGTGCCGATCCCGCGCGTCGGCGTCGGCGAAGTCTTGGTTAAAGTCCACGTGGCGCTCACCTGCGGCACTGATCTTAAGGTGTACCAGCGCGGATATCACGCGCGCATGATTGTGCCTCCAGCACTGTTTGGGCACGAACTGGCTGGAACCGTTGAAGAAGTTGGCGAGGGCGTACGTGGTTTCAAAAAAGGCATGCGGGTGGTTGCTCTCAACTCGGCTCCATGCGGCATGTGTTTTTATTGTTCGAAACATCAGTTAAATCTTTGCGAAGATTTGCTGTTCAACAACGGCGCCTATGCCGAGTACATAAGAATTCCGCGCCGCATCGTTGAGACAAACATGCTCATCGTGCCATCGAATGTCAGCTTTGAAGATGCCGCGATGACTGAGCCGCTGGCGTGTGTTCTGCGCGGACTGCATGAAACTGGAGTTGAGATCGGAGATACCGTTACCGTTATTGGTGGCGGACCGATCGGCTTGATGTTTGTGCAGGTGGCGAAAGCCATTGGCTGTAACGTGATCGCGGTAGTGAAACGCGATTCCCAGGTTTCTCTGGCTCGCAAGAAAGGCGCGCACGAAGTCGTGCAGATTACCAAGGTCAAAGATCCGGTGGAAGCGGTGCGCCAGCTTAGTCCAGAACGGCGCGGCTCCGACGTGGCCATCGAAGCCGTGGGCCGTCCAGAAGCGTGGGATTGGGCGGTGCAGATGGTGCGAAAGGGCGGCACCGTGAACTTCTTCGGCGGATGCGCAGCAGGAACCAAGGTTGAGTTAGATACGAACCGGCTGCACTACTCCGAAATAACTTTGAAGGCTACGTTCCATCACACACCGGAAACGGTACGCCGGGCTTTTGGTCTGATTGCCGAAAAGAAAGTTTGCGGTAACGACTACATTACGGGAGAAGCGCCGCTGTCGCGTTTGCAGGATGTATTGCGCCATATGCTGAACCGCGGCGGGGATATCAAAACTGCTATCATTCCCGGTCACTAGCCCGGTCACTAGCAAGTAGCGCCGGCATCTTGCCGGCTGTTCCGAGGGTGTCTCGCCCTCGGCGCGGCGGGTTAGGCGCCCGTCGGGGGCCGTCGAACGGGGCGCTACACGAGCCGATCAATTAGATGACACCTGCTGCCAGCCAGCCTGAGACTGCGCCGCTCTTCTCGGCCTGGAGTGTGCTGCCGCCGGAGTATGCGATTCCTGAGCATCCTCCATCGCTAGCCGAAGCGCGCGAATATTGCCGCCGGCTGGCACGGTCGCATTACGAGAATTTTTCGGTGGCATCCTGGTTTCTTCCGAAGCGGCTACGCCAACACTTCTTCAACGTTTACTCTTACTGCCGTATCTCGGATGACTTGGGCGACGAAGTTGGAGACGGTGCCGCATCGCTGCAATTGTTAGGCGAGTGGGAAACGGAATTAAACGCCTGCTACGACGGCTATCCACGGCATCCGGTGTTTGTCGCTCTGGCCGAAACTGTGCGCAAGTTTGAAATTCCCAAGCATGAATTCGCGGATTTGCTGAGGGCATTCCGGCAAGATCAACACATCACGCGCTATGAAACCTTCAACGACCTGCTCGCCTATTGCCGCTATTCGGCGAATCCTGTAGGCCACCTCGTGTTGTATCTTTGCGGATACCAAGATCGTGAGCGGCAGATGCTCTCCGATTACACTTGTACCGCATTGCAACTCGCGAATTTCTGGCAAGACGTGAGTTCGGATTATGCCAAAGGACGAATTTATGTTCCGGTTGAAGATTTACGCCGGTTTGGGGTTAGTGAAGAAATCCTTGGGACCACCGAGAACAGCTCAGCCTTTCGCGAGATGCTTGAGTTTGAGGTCACACGCGCGCGCGAGTGGTTCGCCCAAGGGTTGCCGCTTATTGGCAAAGTCGATCGGGATCTGGCTACTGATATCGAACTATTCAGCCGTGGCGGACAGGAAATCCTGAGCGCGATCGAGCGCCAGCACTATGCCGTGTTGGGAAGCCGCCCATCGATTTCCAAGACTCGAAAGCTGGCATTGGTTGGGCGCGCCACGCTGGGAAAGCTGCTACGGAAGCACGTGGGAAAGCAGATCGGGCGGGACCAGATCGGGCGGGACCAGATCGGGCGGGAAAAAAGATGAGCACCGCCGTGGGAAATGCGCCCACCCAATTTTCGCCGACCCGTTCGCAGCTTGAGATGGCGTACTCCGTCTGCCGGAGCATAGCGCGCTCGGCTGCCAAGAATTTCTATTATGGCTTCATGGTGCTTCCGCGGCGGAAACGAAACGCTTTAAGTGCCGTGTATGCCTTCATGCGCCGCTGTGATGACATTGCGGATGACGGCACGCTCAGTCCTTATGATCGGCAAGTTAAGCTCGCCGAGTGGCTCGATAAAGCCCACCGCGCTTTAGCCGCGTACCCCACAGATGATCCCGTGCTACTGGCGCTCGCCGACACGCAGCGAATTTATCAGATTCCGATTGGACTATTAGACCAATTGGCTTTCGGAACCGCCGCCGACCTCGACCAACCGCAGCCAGAGCCTACTGCGGCTGGGCATCCGGCCGTGCGCTACCAGACTTTTGAGGAGCTGCGCCAATATTGTTATGGGGTCGCATCGGTAGTCGGATTAGTCTGCATAAAAATTTTCGGATATCGGGATCCGGCGGCGGAACCTTTGGCCGAGCGTTGTGGACTGGCATTCCAGCTCACGAATATTATTCGCGATGTCAAAGAAGATGTGGCCATGGGACGAATTTATTTTCCGCAGGAAGACCTGGCGCAATGTGGTCTTTCGGCGGCTGACCTTGCTTCGCCACAGATCGATCTTGCTCGCGTGCGGCCGCTGCTGGCGCTCGAAGCCGATCGCGCGCGTGAGTACTATCAGGCTGCAGAAGCGCTGATCCCGCTGGTCAATGAAGATAGTCAACCCGGGCTGTGGGTGCTTATCGCCATCTATCGCCGCTTGCTCCAAAAAATTACTTCAAATCAATATGACGTCTTTACTGAGCGTGTTCGCTTAACCGTTCTCGAAAAGCTCACTGTCCTCGGAAAGGGAATGCTGCAGCGCCTGCTGTGATGCCACCTTCGAACTCGAGTAACTCCACCTCCGCTAATACGACAAACTCTCCTACAGTGGCAATCGCCGGAGGAGGTCTGGCAGGCCTCGCCGCCGGATGCGCTCTCGCTGAGGCAGGTTATCGAGTAACACTCTTTGAGCGGCGCCCTTATCTGGGCGGGCGAGCTTCCTCTTATCAGCACCCGGGCACGGGTGAGATTGTCGATAATTGCCAGCACGTGTTGCTTGGCTGTTGCACCAATTTATTAGATTTTTACAAGCGCTCTGGAGTGCAGGAAAAAATCCGGTGGTATGAGAAGTTAACCTTCCTCGAGCCAGGAGGGCGCGCCTCCGAGATTACGCCGTCCGCGCTTCCCGCTCCACTTCATACCGCCCCGGCATTCCTCCGCGCGCGCTGCCTGAATTTTTTCGACAAGTTAGCCATCAGCCGCGCCATGGCTGCACTCGCCCCTTCTAGCCCTGAAGAACGTGATAAGGAAACATTTCTCGAGTGGCTGAAGCGGCACGGACAAACCGACCAGGCGATTGAGCGCTTCTGGAAGACAATCCTGGTCAGCGCATTGAATGAGGACCTTGATCGGGTTTCGGTTCCGTACGCGGCTCAAGTGGTGCGCGAATCGTTTCTGAAATCGGCGGCTGCAGGGCGCATGGGCATTCCAACGGTTCCGCTTACCGACCTCTACAGCACCGCTGGAGAATACATTCGCAGCCGCGGTGGGGATATCCGACTTCGCTCTGGTGTATATTCCTTTCGGGCGGAACCTTCAGCAGTGATAGTGAATGCGAACGGAACAGAGCAGCAGTTCGACTATTTGGTGCTGGCCGTTCCATTCGATGTGGCCGGACGTTTGCTTCCTGACACTCCGCCCGCTGTGCCTTTAATGGAAGCGCTGAAACACTTTTCGTCGTCGCCAATTACAGGTATTCATTTGTGGTTTGATCGCCAAATCAGCGATCTCGATCACGCTGTTCTACTTGATCGCACGATTCAGTGGATGTTTCACAAATCGCGGCTGATCGAATCTCGAAAGGGCGAAACTGAAAGCAATGGAAACGCTGGCGGCAGCTATGTCGAACTGGTCGTAAGTTGTTCTCGAAGCCTGGTCGAAAGGACGAAGCCGGAGATCGTCGAGATGGCAGTCCAGGAAGCGAAGGAATTTTTTCCCGCCGCGCGCAATGCCAAACTGCTGAAGTCGACAGTGATCAAGGAAGTTCACGCGACCTATTCGCCTGGTCCGGGAATCGATCAATACCGTCCCAAGCCGCAAACAGCGTGGCCGCGTGTCTTTCTGTCTGGCGATTGGACCGCGACTGGTTGGCCTGCCACGATGGAAGGTGCGGTTCGTAGCGGGTATTTGACGGCGGAAGCGTTAGTCCGGTGCGCTGGCAACAGTGCCAGATTTCTCGTGCCCGACCTGGCGCCGAGCGGATTGATGAAGTTGTTTAGGTGAATTCTTGCTGAACCTGCGATGGCTCAGTTGCTCCCGCAAAACCGCGGCCCAAACTAGACCGCCATCAGCGCTACCCCACCTGCCACCAGCAAAGCGGCAACCCAGCGCCTGCGCCCGACCCGTTCATGCAGAAAGATGCGGGCGGCTACCGCATTTGCCACAAACGTGAGAGAGGCTGAGGCGGGCACCACCAAGCTAAGATTTCCCCACGATAGAGCAAACAGCAGGCTGTAGAATGCGACTCCCATAGCCATCAAACCAAGTGCAAACGTAGGCGTTGATAGCGCTCGCCGGATTACAGCCAGCATCCCGCGGCGCTTGTATAGTTCTCCGACATCACCCACCCGCTTCATAGAGTAGGAAAGGAGGATGTCGCCGGTGGTTGAGGCGAGAATGATGAGTCCGATCGCTGCCCAAGTGTAGATATCTCTCATGAGTTCACCTGGAGTTCACCTTTAGAGAAACAGCATCGGCAGGTTCAGCAGCAACACCCGAGTGACGGACTGGCGTGACCGGTGGTCCTGCGGCGGCGAAGCCCACGCCCACCGCAATCATCATGATCCCCACCCAACGAGTTGGAGAGATTGATTCATGTAAGGCAAAGTGGCCGACGAACGCGACCAGCACGTATCCAAGCGATGTAGCCGGCAAAACGTATGTCAGGTCGGCCCAAGACAACGCAGACATGTAACAGGAGAAAAACAAGAGCAGGCAGAAGATTCCTAATGCGACCCAGGGGCTGGTGATTGCAAGGAGTAGTCCGGAAAGATCGTGCAGGGAAATATTCGCGGAGTCTTTCATTCCCCGAGCCAGCAGGGAATCACCCGCAGTGCTGAAAATCGTGATGCCTGCGAGGACGAGGTATTTACGAAATGTCACTTACGATCCAAATAGGCTGCGAAGAGCCGGGCGTTTTCGACTCTACGTGAGGAAGTGCCCGCCGCTCCTTTATGCCTTAGCTGGTTCCGGGGCAGGCGCTTCTTCTTTCCGTTTTGCCTTAACCCATTTATGGCGCTGCGAACGCAGCTTAAGGAACGTCTTGGCGTCCTTGTATAAGCGTTTTCGTTCGTCGTTGTTGAACACAGCTTTTCTTAAAATGCGGTAAGCGGCCTTTGGGCGGAAATAATACGCATCGTAGAATTGGTGGACTGATTCCAGAATTTCCTCGGCGGGCAATCCCGGATACTCAATCTGCACCATCTGATGTCCACCGTCGTCGACCATTTTGGTGTCGCCGGTCATGAAGCCATTCTTTATCGCATATTCGTGCAGTTCCGTTCCCGGGTAAGCGTGCGCAACCGAGACCTGGATCGTCTCTACATCAAGTTCCTTGGCAAAGTTAATTGTATTCTTGATGGTCTCTCGACTTTCGCCGGGCAAGCCGAGAATAAAGTCGCCGTGAACCACCAATCCGAGCTTGTGGCAGTCCTTGGTAAACTGCCGCGCGCGCTCGATGGTTGCGCCTTTCTTAATGTTTTTCAGAATCTGCTGATCGCCAGATTCGTAACCCACAATCAGGAGCCGGCAACCCGCCTCCTTCATGGCCTTGAGCGTTTCATAATCGGTGGTCACGCGCGAAGTACATGACCAGGTCAGGCCCAGCGGTTTCAGTTTCGAACAAAGTTCAACGGTCCGCGCCTTTTGCAGATTGAAGGTGTCATCATCGAAGAAAAATTCTTTTACATATGGCCAGTATTCTTTCGCTTTAGCCATTTCACGAGCCACGTCATCGGTGGAACGCTTGCGCCACGGATGTCCGCTTAGGGTCTGAGGCCACAGGCAGAAGGTGCACTGGGCGGGGCATCCGCGAGTCGTATATAGCGACACGAACGGGTGCAGAAGAAAAGGCACGCTGTAACGGCGGACATCGAGATCGCGCCGGTAAACGTCGGTCACGTGCGGCAATGCGTCCAGATTTTCGATCGTCGGACGGTCGGGATTATGCACGACCTTTCCATTCATGCGATACGAAATGCCCAAAATTTCTTCAAGCGGCTTGCCCTGCGCGTACTCCACGATGGAGTAATCGAATTCCTTGCGGCAGACCACGTCGATCACAGGTGAATCCATCAAAGACTTCTCGGGCTGCACGCTGACGTGCGGTCCAACGAATGCAATCTTGATGTGAGGATTGCTGTCTTTGATTGCCTCGGCGATGCGCACGTCGCCCGCGAAACCGGGGGTGCTGGTAAAGAGCACGAGCAGTTCGTAATCCTTGCAGGTGCGAATCGTCTCTTCGGCGGTGATGTGGTGAGGCGGAGCATCGAGCAACCGCGCCCCTTCGAGCATCCCTGTCGGATAGGCCAGCCATACCGGGTACCAGTACGATTCGATTTCGCGCGTAGCGGGCCAGCGCGAACCCGCGCCCCCGTCGAAATTTTCAAAGGACGGTGGATTCAAGAACAATGTTTTTAAGGGCATAGTGAGTCTTTATTTTAGCATTCTGAGAGGCGTCCAAACGCGGCTGCCGCTACCATTCAGGTACGTCTAGCCACCACGTCCAAGATCGATAAAAAGCGTGGAACCCCTTATGTAAGTGTCTCTTGTACTAGCGCTTATCGCAAAGGAACCTTGCCCAACGTCGTTTCTGAGCATTAAGACGCTGGAATCCGCATCCGGCTGGAAACTTTGAATTCCACGCTATTTCCTGGTGGCATCGTGACCCGTACCCGGCAGCGCCCAACTCTCCAAATCGCCGGTCGCCCGCAACAGGTTCAGGCGGACGCGCTGGTATTCAAAATCGGCATCCTGATAAAGCAGATAGCGCTCGGCGGCCTGCACCCGGGCGTCGGATAATTCGTGTAAGGTGCCCGTCTTTGCATCGACCCTGGTTTGGGCAGCTTCCAGCCCCGATTGTGCGAGTTGATATTCCAGTTCTGCTACCTCGCGGGCAGCTTCGAGTTGCTCCACGGCGCGCTGGAGCCTTAACGTCTCTTCTACTACCTGATTCCGGCTTGCTTCGGCTTGCTTCTTCGCCTTTAGGGCTTCCGCATCAGCCGCAGACGCTCGTGCTCGCTGGCCCGCGTTGAACAAGGGGATTTTAAAGGCAAATCCTACGGTTGCGTTATCCACCTGAAAGGTGCCCACAGGAAAGTATCGGGTGTAGTTATTGAAGGTGGAAAAACGCGCGTACTGCGCCGAGAAATCGATGGAAGGATACAAAGCGCGGTGCTCGCCAACCGCTCGCATCGATTCCGCAAGCGAATGCTTCTCTGCCGCTTTCAAAGCGGGGCTGGATGCAATTGCTTTCGCCGAAAGGTCCTCCTCTTCAACCATTGGAGGAAACGCTGGAATACTCTCGGGCGCGATCGCAAGCGATGACACGGGCAAACCAGTTAAATTTGACAGATGGCGCCGCAGCACATCGGCAGAGCCGCGAGCTTCGGCCCGATGAAGACGCACGCGCGCCGCGGTTAGTTTTGCTTTATTCAAGTCGACGGCGCTGTCGACGCCAGCTTGCAGGCGCTCGGCGACCGCCTGTTCCATTTGCTTCGCCTCGGTCTCCTCCCGCTGCAAACGATCGAGACGGGATTCCCACTTTGCCAGCTCGGTGTACGCCAGGGCGACGTCCTGGATGACGGCATTGCGCTGGTCTTTGTCCTGTAATTCAGAGGCAAACCATTCCATCTTCGCGGCCTTCACAAACTGCCGCTGCGATAGATCGAAGACCTTACTCTGCGCAATGGCATCTACCAATGCCGGCGCCGACCCTTCGATGCTCAGAGGATATCCATACGTCCAGCCCAAGCCGGAACCCGCAATAATCTGAGGCACGTAGCTGTTGCGAGCTTCTCGAAAGGAGGCAAATGCACGCTGCACGTCGGCGTGGGCAATGATCGAACCGGTGCTGTGGGTGAGGGCGAGCTGGATAGCACGTTCCAAAGGTAGAGATTCAGCAAATCCATGCTTCGGGCTCGTCAAAAGCGCCACCAGCAGCGCAATAGGGCCGAGAAGATTCTTGCAATGCAACCACGGCCGTAATCGAAATTTCATTTCGTCACCTTGTCGAGGGATCTGACATCGATCATGAGTAGAGCACTAATTGCCCTTATGCAAGAATTCGGATGCACGAATTGTAGTGCCTCGGTACGAAGTTGGACACGTGATCGGCAGTTACTCGGCAGGGCCCGAGCTGTTAGAAACTTCGTCATCCTTAATGAGACATCAGTGCGATACCCGGCTAAGTGCTTGCTGAGCAGGGCCGAAGTTCCGCGCCAATTGAAGAGAAGCCTGGTATTCGCTGGCGGCGCCGGTCTTGTCCCCTTGTTTTTCAAGTACCTCGCCCAAGAGATAATGGGCTGCGAACGCTGGAGCATCTTCTACTGGACCGACAACCAGATAGCGCCGCAGAATTTGGGCAGCGAGAGGATAGTTTCGACCGGTTCGATACAAGGCCGCGGCAGCCTCAACCAAGCTGCCCGCTTTAGACAGCGGCGCTTGATTGAGTTTAACGATGGCCTGCTCCATATCGTCGACACGGGTCTGCCGACGCAGAAAAAGGGCCAAGTTAAGCCAGGCTTCAGAGTCGCCGTTGCTGAGAGCGATGTATTGGCGATACTCGCGCTCGGCGATGGCCGGATCTTTTTTATGATCTGCGATGCGCGCGTAGACCCAATGCTCGCGTCCCTGGCTCAGCAAACCGATAGACTGTGCCTGCTGGCGCGCTTTCTCTTCGCCCCCGCCCATAAATCCTGGCGCTTCCACGTAAAACTCGGTTAGATCGAGGCGCGCGTCCAAACTTTTCGCATTCAGTTGTACGGCACGCTCAAACTCTGCACGAACTTTCCCCGCCAGGCTCGCGGCCGCAACGAAGTTTGTGCGACTCGCTTTTTCACCGTACACTCTTCCCAACCAAAGGTGAAAATCGCTGTTTTCCGGATCCATGGAAACCGCCTTCCGGCAGAACGATTCCGCTTCATTCCATTCTTCGAGCTGGTAGTATGCGCGGCATAGGAGGTTAGACAATCCTGGGTCGTTGGGAGTGGCGGAAATCTCACGATTCAGCGTTGCGATAGTCTCGTCGACCCGCCCCGCCGCGAGCATTTCCTCCGGCGAATTTACCGCCCTGGCCGTCAACGAGGAATTGATAATCGCAAATACGAGCAGAATTCTGAAAGTAAGAGCGTTCATCTAAAACTTGACCAGCGTCCCTTCGCCGATTGGTTTACCGTTTAACGAGCTAATGGCGATCAGGTCTTTGGCAGCAAGGCCGCTCTTTACTTCAATCTGCGTGAGGTTTGCAAGAGACGTCTCCACATTGCGCCGCTTCAGTTCGTGGCCTGCGATTTGGAGGACGTAGGGTCTTCCATCCTCCATCCGTACAGCCTCTCGCGGCACCACCAGGACACTATCGTGTTCCGCTGCGACGATGGTCACGCCGACGTTTATATTCGGCAGTAACTTCAGATCCGTGTTGTCTACGATGCTCGTGGTTTCGCCGACATTGCGTGAACCGCGCAACCTCACCGTCGAAGGGACGGCCGTTACACGTGACCGCCAAATTCGTCCCGGAACAGCATCCCAGGTAACTTCAATTGGATTTCCGGGAGCCAGTCTGCCCACGTCAGGCTCGTCCACAAAAGCACGGACCACAACCTTCCGCAGATCGGCTAATTGCAACAGCAGATCTCCAGCCGCGACAAAGCTGCCTTGCTTTACCGGAAGGGAATAGACAATACCGTCAAAAGGTGCTCGAACATTCGACTTCGCAAGGACGTTTTGAGCGGCATCATAGGTGGCCTGAGCTTCGGTACGCTGCGCCTTGACGCGATCCAGTTCCTGGTTTGAATACCGTTTCGTCTGCTTCTGTTTCAGAAAGTTAAGTTGCGCATCGGCGCGGGCGAGAGCGTTTTGCGCTTCCAGAACTTCTCCGGCTGAGGCTGCCCCTTGCTTCTCCAGTTGCTTAAGCGCGTCGAGGTTGCGTTGTGCTGAGTCACGGTCAGTGCGAGCTTTAACCAGTTGCGCCTCGACATTCAGAACCTCTTCCTGGTTGCCGCCGTGTTCAGAAGCGTTCAGGTCCGCTTGGGCTCCGGTTAATTGGGCCTGGGCTCTAGCGGCCTGCGCCCGCGCCTCACTGTCATCCAGAACGACTAATAGTTGGCCTGCCTTTACGGCGTCGCCCTCCTTAACCAATACGCGCTGTACGCTGGTTGAGACCGGAGAGTGCGCCTCAAAATTGTTGACCGGTTCAATTTTCCCATTGGTAGAAACCACGCTGCGGATGGCAGTCTGCTCGACAACAGCAGTTCGTACCCGGATTCCATCGTCCCGGCGCGAGACAAAGGCAGCCAAGACGATCACGGCTGCGATGATGGCCAAAGCTGGTATCCACCAACGCCGCCCCGAACTGTTTCCATTCAATGGCATACGGAGAAAAAGGCAAGCTTCAATGTATCATCGGCGCGCTACGGGAAAGCAGGCAATCGCGCGCTGGGACTAACCTCTTAGATGCGCCACCCAATCCTTTTGAGTCATTTTCCGGTCCAAACCGCGGGTTAGAGGCTAGGTACAATAGGCGGATGCCGAAACCTTCGCATTCCGTATTGTCCAATGGGTCGCAACGTAAGAATGGTTCACCCAACAGTCCGCGTTATAGCGCGGAACATGCCGCTGCCGGACTTGATCATGACTTCCCGGAGATTGAAACCTGGCCAAACCAGTTTCCAGGCTACGAAATTGTCGTGGACGATCCAGAATTCACCTCGGTCTGCCCAAAAACCGGCTTACCGGACTTCGGCAATATCGTGATCCGCTATGTTCCCGATCGCCTTTGCCTGGAACTGAAGTCGCTCAAAGAATATCTTCAAACATTTCGGAATCTCGGAATTTTTCAGGAGAACGTCGTAAATCAGGTGCTGGAAGATGTTGTGCGCTGGGCGAAGCCGGTATCAGCAGAGGTAAGGGGTGAATTCCGGCCGCGCGGAGGGATTTCGACGATCGTGATCGCCAAGTGGCCGCGACTGAAGAAGTAAATTCATCTATCAGGATTTCGATCGCCAGTGCCGCGAACATTTTCAGCGGTGACGCGATCCACCGTCAGTTGGCAGATCAAAATATTCTCTCCGAAAAAATGCGGATCGGCGCAGATGCGAGCCTTACTGATCGCGGGCGCGAGATCGTTGATCCATCCCGCATCGAACAGCCACACTTTGGTCCCGGGAGTGAGGTCATGAGCAGCCGCAGCAGTGGACAATTCGGCTGCTAAATTATCTTCTTTAAACCTCCATTCCTCCGGACGCGCGGTAACGACGCTGTACGACTGGCAGTCCATTTTAGCGAAGCGCTGAAGTGGCGGAAATATTTGGACAACGGCATGGCCGCACCCGTAGTAGCCGAAAACAAGCCCACTCTCATAGTCGGCAAATACCACAGACCCGGGTGGCGCAGTTTGCCGCAAGTAACTTATCGCGTTGTTCATGAGAATATCCGAATGATTTTTCGCCTTGATGAGAGGCGGAGGAGCCGGGAAGAAATTACAGAGGGCCAGCAGAGCGATCACTACCAACGCCTTCACCCACGCCTTACCCGGCACCCATATCGAGATACCAATCGCTGCCCCGCCACTTGCGAATGGCGCGAGAATGGCGCTATGGCGCGTGCCTCCGTAGGGATAGAGCCCTGCGATCGCTGCCCCACAATTTGCCAGAAAAGGCAGGCCGATTAGGATTGCAAGTTTTCGCGGGGAACGGCCCTCGTCAGGCCACGTAGTTTTTCTTAGTAACAGCGCAATAATCCCAGCTAAAAACGCGAATAGCGCCAGAGTTCCGACTACGCCGTGACTGAACAGATAAGTGAACACACGCAGAGATTGTACCGACACAAAAGCGACAATATTTCGTTCGCCGTGGTGGAAGATCGATCTTCGCAGCCATGTCTCGGCTATTTCTTGCGGCATCCCTGCGGCCCGCAAATGCCGGACGTGCGTTAGCAAAAAATAGACAATAAGGGCGATAGCGATAATTTGACCGCCGGCCCACGCTGCTATGAGGCGTAGGTCTTTTCGCTTCGGAAAGAGCCGCACGAGCAGATAGACGCCCATGCTGAACGCAAAAAGCAACGAAGAATAGTGAGTGAGGAGAGCGCCATAAAGTGATAGCGAAAAAAGTACCATCAGCTGCCACGAGTTTTTTCGAATCGCCCGCTCCGACAGAAAGAGACAAGCAGTCACGAAGAACAACAGCAACGCGTATTGCCTTACCTCGGCCGACAACGCGATCAGGGAAGGCGCAAAAGACATGAGCAGTAAACCGATGAAGGCCACGGAACGGTCGGTAATTTCCTTAAGCCAGAGATAAGCCAGCCAGCAGCAAGCTGTTCCGGCGATTACCGATGGCATTCGTAGAATCAGCTCTGAATGCCCCAGTGACTGCCAGACGTGAAGCACCAGAATCAATAGAGGCGGATGAGCGTTCGTCAGCGCGGCCTCGTACGCAAGACTTAGCGAGGACTGACTTGCGGCGAGGTAGTGCAGCGCTTCGTCAGGATTAAGAAAATACTCCTTGGCAGGAATCAGCCGCGCGACAAATCCGGCCAACAGCACTAGCGGTGGCAGGAATGGATCGAGCGTCGAACGGGAATATCCCCTCAGGGCATTTTCCTTGTCAGCGACGTTCTCTTTCACCGCGCGACCATACCGTTGGGCATTTGTCGTGAATTATAGCCGTGCCCTGAATGTGAATTGTTGATACGGCTGCCCAGTCGTTATCAAGCGTGCCGAGCACCGGTGCTCACGGGCGTGTTATATTGCGCGCTGAGTGCCCCCGACCAAACTCTATCCCCGAACCGCGCTGGCACTGCTGACCACGCTCAACCTGCTCAATTACATCGATCGCTCGGTTTTATTCGCGGTTCAGCCGCTCGTGCAATCAGAATTCCACCTCACCAACACCCAGGTTGGATATCTCACCAGCGCCTTCCTCGGCTTCTACATGGTTGCGGCGCCCTTCGTCGGTCCGCTGGCTGATCGCTATTCGCGGAAGCGGATCATCATGCTCGGGGCTATGTTCTGGAGCGCTCTAACACTGCTCACCGCCTTCACCCATACCTATTGGGAGTTGCTGGTGCGCCATACTTTGGTCGGCGTTGGCGAGGCAACGTTCGTCACCATTGCGCCGACCTTTGTCGCCGATCTGTTTCCCGAAAATAAGCGGGGCCGAATTTTTGGCATTTTTTATCTGGCGATTCCCGTTGGAACGGCCGCAGGATATTTGCTTGGCGGGAAACTTGGTCCTGAGCATGGCTGGAGATTTCCTTTTTACATCGCAGCAGCTCCCGGCTTTTTGCTGGCGCTCGCGGTTGCTTTTCTACCGGAGCCTCCGCGGGGTCAATTCGACACTCTAAAGGAAACCCCCGAGCGCGGAACGATATTGGGATTGGCGCGCAATCCCGCCTTCTGGACCGTGACGCTTGGCATGGCTGCGGGAACATTTTCTCTCGGCGGAATTCAGGTATGGATGCCCACTTTTCTCTCGGTGGCACGCGGCTACAGCCTGCAACAGGCGAACGAAATCTTCGGCGCCATTGTCGTGGTCTGCGGAATCGTAGCGTCATTGGCGGGTGGCTGGCTTGGAGATCGTTTGCTTCCACGAATGAAAGGCTCTTACTATTTTGTTTCGGCGCTGAGTATGGCGCTGGGCGTTCCGGTAATGATTGTCGCTCTTTTTGCTAGGGGGCCGGTCATGTTGCCCGCGATCGCGCTGGCTGCATTTTTTCTTCTGGTGAACACATCACCGCTGAATACAGCGCTAGTCAATGCCGTAGGATCGCACATTCGCGTCACCGCGATCGCGGTTAATATTTTTCTCTTTCATCTATTTGGAGACGTGCCTTCGCCCACATTGATGGGATACGTAGCCGATCACCATTCGCTTCAGGCAGCATTTATTTTGCCCGTGATTGCGATGGCGGTTTCGTCCGTCATACTGTTTTACGGCATGAGATTTGCTCCTGCACTTCAATTGAACGAACAGGCCGGCGGTCCGCGCGGTGGAAGCGCATTGGAGTCGCGGCCTACCTCCGGAGCATCTTCCTAACCTAATGCATTGGCAAACAATTCACTGGGTCGCCGGAGTTATTCTCGCTCTGGCGTGGTTTTCGCGCATCCTTGAAGCTGCGGTTGGAATGCCGCACGTCCCTGACATCTCGAAGCCGGAATGGAATCCCGCCGCGCGGCCTGCGGGGGAGGATCCTAAAGTCAGCATCATCGTTCCGGCGCGTAATGAGCAAGAGGACATACGGGCAACTCTCAAAAATCTTCTGGCACTGCAGTTTTCGAACTTTGAAATTATTGCTGTGAACGACCGCTCGACGGACCGCACCGGCCAGATTATGGACCAGGTTGCGGGAACTCCAGAAGCACGCGGCGGGCTGAAAGTAATCCATGTTGCAGAGTTGCCACCCAGGTGGCTGGGGAAGACACATGCCATGTGGACCGCTGGAAAAGAGGCGACCGGCAATTGGCTTCTGTTCACCGACGCGGATGTGCTCTTCAAGCCTGATTCACTCGCTCGCGCCGTCGCCTATGCCGAATCCGAGCCCGCCGATCACGTTGTTCTTTTCCCACGAATGATCACGAAGCAGGCGAGCGAAACGATGATGATCGCTTTCTTCCAGGCGCTCTTCGTCTTCGGGCACCGGCCCTGGAAAGTTGCGGATCCGGAGGCAGGCGATCACATGGGCGTGGGTGCTTTTAATATGGTGAGGCGCTCCGTCTATGAGGCCATCGGCACCTATCAGGCATTACGTATGGAAGTGCTCGACGACATGAAACTGGGCAAAGTCATCAAGAACGCCGGTTTCAGGCAGCGCTGCGTTTTTGGCGAGGACCTCGTCTCCCTTCATTGGGCGAAAGGCGCTTTCGGAATCGTAAATAACCTGACCAAAAACTTCTTTGCCGTTCTTTCTTTTCAATGGCCGAGGACGGTGGCCACCATCATCGGGCTGGGCTTCCTCAATCTCGGGCCATTTCTTGGATTGTTTTTCGCACACGGTTGGGCGCGAGTCCCTTACGCCATTTCTCTTATTTCGTTGTTTGGGATTTACTACGGTATGTCAAAGAGGTCCGCAATTCCGCCATATTACTTTTTCTTGCATCCTGTTAGCACTAGCTTGTTCATGTACACCTTGATGCGCTCCATGTTCCACACATTATGGAATGACGGCATCGAATGGCGAGGGACGAAGTATCCGCTGGATGAGTTGCGAAAGGGAATGGTTTAACACCACAACTTGCAGTGCGTTTCGGCAATCACTGCGTCTCGCTCGGATCCTCGATTGACATCGGAGCCCCCTGCTTATGGGTCTTCTTCTTGGCGGCCTTGGGCGCCTTGATTTTCCCAGCACTGCCATGGCCCGCGCGCTCCACATCGTAATCCGTCGGCACTCGAGGAATTACGACAAACGCACTTTCTCCCAGCTGCTTCGTGCGGCGCAATACGATCTCGGCGTGCCCGTCATAGTCCTGAATCGTGCCCTTGATTTCGACCTGACGTCCTTCAAGCTGGCGGATGTCTCCCATTTTCTTAATATCGGTAGGGAATACAACCACAGTGAAGGGGCAGCCTTTTGCTTCTTTGCAAAAAGTCAGGAATGTCGCGCCCTTGCCGCCTTGTTCGACGTGCACCACCGTACCGCTGACGCACTGGTCGGTGCCCACATGTGTACTCGCGTCAGCAAGCGATAAGCAGGGAGTTGCTGCCGTTTTTCGGGCATAGCCAGTTCTACTCATCGCCAAACTTACAACCCAGAAAATCAGGATTGAAAACCGCATGATGGCCCAGGCTCAAACAGACGCGTCCTCAATTTCGATTGTAGGTCGATGAAAGAACGCTGCGCGGCGAGGATGAGAAAAAGCCAGGAAATGTTTGCTGCAAGTTCCCGAAAGGGAACTCGCAGCCGGGGCACGGCCCCGGCCTGCTTCAGTTCTTACTACTTAGTGAAAGATTTTACCGCCGCTGCTTCATCATCTTTTACATCGAAGACGGTGTAAAGCTTGGTGATCTGCAGAAGATCGTGGACCTTCTTGGTGAGTTTGAGCAGCTTGAGTTCGCCGCCTTGATTCTTCGCGGTAGTAAAGGCGCTGACGAGTTCGCCGATGCCTGAGCTGTCGATGTAGTTCACATCACCGAGGTTCAGCAGAATCTTTTTTTGCCCTTTGGAAAGCAGGTCGCGCACGGTTTCGCGCAGAACTACACTGCCTTCGCCGAGCGTAATCCGGCCGCTGAGATCGACAATCGTGACGCCATCCACCTGTCGAGTACTGGACTTCATTGTCACTGAGGAGCCTCCTTGGAGTCCGCGGGATTGCCGTGGACATGCTTGATCATTTTAAGTTCGGTGCCGGTCTGGGACGGATGAATTTCCACCACGTCCATAAACGAGCGTATCAGGAAAATACCTCGGCCCGAGGTCTTCATCAAATTGTCCGGCGCCAATGGATCCGGAATCTTGCCCTCGTCGAGCCCTTTGCCTTGATCGCGAACGACAATCACCAGGTCGTTCGGGGTGCGCTCAAACGCCAACGTGACTTTCTTGTTCGGGTCGTAGGCATTCCCATGCAAAACTGCATTCACGGCGGCTTCCCGCACCGCCATGGAGATCTTCATGACCTCCTCTTCATCAAAGCCGGCTTCGGTGGCCATGCGGCTGGCCGTTTCCTCGGCATTATTCACTGTCTCCAGCGTCGAATCGAGCGTATAGGAGACCCGGTCTACGGACATAGATCAAAACGTTTTTCTGAGTCAGACTTTGCCTCGCTCGCAATGATAAACCCCGGGCTCTTCGTTCGGGCCCGATGCAGTTGACGGGCGAATTGAGAGTTTGCCTGTAGGTCCCACAAAAGTCAACGCGGTCCCCTGAGGGTGTCATACCACAATAGAAATGTCGCCTGGTTTTGGTTTCATGCTGCCCCGGAAAAGAGGGCACGAGCCTTGGCGGAAAAGCCTTTTCTCGAAGGATGATCGGAAGCTGGAGGAAGGCTGCGCCGTAGTGTCGGGGAGGGGGGCGCGGGAGAAGGGGCAGCGCCCCTTCTCTCGCCCAGCGCTATAGAAGCCTTCAATGTGGTTCAACAGCGGCTTCCAGTTGGACAGGTCGGGTGCGCCGGAAAGTTCCCGGTCGTTAGCAGCCCAGTAAATTATTACACAGAGTACCGGGGTGCGCTCCACGATCTCGCAGAGCCGCATCCCTACAAAGATTACGGGGTTAGTCCGATGCGTTTTAGGATGTCCAGGTAGCGGGGGTCGGAGCGCCACGGGTCCAATGCAGGAACGATCTTGACGACCTCGAGCCCGGCGGATTTTTCCGCCGCCGCCTTATCCAGCCAGACGAAGGTCTGTTCTTTGTCGCCCATGTCAGCATAGGCGTAAGCAATGTCGGCGGGATCCACATAGCGGCGCTTTGCCAATAGCTTCCGCATCTCGATTTCTCGCAATTTGGCGGGTTTAAACCCAGACTTGGAATAGACTCGGGCGACCTCCTCGGCAATTGCCAATTCCTCAGTTTGCCCATAGAGAGTGGCGGATTTCTTCCATTCTTCCAGCCATAAATCATATTTGCCAATGGACAAATATATCCGCGCCAGCTGGTTATGCGCTTGAGCGTAATTAGGATCCATCTCAAGAGTCCTCTTCAACTGCTCCAACCCGGCGTCATATTGTCTGGCGTTGCCCAACGCTTGCCCGAGATTTGCGTTGTATTGGAGATTCAAAGGATCAAGTTCGACCGCCCGGCGAAGATGAGAAATCCCCTCCAAGTGACGAGAATCCCACGACAGGAACAGTCCATACCAGTGCTGCGCGTTGGCATAATTCGGATTGATTTCCAGAGCGCGCTGAAATTCCCGCTCCGCAGCCCCAAACTCAAGCGTGCTCCAGCGAGCTGCTGCAAGTGAAGCATGAGCTTGTGCCAAAGAGCCATCAATCGCTAACGCCTTCTCAGCCGCAACTCGAGCCTTGGGCGCGGCTTCACTCTCCGGCACTGGACTGTAGTCGGATACCACGTTGTAGTAATCCGCCAGGCCCACATAGGCCAAGGCATAATTCGGGTCTCGCTGAATAGATTGACTAAAGTAATCTTTGGATTTTTCCAGCGATTCTGGGGTGCGCCTCTCCCAATGGTAGAGGCCTTTGAGGTATAGCTGGTAGGCCTCGGGATCGCTGGTGCCGCCGTGGGCAATGGTTTTCTTCGGTTCCGTGGAAAGCCGTTCCCTCAAGTGAGAAGAGATGGCGCCGGTGATGTCCTGTTGCACGGAGAGCAGGTCTGCCATCTTGCGGTCGTATCGATCTCCCCACAGATTGCGGTTGGTGCGGGCGTCGATGAGTTCGGAGCTGACGATGATCTGGTCGCCGCGCTGGACGACCCGTCCGGTGACTACTGCTTGCACCTTCAAATCTTTGGCGACGGCCTGCGGATCGATGTCGCGGCCTTTGTAGCGAAATACAGAAGAGCGCGCCATGACTGCGAGGTTCGGGAGTTGCGACAGGCTGTTGATCAGGCTTTCGGTGATGCCATCACTCAAGTATTCGGTGTTGGGATCGTTGCCAGTGTTGACGAAGGGCATCACGGCGATGGAGGAGATTTCCTTACCCGCGCTCTGACCTCTGAAAAGAAAGAGGAGGGCTAACACGGTCAGCAGCAGAGCGGCGCCTCCCATTGCGGCGAAGAGCATTTTACGGCTGCGCTTTGGCGGTTGCGTATCGGACACGGCCTGCACGCTGGTTGAACTGGAGTCGCGCCGCAGTCGTTTAAGGTCGGCTAGCATCTCCGCCGCGCTCTGGTAGCGGAGCGCTGGATCTTTTTCCAGAGCCTTGTTGATGATTTGTTCCAGTCCTGCAGGTAGATCAGGATTGATACGAATGGGTGACGATGGAGCTTTATGCAGGATGGCATCGAACACCAGCGCCGAAGTGTTTCCCCCGAACGCCATGCGCCCCGTAGACATCTCGTAGAGCACGGTCCCGAATGAAAAAAGATCGCTTCGCTTGTCGAGCGCTTCGCCCCGCGCTTGCTCTGGAGACATGTAAGCAATCGTGCCCACGGTGCTGCCAGGACTGGTGAGGTTCGCGTCGATGGTCGCTCCCTCGGCTAGCGAGGCCTCGGGCTTGCCGCTGAGCTTGGCGAGGCCGAAGTCCAGAATTTTTGCGGTGCCGCGTCTGGTTATGAAAATGTTGGCGGGCTTGATGTCGCGATGGACGATGCCTTCGCTCTGAGCCGCGTCGAGCGCGTCGGCAATCTGGACTCCGTTTTCGAGAAGTTGATCAAGCGGGAGGGCGCCGGCTTGAAGACGACGTTTCAGAGTTTGTCCGCTCAGCATTTCCATCACGATGAATTGCTCACCATTATCTTCGGCAATTTCGTGGATGGTGCAGATGTTGGGATGATTCAAAGCCGATGCGGCGCGCGCTTCACGGCGAAACCTCTCAAGCGTCTGCGGATCTCGCGCCAATTCCGGAGGGAGAAATTTCAGAGCAACACGGCGTCCGAGGTTCAGGTCTTCCGCTTCGTAAACCACTCCCATGCCTCCACCGCCCAGTTTTTCGAGGATGCGATAGTGGCCGACAGTCTTGCCGATCATTTATTTGGGCGCGTGCTCCGAGCGAGCAATGGTAGGGTGCGGGGCGCGGGCAAGTCAACATGAACGGTTCAACACGCGATAGCTGCCGCGACCGCAGGTCACCGTCACCAAGGCGATATGCGAGGGTTTACGAATTCGCCGTGCGCACCGCGGTCAAGAAACGTTTCAGCTTGTTCGCCTCGAGCTTACCGCCGGTTCGTACACCAGAACACACATCTAGTCCAAATGGTCCCACTTCTGCGATCGCGACTTCCACGTTATCAGGCCTCAGCCCTCCGGCGAGGAACAGTGGAATGTCGATGCGCTCCCGAATCGCTCGACTGAGACTCCAATCGTGAATTCTGCCCGTCCCGCCTAATTCCTTCACAGCGAGTTTCTGGTTACCGGAGTCGAGCAGTATCGCATCCACGTGTGTCGCTACCTTCTCCGCTTCTTCCACGGATTCCGGTCCTGTCACGTGGACGACTTGAACAATCGAAATCCCAGGCAAGGCATCTTTCAACTCGCGATGTGTCCCGCGAGTGAGGTGATCGCAAATTTGAATGGTATTCGTCCGGCAAAAACGTTGCTGCTGAAAGATGTCGTCGACCCTTTGCCGCGAAGTCAACAGGAAAGTCCCTATGGACGGTGGCACCTTAGAGGCGATTTCTGCGATGCGCTCCTCGTCGATGACGCCGGGGCCGCTCGGCATATGCGAGACCAGGCCGACCGCACAGGCTCCATACTCGACCGCCATAGCAGCTTCCTCAATACTTGCGATGCAGCAGATTTTTACTCGAGGAGTAAGCGATGCTCTCATCAGGGACGGTCGAATTCCAGTAGAGACGCGGCTTGCCGCGTCTCCTCGCTCTGAGTGCGACTGGGCAAGCCCCGTCTCTGCAATTATTTGTTTCAGATCTTCATTCGCCGTAAGGTACCCAGATATTTTTCACCTGGGTTGCATGTTCCAGAAACCAGCGGCTCTCGGCGAGCTTAGAGTCGAACCAGTCGATGGCGCGGCCTTCGTTCGTAAAAACCTGCTTTAAATTTCCGATAGACATCGCTTTGGCTGCGGAGGCGCTGGCTTCGTCGGTGAAGCACCAGATTCCGTCGACATCATCGTGTTCGGCCAGCGTTTTCAGAAGTTGAGACACGTATCCCGTAACAATGTTTAACGCTCCTCCAGGCAAATCGCTGGTATCAAAAAGCTGATAAAGATCGCCAGTGATCAGAGGATAGGCCTCCGAGGGCACGGCAATTACCGTGTTGCCTATGGCCAAGGTGGGCATCACTAAAGAAATAAAGCCAAGCAACGGAGTTTCACGCGGACAAATAATACCGACCGTCCCAATCGCCTCATTCATCGCGATTGCGACATTGCGAAACGGAGGATTGTGCACAGCGCCGTCAAACTTGTCAGCCCACGCTGCGTACGAGAAGATGCGCTCGATGCTGAGATCGACTTCCGCGACCGCTTGCTTCTCTCCGACCACAGCGGCCAACCGGTGGGCAATTTCATGGCGTCGCTGCGAAAGATTTTCTGCACAGTAAAAGAGAACCTGGGCACGATTATGTGCGATGGCTTTGGCCCATGATGCGGCCTTGCGCGCCGCCTCGACGGCGTTGCGAATATCTTTGCGATTTCCTAAGGGAGCCTCGCCCAGCAGTCGTCCATCGACAGCGCGCACTTCAAAGCTGTACCCGGAATCTGGACGCGTCTGCTTGCCGCCGATGTAGAGTTTCACGGTTCGGTCGATCGCGGGAGATTCGTTGTGTAGAGCGGACACTCTTGTCCGCTGCTCTTGATCTTGGGTCTGCCGTTCAGGCTCAGGACCAAAGGCAGGGTCAACGGCAGCGGACAAGAGTGTCCGCTCCACACTTGCCACGTGGGCTGACAGCATCGGCGCGTTCTTGAACCATGCCGGTTCCATATATTCAAGTAGCCCTTCGCGGCCACCCTCGCGTCCGAAACCGCTCTCGCGATAACCGCCGAAGCCGCAGGAGGCGTCGAACAAATTCGTGCTGTTTACCCAGACCACTCCGGCTTTGAGTTGCGCGGCGACATGCAAAGCAACGTTGACACTCTCGCTCCAGACACACGCCGCCAAGCCATAAGCTGTGTTATTTGCCAGTTCCACCGCTTCCGATGGAGTGCGGAAGGTCATCGCCGCCAGCACTGGACCGAAAATTTCCTGCTGCGCGACGATCGAAGTCGGGTGCACGTTACTGAGCAACGTCGGCGGATAATAGAACCCGCGCGCAGGCAAAGTGACCTGCGGCTGCCAGCAGGTCGCCCCATCCGCTACACCTTGATCGACCAGTTTGCGTATGCGGTCGAGCTGCACTTTCGCGACGATAGCGCCGATATCAATCGACTTGTCCAGCGGCGCGCCGATGCGCAAGGTGCTCATTCGATCTTGAACCTTAGCGATCAGGACTTCCGCAATACTCTCCTGCATCAATAGCCGCGAGCCTGCGCAGCATACTTGTCCCTGGTTGAACCAGATTCCGTCGACCAGACCTTCAACCGTGCTATCGAGGTCCGCATCCTCAAAAACTATGAACGGAGACTTGCCTCCCAACTCCAGCGAAAGCTTTTTGTGGCTCGTCGCTGTCGCGGCACGAATGGCGCGCCCTACTTCGGTCGAACCGGTAAACGCGATTTTGTCGACGTCAGGATGATTTACCAATGCCTCGCCGGTCGAGCCGTCTCCGGTAACGATATTGACAACTCCCGGGGGCAAGCCGGCCTCTTCACAAATTCCGGCAAAGGCCAGTGCGGTTAGGGGCGTGAATTCGGCTGGCTTCAATACGACCGTGTTTCCGGTCGCGAGAGCCGGAGCGATCTTCCATGCCAACATGAGAAGAGGAAAATTCCATGGGATGATTTGACCGACAACTCCGCATGGAACGTGCTCGGGAAATTCTTGCTTGAGAAGTTGAGCCCAACCAGCGTGATAATAAAAATGCCGAGCGACCAGGGGGACATCAATATCGCGGCTTTCGCGGATGGGCTTGCCATTGTCCATTGTTTCGAGGACCGCCAGCAGCCGCGAGTGCTTCTGCACAAGTCGCGCGATGGCGTATAGGTAACGCGCGCGTGCATGTGGAGTAAGTGCCTGCCACGCAAAAAAGGCTGCTCGCGCAGCTTTTACCGCAGCATCGACATCTGCGCCGGAACCCTGCGCAATCGCGGCGAGCTTTTCTCCGTTCGAAGGATCAACCGTATCGAAGTATTGTCCTGCAGTAGGGGCATGCCACGCCCCGCCGATGAAATGACTGAAGCGGTGACTATTCCGCTCCAACCATGCCGTCGCCTCTTTCGAATCCTCTGGGGCGGGACCGTACTCCATGCTCACGAACTTCTCGGCGATGCTCATTGCTGGTTGCTCATTTCATACTTAAGACAGTCTAGTTAAAGCGGTGTCATCCTGAGCGAAGTTGTTGGTCGCGAAGCGAGCAACAACGCAGTCGAAGGACCCCTACTCCACCTACATTGTGTGCTGTGGTAGGGGTCCTTCGACTGCGCATTACCCTCGCTCCGCGAAGTTAATGCTCCGCTCAGGATGACAACTTACGTAAATTTCCGAAGCAGTTGGTACCGCTCAAGCCAGCGGATGGCGATACTCCGCCGAATAACGGCCCGTGGCATGGTGCTCCAATTGCCGTTCGATGTCACCTAGCAAACCGCTTGCCCCGAAGCGAAACATGTCCGCCCGTAGCCACGATGGTCCCAACTCTTCTTTGATCATCGACAGCCATTCGATCGACTGCTTTGCAGTTCGAATGCCCCCAGCCGGTTTGAATCCGACCGCCATTCCAGTCTCCTGCGCATATTCACGGATGGCACGAGTCATCACCAAGCCAACCGGCAGCGTCGCGTTCGTTGGTTCTTTGCCAGTGGAGGTTTTGATGAAGTCCGCACCTGCCATCATGGCGACCACACTCGCGCGCGCGACATTACGCAGGGTAAGCAAGTCGCCGGTTCCGAGAATGACTTTCATGTGCGCAGTTCCGCAAGCTTGCTTAAACGCCGCGACCTCGTCGTAAAGCGCTTGCCAGTGTCCGCCGAAAACGTGGGCTCGGGTTATAACAACGTCGATCTCATGGGCGCCAGCCTCGACCGACCGCGGAATTTCGGCGACCCTCTCTGTGAGAGGGGATAAACCTGCGGGGAAGCCGGTCGATACCGCGGCGACATGCACGGCGCTGCCTTCGAGCGCGCGCAGCGCCGTCTCCACAAATGTGTGATACACGCAAATGGCGGCAACTTTGATTTGCAGATCTTCGATGCCTAGCTTTTCTTCAAGTTCGGGTTGGATGGGGTGCCGCCCCTTGGCGCAAAGCCGGCGAACGCGTTCATCGGTATCATCGCCAGAAAGCGTCGTCAGATCCATGCAGGTAATCGCCCGCAGGAGCCACGCCGCTTGCCAGTCTTTCTTTACCGTGCGCCGGGCAACATGGGATTGAGCGCGGCGCTCGACAGCGCTGGTGTTGACGCGCACATCCCGCACCCAGTCAAGGTTTAAAGGGATGCCGCGATTGGGCAGAAGAGGGTGCCCGTAGAGGTGCGCAATCTCACCCCCCTTTGCGACTCGTGACTCACTATGTTCAACCGGCATGAGAATTTCCCAGGAGCAAACTCTTAGAAGTTAGATGCCCCGGCACCGCCCGGGTCGCAATCGCCGGAATCGTAAGGCCGCCCGCGTCGTGCCGTGCAGTGGTGCCGTGCAATTGTACGGCACATTGCCGGTACTGCTGAAAGCTTAATTTCCTTTCGCTTGACACCGAACAACCAGCACGGCTACGCTACGGCGCGCTTGTTAATACTATCTTTGCATTTATTACTTGGAGAGGCGCCCGTGATCATTCCGCGCATTCGATTTCAAATGCGGCGAAAATTCTTCATCGCTGCAATCTTCGCCGCATGCATCGTGGAGTTGCTGTCCCTTCCCGCATTGTGCGCCGGGAAAAAAGTCATCATCGACACTGATCCTGGCACTGACGACGCCATGGCAATTATGCTGGCCCTCAACTCGCCGGAACTTGATGTCAGAGCGTTCACCGTGGTGCCGGGCAACGTAACCGCGAAGCAAGGACTGGAGAATGCGCTGCGCATGATTTCTCTGGCCAATCGCTGCGATATTCCCGTCGCCGCCGGCGCGCAGCATCCGCTGTTCCAGAAACTTATTACAGCCGAATTCTGGCACGGCAAGAATGGTTTGGCCAACATCGAATTGCCGCCGAGCAAATGCAAGGTCGATCCCCGCTATGGACCGGACCTGATCATCGAGATGGTGCATGCCGCTCCGCACGAAATCACGCTGGTGCCGGTTGGTCCGCTTACCAATATCGCGCTTGCGGTAGAGAAGGATCCCACCATCGTTCCGCTGGTGAAAGAAGTGATTATCATGGGCGGATCGATCACCGGCGGAAATTCGACGGCCGCCGCCGAGGCCAATATTTACAATGACCCCGAAGCGGCGCAGATCGTTTTCCAGGCTGGATGGCCGCTGACGATGGTTGGACTCGATGTCGGCGATAAAACGCTGCTTACGCCAAAGTACCTCGAGCAGCTTACGCAAACTCATGGGCCGATCACTGATTTCATCTATCAGGTAGCGCATTACCTTGTCGATCTCTCGGCAAAGTTCGGTTCCAACGGCACGCCGATGTATGATCCGCTAGCGGTTGGTGTCGCGATTGACGCGAGCCTGGTTAAGGCTCCCGCAATGCATGTAGATGTTGAAACTCGCGGCGACTTTACGCGCGGGGAGACCGTTGCCAACCGGCGCAACGCGATCGAGCGCAACGTTCTGCATGGCGATCGCTACATCATCGAAGGTCTAGACAAAGTCGAGCCCAATGCCAAGGTGTGTGTCGAGGTCGATGCGGACCGTTTTCTGCAACTGTTCGTTTCGAGACTTCGCGGGAAGTGAACTTGATATCGGATAACTCACGTTGTCGTCCTTCGCGAGGGATGAGATCCGCAGGTTAAAGTTTTCGTATCAGGGTATCGCTTCAGCGATACCGCTAACGCTCAACGTCGGACGCCCCTTCAGGGGCCGCGCCAATCTTAGGAGAACGAATGTTCACACCCCACAGTCTAGGAATCGCACTATTCATGATGATTACGAGCGCCATATGCTGGGGCTCTTGGGCCAACACCTACAAGGGTGTGAAAAATTATCGCTTCGAATTGTTTTATTGGGACTATGCCGTCGGTATTTTTCTAATCTCGTTGATCCTTGCTTTCACCATGGGAAGCAGTGGTGACGGTCCAAATAGTTTTCTAAACAACGTCCATTCTGCGGACACCAAGAACATTGTCTCCACGATGATCGGCGGAGCTATTTTCAACCTGGCTAACCTGCTATTGGTGGCTGCGATTGATATGGCGGGGCTGGCGGTTGCATTCCCGGTCTCGATCGGCATTGCACTGGTAGTGGGAACGATTTCGAGCTATGCACTCCAGCCCAAGGGGAATGGGACACTTCTCGCCGCCGGCGTGCTCTGCGCTTTCATCGCTGTAATCATGGACGGGAAGGCCTACGGGAGTCTGGCAGTCGCTGGGCGCCAGGTTTCGAAGAAAAGCATCATCGTCTGCGTTGTCTCCGGAGTCTTAATGGGACTGTGGGCTCCTTTCGTCGCGCGAGCGATGACGAACGGCAACACGCTCGGTCCCTACAGCATTGCGGTTTTCCTCACGCTCGGCGCGCTTCTTTCATGCTTGATCTGGAATATTTATTTCATGAAGCATCCGCTCGTTGGCGAGCCCGTAAGTTTTGCCGGCTTCTTCAGCGGACCAATCTCCGGCCATACCCTCGGACTGCTCGGCGGTTTTATCTGGGGCATCGGCATGGTCTTCAATCTGGTCGCCGCCAGCTTTACCGGAGTAGCAATTTCCTACGCGATTGGACAATCCGCACCCATGGTGGCTGCTCTGTGGGGAGTTGTAGCGTGGAAGGAATTCGCCGGCGCACCCCCGAAAGCCAAGATGTATCTCGGACTGATGTTTGTCTTTTACTGTTTAGGAATCGCGCTCGTTGCGAAGGCGAATGGTTGATGTTAAACACCTTGAGTCGGCGAAGAATTTACAAACATATCTCAGAAAGCTATTGAAATTGGAAGGCGGAAGCTGAATTGAGCCGCGCAGGGCCATGGGCAAGCCGCTCGCCACGATGCGGAAAAACGTAGCAGTTATGAAAAACTGAATCCTCCAATTTGCGGCGCGCTACCGCTCTAACAGCCACAAAAACTCTTGACTTTGCATTCCTAATCTATTTATATGGCCCATCGCTAGATACGGGCTGCTCCGCGTTCGAGTCGCGAGGAAGTCGAGCCCAAATCGCCACGCCTAAACAGGAAAATTGGTCGCAAAGGTGAAATCGATGCTGAGAAGAAGAGCGCTGCTCGTCGCGGTCGTGGGTTCCGTATTGTCTCTCTGTCCACTTCTATATAGCCAGTCGAACGGTAGTCTGTCGGGAACAGTAGCAGACAAAACCGGCTCAGTCATTTCCGGTGCGTCGCTGAAAATCACCTCGCAAGGGACAGGTCTCGCGCGTGAGGTTAAGACTGACGATTCGGGACACTATCTCGCGCCACTTTTGCCGGTAGCGTTTTACACCATCCGAGTGGAGGCCCCAGGTTTCCAGACCACCGAGCAAAAGGACATTCGGCTGCAAGTCGACGAACAGCGCGAAGTAAATTTCACGGTAAATCCAGCATCGGTGTCATCCACGGTGGAAGTCACCGCCACGGAAGTTGCGGTGGAGACTACGAATCCAACTCTTGGCCAAGTGATTACCTCCGAAGAGGTAGCGCAGCTTCCGCTGAATGGACGCAACTTCGTGCAACTGGCCACTTTGAGTCCTGGAACAACTCAGGAAACAAATCCCAACAGCTTTTTCAACGGCGCTGCCAGCAGCGAAGTTTCCACTCGCGGGACCTTCTCGCTTTCAGTCGGCGGTTCGCGCGCCCAGAGTACCGATTGGCTGCTGGATAACAACGCCAACGGGGAGCTTACCTCTGGCGCCCTCGCAATTGTGCCGTCAATTGATTCGATCCAGGAATTTAAGGTTCTGACCTATAACTACTCCGCGGAATACGGAACACGCGCCGGTCCAACTGTATTAGTGACGACAAAATCGGGATCCAACAGGTTCCACGGATCGCTTTATGAGTATTTGCGCAATACGAAGCTCGATGCGAAAAGCTATTTTGCCGCCTTCAAGGAACAATTCAACCTCAATCAGTTTGGCGGCTCCCTCGGCGGGCCGATTCAGAAGGACAAGACATTCTTCTTCGTAAACTACGAAGCCAAGCGCCAACGCCATGGCATTCCGTTTGTCGGATTAGAACCGACGGCGGCGGAGATGGGCGTTAACGGGAAGTATGCGGATTTCACCAACGATCCATTCGCCACAACCCTCACCAATCCCTATAGTCCATTTATTCCGGGTACGAATCCCGCTCAGCACTATCCATTTCAGTGCGATGCTTCAGGTAACCCGACCGCTATAAATCCTGACGGAAGCCAGGTGCTAGGCCCTCAGCCGACTGTTGGATGCAGCAAGATTCCAATCACAGGCGGCCCCACGGGCTTTGGCCTGGCCGATCCCATTGGGCTGGCGATGATAAATTTGTATCCGGTTGGCAGCACCACCTATACCAATATATTGACAAATTATGCCAATGTTCCGGTCAGAAGACTCAATGAAGGGAACGCCACTATCCGGGTGGATCACAATTTCTCGAGCAATGATTCCGCATTCGCCCGCTTCAGTTACGACCAGGCGAACTCTTATGTCCCCGGCGGTTCCCCCACATGGGCTGAGGCGAATCCGTTTGGCAGTAACCAGCTCATCAGCAATCATGGACGTAACGTTGTAATTTCCGAAACCCACATTTTCTCCCCCAATAACATCAATCAGGCCTACGCCGGCTTCAACCGGATCTTCAACCACATCAGCTCATTTGGCGAGTTTGGTGGGCAGACCTGTGAGTCAGCGGCCCTCGGCATCGTGGGCGCGGATCTCAACAGCAAGTGTCCCAATGCTCCCGCGGGACTGACGCAATCCACCAAAGATTGTTTGAGCTGCGGCCTTAGTTCCACGCAAATGAGTACGTATTGGTCTTTGGGTGACCGTGGTTTCGCTCCGTTCCAAGGCGGCACCAACGTATTTTCGTTCAGCGATACGTTTGACATGATTCGTGGACGGCATGACATTCGCGTAGGCATGGGAGTTCGCCTGAATCAGATGAATGTGATGACCAACGCCTTCCAGGATGGATTTTTCATCATGGGCAGCGGATTTACAGGGAATAACGCCGCTGACCTGCTGCTTGGACAGCCATTCGGCGCGATTCACGACCAGACGTTCTACGGGGCTACCACGGGCCGGCGCTGGAAGATGTTCCGTCCGTTTGTACAGGACGACTGGCGAGTAACGCCCAACCTGACCTTGAATTTGGGAGTGGCATGGGCTTTGGTAACACCTATCACGGAAGCGCGCAATCGGCAGGCAAATTTCGACTGGCCAACCAAACAATTCCTGGTCGCGGGGGTCGCTCCATTCAATGGTTGCACCAATTGCGTTCGCACTGATGGAAACGTGGGACTTCAGTTCGACAAGACCGCTTTCGAGCCGCGCATCGGCCTAGCGTGGAAGCCGTTTGGCAGCCAGACCACTTCCATACGTGCCGGTTATTCGATCTATCACGATTCAGGTTGGAGTCAGGGCGCCCAAGGCCTTTGGCAGAATCCGCCCTACTTTGCCGAGATCGACACCTTTCCGTTTGCGACTTGTCCGTTTGGCAACTGGGCTCAGCCTCAAACGGCAACTTTCACCTGCGGACTCAAATACAGTTTCACGCTCGGCCCGTCCCCCACATCTGGGACGCCGGGGCCCGTCAGTGTCTTCACTGCGCCTCCGAATCCAGACAGCTTCACAGGTGGCCTGCTTTCTCAAAACCGGAATTTCAAACAGGGCATGGTGCAACAGTTCAACTTGAACATCGAGCACCAGCTTCCCGGAAATATTGTTGTTACAGCCGGCTATGCTGGCACGCGAAGCACACATATTCTGTTCTATGGACTGAATCTGAACATAAACTCTCCGTCGGCCTGCGGCGTCGTTCCCGGCTACACTCTGGGCTGCCTTCCGGGCGGAGCGGGATTTGTTGCTCCTTATCAGAGCCAATTTACCAATGTTCAGAACGTCACCGACGGTGGTAAGGCCCGGTATGACGGCCTTCTCATCAAAGCCGAGACAAAGAGTTCCCGCCACGGCCTCTATGCGCTGGTGAGCTATACCTGGTCGCGTACGTTCGACAGCGGAATGCCCGACGGAGACGGTACCTTCCCCGGGGCCATATACTGGCCGCTGCCCGGTACCAAGAGGTTGGATTGGGGGCTTTCTCAACTCAATCTGAATAATCAGTTTAGCGCCAGCGTTTTGTACGAACTGCCGTTTGGTAAAGGCAAGCAGTATGGCGGAGGGTGGGGCGCCGTTCCGGACGCGATTCTTGGTGGCTGGCAAGTTAACGTGATTGAAAAAGCCACGTCCGGTTTTCCATTGTTTTTAACCGATAGCGCTAACAACACGGGAGTAAATTTCCAGTGGAATGGCAGCAGTCTGAATCGCCCGATCCAGATATCGGATCCTTATAAGGCCGGAGTTGTACTGAGTAATTCGAATCAAGCGTGCCATTTTCTTGTGTCTCAAAATGGAATCGCCCCGGCCTCGGTTCGCAATAAGTCTGTCTGGTTCAACCCCTGCGCTTACGATCATGCGCCGGCCGGCGAACTTTCAACCCTGCCGCGAGCGCCGCTCTATGGCCCACGTTTCGTGAACACGGATTTTTCGGCCTTTAAGAACTTCCGGGTTCATGAAGGAATCAAACTCCAGTTTCGCGCTGAATTCTTTAACCTGTTCAATCACGCCCAGTTCTATCTCGGCGGCGGACCGACCGGAATGCAAGACATCAGCAGTCCTTCAAGCTTTGGAGTGGTCAACGGAACAGTGAATAATCCGCGCGTGATACAACTTGCTTTGAGGCTTGATTTTTAGCGATTCAAAACAGCAATTAGCTCCTATCATCCCGAGCGAAGCGAGGGACCCCTACTCCCGCAAAATGTGTGCAGGGAGTAAAGTTCCCTCGCTTCGCTCGGGATGAAACTTATAGGGGTGTCGTCATCGCTGCGCTCACCGTTTACAGCCGTGAGCGTTCTTGCTTATGGTTCCAATTTATGAATGCAACCCTCCGCGTCCGATTTATCCTGATTGCCCTAATTTTGTCATCTTTCGATTTCAGTGCAGTTTTTGCTGACGAGTGGAAGCCGCGCCACGACTTGGTTTCTCATACTGGAGTTATGAATTTGTCGGAGCCGCCTGCACCCAGCGAAGTATTTTTCTCCGGACCAGCGTCCCCTTCTGACCAACCCGGCTGGCTCGAGGGTCTGAAGTCATGGCGCCGCGATCGCCGCACCCTCCTGCGCTATGACGGCTCGCAATACGACCGCGCCGATCTCCGATGGACGCAACACATTTTCTCGCAGGTGCAACTTCTTATCTGGGACCGCAGTCTCTACGATCCGGAGAAGGGTGAATACACTGTCGATCGGTTCCTCTCCGAGACTGAGAGTCGCATCGGACCGATTGATGCCGTGCTCATCTGGCATGTCTACCCCAATCTTGGTGTGGATGATCGAAATCAATTTGATATGCTGCGCGATCTTCCCGGAGGTATTGCTGGGGTGCGCGCGATGGTTGAACAATTTCACAGCCGCGGCGTAAAGGTATTCTTCCCGCTGCTGATGTGGGATGCGGGAACCCGCAGCGAAGGCGTTGCGCCAGCGACGGCAATGTCGCAACTCCTCAAAGACATCGACGCTGATGGAATAAATTTCGATACGCTGGAGAGCGTTCCGCCTGGCTTCCGAGAAGCTTCAGACGCGATTGGGCACCCACTGGCGCTGGAGCCTCAGTTTCAGCCGCGCGATGCCTCGCTTGCCTGGACCAACATCAGTTGGAACGACTGGGTGACGTGGGAAGGGAAGAAGTATCCGTTCATTCCGATGGTGAACAAGAACAAGTGGATGGAGTCCCGCCACACGGCAAATATTACTGATCGCTTCACGCGTGACAAGACCGACAGCTTGCAGCACGCATTTTTTAACGGACAGGGATATGCGACGCTCGAAAATCTCTGGGGTTTCTGGTACGAAAACACTCCCCATGATGCCGAAGCCGTGCAGCGTTTTACCCGCATCGAGCGAACCGTGGGCGATTATCTGACCAGCCCTGACTGGGAGCCGCACGCGCCTATGTTGCAAAACGGTGTTTTCGCGAGTCGGTTTCCGGGCGCTAATGGAACCGTGTGGATGATCGTGAATCGTAATGAATACGAGATTTCCGGGCCAGAGATCGAGGTTGCTACCGAGCCCGGAATGCATTATTACGACCTTTGGCACGGCTCCGAATTGAAGCCTACTGAGACTATGGCGAAAGACAAAGCCACGTTGAACTTCGATCTTGAAGGCCTCGGCTACGGAGCGGTGCTGGCCACGAAACAGCAACCGGATCAGGGCGTTCAAAACTTGATCTCTTATATGGCCCAGCGCTCCAAGCGTCCACTGGCAAGTTTTTCGCGGGAATGGAAAACTGTGTCGCAGACGATGGTTGAAATACCAGCTACGCCTCCTTCTCAATCTTCGCCAGACGGAATGGTGCGCATTCGCGAGGGCGATTATGACTTTCAGGTGAGTGGTATTGAAATTGAGGGGGGGAACGATCCGGGAGTGGATGTGCAGTATCCATGGGAACCGATCGCACGTCGTTTTCATCGCCATCGAATGCACCTGCACGCGTTTTACATCGATCGGACGCCGGTAACGAATGCCGAATTCAAGAAATTCATCGATGCCACCCACTATCATCCCAAGGACGATCACAACTTCCTGCGAGCGTGGAAGAACGGCGATTACCCGGCGGGGTGTGACAACAAGCCTGTGACGTGGGTCTCGATCGAAGACGCTCGCGCGTATTCCGCTTGGGCGCATAAGCGGCTCCCTCATGAATGGGAGTGGCAATATGCGGCGCAATCGAGCGACCGGCGCACCTATCCGTGGGGAAGCGATTGGAAGCCGGAGAATGTTCCACCCGCGGATTCAGGTCCTACAATGCGTCCGCTTGCCGACGTTGCTGCGTTCCCGCAGGGGGCGAGCGCGTTCGGCGTTCTTGATCTGATCGGCAACGTCTCGCAGTGGACGGACGAATACCGCGACCCGCATACGCGCGCAGCAATCGTTAGAGGCGGAGCAGCCTATCAGCCGGCCGGTTCGATCTGGTACTTCCCGCAAACTTATAGATTGGATGAACATCAAAAGTATTTGTTGATGTCTCCGGGACACGACCGAGCAGGAACGATTGGTTTTCGCTGTGTTGTTGATGCGCCTTGAAGTGATTGACAAGACGTTTGATGGTGAGGTTTGGTAGCGGCTCTCAATGCTTACCGGAAGAATCTGAATTATCGCCGCGCAGCGAGATCACAAATTGCTGAATATCCCTGCGCTCTCGCGCGCTATCTTCCTGGATTTTGTTCGCTAATTGGTGATGAAGTTCGAACTCTCCTCGAGCCTTGGCTTTCTCCCCCGCCCTTACATAGGCTTGTCCCAACCGATAATGGGCTTCAGCAAGCGTGTCATCTGAATTCGACCCGACGGCGACGGCCTCCCGGAATTCAGAAATTGATCGCATAATATCTCCACGTTGCGAATAGAGAATGCCCAGTTGCAGGTGTGCGTCGCCCAGACCTGGATTAAGACGCAGCGCCTTCAAGAGCAGCAACTCAATCTGCGTTGAAACTGAGGCCTCGGTTGCACCGGGCGATTGTTTCCGCAGACTCACTGCGTAATAGTAGTTCGCGAGCGCGTTATCTGGTTGTAGCTGGGCGAACCGCGCAAATTGTTCAACCGATCCCGCTGACGGAATAGTCTCTGCATTTTGCATCTTCCCCAAAAACAAATAAGGACTTGGATCGAAAGGATCAAGGTCTGATGCATGCATGAGTGACTGGGTCGCCCGGTCGTAGGAGCCACGGGCATACCAAGCCACGCCCAGGGCGACAAGCATTCGGCCTGATTTCGGAAACAGGCGATTACCTTTGCTGAAAACATCGGTAGCAGGCTCGAACGCTCGATGCGCGAGAAGTTCGGCTCCCCAATCGAACAAGTTTTGTTCGCTCGCATCGAGTTCCGCAGCCCGCTGGTACTCTCGAACGGCATCAAGGGGACGATTCAGCTTTTCCGACACATTCCCCAGAAGGTGGTGAGTATCTGCGCTGCCCGGATTAAGGTGGATGGCTCGTTGAAGGTAGGGAAGAGCCTCCGAGGGATTTCCACTGCTGGCGAGCAACGTTCCAAGCTGCCGATTGACTTCAAAATTGTCAGGCTCGCGCGCCAGCGAATTTCGTAAAGATCCTTCTTCTGCGGCTAACGCCGTACTAGAGGCCGGCGCCGATTCCTCGCGCATCGTTTCCTTCCCTAGCGATCTCGTCACTCTGGCGAGCGAGTCAGTGGTTCGAACTGCCGTGTCAGAGCCATGCCCACCCGCACCCGCGGCTTGCGTGACTCCGGCGACTGTAAATTGAGGCTCATCAAAGAACTCGGGTGTGGGATAGATTGATTTCTGGGTCGCAGTCGCGACTGAAGGCGAAGTTGCGACCTCTGAATTTGTTGCCGGCTGGAGAACGATGGCAATTTTGTTCGGCGCGTTCGGCTTTACGGCCAAGGGAGCAATCACAGCTTTACGGTATCCCTCTTTCTCAGCCGCCAGATTGTATGACCCTTCCAGCAGTGACGAAAAACGAAATGCTCCCTCGGAATCCGTATGGGCAGCGAGTGATTCCTCGGCCGCGCCCTGCGCTTCGACCGTAGGTTGAAGAAAGGCAGGGTTAAGAAAGAGAGTTACATCTGACAAAGGCTTGCCAGTCGAATCGCGCACGTACCCCTGGACCGTTCCCTGGGCAGTGATAGGACGTGTCGCTGGTTGCTGAGCATGTGCTGGAAACGGAGTAAGAACCACTGTTATTGCTAGCGCACAGCGGGCGACGTAAATCCAGACCCCTCCGGATTTCCCAGTGTTCGCCTTTGTAACCTCCTGCATGTTTATCTCTCTGACTCGCGATTCTATCCGCGCTTCAACTCCTCTGCAATTTGTGTTGCAAAAATTGGCAGAACCCGCGAATAGGTTTTACAATGGCACGCCCGCACATCACTCGCCAAACAATCGAGGTCAGGTGGATTTGAAAGACAAAATATCTCGCATGACGCGGCGGCAATTTGTAACATCGTCGGCCGTGACTTTAGCGGCCAGTGGTTTGACGCATCAGGCCGATGCCGCTGCGGCGCTACCAGGACGTTCGTCAGAGCCAGCATTCGAGGCTCAGATGCACCCCGTACCGGGACCAGCAACCTCTCGCGTAATCATCGATACTGATCCCGGCGTGGACGATGCTTTTGCGCTATTGTTGGCCCTGCGCTCTCCGGAGCTGAAGATTGAAGCGATCACCCCAGTCGCGGGAAATGTTCCGCTGGAACTTACCCTGCCCAATGCCTTGCGCATGGTAGAAATCGCAGGCCGCACTGACATTCCAGTGGCGCCTGGCGCTCGCGCTCCGCTGGGCCGCCGGCTGGTGACGGCAAGTTATGTCCACGGCGAAAATGGATTGGGCGGCGCCGTTTTTCCCGAGCCGACCACTAAACCTATTGCGATTCCTGCCCCTGAAATGATTCGCCAAATTGTCCGAAAGTACCCCGGCGAGATCACACTTATCACAATCGGTCCTCTGACGAACATTGCAATCGCGCTAAATCTTGATCCTGAACTTGCAAGCATGGTTCGAGCGATTGTAATGATGGGAGGGTCCCTCTCAGGCGGAAATATCACTCCGGCAGCCGAATTCAACGTGTACGTGGATCCCGAAGCGGCGCGTATTGTCTTCCAATCTGGAATTCCGATAACCATGGTTGGCCTTGATGTGACGCGCAAAACCTCTCTCACCGAGGAGCATGTGCGGACACTTGAAGCTGCGAAAAACCCAGTGAGCCAAGCGGCGGCCATGATTGGACGGAATGCAATCAACCACCATCGCGAACACGGTTATCTTGCCGGACCAAACATGCACGACTCACTCGCCGTGGCGGGATTCTTGGATCCAGCCATCCTGAAATTTCAAGACTACTACGTTGACGTTGAGACTACGGGCGAATTAACTGCGGGCGAAACCCTGGGCTATAGCCCGGTTGCCGGAGACTTACGGCGTCGTCCCGGTATGGAAAAAGAGGCAGCGGCAGTGAACATGCCAATTCGCGGATCGGCTCCGACACTAGCCAGCACGAGGACGTCTCCCGTGTTGCGCGACAAATTTGTGCCTAATACGAAGGTCGCAGTCGAGGTGGACTCGGCGAGATTCTTCGACCTGCTTATCAGGCGCCTATCGGAAGTAAGTGATCGTTCATAAAATTCATAATATTGAGGTTCAATCACGTGACAATGGGCCGGCTTCTTCGTGTGATTGCAATTCCTACGCTGATGTTCTTGGCGTGTCTGGTCTCCCAATGTGAGGAGAAGCGCAAGGTCATTATCGACCAGGACGCCGCTGGGCCCGCTGGCACCGACCAGCAGTCGATGCTTTTACTCATCCAGTCTCCGAAGGTGGAAGTACTCGGTATAACGGTAGTGACGGGCGATGCCTGGCTAACAGAAGAGGTCGCTCACACCTTGCGCATGCTCGAAATTATCGGACGCACCGATATTCCAGTGGTGCGCGGGGCGGAATATCCGCTGGTCAGGACTAAAGAAGAGACAGAGTGGATGGAGCAGCGCTACGGTCCCTTCATGTGGCTGGGAGCATGGACTCCGCGTTTTTACCACGCGCCTCGCGATCTCGGCGAGATGCCCGAGGGTAAGCCAACGACTAAAGCTTCCGACGAAGACGCCGCACACTTTTTGGTAAGGATGGTGCGTAAGTATCCGCACGAAGTGACAATTTACGAAGGCGGTCCGATGACCAACCTCGCGCTGGCGATCTCGATTGATCCCGATTTTCCCACGCTGGCCAAGGAATTGGTTTTTATGGGCGCCAGTCTTGATCCGCAGACGCCAGATCCGGAGTTCGTGAATACTCCTCGCCGGGAATTCAATCTTTGGTTCGATCCAGAAGCGGCTCACATAGTTCTTCGTTCTCCGTGGAAACGGATTATCTGCACGCCGGTTGATATCTCGGTGAAGACAAGAATGACAAATGAATTGATTGCGAAAATAAAGGCTGGCAATACTCCCGCTGCGCAATATATCGGGAAGTACGCTCAACTCCGAGGTACCTACAATTATTTATGGGACGAACTCGCCTCGGTTGCATGGCTTGACCCGGACCTCATCACGAAAAAAGAGAATCGCTATTTGGACATCGTTCTCGATCGCGGTGTCACATATGGCGATACGCTCGTGTGGTCGGATAACGATAAACCGAAGCGCTTCCTGCCGCCAGTTGAGGTGCAATTTGATCTTGATACAGAAAGATTCTACAAGCTGTTTGTGGACTTGCTGACTGCACCGACCCCACAGGCCAGCGCGCCGGCGAAGCCTTGAGGGAATCTCTCTCCAATTCGGGATGCGGGCCACGTTGGCCTGACCAAACCGGAAAGGCTAGTGGCCTAACTGCTGGATCATTTGTTGCGCCTGCTGGTGTTCCGGATGCTGCTTTAGTAGCTCGAGCAGGACGGTGCGGGCCTTCTCAGCCGTACCTTCAATTGCGTAGACCCTCGCTAGATTCAAGTAGGCCTGATCGAAAGCGGGCGCTACGCGAATGCACTCTTCAAAACTTTGCACGGCTTGATCTCGTCGCTGGGTCCGCAAGTAAAGGATCCCAAGGTTATTGAGCGCTTCGGGATAAACCGGTCGCAACTTCAATGCCTTCTGCAAAAAATCAAACGCGTGCGCAGTGTCATCGTTTTGCGCGAAGACCAGTCCGAGACCGTAGTTCGCCTCGGCGTCGTTAGAATTCACGGCGAGTGCGCGTTCGTAAATGCTGCGAGCGTCATCCCAGCGCTTCAGTTGCCGGTAGGCGCTGCCCAAGTTGTCAAGAGCAATCACGTGATCAGGGCTCAACTTCAATGCTTCTTGAAAGTAGCCAACAGCTTCGTCTTTACGACCTTCACGCGCGGCCAACAAGCCGAGATTATTCCAAGAATTTGCGAAGGTGTCGGGATAACTCGCGTGAAGTTTAAGCGCTCTCTTGAAACTCTCTCGAGCCTCCGCAATCTTCTCCTGATCGAGGTACACGCTGCCAAGGCCGTACAGCGCTTCTGCGCTTGAAGGATTGTCGCGCGCAGCAATGCGGAAAGAAACGGCTGCCTGCTCCATGTATCCGCGCTGAAAATAGATCGAACCGTAAGACAGGTAGTTGCGTCCAAAGTCGATTGCATCGGTCACGCCGGCAAGAGGAAGCGCTTTCGCGATTCTGTCCGCGTTGTTTTGGGGAATATTCCGGAAGTCGTAGCTCACGTGCTCGGCAATCACTGGTCCCTGATAGATCTTGACGATCTCTCCTTTGGCATCGATCAGGAAAGATGTGGGCAGGGTAAGGTCGCGATGCCGGTCAAATAAAAGGCGGTAAAGAATATTGTAGATGGCCGCGAAATCTGCCGATCCGCGGAGGATTGGAAACAGAAGGCTGTTTGTTCGCAGCAGTGAACGAAGGTTTGTTTCGTCGGATGGAATATCAGTGTTCACGGAAAGTAATTGAAGGCCAGCGGCCGCCCAAGACGTGTAATACCGATTGAAAGTCTTCCAATCTTCCTTCGACAATTCCGCGTCGGCGGCCCAAAAGTTCAATAGCACGGGCTTTCCTCTCAATGCAGACAGCGTGCGCACTTGCCCGCCAAGATCGCTAAGAGAAAAGTCCGGAGCGTCGACAGGAGCGAGTAACCACGTCTCACACGAAAGAGGAATGGTCTCAATCGGCGGGGTCTCAATCGGCAATTGCCCAGCGCCTTCATCGCTAACTTCGCTTCGAGGTTCCGCCCTCGCAGAGAATGCTGTGGTGCGAAATGTCTCAGAGCCTTCTTCAACGGAGACGAGGTGGTTGATCGGCAGATCACGCAGCTCCTGTACTACTCCGCTAGGCCATCGAATCGATGCACGCACCTTAGCCGTGACCGCTCCCGCGCCGAGCCCGAAGAAAAGGTCCTTACTATGTTGCGAAAGGAATCCCGATCCAGCTTGTAACGAACGGACGTGGCGACCGGTTTCTGTTTCGATGGTCACAATGGCGCCGATCGCGTCACGATTGCTTTTTGTGCCGCGAAGGCGAAAGGCGATGGATGGAGGCAAGGCCTTAATGATATTTCTCAAAATACGCAACTGCGGACCGTTACGATTCTTTAAGAACAGTTCCTGGCGGCCGTCATTGTCGAAATCTGCCAGTGCAAATGCCCGTCCGTCCTCCAGAAAATCCAAACCGATCGCGCCCGAGATGTCGGAGAATGTGCCATCTCCATTGTTCGCGTAGAAGACATTTCGTTCGTAACCGCTCCACGTGCCATCGGCGCGTAGCAACTCATTAATTGCGCTCCATCCCAGTTCGTACGACTGGGAGGGCTTGGGTTGGTCGGGGGAATTTGCTACCACTTGCCGCCAAAAAAAGCTGTTCAGATCTTGACGCGAAGGACCACTTACCATCCCATTCGTGATGTAGAGATCGGCAAAGCCGTCATGGTCAAAATCCCAAGCGTCGCTCGACCACGCCCAGCGCCCGATTCCGACGCCCGCCGCACGAGTTGCATCGGTGAAACGCGCAGCTCCGCTGCCAGCCTGGTTGCGGAAAAGCGAATTGCCCATAGCGTGCTTGTGATACAAGGACCTAATTTCCGGAGGCGATTCTCTCTTAAACTCTTTTTGCCGTGAAATGCGTTCGCCTGCAGCCGTCCACATGTCGGCGACATAGAGGTCTTCCGCACCATCATTGTCGTAGTCGAACCAGCAGATGCTCATCCCCGCGCCAACATCTTCGACTCCGGCTTCAGCGGCGATGTCGGAAAAAGTTCCGTTGCCGCTATTGCGATAAAGATTCTTCCGTCCGAAGTCATTTACCACGTAAAGATCGGGCCAGCCATCGCCGTTGAAGTCGTTCCATCCGCAACAAAAGCTATAGCGCGTATTGTTCTGGCTGAGCCCTGTCTCTGCGGTCACGTCGCGAAACGTGCCATCGCGGTTATTACGCATCATGAAATTTGGAGGCCCATTTTCGGCGTCGTAATAGGGAGATGGATATTTGTACTGATCCGTGCCCTGATAGTAGACATACAAACAAAAATAAATGTCGAGCCAGCCATCGCGGTCATAATCGGCAACCGACGCCCCTGTAAACGTGCCCTGCGGCGGATTGGCAAATTGAAATGCATCGGCCTTCTGGCGAAACTTGCCACTCCCCTGGTTCAAGAACAGCATGGGACCCGTTGCTCGTACCACGATCAAATCCTGGCGACCGTCATTGTCAATATCGACAAAAAGTGCGCACGCAGTGTTGTCGAGCACTCCGACGCCCGAAGATTCAGTAATGTCATCAAATGTTCCATCGCCTCTGTTTCGATAGAGCCGGTTCGGAAGGCCTCCCGGTTGGCACACGTATAAATCGTCGAAACCGTCGCCATCAATGTCGCCCACCGAGACGCCGTTGTGTCCGTAGATGTCAATTCCGCAAGCGCCGTCAAGGACTGTGCGCCAGTAATCGTTTCCGTGCATGAGTTGCGAAGAGAAGGACGCGTTGCCGCCTAATACCGAGCTTGCGATGTCGATGTAGCACGGCTCAAGGGAGCGGCTTTGTGTTTCGTCCGATGCCGTCCATCGAACTGCACGTAACCCACCCGATGAAGAACGCTCCCAAACAACTTGCCAGTACCCGATGCGCTGTTCGCGGTGAAAACCTTTTCCGGTACCTACCAACTCGTATCGAATACTGCTCTTGATAGCAGAAGGCGATCCAGGTGTACCTCCGGCCTCGATGCTCGTTATTTGAAGGTCAGCCGTGAGAAGTTTAGAGAAACTGCTAAGTGTGGATCGTAGATCGCGCAGAAAGCTTTCCTCTCCGCGTTCGGGCTCAGCCTTGAAAGTAATGTGACGGACCTCAACCGCGGCGCCGGGACGGACGATTCGGGATTCAGAGGGTTGCAGCGAAACTCCAATGAAATTCGGAGCAAGAACGGTCTCGATAGCTTTCAGATTCTGAGGAGATTCGAGCAAACCGGAACGCCAGTTCGCAAGGATCGCCGCAATTTCATCCGCATATTGTTCCGTGACAAAACTATCAAGTCCGGATTGGCTTTTCAGAAGCAGCGCATCCAGCGGCCTCGCCATTTTGTAATGTGGATGCAGGTGGTATTCACTGGTCGATGGCTGCGTTGCAGTGGGATTCGAGTCGAAGAAAGGGGAAAAACCGAAGCCGCGTAAGCCGGGCAGAAGCGCCGTCGACGCTCCCTGACAGCACCGAATCAGGAAATCCCGCCGACGAAGTTTAGTGGTATCAGGGGCGGTCGAATTCCGCTCCTTGTCGGATGATTGCAGAAGAATATCTCCCCGAGGGCTGCGTGTGGCATGAAGCTAACATTCGTATGCAGGAGCGTCAAGACTGGGGGGAGAAGGCTTGATGTCCTCGCCGTGGCGCCTAAAAGCCCTGCCGCACCAGTTCTTCGACGGTTAGGGAAGTCTGCGCGGAAGTGCCTTTGAGCATTTTTTCAACGTACTTCGCGATGAGGTCAACTTCCAAATTCACAGGGTCGCCGGCCTTCAGCGATCCGAGATTAGTTTGCTCAACCGTGTGCGGGATTATCGCTATGGTGCAGACCGTATCTTCCAGCTTTGCGATTGTGAGGCTGATGCCTTCGATTGTGATCGACCCTTTGAACACTGTGTATTTGTCAATGTCGGACGGCAGTGCAATACGCAGCCACCAGTTTTCGGAGTCGGCAATGCGCTGCAACTCGATTAGCCGCCCTACGCCATCGACGTGACCCTGTACGATGTGTCCACCAAATCGTCCGTCAGCTTTCATGGGTAGCTCAAGGTTCACGAGGGCACCCTCTTGAATGCGAGAAAAAGAGGTTCGTGTCCACGTTTCCGGCGCCAAGTCCGCCGAGAATGATTGTGGCTTGATGGCAAGAGCGGTCAGACAAACGCCGCTCACAGCGATGCTGTCGCCGGTTTTTAATTCTCCTGAAACGCTTGCGGCATGGATCGTGATGCGGCGATTTTCCCCGCGCTGCTCGATCTTAACGACGTTCCCGACTTCTTCGATAATTCCGGTAAACATATATATGCCTCCTACTTAATTTGTGTGATGCAGCAGTTTAGCGCCCGCGGTGACTTACGGTTTGCTGAACAATTCGGTCTGGGACGCACAGCCCCTAAAGGGGCATGGCAATTCTTAAGATCTTATGGCATCGCTCAAGCGATGCCCTGATACGGATCTCCATTTCACTCCAACTCACCGCGAATATGGATCGCTGAGATAGCCTTCTACAGCAAAGTCGTCTTCGAAGCGGTGTAGTTCAAGTTGCTGGAGGCAACGTGATGCGGAGTTCGTAACTTCGCCAGCGATAAAAGGAACAGCGGTTCCTCCGAGAATCTTCGGAGCATAGTAGAGAAAAAGTTTATCGACTTCGCCCGAAGCTAGTGCGGCGGAGTTAACCGACGAACCACCTTCAATTATCAGACTGGCGATTTCCATTTTGCCGAGAAATTGGAGAAGTGCGGCAAACTCCGGACGCCCATCGCTGCCCGATGAAACCTGATGCACTCGAATTCCTTTTTCTTCCAGGGCGAGTCTGGCGGACAGATTGGGCGTAGAGCAGATGATTAGAACGTCGTTTTCGGCGCTGCGGATTATTTTCGACTCCAGCGGAATGCGCAGCAAAGAATCGAGTATTACGCGCAATAGTTTGCGACGGCGCAGCAGGCCGCTTCGATCGGTTAGCAGGGGATCGTCGGCGATCACGGTTCCGACCCCGACAAGAATCGCGTCATTCTGGTGACGTAGCGTTTGCACATGCGCTCGCGCCGCCTCGCCCGTGATCCAACGGTCCCGAGTTCGTACGTTTTTTGCTGATGCCGGCGCTGGCGCAATTTTTCCGTCGAGGCTCATCGCGGATTTCAGAGTGACCAGTGGCTTGCCATGTCGAATGTACTGGGCAAAACTTTCGTTCAGTTTTTTTGCGTCGGATTCCAGTAAGCCGACAACGACGTTAATGCCCGCTGCTTTCAGCTTGGCAAAGCCCCGGCCAGCTACTTGAGGGTTGGGGTCTTCCATGGAACAGACCACGCGGCTGATTCCGGCCGCGATAACGGCATCCGCGCAGGGCGGGGTGCGTCCCTGATGCGAACACGGCTCGAGATTGATATAGAGGATACCGCCTTGCGCGGCGCGGCCGGCTTGTTTGAGCGCAAGCACTTCGGCGTGCTTCACGCCGTCGTATGTGTGCGAGCCGGTTCCAACTTCGCGGCCTTTCGCATCGATCAATACCGCGCCCACGGCTGGATTTGGCGATACGAGGCCGACGCCTGCTCGCGCCAAGTCGAGCGCCCGCCGCATGTGTTGTTCGTCGATGGTCATCAGATTTGAGAGTTACAAGGTACGTGGAGGGAAACTGCGACTCTCGTCTTCCTCATCATCGTCGGGCTCGGCCAAAGCCACCGCGCCAGATCGATTTTGCGGACCATGTCTTTTGGGCGATGGTACACCGGCGAAGGGATCTTCAACACGGGGATCGTCAAGCGATTCGGAGGGCTCTCGGGGACTGAAACGGCTTCCCACAAAACGCCAAACCAACCATACGACAATGATACCGATCGCCAGTTGCCACCAGACGCCCATCGAATAGGTTCCTCCGCGGTGAATCGCCAGGAGAAGGTTTCAGGAGAACAGTTTCATGCAAAGAGCGACTCGACAAAATCATTGGGATCGAACGGCAGCAGATCGGTCGCCTTCTCGCCGACGCCAACAAAGCGCACCGGCAATCCGAGTTCGCGTGAAATTGCCACTACCACGCCGCCCTTCGCTGTGCCATCGAGCTTCGTGAGTACAATTCCCGTGACTCCTGCCGATTGTGTGAATTGACGAGCCTGTTGTAATCCGTTCTGCCCCGTCGTGGCGTCCATCACGAGCAAAGTTTCATGCGGAGCCCCTGGCACGATGCGGTTTGCCGTACGATTCATTTTTTCCAGTTCAAGCATCAAATTCTGCTTCGTGTGCAGGCGCCCGGCCGTATCCACGATGACATAATCGGTATGGCGGGCCGTTGCCGATTGCAGCGCGTCAAATAAGACGGCGGATGGGTCGCCGCCTGACTTGGTTTTTATCACTTCCGTTCCAGTGCGCTGTCCCCAAATCTCGAGTTGCTCGATTGCCGCTGCCCGGAACGTATCCGCTGCACACAGCAAAACAGTTTTTCCCTGCGAGCGAAATACTTGCGCTAACTTTCCGATGGTGGTTGTTTTGCCGGCGCCGTTGACACCCACCACCATGATTACTTCAGGTGCTCCATTCACCTTGGTGACGGGTCGCGATCCAGTGGACGTGAGAATCGAGAGCAATTCTTCTTTCAACAGCCGCTTGAGCTCGTTCACGTCCCTGATCTGCTTTCGATCAGCTTTGTCTCGTAAGTTATTGAGAACTTCATGTGTGGTCGTGGTGCCGAGATCGGCGGCGATCAGAGTCGCTTCGAGGTCGTCCAATGTGGAACGATCGATTTCCTTACCAATCGAAACCACTTCGTCGATGCGCTCGGCCAGATTCTCGCGCGTGCGCGAGACCGCATCCTTCATTCGCTCGATGAAACTTGGTTTCTTCTCTTCGTCCAGACTGCCAAAAAGGGTTTGAATCATGAGGGGTCCGCTTTCGATTATATAGGCGGACAGAGAGGTCGATTGCGGCGAGAGAATCTAGCTGCGGAGGACTGCTACGGGTGTTGAATCGATGGCAGTTTGCGGTATCGCCGGTGTGGCCGATGGTGATGTGGCCGACGGCGTTGCGGCCAATTCCTGGGTGATTGCTGGCACCAGCGGTCGCTCAATCTTGATTTCTCCACGCTGATAGACCGCAAGCAAAGCAATTACAGCCTCCGGGGCGAGACGTTGCCCCGAGAGATTCTCGATAATTTTCAAAGCCTCTATGGGATGATGAGCCTTCTGATAAGGACGATTCGTGGTTAGCGCGTCAAACGTATCCGCGACGGCGATAACACGCGCCAGAAGAGGGATTTCATCGCCTTTCTTCCCGTAAGGGTATCCACGTCCGTTAAGAGCCTCGTGATGCAATTCGATGCCGGGGAGCATCGCAGTCAGTTGCGGCACCGGACGCAGTATGTTTGCGCCCTTGGTGGTATGGGTCTTCATGATCTCAAATTCTTCCGGAGTCAAAGCGCCGGGCTTCTTGAGGATGCGATCTTCTATTCCGATCTTGCCGACATCATGCAATTGCGCCGAAACTCGAAGAATTTCCAGGAATTCAGCATCTGCTCCCATCTCTTTTGCGATCAACAGCGAATACTTCGTTACCCGGTCCGAGTGGCCGCGAGTGTAAGGATCTTTTTCGTCGACCGCGCCAGCCAGCATCTGGATCGATCCCATAAATAGCGCTTTGTTCTCCTCGGCGGCGCGCTTGAGGTCGGCAACGAAATGTTCGAGGTCGTCGGACATGGTGTTGAACGTGGATGCCAGTTCTCCAATCTCAGTACGTGTTTTCAGATGTACTCGCTGAGAGAAATCACCGCGCGCAATTGCCTGGCTGGACTGAGCCAGGACTTGTAGCGGACTCGTGATTCTTCGGGCCGAGAAAATACTTAGTCCCACGCTTACGAATACCGCCAGCCATGCCAGAAGGCGCCCGGTGCGCTGCATCTCGTAGATTCCCCGATAGGCGTCCTCACGCGGTTTTTGAACTACGACAGCCCAGTCGAGAGATGATACTGGACTATAAGTACCCAGCATCTCGATCGAATCTTTGCCGTTGGTGACGTTGAATTCACGGGTTGCCGCCAACTGAGCCTTGGATCCCTCGTCGACAAAGCTGCGGACGATTTCGAAGTGGCTCATGTCTTGTCCGGTAGCGTACTGGGTAGTCGCCGCCGCCACCAACCTTCCCTGGCTGTCGACTACGTAGGGCATGAGTCCCGTGAGACGGACTTGTTGCAGGCGCCGGATAAGGTAATCCATGTCCACCACCGACCCGATCATGCCGAGAAAACGTCCGCCGTAGTTGATTGGCGAACTGACCAGCATTACCGTGCGGGCGGACTTTCCACTGCCCACCATAAGCGGTTGACCACTATAGACGCGTCCTTCGTGCGACGCCTCGTAGGCCCGTTCCAGTTCGCGTTGCAGAAAGGCATCAGGCTCAATGCGACCGGCTGACACTCCCTTGGCATCAGCATTCAGTAGAGTGGCATACGCGATGTCATTCGACGACGATACAAAGTTTTCCAGCATCGCGCGCAGTTCCGGTGTGGGAAGCTTCTGCGCATTTAGATCATTGCCGCCTGGATTGGCCAGCATCATCACTTGCACCGAAGACGATAGGTTCGACAACATCATGTGCAGCGCTTCCTGATGCTGAGAAATGTCATCAGCCAGTGAACGAGTGACTGTGTTTTGCAACAACATTTCGTTCGTCTTCAGGCGCTCCCGGTTCATGTTTTCGATTTGGGCGGAATAGAAATACATCGGGAGCACGCTGATTGCCAGCAATACGCCGAGTATGACGTAGAGCAGCGGGATCCGCGCCGGAATAGGAAGTTTGAAAGCCAAAGGCAGTCCTGACGGCCTGAGCGCGGGGGGCGCTGCTCCGTTCTAATTCATTCTATGTGGGCGTCGGTAAAGGTCTCAGGTGCTAAAGTACAACTCACCGTTACTCAAGTAACCAGAAAGTAGGTCACCGCCAGTTGCTGAGACTCACGATCGAAGAGTGCTGAATCCCCGGGTCTAGGATCGGAAAACTGAGGAAAAGTGTTGGGAACTCTGGTCTATAATGTTTGGAGTCGGCCAGGGTGCTGCATGCGGTCCTCCCACGTTTACTCGATTCATCCGCGGGTCCTGGCGATTTGTCTTTTTCTCTTTACGCTGGTGCTGTCTCCCCCCGCCACCGCTGACAACGCTGCCCCCCCTAAGATTTCCAAGACAACTCGCGAAGAGATTATTCATGCCTTCACTGAAGATCTGGTCTACATCCGCGCCAAATTTCCCATGGGCAAGACAGGGCTGCGTCTCAAGAACGGGACCATTACTCCGGCTGGTCCGGAGCTTGACCACTTGGTTGCCCTTTGGGGACCAGCTGCAAAGCCCGGCGACCGGGCGCGCATCAGCGATGTTGTCATCAAAGACGACCACATCCGCTTTGAGATCAACGGCGGTCCAATAAAGAAACAAAAGTGGTACCAGCGTATCCAGGTGTCTGGGGCAAACGCATCCACCCCCATCGCTCCGTCCGATTCCAACGCAAACGCACGCGGTTCATTCGTCGATCTTTATTTCGATAAATATGTGCCGGAGTTGACCGGGCCAGAGCTCAAGGAGTTGTTGAATCCAGTCTTCGATTTCAATTCAAAATCGGTGCTTGAGGCTTACCTTGAAACAGTGTCTCCCCTGGTACGGGACGCCATAAAAAGCCATCGTGTGTTGGTGGGTATGAACGGGGAGATGGTGCTCTATGCCAAGGGACGCCCACCTAAGAGAGTTCGTGAGCGCGCCGATGAAGTTGATTACGAAGAATGGATCTATGGGACGCCTCCACAGGACGTTGATTTTGTGCGCTTCGTCGGCGACGAGGTAGTGCGCGTCGAAACCATGAAAGTGGATGGCCAGAAGGTAGTCCGAGTTGACAAGGAAGTGGATGTGGGTGCCTCGACTGTGGCCAAGAAAGAGCAAGTCCGGCCAGCGAACGCGCCGACTTTAAGGCGGCCCGGCGAAGAGATGCCCGATTCAAATCCGGAAAATCCTTCTGCCATTCCTCCCATTTCGTCGCCTCCGCCTCCTAGCGGGCCAAGCCCCCACTAAAGATTGCTTGGCTGTCATTGCACCTGCTCCTTCCCTGAAGCGCTTGATACGCATCAAGAGAGTCACGTCAATTCCGTGCCGCAGGCCGCCCGTCTACTCGACCTCATACGCTCCCACCTTCTAAACTAGAGGAGTGAAGATTGCCTTGGGCCAGATCAACCCCACTGTGGGAGACTTTTCTGGCAATGCTGCCAAGATTATTCGGTTCTCGCGAAAGGCTCGCACTGCCGGCGCGAGTCTGATTTTATTTCCTGAACTTTCAGTGTCGGGCTACCCGCCGCGGGACCTGGTCGAACTGCCTCCATTTGTGGCGCTCGGTCGCGCGACGGTTGAGCGAATCGCAGCAGAAACACAGGGCATCGCCGTGATCTGCGGGACGGTGACGCCCGCCGAAGCCGAATCCGGCAAGAAAGTGATGAATTCCGCCGCGCTTCTTCGCGACGGACGGATCGACTTTATCCAGTCGAAGATGCTATTGCCTACCTACGATGTTTTCGACGAGATGCGAAACTTCGCGCCGGCCGCGAGCCAGAAATTATTCAGTTTCTGCGGCAAACGGATGGCATTGACCATCTGTGAAGATGCATGGAACGATAAGCGCTTCTGGAACCGGCGTCTCTATGGTGTCGATCCGGTGGAAGAATTGGTTCGAGCCGGCGGGAACTTCGTACTGAATATCTCTGCGTCGCCTTTTTGGCTGGGCAAGCGTGAACTGCGCCATGACATGCTGGCGGCCATTGCGAAAAACCAGAACGTGCCAGTCGCGATGGTGAATCAAGTCGGCGGGAACGACAGTCTGGTATTTGACGGATCGAGTCTGGTAATTGCTCCTGACGGAAGAGTGATCGCGCAGGGAAAGTCATTTGAAGAAGATCTGATCTACTTCGATTCCGAGACGCTCACCGGAGATATGCATCCGCAGATTGCTGGTGAAGAGGCCAGCGCATATGAAGCGCTCGTGCTCGGCACGCGAGATTACGTTCACAAATGTGGGTTTGAGCGGGCCATTATTGGATTGAGCGGAGGAATTGACTCGGCTCTTACGTCGGCAATTGCGGTAGATGCGTTGGGCCCGGAAAATATAATCGGCGTCGGAATGCCGGGGCCCTATTCATCGCAGGGTTCGATTGACGACGCGCGGACGCTGGCAAACAATTTGAAGATCCGCTTCGAATTATTGTCGATCAATGAAATCTATGCTGCCGCATCTCGTACGCTTGAGCCCGTATTTACCGGTCTACAGCCCGATGTGACGGAAGAAAATATTCAATCCCGCGCTCGTGGAATGTTGTTGATGGCAATGTCAAACAAACTCGGCGCCCTGGTGTTGTCTACCGGCAATAAGAGCGAATTGGCAGTAGGCTACTGCACTCTTTACGGAGACATGGTCGGCGGTCTGGCGGTGATCTCGGATGTTCCCAAGACGCTTGTATATCGTCTCAGCCATTACGTGAATTCGCGGCGGCAAGTAATTCCTGAAAGCACGATTAAGAAGCCGCCGTCAGCCGAGTTACGCGCCGATCAAAAAGACTCCGATTCGCTTCCACCCTACGAGGTTCTCGATGCCATTCTCGAGGATTACGTCGAGGAGTCATCTTCTGCGGAACAAATTGCAAGAGTAAATAATTTCGACCCAGCTTTAGTGCGGCAGGTCATTCGCATGATAGAGCGCAGCGAGTACAAGCGGCAACAAGCCGCTCCCGGAATTAAGATTTCGGCTAAGGCGTTCGGCTATGGGCGCAGATTCCCAATCGCGGCCAAGTCCGAGTTTTAGTGAGCACCGAGGTATCGCTACCTCATAGCGATCCAGTGATGGCAACTTCGCGTCTTTTTTGTAACAATCGACCCACCCCTATGATTCTTCAAACGCTGTTGGTAGTGCTCATTTTCATGAGCTCGGTGTTCGCTCAATCCACGTCATCACAGTCTGCAAAATCGCAAGCCGCACCTGCCCTCACTAACAGGGAAGGTTTGCCAAGCGAAGACACCGTGAACTCGTTTCTGTTTCAAATGCTAGGCTATGACCCTTCCATTACATGGAAGATAAATGAAATCCGGCCTTCCGAGCTACCCGGGCTGGCTGAGGTCACATTCATCATCACAAACTCGCAGGGCACAAACCAAAATAAGCTTCTGGTGAGCGCCGACGGTAAGCATGCAATCAGCGGAGAAATCCTCCCCTTCGGTGCCCGTCCGTTCGATGATGCTCAAGCCAAACTCGATAAAGGCGTGAACGGACCCGCGCGGGGCACGGCTAAGGCCCCAGTAACGATCGTCGAATTTAGCGATATGCAGTGTCCTCACTGTCAGAAAGCCTCGCCGCTGATTGATCAATTGCTGGCGCAGGAGCCCAACGTTCATTTCGTTTTTCAGAATTTTCCGCTTCCATCGCATAATTGGGCGGAGAAAGCTGCGAGATATGTCGATTGTGCGGGGCGTGTCCCTGGGAGTGGAACTTCGAAGGATGCGGTCTGGAAGTTTATCCAAAAAACTTTTGAAGAGCAGGCCAATATCACCGAAGCCAATGTAGACGAAAAGTTGAAAGCGGTTGCCACGGCTTCGGGAATCAACGTAGATGAGATCGCCGCATGCGCGACGAAGCCAGAGACGAAAGCCAGGATCGAAGCATCGATTGCTTTGGGAAAATCAGTCGGAGTCTCCGGCACTCCAGCTTTGTTCATCAACGGACAAAGCGTAGGCGCTGGCGCGCCAGTGGATCTGCTCAAGAAGATTGTCGACTTCAAGATAAGTCAGGAAAAAGGGGCTAAATAATCGGGCCATCAGCTGATCTGGTCAACTGGTGATCTGAACACCTTCTGCTGTTGACTTTCAGATGGCCCGATGAATCTTACCTTCCCAGCCAAATTTCTGGCGCTTCAGCGCGATCGGGGCTGCGAACCAAATAAGGCGTAATCAGAATCAGGAGTTCATCGTTTTCCTCCTGCTTGGTGGTCTGCGACGTCAGCAGGCCCAGGCCCGGAATCTGCGAAAACGCGGGCAGGCCGCTCAGACTGTGCTGATCCGAAGTGGTGATCATTCCGGCCACCACTGCCGGCTCGCCCTCCTTAACCAGGATTCCGCCTTTGTACTCGCGATTCAAAATATCGGGAATTCCGTTCGTGTTGGTACTTCCCAGAGTGCGAAACTGTATTTCCACTTCGAGTGCGATGTCAGAATTGTTGTGCACGACCGGCTTCGCCTTGAGCATTAGTCCTATGTCTTCGTAGTTGACGGATGGAAAAGGTGCGGTGAATGACTGGTTGCCAATTACTTGCGAGATGGCTGCATTGTTAAAAATCGGCGCGAAGCTAGCGTTGAGAATTGGATAGCGCGATCCGAGCTTGAAAGTAGCTTCCTTTTCTTGCGAGGCACGGAGAGTGACGTGTTCGAGCGAGCGGACTGAACTCTCATTCATCGAAAGTACGGCGGCCAGATGATCAAGGCTCAGCCCCATAAAGGTAAGTCCGCCGCCAAAGGTTGCCAGAGGCTGGCTGAAGATGGAGTTCTGCTGTCCCTGTAGTTGAGCGATCAGAGCGGAAATCGATTGATTGCCTGCCTGGTTGATGCCGCCTGAAGAAATCAGCTGGTTGATCAGGTTCTGAATGTTTTGTCCGCCCAGGGCAGCAAGCGCCGCGACCGGAATATTGAAGAGGTTGAATTGGTTAGGGACGTGAAGGCCAATGTTGTGCGCGTACGTATGGCTCACCTGGAAAGCCTTCAGGTCGAGCATAACCTCTGGCCTTGGGCTATTCAGTTGCCCCAGAAATTGAGTGGCGGCCTGCAGCAACGGTTGCGGCCCACGAATTGTGATAGTGCTTGAAGCTACGTTGAGGCTGGTGAACTTAAACTCGAACAAAGTTCGAAGTGCGTTCATCAATTCATTTAGTTCCTGCGCGGCACCGCTGCCCGGAATATAAAACGTCCGAAGACCCATGCGTTCAAAGAGGCGATGATTTTCAGGCGTATCAGCTGAGGCAAAAAGCACGGCATCTTCGATTGCTACGATGAAACTTTTTGTCACCGCCGATGCTTCGCGTATCGCAGTTGCAAAATCAACGACATCGGTGTCAAACCGCACACGGCGGCTTTGGAAGCTGTCGTCGAAGATCACTGTAAGCCCATAACTCGCCGCCACAGCGGTTATCAGGCCACGCGAATCGCCGCGATAATGAAAGTCATGCTTGGCGTCGATCGGCTTAGCGACCAGCGAGTCCTGGCTGGCGATGACCTGCGGCGGACTCGCAGCATTAACGGGGAGCGCGCCCAGCGCGTCGTGCACACGCTCCTGTGCAAATTCGTTTTGCGGATCCAGATCCAGAGCGATTCGGAACTCTGCCATCGCCTCTATTTGCCGGCCGTCGAGTAGCGCACTGTTTCCGCGTTCCAGATGCATGCCGGCTAAATGTTGCCGGGTCACTTCACGGGCGGTCAAGTATTCAACGTTTTGCGGAACCAGGCGGGCAGCGTCCTCAAATTCGTAAAAGGCCTGTTTCAGAATTTGAGAGGGGTCTTGCGGATTCGTTGATGACTGCTTCTGTAAATTCTCCAGCTTCAGGCCACGCGCAAAGGCTCGCCTCGCCGCCTTCAAGTCTTTTGAAGAACCTTGGCAGGCTGGAGCACCCTTGGAATTCGAGCAAAGCGATGGAAGCGTTACGGGAGTATCGGCCGCCAGACACACGGCTGCCACCAACAAGACAAATCCAACCAGGGCCCATCGCATGGTTACTACTATAGAATGCCGGACACCCGCTGTCTTGCAAGACAAATACTCAATAGGGAACCTACGCTTGTAACGAAGAGCTTATCACGAGGCCAATATGACGGCCGCAAAAGCTATTCCGAAGTGATTTCTTACCGCAGTATCAGCTGCTCCATTTTTGAAGCGCGGCCAGTCTGGTCATCGCATTGGACCATCACAGCGCACAGCCGGACGTCGCCATTCGCCGCTTCGAAACGTGCCGGCATCCCACTCAGGAACTTTTCGATGACCAACTCCTTTTTCACGCCGATTACGCTGTCATATGGGCCCGTCATGCCGACGTCGGTAATGTACGCGGTGCCCTTCGGCAGAACGGTCGCGTCCGCGGTAGGAATGTGCGTGTGGGTGCCGACCACCGCAGTCGCACGGCCGTCGAGGTACCATCCGAAGGCAACTTTTTCCGAGCTCGCCTCGGCATGAAAATCTACGAAAACTATTTTTGATTTGATCTGCTCGAGTAGCCGGTCAACGTAGCGAAAGGGATCGTCGGAGGATCCCATGAAGACCCGTCCCTGCAGGTTCAGGACTGCGTAGCTGACGCCATCTTTCTGCCCTTCGTACACTCCCCAACCGGGAAGGCCCTGCGAAAAATTCGCCGGCCGCAGCAGTCGCCGCGCCGGACTGTGCGGGTTGCCGTCCGCCATCTGGAAGTACTCGATGATCTCGCGTTTATCCCAGACATGATTGCCGGTGGTCATCACATCGATGCCAAGATCGAACAGTTCCTCGGCGAGAGGAGGAGTGATTCCAAATCCCGCTGCGGCGTTCTCGCAGTTGGCGATTACCAGATCGACCGCGTGCTGCTTGCGAAGTTCGGGCAGACGATCCTTAACGATGTTCCGCCCAGGGCGGCCAAAAATGTCTCCAATGAAAAGAATTTTCAAAATATGGTCTCGGGTTTGTGATATCAGGTCCGGGGACGTTGCTTACGAGAATCTAGAGCCTACCTTTGGATGGTACCACGCTGAAAATCGCAGCATCGGTAACTCTGGGTGTGATACTGACTACTCCGAGGCCATCTCAGCAGTCTTCAAAAAGTCGTAATTGCCCGAGGGATTCAACGTCGCCTTACGCATCCGACGCGTATGCACCAGCACGTTATCGAAATACCACAAGTTTATGTATGGGACATCCTGCGCGAGAATTTCCTGAACTTCGTCATAGAGTTTCTTACGAGTATTTTGATCGATCTCGCGGCGGGCCTGATCGATCAGGCTATCAACGCGAGGATTGCTGTAAAACCCACGGTTTGCACCTTTGGGAGGGAAGCGGTTGGAGTGAAAGGCATATTCAAAAATATCGGGATCTTCGTTTCCACCGATCCAACGCAATGAATAGAGCTGAAAGGCTCCGCTAGTAACGTCAGCAAAAAAAGTCGCGAACTCGAAGGTGCGAATATCGAGCGCTATACCCACCTCGCGCAGCTGTTGCTGCCAAACCGCCGCCATCAACCGCGTAGATTCTTCGGTGGAGGTTTTCATCGTCAGGTGAAATCGTATGCCGTTGTGAGCTCGATACCCAGCGGCATCCAGCATTTGGCGGGCTTTCTCGGGATCGTGCGGGTATAACGGAACCTCTTGGTCATAGGCCCAGCTCTGCTTGGGCAGAATACTCTGTGCAGGTTGAGCGAAGCCGCGCCAAATGTATTGCAATAGAGGAGAGCGGTCAACGGCATATGCAATTGCCTGGCGTACTCGCACATCTTTTAGTACCGAATCATGCAGGTTAAATGCGAGGTAAGAGAGCACCGTCCCAGGCGCGCGTTCGATTTGCAGGTTAGGCTCCCGCTCCAGCGCCACGACAGTGTCCGCACTTAGCGCATTGATGGCGGCATCTGCGCTGCCCTTGCGCAACTCAAGCGCTCGTGTCGTTGCGTCCGGCACAATGGTAAAGCGTATCCGCGCAAGCCGTGGCTTAGTCCCCCAATAGTCGTCGTTGCGCGCGAGGATAATTTCTTTGTCTTGTTCGGCGCTCACAAATTTGAACGGCCCCGTGCCGACTGGTTGACGCGTTATCTCATCAAGGGAGCCGTAAGGAACAATTCCACTCGCGCCTTCAGAGAGGTTCCACAGCAACGTCGAGTTGGGTTCCTTGAGATGAAAGACTGCGGTAAAGTCGTCAGGCGCGTCGATGTGATCTATAAAACGATATGCTGCCGATTTAGTACTGCGAATTTTTCCTTCCAGCAGGGAATCCAACGTCCATTTCACATCGCGAGAAGTAAGCGCCCGGCCATCGTGAAACGATACTCCACGGTGCAGGTGGAAGATGTAGGTTAACGGGTCAGGAATCTCCCAGCGCTCCGCGAGTCCGGGCTGGACATTCAGGTGCTCGTCACGAATGAGCAGCGCCTCGAAGAGAAGCTCATCGATGCGTTCAGACTGTGCATCAATTCCCACCCTAGGATCGAGATTCGTCGGGCTGCTCTCGATGATCATCACGAAAGTGTTGGGGTCGGGAAGTTGCGAGCAGGAGAGAAGTGGCAGCACGCATACAACCAAGAATCCCAAAACAATTGTCATCCTGAGTGAAGCGAAGGACCTGCTGTTTGTCGCCACAAGCGCCGCCTTACGCATACGAAATCTTCCCCAAGATCGCCGGATGTTCTGCTCCTGTAGCCGCGGGCACATTGCTTGGCCGCCGATGCCACGTCTCATACGCGAGCAGGGCGAATGCGACTGCCTCTTTCGTTTCGGACGGAATTCCGAATTCATCTGAAAAGTGCAATTTGATCGCCAGCGGTTCGAGCGCATCCCGCAGCATCGCTATTAGGGTAGGGTTCTTCGCGCCTCCGCCGGAAACTATCAGCGCGTGTGCACTCCGTTTTTTTTGGGTACTAAATCGCGGCAATACGAATCGATGGATTGCATCGGCAATGGATTGGGCAGTTAAGAACGTTGCAGTCGCAACCATGTTCGATTTGCTGGCGCTGCTGCAGAGTTGGAGAAAGCGGGCGGCATAGTCTCGTCCAAACTCCTCGCGCCCCGCGGTGCGCGGGGGCTTTTGACGAAAAAAGGATGCGCGCAATAACTGAGCAACCACGCTATGGAGCACGCGTCCAGAAGCTGCCACTTTGCCGTCGCGATCGTATCGTTTGTTGAAGAGCGTCTCCATCACCGCATCAATGACCATGTTGCCCGGGCCAGTATCAAATGCGATCAATTTCTGCAGCGGCGCGCCCGCTGGGATGGCTGTGAGGTTCGCAATTCCCCCAATGTTCTGAGCAATACGATTGCTGGCTCGCCGCGAATCTCGTGCGTCCCGATAGAGAAGGTAATCGAGATATGGCACGAGTGGCGCGCCTCTGCCACCTGCGGCCATATCGGCTGGACGAAAATCAGATACCACCGGAACAGCGAGTCGCGCCGCGATTACCGCTCCCTCGCCAGTTTGCCACGTCGCCGCCAGTCGTCGTCCGAGAAATCGCTCGGGCACGCCCTGGTGATAAAGCGTCTGTCCATGACAACCAACCAAGTCAATTTTCACGCCATGCTTGCGAGCGGTTTTTGAGACAGCGTCAGCATAAAGTTCGCCAAGAAAAAAGTTCAACCGCGCCAGGTCGGCGACGCGAACTGCTTGGGCATTCATCATTCCCAAGATCGCTCGTCGAACCGGTGCAGTGTAAGGGTATTCCTGATGAGCAAGAAGTGTGTGGCGCGGGCGCCCCCGCCCGCGTGTCGAGAGTCGCACAATCGCAACATTAATCCCATCTGCGGAGGTTCCGCTCATCACGCCGGCGACAATCATGAACGTCCCTTGCGAGCAAATGCAGCCAGACGAATCTCTTCCCCGAATTCCCAAAGTTGTCGTGTCAGCTTCTCGACTCGTACCGACGTTGGAGCTGGAGCACGGCGCCCCGATAATGTTCTATGAGCCAGCGCCTTCTTCTTAAAAGCGAGCACACGCTGCGCCGATTCCTGCGCCCGGCGGGCAAACTTGCTATCGCGCTCGATCTCGCGGACCAGAGCTTCGTGCGCGCGCAGTATGAAATCTTCCTGGTGGCAGATCAGGCCAAGATCCCCACCCGCACGAATATGAGCGATGATTGCTTGCTCGATTGGGGCAGCAACAAGTACTCCGCCCATCTCCAAATCGTCAGAACAGATCAACCCACGGTAGCCGATCTTCTTGCGCAGAATGTCGGTGATCCACTTCTTTGAGAGCGAAGCGGGTGTCCGACCATGGTTGCGATCATGGTTGCGATCATGGTTGCGATCATGGTTGCGATCATTGTTAAGATCGCTCGCCTGTTTTCCCATCGGCGCATTCGTCACCGCAGGAAACTCCGCGTGAGAAACCATCACCATGGGCAATTCGCGCCGGAGTGCACGATAGGGGACCAGATCCTCGGCCCATATTTTGCTAAGAGCCTTGTCGACGCTAGGAAGTTCGAGATGGGTGTCAAGTGTGGCCTCGCCGAGCCCAGGGAAATGCTTGCCGCAGCCGAGCACTCCGGCATCGCCTAACCCGCGCAGAAACTCCCGCGCATAGATGACAACCTGCTTGGGATCATCCGAAACCGCCCGCGAACTCATCACCGGCCGCGAGGCCTCGAAGGCCAGATCAACCACTGGCGCAAAATCCAGATTGAAACCAAGTGCACGGCAGTTTTCGCCGATCACGCGTCCGTGCTTGCGAAAAAGCGCTCGGCTGCCCGTGGCAAAAACCTCGGCCGGAGAAGGTGATGGACCGAGCACCGTGCGGAAACGATCGACGGTGCCGCCTTCTAGATCTACGCAAGTGAAGAGCGGCGTGGCGACTCGTTTTTGGCATTCGCGGAGAAGGCGATGAGTTTGCTGACCGCCGATGTTATTTCGGGCAAACAGAATCACGCCTGCGGGCTGAATTGTTGTCAGCAGCGAGGCGAGACGGGAAGACATTTCTGTTCCGTCGAAGCCGATGATCAGAATTTGGCCAATGCGTTGCATTAAGATGTGTTGCATTAATTGGGACTGGCGCACCGCACGTCTAACCCGTCTATCACCGTCGGAACACTTCCTAGGCAGCGTCGCTGGCGGCAGGGGTCCTTCGACTGCGCACTAGTTTCGCTTCGCGAATGTAATGCTCCGCTCAGGATGACACGTGGGGATTCACGAATCGGCTGCATGACGCACGAGGGTTAGTAACCAATCACCCTACTCAATTTGCTTTTTCAACTCCGCCAGCAAGTTTAGCGCCTCCAGCGGCGTCAGCCGATTTAAATCTACCTCGCGAAGCTTTTCCAGCACTGGTTGTGATAGCGGCGTGAAGATGGTCAGTTGGGTCGGACGCTGGGTCTCTCCGGAAGAGCCCGGCGTCAAATGGCCTGATAGCCGGCGCTCGGACGATTCATGGTCTGCGAGCACCTCCCGCGAACGCACCACCACTTCATGTGGCAGTCCTGCGAGTTTTGCGACTTCGATTCCGTAGCTGCGGTCGGCTGCGCCAGGTTCTACGCGGCGGAGAAAAGCCACGCTTCCTCCAGTCTCTTTCACGGATACGTGGTAATTCTTCACGCCGCTTAATTGTTCCGCCAATTCGGTTAATTCGAAATAGTGTGTGGCAAATAAAGTTTTGGCGCGGACGCGTGCGTGCAAATACTCAATCGCGGCCCACGCGATCGCCAAACCGTCATAGGTGGAAGTTCCGCGTCCTACTTCATCGAGCAAAATCAAAGAACGCGCGGTTGCCGTGTGGAGGATCGCCGCAGTTTCCGTCATTTCGACCATGAACGTAGAGCGCCCCCGCGCCACGTTGTCGCTCGCGCCAATGCGGGTGAATATGCGATCCACGATGCTCAAACGCACGGACCGTGCCGGTACAAACGAGCCCATTTGCGCCATGATCACGATCAGCGCCGCCTGTCGAAGATAGGTACTCTTGCCGCCCATGTTTGGACCCGTGAGCACGACGATGTTCTGCGAAATACTGCTCTGCGAAAGACCGTTCTGCGAAATACTGTTCGTAGCTTTGTTTTGGGCATTATTTTGCGGAGGCGAATTCAGAAATAGATCATTGGGGATAAAGCGCTCGCTCACTGCAGCCAGTTCCTGTAGTTCGATGACGGGATGACGGCCTTCGATAATTTCCAGATCGCCCGTGTGACCCGTATCGCCATTTTCGGAATCTCTTTCGAACTTCGGCCGGCAGTAATTGCGCCGCGCCGCTGAGTGCGCCAAGCAACAGAGCACGTCGACTTCCGCCAGCGCCAGCGCGGTTTGACGAATGCGCTTTGCCTCGCCTGCAATGTCTGAACGTAAACCGGCGAATAGACGCCGCTCGATTTCAACGATCTTTTCTTGGGCATCGAGAATCTTGGACTCATACTCTTTCAATTCCGGGGTCGTGAAACGCTCGGCGTTGACCAGGGTTTGCTTGCGCTCGTAATCGACTGGCGAGAGATGCAGATTCGCCTTCGAAATCTCGATGTAATAGCCAAAAATGGAATTGAACTTTACTTTGAGCGATCCAATTCCGGTCCGCTCGCGTTCGCGCTGTTCCACTTGCGCCAGATATTGTTTCGAATTGCGGCTCAGGTCACGTAGTTCGTCCAGACCCTTATCAACGCCCGGGGCAATCACTCCGCCGTCGCTCAGGGTGAGAGGAGGCTCGGGGACCAGAGTGCGGTCAATTTTCTCGTGCAGATCACCCAATTCATCGACGGCAACATGCAGCGCAGCCAGTCGTACGGGAGCCAGTGGAGACGCAGAGAAGCCCGCGAGCACCGTTCGCACTGCGGGAATTCGCGCCAGCGATGCGGCCAGTGCCAGGATGTCGCGCGGATTCGCCGTCTCCAGTGTGACCCGGCTCAACAAGCGTTCGAGGTCAAGAATTCCCTCCAGCGCGCTCCGCAATTCTTCGCGACGGACTGTATCTTTAACTTGTGCTTCGACGGCATCCAGCCGGCCTTCGATCTCGGTTCGATCCAAAGACGGTCGCAGCATCCAGTTCCGCAACAGCCGCTTGCCCATCGGAGTTACGGTGGCATCCATGCAGCGGAACAGGGTGACCCCAGCGTCGGCTCCGGCGAATAGTGGCTCGATCAACTCTAAATTACGGACTGTTACCGCATCGAGTACCAGGCAATTCTGGCGTTCATAAAAGCCGATGCGGTCCACATGGTCGAGCTTTCCGCGCTGCGTGGAGCGGATGTAATAGAGAATCGCACCTGCTGCGGAGGCTGCGGCTCGCTTACCCGCCAGGCCGAAGCCTTCCAGCGAAAGCACGCCGAAGTGATTTTCGAGTAGAGGCAGAGCGTGGTCGGGAGCAAAGATCCAATCGTCCAATGGCGTTTCAGTCACGCCGGTTGCTGCCTTCACAGGAGTTCTCATCCCTGAGTTTTCGCTGTCCGGACGGGCGAAGGTGCCCGTCGCTCCACCCTCTCTTTTTTCAAAGAGTGGAGCGGAAGATCCGTACAACAATTCTTTTGGACGCAATTGTTCAAGTTCTTCTTGAATGCGTCGTCCTGCAGATTCCCCAGCGAATTCGGTTGCCCGAAACTCCCCGGTTGAAAGATCGAGAGCGGCAAAGCCTGCGCGATCACCGACGGTTGCAATCGCCGCGAGAAAATTGTTGTCCTCGGCGTTCAGTGAGGAGGCGTCGGCGGTGCCCGGCGTGACCACGCGGGTAACCTCACGCCGCACCAACTTCTTCGCCAAACGAGGGTCTTCGACTTGCTCGCATACAGCGACCTTGAAACCACGGCGGATCAGCTTTGAAATGTAGCCTTCCGCGGCGTGATAGGGCACGCCGCACATCGGGATAGCGATTCCTTTTTCTTTGTTGCGTGAAGTTAGAGTTATTTGCAATTCTCGAGCGGCCAACACTGCATCGTCAAAAAAAAGTTCGTAAAAGTCTCCAAGCCTGAAAAACAACAGAGCGTTGGGATGCTCCTTCTTGATGGTGGTGTACTGCCGCATCAGAGGGGTGGAAGGCTCGGACATGGAAGAATGGGTAATTTGTAATTTGTAATGGGTAATTTCGTTATTTGCAATGCGTAAGACGAGTTTCAATTACAAATTACCAATCACAAGTTACCAATTTCGAATTCGGATTTGACTCCCCGCTTTTATTTTGCTCTCCTTGCTGCCATGGAACTTCGCAAGGATCCCATCACTCGCTCATGGGTAATCACGGGTGACGACGTTATCGAGCCTACCGCGCGCTCGCAAGTGTGCCGCTTTTGCAGTTCTTCTCCCGAGCCCGCGCAGGTTATCGCCAACCTTCCCGGGATTGCGGGTAACACATGGTCAGCGCGTTCCGTTGTGCATCCGAATGCTCTTTATCACATCGAAGGGGAGCCTTTTCGGCGCGGCGATGGCCTTTACGATCGGATGGGGTCGGTTGGAGCGCATGAAGTTTTGGTCGAAAACCCACGACATGATGGCCATTACTGGAATGCAAGCGACGTAGAGGTCGAACAATTTTTGCGCTTGGTGGCGCAGCGAATTCAGGATCTGAAACGCGACAGCCGCTTTAAGTACATCAGCGTTTTTAAGAATCATGGCGAGCGGGCTGGACAGGAATTTGAGCACCCTACTTCGCAGCTGACCGCGACCACGTTCGTTCCACGCCGCGTCCTTTACGAGCTGCGCGCCTCGCGTGATTATTTCGAAACAAAAGAACGTTGCGTCTTTTGCGATATTCTTGCGCAGGAAGAAGGTCAAGGCGTACGCATTGTCGAAACTCGCGGCGATTATGTGGCATTTTGTCCCTTTGCTCCACGTGTCCCATACGAGACATGGATATTGCCTCGCAGCCATGAATCATCGTTCGAGCGAACCGGGGCATCGCGGATTGGCAGTCTAACTGATCTATCCGCCCTTTTGCGCCGCACCCTGCAGCGGATCCGGACAGTCGCAGAAGCCTTCCATCTCGTTCTCCACACCGCGCCGAACAGCCAGCATTCCTCAGAAACGTTGGGTTATTGGAAGACGCTCGATGAGGACTATCATTGGCACATCGAAATTCTGCCAATCATTGAAGCGAAAGCGAGATCGTACACTTTCAAGGAAATTTATTATTCGCCGGTCACATCGGAGACCGCAGTGAGACGTCTGCGGGAGGCTAATATCTAGCTGCACTCATATCTCTATTTCGTTCGAGCAAGTGACGCCGCAAAAAGGATGTGCCGAGAACTTATGTTCCTTAAAAACCGTGCAGTCTCCTTCCTCGTATTCGCGATCGGTTTTGTTTTAACGGAGTCGGTATTAGCACAAAGCGCTTCCCCGCCTAATGAAAAGCAGGAAGTTCTGTGGACGAAGCTGCAGCAATCGATTCTCGACGTTGACCGAAATCTCGATGGCGTTATGGGGATAGCCATCGTTGATCTAACCGACGGTCGCGATTACTCTCTCCATGCCAATGATGTCTTCCCGCAGGCGAGTTCCATCAAGATCTGCGTCCTGGCTGAACTCTATCGCCAGGTGCAGGCCGGCAAGCTGAAGCTTACAGATATGTACACCATGAACGCCGCTGATCTCGTCCAGGACAGCGACATCATGGGTGGCCTCACTCCCGGCATCACTAAGATTACTCTGCGCGATTTGGCTACGATGATGGTTGCGGTGAGCGATAATTCTGCAACTAACGTTCTCATTGACCGTGTCGGCATGGAAAATGTGAATGCATTTCTAGGTTCGCTCGGGCTCCGTAATACCCGCCTTCGACGGAAGATGATGGACATCAAGGCGGCTGAAGAAGGCCGTGAAAATGTGTCCACGCCAAACGAGATGTCAAAATTGCTGCAATCTCTTTATCAGGGAAAGATCCTGAATAGGGAGCTGACCGACGATTTCTTCAAAGTTCTCGCCACGCACAAAGACAGCTGGATTCCCCGCGACCTTCCCGAAGGTTTGAAAATTGCCGACAAGCCAGGTGCGCTCGAGGGCGTCCGCAATGATTCAGGCGTGATCTTCGTGGACAAGCGCCCGTACATCCTTTGCGTAATGACTACTTACTTGCGGCATGAGCGGGATGGAGAAGAGGCGATCAGCAAAATTTCGCTGGCGGCTTGGGGTGTGTTCGATCGGATTGCGCGAGCCAGTGAATATGGAAGAGTGATTTCGCCGGCCAACAGCAGCCGTTAAATGCTGTGGGCTATGGGTTGTGGGCTTTGAGCCCGCGAATTGAGTCGCTCATACTTATAGCCCAGAGCTTGCGGCGACTTCCATGACCATCCGTCGACTAAAAACTTATGCCGGATCACAGGGCTACGTTTACCAGTACTACTTTGTTGGCAAACGTACGTCGACGGGAGGGGACGAATCCGACGGTGTCCAGTACATTTTCGATGTCACATCCGATCGAAAGCTGACTTACGCAGTCAGCATTTTCCTCCCTCATTCCGTAGTTGCCGCATGGTCTGCATCCCACGGACGCTTGCTCTCGGACTCGGAGCAGTACGCGGCGGTAAAGATGCGTCTATTCCGTGCCTTTGACGAAATGGAAGAATTGCAGGCGCACGGCAGGAAACTTCAGATCGACTCGCAAGCGCTCGAAGAATCACTGGCATCGTTGGGTGTGGAATAGTTGGAAGAGGAAGTTAAGAAAACGATGTGAGCCAAGGCAAAGAATATTGCTCAGGGAACGTGCCTGGCAGTAACGTGCGACCACAAGCGGCATTGGTCCTACTCTAAATTGCCCGTAGTCGCTACCTAATCGTCAGCAGAGACTTACAGGATTTTGCCGATAGGGGCGCCGTGCGCTTGGTTTTATAAGAGTGGTGTAGGCAGCGCCCTACAGGAGGCGACAAGATGAGACTCGGACCGTTTATGTTGATTGCATTTTTGCTGCTGATTATGTGGGCTGGTGGGTTCCTGTTCTTTCACGTCGCAGGAGGCCTGATTCATCTTCTGTTACTGTTTGCCGTCATCTCTTTCGTGGTTCATTTGATCTCTGGAACGAGAACTGCGTGATTCGGCTCAGCGCGCCACTAACCCGTGGCCGTCGATGAATTTCAGATTTGCACGGAACGCCGCAAGCGAATGAGGCTCCCGTCAAAGCGTGAAACTAACCGGTTTCGACGCTTAGGCTGGGAGCCTTTTTACCCCAAAATTCAGTTTTTCAAACCGAAACCGAAGTTAGCACGCCTACAAAGAAACCAAATCTTGCGGATCTGCCAGCTGCTTTGTCATTTTCCCTTCTTTCGTGAGACTGTACACCCCGTCGTTTGCGCGAACCACAAGATGCCTGAGATCGTTTTTGCATCCCTTATGCGCCCATTAAGGGCCATCTGTATTGCTTCAGAAAGGGAGAAGAACTGGGTTGTGATTCGTTCATCCGCCTCAGGCTCGGCGTCGCCCGCTTCAAGGCCTTCGGCCAAATAAATGGTCATGGTTTCATCCAGAAAACCCGGACTGACGTAAAAATGTAGAATGCGCTTCCAGCGGCGCGCACGGAAACCGGTTTCCTCGATCAATTCTCGCTTGGCAGCAGTCAGCGGAGTTTCGCCTTCGTCGATGCGTCCCGCTGGCAACTCCCACATCATCGAGTGCGCGGCGTGACGATACTGTCGCTCGAGTAATATCCGAGCTTCGCCGGCCCCGCGCCCTGTTGACCTGGATTGCCGATGACCGCGCCGATTGTTCGGTTCGCGCTCTGCCGCTTTATCGACGGCCAAAATTACGATGGAGCCCGAATGGCGGACAACATCACGCCGTGCCCGGACGCCCCCGGGCTCTTCGACTTCTTCCGTGATTACGGTAAATACAGGGCCGCGATAACTGACGCGCGAAGAAAGAACGCGAGCTTCCTCCGTTCTTATCGCAGTGCTTTTTGGCTTTCGCAATTTTGTTCCCGCCCGTTTCGTTGTCGCTATTTTTGTTTGGTCCGACTTCGCCATCAGAACAATATAAGGTATGCTGCGCCCGTGAGCTGGACGAGCGGGGACGGAAAACACAAAAACTGTGGAATTAGTATTTGGAGGTTATTGACTCCGCCGGGTGGTGAATAAGTGACCCAGCTTATCGCGCTTCGTATTCAAATATTCCTGAGTGTGTTCGGTAGCTGCGACCTCGCACGGAACGCGCTCCGTGACCCTAATGCCCACTCGTTCGAGTGCCGCAACTTTGTCAGGGTTATTGGAGAGCAGACGCACCTGCCGAATATCCAATGCCTTGAGAATTTCGACTGGCATAAGAAACTCGCGCTGGTCAGGCTTGAAACCCAGGCGTTCGTTCGCCTCTACCGTGTCAAACCCGCTGTCTTGTAGAGCGTAGGCCTGTAACTTAGCCATCAGCCCTATGCCGCGTCCTTCCTGTTGTTCGTAGATCAGGACACCCGCTCCAGCTTTCGCGATCATTGAAAGCGCCATCTCAAGTTGCTGCCGGCAATCGCAGCGCAGCGATCCAAAAACGTCCCCCGTCAAGCACTGCGAGTGAATGCGTACTAGCGGAGACCCGGAGTGGACCTCTCCCATTACCAGCGCCACCGCCTCTTCCGTCTTGGCGCCGCCGCCGTCGCCCGAAGACGATGCTCGGGTGGTGAACCCGTGAATTAGAAAATGGCCCCACCGCGTAGGGAAATCCGCGGAAGCCACCTGCTTTACTTTTGAGGAAGTCACAATTTGATTATATAGCGCGGCCTATTGAAGGTGACTTACATCTGGGAGTTAGAGGCTATTTAATTGAAGCTATTAACTTGTAGTCGAACATTCTTTTATTCAGTCCACAGCTTAGGCGAAATCGAATAACCGCTGGTAAAATAAAAAAGAAATCCCGCGCCGCACGGGGCTATAGCTCAGCTGGGAGAGCGCATCGTTCGCAACGATGAGGTCGTCGGTTCGAGCCCGACTAGCTCCACCAAATTCTGACTGAATGTTTTCAATAGTTTCAACTGAGTCGCATTTGGTTTGTACAATTTTTGTACAACCGAGAGTTTTCAGCCGGAACAGCATCTCTCCTAAAAGGAGCGAAAAAGATGCTGTCCGTCTATACCCGCCACTCGCAGAAATGTCCGCACCGCGATGACATCGCGTGGCGGCGATGCCGCTGCCCCAAGTAGATTCAGGGCACTCCCAGCGAAGATCATAAATTCCTTCGCACCAGCGCACAGACCCGCACCTGGGAGCAGGCCGAAGCCAAAGCCCGACAGCTTGAAGAAGCGGCGCGGCCCGGCGCACGGAAACCAGCACCCGCCATCTCAATTGCGGAAGCCGTCGCCGCCTACAAGTCAACCACGAACGAGAGCAAGACTCTCTTTCAAGTTCACCTACTGGCGTGGGCAAAGGACGTGGGCCTCACGCTGCTGCGAGAGATCACTCCAAATCTGGTCAAGTTTCGTGCAACCTGGGGCAATGGCCCGAACACCACCCGCAGCACACGCCTGATCGGCTTTTTCGAGTTCTGCATCTCGAACGATTGGCTCGACAAGAATCCGGCCCTCAAAATGAAGAAGGCGGAAGAGAAGCGCGTTCCGACCGATTATTTCACGCGAGAGGATTTTCACCGTATTGTGGATGCGACCTATGCATACGGAAATTGGCTCGGAGGACGTGACTTCCACTACCGCGCGGATCGAATGCGTGCCCTGATTCTTTTGATGCGCTGGTCTGGACTTGCCATCAGAGACGCCGTAGCGCTCGAAAGAGACAAGCTGGGCGCGGACGGAAAGCTTTTCTTGTACCGGGCCAAAACCGGAGTTCCAGTTCGGGTTCCGCTCCCCGCTGAGGTTGCGAAACTTCCCAATTTTTTCTTCTGGACTGGAAATGGCGATCCCGAAACCGCCAAGAAAGGATGGCAACGCGCCCTTCGCCGGCTGTTCCGGCGAGCCAAGATCAAGAAGGCAGACGGAACGCCGAAAACTGCCACCCACACATGTTCCGCGACACGTTCGCAGTTGAATTGCTTCTCTCGGGAGTTCGATTGACCAGGTCTCGCTTCTCCTTGGACACAGCAGCGTCAAGGTTACAGAAAAGCATTACGCGCCTTTTGTGAAGCCTCGGCAGGAACAGCTTGAAAATAGCGTGAAACTGAGTTGGCAAGTGCATCGTGAGTGGCTCAGTCAAAGCGACCCGCCAGTCGCACACATCAACTGATGTGACCTGAAAGTAAATATGCCGAAATCGAAACAGTTATCGTTAACAGTATCAAAGTGGGAAGGAATAGCTCTGCTGATCCCGAGAGTACAAACCCGGTGCGGCAAAGAAGTTCTGGTCGCACTACAGACATCCAAGTGGGTCGTTTCCGGGTGCCCGACGATCCGGGCGTTAATAATGGAAGAGAGGAATGCGATTTCCTTCGCCAGCTTGCTCAATACTTGTTCACGCGGCGCCTACGCGTGATTGTGTCGTAGACCGGACGCCAGTCCACGACGTGTGTCCAGTTTCCAGTCTCGTGGCCATCCACCCAGTGGCGCGTCGTCGGCTGTGGTGATTTTTTCGCAATAAGTTCCGTCAAGTAATTCAACCCTTGACCTTTCATTGACTTGCCATATCTTCGGTCCTAAGATTGCAACCCATGATTGGCGAGACCATCTCGCATTACCGCGTCCTGGAACGATTGGGCGGTGGCGGCATGGGAGTCGTCTATAAAGCCGAGGATACGCGGCTGCATCGCTTTGTCGCCCTCAAATTCCTGCCGCAAGACCTTGCTCGCGATCCTCAGGCATTGGCCCGCTTCCAACGTGAAGCACGAGCTGCGTCTGCTCTCAACCATCCTAATATTTGCACAATTCACGATGTCGGCGAGCACGAGGGGCAAGCCTTCATCGCCATGGAGTTTCTCGATGGCATGACGCTCAAGCACTGCATCAGTGGACGCCCGATGAATATCGATACCATCCTCTCGCAAGCCATCGAAATCGCCGACGCGCTCGATGCGGCCCATACTCTGGGAATAATCCATCGTGATATCAAGCCCGCCAATATATTTGTCACGAAACGCGGTCACGCCAAAATCCTAGACTTCGGATTAGCGAAACTGACGCCCGGCGCTACAGAATCCACAGTTGCCCGCGGCTCCCTTTCCCAGACCGAGGACCATCTCACGAGTCCCGGAACAATGGTGGGCACGGTTGCCTATATGTCTCCAGAACAGGTTCGCGTCAGAGAACTGGATGCGCGCACCGATCTATTTTCGTTTGGCGCCGTGCTCTACGAGATGGCGACGGGCACACTTCCTTTCCGCGGGGAAAGCTCGGCCATGATCTGTGAAGCGATTGTCAACCGCGCACCGGTGAGTGCGCTGCGGTTGAATCCCGACTTGCCTCCTGAGCTGGAAGGCGTCATCGACCGGGCGCTCGAGAAGGACCGCAATCTACGCTATCAGCACGCTTCTGATATGGGGGCGGAGCTGCAGCGGCTGAGGCGAGACACCGACACCGGTCGGGTGCAGTTCGGTTCTGCGGCTGTTGTGCAGGATGCAGGGCCTTCTCCATTAACGGTGACGCAAGACTCGGGCTTACACGCCACAGTTGTGGCACCATCTTCGTCAGGTTCCGCTCACGCGACCGTAAGTGCACGAACCGGCCCAAGGAGCCTTTGGAAAGTTTTTCTAGCTAGTGTCATTCTCATCGGCGCTCTCGTTGCGGTTGGGTTGTACCTTCGGTCACGTTCGGCGAAGCAACTGACCGCGAAAGATACGATCGTTCTGGCCAAGTTCGATAACAGCACAACCGATCCAGTGTTCGATGAAACTCTCACGCAGGCTCTCAGCGTATCGCTGCGTCAATCGCCATTTCTTAACGTGCTCTCCGACGAGCAAGTGGCGGCTATTTTACGACTCATGACGCGCGCTCCGGATACTTCGCTGGCCCCCGGCATTGCACGCGAAGTTTGTCAGCGTGCGAACAGCAAGGCGTACATATCCGGCTCGATTGCCAGTCTTGGAAGCGAATACGTGGTTGGATTAAAAGCCGTGAACTGTCAAAACGGGGAAAATCTCGCCCAGGAGCAGGTCATCGCTGCCAACAAGGAAAAGGTGCTTGACGCTCTCGGAGAAGCTGCCAGCAAACTTCGCACTCAACTAGGCGAATCGCTCGCATCGGTTCAAAAATTTGATGCGCCTTTGCAACAGGAGACTACTCCTTCTCTTGAAGCGCTGAAGGCGTTTAGTCTTGGGGTGAAGGCCTCAAAGCTTAAGGGGCCTGCAGGGGCGTTGCCATTCTACCTGCACGCCATCGAACTTGACCCTAACTTTGCCAGCGCTATGGTGGAAACCGGAGCACAGTATGTCGGACTTGGCGATATTGATCGAGCTAACGAGTATGTCTCAAAAGCGTTCCAAATGCGGGAGCGCACCAGTGAGCCGGAGAGATTTCGTGTTAGAGCATTCTATTACTTATATGTGACGGGAGAGTTGGATAAAGCCATACAAACGTACACGGAGTGGGCAGAGAGCTACCCACATGATGAGGCTGCGCTTATCGATCTCGGCATCGTTTACTCATCTGAAGGGCAGTATGAGAAGGCGGTTGACGTGACAAAGCTAGCGCTGACTCTCAACAGAGAAAACGTTATCGCCTACGACGATTTGTCTCAAATGTTGCTTGACGTAGACCAAAGGGACGCAGCCCAACAAACATTCCACCAGGCAATTGAACACAAGCTCGACGATGATCTGCTTCGATTGGTAGCTTACGGAATAGGATTCTTGCGCGGGGATGCAAAGGACATGGCGGAGCAGGCTGCTTGGTTTGACGGCAGGCCCGAGGTCAAGAACGAAATTTTAGCCTGGGAATCGGACACCGAGGCATATGCAGGACACTTGCGGAAGGCACGGGAACTGACTCGCCAAGCGGTCGATTCGGCGAGTCGAGTGGATAACAAGAGCGCCGCAGCGGTCTGGCAGCTTGGCAGCGCGTGGCGCGAGGCAGGGCTCGAAAATTTCGCGGAAGCTGGACACCAGGTAAAAGCAGGAATCGCTCTAGCGCCTCGGAGCCACGACGCACAACCACTGGCTGCGCTCGTATCCGCTCGGATCGGAAATACCGCCGATGCACGATCGCAATCCCAGGAACTCGACCAACGCAACTCGCTGAGCACGATGGTGCAGTCGTTCTGGCTACCGACGATCCGTGCTCAGATAATGCTAAGAAGCAAAGATCCTGCCGGAGCGATTGCGCAATTGGATTCAGTCAGGCCCTACGATTTGGGCCAACCGCTCAGCACGCAAGGAGTAACCTGCCTATTTCCGGTCTATCTGCGTGCCGAAGCCTATCTGGAAGCGGGCCAAGGCGCTGCAGCTGCGATCGAGTTCAAGAAAATCATTGGTCATCGAGGTTTAGTCCTGAACTGCGTAAACGGAGCACTCGCTCGCCTAGGATTGGGGCGGTCCTATGCACTCTCTGGTGACACCGTCAAAGCAAAAGCAGCTTATGAAGACTTCCTCACTCTCTGGAAAGACGCCGACCCCGACATCCCAATCCTGAAACAAGCGAAAGCTGAGTACGCGAAGCTGCAATAGCCGCCGATAGGAGGAAACAGTTCTTCCCAGGTCCTCCACTGTTGACTGATGATTGGAGCAAACGGTAGTTCGGATGAATGGTCAATTTTCTAATGGGCGGATGACGGGCTAGACGGAGCTGAATGGCGAAAACAGGCAATAGCATTCACAACGGTTAATCCGCGTAGCGGTGTTACACCAACTATTCAACCGCTGATCGGAGTGAGAAGCTAAAAACGAACTTGGCAAGGGATGCCTCAGTTGCGCATCCCATTTTCCACTCATCGATGCTTTTGACCAGCGTCGAAGTCCACGTCGCCCTTACCTTTCGAAAATACCGGGTTATCGATTGTTCCGCCGATCCGAAAGGGAAATTGCAACTTACCGTCCTTTAATGTGGCTCCGGAAAACCGGGCGATGGTGTTGGTGAAGAAGCCTTCCTTGGTTGTAATCTCCGCCAACCCTCGATAGTTCAACTCGTCAGAGCCTGATACGCTGACGCTGCCTGAGCCATCCACATCGACTCCATAGCCGTCAATATCGATAACTCTGCTAGAAATCCGCTGATTGGCCAGCTCCAGATCGGTGCTTATAAAGTTAAATGAAGAGGGATCGCTCTTCGCTGGCCCAAGATCATTGAAGTGCGCCAGCTTCATCAAATTGGCATTGAGTTTGAGGCTCGGTACCTGACCATTGCGGACCGTCAAGTGTGCCACTCCGTGAATTCCCGCCAACGGCCTGAGCGAGTGCGTAATTTCTCCAGCGAGTTTTACATCCCCTTCCATCTTGCCCGTCATCCTTCCACCCCCAGACGGGAAGGCGGCGAGAAGCCGTGCCACGCTAATTCCGTTTAATTGCGCATTGGTCTTGAAGGTTACATTCTTCTTCGACAAGTCGAAAGAGAGGGCGCCCACAGCCTTCCCGCCATAGACTTCTGCTTTCATGTCCGTGAAAAAAACCTGCCTCGCCTGCAATCGTAAGTCGGAATGTAGATTCTTCACCTCGATAGTGCCGAAGCGCAGGAGACCTGACTCCAGGCTGCCTTCGCCGTCCATGGAGGAAGAAGTAGGATCGATAATTCCGGCCAGGTTCACCTGCTTCATTTCGCCTGAGACTTCGTGGGCTTCAAAAAAAATGGGGCCTGCGGCGTCGGATGGAAGAAGGTTCGATGCTATCAGCACCCCGCGCTTAATTTTCATGCTCGAAATGGGGCCGAGAGGCAGGGAAGTCCCCGAAGTCTTTGATTGAGGGTTTTCGAAGTTCCATGGGCCGTCAGGGTCCGAAGTCAGATTCAATATCGGGTCCTCAAGTGCCAGGGACTTGACGACCAACTGGCGGTGCAGGAGGGCCGCGACACTAAGTTCGGCATCTATTCGCGCCACCTGCACGATGTACCCGGCCGGAAATATCGGAGGATTTCTTACGCCGAAATGATCGATGCGGACTGTTAACGGAGAAAACGAAAGTGATAGCTGTCCAATTTCGACCTGCTTCCCAGTTTTTTCCTGGAGATAGGAGATCACCTGCGGCCGATAACGGTCGACGTTGATGAGAGCGGGCACGATGAAAGTAATCGTCGCCAACACGAATATTGCGGCGATTGCGACGGCGACTAGGCTGGTTCTATGGCGGAAGGGCATGGCGAGCTTTCAGAATACAATCATTCAGCAGGCGCGGAGCGCCGCGCAGCGATTGGTACTGACAAGCGTGCCATAAAACGGCTGGTGAAGCAGTCCAATTGTGAACAACATATGGAACGGATTGCACCTTGAGTCACGTCGCTGAAGATGTCAAACGCCAATCTTACCGGAGTAAAGTGCCATTCCCACCACAGCGTCAACTCCGATGCCCTCGAGCATATCAATTTCCTCTTGTTCGGTGATGCCGCCAGCAACTACAAGATGTCGTTGGGTGGCCCGGCGGATGGCCTGGACCGTCTCCATCGGAATCCCGCCCATCAGACCTTCGGTATCGATGTGGGTGTAGAGGAAAGTCTCACAGAAAGGTTCTAACTCCCGAATCATGTCGAAGGCGGTGATGGTAGTCTGCTTCCGCCATCCCTCAATTGCAACTCGCCCTCCGCGAGAGTCGAGTGCGAACATCAGTGCCGATTTTGGGATCGCCTCTGCCAGGGCAGAGGCGTGTTCTTGATTGATGTGTCCTTCTTTCAACAACGCGGAACCGATGATCACCTTGCGCGCACCCAGTTGCATTAGCTCCCGCGCGGCGTTCACATCGCGAATGCCGCCGCCAACCTGGCATTTCAGCTGGCTGACGATCGTTTTCACCAATGCACGGTTGTCGCCCGTGCTGCGCGCTGCGTCGAGATCGATGAGCTGAACCATCGGATAACTCGAGAACCGGTCGATCCAGTAATCAAAGTTATCGAACTCCAGTTTCTTCTTCTCTCCCTGGACCAACTGCACAATCTTGCCGCCCATCAGGTCGATCGATGGAATCAGCATGGCCACCTCACCGGAACTCCGGCAACTTGCAGTTCGCGTTTCAGTTGCCCGATGCTTTCGATTCCGAAATGAAATATGGAAGCCGCCAGCGCTGCATCTGCCCGTCCGTCGCGGAAGACATCGATGAAGTCTCGAGCGGATCCGGCGCCTCCCGATGCGATTACCGGGATAGAAACGGCATCCGCCACTAGCTGTACCAACTCACAATCAAAGCCGGATCTAGTCCCGTCGCGGTCCATGGAAGTTAGCAGAATTTCTCCAGCGCCACAGTCGGCGGCCTCGCGCGCCCATTGCAGTGCATCGCGCCCGGTGGGCGTTCGCCCTCCAGCGACAAATACCTCGAAACCGCCTTTCGTGCGCCGGGCGTCGATGGCCACCACTACTGCTTGCGAGCCGAAGCGCGCTGCAATTTCTCCGATCAGCTTCGGATCACGCACGGCAGCCGAGTTGATCGCGATCTTGTCCGCGCCCGCTTCAAATACCGCCTCGGCGTCGGCAATTTCGCGAATCCCGCCGCCAACCGTAAATGGGATGAACAGACCGCGAGCGGTGCGGGAGACTACATCAATCAGAATCTGGCGTTTGCTGCTAGTCGCCGTAATATCGAGCAAAACGATTTCATCCGCGCCGTCGCTGGCATGAGCTGTCGCACATTCTACGGGGTCTCCGGCGTCGCGCAGATTAACAAACTGGACGCCTTTGACGACCCGCCCATTATCCATGTCGAGGCAGGCGATGATGCGCTTGGTCAGCACTTCACCTCGCAGAAGTTCCTGAGAACTTGAAGCCCCACGTTCCACGATTTTTCAGGATGGAACTGCACGCCGAAAATATTTTCATGTTCGACCGCGGCAGAGAACGGCGTTCCGTACTCAGTAGCGGCTGATGTAGCGGCCACCAGCGGCGCCTGAAAAGAGTGAGTGTAGTAAACGAAGGAGTCGGATGAAATATTACGCAGTAACCGCGAGCCTTCTGTTACCTGGAGAGAGTTCCATCCGACATGCGGCGATTTCACTGTCGATGGAAAGGTTCGGCATCTACCAGCAAAGATCCCTGCTCCCGCGAGAGAGGGGGCTTCATCGCTACCCTCGAAAAGCCACTGCATCCCCAAGCAGATTCCGAGAAACGGTTTTTTGGCGCGAGCACCTTGAAGCAGAGCGTCTCGCAAGCCCGAGGAGTCGAGGCCGCTGAGCGCGCTGAAGTGGCCGACGCCGGGGAGAACGACTTTGTCGGCGCTTTCGACAGTTTCAGGATTCTTGGTTACGATAACTTTTGCGCCGATATACTCAAACGCTTTCTCTACCGAATTGAGATTGCCGGCACCGTAATCGACGATGGCGATGGTCGACATGGTCATAAAAGGCCCTTGGTGCTTGGCAGCATGCGCCCCAACCGGCGGTCTTTGGAGCAGGCAACGCGAAGAGAGCGCGCGAAAGCTTTGAAGAGTGCTTCGACTTTGTGATGGCTGGAACGCCCATAGAGCACACGAGCGTGAACATTCGCGCGAGCACCGCGAGCAAAGCCCTCAAAGAAGTCTGACACCAACTCCGTTTGTAAATCGCCAACCCTCATTGCCCTGACTTTGGTCTGGACGACAGCTACGGCGCGACCCCCAAAATCCACCGCTGCCAGACCGAGAGTTTCGTCCATCGGCATCAAAAAATAGCCCGCTCGCAGAATGCCCCGGCGGTCGCCCAAGGCGCGATCAAACGCCTCGCCCAAACTGATTCCAACATCTTCTACGGTGTGGTGCTGATCGACGTCCAGGTCGCCGAGAGCCTTAAGTTTCAAGTCGAAGCCGCCATGACGCGCGAACAGTTCCAACATGTGGTCAAGAAAACGGATTCCCGTGGACACCGCGTACTTTCCGCGACCATCGAGGGTAAGAGAGATTCGAATTTCTGTTTCGGCAGTTTTGCGATGAAGGGTGGCCTTCCTCAAGCTCGCACCTCGCATCCCAATTTGTTCGATGACGCGCCCGGCAATCCAAGTTGTTGAACGACTTCTCGCAGCACGCCGATAAGAGTCTGTGTGTGTTCGTCCGATCCGACGGTCAGGCGGACACAACCTTCACATCCTGGGTCTGAATGCCGGTCGCGCACCAGAATTCCCCGGTCACGCAAGGCTCGAACAAACTCCGCGTGACTGGGACCAACGCGTACGAGCACAAAATTAGCGTGGCTCGGCCAGTAGTGCAGTCCGAGGTCGGCAAGTTCCTGTTGCAATGTGTCGCGGTTCGTTAGCACTTGCGCGACATAAGATTCGACGTACGCGTGATCTTTGAGCCCTTCAGGCAGAACTGCGAGCGCGGCTGCGTTGACGTTGTAAGGGGAGGCGACGCGGCGAACCATCGCTATCTGCAGCGCTTCGCCAGCGAGAATTCCAATTCGCAACCCGGCGAGGCCGTAAGCCTTGGAAAAAGTTCTCGCCACAAAAAGATTCTCGAACTGCTGCGTATGCGCGATTAGCGTTTCTCCGTGAAACTCAAAATACGCCTCGTCAACAAGCACGGCGGCGTGCGGCGCGGCGCGCGCAACCTGCAGAAGAATCTGACCATCGACCGCCGCTCCGGTCGGATTATTTGGATTCGCTACTGCGATAAGGCGCGTTCGCGAGGTAATTTGAGCGAGCAGGCGCTCTAAGGGAAACCCAAAATCGTTTGCAGCTTGCACCTCGATAACCCGTGCGTCCTCTGCCTTAGCGAAAATCGCATACATGGCAAACGTCGGGACGACGATGAGTGCTTCGTCTCCAGCGTCGAGATAGGTGGAAGAAAGGAGATGAATCGCCTCGTCGACTCCGTTGGTAAGCAGAACTTGAGCGGGATCAAGGCCTAGAAAGTGTGCCACCTCTTTCTCAACTGGTTCGCGCTCGGGATATCGCGCCAACAGTTCCGAGTCGAGCGAGCGCAGCCGCGTCAAGACCCGAGGAGAACATCCGACGGTGCTTTCGTTGAAATCAAGACGCAGTCCCGTGCGTCCAGCCAATGGAGGCCGATAGGCATGCAGCTTTCTCACTGCCTCGCGAGCCTCAAGCATGGGAGCACCTCGCGCGGAAGGCTTCCGCGTGTCCCTTCAATCCCTCAGCCGTCGCCAGCGCAATGCCCGGCGGAGCGATGCGCTGCATTCCTTCGCGGGATATTTGCTGAGAGGCAATCAACCGCACAAAATCCAGCACGCTGAGCCCGCCACGCACGCGAGCCATGCCGCCCGTGGGTAGCACGTGATTTGGACCAGAAACGTAATCCCCAGCGGCCTGCGGCGTGAACTCGCCAAGAAAGACCGAACCGGCGTGCTGCACTGCCGGCGCCATCGCCGCCGGAAGTGTGAGGTGCTCAGGCGCGATGCGATTTGCCGCCTCGAGAGCGTGGGCCACGGAATCGACCACCAGAATCGCACCTCTACGCGAGAGCGATTGAGCAGCAATCGCGTTCGATCGCGTGCGTCGTTCCACTTCCTGATGAACTTTTGTCGCTAGCGCGCGCGCCGTCGTTATGAAAATGCAGAGTGCATCGGGATCGTGTTCGGCCTGGGCTAGCAGGTCGGACGCTATGCAACAAGCGTCGCCGTCTTCATCGTTATTACCGTTTTCGCTGACGCTAACACTATTACTAATGATGACGGCTTCAGTAGGCCCCGCCAAGAATTCAATGGCGCAATCAAATGCCACCAGTTTCTTCGCTGCGGTCACGTATCGATTGCCCGGGCCTACGATTTTGTCGACGCGCGGAATTTCGTCCGTCCCACAAGCAAAAGCGGCGATGGCCTGCGCTCCACCGACCCGGTAGAACTCGCGCACGCCGAGGAAGGCCGCCGCAGCCATAGTCACCCGACCCGGTCGCGGCGACGCCACGCAAATACGCTTCACTCCGGCCACCTGCGCGGGGATTACCGTCATGAGCAGCGTTGAAGGCAGAGGATACCGGCCACCCGGCACGTAGCATCCCACCGAATCCAACGGGCGCACCAACTGGCCTACGCAAACTCCAGGCTGAATTTCGCGTTGCCACTCTTCTGGCTTTTGCCATTCGGCATAGCGGCGAATATTGCCTGCCGCCTGCTCGATTGCGTCTTGCAGTTCCGGAGCTGTTTGTTCCCACGCCTTGTGAAGTTCCTCCTCGGGTACGCGAAGCGCCTCGCCCTTGCCTAACCCGTCCCATCGAGTCGCATAGCGGCGCACGGCTCGGTCCCCGTTGCGGCGGACGTCACCAACAATGCGGCGAACTGCAGGCTCGACCTCCGCGAGATCAGTAGCGCCGCGCTTGGATATAGCGTTTACAAAACGCTCCACGGCGAGGCCTTCAAGAATAGGCATCGCGTTCCCGCGCCTGTCACTACTCTCCCCCTGTGGCGCACCACGGCGCTTTACTCGATTGCGCTTAACGTCATTCCGCTTCACGTGATTGCGCTTCACATGACCACCTTATTCAGCGGATATTCCACGATACCCTGAGCATTGGCTTGCTTCAGTTTTGGAATCAGCGTCCATGCGGCGTGTTCTTCAATCACGGTGTTGACCGCAACCCATTCACCATCCGCCAACGGTGCGACCGTCGGATTCTGCAGCGCGGGGAGCAGGCCGAGAACAACGGGTAAATCGAGTTTGCGCACGTTGAGCATCAGGCCCACACGCCCCTGCGCGGAGATCGCCCCACTGAGCATAACGGCCAGGTTTTCTATCTTTTCCCGGCGTTCTGGATCTGCCCATGCGGACTTGTTGGCCACTAGTTGTGTGTTGGACTCTAGAAGCGTCTCGATAATTTTCAAATGATTGGCGCGGAGAGAACTACCGGTCTCCGTGACTTCGACAATAGCGTCGGCTAGTAGCGGCGGTTTGATTTCGGTCGCTCCCCAGGAAAACTCCACCTGCACCGTAACCTTCCGTCTAGCGAAATAATTGCGCGTAAAACTAACCAATTCTGTTGCGATGATTCGGCCTTCGAGGTCTTCGAGTTTCTGGAAGCCCGAATCTTCCGGGACGGCCAGCACCCACTTGACCCGGCCCATGCTCTGTTTGGCATAGATCAGGTCAGTGACCTTGACCACATCGAGGCCGCTTTCTAGCACCCAGTCTAGTCCCGTCAACCCCGCGTCCAGCGCGCCATGTTCGACGTATCGCGCCATTTCCTGAGCGCGAATCAGAAGGCATTCGATATCGGGATCATCGGTCGAGGCGAAATAAGATCTGGGATTGATGTACACGCGCAGTCCGGCACGCGCGAAGAGGCTCAGCGTTGCTTCCTGCAAACTTCCTTTAGGAATACCCAGCCGCAGCTTCATCGCTATTGCCTTTCTGGCGCCGCCGGCGAACTCGGGACGGCATTTTCAAGGGGAAGTTCTTGCGTAAAGCAAGAGCGCGTTCCGGTGTGGCAGACTTTGCCTTCGCCGAGCACGCGGACGCGTAACAAAATCGTGTCCTGGTCGCAGTCGGTGAAGGCGGAAACCACCTGCAAGCGATTGCCGGAACTTTCTCCTTTGGTCCATAGAGCCTGGCGAGTGCGGCTGTAAAACGTTACGAAGCCGGTTCGCAAAGTCATATCCAAGGCTGCACAATTCATAAAGCCCAGCATCAGCAACTCTCCGGTTCCCGCGTCTTGAATGACGGCTGGTGCCAATCCCTGCATCTTGTCGAAATCGATCTCCATTCGGAACCTTCCTGTCGAGTTATCAAAAGCCCGCTACCAATGTCAGACATCGCGCAAAAGCAAAAAGCCCGCTGCGCGAGTTATGCGCCAGCGGGCTTGGATTTCCTATGATTGCTTCTTTGGTTATCCGATGTACCCCGCCGACACGCTCATCGCATGACGATGATGGTGATGGCGATGGGTCAGCGGAGTCATGAGAATTTATGTTAGGGGAATACTGCTGTGATTGTCAAATTCTGTGGGAGCTCGGTAGTCTGAGCGCCTTTTTTATATATAAAACTAATCCCCGGGCAGGCCGGGGATCTCCAACAATGGACGGATTTCAACCGTCCCTCTCCTTCCGCCCGGAATCTTTCCTGCAATCTCAATGGCTTCGTCCAGATCTTTTGCTTCGATCAGGAAATAACCGCCGAGTTGTTCTCTCGTCTCCGCGAACGGACCGTCGGTCACCAGCACTTTGCCGCCTCGTACCTGGACGCTGGTCGCAGTTGATACCGGCTGCAGCGGGTTGGCCGCCAGATACTGTCCGTTCGCCTTGAGCTGATGTGCCAGTTGTGTTGATTCCTCAAAACACTCACCTCGCTCTGGGTAAGGCCAAGCTTGCTCGTCGGAGTAAATCAGCAACATGTATTTCATTGGCGGTGCCTCCATCGGGAAATTGAACCTTCCATTTTGAGATCCTCTGTTTTGAGATTCCGTAAGGAGACAGGCCGGGAGTTACCTCTTCCCGGCCATCTCGCGTAGACGTGCTTGTGCCGTACTATCTTGCTACGTACAACACCCAAAGCACCTTCACTAGTGACTAATCCAAGCCCTCGCACCTTTATCTAGCGCTTGGTTAAGTCCTCAGCATCCAGCGTGCTTCTTGCTGCTTGAGTTCAGGAGTGGCGGCGTCGCCGAAGTCCTCCATCTCGAAAATCTGGCGTATCTCGACTTCTCCATCTCGAAAGGGAGCGCGCTTCAGCCATTGGATTGCTTCCTCTTTGGACTTCACCTTCCAGATCCAGAAGCCGCCGACCAGTTCCTTGGTCTCGGCGAAGGGCCCGTCAATTACGGTCCGCTTGTCTCCCGAAAACCTGACGCGCACTCCTTTGGAACTCGCCTGAAGTCCCTCGCCGGCAAGCATCACTCCGGCTTTCACGAGTTCTTCGTTAAACTTCCCCATCTCGGTAAGGATTTCTTTGGTTGGAAGAATACCCGCCTCCGAATCTTTATTAGCTTTCACTATCACCATGAATCGCATTGTTTTGTCTCCTTCAATTACGCGTTATTTATTAATTTCTACAGGTATATCGATTGCTCGGGGCCTAAATCGACACCTCTGTCGAAAAAATATTTACAATTTCAGGTATGGCAATCGATTCGGTCAAGGCTGTTGAAGAGGTATACCGCTCCGACTGGGGGCGCGTTGTTGCCGCCCTTATCGGATTGATCGGTGACTTCGACTTGGCTGAGGAAGCCGCCCAGGAAGCTTTTGCCCTGGCCGTGGAACAATGGCAAGTTTCTGGTATTCCAGAGTTCCCGCGAGCGTGGCTTATTCAAACGGCTCGACACAAAGCGATCGATCGCATTCGACGTCGATCGCGGTTTGAAGAAAAAGTGGTTGAGTTTGCCGACAGCGAATTGCTGCGGAGCGTCGTAGAGCCGAATTACGATACCGAAGAAATCCCCGACGAGCGGCTTCGACTTATCTTCACATGTTGTCATCCGGCCCTTGCATTGGAAGCTCAAGTCGCTCTGACCCTGCGCACTCTGTGCGGCCTCGAAACAGATGAGATCGCGCGCGCGTTCCTTGTGCCCATCCCGACTATGGCACAGAGGTTGGTGCGCGCGAAGAATAAGATTCGTGACGCGCGAATCCCCTACATCGTGCCAGACACAAAACACATGGCTGCACGGCTCGAGGCTGTGCTTACCGCGATCTATCTGGTTTTCAATGAAGGCTATTCCGCGACTCGCGGAGGCCCGCTACTGCGCACTGACCTGTGTGCTGAAGGCATTCGTCTAGCCCGGCTTGTCCGCTCGCTGATGGAACCGCGCGCTCCGGCGGAAGTCACGGGTCTTCTAGCGCTCATGCTTCTTCACGACGCGCGCCGTGAGTCTCGCTTGGATGGGGCCGGCGACCTGGTAATTCTCGAGCGTCAGGATCGTACTCTTTGGCATCACGATCAGATTGCCGAAGCCCTGCCCCTTGTGGAGCAGGCTCTTCAAGGTGGACCTGGTCCTTATGCGCTGCAAGCTGCAATAGCGGCCGAGCATTGCAAAGCTGCCAGCGCCGGCGAAACCGACTGGTCGCAAATATTGAAATTCTACGATCTTCTCGAAGGGTTGCAGCCCTCTCCTATCGTCGCGCTAAATCGGGCCGTCGCCGTCGCTATGGCGGAGGGTCCGGGCTCCGGGCTCGCAATCGTTGACGAACTCACCTTAGCTAACGATCTCGACAGTTATCATTTGCTTCATGCGACACGCGCCGACCTGTTGCGCCGGATGGGATCAACGGCGGAGGCTGCGAAAGGTTACAGGCGGGCGTTGGAACTGGTTACAAATGATACCGAGCGGCGGTATCTGGAGCGACGACTGCGCGAAGTGGAAGTTTTGGGCGATTGAAGAGAATGACCTGGCGGGAAGGAAAGCCAGCCCGCCAGGTTCTCTGCACTAGAAGTTCTCTCATACTAGTAGTTCTCTACACTAGAATCGGAAAACAATTCCCGCTGATGGTTGAGCCGTGTGAGTCGTTGTGTTGGTGTTGAGGCTCGACAACCCGAAGTCAGGAGTGCTGTAGACCAGGCCGCGATATTCCGCACGTAGTGCCACGTGCTTCATGATCGGAAAATCGGCGCCTCCGCCATATGCAAACACACCCGTCGTCTGGCGTTGTGCACCAGCGACCGTCCCGAAGCTCTTGCCTGTAGGATCAAACACGAGCGCTCCTCCTTCGGCGAGTACGTACGGGCTGATTCTCAATCTTGCGGGCGCCGGTACGCGGACGACGAAGCCGCCGGTGGCTTGGTGTATGTTCGCCTGGACTCTCGACAATCCGGCGGGCGCAAAATACTGTTGCGTGTTCCGGTCGTATCCGTAAGCACCTTCAGCCGCCAGCCAGCGGTTGATGTGATATCGGTAAGTGACAAGAAAACCTCCAGCCTTCGTGCTCCGGTCTGTCGTCCCCTGGCCTGTGCTGTCTTTTGTAAAGAATCCTGTTCCTTGCAAACTGACTTCGGAACGGGACTCCTGCGCCGCCGCGCTGACTGCTTCAACTCCGAGCAGAAGAGCGAGGCTTGCGATTATGATGGCCATTTTCTTCGGCATTTTCTTCATTGATTGACTCCCCTTTTACAAAATTTGGCGCGGCCCTCGAAATTGCAGCGCTCACACCGCCAACACCGCGCGTGGATTCCATATGCATGGCCGCTTCCAAAGTAGGGAATCGAGAAAGGCGCACCCCATGTGCTTGATCTGGCTGGGATCAGGGTCTCCGAACGAAAATAGGGCGCGGTGCGTTGTCGACCACTTCGACAATTTTTTCGACAGATGTCGAATTACCCGACACTTTCCCGAAGCGTTATCCATTAACGCTGCATCACATTAGCAATAAGTCCGCTGTCGGGTCGGAGCGGATTGAGAATGGTCGGTCAGACGCGACAACACAAATTAGTTTAGTAATGACGACAGTTAGGGAGGGCAGATGTTCATGGCCACTGCAGCGTCAATCTTTCCCCGAATAGATGAGGAGCGCTATTTAGCGTTACTCCGCGCAGCCAATGCAATTGCCACGAGCAGTGATTGCGATGCAGCAGCCGATACGCTCGTCAAGAGACTCCACGAAGTCACTCCTTTTGATTATTTGCACCTGATTGCATTCGATAAAGACACTGATCTGCCCGGCTGGAGCTTACTGGAAGCAATTGGTAAGAGAATAGAATCTGGCTCGGGCGAGGACTTTTCAATCGAGGACACACCAATAGAGTTTGTTCATGCCTCGGGCGATCTCATGGTCACGCTCGACTGGAGCCAGGAAACTCGATTCCAGAAATACGGAACTTTACTTTCTAACTTTGGAATTTCATCGACCTGCACCCTGCCGTTGACGAGGGGTTCCCGGCGCCTGGGTGTGCTGAGCGTGGGGAGATTTTATCCGAATGCTTATGATGAAGAGGAAGTTCGGTTTCTCGGGTTAGTCGCGGATCAGATTGCTTTGGCGATTGACGCTGCTGTGAACTTCTATATAACGCAGCGGGTACAGGACCAATTAAAGCTGATTCTCGATCTGAATAATCAAGTTGTGTCTAAACTTGAATTTAATGACTTGCTCCGCGCCGCATCCGGCAGTGTTCGTCGGGTTATGCAGTGCGATGCAGCGGCCATCATGTTGGCGAACGCCGATGGCGGACACTTGCGCGTCCACGCGCTCGACTATCCCGACAGCCGGGGAATATTTACCGAAGGGCACCTTGTTCCCATTGCGGGGACCTTTCCCGGTGAGTGTTTCAAGACCGGGAAACCGATGGTTGTGAACCGGCTCGATCCCGCGGAGATGCCGTCTGAGATGTACAAGAAGGCTGTCGGGGAGGGCCTGAACTCGTTTTGCGATGTGCCGTTAATGAGCAGGAGCGGGTTGCTTGGAGTTCTCGCCGTCGCGAGGCGCGAGGAGAATGCTTTCGATGACCGGGAGGTCGCCTTCCTGACTCAGGTTGCTAATCAGGTGGCCATCGGCGTGGAGAACGCGCTCGCCTACACCGAGATCGCCGATTTAAAAAACAGATTGGCGCAAGAAAAATTGTATCTGGAAGAAGAGATCCGCGGCGAAATGGACTTCGAAGGAATCGTGGGCCAGAGTTCGGCTCTTCGCCATGTTTTAAATCTCGTAGAGACGGTAGCACCGAGTGACTCGACGGTATTGCTATTAGGAGAAACTGGGACGGGAAAGGAATTGATTGCTCGCGCCATCCATGATCGCAGCCGGCGCAAAGATCGTACTTTTGTGAAACTCAATTGCGCGGCGATCCCAACTGGACTGCTCGAGAGTGAGCTCTTTGGGCATGAGCGCGGCGCGTTCACAGGTGCGATCTCGCAGAAGATCGGCCGGCTCGAGCTGTCCCATCAAGGCTCGTTATTTTTGGACGAGGTTGGTGATATTCCACTTGAGATTCAACCGAAGCTGCTGCGCGCTTTGCAGGAACGAGAATTTGAACGCCTGGGCAGCACTCATACAAAGAAAGTTGATGTCCGATTAGTGGCTGCAACCAATCGCGATCTCGAAAAGATGATTGAGAACCGCGAATTTCGAAGCGACTTGTACTACCGGCTGAATGTCTTTCCGATTCGCATTCCGCCTTTGCGGGAACGCCCCGACGATATTCCGCTGCTGGTTCGGTACTTCGCGCAAAAATATGGCCGTCGAATGGAGAAACAGATTGAATCCATTCCTGCATCAGCCATGAAAAAGCTTGCCGCTTGGCACTGGCCAGGGAATATTCGTGAGCTCGAAAACTTCATCGAGCGCTCCGTGATCTTGACTCATGGTCCCGCTCTCCAGGTGCCGATCGGCGAGCTTGGCGGCAATGGGAAGACCACTCCCATGCCGGGTACCCGTGAGGCTGACGAGACCAACGAAATTTTGCGTATTCTGAAAGATACCAGCGGCCGAGTTGCAGGACCGCAGGGCGCAGCGGCGCGTATGGGCATCAAGCGCACGACGCTGATCTCGCGGATGAAGAAGCTCGGGATAGATCCGCGCAGAAGTTCCTAATCGACCGACGATAATAATGCGAGGCGGAGCTCGACGGTTTGTATCAGGGCATCGCTTCAAGGCATGCCCTGATACCAGTCGTTCATTCTCAAACTTCGGCGCGGCGAAGTCTTAATCTTTAGCTTTGTACCCAGCTTTGTAGCCGCTCTCGACAAGTGTCGAAATCGCCGTCGACATTTCTCGACACCTGGCAGTGAAACTGTCTTTCTTTCCCATCTCATTCAGCGACTTACACGAATGTGCAGGCCAGATTAGTTTGGCCCTTGCATTGCTTTGTTCTAACGCGTCGGACGTTCAAAGCTAATGTTCAAGATCTCTGTTGTTGAAACCCACAATCAGCGGCGATTCGTTCTGGAAGGGAAGTTAGCTCCCCCGTGGACAAGCGACGTTGAAAGTGTCTTGAAGAATGCCGGGGAAGGTCTTGAGGGCCGCAAGCTTGTCATCGACCTGTGCAACGTAACGCTTATCAGTCAGGAGGGGAAGGATGTTCTTTCCAAGCTGATGAGCGACGGAGCGAAGTTCTCCTGCGCGGACGTGCTGACAAAACATGTGTTGAAGCAATTGGCCCAAAGATGTCGATGTGTGTGAATGAGTCGAGTTAATAATCACTCCCCGGTTGTCGATTTCCACGAAGTTCAAACGACTAACTTGTGAAGGATGAAAAAGATGCTTGGCGCAAAAAATATCCCAAATCAAGTTGTAACCCCTTATGCAACCCGCGCGGATTTCTGCCGGGTCTTCGAAAAGAACACGAATAGCCTTTACCTGCTCTGCTTCCTGTTGACCGCAGATCGCGAGGCAGCTGAGAAGTGTTTTGTCTCGGGTCTGGAGGATTCAGCAAAAGGCAGTCCAGTTTTCGCCGCTTGGGCGGAATCTTGGGCCCGTCGGACGATCATCGACAATGCCATTCGAATGATCCGGCCGCGGCCGGATAGTGGGGCACAAACCTCGACATCCGATAACGATAACAATGCGCGCCGAAGGATGACAGAACCAGCCATGATCGCGGCCGTTATTGATCTCTCCGCCTTCGATCGTTTTGTTTTCGTGATGAGCGTGCTCGAACGCTACTCCGCCCAGGAGTGCTCGCTTCTTCTCGATTGCAGCCGGACCAGCGTGGTTGCCGCCCGAATTCGCGCCTTGCAGCAGATTGGAAATTCAGCGGAAGTCCACCGCGCACTGGTCGGTGTCGGAGGAGATCTGGACGCTCGCGCCGACGAAAAACCGCTGCGAGACGATCGGCGAGCGAAGCTGCAAATGCTTTTTCCCTCCCTAGCCCCTTCGGCTTAGCTTTTCGGAAGGCGCATCCCGCTCTTGCTGCCGGCGTGCTGGCCGTGGTGACAACGGTGGCGTGCAGCAGAGGCGGCGCTCAGGCAGCAGCGCCAGCCATGCCCCCACCGCTAGTCACCGTAGTTCGCCAGCGATGCTCGAGAGACATCGCCAACTAGTCACCTTTCGTTGACTTGCCCGACGCCACCCGCCTAATATTGCGCCATTCCATGGTCGGCCAGACGATCTCGCACTATCGCATCATCGAGAAGCTGGGCGGGGGCGGAATGGGCGTCGTTTACAAGGCCGAGGACAACCGCCTCGACCGCTTCGTTGCTCTCAAGTTCTTGCCCGAGGATGTCGCCCGGGATCCTCAGGCGTTAGAACGGTTTCGGCGGGAGGCCAAAGCTGCATCGGCGCTGAACCATCCCAGTATCTGTACCATCTATGACATTGGCGAGGAAGACGGAACCGCCTTCATCGCCATGGAGTTTTTGGACGGCGAGACGCTGAAGCACCGCATTGGTGCGCGCCCTCTGGAAACCGATGTCCTCTTATCGCTAGCCATTGAGATTGCGGACGCATTGGATGCCGCTCACAGTGCTGGCATCGTCCATCGCGATATCAAGCCGGCGAATATCTTTGTCACCAAGCGGGGGCACGCGAAGATTCTCGACTTCGGATTGGCACAAGTGACGCCGGTCCGCAAGAACCTAGATGGTGAAACGGCACAAGCGACCGTGACAATGGAAGAACACCTGACCAGCCCCGGCACGGCGGTCGGCACAATAGCGTACATGTCGCCCGAGCAAGTTCGCGTCAAGGAACTGGACCCGCGAACCGACCTGTTCTCATTCGGAGCGGTTCTATACGAGATGGCGACAGGGACATTGCCATTTCGCGGCGAAAGCGCGGGAGTCATTTTCAAAGCCATTCTAGATGGGACGCCCGTTCCTCCGGCGCGGCTTAACCCAGATCTGCCGGCCGAACTGGAACGAATCATCAACAAGTGCCTGGAGAAAGATAGGAACCTTCGCTACCAGCACGCTTCCGACATCCGTACAGACCTGCAACGGTTGAAGCGTGACTCCGAAACGGCGACAGGAGTGCAGTCGCCGCCCAAGCCCGTCAAAGTCTGGTCACGGAGCCGCTTGGTGGTCTCGGCTTTCGTACTGATTGGATTCCTACTGGCACTGGTATTGTTTATGACAAACGTTGGCGGCTGGCGGGAGCGGCTGCTAGGCTCCCGAGCACCAACGATTCGCTCGATTGCCGTGTTGCCGTTAGAAAATCTCTCCCATGATCCTGAGCAGGAGTATTTCTCGGATGGTATGACCGACGAGCTGACTACCGACCTGTCCAAAATTGGCGCCTTGCGGGTCATATCCCGTACTTCGGCTATGCATTACAAAGGCTCAACCAAAACACTGCCGGAGATTGCGCGCGAACTGAATGTGGATGGTGTCGTCGAAGGCTCGGTCATGCGCTCGGGGAACCGGATACGAATTACCGCACAGTTGATCCACGCACAGACGGACGACCACCTATGGGCTGAGACTTATGAGCGCGACCTTGGCGACGTCCTGAGGTTGCAGAGCGAAGTGGCACAGACCATAGCGCAACAGGTTCGCCTACAGTTGACTCCCCAACAGAAGGCCCGGCTCGGTTCCGCTCCCAGAGTGGATCCCGCGGCTTATGACGAGTTCTTGCAAGGACGCTTTTCCTTTCACAGGGGGTCTACCGCACGGGAAGGGTACAAAAAGGCACAAGGGTTTTTCGAACAGGCCATCAAAACGGACCCCAGCTTTGCACTTGCTTATGTGGGCTTGGCAGATAGCTACCTGCTCTTGGGTTCGCAACGATGGCTGCCTCCACAGGAGGCCTATGCGCACGCCAAGGAGGCTCTCAGTAAAGCGCTGGAACTGGATGAAAGTCTCGGCGAGGCCCACAGCTCGCTTGGATGGCTGAGTTGGCGTTACGAGTGGAACTGGCCCAAAGCGGAGAGAGAATTCAAATACGCGCTTGAGCAAAACCCAAATTACGTGGACGGTCGGGAACAGCTTGCCTGGTACCTCGCCTGGAGTGGCCGACGCGTCGAAGCAATGGCGGACTTGGCAAGCATGGCCAAGGTTGATCTCCTATCAAGCGCCCGTACAGGCGCCGAGTCTGGGATCTACTATCACCTGCGCGATTACAAAACGTTGGTGGAAACAAGCCGGAGGTTCGTAACCCGCAATCCAGATAAGTGGGATGGCCATTACTTCCTTGCTGTCGGTTATGACGGTCTAGGGCAAGAAGTGGCTGCCGTCTCCGAGTATCAAAAGGCGGTGGAGTTGTCGCACGGCGACACCGACACGGTCGCTGGACTCGCACACGGTTACGCAGAAATGGGCAACCGCGCCGAGACGCAGAAGATACTCGCTGATTTATTGCGACAATCCAAGAAGGAGTATGTGTCGCCCTATATGATCGCAACGATTTACGCGGGCCTTGGCGACAAAGAAAAGGCTTTTGACTTTCTCGAGAAAGCCTACACTGAGAGATCACCGGACGTTCCTTACTTCCTCAAGGCTGATCTCCGGCTCGACCCGCTTCGCTCTGATCCTCGTTTCCAGAATCTTATGCATCGTCTCAACTTTCCGCAATAAGGGCAGTCTGCGAAGACTGCCGCGGCACGCCACTGGGACCACTTTTCCTCAGCCAATCCGCACCAAAACAGGTACGTCATTCTTGACATGGAACGGCTTATTATTCCTAGAACAATCAGTAGGAGGTAGGCGCATGGCAGCGAATCAAGTGGTGCTTTATTTCGACAAGCAGGAGGACGCGCTGCTTTTTACTCTGGCTGCCAGTTCGGTTATGTCAGCAGAAGGTCCGGTCCGAAGCAACCAGGCAGTACTCAAGGTTGCAGAAAAAATCTGCAAAGCCAGTCGAATCACGACTGATGGCACGTTGAACATCACCTGAGGGACAAATGATTCGTAAAGCCGTACTGCAAATCGGTGCTTGCGCGGTGCTCGCGTTCATCGTCTGGAACGCGTTTCTTGCGGTCAACCATTTGAAACAGGTCCAGAAAACTGCGGCGCTCAGCCTGGAAAGTTCCGTGATCCAGGCAAACATCTCGAATTTTCTAAAAGACTTGACCGACATGGAGACAGGTCAGCGCGGATACTTGCTGACAGCCGACCCGCAATACCTCGTGCCCTACAACGAAGGGAAGAGCAGGATCGAAACGGACTTAGCGCGTCTGCGCGCCGCACTGATTAATCGCCCGGACAAAGAACGATCACTGGCGTCGCAGCTCCAGTCGTTGGCCGAGTTAAAGCAAGCTGAGATGGAGCGGTCCATCAATCTGCGTCAACGAGGCTTTCGCCTCCGCGCCTTCAAACTCGTGGATACAAACGAGGGCATGAAATACATGGATGAAGTTCGCGGGATTCTGTCTTCGCTATCCGTGGCGGAGACCAGCAGACTAGAAAGTCAGGAGAAAGAGAACGCGACGATCCTGAAGAAGGCTTTGGCTAAAACGATTACTACCAATTTATGGCTGCTCCTGCTGACCGGCTGCTTGTTTGCGTTCGTCCGCTATTATGGGCGAAGCCTTGAACAAGAAGCGACGAAGAGCAGACAAGGACTGGCCGTTCGCGATTTACAGCTACAAAAACTGACCTTTGCCTTGTCCAATCAAGCCCGCTCCAACACATCGGCCATCGAATCGAACGCCAGCCTGCTGCTGCAGAATTACGGGGGATTCCTCCCACGGCAGGGCCACGAATACGCCGAGCAAATAAAAGAAGCGTCGATACAAATGGAGCGACTAAGGCAGGATCTGGTCGCTTGCAACGGCGCTAACGGTGAGGTAAAAGCAGCTTAGCAATTCTTCATCAATTTAATGTCATCCGGAGCGAAGCGAAGGACCTCATGCACCCGAGATTTTGTGTCAGCCCGAAACTCCTCAACAGCGTAAACGATTGGCTTTCGCGCAAGGGGCAAGTATGCTGGCGGGATGAAGTTCGCTGGCGATGAACTGGTCGCCCTGCTGGTGGCTATCAGTTTCGCGGCCGGGCTGAACGTGTACGCGACCGTCGCTACCCTGGGGCTACTGGCCCACTCCGGAGTGCTCTCCTTGCCCCCGGCCTTGCACCTTGTGGCTAGCTGGTATGTGATTGCGGCCAGTGGCGCACTCTTCGCCATTGAGTTCTTCGCCGATAAGATCCCCGCTTGCGATCTGGTCTGGAACGCGCTGCACACCTTTATCCGCATACCCGTAGCAGCGCTTCTCGCCTACCGCGCTACCGCTGCTCTATCACCCTGGGAGCAATTTGCAGCCGCGGCTGCGGGAGGCGCCATTGCTTTAGCGGCCCACGGAGGTAAGACTGCAGTGCGCGCCGCCGTTACTCCCTCTCCCGAACCGCTTTCCAACATCACGCTAAGCCTGGGAGAGGACGCGTTGGCGGTGTTCCTCACCTGGTTTGCCACCCGTCACCCGTATTGGGCTGCCGCCATTGTGGCGGTGCTACTGGCGATTACGGCCATGCTAGTGCGATGGGTGGTGCGGGCACTAAGGGCGCTGTTTGGGGGAGCGGAACGTGCGCTGGCAAAATGAGCCTTGGAGCGGATTATCATTATGCGCAACGGCGGCGCTAACGTGAAGTAAAGGCAGCTTAGCAATCTTCCTCAATCTATTGTCATCCTGAGCGAAGCGAAGGACCTCATCTTTGGCATGCTCGCGGGTGCGCGAAACAATCCAAGAAGCCTCTGCTAAAATGCAAGCCACTCATTATCATTAGAAGATTGTTTAATGGCCGCCCGGATGGCGAAACTGGCAGACGCACGGGACTTAAAATCCCGGGTCCCTAACAGGACGTGACGGTTCGATTCCGTCTCCGGGCACCAACAACTCCCACGTCTACAAAGCGTTGTCTTGCCCGCCCCATTGGGACCGACCACTCCGACTTTTTCGCCGGATTCAACTGAAACGAAGCATCCACGAAGAGCAACTGCTTGCCATACTGCTTATTGATGTTTGAGAAAGAGATCATTTTGAAGGAGCAACTCGCGGCACGCTGCCTCCTCCAGTGTAGTCAGGCCCGAAAATTGCCGGCCAATGCTGGCGCGTTGGATTATTTAAGGTTTGCCCGTAATGCACCCAGAATCGAGGCCAAGTGACGACATCACTTTCCACTAGCCGACTTGTCGTTACTAATCCGGCCAACTCCCTCGAAGCCCGTTTCTGGATAGCTTTCGGTTGGCCGACCATCCGACCACAATCCCATCAACCCATCTCCAACTTCGCTGTCGGCGGCGCTTCCTTTCAGCAACCGCATCGGCAGGCGTCCCAAATACCGGTTGACGACGAACGCGGCGCTAATGTCCAGCGTGCCTCACAGCGCACAGAATTGTGAGCAGCGGGGTGGAATTCTGCAGTGAGGATCAACGCAGGCGTTGGATTCATGATCTCCTCGACGCCGACAAATCTGGAGCCAAGAAAATACTGAACTGAATTGGTTCAGAAAAGCAATCTCAGTCCCGGCCAACCTTAACCCGAAAAACGGGAATTTTTGTCTACCGGCACAATGTCCTCGGGTGGACCATAACCGCGATCGTGCGCCTGATTCGAGACCGCATATAGCTTCAGGTCGCTCCAACTCCATCGACTGGAAATGGGTGGTCTCCCGCAGGCACAGTACAGCGTCCATTCATCTGCGAATCCTGCAGCCAGCGGCAGCAAGTATGACCCGTTACGGTACGGGCTGAAGGCAGGCAAATATCGAGTCAAGCATTTTGGACACTCAACGCAATGGCGAACGCGGGAAGCCATGGTATGTGTCGGTGAGCTCCTCGAGAGCTCTTCCCACCAGCTCTTGCCGTAAACAATCTGGGTCACGTGGACATTGGCGAGACCATATTGACCCGCGCATGATCCGGCCATCTGCCTTCGCGCAGCATATGGCCGGAATGCACGGTGCGGATGCTCCGAAAATAGCTTTATCGCTCGAGTCGGCAGTGTGCGGAGCTCTGCAAAGGTTGTTTGCCAACACCCGCGGGCAAAGTGATTTTTGGAAGCGTACGTGCGACATCGGCAACCGACTTGCCGAAGCTTGCGTGTACGGGGGTTGCAAGATAGGCGTGGATGTTACCCGTATGGGGCCCGGTGAGCACCGTTGCCATACCTGAGATTTGTCCGCGATCATTGATATTGCTAGCCGAGATTACGAGGAGGTTGGAATCCGCGGGAATTAACGTGTTAAGGTCGGTCATCACACCGTCCTGCCAAATGAAGCCGTGGGACCAGTTGAAGCTGGAGTCATAGTCGTTTCCCACCACTTGGCCCCGGTTGTTGATGCCGGTGGCGAAGGAGTCAAGATCTCCCGGCAGAGGCTCGTGGGTTGTCAGTGTGCCGTCCGGCTGCCAAAGAGCGGCTACGTAGTGTGTGTCATCAGCGCTGCGGACTTTCCCAGCGATTTGGCCCCGGTTGTTAATGACGAAGGCGATATTGGAACGTGTACCTCCGAGGTCCTGAAGCACGAAGGCAGTGTTGTTTTTCCACATTACGGCGTGCGTCGCTGCGACGCAGCTTCCCGAGTAGCCTACCGTATGGCCTTGATCGTTGATGCCGAATGCGACCCCATCTAGATCGCCGCCTACTGTGGGAAGCGCCAGGGCTTTGCCTTTTTTCCACAGTATCGCCGATGTAATCTTGTAAGGCGGGCATCCGGAGTCAGTGACAGTGGTTTCCGCATAGCCTGCGACTTCTCCGCGGTTATTAACGGCGCTGGCTTGCCCGTTATTTCCGCCCACTGTAGGGAGAGCGCTCATTCGGCCGTTTCGCCAAAGAAACGGAACGCACGTAAGTTGTGTGCCGAAGCCGCAAACGTCTTCGCCGTCCGGATCTGGAACAGCCGTTTCAGACATACCGACGGCTTCCCCACGCTCGTTGATCCCGCCCCAGTTGATCCAACTGTTGCTGTCGGGTTTTCCAAGCGTGCCCAAGTCGATATTGAGTCCGTCGATGTTTATCACCGCCCGGCCCCTTGCAACTGTCGTAAACAGATTATTCTCGGGAGGGTTCACGAACCCATCCATGTTCTCCGCCCAACCGTGATTATTGAGGCCCATGGCCATGCTAAAGTTGTCGTTGCTGCGGTTAGTGCCCAAATCGGTAATTTTGTAGCTCACTTGAGCGACCGCATCGCTGAAGCAAGCCAGAACCATCGTCATAACCCACAGCATCCAGAAATTCCGTAACTGTCTAAGCGTCCTCATTTGTCCTCTTTCCTCCGGTAAAGTGGTGGTGCCGGGCGTACCAATTAATACCGACTGGCGATTTACGTCAGCTACACTCGGCGCTCGGACAGTTAGCGTGCAATTGAGAGCAGAATTGGCTCACGACTTCACAGATTCCTGCTGAGCGACAACTGAGGGAGCATGTGGTGTTCCACGTTGACAAGGATTACGTGACACAACAGGCCCAAGATTTCAGAGTTCGAAAACGAGTGACGGACTAACAAAACCCTGGGACGATCCCAAAACGGCCAGAGCGACTGTTTCTCCAACTTTTCATACACGCACCGGCGAGAGGTTACTAAATTCGAGACCGCCGAGCAGCCAAGAGTCACGCAGATCAATTGCGATTGATTTTCAGATGATTTAACATACATACTGGTTGGTATGGTGGTAGCACACAAGAGTCCGAAACGTCGAGCAACCAGGCTGCGCGATTCTGAGCGCACGCGGGAGCGCTTGCTGCAGGCGGCATCCCGCGAGATCTATAGATCGGGTTTCCAGAGTGCCAGCCTGGATACCATTCTGGCCGTAGCTAGGGTCACCAAGGGCGCACTGTACTACCACTTCGACAGCAAGGAAGCCTTGGGACACGCCGTCGTCGATGAGGTCATCGCCCCCGACGTCCACGGCAAATGGGTGCGGCCCTTCCAGAGCGGCAAGGACCCTATCGACGCTTTGATCGGCGCTGTTCGGCGTATACCGGTTCGGCCCGCGGATGTGCGGGGCGGCTGCCAACTGAACAATCTGGCGCAGGAAATGTCTCCTCTTGATGCGGGATTCCGGAAGCGGCTGGCGGCAATCTTTGATGCCTGGCGGGAGGCCGTTGCCTCCGCTCTGCGAGAGGGCCAGACTCACGGAAGCGTTCGCCGCGACGTGGAACCCGCTGCCGCCGCCGGCTTACTGATCGCGATGGTCGAAGGCTATGCGTCGCTGGCAAAGAATGCTCAGGATCCGAAAGTGATCAAAGCGGGGATCAGAACCATCGTGGGCTGGCTGCGATCCCTGCGCACTCGGGGCAACCGCAAGCGAGGTTGATCGCATCGGTGTGTCTAGCAGCAGGTTGGCACTGTTACATACCAACCGGTTCGTATGCTCGGACAGTCAGCATCGCAATCGGGCGAAGCCTTTCACAACTAGATCATGAACTGGATCATGAAAAGGAGAACGAACAATGACAAGGACAAGGATCGCAGTGTCGCGCAGGAATCTGCTCGCTACGGGAGCCTGCGCGCTGGTTGGTGCCGTGAGCCTGCCGGGACTGGCAAGTGCCAACGCTTTGGGAGGGCAAAACTTAACGAACGAGGAGGTAGTCCGGAAGTGGTACGCAGCCTGGGAGCAGAAAGACTGGGGCCCGGTAAATAGCCTGCTCGCCGACAACTTCACCTTTTCAAGCGCGGCCGGCGACGACCACATCAGCAAGAGCACTTTCAAAGAGCGATGCTGGAAAACACAGATTGATTTCATTGGACATTTTGACCTGGAGCGAATCACCACTGGCGCGGACGATGCTTTTGTGAAGTATCTTTGCCACACCAAGGACGGTAAATCGTTTCGGAACGTGGAGTATCTCCGAATCAAGAACGGACAGCTGCAATCCATTGAGTGTTATTTCGGCGCGCAATCCAGCTTTCCGTCAGCAGTGAGCACTGGGCAGAAGTAACCTATGGGCCTGGAAGGTAAGGTGTGGGGTGCCGGTACCGAGAAGCTGAAACGAGAGAGCAAGAGGATTCATCATGAGCGCCCGCGAAATTCAGGAGCAGAAGACCATTGCCCGTGAGATGTTTGTTCAACAAGCTGCTCACGCTAATGCGGACGTTTTGGCTAGCCCACTGCGGGGAGCTGCGATAGGCTCCACCAAGAGCAGACGGGATTACACTGTTGAATCGACAGCGGATGAGTTCTGCGAAGCTGCAGATACTTCATTGCGTCCAGTAATCCGAGGTGATGCTGCAAACCTCATGCGAGTCTTGCGGCAGTTGGAGGCTATAGCAAAACGTATCGCGAAACGACAGGCGCCACGAATCGCGTTTAAGGCAAAGGGTAGCATCCTACTCTTGGATTTGGCCGACATCTTGGCCGTGCAAGCCGAAGGTAATTACGTTTCGTTGCGACCCCGAACTAATTCCTATTTGGTGCACGAGTCCCTCTCGTCCATGACGGAGAAGCTCAAACCCTATGGTTTTATTCGTATCCACCGCTCGGTCGTCGTGAATATTTCGGCGGTGGAGGAGATACAACCTTTACCGACGGGGGAGTACAGGCTGCGTGTAACAGGTGGGAAGGAATACTTGGTAACGCGTACATACAAGCACAACCTCAGAGATCTGGCCCAACTCTGGATCGGCTCAGAGCGGCTTTGCGACTAACAGGCAGCAAGAGGTTTCACCTCGTTATTCCGTCGTAGCATTCCCGATCGTTTCTCACGAAAAGTCAGGCCGTAAACAGAGCGGGAATGAAAGCGCAAGCAGAAAATCTTGCTGGGCGGATGCTGGGCGGTTGTTCCAAAGCCTGCGCTGAGTAGTCGGAACGCTCGAAACCACTCGACCGCTTGTTGCAACACGAGGCGACCTGTTCTGAGCAAACCTCGTACGGTGCTAAGACTCGTTCCCCATGCATCGCCTCAACGCTATTGGCCGATGTTTTTCGAAACTAGCTGCGGAAACCTCAAGCTACTTCTAGATAACGGGCATGCTGTAAGTTGCACCAGATCGGTACCGACAAACGCGCTTGTGGTGATTGGCCGGCTTGCCCGTGATCCAGGAATTTCTGGAATCGATTCACACAAGCCGGCTTATCAGTACTGATCTCCCAAGCATGCCTTCGCCGACACTGGTTCGAGATGATGGCTAGGATAGCTAGGGGCTGCAACATGTGAAAAAATCAGCTAGGGCCGCAGATGAACTCCCATAAGCGCGGATGACCTACGGTGTTTTTTATCGGCGTTCATCCGCGTTCATTGGGGCACCCACTGGATTCGCGCTGGAAAGACGACGAGATGCGAAAAGGGTTTACTAGAAAACCACAAAGGGACGAGCCCGCGACGCCAGTCAAGAACTACATAACGCGGAGCGGGCTGCAGCGCCTCAAAGATGAGCACCGGTTTTTGCTCACCAGGGAACGCCCGGCCGTGGTGGAGGTGGTGGCGTGGGCTGCCAGCAACGGCGATCGCAGCGAAAACGCCGACTATCAGTACGGCAAGCGGCGTCTGCGGCAGATCGATGGGCGGATTCGTTTTCTCACGAAGCGAATCGAAGCCGCGGAGGTGGTGGACCCGGAAGCTCCGAGAGCGGGGCAGGCGGCGACGAGGGCATTCTTCGGAGCGACCGTGCGCTATGCCAATGCCGCGGGAGTATCGCGAGTGGTGAGCATCGTGGGCACCGACGAGGTCGATCTCAATCGCAACCACATCAGTTGGGTGTCACCTCTGGGGCGCGCCTTGATGAAGTCGACAGCGGGTGACAGCGTAGTCCTTCAATTGCCGGGCGGTACAGAATACCTGACCGTGTTGGAAGTGTGTTACGAGCGCATTTCTGTGGAACCGTTCCGTGAACCACCTGGATCCGAGGCCTCGGCAAAGGGACTCACTCGCCGACGCTAATCTACCTGACGACGCTAATCCACCTGACTTCAAATCCCGGGTCCCTAACAGGACGTGACGGTTCGATTCCGTCTCCGGGCGCCAACTAAATCTCGCCGCTCCAATTGCATAGAACATGCTGCATCTAAAACATGATCGCGTCAGTGCACCGCTCCGTGCATTTTCTCGCTGCACCCTAAATCTCCGACTTCGCCGCCCTATTCATCAACTCTTCGATTGCCTGATTCGGGGACTTGCCATTTTCGAGGATGGCGTACATCTGTTCGGTGATTGGCATCTCGACGTGTTTTTTTCGGGCGAGGCCAACCGCGGCTCTTGTTGTTAGCACGCCCTCGGCGACTGCTCCATGCATAGCGCCAATGATGTCGGTAAGTTTGCGCCCTCTGCCCAGTTCAACCCCGACACTGCGGTTGCGCGAGAGGTCGCCGGTGCAGGTCAGCACCAGATCGCCCAACCCGGCGAGGCCAGCCATGGTGTCCAGCCGTCCACCGCAGGCTACGACCAGCCGCGCCACTTCTGCCAGGCCCCGAGTGATCAGGGCGGCAACAGAATTGTGGCCCAGGCCGAGGCCATCGCAGACTCCCGCGGCGATGGCGATGATATTTTTCAGCGCTCCGCCTAGTTCGACGCCGATGACATCGTCGTTGGTATAAACGCGAAAGCGAGAATCATTGAAGGTCTGCTGGACCGCAGTGGCTACGCTCGAGTCGATGGACGCCACAGTCACGGCGGTTGGATCGCCCCGTGCAACTTCTTTTGCAAACGATGGGCCGCTTAGCGCTGCCAAACGCGGGGTGAATTTATTGCTTCGCAAGACATCGGCAATCACTTCCGTCATGCGCAGGAGGGTTCCATCTTCAATACCCTTGGTGCAGCTGACAAACAGCATTTGCGGGTGAAGTGATGGGGCCATGCGTTCGAATAGCGTTCGGCAATGCTGCGAAGGCATCACGCTGACGACGATCTCTGCGCCGTCCAGCGCGGTCTTCAGATCGCCGGTCGCAGCAATCGATGGGGGAAGGATAAAGCCGGGGAGGAAACGCTCGTTAATTCGGTTTCTTCCAATGCTTTCGATAACCTCATTCTCGTTCGCCCAAAGTTGAATCTGGTGGGTTGTTCCGCGGCCCAAGACGATCGCCAGCGCGGCGCCCCATGCGCCCGCTCCAATGACGGCAATGCGGCTCATCGGCGGAACGCTCCTAGGTTCCCCGATTGGCTATCTGTGTCCGCTTTTGTTTCCAACTTATCTCCAGACTTATTGCCCAGTTTCGATTCCTTGCCGGCAGCGATGCGGCTGATATTTTGGCGATGTTTCCAGATTACCAATGCCGAAACCAAGGCAATGAGGATGAGTTGCCGCGAGTCGGTATACTCACTGAAAGCCCAGGCCAGTAGCGGAAAAGCGGTTGCAACCGCGATTGACGCCAGAGAAACATAGCGGAACGCAAAGGCCAAAATCAAAAATAGCCCGACCATGCACAAGATGGATTTCGGGGTGAGAAACAGAAAGGCTCCAAGGCTTGTGGCAACGCCTTTTCCGCCGCGAAACTTCAGCCACACCGGAAATAGATGTCCAACCACGGCGAAAAACGCAGCCGTCGTCATAATGAGCTGCGGATGCGCTCCGTTGAACAGGACTTTGGCGACTAGAATCGCGGCCGAACCCTTGGCGGCGTCGAGTAGTAGAGTCGCAGCTCCTAGCGCGGGAGATTTGCGGGCGACATTGGTCGCGCCAATATTGCCGCTTCCGCTAACGCGGACATCTTCTCCCTTGAAAATCTTTATCAGCAGATAGCCAAAGGGTATCGATCCCAGGAGATAACTGACGACCGCGACGATGATGTACTGGATCATATTTATTGGCCGCGTCGTTATTGCGCGTCTTTACTGGACGCTTTTACGCTTGTTGGGACTCTTCTTCAACTGCATCGCAGCGGAAAGCTTTGTAATTTCGTGTACTTCGATCCTCCTGGCGAAAGCTGACTCTGATAGAGGATAAACTCGCCGACCATCATTGTGCCGAAATCAAAATCGGATATTCCGTGGAGACGCTTTTGAAGCTCAACAAACGCTCTGTTCGGGGCGTCTCCCGATCGCCACTTGGGTGATCCCGAACTTTTGCGGGCCCCGCGTGCCAGGGTTAGATGAGGGCTGTAAGCGTGATCTTCGACCGGAATGCCAAGTTCGGCGACGGCCTTATCAATACTCTCCGCAAGGCCGGCGAGTTGCGGCCCGGCGTTAATGCCAATCCAGAATACTCTCGGGGCTTTCGCCGTCGGGAAAAATCCACATCCGCTAATGCCAATTTCGAAGCCGGATGCTTCAAATCGTCGCAACCTCTCGGCCACTGCGTCCACTTGCTCCAGGGATTGTTCTCCGATGAATTTCAAGGTGATGTGTAGTGACTCCGGACGAACCCACCGAGCTTCGGGCGCAAAGCCTTGGACGCCCTCAATGAAGCGCGTGATCCGCGCCCGTACTTCGGGGTCGAGATCGATGCCGATGAATATTCGCATCGCTTCCAGTGCGGGTGGTGGAGATGATGTCTACAGCAGGGCGCGACGAACCATCTCCAGCGCCTGTTCGCTCGCGAACTGGCGGATTCTCTGGCGATCGCCGAGGAAATTGCGCTCCACCACTTGTGTCCCTTCTTCTCCCGCAAGCGCTATATAAACGAGGCCGACTGGCTTCTGTTCGGTTCCCCCGCTTGGCCCGGCAACGCCGGTGATTCCCACTCCATAACTTGAGAGGCAACGCTTGCGAATGCCTTCCGCCATTGCCGCGGCAACTTCACGGCTGACAGCACCGTGCTGATTGAGCAGCGACTTCGGAACGTTGGCGAATTGCGTTTTCAGTTCATTGGAATAGACCACCGCGCCGCCAAGAAAATAGCGCGAACTTCCGCCAATGGAGGTGATGCGCTCTGCCAGCAGGCCACCGGTGCATGACTCAGCAACGGCCAGAGTCATGTTGCGCATCTGTAGAAGATAGCTGACAATCTGCTCGATGCTTTCGCCTTTACGAGAGAAAATTGCGTCGCCAAGCTCGTCTTCCATCTTTTCAGCAAGCTCCTCGACGCGCGCTTCAGCATCGGCCGCTGAATCCTTCCGGCAGCGCATGTGGAGTTGAATTTCCCCGGCGCCGGCGAGAATGGTGGTCTCCACATCAGAGTAAGTTTTGTAAATCGGAGCGACCCGCGCGTCGACCTGGGACTCCGGCATCATCGCCAATTTCAGAGTGCGAGTTGCAATATGCTGCTCCGGAACCCGGGCACGCAATCGCGGGATGCATTCGGCTTCGAACAGCGCCTTCAGTTCGTGTGGAGGCCCGGGGAGCAGCACGAGGATTCGCTCATGCGCGTCATACTTACCTGCGATCCACTGCCCGGGTGCGGTGCCCACGGGATTTGGCAGCATCGCCGCGCCGGTCAGAATGTCGGCCTGTTTGGCGTTGTTGGGCGTCATCTTGATGCCGCGCTTGGCGAACCGTTCTTCTAACTTTGCAATGATCGTGGGATCGCGTTGTAGTTTCAAACCGAGCGCTTCGGCCACCGATTCGCGCGTCAAGTCATCTTCGGTCGGACCGAGGCCGCCCGTGAAAAGAATGATGTCTGAGCGGCGCATGGCAAGTTTAGCGGCGGAAGTTAGTCCTTCGGGATCGTCGCCGACAATGCACTTGAAGCGGACTTCAATTCCCAGTTCGTTCAACTTTTCGGTGAGGTAGAGGGAGTTGGTGTCCTGGCGATGCGGAGTCAGCAACTCGGACCCAACCGCAATTATTTCGGCGTCCACGGTAAAAGTGTAAATGAAGAAGCGACACTTGAATGAAGTGACATCCTGAAATGAAGTGTCGTCCCGAAATGAAGTGTCGTCCCGAGCGAAGCCAGGGACCCCTACTCTCCACCACAAATGTTTGCCGGGCGTAGGGGTCCCTCGCTTCGCTCGGGATGACAATCGAAGGGTGCCGGTTGCTGCTGCGTCATGCAGTGCAGCGCGCCGAATCCCCAAATCAAATCACCGGAGTAAATTGGTATGATCTGCCGCGAAGGGAATAACTTCGCAAGCGTGTCTAGCGCAATACGATCGTTGGGGTCATTAAAAACTGGCACCAGCACTGCTCCGTTAGCGATGTAAAAATTGGCGTAGCTGGCGGGAAGTTGGCGTCCCTCGAACACGACCGGACGCGGCATGGGAAGTTCGATGATTTCAAGTTTCTGGCCCGCGGCCGTACGAGCATTTTTCAAGCGGCCGAGGTTGGCGCGCAGCGGAACATAATTTTCGCTGCGCTCGTTTTGCTCGATCATCGTGATCACCGTATTAGGAGCAACAAAGCGAGTGATGTCGTCGACGTGGCCGTGCGTATCATCTCCGGCAATTCCGCAATCCAGCCAAATTACCGACTGAACTCCAAAATAATCGGCGAACATCCGCTCATACGACGCCCGATCCATGGTCGGATTACGCTGTTGCGTGGTGGAGAGTAAACATTCCTCGGTCGTAAGCAGAGTGCCGCACCCGTTGACATCAATCGATCCCCCTTCCAGTACAACTCGGTGCTGGTTGCTGAACGGCTGAACAACGCTGGCACCCGTCGCCGCCGCAATTCGCGCGCCCACCTTCTCGTCGAATGAGTAATTGGGATACTTGGCCCAGGCGTTGAACCGAAAGTGCAGAGCAATCAGTTTGGAATCGGCGTGCTTCGCGGGCGGCGTCAGGAATACGCAGCCCGAATCACGCGTCCACACGCGATCGGTGCGCCAGTTATGAAAACGCACATTGTCGGAAAATGCATCAGCCTTCTCCAGAGCGGATAGCGCTTTCTTTTCCGAACTGGCATCATCAACAATCAGATCAACACGCTCATGCCGAGCGAGATTGCGAATGATCTCGGCGTAGACCCACGGGATCGCTTCAAACTTGCCCGGCCAATCATCGCGTAAGTGAGGCCATGCCACCCACGTAGATTCGTGTGGCTCCCACTCTGCAGGCATGCGGTATCCGAGTGCCGCGGGAAGAGGCTGGGAGCTCGCGCTGATCATTATTCTGTCGGATTTCGTTCTGCCGGACCTCGTTCTGCCGGACCTCGTTGGTTTGGGCGATCGTGGAGCGGTCATTTCGTCCGGCTATTTTCCGTCAAGCATGCGGCTGGTGATGGGAGCGTAACTGTCAATTCGGCGGTCGCGCAGGAAGGGCCAGTTGCGGCGAGTGTCCTCTAGATGGTGCAGGTCGACTTCGCCGAGTAATATCTCCTCTTTGTCGTGCGAAGCTTCGGCGAGCACTCGACCAAACGGGTCACAGAAAAACGATCCACCCCAGAATTCGAGGCCCTTACCTGGCGCGGAATTGCCGCGAATGTTGCCGGTTTCGAAGCCGACGCGATTCACTACTCCAACATAAACACCATTCGCGATCGCGTGCGCCCGCTGGATCGTCCGCCAGGCATCATGTTGCGCCACACCAAATTCCGCCTTCTCCGAAGGGTGCCATCCGATAGCCGTTGGATAAAACAAAATGCTGGCTCCTTGCAGCGCGGTAAGCCGTGCGCCCTCCGGATACCACTGATCCCAGCAGACGAGCGTTCCGAGCTTTCCGGCGGAGGTATCAAATGCCTTGAAGCCCAGATCACCGGGGGTGAAATAAAATTTCTCGTAGTAAAGAGGATCGTCGGGAATGTGCATCTTGCGGTAGATTCCGCCAAGAGAGCCATCAGACTCGAAGATTGCAGCCGTGTTGTGATATACGCCGGGCGCACGCTTCTCGAAGAGAGACGCGATCAATACAACTTTATTATTAAGGGCTGCAGCCGCCAGCTTCTCTGTGGTAGCACCGGGAATCGGTTCCGCGAGATCAAAGAGAGCGGCGTCTTCGCGCTGGCAAAAATACTGCGTCTGGAAGAGCTCAGGCAGACACACTACGTGGGCGCCTTGGCGTGCGGCATCTGCCACGCGGCTGATCGCTTTTGAAAGATTGTCCGCAGGCTCGGGGCCGCACGACATTTGAATCAGAGCGACAGTGAACTTGTCTGGCAATTATTCTCCCAAAACTTCGATGTACGACAATTCCTGAGTTGTCAGGATATCAAAGCGGCCGCCGCGCCCGTGAATGTTACAACAATGTAAAAAGCGAGTCGCCGCGTTCTTTCGCTTCTAGTAGATTTGTTCTCTAGTAAATTGTTTTGTCGGTCAATTCGGCTTTCATTTCGGAGGTTCTTCCTTGAAACAAAAGAGTGTTACGAAGCCTGGGCATCGAGAACATGGCAAGCAGGAGGAAGGAGCGGGCATCGACCGCAAGCTGCACGATCCCGTAGCCGATCGCCTCATTCCGCTGGAGCCGCTCGATCTTGGCAAAATTGGATCGATTGACGACCTCGTTCGGGCGATGTCAAAGACGGCTTTCACTGGCCGCCAACTCGGTGAAGCTGCCGACGTGCTGGAGGCCATGGCCCGCGACCAGGAGTGTTTCGTTGTTATGACGCTCGCAGGCGCAATGACCGTCGCCAAGCAGGGTCTTGTGATTTCCGAGTTGATCGATCGGGGCATCGTAAACGCCATCGTTTCTACTGGCGCGCTTATGGCGCATGGGCTGGTCGAAGCGACCGGACGGGCTCATTTCCGGCACAACCCGGAGCTCAGCGACGAGGAACTTTACGAGGCTGGATATAACCGCGTTTATGACACGCTCGAACCGGAACAGAATCTCGATGACGTGGAACGGGTGATGCACGCGGTATTCAGCAAATGGGACCCCGACGAGGTGATGTGCTCGTATAAGTTAAACCGCGCCATCGGGGAGCATCTCTCCATACGTGCCAAAGGGGAACGGGGAATTCTTAAATCCGCCTACGAAAAAAATGTTCCTGTATTTGTGCCTGCCTTTTCGGATTCCGAACTCGGCCTGGATTACGCGCTGACAAATCGCGAGCGCGATAAGCAGGGGAAGCCGCGATTTCGCTTCGATCCGTTCGAAGACCTTGAGTACTTCGCTGCCACACTGCTCAGTCAAAAGCGGATTGGGATATTCACCATCGGCGGCGGAGTGCCGCGCAACTGGTCGCAGCAGTTTGGTCCCTTTATAGAATTGCGCCACCGCCGGGGAGGGGAAGACCTGCCGTTGAAGCGGTATCACTATGGACTCCGCATTTGCCCGGAGCCGGTGTACTGGGGCGGACTTTCGGGCAGTCCGTACAGCGAGGCGGTTTCATGGGGAAAATTCGTTCCGCCGGCGGAAGGTGGCAAGTTCGGGGAAGTATTTGTCGATGCTACGGTAGGACTTCCGATGATTGTAGCGGCGGTATTGGAGCGGTTAAAGGAAAAGCCAGCTCCGAACAAGAGAATTACTCAATTGGAAAAGTAGAAAACTGTACCCTCCGGGTCGCAAGGGGAGCCGGCATCTCGTAGCTTGCGAATACGGTTATTCTACGTGGTTTGTGAGGGAGAGGTTAAAATAGATGATTCTGCCAAAGGCCAGATTACGCTGTAGGCGCGGTTGAATTATTGATCTGTGGAACCTGTAAGTAATCTCGAAGAAAGACGAGCCGGGACGTCGGTGGACTCTAACCACACCGCCGCCCCGCGTTCGCACGCGTCCGGCGCTTCGGACATCGATGCGCCGATGCAGGAGAACCACGTTTCAACCGATCTTTCTGACTCCGTTATTGTGCCGCCGCGTTCGCTGCCGTCAGCTCCGGTTTACTGGCGTGTTGAGGGCAGCCTGCTGGAGTTGACGACGGTACGTCCCATCGCTTTTTTTACCTGGAACAGCCAAACCTTTATAGCGCGGGCGGTGCGCCGCAGCCTGGTTCTCGTGATGGCGTTGCTGCGGCCATTTTTGTATGCGGCGAACCGGGTGGCTGCCACTCGGATTGTGCACGCGGTGCTCCGCGGAATCACGCGCGACCGGCTCGACCTCCTGGGCGAAGAGGAATTCGAGTACAAGCTTAAGCCGTTGCTGAAACATGACGGAGTTCGGAACCTGAAGGCGCTCCAAGCGACCGGCGCGGACGTGGTGTTGGTAAGTCAGGGATTAGAACACGTAATGCGGCCGCTGGCACGGTATCTGGGAGTGAGATGGATTATTGCCAACCGGCTTGATTTTCGCGACGGCGTGGCGACGGGGCGATTATTGAGCCCGGTGATCAGGCCGCGAGGAATATTTGCGCGTATTAAGGAAGCAGGGCCGGATGGCCAACGAAGTCCGGCGCGATGGGTGCGGGCGCTCGGATTGCGTGGTCCGAAAGCGCTGGAATCCGCAATTGTGGCAGCGGTGCGGGTCCAGGAACCGTGTGTTCGTCCAATCGTTTATTTCGATGAGACCCGGCACGAACAGCCGTTCTCCGTGCGGAAGGCTCTAGCCGGAAAACGCGTGTTGCTGATTGGCGTAACCGGATTTATCGGCAAAGTGTGGCTGGCAAATACGCTGACGGACCTGCCCGAGATCGGAAAACTCTATCTGCTGATCCGTAGGCAGAAGTCGAGTCTGGCACAGAGGCGCTTCGAGAAAATGTTTGAAGGGTCTCCGGTTTTTGATCCCTTGTTTGAGAAATATGGGGATCGACTAGGCGCTTTGCTGGCGGAGAAGATTGAAGTAATCGAGGGCGATGTATCGCAGCCAAATATTGGGATGGATCCCGAGGTTGTCACCCGACTGCGCGGTGAGCTGGATTTGATCATCAATAGCTCGGGGCTCACAGATTTTAATCCTGATCTGCGAGATGCCCTGGCAGTGAACGTGGATTCAACGCATCATCTGATTGATTTCATCCGCGGGTCGAAGCAGGCGGCCTTGCTTCATCTTTCTACCTGCTATGTTGCTGGCCAGCGCGACGGACGAGTAAGCGAACGGCTTCGTCCTGATTACACGCCCGCCGGCTTACAGGATTTTGATGCCGAGAAGGAATGGCATCGCCTCCACGATCTCGTCAAGTCAGCCGAAGCGCGAGTCGAAGGACCCGAAGTCACTGAGGAGCTAAGAAAGCAGGCCTTGGACAAAGAGCATGCGGCTAAGGGGTTAAGCGGTCAGGCGCTGGAAAATCAGATCCGCAAAAACCGCGTGCGGTGGCTAAAGAATTATCTGACTGAAGAGGCCACCCGCCGCGCGAACGAATTGGGATGGCCCAATACTTACACTTTTACAAAGAGTCTGGCAGAGTCTCTGATCGCAAAACAAGGCGAGGGTCTTCCGATTGCGATTGTGCGTCCCGCAATTGTTGAGACCTCGGTGGAGAAGCCGTTTCGCGGATGGAACGAGGGCATTAATACATCCGCGTCGCTGTCGTATTTGTTGGGTACTGCGTTTCGGCAACTTCCATCCAACGAACGTAAACGGCTCGATATTATTCCGATAGATGCGGTATGCGCGGGGATGACTCTGATTGGTGCCGCGCTGGTGGAACGGCGGCACGATCCCGTGTATCAACTAGCAACGTCAGTAACTAATCCTTGCGACATGGGGCGATCGATTGAGTTAACCTCGCTTGGGCACCGGCGTTATTATCGGGCGCAAGAAGGCTTGGAATATTGGGTACGGTTGCGGATGGATGCTATCCCGGTTTCCAAACAGCGCTATAAGCGTATGTCGGCCCCAGCGCAAAAGATGTTTGTCCGGTCGGTTCAATGGATGATGTCACCGCTGCCCTCCGCCATGAAGAAGCCGCTGGCTAAAACCGAGCGCAATCTGGAGCGCGTGGAGAAGTTAGTGGGATTGTTTGAACCGTTCATTTTGCACAACGAGCACGACTTTGTGGCCGACAACGTGGAGAAGTTATCGCAGGCCTTGACGCCTGAAGAGAAAGAAATCTTCGGCTACGATACGGCTGGCTTGGACTGGTGGGACTACTGGATCAACATTCACATTCCGGCGCTGCGCCGCTGGACATATCCTCTGATTGAAGGGCGTCCATTGGAAGCGCGGGCTCCGCGATTGCTGCAGATGCCGGCGCGAACGGCAGCGCTAACAACAGCCACGCCCACGGCTACCGAAAACGGCGACGCTGTGAAGACTGGCACGAATGGAGCAACGTGGCGATACTCCTGACGGGTGGAACCGGTTACATCGGCGCACACGTCGCCGCTAATCTGCTTGACCAGCACGACGCAACCTTAAACCTGCTGGTACGTGGGCGCGATGCTCGCGAGGCGGAACTTCGCCTTTGGAATGCTCTTCAATTGCACTTGCCGTTTCCGAAATTTTACGAATACTTGCAGTCCAAGATCCGCATTTTTCGCGGCGATATTACATTGCCCCAATTCGGTCTTGATGCGGACAATTACGACCGGCTTGTGCACACCACTGATTCTGTTCTCCACTGTGCGGCGTCCCTGAATCGAAAGTCAGAGAAAAGCTGTTTGAATGTGAACCTGCGTGGAACGCTTGAAGTGCTGCAACTGGCACGCCGGTCGCAGTACTATCACGGTCTGCGGCGGTTCTCGAACGTCAGCACGGTGGCGGTAGCTGGCAAGCGCAGTCATGAAATCGTGACCGAAGATCGTGCGATTGAGTGGGACCGTTCTGATTATGATCCTTACGCGCGCACCAAGAAATTTTGTGAGCACATGGTGCGCGAGCTACTGCCAGACGTGCCACTGACGATCTTCCGTCCGAGTATTGTGTTGGGAGATAGCCGTTATCCCCAGACTACGCAGTTTGATATGGTGCGGTCATTCGTGTTCCTGGCGGAATTACCGGTACTGCCATTTCGTCCGCATGACAAGATCGATATCGTGAATGTGGATTTTGTGGCGGATGCGATTTCCAGCTTGCATATGAAGCCGGACCCCCAGCATGACACCTACCATCTTTCTTCCGGCAATGATTCGCAGACGTTTCAGGAATTGACCAAGGCGTTTGCGGAAGAACAGACTAAGCGCGCTCCGGTGTTCGTTCCGATCCTTGAAAATCCGTTCGATTACCTGGTTAAGGCGATGGCAAACCGGAAAGGGACAATCGGACATGGCGCGGCGCTGCTGAAGGTCTTCATGCCGTACCTCACATGGAATACCGTATTTGACAACACCCGGGTGACGGCGGAACTCGGACGCAAGCCGGCACTTTTTTCTGAATATAGTTTTCCGTTGCTCCGCTTCAGCCGGGAACACAATTTCGAATATCCCTATCGATCCTGGCCGGAAAGCACGCGGCTGGGAGGATCCGCGGCATGATGGATTTTGTGCTTGAGGCTTGGGTTTCGGGAATCATCGAGACAAAGAAACTTCAGTGGATGATGGGCAAGCGAGAGCCATGGCGTCCGGGCGAGAACTTGAAGTTGTTGTTTGCAGGTTATAACGGAACGCGAAACACTGGCTCGGATGTGAGGGTTGAAGAGATGCTCCGGCAAATACGCCGGATTCTGGGGCCTGAAAACGTCGACCTGACCATGATGACGTTTAATTTTGACCGGTCACGTGGATATTTCGATGGCACATCGCAAGTGCGCCTGCCGGACATTTTTCCGCCTTTTCTCGCGAACGAAGTCCCGAAACATCACGGCGTGGTGGCATGCGAGGGCTCGATGTTCAAATCGAAATTCGCAAATGCGCTGGCCACGATGATGATTGGATCGCTGGGCATTGCTGCCGCGGAGAACAAGTTGTCAGTCGGATATGGCGCCGAAGCGGGTCATATGGATCCGGTGGTCGCAAAGATGTGCGGCCGCTATTGCCGGAATTCATTGGTCATTACGCGTAATGATGAGTCGAGAAAAATTCTGCGCGGGCTTGGCGTGCCGACAGAATTGGGAACGGACACCGCTTGGACGTTTGAGCCGTTGGGAGCGGAGTATGGGCAGAAGGCCTTGCGCGACGTGGGTTGGGACGGAAATACACCCGTGCTGGTGGTGTGTCCGATCAATCCGTTCGAGTGGCCGGTGAAAGCGTCGGTTGCGAAGGCGGCGCTTCACAGCCTGACCGGTGCCTACAAAGAAAGCCATTACCGTGGACCATACTTTCACAATTCCGGACCGGAAGCGGATCGGGCTTACGAACATTATTTGAGGTCGATTGCCAAGGCCGTGGCGGCATTTCGTCAGAAGAAAAATGTGTTCGTAATTATGGCAGCAACCGAGCGCATGGATGCCCGGGCTTGCCGGCGCATTTCGGAAAAGCTGGGGGGAGTTCCCGTTCTGACCTCCGACGACTACAACATGTATCAACTTGTAAGCATCCTGCGCGCCTGCCGCATGATGGTTTCGTCCCGCTATCACGGCATTGTCACTTCAATGCCTGCGATGGTGCCATCGGCGGGGATTACGATGGATGAGCGCATTCGAAATCTGATGAACGAACGCGGGCATCAAGAGTTGCTGATGAATGTGGATGATCCAGATCTCGAGGCGCGGACATTGGCGGCGCTTGAAATTCTTGATAGTGACGGGGAACGAATTGCCGACGGCATCGCACGCACGGTCGTGAGAAATTTAAAACTGATGGCGCGCATGGGAGTTTATTTCGAGGAAGAAGTGCAGCGGCGTTACCCGCAATTTCCCACGCGGCGTGGGGAATGGAGTTGGGAGGACTATTTGCCGCCTATGAGCGACGGCCTGAAGCAACTGGTAAAGGCCTACGGATAGGCTGGTTTTCTTCACCGAACTGGTTTCGACGCGCACAACCAACAGTAAAGGTGGGAAGATATGACTTTAATAAAGCTCGCTGTAGGTTTGATCGTCCTTGAGCTGGTGGTATCGGCCCGGGCCGTCGCCGGGGAGCCTGACTGTTCCCTGATCCTTAGCGCGGCGAAAACGACAATGAAGGTGGGGGAGGACCTCAAAGTGGAGGTCACGATGACAAACAGCACCGATCATGACGTTTTCTACAAAGCGGATTTTCCTCCATTCATGATTGAGGTTCGCGACAATGACAATAAGAAAGTCTCGGAAACTGAGTACGGTCGAAAAGTTCATGGCAAGAACCGGCCAGGGGGGAGTTACTTTGCCATGCCGATGCACCCTGGTGAATCAATACGGCGACAGCCCGTGCTGAGCCAGGAGTTTGACCTCAGCCAACCTGGGAAATACTCAATCCAAGCAATACGACAAGTCGACGATATGGTGGTGAAATCGAACATGGTTTCAATTACGGTAGTTCCGGTGATAGGAGATGCGATGAAGATGAACGTGATTCAACCGCCTTCGACAAGACCGTAAACGACTCGCTTCACCGCGTCGAATTAGCTGCTCGTGATTGATCACAATCCCATGTCATTCCTGGAACAGATTTTTGCCAGCCTCGAACGCAGCGGCGATGCCGTGGTTATACAAGAGGCACGCGAAGGAGAGCCGGTTTCACTGACAGGGCGAGACTTGCTTGCTCAGGTACAAGTCGCACGAGCCTACTTGCGACGCCTCCGGCTAAAAAACGGCGACCGGTGCGCGCTGCTGGCGCATAACTCTGCCAGGTGGATCGCGATGGATTTGGCGATCATGGCCGAACGTCTATCAGTGGTTCCTCTCTACGCGCGGCAGGCCCCAGCCGAATTGGTTGCCATGATGAAGGATTGCGCGCCCTCGGTAATCGCCTGCGGCGATAAAGCGCTGGCCGATGCGATTGTAGCCGAGTGGCCAGATGCGCCTCCAAGTTTCTATTTCGATAATGTATTTACCGCGAGACGCGAACCGGTAGATGATTCCACTGTGGCGATCGCGTCAGAGGACGTTGTCACGATCCTCTACACGTCCGGCACATCAGGCGAGGCCAAAGGCGTGATGCTGAACGGGGGGAATATCGGGTACATGCTGAGCTGCACTTCGGGGCGTCTCGACCAGTTGATGAAAAAGCGCCCAGGACAAGACAAAGTGTTTCATTACCTGCCGCTGTGCTTCGCCGGCTCGTGGATCATGATGTTAACTTGCTTACTTCGGGCGAGCCGACTGACCCTGAACACGGATCTTGGGAAAATTGCTACGGAAATGCGTTCGTCGTCGCCAGATTATTTCCTGAATGTTCCAGCCTTGCTGGAACGCATGCGCAAGGCAGTCGACGAGCAACTCTGGAAGTCAGGCGGCCTGCCGCTGAAGGTCTACAGCAAAGCAAAGGGTGCCTGGGTGCGGCAGCAAGAGCGCAAGGCGCTCCGTGGTGACGCGTTCTGGGTCGGCATGGCCAATAGACTGGTGTTTCCTACTATCCGGAAAAAGATGATTGGCAGTAAGCTGCGCGCACTGATTTGCGGGTCGGCGCCCCTGAGCGTGGAGACACAATTGTTTTTCATGATGCTGGGAATTCCCGTCTTACAGGTATACGGACTGACAGAGACGACGGCGATCTGCACCATGGATGATCCCAGTGTCCGCCCAGTTCCAGGACGTGTTGGGCCCACGATTTCTGGGCTCGAAATGAAAATTGCGGAGAATGAAGAAATCGTCGTCCGGGGCCCGAATATTTCTCCAGGATACTGGCATCGTCCGGAAGAAACGGCAAAAGTACTGCGGGACGGCTGGTTTCACACCGGGGACCAAGGCGAGGCAGACGACAATGGAAATTGGAAGATCGTCGGTCGTATCAAAAACCTGATCATTCTGGGCTCGGGTCATAATGTTGCGCCGGAGCCGATTGAGGATAAAATCCTGCGCGAACTTGCTGGCGCGAGTCAGGTGGTGGTGATGGGGAATGGACGTGGATATCTGGTGGCACTGATCATCGGATCTGGATCCGTGACAAGCGAGCAAGCCCAGGCTGCTTTGGACCGTGTGAATCTTGAGCGTCCGCACTACAAGCAGGTGAGGGGATTTCATCTGGTGTCGGAACCATTCACGATAGAGAGCGGTTTGCTGACAGCAAACGGGAAGTTGAAGCGTGACATGATTGCCGAAAAATTCCGCGATGAAATTGATGCGCTGTACGAATCCTCAAGAAATCAAGCGGCAAATCAGGCGACAAATCAAGTGACAAATCAAGTGACAAATCAGGCAACGAAGACCGCGTGAACACATTCAAGGGGGAGACGCTCTCGTGGCAAACCGTAAATGGCGTGATCGAGCTTGCCCTGCATCGCGAGACTTGCAACGAAATCGGTTCGCTCACGCTGGTGGAACTGGAAAAATTTGTGGCAAGTGTGCCCGAACTGGCGGCGGAAGCGCATTCGCTGATTTTGTATTCAACGCAGAAAGCAGGGTTTTCCGCGGGTGCGGATTTGCGCGAGTTGTTTGAGCGAGGGCAGAGGATGGGAAAGGAAGCGGCTTTGCGTGGCGTCCGCGAATTCCTGGAGCGCATTCATGCCGTGATGAACGCAATTGACGCCTTCCCGCTGACCACGATTGCGGCGGTGCATGGAGTGACATTCGGTGGTGGCTTCGAACTCGCTCTCGTCTGCGACATTATTATTGCGGATCGCATGACCCGGTTTTGTTTTCCCGAACTGCGCCTCGGGCTAATCCCAGGCTTCGGCGGAATTCCGCGCCTGAAGCGGGATTTAGGCAACGCGGTAGTTCGCGATCTGCTTCTGACCGGACGCAGCTTTAATGTGATGAAGGCGCAACAGGTTGGCCTGGTAAGTCAGATTGCTGCCGAAGGCGAGTCCTTGCAGGTGGCGCGTTCCACGGCCAGCCAGATCGGGAAGTTCGATCGGCAGACGGCTGCGGCGGCGAAAGAATTTGTGAAGCCCATCCCGTACGCGGAACTGAAGCGGGAGATTGATATTTTTTGCGACCTCTTTTCACGACCAGCCGTCGAAAAAGGGTTGCGCCAGTTTGTGGAGAACGAAGGACCACAGCCGTATCTGCCGTAGTCCATTAGTAGCAAAATTTGGAGACCATAACGCCCATGTCATCGCCTGCCGTCGACCACACTCTCGATGAAATCCTGAACCTTGCCGCTTCGCACTTTAAAGTGCCGCGCGAAAAGCTCAATGCCGACGATGACTTTTTCAAGACACTCGGTATTGACAGCCTCCAGGCGCTGGACTTGCTGACACGATTGGAGCAACACTTCCGCATCGAGCTTCCGGATTACGAACTGCAGGGCGTCTCCGATTTTCGGACGCTGGCAAATCGGATACAAGCGCGCCTTTGATCCATCCCCTTGGCCCGCAGAGCCTAAAGTCTGCTCCTTGGTCGGCTTAGTGGCACGGCTGAAGCCGGGCCCTTCCCTAGACTTATTTCATTAACCCGGTTCTGGATTTATACTTCCTATTTCTCGGCAGAAACCCTACCCGCCGTGGGCACATAGATCACCGGGACATTTTGCTTGTTCACCATCTCATTCAAGGCTGGCAAGTCTGTGGTGATCAATTCGTGGCTACGAGCCAGCAGGGGTTGCGCGGCTCTCTGGAGTTCGTCGAAAACCTCGTACTGCTGTTTCGTCGGAGCTGCGTCGGCGAGATCTACGCTGAACAGCAAAGAATGGAGCCGCTCATCGATGAGCACCGGGTAATTCAGATTTGACTCCGAGCTTTTCGAGTTGACCTGCAACAGTTGCGACTCGAGGTCAAGGCTTTTCTTGTCAAACTCTTTGGCCGCCGAAAGCAAGGAAGCAAATTTAGTATCGTCGCCAAAACGCATGTCCAGAGCCTTGGTCTGGACACGGACTTCGCGAATCGTAGCGATGGCCTCGTGGATTTCGGAGACCTGCGCCACGATCTTACGTCCCAACTCAATCTGTTTTTGCACATCTTCGGTGGAGAGTTTTACTCGTTGATCGAGCTTCAGCTCCAACGGCGCGGTGTAGGATTTTCCTTCCGCCGTAAGCCGCACCTGATAGGAGCCAGGAGGGACCATTGGTCCACGATTGCGGAATTCCGCACTGGGTTCCCCCGCCAGGGGAATCGCACCTTGCAAGCGCAAATCCCAGGCAAAACGGTTCACGCCAACTTCGGTGGGAATCTTTTCATCCGGTGGCGTTTGATCAGGCCACTCAGGCGGTGTTTCAGCTTCCTTCTTTGCTTCGTTGGAATAGCGGCGAACGACCTTTCCCGATGCGTCTAGAAATTCGAGGGACACTACGCCCTTGGGCGCGGCGGGAAGGTAGTAATAGACCAGCGCTCCTGTCGGCGGATTTTCGCCCACCGGTTGCCGGCGTTCGAAGAAGTCGGGCCATCGCAAGCGGTATGTGACACGAGGTTTGTAGAGCGTAATTGCTGATGTTGACTGCGTCGTTGCTGCGCGCAAGGGTGTGAGGTCATCGAGAATCCAGAACGCGCGTCCGTGCGTGGCGACTACTAAATCGTCATTCTTGACGATCAAATCGTGGATCGGAGTGTTAGGCAAATTCAATTGCAGTGACTGCCAATTCGCTCCGCCATCGAAGGAGACGTAAAGACCCGTTTCGGTGCCGGAGTATAGCAGGTTCTTGCGCACCGGATCTTCGCGCACCGCGTGGGTATAGGCGCCATCTGGAATTCCATTGGTGATCTTTGACCACGTCCTGCCGAAATCGGTGGTCTTAAATATATAGGGTCTGAGGTCGTCTAATTTGTGAGCGTCAATCGCTGCGTAGGCCGTGCCCGCACCGTATGGAGACGGCTCGATGATGCTTACCAGGCTCCACTCGGGAAATGCTTTCGGAGTTACATTTGCCCAGTTCTTACCTCCGTCGCGCGTAAGGTGAATCAGGCCGTCGTCGGTTCCTGCCCATAGCAAATCTTTCTGCACAGGTGATTCGGCCAGAGCAAAGACCGTGTCGTAGTACTCAACCGTGGTGTTGTCCTTCGTGAGTGGGCCACCGGAGGAGGCCTGCTTATTTTTATCGTTGCGTGTCAGATCAGGGCTGATTTCTGCCCAACTCTTACCTTCGTCTGTAGTTTTGAATACGCGCTCCGCTGTGGTGTAGATCACGTTGGGATCGTGCGGCGAAATGACGATGGGATGTGTCCATCCCAGACGATATTTCATATCGCCAGCGCCGTGGCCGGAGGAGTCCTGTGGCCACACCGTGATGTCTTGCTCCTGATTGCTGCGGCGATCCAAGCGAGTAATCGCTCCGCCTCCCGAACCCGCGTAAATAATGTTTGAATCGCGGGGATCGGGCTGAATGTAGCCACTCTCTCCGCCTCCCGCATCAAACCAGTGTTGCCGGCCGATATAACCATCGTCGGTGCGGCTTGCAATGCCGATAGTCGAGTTGTCCTGCTGCGCTCCATACACTTTGTAGAGGAAGTCGTTGTCTGCGGCTACATGGTAGAACTGCGCTGTCGGCTGGTTGTATTGCGTGGACCAATTCTTGCCACCGTCGACGGAGATGGTCGCACCGCCATCGTTCGAATTGATCATGCGATTCGGATTTTGCGGATCGATCCAAAAGCCATGATGGTCGCCATGCGGCGCCGGCAGAAGGCTAAGCGTTTTTCCGCCATCGGTGGAGCGAAATAATCCGGTGTTCAGCATGTAAACCGTGTCTACGCTTCGTGGGTCGGCAAAAATATGCGTGAAGTACCAGGCCCGTTGCGTGAGGCGCTGGTCATCGTTAGCACGGGACCAGGTGTCCCCACCATCGTCTGAGCGGTACAGTCCACTCTCTTTCGATTCAATGAGCGCGTACACACGATTTGAATCCGCGCCCGAAACGCTGACGCCGATGCGCCCAAGAATGCCCTCGGGCAAACCTTTGCCTTCGAGGTGTTTCCAGGTGTTGCCACCATCCGTCGAGCGATACAGGCCGCTGCCGGGACCACCGCTTTCCATGCTCCAGGGTGTGCGCTGAATTTGATACAGCGCCGCGAACATGATATTCGAGTTGTGCGGATCGACCGCGAGATCGATGCCGCCTGATTTTTCGTCCTTGTATAGGACTTTGTCCCAAGTCTTGCCACCGTCGTTGGTGCGATAGATGCCGCGCTCGGGATTCGGACCGTAGGCGTGGCCGAGGGCGGCGATCATGACGTGATCGGAATTGCGCGGATCGATCCACACACGCGCGATGTGCTGCGTCTCCTTCAATCCGATATGCTGCCAGGTCTTTCCGCCGTCGGTAGTTTTGTAAACTCCGTCGCCGTAGGAAATGTTGCCGCGCAGGCAGGACTCGCCGGTGCCGACGTAGATGACGTTCGGATTCGATTCGGAAACGGCGATTGCGCCGATCGACGAAATCATCGTCTTGTCAGAAATCGGCTGCCAGCTCACACCGCCATCGGTGGTACGCCACACGCCGCCCGCGACGGCGCCGAAATAGTATGTGAAGGGACTGCCCGTGACTCCCGTCACAGCGAGCACGCGGCCGCCGCGAAAGGGACCAATGTCACGCCACTTCATTCCCTTAAACTGTGTTTCATTAAAGGGCTGCGCCGCCGCCGAAATTCCAAGCGCCGCTACCAAGACGCAGCACACCGTCAATGCACGAACCCTCATAGGGAACCCCCAAAAATGATCTGAAAGAAGACCGACAATAATAACTCATTGATGTATGGGCGCACGGCGCTGCGAGTGGTGCGCTCTGCTAAACGGAAGTATTGACAAGGCGCTGCAGCTGCCCAGCGCTGGCCGGGGCTTCATCGGGCAGCGCCGCCCGACCTCGCTCCCCTCGCGGGGTGCCTCTTGCCGTCTGATCGCCCATTCCATTAGGGAACGCATCGCGGAGTTTCGATTATTCTGATGGTGTCACGCAAACGGGAAGTTGGCCGACTCCAGTCCGCGGTCGCAATGTCCAGTTTGACCATCTTGGAATTAGCGGTGGGCGCATCCGGGCCAACAACAGGGGCGTCGTTTTCCATCCTTAAGGCTTGAACAGCCCCATTCGATCCGGCGGCTTCTAGTTTCTGCTTTTTTAGCTGACTCAATCCAACATATCCACTCGTTGCGTGCGAGCGGTGTAATATCCTCCCATGCTGTTAACGCTTGCGGGTCGGATGTAAGTGCTTTTCTTAACTCTGCGGGCACTTCGTGTACCACACCGCTAGAAATCTTTTTTTTCGACATAGATAAGATCTCCCGGTGAGCAAAGGATGTGGGTCGTTCGGCCATTTAGCGAGTCCCGCACGTCCGCCAAATGATCGCCGACAAAACCGTAGTAGTTGCGATTAACGCCAGCGAACTCAGGCAGAGAATGCACCAGACTCCCAGTACGTGCCCTTCAATGTAGGTAAGGTACAAGGCGAAGGCGAGGCCCGCGACTGAGGCAGCGAATAGGATTGTTGGAGTTTCCCGGCGTTCCCGATAAATTGTGGCCATCGCGCCGAGCGCCCCGTATCCAAGCATTCCAATCAGCGCCACCGGAATGCCGAACAATGTTGAGTATTCGCTCCGGTTCACGATATCGCAGTTGAAAGTCTCCCCGATTTCGCAATATGCCGTTTTCTCGGTGGAATAATGATGCTGCAGCGAGAGAGAAGACACCGCGATTCCGCACACCGCAAGAATAGCCACCACGCTCATCAGGCGTTCCGTCGAAATCTTCACGGTAGCGCGCAGCCTGTACGATCGGCTAGCTCCTCAAGGCTAAATATGCGCTCCACACGCTCGCCCATTGGGGGAAATTGCCAAGTGGGATAGTGTTTTACGTTGGCATCTTTGCAAGCTTGGGACTGGGCTCGCGGGTCACCCTTCACACCGCATTCGACGTAAGGGACGTACTCGAAGGAGGCAGCGAACTTTTGTTTTTGATCCTGACAATGCGGGCACCAGTAGGCTCCATACATCTTCACGCCACGACTGCTCAAGCAACGTGCAAAAACATCGTATTTATGTTCACTGCGGTGGTTGATATAGTAAGCCAAGCCGAGCGCGGCTGCTATCAGCAGGACAAAAACGGCAATACGCTTCCGCTTCTGACCCGAACTATTCACTCCCAACTTTTCCTTTTGCCGTTCTCTTCGCTCTTGCGACATGGAGGTTTTATATCACGCTTTACCGGGCGCTCTAATGCGAAGATAGAATTCTAAAATCCCAGGGGCTGGCCATCTACAAAATCATCCTTCAAACCACAACCCGCAACGCCGAGGGCAGCACGTCAATCGATTCGCATAGTAATGAAAGGACTTCACCGTCCACCACCACATCTATCGGTGCATTGAGTTGAAATTCCACTCGCCGAACCGCGTTCCGCTCCGCCATTGGATGTCGAGTGTGCGTGCCATCGTATAGAGTCGGCAGATTGCGAATCAGTTCCAGTCGCCCAATCGGACCCCATCGCACATATTCGATGAGACCGTCGTCAGTGATTGCATCCGGGGCGATCATCATAGTACCGCCAGTGTACTTGCTGTTATTGAAGGTCAAAAACAGACACGGGCGTTGATCAAATTCTTTTTGATTGCCGCTAGCATTGTTATTACCGTCGGCATCGGTAGTAAATCTCAACGGAATCGGACGCCGGTTAAGGCGGGCCAAGCAAACAAAAATAGCCAACAAATAGCCGAATTGACCGAGGTTCTGAAATCGTCGATGCCGCAGGGTGGCGACGTCCCCGGCAAAACCCATGCTCAGCGCATTGGTGTAATAAACCGCTCCATCTTTGTGCGTCAACCGCAGGACGTCGCAAGGCCGCGAGCGCTGCGCCTCCAGAGCCCTGATCGAGTGTTGCAAGCCGGTCTCGCCCGAAGGGAGGTCTTGAAAGTCGCGCAGAAATGAATTGCCCGTGCCGAGAGGCAAGAATCCGAGCATCGGAATGTTATCAGCCGCGGAGCCAGTAGGGGCTTCTTGCGAAACCGGAAACAGGCCATTCACGATTTCGTGGGCAGTGCCGTCACCGCCGACGGCGAGGAACCTCCTGCGACCCTGGAGGTACGCGTCACGGGCGATCTGCGTGGCCTCGGAAGTGCCGCGCGTCCTGATGGTGTCGAGCGCTATTCCAACGGATCGCAATTGGTCGAGTACTGGCGCCACTCGCTGGCCACAACGGCCGCCGCCCGCCGCCGGATTGATAATCGCCAGAAAAGCTTCGTTCAAAATATTATTTGCGCCTAAATTTCCACGATCCTAAATTTCCACGATCCTAAAGTTCTACGATCCTAGAGTTCAACGACAGAGAGTCTCGTGGCACCTTTCCCGATTTCCGCAGCCAGTTCGCCGCGTTTAATTTTGAGCGACGCCGTACGCGGAAAATCCCTCTCCCAGAGCAGATAGCCGCCAATGCGCTTGAAGTCAGCCAGTCGCCTGTTTCGAGTAATGATTTCTTCCTGCAACTTCTCTTCGAATTGCTGATTCTGTTCCAGGCGCACTACTAGCGCAAGCATCTCTTTACCGAGAGTTTTCTGCGGCCACAGATAATTTGCCGCAAATACGCAAAATTCTTTTACCGGCAGACCGTCAAATACGGACTCAATATCCTCCGGATAAATATTCTTGCCGCCCTCGGTGACGATCATGTTTTTCTTGCGCCCGAAAAGCTGAAGATGTCCGTGCTCTTCGAAGCGTCCCAGATCGCCCGTTACCAGCCATCCCTCGACGATGGTCCGCGCTGTCTGCTCTGGATCGTCAAGATACTGCGACATGACCGCTCGACTTCGCACCGCTACTTCACCGATTCCCTCGCCATCGGGATTTAGAATGCGCACTTCCGTTTCGGGCAGCGGCTTACCTACAGTATCTGCTCGAAAAGGCTTTAAATCATTCAGTGTCACTGCGGTGCAAGCCTCCGTCAGTCCGTATCCACAGGCGACCGGTATTCCGAGATCGTAAAAAAACTGGAGCGTCGATGGGTCCGTGAATGCTCCACCTACGATCAAGGCGCGCAATTCGCCACCGAATGTTTTGTGTACCCCGGGTAGAAGACGGCGACTGAGTGCAACGTGGGGACGGCGTCGCGTCAGCATTTTATTCAGCGCGATCAAGCGCTCGAGCGCCCATCTCTTAAACGGTTTGAGCTCGTCAAACTTGGCGCGGAACCCGCGCTCAAGATTCTTCAGCACCATCGGTACCAGGCTTACATAGGTGATGCGGTAGCGGACGAATGCGTCCCGAACAAACTCGGGCCGCAGAGTTCGCAGGTGTACCACGCAAGCTCCGCACACCATTGGGCCGATAAACCCGACCATGAAATCAATCGCGTGATTTGTCGGCAGAATGCTGAGATACCGCACGCCCGGCCAGAATGGGTACCACGCTGTCAATGAAGTGCATTGCTCCAAATAGCTATCGTGGGTGAGCACGCATCCCTTGGGCCGCCCCCCCGTACCCGAAGAATAGACAATGCAAGCAGTGTCTTCGCGCTTGCGCGCTACTATTTGCGGCTCGCCTTTCCTGCGGAATTCTTCCCACCGGTAAGCGCCGCGTAAGTCGGCTCCGGGCGGTGCTTCCGTGATCAATACGATCTCAGCCGTAAGGTCGGGGAAATCCGGAGACTGAGTAATTGCGCGCCACAGGTAATACTCAATGATGAGAAAGCGCGCTTTGGAGTGCGCCAGGAGTTGCAGATGCTCGTTGGCGTTCAGCTTGTAATCCAGTGGAACCAGCACGCCACCGCAGAAAAAAATGGAGTATGCCGAAATCAGCCATTTCGACTGGTTGGTCATGATGATTACGGCTCGATCATCCGCCATGAACCCGGCGTCTTCGAGCGCGCGGCAAAGCGGGCGTGCCATCTCTTTGAAATCAGAGTAAGTAAGGCGCAGCTTTTCGCGGTCGCGATCCGCCTCAATCAGGCAGGTTTCATTGGGCCAGCGATCCAGCGCCTCCTTAAGTGCAGTGCCGAGGCTGGAATATTGGCGGAGATCAAGCATGAAGTTGAGATCTAAAGTCTGCCGCGATTCGGCGGACAAAAACACGAGTTTATCAGAAGGTTATCAAATCGTTCTTTGCGCATATTGCGGTGCAATGTGACAATAGGTGAATGCAAAGATCTCTCACAGCAGCATTGCTATTGGCCACAGGCTCGATCCTGGCCGGGGACGGCTACGCACAGCAGACTCCGCCAGCAAGCTCACCTGCGGCAACGACTCAAGCGGCTCCGTCCGCCACAACCTCGAAATCACCGTCAGCCGCGAAAGCTCCGGTAAAAAAGACGGGAACGGCGACCAAAGGGGGAACCACTACCCCGCTCACCACGCGAACACAAAAGTTTAGCTATGCCCTGGGGATGGACATCGGCAGTAAAGTTGGTCCCAGTTTAAAGAAGCAATCGGTGGAATTTGATCCTGCCCTGGTATCGCAGGGATTGAAAGACGCTATGTCAGGCGGAAAGACCCGTCTGACTGAACAAGAAGCGCAGGCGGTGCTTACGGAAGTGCAGACGGCGGTAAATAAGGACCGGCAGGAAAAGATGCAGAAAGTGGCTGTTACAAATAAAGCCGAGGGCGAGGCCTTCCTTGCCGCCAATAAAACGAAGCCCGGTGTAGTTACGCTGCCTAGCGGCCTTCAGTACAAAATTTTAAAAGAAGGTACCGGTCCGAAGCCCACGGCGACCGATACAGTGTCTTCTAATTATCGCGGAACTCTCATCAATGGGACAGAGTTTGATAGCTCCGAAAAGCATGGAGGAGCCGCGAAATTTGGGGTTAGCCAGGTCATCAAGGGATGGACAGAAGCGTTGCAACTTATGCCAGTTGGATCGAAGTGGCAGCTGTTTGTGCCGTCCAATCTAGCCTACGGAGAACGCGGGGCTGGCGGCGACATTGGACCGGATGCCACTCTGATATTTGACGTCGAACTGGTCTCGATCGACAAGCCGGGCGATGACAAGGCAAAAGAAGAGAAGAAGGACGACACGAACAATAAGAAGGACGACAAAACCGGCGAAAAAGACGACAAGAGCCAAGACAAACAATAAGAGTCTCTGAAGAGCCAGAGCCGGGCAGCTTGCCCGGCTCTTTCTATTTCGTGTATTTCAAATTAACCTCAGCTACCGGCCGAGGTACATGACGTGCACGTAAGTTCCGAGCCGCACGTTGTAAGCAAGGTACCAACCCGGGTGATCGGGATCGTCATACACCGTGATCTCGTCCGAATCCCAGAGCCAATTATTCGCATAGCCAACATCGTACGGTGCTACTGAAAAGTAAAAGTTGTTGAACCAAAAGCGGTCAGGGCCTCCGCCGCCAAGACGCCAGACATGGCCCCGCCCAAATCCGCCACTGAAGCGACCATGTTCATACGGACGATCGAGATGATAGCGGTTGTCGCCTCGGCCTGTATCATGGCCAATCCATTGGCTGTTCGCGTGGACATGTGGCGCTTCGGGATGCCCTTGCCGGTCGCTGAAATTTCTGTGTTCTTCAACCGGTCGCGCATCTCGAGTTCGTGCGGGACCATGAGCAGGGATGTTTTGCCGTCCGCCACCGACTTCGGGGCGTCCGCCACGTTGTTGCCCGCCGCCACGTTGTTCTTGGTGTTGAGCAAGCGCTGAAAAGGAAAATGCGAGGCATAGTACCAGCAGTCCTATCATCTTTTTCATCTTCATCTAGTGATCATCCTCCAAGACTGGAAACTACTCCTGCTTCGATGTCCGTGTGAGTCGCGAGGGTTGTGCCCATTTGTCAACTCATCAAGCGGTAAAGGGATTGCTGTAGATTGACAGGCCCCCATTTACTCGTAACGCAAAGCTTCGATTGGATCAAGACGGGAAGCGCGGATGGCTGGAATCATCCCGCTGACCAATCCGACAAAAGTCAGTATCAAGACGGCGACAAAAAGTGTGACGGGGTTGATCATCAAGCGTATGTCGCCGGCCTCGGCGTGTTTCGCCATCGCGCTATAAAGAGTTAATCTGCCGACCGAGAATGTCACTCCGTACGCGAGAATAATCCCCAACAACCCGCCAATGAATGTAATGGTGAGAGCTTCAGCTAGAAACTGCAGAAAGATGTGGCGGCGGCGCGCGCCTAGCGCTTTTTCCACGCCTATTTCGCGGGTTCGCTGGGTTACCGATACCAGCATAATATTCATCAGGCCTACGCCGCCGATGCCGAGCGTGAGAGTGCCAATAAAGCCCAACAAAATTTTGAGCCCAAGCGTGATGATCTCGAACTGATGAACCTGCTCCATCAGGTTGAAGACAAAAAGGGCACGGCGGTCGGCGGGATTAAATCTGTGCTGGGTTGCCATGATGTAGCGCACGGATTGCTCGATCCGTTGATAGTCGTTGGTCTCATAATTGAACCAGACAGAATCGAGATAGTGAGTATCCTTCAGATCGCTCATGCTCGTGAACGGAACATACACTACCCGGTTAACGTTGTCGTCGCCAGCTTGCATTTTCGGGCCGAGGATGCCGACGATTTCAAAGCTGATGCCGTTAAGCCTGATATGTTCGCCCAGAGCGTTGCGTCCAGAAAAAAGCTTTTCTTTAGTTTCTGAACCAATAACGGTGACACGAGCGTGCTGAATCTGATCTTCTGGATTAAAAAAGCGTCCCTGATCAAGGGAGAGCGCGCGGATGGCGAAGGTGTTGGGATATTCGCCGTTAACTGGCATGGTGAAGGATCGAGTGTCGTACTGCACATTCGCGTCCTTGGAACAACTGGGAGTGATGTGAGTTATCTGGGGGATATTAGCGGTGAGTAGATCAACGTCCTCTAAAGTAAGACGAACCGGGGCGCCGGCCTTCTCGCCCCCAGACTGCATGGAGGACCTGCCGGGAACAACGATAAAGAGCTTAGTTCCAAAGTTGGCAAAAATGTTGGCACAAGCGCGGCCAAAACCGTCGCCATAGGCGAGTAGCATAACAACCGTAGTGATACCCCAGGCCATGCCGAGCATGGTGAGCGCGGTGCGCCTGCGGTTATGGCGCATGGCATCGTAGGATTCCTGGAGCAGGTCTCGAAGCATTGTTTGATCAATTCATCGTTCAATCTAGGGTTCGATCAATTCGCGCAGTTACCCATCAGTAAAACGCCTCACTCTTGCCTTAGCGCTTCGACCGGTTCGAGTCGAGCAGCCTTGTTTGCAGGATAGAGCCCGGCCGCGACCCCCGCGACAGTTAAGCTGACAATGGCTAGAATCGCAGTCCTTGGAACGAGGCGAGGGGGATCAAACCCGCCAGGGCCATTGTAATTGCCGAGTAAAGCCATCAATCCGCCGGCCAGCCCCATGCCAATAAGACCGCTGACCAAAGTGAGCAAAACGCCCTCCGCGAAAAACTGCATCATGATGCTGCGGTTGGTGGCTCCCAATGCTTTGCGTAATCCGATTTCACGGGTGCGCTCTGAAACCGCTACCAGCATGATGTTAATTACGCCGATGCCTCCAAGCGCGAGAGTGACCATGCCAACGGTACCAAGGAATTCGTTCATGGCATCGAAGATGGTGCCCATCATCTGCGCCTGTTTCACCGTATCCCAGCCCTCAAAAGCATCCTGATCGCGATAGTCGAAATGATGATTTCGGGCGATGATGCGGCGAACTTCATCCTGAGCGATGAGGTGTTCTTCGGCGACGCGCGGCTGATAGTTGAGGAAGGAAATCGCATCGTGCGCTTCTTCGCCTTTAAGAGGGAAATCGCTACGCATGACCTGGAAAGGAATGTAGGCGCGCGTGTTGGTCGAATTGTCGTCACCGCGTCCCACCCGCTTCAGTGTGCCAACCACTTCAAAGCGATGATCGTTGAGGATGATGAACGATCCGATGGCGGGGCGCCCGGGGAAAAGATTTCGCGACATCTCGTCGCCCAGCACGACGACGTCGCGTTTCTGAGATTCGTCGAAGTCGTTCAGCCATCGTCCCTGCTTGAGCGGTAGAAAACGTATACCGTTGTACTGCGGTTCGGCACCGGTAAGCTGACCGCTGGCGCTAGCGAATTCGCTTACCGCATGCACATCGTTTGTCGCGAGCACCGGAGTGACGGCCTTAACGTGCGGACACTCTTTTCGGATGTCCAGATAGTCCTGATAAGTCAGCCGATACTGGCGGGCGGAGTTCATGCTGCCTTGCACAACTGGAGCGCGGCCCGGAAAAAGCATCATGATGTTTTCCCCGTACTCCGACAGGTTGCGCCGATTGCCGCTTCTGAACCCTTCGCCGAGACCGACCAGCAAGAGGAGGGAACCGACTCCCCAGGCAATGCCGAACATGGTGAGAAAGGAGCGCAACTTGTGCGCCCACAGTGTGGCGAAAATCTGCGCGAATACGTCCACAACAACTTGCATGTAGTTAGGCGAGGGTGAGTCTGATAACCGCCTACTAGTAGCATAACAAGGCGAGCGGGATGACGCATCGTCTTGTTTTATGACCTTTGTTCCTCACACATTACCGGTAGGCCTATGGACGGGTGAGTCTTTTCCTGTAGCGAAGGGCTTGGCGGCAGGTCGCAGCGCCAAAAATGCAACCGCAGTCTTATAAAGCACATCGAACTCGCTTGTGTGCAAACCTGAGCCCCAATCTCCGGAACGCAGTTCACTGACTTCGGCCACTCCACAAGAGCTGCCGGAGAAGCAGGAAGCGTTGTTTCGGGACGTGTTGATGCTGCTGAAAGAGAAGGGGATTTCCTTTGCTGTCTCCGGAGCAATCGCCCTGCAACAACACACGGGAATCTGCCGCAACACCAAAGATCTCGACATTTTTTTGCCGGCGGAGGAGGGGGACGCCGCGCTCGCTTGTTTGTCGAAAAATGGATATCGAGTTGAGGTTCGCGATCCCGTATGGCTGGCGAAGGCGCACCGTGACAACTATTTTGTCGATCTGATCACCGGGATGAGTAATGCGGTAATCACCGTAGATGAGTCATGGATTAGTCACTCCCATCCAGGCATTGTTCTCGGTATTCCTGTGCGCGTGCTGGCCCCTGAGGAGATATTGGCTTCAAAACTGTTCGTGACGCGTCGCGAACGCTTTGATGGCGCCGATATTGCCCACATTATCTATTCCACAAAGGGAAAGCTGAATTGGGAGCGGATTATGCGGTATGTGGGGGAGCATTGGGAGATTTTATTATGGTCCCTCGTCCTGTTCCGCTACGTTTATCCCGGCAACACTGACTTCGTCCCCCAAAGCTTATGGCGGGATTTGATTGGACGCTTGAGCGAAGCAACATCTCATCCCGACCCCAAGCAGGAATTTCGGGGCAGCCTGATTGACGATTGTATGTTCGCGATCGATATGGAGGAATGGGGCTTGGGGAATGTTCAGGCGCGCTACCGCGCTGGGCGCACTCCGACGCTTAACATGCCCGCTGAGCAGCCTTTGGCTGCGTGTCCAGAATAGCGCGATGCGGATCGCTGCCACAGCCGACCTTCACTTTACACCGCAACGTTTCTCTCCTTTGCGCGAACAGATGAACCGTGTTCGCGATGAGGCTGATGTTCTGGTGGTCGCGGGTGATTTGACCAACTTCGGCTTGCCGGAGGAGATGGAGCCGCTCGTGAATGCGCTGGTTCGCCTCCGTGTTCCAGTTATCGTAGTGCTTGGAAATCACGATTACGAGAGCTGCAAAGAAGTTGAGCTGGTTCGGATGATGACCGCCGAAGGCATCAAGGTGTTGGACGGCAGCGCATACGAGCGCGACGGCGTCGGCTTTGCCGGCACTAAAGGTTTTGTCGGTGGTTTTGGTCGGGGCATGTTAACGGCATTCGGGGAGCCCGAGATCAAATCGTTCGTCCGAGCCGGGATTGACGAGGCAGTCAAACTGGAGCGCGCTATGTCGCAGTTGCGCACGCAGAAACGAGTTGTCGTTTTGCATTACTCTCCGATTGCGGCAACGGTTGAGGGTGAGGCTCCAGAGATATTTCCATTTCTAGGCACCTCGCGATTGGCGGAAGTAGTGGATCGGCACGGCGCGGATCTTGTTTTGCATGGCCATGCTCACCACGGAAAGCTTGACGGCAAAACCACTGGGGGCGTTCCGGTGCACAATGTCGCGATTACACTCCTGCAATCGCAGACGCCATCGACTGTGTATCGAATATTCGATATTTGAAGCTAAAGCGGCCGGCAGGTTTCACCCGCATCAACTCTTGAATTGATTCAATAATTCTCTTTGCTGCAACAGTTTGGATACAGCATTGTCCTGATTGTTACGCCAATTACTGCCTTCTACAATCAGCACATTACATCAGCCGTTTTTTGAGTCAAACCTTTTTTGAGTTAAAGCCATGAAAATTGCTCAAGTCGCACCCTTATATGAGAGTGTTCCGCCCTCGGGTTATGGCGGGACGGAACGGGTTGTCTCGTGGCTGACCGAGGAGTTGGTCCGCCTTGGGCACGATGTGACTCTGTTCGCAAGCGGCGATTCGCGCACTGCCGCAAAGTTAATGTCGGGCTCTGCGAAATCTTTGCGCGCAATGCCGGGTTGCAAGGATGCCCTGGCGCACCACATTATTTTGCTGGATAAAGTGCGCAAGCACCGCGGCGAGTTTGACGTCATCCACTTTCATACGGATTACCTGCATTTTCCGCTTTGCCGGGAATGGACTGTTAGTAATTTAACAACGCTTCACGGGCGTCTCGATCTCAGCGATCTTGTTCCTTTATATCGAGAGTTTAGGGATGTTCCTCTCGTCTCAATTTCGAAGAAGCAACAGGAACCACTCCCACACGTCAATTGGTTGGGAAATGTGTATCACGGGCTTCCTGAGAACCTTCTCCGTTTTCATCGGGGCCCTGGGCAATATCTGGCATTTATAGGCCGAATTTCACCGGAAAAGCGTCCCGATCGGGCGATCGCAATCGCCACTGCTGCGGGAATGAAATTGAAAATCGCAGCCAAGGTGGACTTAGCCGATCGTTCATATTTCGAGACCACGATCAAACCGCTCTTGGCACGCCCGAATGTTGAGTTTCTAGGCGAGATTGGAGACGACCAAAAAGCAGCGTTCCTCGGCAACGCCGTGGCGTGCTTGGCTCCAATCGACTGGCCCGAACCATTCGGTCTCAATATGATTGAGGCTATGGCCTGCGGAACCCCTACAATTGCCTTCAACCAGGGTTCGGTTCCAGAATTGATCGACGACGGGGTGAGCGGTGTTATCGTCGAATCAGTCGAAGAGGCGGTTGAAGCGGTCGAACGAGTCAAGTCTATGTCGCGCGCCGCGTGTCGAAACGCTTTTGAGGAGCGGTTTACCGATCGGCGGATGGCGAAAGATTATCTGAAACTCTATGAACAGCTATTGGATGAGCAAATGCCCTTCGATGACAGCCTGATGGCGGACCTGGCGGAATCGGAAAGTGACGCGATCGCAGAGGATGCTGCATAGTTGGAAGATGTAATCCAAATCAAAGATCAGTATTACGTTCTAGCCACTTCTTCGCTCGCCGACGATCGCACCCGAGTGCTCAAGTGGGGCGAAACTTTTGCGGTTTTTAATCGCTTGGGTGACGTCGAGGCAATCGGCGTCGGAGAGCAGGGCCTCTACCACAGAGGAACCCGATATTTGTCCCGTCTCGTTCTGAGAATGGGGGACAAAATGCCGCAGCTTCTCCGCTCAACGGTCCAGAGCGATAACGCATTCTTGACCCTAGACATGATGAACCCCGATGTTTATCGGGACGACACTCTATTGCTGCCGCGAGGAGCCGTGCATTTATTTCGCTCGAAGTTCCTCTGGCAAGATGTTTGTTACGACAAGTTGCGGCTCGCCAATTTTCATTCTTATCCAATAGAAACCTCCATCAGCCTGGAATTTGCCGCCGACTACGCCGATATTTTCCAGGTTCGCGGTACAAAACGCGATCGGATGGGAGAGATGCTCCCTGCAATCGTTGAAGACGATCGGGTAGTTCTTTCCTATCGTGGCCTCGACGGAATCTTGCGCCGCACCCGGCTGGAATTTTCTCCAGTGCCTGAGAAGTTATCGGAGCGTTCGATCCGCTTCAGGGTGGCGCTTGATCCAAAAGAAGAATGCGCCATATCGATGACTACGAGCTGCGAAGAGGACAATTCGAACCGCACGACAGTTGAGTTTGGTCATGCAATGGACCAGGCGCTTTCAACTTTGGAGAACAACAGACGACGGTTTTGTGGGATCACCACATCTGATTTTCGCTTCAACGCCTGGCTGTGCCGTTCCCAAGCCGATGTGTACATGATGATTGGCGGCAATCCTGAGGGCGGTTATCCCTATGCCGGTGTGCCGTGGTTCAACACAGTTTTTGGAAGGGACGGGATTCTCACAGCGATGGAATGCCTTTGGGCAGCGCCGTGGATTGCTAAGAGCGTGCTGAAGTTTCTCGCTGAAAATCAGGCAACCAGTATCGTTCCTGAGGAAGACGCCGAACCGGGCAAGATTCTGCACGAGATGCGCCACGGGGAAATGGCAAATCTGAAAGAGGTTCCGTTTGGCCGGTATTACGGCAGTGTGGATTCGACCCCGTTATTTGTGATGCTTGCGGGGGCATATTTTGATCAGTCCAGGGATGCGGAATTTCTTAAGGAAATTTGGCCGAACATCCTCGCCGCGCTCGATTGGATGGACACATATGGAGACATTGATAAAGACGGCTTTGTCGAATACCAAAGAAAATCCAGAACAGGATTGACCCAACAGGGGTGGAAAGATTCGTACGATTCAGTTTTCTATCATGATGGGGTGCTCGCTGCTCCTCCCATCGCGCTTTGCGAGGTGCAAGCCTATGTATACGGAGCGAAAGACGCAGCCGCTCGAATCGCGGCGCATCTCGGTTTCTCGGACCTTTCCGAAGCTCTTAACCGCAAGGCGGACAGGCTTCACGAGCAATTCGAGCGCGATTTCTGGGACGATGAACTAAATTGCTATGTTCTGGCGCTCGATGGAGAAAAAAAACCGTGCCGGGTACTGTCATCGAATGCTGGCCATTGCCTGTGGACCGGAATCGCGAGCGAAGCCCACGCCGCCCGTCTGGCTAGGACGCTTCTGCGCGAAGACAATTTCTGCGGGTGGGGTATTCGTACTCTAGGCAGCGGAGAAGTTCGCTACAATCCGATGTCCTATCACAACGGATCCGTGTGGCCGCACGACAATGCCATCATCGCCAGCGGACTTGCCCGATACGGATACAAGAACGAAGTGTTGCAAATTCTGGGTGCGCTGTTTGACGCCAGCACCTTCATGGAATTCAATCGACTTCCTGAACTCTTCTGCGGCTTCCACAAGCGTTCGGATGTGGAAGGCCCCACTCTCTATCCCGTGGCTTGCTCCCCACAGGCATGGGCGGCGGCCAGTCCTTATTCGTTGTTTGCTTCATGCCTCGGAATTAGGGTTGATCCTGAGCGCCATGTGGTGGAGTTTAGCTCTCCCCGGTTACCGGAAACCATCCACCAACTGGAGCTGACAAATCTTCGGGTGGGTGGACATTCAGTGGACCTTCGTTTGCGGCGGGATAGGGATGCCATCGGTGTCGACATCATTGGAGGGGACGGAGAAGTAAGAGTCAGCGTTCGGGAATAGCGATCAGCACTCAACGAACGGGTGAGCTTTTATCGGTGTAGTTTTATTGGTGCTGTCGTTTCGCTGCTATAGCCAGGTCGGTCGCCTTTCCGACGGCAGCACCCTTATTGCGAGCGGACTCGATCATGCATTCTTTTTGCAACTGTTCCGCACCTTGAGCCAAGGTCAGATCATTTGGAACCTGGCGATAATCGCTCCTCATCTCGTGTTGCTGCTCTGAGATGGTCTTCATGAACAGAATCTTGCCATGCATGTTGACATGGAGAAGCGTGACTTCCCAGTGCCCAGGCGCCACTTCAGCCTGCCGGACATTGAATTCGCCACCCTTATCGAGATAACCAAGTAAGCCAGCGCCGAACTTCACCGTTCTGCGCAAATGCCCCTCGATTTCTGTAAGACGGTTCGCGCGGGTGTTGATCCAAATCCGCCCTTCCATTTCGTGAAAGACAGTTGCTTCCCGCGACCACGCGTGATAATCGGGGTTGGGCTCAAAAAGCAATTCAACCATGTCGCCTCTGCGCTCCCCGAAACGCACAGTCAAGGCGTCGGGCAACAACTTGAACATGCGTTCCGTTTGTTCCGCATCTTCCGATTGCGCATGCTGGCGCTTCCTCTGCTTATCTGGAGCATGTAACAGATTTTCGATGCGCTGCTCTTCGCGCTGCTGTTGTTCGGCCGTAATCGGCTGCCCGTTTATCGATTGCAGCCGATCAACTTCACCATCCTTGGTTTGGACCACTAGTTTGACTTCTTCTTGACCGGCGTTGGTAGTCTTCACTTGATACATCCAATGAGTATGGTCGACGGACTGGGCACGCAGTTCCGCGTTTACGGCACTGCGAAGAACGGTAGCGGCGGGAAGATCAGGGGATAAGGTTTGGCTGAGAGCGGTGCTGCCTAGTAGCAAAAAAAGCGCGCCGAGTAGAGTTGGAACGTTACACAGCTGAGTCGACTTCGGCACCGCTAAATGCATAACTACCCAAGGCGCCAGCCTCCGTTCGCGAAGTTCGTTGTTCTCCTTACGATGCATGTCCGGCGTAGCCTCTTTCAGCCGATTCCGACAATTTCAGAATTGCAATCATAGGGTAGTAATTAGTTCTTAAAATGGAATCATGGATTTACTGTAGTCTAACCGACCGTCCCCCTTTAGTAGAACCTTTTGCCGGGTTGCAATTCAAAATTTATCCTCTTCGGGAATGGGCAACCTGTTTTCAAACGCTTTGAACTTCCGCGGGCAGTGCTTATTAAAGAGCCGCTTCAAGTCTGGAGTGAATTCGCGCAGAATTGCGGAGGTTGCGTCGGAACTGAGGGCGCCGGTAAAGCGGCTGATGGTGTCGTCAAGAGTTCGATAATGTCGAGGATAATAAACATTTTGCAGGGCGCTGGTTGAGAAGGCACCCAGCATCTCCGACGTATTAAACTGGCTTCGACCATTATCGCCTCTGGTAACCAGCACTCGAGTTGCGGCATACCACGCGCGTCCCACCAAGCTGGTCTTGGTGGAAGGGAAGTATCGCGGGTCCTGATGCAAAAGGGTCGACAAGAGATAAGTCTGGATGAAGCGTCGTGACTCCGTATCTGCCAGCGTCGCCCCATAGCGCTTACCCCAACCCTGCATTCCGCCTCCGTACTGCGGCCATTCGGCGGACATTTGTGCAATGCCAGCTTCAAAGGCTGCCGAGGCAAATGTGTAGGGGGAATATGCACGCCGCAAAAACAATTGAAGTTTGCAATGCGCCGTGAGAGGCGCATAGGAAGAGGGGGCGTTGGGAGTGCCGTCAGCAGACTGAACAATGTTAGCAGCCGGGATCCGCTCGAGACATACTTCCGAGGTCGTTGTGACTGGTGCGGCGGCAGCGATCATTGCAGGCTTCGAAGCGACGGATATTGAGGACACGTCAACCGACATCCCGGGGGACGACGGCAGCATGGCTTCCGCAGTCGAATTGCCGAAACCGTCGATCAAGTATGTGTCCGACGAAACACTCGAAACTAACTGGACTTCTGGGACTTGAGCAGGAGCCGATGACACAAGAGACGTCATGCAGGCCGCGAACACGCACGCGTGGATCACCCTGCTCCTTCGGGGTGTCCGCACTCCGCTAAACGCTGCTGACGCCATATAGCTACCTGTTCGAACCCGAATTTTGCACAAAAATGCTATCGCCCTGCAGTCCGCCGAGATGCAGTCCGCCGCGATGAAGTCCTTCGCGACGGGCTACTACGAGACGATCTACTTCGTGACAATGTAGTGCCGCTGCTTTTCCGCTTGGAGGCTGCCGCTTTCTTGGCGGATCTATGGCGGGCGGCTGCGCCACGGCTTTTTGCGATGGAGCGCGCATGACTCGATAAGGCGGCATGGGACGCAGCAGAATGTCCTTCCTTCTTCAGGGCCGAGCGCGTGGCTCGCGAGCGCTTCGCCGAAGGTTTTCTGCTCGAACGGCTCCTGCCCTTAGCGGAGTCGCGATTAGCCTGTTGAGACGTTTTTTCCGATGTTTTGCCTGCCGCAGGCGGTGGAAGGCCGACTCCGGCACGGCGAGCTTTCGATAGGCCAATCGCAATAGCCTGTTTGGTAGAGGCGGCACCGTGTTTCCCTTCACGGATGTGGTGCATTTCCTCCCGCACAAACTCGCCAGCTTGGGTACTCGGAGATTTCCCTTCCCGGGCGTCTTCATGAGCTCGCTCAATCGTTTCCCTGTCAGGCATATAACCCTCCCAGATTAGGGTAGGCCCAGTTTTGGGCGAGACCTATCGTATGTATTCTGTACTCCGAGGCACAGAGCGCTGTAGTTGAAGCTAGTATCCGCACGTCCTAACTACAAGCACGCAAAAGGCCGTAGCAAACTACGTCGACAACGGGTGGATAGCCACCACCCTGGCATGGTGCGGGGAAGTTATTGGTGTTTGTAAAATTGGACGGCGCGCTCGCGAGCTTCCGCAGCCTTCCTTGTAGCAAATGTTCCCAGATTGCGACGGCGGCCGGTCTTGGCGTTTTTCTTCCGCGAGTAAAGCCGATACTGGCCAGATTTCATCTTCCGAATCATGATGGAGGCTCCTTCGTAATTGAACTACTACATCGGCCAGCCCCTTTAGACCCGCGACGAGGTTTTACGCGGCTCTCCCTTTCTGCTTCCCAGACTTCTTTGCCAAACGCGCTACTTTTTTCAGATCGTCCACAAATGCAATTTTTTGCTCATGGCGAGCCTTCTCGTCGGGCGCCCTCAAAATTGAAGAAGGATGCACGGTCGCCATGGCGAAGGGGGCGAGCGTCGACTCGACCAGTTGCCCGCGCTGCCGACTAACACTAAAGGTTTTCCCGAAAAGAGCTTGCGCAGCAGTCGCGCCGAGAGCCACCAAGACTCGCGGCCGTACCGCATTGAGTTCCGAGTCAAGCCAGGGACGGCAGGCTTGAATCTCGGCAGCGCGAGGTTTCTTGTGGATGCGGCGCTTCCCGCGTTCGGCCGGGACCCACTTGAAATGCTTTACCGCGTTTGTCACGTAGACTTCCGAGCGCTCGATGCCAGCTTCGGCCAAGGCATCATTTAGCAGTTTCCCCGCCGGCCCTACGAAAGGATGACCCGCCAAATCTTCCTGGTCTCCGGGTTGCTCACCAACGAACATGATCGCCGCCGTAGGCGACCCTTCTCCAAAAACTGTTTGCGTTGCATTCCTCCAGAGATCGCACGCCTTGCAGTTGCGGGCGGCTTCGCGAAGTTGGTCGATCGATCCCAAAGCCGGGGCGGAAATAAGGGCCGGGCCAGGTTGAACGTTAGCCGCTGTTGCGCCAGATCGCTTGGCCTTTGCCAACGCAACGGTTCTCGTCGGCGGTAAGCGATTTGGCAACCAGGACTCCAATTCAATAAGGCGACGTCGTCTAAACGTGACTAGACCATTTCGCGAACCTTATCAGACAGCGCGGTGAGAGCTATCTTCGTGCGATTCGGCTCTCCGCGAGCCAGGGACTCGGCAAATTTCAATGCCTGCTCGGCTGTGATTTTTGCCGGCAGAGGCGGCTCCAGCGGGTCCACCACGGCTTGCAAAATCGCTGGTCCCGGAGCACGTAAGAAGTCGTCGACTATCCGGCCACAGTCGGCCGGGTTTTCAGCAGTGAAGCCAACTCCGCCACAAGCGTGGGCGAAGGCGGCAAAATCGATAGGATGCAATTCGACGCCGTATTCCGGATTGCCCAGAAATACCATTTGCTCCCATTTGATTTGGCCGAGCGTGCCATTCTTAATGATCACGACCTTGATTGGCAGCCGGTATTTTACGGCCGTCACAAAATCGGCCATCAACATCGAAAAACCGCCGTCCCCAGTGAATGCGACGCATTGCCGTTCTGGATATGCGATTTGCGCGGCAAGCGCATAGGGTAATGCACAAGCCATGCTGGCGAGATTTCCAGACACCGAATGAAGCTGGCCGCGCTTGACCGGGATGTGTCGCGCCCACCATGTTGTATTAGTACCGCTGTCACAACTGACGATGGCGTTATCGCGCAGGCGCTTACCCAGTTCAAACGCGATGACCTGCGGCTTCATCGGAACGTCGGTCCGAGTTGCGCGCTCGAGCATGAGTTTTCGCCACTCTTGCACTCCCTTCTGTATCTTGTCGAGGAATCTGTGGTCCTCTTTTTGAGCCAGCCGCGGCAATAACTCGCGCAACACGCGACGGCTGTCGCCGACCAGTCCAACTTCGACAGGGAAACGCAAACCAATACGTTTTGGATCGAACTCGATCTGTACGCCTTTGGCATCTGCGGGTTTGGGGAGGAACTCGATGTAAGGAAAAGAGGTGCCAACCATCAACAAAGTGTCGCAATTTTCCATCGCCTCCTGAGAAGGTTTTGTTCCCAACAATCCAATGCCACCAGTCGCATACGGACTATCGTCCGGAATCGCCGCCTTGCCGAGCAGTGCTGTGACAATTGGCGCATTCAGAAGTGCAGCTGTTTGTTCCAATTCGCGCGTTGCATGCAGCGCTCCGCGTCCAGCGAGAATGGCAACTTTCTTCCCGGCATTTAGGAAGCTGGCCGCGTGATCCAAATCGGCCGGATCGGCCAGCATTGATCCTTCTGCCTCCGCTCGCGACGTGTGATGCTCTACATTGCGCTTCGAGCGACGCCGGCTTTTGACATCCATCTCCTGGAAATCGACTGGGAATGTGATGTGGCTGACGGTTCGATAGGCGGTTGCGATTCTTACTGCGAGATCGACCACGTTTTCTACGTGCTCGGGGCCCATGATCCGCTCGTTGTAAGTAGCGACGTCCATAAAGAGCCGATCCAGCGCGACATCTTGCTGCGTGCATGTTCCGATCAAATCGTGAAATTGGAGGCCTGTCAGTGCCAACACGGGCTGTCCGTCCATCTTGGCGTCGTAAAGGCCGTTTAGGAGGTGGATTCCGCCGGGGCCCGACGTTGCCAGGCAAACACCTAATTTGCCGGTGTACTTGGCGTATCCGCACGCCATGAAAGCAGCGGTTTCTTCGTGGCGTACTTGCACGAAACGAATCTTGTCTTCGCGAGTGCGCAGCGACTCCATAATTCCGTTAATGCCATCGCCAGGTAGCCCAAAAATAACCTCAACACCCCAATCTATTAAGGCTTCGACAAGTACATCAGCTGCCGTCATCGCTTGCTCCGTTCAATGATTCAATAATCACGCGGTCATAATCACGCCCTGGTTCGCGCACTCGCACTTGGTTAACCACGCACTGATGAGACGCGCTAACTGGTGCCGGAAACATCGGGACGCTACCGTAAGACCTCGCGAGACATCCTGTACCGCTTGCGTTGCCTGCGTTTTAGAAAAAATTCAAGAGGAACCAGATACAGAAAACATCTGAGTTCATCGGGCAAAGGCTGTATTGCCGCACCGGGTCGGCGGGGCGAGAATCCGCGATGTAAGGTCACCGGTACGAGGACGGTTAATGGCCATCTTCAACACGTTCAAGGGCGGGGATCTTGTGCCGCAGTCGGGAAACTATACGGCGTTGCATTCTACGCCCCACCGATTACTGTGGCGTGTTTTGTATGTTGAAGGACACCGGTTTCAGCGATGCAAGCTTTGCCCTTTGGGGGTTTTGTACAGGCTTGATGGGCCGTGCGTCCCCACTTCGTCGAGCGTCAACTTGCCAAAGGAGGAGTTGACGGTCTCCTATGCCAGTTGTTGAGATCGTCGACGCGTTGCGATTGAACGAGACCCCGTTCGTGAACAAACTAATCAGGCGGTTTCAGCCGGTCGCGCTTTCAACCGGTGGGCGCCATTGTTCTGTTGGTGCGCACCATAACAAAATCACAACTTGGAGGATGTTCTATGCGGTCTCTACAAATACTTGCTGTTCTTTTGCTCAGCGTAGTCTGGGGTGCGGCGCAAACAGCCAGCCCGACGACATCAACCGAGACAAACAATGGGACGACTAGCCCCGGCACAGTTACGTCGGATTCGGGTTCGAAGGCTTCGACTTCGAGTGACACGGGCATGAGCCAGACGAATGCAGGTGGCGATTGGGTTGAAGGCTGCCTTGGCGGCTCTGATGGGAACTACACGCTGACTGACCAGAGCGGCACCAGCTATCGTCTTACTGGCGATACCGCGAAGCTTAGTGAACACATTGGGCACCAAGTAAAAGTATCGGGCACCAAGAGTTCGGCGACCGCAACTGGCTCCAGCGATACGATGGGCCAAACCGGCGGATCCCAGCAAGCCATTCAGGTCACTTCGGTAAAGCATGTTGCAAAGACCTGCCAGACCACCGGGACAACACCGAGCAAGTAAGAAACGAAAGTTAACAAATTAAAAGCCCAGCTTGACGGCTGGGCTTTTGTTTTAACTGAATGTCGTGCGCTAGTCCTATTGATTTACCCGAAGCAGCATCAAGGTGCCGCTTTCAAGTTTTACGTTATTTTTCTCCGAGGTTAGCACCGATCCCTTATCCGCGGTGGGTTCAGCCGACAATTGCAAATCCGCGATGCCGACTACTCCCCGCGTCTCTCCTGTAATCGGCTGCTGAGTGCCGGGCCGGCCTTGATTTGTTCCTGATTGAGAGTCGGGCAAGTTATTGCGGTTGGAAGAGTTGGGATTCTCGGCCGGGTTGCCGGTACCCATTCCGCCCGCTCGTGTATTCCCATTGCCAGGCATTCCACCGCTTGGAACCGAAGGTGATTGATTTGCGTTTTCGCCGTTCGCGGCGTTATTGGAATTGCCTGAACCGGAGTTATTTGAGCTTATGACCGCCTGAATTGACATTGGCAGTGGCATATCCCCGCCGTTTTTAAGGACGGCATGATCAAAAGCAATTCCTACCTGGGATTCTTTCTGCTCTTTGCTGCGCGCCTGCGCCTCTGTAACATGACCGACCACTTTTGTATCTTTGGGTACGATGACTACGCCATTCTCAGTTTTCAAGTCTTGAGTAACTTTAGCCTCGACCTGATCGCCAGTCTTAGCTTTCTTGGCGTCAACCGTCTTTGTAAGCTGCACCGGTATAACGCTGCCGGGCGCGACGCGCGGGCCAGCACTTGCTGTCTGGGCGGATGCGGCGGGTTGTGAAGGGTTTAGTTGTCGATTCGGCGGGGTTGCGCCGTTCCCCGTTGATGGTGAGGTCTGTTGAGCAAGGCAAGCCGCCCCGGACAATGCTAATGCGAGAATTCCCGTCGAACGTAGTTTCATGTCAGATGTCCTTCCGTATTGAGATCGAGCGAAGGGCGCTGAAACAGTGAGAAATGGCTACCGCGACAGCCCCAGGAAGCGCCAAGCAAATGCTACGTCCCAAGCAGCGGTAGTGCTATTCGCAATTCGTTAGATGTGCTGGGTCAGCGCAAAGCAAACACCGGAAGTTTATTTTTGATGAAAATGTCGGAAGACTTGTTCTGTAGCCGACAAAGCTGAGCGCAGTTTATTTCAGAATATCTAAACTCTTTTTCGTCAAGGTTCGTAGCCGATACGTTACAGCAAAGTACGGCCACTCATGCATCAACATCCTGATGATGCTGGCTGCCAATCGGCGCTATTAATCGCTCGGTACGCTGGAGAAGGAGCGCCGGCGATGGAAAATCAGACGAGATCCACAGCATCCTGCTTCGGATTCCTTCTCGTTTTTTCCCTAACGCTCTTATCTAACTTTGTTCCCGGAATTTATGCCCAGACCTCGCTGGACCAAGTGCACGTCCTCCCCGCCGTGACCAGTATCCTGCCAAGTCCAGATGCAACAGGATTGCCCCTCTCTGGAACCGAATTGGCGGCGAATGTCTCACCGAAGCCGATCAAGGTGGCCGTAAATCTTGTGTTGATTCCAGTCACCGTGACCGATCCCTTGAATCGAATTGTGATCGGACTCGGCCGGGACGATTTTCAGATTCTCGATGGCAAGCAATCGCAGGAAATCAAACACTTTTCGCGAGAGGATGCTCCGCTCTCGCTGGGCATAATTCTTGATTGCAGCGGCAGCATGAAGAGCAAGATAGAGCGGGCCCGGGATGCGGTTTCGGAAATTTTAAAAATCGGGAACCCGCAGGACGAATTCTTTCTCTTGAAGTTTGCCGACCGGCCCGAAGAGGTGAGTGATTTTTCCCCGGCGGTGGAAGGCATTCAATCTGACATGGTGACGAGCGTTCCCAAAGGTCGAACGGCTTTGCTGGATGCTATTTATGTTGGCTTAAATAAAATGCGAGAGGCCAAATTTCACAAGAAAGCGGTGCTGATCATCTCCGACGGAGGAGACAACCATAGCCGCTACACGGAAGCTGAAATCAAGTCGCTGGTGAAAGAATCTGACGTAATGATCTACGCCATCGGTATATACGACCACTACTTTGCGACTCATGAGGAGATGCTAGGGCCCGGTCTATTGAGTCAGATTACAGACATGACAGGCGGACGAACTTTCACCATCGATAACCCCAACGATCTGCCCGCAATCGCGCACCGAATCGGTATCGAATTGCGCGATCAGTACGTAATCGGCTACAACCCCGGGAATTCCCGTAGAGACGGCAAATGGCACAAGGTGAAGGTCAAGGTTCGGATGCGAAAGCACTTTTCGCACTTGCAGGTTTATGCCAAGGCGGGATATTACGCGCCCTCCGAATAGCGCAGAGACAATACAGAAGAACCTAAAAATGGAAAATCAGATCGCTTGCAACGGTTAACTGGTTATGCCGCCTGCCTTGATCGTAAGCGGGTTTGTCCCACGCTCTCTCAAAACGCAACTCGGGACGCAACTGCACTGTCGTGCCCCACCAATGGCACCACATTATTGTGTTCTCTGAATATCGGGTTGCGAAGCCCGTGCGCTGACCCTTCTTGTCATCCAGGAAGTCGCTGCGAAACGACAGGAAATCATGTGCCGAAAATTGCTTCTGCAAAAAATTAACGGCTGCGTATTCTGGAGCCGTGCAGCGTTGCCGCCCCGGTAAGCAATATGCGCCGTCCGTACCTGTTTCAGGCCGAATCGGGCCTCCGACCGCTGGCACATCGCGCTCGTACATGTACCAGAACTCTGTTGCCATGTGTACGGTCTTCGAGAATTTGTGATACCAGGTCGCGTCATACTGTTGCAGATTGTTGTAGGCGTATTTGCCATCGTTGATTCCGTTCGCGCAAATATACAAGTTGTCATGCACGGAACGGCTCGTATAACTGATGCAGGCGGTGCCCGAAGGCTTTGCGTCAGACGTCCCCAGAGCGACATCGTGGCCGCCAGTAATTCCGGCTTGGACAAGAAATTGATCGTTCAGTTTCACGGTTGCTACTACTCCGGTATCGGTAAATGGATCAATCGCATACAGGAGCGAATGGCTGAAGATATAGTTGTTGGGCGCGAGCTGCGCTTCAATTCCAGGAATTGAGATGAAGCGTCCTACTCTGACATTCATTCCCTGCGCCACCTGCGGAAAGTAGATGTCAAGATATTCAAGCGTTGGATCAAACCCATACTGCTGATGATGGTCAACCCACGGCCCGCTAAAGTATCCCTTGGCGGTCGTGAAACGATAATCAGTTCCGTACAGCGCAGTGAGGTGGTAACCCCAGTCGACATGATCGCGCTGCACCGAGTCGGGCAGCCGCTCCGCGTAAAGAACAAATTGATTCAGTTCAAAGCGGTTGGAGTAAACGTCGTTCGCCTCGGGCTCATTGCGATGGGCAGACGTGCTGAAGTTCAGCGACGGATCGATCCATCCATATAACTTGGTTCGGCTGCGAGCGCCATTGATGGCGGTCATCAGTGGATAGCTGTTCGTATCGGGCTCACCAATAATGGGGGATCCACCATATGACCAGTCGGCGTTAGGGAAAGGCGGCGAGTCAAGCGGCGAGGGAAGCCCTCGGCGTGGTGGAGGCGGTGACGAAGGTGCCGACTCGTGCCAATCTTGACGATAAAAATCGATCAATCGAGCAAAAAATCTTTTCGTTTCGGGACCTTTCTTTGTTGGACTATCCGGAAAAGAAGGATTGTTCTGATTGTCCTGCTGAGCTATCGAGTAGAGACAAGAAAAGCCCATACACAATAATAGGCAAACAATCCGCCGGTGTGCATTCTTTCCAAACATAATCAGACTCGCCTACCGCCCAAGTCTACAAGGCCTTCAACTCTCCAATTTGTGGCGGAAGATCTCTCTTCCTACTAAATTGGTACGTCCGTCTTAAAATAGTTGAGGCAGTCCTCAGGAGCATGGTGCTATGTTTTCTCCCGTTTGCCGATCTGAGAATAGATTCAGTCTGGCGGTCGCCAGCCTTGCTGCGTTTTTCTATTGCGCGTCGCTTGCTTCTCCGAGTTTTGCCCAACAAGCGGCGCCACCATCCCCCGCTGCGCACGCCACCGAAGCGGACAAATCCTTGGTGGAAAAAGCGAAAACGCTAGGGACCGGGCCGGTCGAGCCTCCGCCTGTGCTGCAGCAACTGAATTCCGCGATCGAAACCCTTACCGCCAGAATCTCACCCGCGGTTGTCCAAATTCTCGTCACCGGATATGGGTCTGTCGAAGATGGCGATCGCCGGCAAACCGCAGTTATCACCCGCGAACATGCAATCGGTTCCGGTGTAATCGTCGACTCCAATGGCTACATTATGACGAATGCTCACGTGGTTGAAGGGGCGCAAAGCATTCACGTAGCTCTTGCCATGCCTTCCGTCTCTTTTCCAGATCAGATCGCACCGGTCGGAAAGCAGCGCGTCGTGCAGGCACGGCTCATCGGATTGCATCGAGAGACGGACCTCGCTTTGATCAAAATCGATCAGACTGAACTGCCTACCTTGTCCTTGGGCAACCGTAGACCCGTCCATCAGGGACAATTAGTTTTTGCGATGGGTAGTCCCGAAGGGCTGGAAAATTCGATGACGATGGGAGTCGTCAGTTCGGTCGCCCGGCAAGCCGATCCTACCCGGCCCATGGTCTACATTCAAACGGATGCGCCTATTAATCCGGGAAATAGCGGCGGTCCGCTGGTCGACGCAGATGGCTACGTCGTGGGAATCAACACTTTTATCTTGACCCAGGCGGGAGGAAGCGAGGGACTTGGATTCGCAATTCCAGCTCGCGTCGTGCACTTCGTCTACGAGAGCCTGCGCAAATATGGACACGTACATCGCATCGAAGTTAAGGCGGGAGCGCAGGCGATCAGTGACACTCTCGCGAGGGGACTAGGCCTTTCTCAGAGCTGGGGAGTCGTGATTGATGATGTGACTCCCGACGGTCCCGCAGATGCTGGAGGTCTGAAGATCGGGGATGTTGTTTTACGTGCCGATGGCCGTTCCATCGGGACCATGCCCGCATTCACATCGGCTCTTTATCTGCATCCTTTGGATGAATCGCTCAAGCTTGAGGTTCTACGCGGGAAGGAGCGGAAAACACTTTACATCGCTGCGTTGGAAATGAAGGATCCGATGGACGCTTTGCCTGACCTGGTTAACGCGACAGACAACCTGGTTCGCAGACTCGGGGTGCTGGCACTCGATTTGAATGACGAGTTACGTTCCGCCCTGGGGCCGCTGCGCAATCCTTCTGGGATCGTTGTTGTGGCTCGAGTGCAGGATTTTACCAGTACTACGACCGGCCTGCAGACGGGAGACATTATTCACAGCTTGAATCGGGTATCGATCGACTCGGTGAGTTCCATCCGCGCCGCTATGCAAAACATCAAATCGCACGACCCCGTCGTGTTGCAGATTGAACGTAGTGGAGGATTGCAGTGGCTCGCGTTTGAAATGGAATAGAAGAACGATGACCTTACCAATTCCCAAAACGTACCCGCCGATGGAGGCTTTATCGGCGACGAGCCTGCCGACCGGACCGGAGTGGCAATACGAACCAAAATGGGATGGATTTCGTTGTCTCGCATTTCGCGATCAGAAAAAAGTTGAGCTGCAATCAAAGGCCGGCAAGCCTCTCACTCGATATTTTCCTGAACTCGCCGCTGCATTAGCGGAACTCAAGGCAACTCGATTTGTTCTGGATGGTGAGATCGTGATTCCGTTTGAAGGAGGACTCTCCTTCGACCAACTGCTCATGAGAATTCATCCTTCAAAGAGCCGGGTGGAGAAACTGAGCCGGGAGACACCGTGCGTCTTCATCGTGTTCGATCTGCTGGTAAATGAGAACGGAAAGTCACTGGTCAAGTTGTCCCTTGAAAAGCGGCGCGGGGCGTTGGAGAAATTCGCCGCCAAGTTTCTCAAGGGCCAAGGCCAAGGAATGATCCGTCTTTCGCCAGTCACGCTCGACCTCGAAACCGCCCGTAAGTGGTTTCACATCGGAGTAGCGCTCGACGGCGTGGTTGCCAAGCGTCGTGATCTGGATTATCAGGCGGGCAAGCGCACGGGAATGCAGAAGATTAAGAAGCTGCGTACTGCTGATTGCGTAGTTGGAGGATTTCGTTATCTGGAAAAGGAGCCTCTGGTTGGGTCTTTGCTGCTGGGCCTTTACGATAAGAACGGAAAACTTGATCACGTTGGATTCACCTCATCGATCAGCGCGAAAGACCGGCCCGGCTTGACCCGAAAGCTGAAAAAGTTGATCGAGCCGCCGGGTTTCACGGGCAAAAGTCCGGGAGGCCCGAGCCGGTGGAGTACGAAGCGTTCCGCAGAATGGGAGCCGCTCGATGACTCGCTGGTTGCCGAAGTGCAATTCGACCATTTCACTGGAGGTCGATTTCGGCACGGAACAAAATTTCTTCGCTGGCGGCCCGATAAGAGTCCGGAGCAATGCACTCAAAAGCAGGTTGAACGCGAGAATCGATCTGCGCTTGATTTACTTTGAGTTTGATCAGCCGATGACCGGTTTGGCGACCAATGTGGCAACCAGTGCTTTGTGCCGGATTAGTTCGCCTCGCCCGGTAAGCCCAACTGTTCGATGTGCAAAAGGAGGTCGGCGGGGTCAGAGTAGACTCGGAATGCGCCCGCGCCTTCGAGTTCCGCCTGTCCCGAGCCCCCAGACAGAAGACCCACGCCGAGAGCGCTCTTGCGGCCGGCGGCTAGCAAATCCCATACGCTGTCGCCCACGATGATGCAGTCTTCGATCGCCACCCGCAGACGCTTTGCTGCCGCCACGAAAACGTCGGGAGAAGGTTTTGCTTTCTCCACATCGTCGCCGGTTAGAACTGGAAACTCGGCGGGCAGTTTTATCCTCTTTAGCAGCGCATTAGTCGCCTTCCGGCCACCCGTGGTAGCAATCGCAGCCCGAATCCGTTGCCTTGAAAGATGCTGCAGCAACTCATTTGCCCCCGGCAGCCGTTCTAAATGCGGAATGGTTCGAGAGAAGAGGATGGCGTGATTCTGTTCCAGTTCATCCAGATCAACTTGTTTCGTTCGAGCCACACCCTCGCGGAACAGTTCCTGCAAGAAAGACTTTCCGCTCATTCCGACACGTCGATGAATCTTCCATTGCGGAATTACGATACCCGCACTCTTCAGCGCGTCCGCCCAAGAGGTCACATGCTGATAAACGCTGTCAATCAGGGTCCCGTCCAGGTCAAACAGCAATGCAGGCAGATCGGTACGGCGACGGGTGCTTCGTGCGTGGCGTTGGCTCACTCAGTGTCCTTGTTCTTGGGCCTTAGAGCACGAACCGTGATGGAGGGTTGTTTGGGCAGCGGGCTTACCAATTATTGTTTTTCACGAGTGAGGGTGCACAAGCTTCCACCTCTCGCTGCTATGTGAAATGGATATAATTCCCTCTGTTCAACCATTCTTGGCCAAACCCTTATGAAGCGGCTCGCGAACCCTATTAGAAACAAGAATTCAAAGTCACTGGGACGCCGAGAGTTCTTAATTTCCGCTTTTGCCACCACCAGTTTGGCCGCGACCCGTCTCCGCGCAGAACCGTCGCTTTCTCTCGCGCGACTCGCACTCAAGCCGATGCTTGATGTAGTGGGTTCGGGTGCTGTCCCGAAAGGGCTGGTCACTCCCAACGCTGATTTTTTTATCAGAAATCACTTCAAGACTCCGACGATCGACGAAGATAAATGGGCTGTTGAGATCGTAGGCAAGGTAGACAAGACCATCAAGCTCTCTTATTCAGACCTTCTGCTTGCTTCTTCCGTGCGCGCGCCGCTCACGTTGGAGTGTGCGGGAAATCTTTCCGGCGGAGCAGGAGTCGGTACAGCGGTATGGACAGGAGTGCCGCTGGAAACGTTGCTCAAGCACGCAGGAGTGCAGGCCGGTGCAAATATCGTTGTCTTGCACGGGGCTGATTCAGGCGATGGCGAGGGAGTTCCTCCGGGCACACACTTTGCTCGCGCTATCCCCCTGGAGAAGACGATGGACCCAAACACGATGCTGGCCTATGAGATGAACGGTGCCCCACTTCCTCCGGAACATGGCTTTCCGCTGCGGGCGCTGGTTTCGGGTTGGTATGGTATGGACTCCGTCAAGTGGCTCACCCGGATCGAAGTATCTTCTGACCCCTTTAACGGATACTTTCAGAAGCAGCGTTACGTCGAAGAAAGATCCAGCGGAGAGCGTAAGCCTATTACCCGAATGCGAATAAACTCCAAGTTTATTCGCCCACTTAGCGACGAACAGATTCACGGCAAATCTTACCGGCTGGAGGGAGTCGCGTGGGCCGGCGAGAACAAGGTGTCAACGGTTGAGCTGCGTTTCGATGGGAACGGGGCGTGGCAAGCAGCAGTTTTCAGCGAGGTACCGGTCCCCATGGTTTGGACTCCATGGAGCTTCGCCTGGGAGGTGCCTCGTGCAGGCCAACATACCATCGAGGTCCGGGCCACGGATGATGCGGGCAACAGTCAGCCACTTGCTCGCGATTCCGCGCGAAAAGATGAGTATGAACTGAACACTCCACATCGCGTTGTTGTCAAAGTGTCGTAAAGTTGTGCGGTGGAAGTCGAATCAAGAGGGTCATCGTTGCTGCGCATCATCCTTGCATTTGTTTGCGTATCAATTTGGTCAATGGCGGCATTGGGAAGTCCAGCCGGTGCGCAGACATCGAGCCTGGCCAGCCTTTCATCGGAAGGGAAGAATGCTCTGGACGCTCAGCAGTTTGACCGCGCGGCGAAAATTTACGAACAGATTGTGAAACTCGCCCCAGGCTCGGCGGAAGCGCACTCCAACCTCGGATTTGCTCTCTATATGAGTGGCAGCTATGCCCCCGCGATCATTCAATTTCGGAAAGCTCTTGACCTCGCGCCCCACCTTGATCGCACGCAAGTCCTTCTGGCGTTGGCGTACTTCGACAGTGGAGATTTTGAACGCGCGGTCCCGCTTTTGGAAAAGGCTTATCAGTCGCGGAAGGATGATCCAGTTGTGGTCGCGCATCTTGGATTGGCATATCTGCGCCAGGCCAAGGACGACAAAGCTCTCGCCATGCTTAGCCGTTGGGCTGAACTGGAGCCGAAAAGTCCTGACGCTTTGTACTTTAAGGGCAAGGCATCGGTTTACGTTGCTTCAGACTCCTTCGACCGGCTGTCGAAGGCCGCTCCCGACTCGTACCGGATGTTTCAGCTCAGAGCCGAAATGCTGCGGCAGCAGGGGCTGACCCCAGCGGCGATCAGCGAATACAAGAAAGCTATCGCGCAAAAGCCGGACGCAGCTGGACTTCACTATGCCCTGGGCACTCTTTATCGGGAGGCGGGACGGTTGGACGAGGCGCTTGCTGAATTTGATGCGGAATTGAAACTATCCCCCAACGATGCCATGACCGACTACTTGATGGGCGACGTGTATTTGCAACAGAACAAATTGGAAGATGCGCAATCTTATCTGAAGCGGGCCTTGCAATTGCAGCCCGGGCTTGCAGATGCGCAGCTTGATTTGGCGAAGACATACCGAACTCAGGCAAAGAACGACGAGGCAATTAACTTGCTCAAGTTGGTAGTTGCATCGGACCCCGGTCGCGAAGACGCTCACTATTTGCTCTTCGGAATCTATAAAGAGCAGGGTCAAATGGAAGAGGCGCGCAAGGAATTGAAGATCTTCGAAGAGTTAAAGCGAAGAACCGCTGATCGAGAGCAAAAAATGCTGCGGCTGGACTCCACGAACTAACGGATCGCGCTTTCTTGCCTAGTCCCCATTCGAAAGGCCCATTGCGGCGATTGCCGGCGCGATTTACTTGACAAACTATGATGCTGATCGCTATTGTTCTAAGCGCTTATCAGAAAAGCTTTTTCCCGCGTCCTATCGTTGTTTCCGCGTCTTTTCGAGGAGCTATTTGAATGTCCGAGCATGTGCTCGCCGCCGCCTTAGTACAACCCGGAAAGTATGAGGTGAGAGAGTATCCACTGCCCGATCCGGCTCCCGGGTGCGTGCTCGTAAGAATGGAATTGTCCGGCATTTGCGGCACGGACAAACATACCTACCAGGGATTTACGACTCAGTATGCGGGCGCGGGCGAGGGAAAGCAGATTCGCTTCCCCATCATTCAAGGTCATGAAAATGTCGGGACGGTGGCGGCCATTGGAGGAGACGGTCGCTATACGGATTTCGAGGGTATTCCGCTCCAGGTTGGAGATCGTGTAGTCGTCGGCGCCAATGTCTCCTGCGGCGAGTGTTACTACTGCCGGCATGATTTTCCATACTACTTCTGTCAGAACATGACGGACTACGGCAATAATCTCAGCGCCGCCGATGCGCCACACCTTTTTGGCGGGTGGTCGCAATACATGTACATCATCCCCGGGAGCTTTCTGGTGAGGGTTCCGGATGATCTGCCCTCTGAAGTCGCTATTCTCACGGAGATTATGGCGGTCACGGTGGGCTTAGATCGCGCCAAACAAATGTCGGCGTTTCCGAGCGATGCTTTTCTATTCGATGACACGGTGGTGGTGATTGGCGTGGGCCCGTTGGGCATGTGTTTCTTAATGAAGGCGCGGATGCTGGGAGCAGGCAATATCATCGCCGTGGATCTTTCGGATTACCGGTTGCAGTTCGCGAAGCGCCTCGGCGCCGACCACGTGTTGAACGCGGCGAACACCACTCTCGCCGAGAGACTGGATTTTGTACGCAGCCTAACAAATGGTCGAGGTGCCGATCTAGTCATTGAAACCGCCGGCGTGCCGCAAGCAGTGCCCGAAGCGCTGGATATGATGAGGCTCGGCGGCCTACTTGTTGAGGCCGGCAACTTTTCCGATCTGGGAGAAGTGCCGATCAGCCCTCATCGGCATATTTGCGGCAAGAGCGCGCGTATCCTCGGCGTGGGCGGAGAAGAGCCTGCCGCTTATGCGCCCAGCATGAGGCAGATGGCGCGCTATATGCAGCATTACCCGCTAAGCGAGTTCGTTACGCATCGCTTTCCACTTCGCGATGTCGAGGCCGCGGTGAACAAATCGGTCGCGCCTGACTCCATGAAGGTTGCGATCGTCCCCTGGTCCTGATTTGCAAAGTTGATATCAAGACGTTTTTCAGAAGTCGCATAAGGAGAGTTTCCAATGGGAAAACTGGCGATCACCGGCGGTGAGCCGATCCGAAAAAAGCGCTTTGATCCCTGGCCGATTTTTGACGATAAAGAGCGCCGGGCGCTCGAAGATGTTTTAACCAACCACAAGTGGGGCGGCCAACCCTTCCCTGGGAAACATGGACACGCCTTTGGCAAGGCCTTCGCCGAATTCCACACCGCCAAATACGGACAGGCGGTTAATACCGGGACCGTCGCCATTCAGGCAGCTCTGAAGGCCATCGACATCAAGCCGGGTGACGAAGTCATCGTTCCCGCCTATACCTGGGAGGGGACCGTTGGTCCGGTCTTGTTAGTCAACGCGGTGCCGGTTTTTGTTGACGTTGATCCGGACACATATTGTCTCGATGCAAAATTGGTGGAGCAGGCGATCACTCCCAAAACGAAAGCTCTGCTTCCCGTTCATCTGGGCATGAGGTTCGCCGACCTTGATGTTCTGGTTCCTCTGGCCGCCAAGCACGGGATCAAGATTATTGAGGATTGCGCTCACGCCCACGGCGGCATGTGGCGTGGCAAGGGTGCCGGGTCGATTGGAGACCTCGGTGCGTTCAGTTTTCAATCCAGCAAGCTGATCACTTCGGGTGAGGGTGGCGCGGTTATTACCAACAACCTTGAATACTTTGAGCGCGTGCAGTCCTACATCAATACCGGGCGCAGGAGTGTTACCGACAAATTTCATCACCGGATAATTGGATTCAATTACCGCTTGGGTGAGTTCCAGGCGGCCGTACTGAACCCGCAGCTGGAGCGGCTTCCCGAGCAGGCTAAGAATCGCCAGGCAAACATGGAATACTTTGAGTCTCGGCTGCGTGGCACCGAAGGTATCGGATTGCTAAAGCCGGAGCCGCGCATCACCAGGCTTGCTCCGTACGGATATGTGCTGAAGTATTACGCGGAAAAAGTTAAAGACATTCCGCGCGCAGCTTTCGTCGCGGCACTTCAATTGGAGGGGATCCCGTGCGATGGACTTTTCTACGAGCCAGTTTATCGCAGCTCGCTTTTCCCGCTCGACCCCACAGACTACCCAGCATTGAGCTGGGGACGTCCGAAGCCGCTCGACCTGCGCAACATGTACAAGTGTCCAGCCTCGGAACGCGCCGCGTATCACGAGGCAGTTTGGTTCTCACATCATCTCTTCCTCGGCGGGAAGGACAATGTCGACAGCATTGTTGGCGCGATTAAAAAGGTCCTCGAAAACATTGAAGAGCTTCGCGGTCTCGAGCACCGAGCTATCAAGGATCAGGGCCTAAGCAGGGCCGACAGGGAAAGCTGATCGGCGAATGTAAATTAATCAGCAACAAGAGGGAACTGATCGATGGCGCCAGGGAAGCAAATCGGATACGCGGTGGTGGGCTTGGGCAGCATCTCGCAAGTGGCAGTGCTGCCCGCCTTCGCGCATAGCAAGAAGGCTAAGTTAGTAGCCGTAGTAAGCGGCGACAAGAACAAGGCAAAGAAATTCGCGCAGGATTTTAATGCTAGTGATGCCTATACCTACGCCGAGCTCTCCCAATGCCTGGAAAACCCCCAAGTTGACGCGGTGTATATTGCAACCCCTCCGGGCGAGCACGAAAAATATGCAGTGGCCGCAGCTAAAGCGGGAAAGCATGTGCTCTGCGAAAAGCCTTTGGCAGCCACGGTAAAGCAAGCTCGCAACATGGTTAGCGTCTGCCGCCGCAATAGAGTGTTGTTCATGACCGCCTATCGCAAGTATTTCGAGCCCAGCAGTCTTGCGCTTAAGAAAATGATCACAACCGGCGGCCTAGGTCGGATCGATATTATCCACACGTTATTTGCAGAGCATCGTCCACTTGGCGACAACTCCCCCTCCTGGTTGTTTTCAAAGAAGTTGTGTGGTGGAGGGCCGCTAACGGACCTTGGTGTTTATTGCATTAACACCACGCGCTGGCTGGTTGACGAGGATCCGATATCCGCTACCGGGATAAGCTGGGTTCGAGAGAAGAGACGTTATAAGGAGGTTGAAGAAGGCGTTGCATTCCGCCTCGATTTCAAAAGTGGAATTGTTCTGCAAGGGACCGCGGCCTATAGCGCGGCGTTCTCGTCTTTCGTTCACGTGCATGGAGAGAAAGGATGGGCGGAACTTGGTCCGGCATTCGCTTTCGAGGAGGAGCGGCGGCTCAGTGGGAAGGTAGGCGGAAAATGGTTTGATAAGACCTACGAGCCGATCGACGAATTTGTTCTTGAGATCAATGCTTTTGCCGATTGCATCCGGGAAGGGCGGGAGCCTGAGCCGACAGGAGAGCAAGGTTTGCGCGACATCATAATTATCGACGCGATTTATCGCGCTGTGAAACAGCGCCGCACCGTGGCAATTAAATACTAGGTATTTTGTAGTCAACGCAAGACAGAGGAAATCATGGCAAAGCTAGGCGTGGGCGTCGTCGGCGTAGGAACGATGGGGAAGCAGCATGCTTACAATCTCCGGCACCGAATTCCGGAAGCACAACTTATCGCGGTCGCCGACACTGACGTTCAGCGCGCAAAGACCGTTGCCGCTGAGTTGGAGATCGAACACTACTTCAACAGTCTAGAGGCGATGGTTGAGCGGAAAGACATCCAGGCTATCGTGGTCGTAACTCCGGCGAAGTTTCACGGCGCAGCTATGAAAGTATGCGCACACTCTGGGAAGGACATTTTCTGCGAAAAGCCGTTCACACTTACCGTCGAAGAGTCCGATGAAATTCTCGACCTCACTCAAAAGGCTGGAGTGCAAGTTCAAGTGGGGCATGTTCGACGATACGATCCTCCGAATGTGAGAGCCAAGCAGCGCATTGAAGCGGGAGAAATTGGTGACCCGGTCATTTTTAAATCGCTGGCACGCGATCCTGCGCCTCCTCCGGTCAGCTACATGGCGAGTGGCGTCAACGGAATGTTCTTTCAGGACTCCACCGTCCACGAGTTCGATCTCGGACGCTGGATCATGGACGATGAAATTTCCGAGATCCACGCCTATGGGGCGGTTCTTGTCTTTCCGGAGATCGCGCAATACAACGATATCGACACTGCATTGCTCAATATGAAGTTCTCACGAGGCACACTGGGCGCGGTTGAGAATTACATGCAGTCGGGTTACGGATATGATGTCCGCACCGAAATCGTGGGCTCGAAAGGCACCATCATTACAGGTTATCTGCAACACACTGCCGAAGTGGTGATGACCGCTTCCGGCTCTCGTACCGACGTGGTCGATCATTTTCTGCTCCGTTTTGCCGATGGATATTTAAATCAAATGCGAGATTTTGTTCAGACTATTTTTGCTGATCGCCCAACAAAAGTAGACGCTTTTGATGGTCGCCAAGCAGTAGCGGTGGCAGCGGCGGCCGAGCAATCCTATCGCGAAGGCCGTGCTGTGAAAGTGCAAAACCGCGTCAGAGCTTCAAAGGCTGCCTAGTTAGACTTCGCCTGTGGCGAAAGTACAAACTGCTGAATCGCGTTCCGGTTGCGCTTAATTTCCTCCTGATGCAGGCGAGACAGCTCCTGGTATTGCGCAAGTTGCTGCGTGGCGAGATCCATCTTATTCATCTGGCGATAGAGTTGACCCAGCCGGTAGTGAGGGATATCTGATTTCGGATCTTGCCTGATAGCTTCGAGATATTCGTCGACCGCTTTCAGATCTTCCTTCTTCGCTGCGTACAGCCCAGCCAATTCCAGGCGAGCCGCCGGAAAGTCTGGCCGCAGTCTTATTGCTCTTTCCAGAAAGAGTTGCGGTCGTTCCAATGCGCCTTTTGGTCCCTTAGCAAATTCCGATCGAAATAAAGCAGCGCCATAACTGAATGCGAGGTCGGCGCTTTGCGGATGGCTGGCGGCCAACCGGCTCAGTCTGGGTAGAATCGCGCCCCAGTCGGCGGGCGAGAGGGAACTGAGCACGGTATTCCAGGCCTTCAGCACGGCCGGGGAATCAGGGTCGATTTCCAAAGCCTTGGTGAAAGCGTCAGCGGCTTGCGCATACTCACGAACCGCATAATGGCTGAATGCAAGGCCGAGATACTGCCTGGAAGACTCCGGGAATTTATTCGTCCCAATCGTGTAGACCTCAAGCGCCGGGCCGAATGTGAAGTGCGATAGGTATTCGATGCCGAGATCAAAGTAGTAGTCCTCATTTGCCGGCGCAAGTTCCACCGCTTTTTGATAGTTACGCACAGCTTCCAGGTATTCTCCGGACGCTTCCTCCAGTTCGGCTAGAGTGTTGTAAAGAGCAGCCGACGGCCTTCCTTCCGATGCTCTTGTTTCCGGCGCCCTTCTTTCCAATGTTCGGCGTATTAATTCGATCGCGGCGGACGCTTCCCCCGCACCTTTATAGGCGAGTGCAAGATTCAGAGTTGCCGCCTCATTCGTCTCGTCTTGCCGGAGCGATTGTTCAAGCGGCGGGATAGCCTCCTTATACCTATCGTGTGAAAGAAAGACCAGACCGAGCGTCTGATACTGCGCGGGAGACAGCCCCACGGGAGGAGCGGGTAGCGCATCTGACGCACCTGAGGAAACAGATCCGCTGAATGTAGACTGCACTAACGCCAGATAGATCTCATAGGAGGGGTCCAAAGCATAGGCTCGACGGTAAGCTTGCTCGGCTGCCGCACTGTCATGTAACGAATCAGCAATGGCGCCAGCGAGCGAGTAGTACTTCACTGCCAAAGCAGTCTCTTGAGGGGGGGCCACCTTGCGCAAAACATTATTTGCGGCTGCTGCTTGTTTGGCCTCGAGCAGCGCGTGGGCCCATTCATATCCCGTCTGGAAATCTCCGGGGCGAACATCCCATGCTTTTTCGAGGTATTGCGCCGCCTCGGCGTACTTTTTGAGAGCGGCCAATGATGTTCCCAAGCCTAAAAGCGCTGTGAACTTTCGCGGATCGAGAGTATGCGCCTCGCGAAAATTGGCGACCGCATCCTTATAGCGTCCTTGTTTGGAGAGGAGCACCCCGAGATTGTTGTATCCCAGCGCCGATTCCGGAGAGAGGCGGATTACCTCTTGGAAGCACTGCTGGGCCTCTTCGTCGCGACCAAGTTCGCTGGCCGCTAGACCCTGCAGATTGTATAAAGAAGGCTCGTGAAATCCCGCTTTCACGGCGGCTTCCACCAATGCGATAGCGTCGGCAGCTTTGCCAGCTTGAAGGAGTTCGACGGCCTCAGCGTAGGTCTGTTGCACCGTGTTGGTTCTTGCGTCGTCCTGTTTGGCGTTATCCGCAGGTTGTGATGTGTTCTGAGCATTGGCGGAGCCGGCAAAAGTTGAGATGCAGGGTGTCACAAAAAAAGCGGCGACAAAAACGATTCGGCCGATCGATAGAAAAAACGCAATCAAAACGCTTCCTGTGAGGTGATCCCTTTGCCTTCCTGAATCACTATCATCCGGTTGGCGGGCACCTGGTAGGTTTCTTCCGGTCCACCTAGCCAGCGCACTTGCACACGCGCCTCTTTTGCCAGGCCCAGGCCGAAATGCAGGCGGAGATCGTTCTGCGAACAAAAGCTTCCGCCGCTGCGCACCTCCTGCACCTGCCGCCGGCTGCCAGACTCCACCGTCACTCGTGATCCAATTGCCGCGCGATTTGTCTTGGTGCCAACGAGTTTCACCAGCAGCCACGAATTAGACGGCGGCGATTGGTTGCGCAGCAGGGAAGGATAGTCATTCAGATTATTGAGCACAATATCAATCCGTCCGGTATTGAAGATATCGCCAAAGGCCGCGCCCCTGCTGCATCTCGACTCGGCTAAGGCTGGACCCGATTGATCGGAAATATTCACAAAGCGACTGCCGTCGACGTTGCGGATCACTATCAGCTTGCTGTCTGTCTTTGGTAGTTGATGATGGGTTCCGGTCCCCGGGGAATAAATCGAACCGCTCGCGATTACGAGGTCCGGGCGTCCATCATCGTCGATATCAATGAAGCCGGTGCCCCACTTCACCGAACCAGTTTCGCCGGCGAGCCCTGCAGGTACGGTTACATCGGCAAAAAATCCCTTGCCGTCGTTGTGGTAGAGGCTGGGCATCTCGTCCGAAAAATTTGTCTTCACTATATCGAGAAGGCCATCGCCGTCGTAGTCAACGGAGTCAGCCCCCATCCCGCCCTGCGTTCGGCCGTTCGCATCATAGGCCACGCCCGCCAGCATGCCGCTCTCGCGAAAAGTGCCGTCTCGGTTATTCATGAAGAGCAAACTGGGTGTCGAATCGTCGGCGACGTAGATATCGGGCCATCCGTCATTGTCGTAGTCACCAACACAGGGAGTGAAGCCAAAAGTGGGTTCGGCCTTGTGAATCCCTGCGGCCTCGGACACGTCCGTAAAAGTCCCGTTGCCGTTGTTGCGATATAAAAAGTTCTTCGTTCCCTTGAGACCCGCCACGCCATAGAGTACCGGAGACTGCTGACCCATCAATGCAGGATTGCTGTCATACAGCAAGAGCCCATATTGATGGTCAACATAGTTACTCACGAAGAGATCGAGATGGCCGTCGCGGTTATAGTCGACGAAGGCCGCGCCCGTGTTCCACCGCTCTTCAGGTTGGATGAGGCCAGCTTCTCGAGTTACATCAGTGAACGTGCCATTGCCATTGTTGTGATACAAAACGTTGGCGCCAAAATAAGTGACAAACAGGTCGAGGTTGCCGTCGTTGTCGTAGTCACCGACGCACACGCCCTGCCCCCAGCCGTGTTTCACCAATCCGGCTTTCTCGGTGACATCAGTAAACGTACCGTCGTGATTGTTGTGGTAGAGGTGGTTTGTGGGCTCTTCACCCTTCGGAAATTCCTTTAGTCCCCAGCCGTTGACCACGAAAATATCCAGCCATCCGTCGTTGTTATAATCAAACAGAGCGATCCCGCCGCCGGTAGTAGAAAGAAGAAAGTCCTTGGATTCATGGCCCAGGAGCACGGTCTTGGACGATAGCCCGGCTTGTTGAGCGACATTCACGTAGCGCGGATAATAAGCAGGCGGGGTTACAGCCGCGAAACCCAAACGGAGGAGACATGGACTCACAAGGGCGCCTGCTCCAGCCCTCGCTAGCTGCCTGAGCCACTCTCTTCGGTTCATGGGAATGATTTTAAGGCCGTCGTGCACGCAGGAAAAGAAAAACCGCCCTGGACGATCAAGCTCGGACAATCAGGGCTCGAACAATCGAAGCTCGAACGATCAGGGCCTCAACGATCTACGCTCGAACCCCATTACGAACATCCGCAGAGTTTTTACCTGGACGAAGCTGAAAGCCGCATGACTCTCGCACGTGTAGCTCAGGTGCAAGTTTGCGAGTCTCGCTGCGATTCGGTTCGCCTTTGATACGCTCCAGCAACATTTCCGTCGCCTCGAAACCGATCTGATACTTAGGCAGTTCCACGGTTGTCAGTCGAGGCCGAAAAACTGCGAGCCATGGATAGTCGTCAAAACTCACCAAGCCAAAATCTTCCGGGCACCGCATTCCCATCTCCTCCGCAGCCTTTAAAAGACCGACCGTCATGAGATAGTTCGCGACGTAGATGCCGTCCGGGCTGCGCGACAACAGAGCGTGACCTCCGCGGTAGCCCGACTCGATCCGATAGTCTCCCTGAATGACGAGATCGGGTTCGTGGGCCAGGCCGTTCGCCTCAAGCGCATCACGAAAGCCCTTCCATCTTTCGCGGCCATTGCTGATGGTCATTGGACCACCCATCAATCCGATTCGCCGATGTCCCGCTCTGGCCAACTGGCTCACAGCTTCGTATGCGCCCTTGTAATCATCGGTCACCACCGCATCCTTGGTGAGTTCGGGATAAGTTCGCATCAGCAACACGAATGGAACCTTGGAATCATCGATCAATTGCCGCATTGCAGGGCGAAAAGACTGAGGGGCCTTGGTGAGCAGGATACCGTCGACGCGCTTGGCAAGCAGAACTTCCAGGCACTCCTCCTCGCGCTCCAGACGATCGTCGCTATCGCAAAGCAGAATGCTGTACCCGTGTTTCTGTGCCGCATCTTCTGCGCCACGCACCACGAGCGGAAAAAACGGATTTGAAATGTCCGGAACTACGATGCCAATAGTGTGAGTGCGCCGCTTCGCCAAACTGCGTGCCAGTAAATTAGGACGATAGCTAAGTTTGAGAATCGCGGCATCCACGCGCTGCTTAAGCGCTTTGCCGACGTGAGCTTTGCCATTCACTACCGCGGAAACCGTAAAAACCGAAACGCGAGCTTCTTTGGCAACGTCGTAGATACTGGGCGCCTTATTCGTTTTGCGCTTGCGACGCTTTCTTTCGGGAGGCATGTTCCCCTCTACTCTACAAGGAAACGTAAGGAAAATGCAGTGAGACCTACCATTAACCTTTACGAGGTGCGTGTGGCAGGCACTTACATTCCGAGCGCGCGAAGATATTCACGTCCCGCTATGGCATTGGCCAGGGGAGCATCTGCTCCCACTCCTCCAGGCAAGACGTCGGCCTCGACCACTGCCCAACCGTCAAACTGGCCCTCTCGCAATAGCGAAACAACTTCGGGGAAGTCGATGTCGCCTTTTCCAAGAGGTGCAAAAATTCCGTGCCGCACCGCAGCGTGAAAATTCATTTTCGCGGCGCGTGCCTCTGCTGCCTTGGTTTCGTATAGGTCTTTCAGGTGCACGCACCACACCCTTGCTACTTGTTTCTTGAGAAATGCTATGGTGTCCCCGCCGCAATAAACGTAGTGACCGGTATCAAGGCATAGGCCCAGTTGATCGGCCGGAAAAAGCGAAAACAGCCGGTCAATCTCCTCGGGAGTTTCCACATGGCTTCCCGCGTGATGGTGAAATGCGACCTTGAGTCCGACAGTCCTGCACTGCGTAATTACCTCACCTATCGCCGTCTTCGCCGCATCCCACTGCGAATCATTCCAGGATAGCTTGTTGCCCTCGTCGCGGCGTCCGGCCGTCGCGTTTCTGTCAGGCGTAACTTTGTCTGAGAGGATGAGCAGACGAGCGCCGGCATCGCTGATTAATTGGGCAGAGCGCGCCACAAACACAAGGCCATCGGCGTGCGCAGCGGCATTACCCAATTCGATATCTACAAAAGCTGAACACAATTTAAGAGACCGCAACTCCAATTCGCGGCGAAGCGCTGAGGCATCACTTGGAAGCAATCCATAAGGCCCGAGTTCGGTGCCCGAATATCCGGCCGCTTTGATCTCGTCCAAAACGCGCGTGTAGGGATAATCAGCGGGAAGCTCGACATGCTCCATGATTCCCCAACTGATCGGCGCGTTAGCTACGCGAATTGGCATTCCTAGACCCTTTCATCTTTCCGACAGGAAAGGCCCTCGCGCTGCGCGATAACACCAGTTGCGCAACTAAAACTGTAGCTTAAGACCAAACTGGATCTCGCGCTGATTATCTGGGACAGTCTGGGTGATCTGCGCGCCCCCTGGTGAAAGTGTGCACTGAGAGCCTCCTTGACCCGGTTGGCAGGTCCAGTTGTTAAGTCCGGCACCGCTGCTACCGCCGCCCGAACCGACGTTTGGAAGATTAAAGTTGGGGTGGTTGAATATGTTAAAGAATTCCGATCTAAAGGTAAGACCGAATCTCTCGCCAAGCTGGAAAGTTTTGTAAAGGGAGAAATCAAAATTTACGAGATCGGGACCTCTCAACACGGCACGTTCCACGTTTCCGAACTGGTGAGCGACGCTCTGCCCCGGAGCGAGTGGAGGCGCAACAAAGGCTGCTTGATTGAACCAACAATTGAGACTCTGATGGCCTGGGTTACTACACCCTAAAGCTGCTTGCTCGGCTACATTGAAGGAGAAGTCATAGGGGTTGTGAATCATGTCTGGGCGCGGGCTAGCGGAGCCTGTGTTTGTCAGGTCACCAGCGCCAAGAAGGGCGTCAAAGGCCTCGCCGCTTCGTATCGTGTTTACGCCACTGATTTCCCAGTCACCCAATGCGGCTCGTGCAATTCTGTTTGACGAGGAACCGTACCGTTTTCCTTTTCCGTAGGGCAGATCATAAACGTAGCTAACCGTTAAACGGTGGCGAAGGTCCGGGGTATTGGGGCCTTTCTCTGCAGCAATGTTGTGCGCATTTTGAACGTCACATTGCTGCACATTGCCGTCGGCAGTGCCAACCGACTTGGCGTACGTATAGGCCGCAAGAACGTTAAACCCGTTAGAAAAGCGGTGCTCAATTGAGGCTTGAAACGCGTTGTAGAACATACTCAAGCGCGCAATATCGAGCGGAAGGATCGTGGTGAGGCCCGGTCGGACGTTGAAATAAGGGCGGCCGAAGTTTCCCGTGGAATCAGAAAAGTTAGAGTCTAGAGGTTGCAAAGGCTGATTTAGATTCGAGGATTCGTGGTCGTACAGGTTGGTGCTCTTTGATCCCACGTAGCCGACCTGAGCAAGCCAATTGGAGCCAAATTCCTGTTGAATCGTCAAGTTCCATTCATAAATTCGAGGAATTTTTCGAACCGATCCCGTGGTTCGAACGGTTCCGATAGGATTATTCGGATCGACGGTTGGAATAGTCGCGGGAAATCCATCGGAGACCAACTGACCGGCCACTACCTTAGAAGAGTTGAAGTTCTGAGACAAAGCGACAAGATTTGGAGGGTTCAAGCCAAGGTCGTCAAAGATATTGCCTTCAGCCGCATAGAAAATTCCGCCGGCGGAGCGGACAACGGTTCTTGGACGCACGGTCCAGGCAAAGCCGGCTCGTGGCGCCCAATTTGTCTTATCGAATCCCACTCCCGCATGTGGACTTTGAGTATCGACCACGGCTGTCGCTAAGTTAAAATTACCGACTTTTCCCCCTGCGGGTGAGTTGAGTTCATATCTCAACCCCAGATTTAAGGTCAGGTTTGGAGTTACACGAATGTCATCCTGCACAAACTCTGAGAGGTCCCAATATCGCGTGTCGTCATGGCCATTCAGGTGGTCCTGAAAGGAGAAGAGTGGTATTCCGAGCAATAAGTCGCCCAGGCCCGCGCCGGTATAACTTCCGGTAAATTGGTACTGGCCAGAGGGCGCGGTCTGCTGAAAGAAATTTCGCTGTTGGCGCCGGAAGTCTGCTCCGAACTTCAGATTGTGCTTGCCATGAGTCCAGCTAATGGTGTCAGCCAACTGGAAGACATTTTCTACGATAGTCTCTGGCACCCAGAGCGAATCGCCTAATTGCTGAAAACCAGAAATCGAGAGTTTGCTTAATCCGGAACTGTTACCACCGCGGTTTGAATTGGGTATGCCCAAGGCCTCTGACGGATTCCCCCCGAAATCGAGCGGTAGCGTATTGTCGCGATACCGAATGAACCCGGCACGCGCGTCGTTAACAAAATTGGGACGGAAAATGCGCGTCCAGTCCAAGCCAAAGCTCTGTACCCGGTCATTGAGAGTACTAGAGGTTCCAGATCCGGTACCTCCATCAACACCGGGGAAAAATGAGGGATTGGTACCTACCGGCGTAGCGATCGCGTAATGAGCGAAAAGGCGGTCCTTCTCTGTCAGGTTGTAGTCGAATCGCGTCTCAAACGCGGTTTCATCGAACTTGTACTTTGCGTTGTATACGAAATTGGGCGTTGTGGCGTTGAACGGTCCCGGAACGTTTGGTAAGGGATAAAGGTTAGCAATATTTTGACCGACGGAATTGATATCGCCGGCTGGAATCACGAAGGGGTTCGTGGGATTCAGTGGATTTCCTGGATTGTATGGATCATTTAGTGCCACACCCAATTCGGTCAAATCTCCATTGCGCATCGCTTGTGTTGGAACAACGCTGGAAGACGGTATCGCCTCTCGAATGTCAGTGCGCTGGATCGATCCAAAGATAAACATTTTATCTTTCACGATCGGACCACCCAGCTGACCCCCGTACTGGTTTCTTTGGTAGGGAGTGGCGGAGGTTGCGAAGAAATTGCGAGCGTCGAGATGATTGTTGCGAATGAACTCCCAAGCGGAACCATGAAGCCGATTAGTCCCGGAGCGGAGTTGCAGGTTCACCATGGCTCCGCCGCGTCCGAATTCCGAACTCATTGAGTTCTCTTCGACGCGGAACTCCTGAATCGCATCGGGTGGAGGCTGAATAACGACTGTTCCATTACCAAACTCGTTATTGTCAAAACCATCAAGCAAAAAGTTGTTGTCAAAGATTCGAAGGCCGTTCACAGCTAAAGCAATTCCCGGCCTATTGTTGTCGGTGGATCCGGCTCCGGCACTGGTTCCGGTCGAACCCTCGTTCGCACCCGGACCGAGGTACGCGAGTTTGAAGAAATTCCGACCGTTTAGTGGTAGATCAACGATGCGTTTTTCAGTCTCAACAGTTCCAAGGGACGAGGTCTCGGCTTCTAATAAGGGAGGTGCGCCGGTCACTTCCACAGTTTGCGTCACGGCACCAACCTTCAGAACAGAATCGATCTTCACCACTTGCCCAATGTCGAGCGAGACGTTCTTTTGAATTACTCGCTGGAATCCCGTCTTCTGGAAAGTGACGGAGTAGTTGCCAATCTTGAGCGGCGTAATGTTGTAATCTCCGGCAGCATCCGCAGTGACCGCGGTTTCAGTGGAAGTTTCGATTTCTGTTGCGGTTACGGTGACGCCTGGAATCCTCGATCCGCTAGAGTCAGTCACGGTTCCTACAATGCCGCCCGTCGTCAGCTGCGCCATTGAAAGTTGAGCGTGCCACAGCGTCAATACCGCACAGACTACAAAAGTTGCCAAGACAGACGCGCGCTTTGCCATAAGTCTTCCCCCGGAAACACGATGAGCTGGCGGTCGATAGCTTAAAAAATATACGCTTAATAAGCGCTTATCATATAGACCCGTTACTTGGTCAATGTCAAGAAGTTTTTATGGCACAAAACGCTATGAAAAAAGGTATTTAAGAATTCGATCACGCTTAGAACTTATGCCAATCGCGGAGGATGCAGTCGCTCCGCCTCACCATCATTTGGACACAGCTAGCTAGCCTTTAAAGATCGCCCCTAGGGACTCGATGCGATGGCCACAGTGCGGTTTTCACGAGCCGACTGATAGATCGCCTGAATGGTGGCGATATCGCGAAGCCCTTCCATTCCGTCTGGCTTCGGGTCACGCTCGCTGCGGATGCAGTCGGCGAAGTGGTCCAGTTCCAGAACAAACTCGTCCATCACTTTGAATTTTTGCTCGAACCACGTTCCCTGGATTTTGCCGAAGAGTCGGCGCTCCTCCTCGAAGGCGAAGGCAGGATTTAGAGCGGCCCAACCTTTTTCGCCATGTACCTGGACGAATGAAGCCGCCCGAGAGGTGTAACTCGAAGTACCTTGGCAGACTAGGCCCTCTGGATGTGTGAGGCGAAAGGCGATGCTGTCTTCAACTTCTCCAAAGCGCTTTGTATCGTCAGTCCAGGTCTGCGCCGTTGCCTCAAGCGGATCAGTACCTGCAAGCCATCGCATGGTATTGACGCAATAGATTCCAATGTCCATCAGGGAGCCACCACCGGCGAGCTTGCGGTTAAGCTGCCACCTCTTCGCCTTTACCGGATCGACAAATTCCGTGTAGCTCGAGAATATGTGCCGGAGACGGCCGAGTTTGCCACTGGTGATCAGCTTCTTTAGCGCGACGCTGCCCGGCTCGAAATATTTTCGATAGGCTGTCATCAAAGAGACGCCGTTTTGTTTGCAAGCTTCCACCATGCGACGGCATTCAGTGACGGTATTGGCGAGAGGCTTCTCACAAAGCACGTGCTTTCCCGCCGCTGCGGCGCGTGTCGTTTGATCTGCGTGCGCGCCATTGACCGACGCGATGAAGACGGCGTCAACTCCGGGATGGCTGAGGCATTGATCGTAATTCTCGTAGCTGTAGCAGGCCTTGGCATCTACGCCGAACTTCTTTCCCAGTTGCTGGGCTCGCTTTTGATCATGGCTCGCCAAGGCAACCAGCTTGCACTTCTTGCTGTGGCGGAACGCCGGCAAAACTGAAATTTCCGAGATAAAGCCCAATCCGACTACTGCATATCCGATACGTTTTCCACTCGCCACTGGGTTCATTCCTCTTGATTAAATTGTGAGATCTCTTTTGCCCGAACGCTGCTGTAAGCAGTGCCGGCGGTCCGCCTTTATGGGTCTGGATTTGGCAGCATGAAGTCACGCACTAACCCATCGAGGTCGTGACAGGCGGTTATGAATTGGCGCAGCGTTCGCCGGGTTGGAGCAAAAGAATCAAATTCGTCGGGCGCGAGACCATCCTCAGAATAAGCGCGGCGAAAATCGTGGAACTTTCGCGAAAGTTCTTCGATGATTTTTGCATCCACCGGTTTATCGATGCGCGGAAGCACCTCAACATCGCTGGCGTTCAAACGAACCTGCCACGCGTAGGGCGGAGAAATCACGACATGGCCGCCGATGAATTCGCTCCAGTGCATGTGGTTGCGAAATGCCGCCGAGAGCAAGCGGATGCGGTAGCCACGCTCTCTAAAAATTCGGTACGCCTTCTTGAATACGGCGACTCCTGCCCATTCCAGATATCCGGGGTCGATCGTGATATTTTCTTTCTCGGCTACGACCTTCAACCAATCGTCGAGACGTCCAACCATGATGGTGCACACCGGTCCCATGCTCGCGATGTTCTTGCCTTCTCGCTCGCGCCTCACCAAACCTCGCTCCACCGCTTCAGCAACCGCGATACATTGCGGCAGAGTGAAACTTACCGTCGCGTTGATGCTGATTCCCCGATAAGTTGCTTCCTCGATGGCGGGAATGCCAGCGCGTGCAACCGGGATCTTCACAATCATGTTTCCAGCAAGCCGATTAAATTCCTCGGCCTGCCGCACGATAGCATCAGTATCGCGATAGAGTCTAGGATCAGTTTGTATGGAAAGCCTGCCATTGCGCCCGCGATTTTCATCGAAGAGAGGTTTTAGCAGCGCCGCAGCCTTCACCGATATCTCACGCACCAACTGCCAACCGATCTCTTCTTCCGTTGCCGTTGGACGTTCTTCAATCAGCGCGTGAATCCTATCCTTCCATGAGGCCATTTCTTTCTTCAACACGCCGAGCACGATCACCGGATTACAGGTAGCGCCGACTGCGCCATGTTCAATCGAGTAAGTAAGCTCCTGGATCGACGCCGAGTCATTCCATAAGCACGTCGGGGTGGTCTGCGTCATTTCGTGAAAGGGACTTTTGTAAGTCGTATGCGCGGATACTCGCGTCATATTTCCTCCAAGGAATTTCTCTATCCTAAGCAGCTTCTCCCACTCGCCGTGCCCGGCCTTGGACAGAAGACTGTTCAGCCGCCACCGCAATCTCAAGTGCTTTCAAACCATCTTCGCCCGTCACGCGCGGGGTGCGGTCATGTAGGATGTTCTCCACAAAATCCCGAACCTCGGCAATATAAGCATGGTCAAACCGGGAAAGAAAATGGTCGGCCAGAGGTTGTGTTCCGCCTTGATTCGTCAAAAATGTGACCGATGTCTGAGCTAAACTTCCAACCAGAATCGAACCTTTCGATCCGATGATCTCAGTGCGGATGTCGTAACCGTAAACCGCCTGAACATAGGATTCAATGTTGCCAATTGCGCCATTGCGATATTGGAGGTTTACAACTCCTGCCACAATATCTCCGAACTTGGCGACCTCCGGACGAATCGCTACGGTTGTGTAAGCTTGCACTTCCTTCACTTCGTCGCGCATGAGCCATCTGGCCAGATCGAAATCGTGGATTGTGTTGTTGTAGAACAGCATTCCGTTCAGCCGTGACTCATAAGAGGAAATCGGAGGGGCATCTTTATCGCGTCCGATTGATTTGAAGACTACAGGCTCACCAATTTCGCCGGCCTCAATCCGCTTCTTGGCCGTCGCGTATCCAGGATCGTAGCGCCGCATGAAGCCGATCTGGAGATGGACCCCAGCCTTGGCCACCGCGTCCAAGGCCGCGCGCGCGTCGAGGAGATTGAGCGCCAGGGGCTTTTCGCAGAGAATCTGTTTTCCCGCGGTGGCGGCCGCTTGAATATCTTGTGCGTGAAATTTGTCCGGTGTGGCTATGACGACCGCTTCGATGTCCTTCCGTTCCAACATTTCTTCCGTGCTGGCAAACGCGTGATCGATCTCAAGTTCCGACGCGACCCGGCGTGCATGTTCAGCACTAACGTCCGCGATGGCGATAAGTCGCGCGCGGGGCACAAGCCGGCGGATATTCTCCGCGTGCCGCCTTCCCATTGCGCCGACACCAAGCACACCGATTCCTAACTTTCCCATACGACCTTTCTGTCTAACCGCGACTCCAACCCGCAAACCGCTTAGAAAAGTATTCGCCGACTTTAGGTACTCGACTTTAGCTAATCTAAGAAGCAATCAATTCAACTTGATTCCGAAATTCCTATGTAGATCTTTCCGTCTTCGATCTTCGTGGGGTAGGTCTGAAGGTTGATACATACGGGAGCCCCTTTTGCCTTGCCCGTAGGAATATCAAAGCGTCCCTGGTGCATTGGGCATTCGATAATTTCACCGAGCACCATTCCGCCAGAAAGAGGCGCCTCTTCATGGGTGCAGAGTCCATCGCTGGCGTAGAAGCCGCTCGGAGTGTGGTAAATGGCATAGAGTTTTCTCGCGTGTTTAAACTCGGCCACGTCTTCTTCCGCGATATCATTCACCTGGCAAACCGCATGCCATGTAATAACGTTCTCAGGCACAATACGGCCCCCCGGAAGTCACGCCTTCCACTGCCTCCGCCGCGGTTGGAAAATTCTTTGTCGCGCTTTGAGGGATCTGGCGCACAACAAAATAGTTGGCATCTCGAGATTGTCTGATCAATGTTGGAATGATCTCCCTGAATACTTCCACCAGCCCGGAGTAGGCATGCGGCATCTCGCCTTGGACTCGCACGTGCAGGTCCGGCAGAGCGTGAAATGGCACCATGGGGAATAAGTGGTGCTCGATGTGATAATTCATGTTGAAGTAAAGGAACCGGAAAACGGGATTCATCTTCACCGTGCGCGTGTTTAGGCGATGATCTCGCACGTTTTCGGCTAGCCCGGCATGTTGGGTGAGGGAAAATATTTGATGGAGCCAGCCTCCGTACAAGCGCGCTAGAGGGAAATAGAGCAGCGGCAGCCAGCTCCGGATGGAGATTGACCAAGCGATCATTCCCGCATAAATCAAAAGGTAACAGCGCGACCACCAAAACATTTTGCGCCACTCGCTTTGCGGAACGAAATCCTTGGCTTCTCTGGTCGGCATTCCGAGCGCGTGCAAAATCATTACTCTGAACATCTGGATCGCATCCGGTATCCAGAGAAAATCCAACAAGACCCTGCCTAGGTTTGCCGGGCGCATCACCTGTATTTCGGGGTCGAGGCCAACCATGATCGTTTCCGTGTGGTGGCGCGTGTGGCTCCAGCGCATGTAGGTGCCTTCCTTCATATTCATGATGGAGGAAAGCAAATAAAAGGCCTCATTCAGCCAGCGCGTTCGGAACGGAGTTCCGTGAGCGCATTCATGCCATCGCGCATCGCACGAACTGTAGACGGTGCCATACAAAAAGAACGCCGGGATTACCCACATGCTGCCGATGGCCATGTATGCGAGATAGCCGCTGCCGGCAAGGCATGCCAGCCACAGGCCGAAGTTAGCGCATCCCTTCGCATCGCCTCGTGCCATTAACACCTTCAGGTCCTTGCGCGGAATTTCCGGACGATACCAATCGTCCAGTATTTGCGTCATGACTCAACCAATCCCATTCTCCGCGTCACGTGCCGGATTCACTGAAGTCGATAATCACTGGCTCGCCTAAAGCTTTGGTCTTCAGGACCACATAAAGACCGCCTATAGCCACCCAGATCGTGCCGACCACGAGCGTTGATTCTTGCAGTCCAAGAAAAATAACCAGGCAAAAAACAAATCCTAAGCTAGGGATGATGACATCCAGGATCAGATGCCGCTTCCCCGCCATGCCCGGCGAAAAACCAAAATAGCGGACGGCGGCGAGGTTCACCGCCATGAAGGCTATTAACGCGCCATAGTTAAGAATTTCAACCGAGCGTTCCCACCCCATGGTCAGAGTGCCGATGTAGGCCAGAGCGCCGGCGATCAGCACGTTATAAGAAGGGTTGCCGCGTTCGGCATTGAGATGGCCGAAGATTTTTCGCGGCAGAACATTGTCGCGGCCCATGCTGTAGAGCAAACGCACGGCTCCCAGCAGTCCTGCCAAACCGCATGCCAAGCTCGAGATGAGGAGCACGGCGGCGAACCCGACAAAGAGTTTGTAGCCGCCTACCACTCTTGCCACATCCATAAAAGCGGTTTCGGGATTCACCAATGTGCGGTAGTCGGGCCAAACGCGCACTGCCAAATAAACCTGGAACGCGGCGAATATCCCTGTAAAAACACATACCAGCACGGAGGCTAGCAGCACGTTCCGCTGCGGGTTCTTGACTTCTTCGGCCAGAATGCTTACGCCGTCAAAGCCGATGTAGACGGTCGCCGCCAGAGCCGTGCCGGCCGCGATTGCGCGCACGCTGAAGGTTCGGGGATCATAGATGGGCTGGGTTGAAATCAATCCCATCACATGATGTTGCCCAATGATGTACCAGGTGGCTTCGCCCACGAAAACCACCATAACGATGGACATCATGAATAGCAGGATTTGATTCGCTCTGGCCGTGGTGCGTATGCCAAACCAGCAGAGCAAAGTCATAAAACCGACGGCAACTGCCGAGAGAATTGCAAATGGAACGTGGGGAAGTAATCTCTGGATAGTCAGGGCGGCATAGAGGCTATTCTGCAAAGGCTGAAATAAGTACTCCAGGAACATCGCCCAGCCAACGATGAAACCAAAAGTCGCATTAAAGCTGCGGCTCGCATAGGTATAGACAGAACCTGCCGAAGGATAGACTGTGGCCATTCGTCCGAAACTGACTGCGGTCGCAGTCATCGCTAGCATTGCAGCCAGGAGAGTTATGACGGCGTGGCCGTGGGAGAGTACTTGAGCTACGCCAAACATAGGGACAACTGCGATCGGAGAGGTTAGTATCACTCCGTAGTAAACCAAATCCCAGAGGCCGAGGACTCGTTTCAGTTTTGGCTTGGGCTCTATCGTTGCTACGGGTACGGTTGCTTCCACTTGGTCCTCTGACCCATCACGGATGTGTAGTGCAGCGATGCTTGCTCAGAAGTCCTGCGTAATTTAGACAACTCCAACGAGCGGCAACCGAGGGTCTGGCTCTTTCCACGAAGATCTTATCCAGACATGATCGGGATCCTCTGTCACGGCCATAACTCGGGATGATCCAGCAAGAAAGTTCAAGTAATAAACGTCATAACCCGGACCGGCGACGACCGGGTGATAACCGCTGCGCACTAGAACCGCATCCCCGTCGCGCGTCTTAAGCGTCCGTTCTACCGAACCTTGACCGGAATACAAATGCTGGAAGGCGAATGCATTCTCCTGATTCATCCGGTAGTAATAAATCTCGTCCAGATCGACTTCTTTTGGCGGATTGTGTACATCATGTTTATGCGGAGGATAACTCGACCAGTTTCCGCCAGGGGTGTAGACCTCAACCACCATCAGCTTATCGGCTGGAAAAGCGGGCGTCATGATGTCTACGATTTGGCGTGACACATTGCCTCCGCCTCGCAAACTGCTCACGACATCACTGGGCGTGACCAGTTTTGGCTTCAATTGCGCTTGGGATGGCACTCTGCATTCGGCGATTTCGCAGGTCGTGTCCGCGACAAAAGAGACCAGATTACCGGTCGGCAAATACAGTGCGTAGGGATAGCCGTCGAAAACGTTCTTTCTTTGCCCGATGCGCTGCGGGCCTTCTCCCCAATCGGCCTGACAGATGCCGCCCAGCAGGACAAATGCCGCCTCTTCGCCATCGGTTCTAGTTCGGTAAATCTCACCTCGGGTGAGGCGGCGGACGAAAAAGCCCATCCATTCCCATCCCGCCTTTTCGCGAGACAACTGGAGAAGCTCGCCCGACGAATGCGCGGGCAGGCTTTCAGAGTGAACCAGGGATAGATTGTCGCCCATAAACTCTTTCCTGCATTGTTCTATTTGCGGTAACACAATCAAAGGGAGAGGCTAATGTTCATCACATTCTAACCGCTTTGACAATATGTCAAATGCAAGTTCCCTTGTCAATCGTGAGTTCGAGAAGCAGCGTTCAGACACGATATCGACCACATCGACTTTAGTGTCGCCGTACATTTCATTCTGCTCATTCCGCTATTTCGCGGTCAGTCGTTGGAAAGCGCAAGCGTTTGAGTTTTTGCGCGGGCGGTTTACGACTCGAGTGGGATTTCAAGCGACGCTACTGGGCTTTTGGGGATTCTCGCTAAGCCCTTGAAAAACCGTGTCTAACTACCCGAATCAGCCGAATGATCAGGTCAAAATTACTTGAATTAGGCATAATTTTTTCACATGAACTAACGTGTTTGCCCTAGAGGAGAAACTGTACCTAAAATCGCGTCACCTTATTCTGACTCGATCGCCCGGCAGGAGCGCCACCTGTGACCCCAATCGAGAACTTAAATCTTGGAGTTATGGGATGCACTTTCTAAACAGTTTTATTTCGCGGACGACGACCTTTATCTGGTTCATAGCCTCGATCTGTGCTTTCACTCAGACGGCCACGGCTTCAACCCGCAGCGCGCCTATCGATCATCTCTATCGCGCACACGTGTCCACTGGCGAAGTGATCTACGACACCTTGCATGGAGCGACCCTGCAGACCGCGTCCCCGCTCGCACCGCAACGTCCGACTGGAGAGATTTTGATTGGTGCTACCGCAGGCGCCGGGAATGCAGCGAATAAACTGGTCTATTTTGATAGGGCAAAAAATACGTTGGGAGTGAGTTTCTACGGAGGCCCGGCGCACCAGACTTTCTTGGGAGCGGCTCCGCTTGCGACTTTGGGATCAGGTTCAATTCCCCAAACAGTTGTGGATCTTAACGGCGACGGTAATCTGGAAGTAATTTCCGTTAATAACAGCACCGACGAGGTCGAAGTTTATTTCTTTGGCGGAGTACAAGGCACATCTCTGCTGAAGAAGGAAATGATAACCGCGCTGACTGTGAGCGGATGGAATGTCATCGGTGCAGCTGATCTCAACTCGGACGGTCATCCAGATCTCCTCCTGCAGAATCGTTCAACTCGCCAAGTAATGGTCGCGTATCTGGGCGGCGCCAACGGTACAACCGTACTCTCCACTCACAATTTAGAGAGCAGCACATTTACCGGATGGAGTGCGGCAGGTATGCAAGACATGAACGGGGACGGTCATCCTGACCTGATTCTTGTCAATGACGTTACTGGTGAAAGCATCGTCAATTATTACGGTGGAGACTCAGGCGTCAGTTATTTAAGCTCAACCTATTTGGACCGTTCGGGCTCGCGCGATTGGAAGCTTGTTGTTCCGACGAGCACGACAACAGCGACGGCGACGACCGCACCAACTTCCGGGACACTCGCAAACCCGGCCTCAACCGTTTCGACTCTAACTAGCACCGCCGCGACCGCTCCTGTTTTGATTTTTAACGGAACGGGTACGAGCACGAATGACGTGACCGCGGTCAAGAACGTGGTGACTGCCGCGGGACTCGCTTACAACACGGTGAATTCGGGTCAGCTCGACGCCATGACTCAATCTCAGTTGCAGGCCTACAAATTGTTCATTATGCCGGGGGGTAATGCGCTTACCATCGGCAGGAACCTTTCGAAGAATGCAACCGCAAACCTTCACAACGCTGTTAGTCAGGGCTTGAACTATCTGGGATTCTGCGCTGGTGGATATTTCGCGGGATCGGATACGTACGACAACTTCGCCAACTTAACCGGAGGACCCTGGTTCAACGTATATTCCAACAGCGGAAGGGGAACTGGAAAGGAAGCGATCCTTATCTCCTTCCCTAGTGGTATAAAGCTGGATATTTATTGGCAAGACGGCCCCGACCTCTCGGGCTGGGGGAGCGTTGTAGGTAAGTACCCCACGGGGCAGGCGGCTATAACGGAAGGCTACTCAGGGAAGGGTTTCGTACTTCTCTGTGGCGTGCATCCGGAGGCTCCCGCCAGTTGGCGTTACGGGATGACCTTCACTACACCCGTTGATGTGGACCTGGCGTACGCGCAGACGCTGGTGAAGTCCGCCCTGAACCGCACCATGCTTCCACACTACTGAGCCGGTTTGGCAAACTGGCTAATCATGGGCGAGGCCGAGTTGTCACGAACTGAGCTATCAGCGTGAGTCTCGGTCATCGTCCATGCGCTCTCGATGTAAAAGTCACCGTGGGCGATCTTGCCTGGATCTACGCGAAGGGTTGCACATCGTTCTCTGCAGTAAATCTCCAGACCCTTCGACTCGATAGACAGATCGACGCGGTAAAGACCCGCTACAACCGGCAATCCTGGACATCGAAACTCGACAACTCCTGTCCCGGATTCCAGTTGGCAACCTCCATTTACTGATTCGGTTGTCAGTTGGGAGCATAAATATCCGCTGGGCCAATAAAGCGAGATTCTAAAAACAGCGTCAGGGACAGGCTTCAAAGCCTCGTAGCTCAGACGCGCCACCAGCGGGTGGCCGGTTCGAATTCCGAGCGGAGAATCAGGCGCCGAGAACTCAATTCGCGTGCATCGCGCCGGTGTTGCGATATCAGTGTCGTCATCACTAGAATCGTTTGCTCCAGCAAAGGTAATATGCTCGTATTCATCGATCACTCGCCGCGGCGCACCGTCCGACAGAATGCAGCCGTGGCTCATCAGGATCGCCCGATCGCATAACCGGTAAACAGAAGCAACATCATGTGAGACAAAGACGATGGTGCGGCCGCTCTTGCGTAACACTGCAATTCGTTCGATGCATTTGGCCTGGAAAGCTGCGTCGCCGACGGCGAGGACTTCATCCAGCAGAAGTATGTCAGGATCCAGGTGGGCGGCGATGGCAAATCCCAAACGTACATACATTCCTGAAGAGTAGCGTTTCACCGGAACCTCGATGTACCTGCCGACGCCTGAAAACTCGACGATGCTCTCGAGTTTCTTGCGGATTTCCGCCCGACGCATTCCCAGCATCGCCCCGTGAAGAAAAATATTCTCCAAACCCGTCAGTTCAGGATGAAAACCGGAGCTTACCTCAACCAGCGCGGCGAGCCGGCCACGGATAGAGATTTCACCTGTTGTCGGCGCGGTAATGCCCGACAAGATTTTCATGATCGTGGTCTTGCCGGCGCCGTTGTGACCGACGATACCCAGCGCCTCGCCTTCATTAACGCGGAAGCTCACGTTGCGAAGGGCCCACATCTGTCCTGGCTTTTTTCCAAATCCACGCGAGTACCATCGCTTCGGACGATCCCCATTGGCGGGGAGCTTGTATTTCTTCGATACCCCCTCAAATTTCAGATCAATCATTTTCGCTAACTCTAATCAAATTAGATCTGCCATTGTCGCTTCTGAAGACTTGAAATAGGCGTAAGCCAAGGGCCCGCTGGTCATTACTATGATCGCCGATAGCACGAGTGTTTTGAAATCGGGCGTTCTCCCATGGATAACCGCAACGCGAAAGCCCTCTATTAATCCTGAGATGGGATCCAGCAAGTAAAGGCCCCTAAACTTTTCCGGCACTGACTTCAAGGAGTACACAACCGGGACGGTAAACATCCAGACTTGCAACAGAAACGGCATGGCCAATCCAACATCTCGAAATCGCACTTGCACCGCCGAAAAAAATAGTGCGATCGACGCGGCAAAACCAGCCAGCAGGCTCACTATCGGTATGGCATAAAGCACATGCCAAGTCAGAGCAACCCGGTAGTGGACCATAAGCACCGCCATGATCAGCGAGGCGATGCAAAAGTCGGCTAGACTTGCGACCAGGTATGAAAGCGGAATAATTTCTCGAGGAAAGTACATCTTGGTGAGCAGGTTTGGATAGAGAATCAGTCCGTGCACGGCATTGGAAATCGTGCTTGAAAAAAATATCCACGGCAGCAATCCGGAGAAAACGAACACAGGGTAAGGTATTCCGCTCGTCGCTACGGTAGCGACCCTCGTAAAGATGACGGTATAGATTCCCATCAAGCCTAGCGGCTGCAAAGCTGCCCATGTCCAGCCAAGAGCCGATTGTTTGTAGCGTACGCTGAGACGAAAGAGGCTCAGCGTGTAGAGCAGATCAGAATATTGGAGCAACGTATGCAGACCCGTGAAAATCGTGCGTAGAGAGAAACTTGGCGGACGAATGACTTTCACCGGACGCTCGCCGGGTGCCGGCCGCGGAGCGGACCTTGCCCAGTTACTCGCTTGAGGGCCTGGTGAAGCTTCCGCCTCGCCGTTAGCTGCGATCTCTGGAGTATTCATTCGGAACGCAATCCTTACGTTACTCAGGCTGCTGCACCATCTTTGTCCGTGATCGTGAGCGACCATCTCACGCGAGGGAGAATCGAATACTAAGCGGTTTTGCCGGCTAACCTTCCAGAATCAGATTCGCGGCGGAAGCCGTTAGGCAGCGTTGCCGCTTTAGAGTTAATCTCCTGTTGTTTTTCGAGATTCTGCAAACTTCCCTGAAGAGTCAGTCCCACTGTGCGGACAAATGGTTCCCGCAACATCTCGGCGTGCCCGCACTCCAGTTCGCACCTTGTTACGCCGCCCAAGGACCTCTCGGCCCAGCCCATATTCGGGTCCCGCACGTAGAAAAAGGGCTGCCGGGGACGTTTAAACAAAAGTACGGGAGCATTAAAACGAGGTGGGTGAAAATCCTTTCCCGGCCAATATAGACGGTTCCAGCCACGTCCTGGATCTTTTTCTCCTGACTTCTTCCGACCGACAATAGCGCGGAGGGTCGCGAATTGCTTCCTGAATGAAGAAGTCCTAAAATTCCGCCACCGCTGCATATAATAGTCCACCGCCCAAAGCGGACGTATTTGGGAATTTTCCAGGACCCAGGTATCGAAAATCGCGAAGAGGCCTACCTCTTCTTGTTGCGATTCCAGCAGGAGAATCATCTGTTGTGCTACTAGGACACCCTCGCACATTGCGCCCAGGCAGTAGGGGCCGTGAGGTTGCTCCGCTTTGATGGCTTTCACGTATTGCTTGGCCAAGTCCTGAAGTTCCGTCGCGCTCGGCGGCCTACCAAAAATGGCCGGGGCGGATGCTTGCAACTTATACACGGATTGGTCTGGTGAAAGATGGCGTGCTAACTGTCCGAATCCAAAGGTGTCAACTCCCGGCAGGGCTACACCAAAAAATGAAATCGGACTTCTGCCCGATTTAAGTTTCATAGCGATAGGATCAGGCTGATGCACCGCGTCTTCTCGTAACAATTGCGCGAATTGGCGGATGGTCGGCGCCCGGAAAACCGCCGAGACTGCAATCTTCCGATTAGTAGCGCTCTGTATCTGCGCGATAACCTGCGCCGCCAGAAGGGAGTGGCCTCCGATGTCAAAAAAATTATCGTCAATTCCAATTTCCGGGATGTGAATGAGATCCTTCCAAATAGTAAGCAGCAGCTTTTCCTCAGCAGAAAGAATATCAGCGGCTTCCTCCTGCTTCCGGAAAGAATGGGACCTGGCGAGCGCCTTCCGTTTGCGACTTTTCCCGCCTGAAAATCGTTCCACGGTGCGACCCACAGAACCTGCTGCAAAAGCAAGGTCCTTATGCGACGGATCGGAGGCTTGAGCCGGGAGTGAACCACTCTCGGCGGAGAAACCGTGAGAGCCCTCAGCCGCTAATGTCGTCGCCGGAAAATCTGAGATTCGCTTCTCCGGATGACTGACAGCGGCTTGCAAAAGTGTTGTGTAATCGGAAAGTAATCGCGCTATGTCCTTAGAGGCGAACAGGTCCGTATTATGTTCGATCTGTGCCCACCATATTCCATCAACTCCTTCGATAATCGTCATACTAAGATCGAAAATCGAGGTATTCGGTTCGACGATATAAGGAAGCGCTTCCAAGTTGCCGAAGCTGTGCGACTGCACGGCAGCCTTGATTACCGAAAACATCACTTGAAAAATCGGGTTATAACTTAGGTTGCGCTCTGGTTGCAAAACCTCAACAACCTTTTCGAAGGGCACATCGGAATTCCCGAACGCGCTAAGCGTGGTTTCGCGGACTTGCGCCACCAGTTCCGAAAAAATGGGATTGCCGGAAAGATCGTTGCGCAAAACCAAAGTATTCACGAAAAATCCGACTAGGCCCTCAACCTCTACACGATTACGACCGGCAACCGGTACTCCGACCAACAGATCGGATTGTCCACTCGCACGCAGCAGTAAAATTTTAAATGCAGCCAGAAGCAACATAAAAGGCGTTGCGTGCAGGCGAACGGAAAGTGCCCTAATACCTGCAATGGTTTCCGGACTCAACTGAACAATCTGGCTCGACCCCTTAAAAGTTTGTTCCGAAGAACGCGGGCGCTGCATACCCAACATCAAGACCGGCGGAGCGTCCTCAAGTTCATTCTTCCAAAATACCAACTGCTCTTGGACCTTCGTGGTCTGGAACCATTTGCGCTGCCACTCCGAATAATCACCGTAAGTGATGGGAAGCTCGGAGAGTGGGAATGGGTGGCCACCCGAATACGAGGTATAGAGAGCTGCCAGTTCCCGGGCGAGGATCTGAGTAGACCATGAATCAGTGATGATGTGATGCATGGTGCACAGCAAAACGTGGTCGGTGGGTGTAACTCGAATTACCCTGCTGCGGAACAAAGGACCGTTAGCTAAATCGAAAGTTGATTCTACTTCCTCTTGGGCCAAAGCATAAACCGCAGCAGAAAGGTCTGCGGAGCCTGTAATGTCGGTCACCGGTAGACTTGCGCGCACGTCCTGACTGACGACCTGCACTAAGTCGCGGCCTTCGAGCCGGAAGTCCGTTCGCAGGCTAGCGTGACGATTCACTAGAGCCTGTAAGCTTGACCGAAGCGCATCTACATTAAGCGCACCACGCAGCCAAAAGCCCAAGTGGATGTTGTATGCAGCGCTTTTCTCACCCAACTGTTCCAGGAACCATAATCGCTGCTGCGCTAAAGAGGCGGGGTATAACTCAGTCTGAACATTCCGGCGACTTTGCAGGAGTAATTCGGCGAGCAGCATTTTTTGATCTACTGTTCCCCCATCGGAGTTTGGTGAGACGGAAAACATGGCCTAAAGGCTCCTGGACGGCTGACACATGGTTTGGCAAGACGATAGTCCTACGCTAATTTGGCTGGGGCATTGTTGCAGCGAAAAGAGCCCGCCTACGTCGAACCCACCGTCACTGGGCGGGTTACGAGCAAGCAGCATGCCAATCAGGAGAGCCTGATGGAGTGTATTCACGCCGGGCACTTCAGCCAGAACCCGCGGCGAGATGAACATCTTGTGTTCCTTGGTAGGTCTAAAGAGGTTACAAAGCGTAACATAGGATGCCGCGCAGGTCTATTTCGTTGTCATATTCTTGCAATCAACTCGGTTGAATGCTACACTCCTCCCGGGTTCGGCAGTCTTCGTGTCGGGCATTCAAAGCCCGCGCTGGGGGCCGATTCCATATAATCTTGTTGCTTCTCCAACCCTTGCTTAAGAGAGGCCATCCAACACTTGCCACTCTTCTGGCCAACCCCCGGGTGGACACGCGCTTTCAAGGACTGAAATGAGCCCACGTGGACTCCCAGCTTCCTTTGCCCAAGAAAGACTGTGGTTTCTCGATCAGCTCGAACCCGGAACAGCCGCATATAACCTGGTTCGTGCGTTCCGAATAACCGGACCGTTGAACGTCCAAGCCATGACCTCGGCCATCGCGGCGGTCGTTCGGCGGCACGAATCGTTGCGTACTGTTTTCGAGAACGTCGAAGGATCCGCTAGACAGGTGGTGTTATCGGATGTCAACGTCGACGTTCCGATCGTGAATTTAACCGACCTGCCGGAGAGCGAGCGCAGACCCTCTGCTCTCCGCATCGCCAGTGACCTGGGGAAAAAACCGTTCGACCTCACCCGCGGTCCTTTGTTTCGCACAATGCTACTGCAGCTTGACCGTGATCAATACATCATGGTGCTGTCGATGCACCACATCATTACCGACGGATGGTCAATCTCGATTCTTTTCCGCGAACTCACGAAGTGTTACGAAGCGTTTACCGAAAATAGAGAGCCCGAGCTGCCTGAACTTCCGGTTCAGTACTCAGAATATGCGCAATGGCAACGTGAATACCTGAGCGGCGAGATACTTGCCAGGCAAGTTAAGTTCTGGAAAGAAAATCTGGCCGGTGCGCCGACTATTCTCGATTTGCCGACCGATCATCCCCGCCCTAAGGATCACAACTGGCAGGGGGCCACCGAGGAGTTGGTCTTTGATAACCAGGTTCTAACTGCGCTGAAGGAATTTGCCCAGAGCGAGGGCGCGACTCTCTTCATGGTTTCGATGGCGGCGTTTCAGGCGCTCCTCTGGCGTTATACCGGCCAAAGCAGCATTCTGGTGGGAACCCCGACCGCAGCTCGCAATCAGCTTGAAATCGAAAACCTGGTCGGTTTTTTCGTAAATACCTTAGTCTTCCGCGCCGACTTTGCCCCGAGTCTAACCTTCCGTGATCTAGTGCGCCAAGTTCGGTCTTTTTCTCTGGAGGCCTATGCCGAGCAGGATGTTCCTTTCGAGAAGCTAGTTGAGGAATTGCTTCCACAACGCTCCCTGAACACCAGTCCTTTATTCCAGGTCATGTTCACGTTTCAGAACATCCCCAAGCAGATCTTTCAAATCTCGGGCCTTGAAATGGAAGAACTGGAGTTCGAGACTGGGATCGCCAAGTTCGATTTCTCGATCGAGGCTTTCGAAGACCACGGGTTTCATTACCGCTTTGAATACAACACCAATCTGTTCGAGAGGGAGACCATCCTCCGGCAAATGACCCATTTCCGTAATCTTGTCCTATCTGTTCTCCAGAATCCGGACCAGCTCATCTCTCGCCTTCCACTGCTCGATAGCAGCGAGCGAGAAATGACAGTAGTGCAGTGGAATAACACGGCAACTGATTACCCCATTGCTCGTATCCACACCGCTTTCGAAAAGCAGACTACCCGAACGCCAGATTCGATAGCGCTGATCTCTCATGACAAGAAAGTTAAGTATTGGCAGATTAATGAGGATGCGAATCGTCTTGCTCACTACCTTATAAAAAAGGGCGTTGGGCCCGGTTCCCTGGTGGGAGTGTCCCTTGACCGATCACCGGAGTTGTCGGTCGTTCTTCTAGCTATTCTCAAAACCGGGGCCGCTTACGTCCCGCTTGATCAGGCTTACCCGATCGAACGCCTCAAATCCATTCTGGACGACACAGTCGCCGAATGCGTCGTTTCAGTCAGTGGATACCAGGACAAACTTCCGACGACAGTTCGTAACCTGATCTTGCTCGACGTTGAGACAGAAGTCATATCGAAGGAATCCGCGCTGAACCCGGCTGCGGCTTCGGAGTCCTCCGATCGAGCCTATGTGTTGTACACGTCGGGATCGAGCGGGAGACCGAAAGGAGTGGAGGGGACGCATCGCGGGGCGCTGAATCGAATGCAGTGGATGTGGGAGCGGTATCCGTTTCAGGATGGGGAAGTGTGTTGCCAGAAGACAAACCTGGGATTCGTGGATTCGGTGTGGGAGATTTTTGGGCCGCTGTTGGCTGGGGTTCCGAGCGTGATATTGCCGCAGGAAGTACTGCTGGATCCGGAGGAGATGTTGCGGCGGCTGGCGGAGAACCGTGTGACACGAATCGTGCTGGTGCCGTCGTTGTTGCGGGCGCTACTCGAGCACGCTCCGAATCTCGGGGAGCGGTTGCCGGATTTGAAGTTGTGGTCGTGCAGCGGAGAAGTGCTGCCCTGGGAGTTGGCGAAGAAATTCCGGAAGGCGTATCCCTCAGCGACGCTGCTGAATATCTATGGGTCATCGGAGGTGGCGGCGGACGTGACCTGTCACGAAGTGGCGGCTGAAGAGGCGGAATCTGACGAAAAAGAAGCGACCACGTCCGTGCCAATCGGACGGCCGATCAGCAACAGTCAGGTGTATGTGCTGGATGAACATATGAATCCGGTGCCAGTGGGAGTGCGAGGCGAGATTTATGTAGGCGGAGACGGGTTGGCACTGGGGTACTGGCGGCAGCCGGAGATGACGGCGGAGCGATTTGTGGAGAATCCGATTTCGCCGGAGCGGTCTCGAAAGCTGTACCGGACGGGCGATCTGGGGCGATGGCGCAATACGGGAGAAATTGAATATCTGGGGCGGGTGGACAGTGAGGTGAAGGTGCGCGGGATGCGCATCGAGTTGGGAGAGATCGAGACGGTGCTGTCGCGGCACGAGTGGGTGGAAGAAGCGGTGGTGGAGCTGAATGGGAGTGGAACGGAGCAGCGTCTGATCGCCTATGTGGTGGGTAAAGAAGGAGCGGCACCGAGTGCGAGAGAGTTGCGGCGATATGTGCGGACGAAGTTGCCGGAGCACATGGTGCCGGCGAGTTTTGTGCAAGTGGAAGATCTGCCGCTGTTGTCGAGCGGGAAGGTGAATCGCAGGGCGCTCGCCTCGGTGGCGGGAGTGATCCTGGCGGAGCAGGGGATGGTGGCGCCGCGAACGGTGGTGGAGCAGAAGCTCGCGGCGATGTGGGCGGAAGTACTAAAGGTCAAGGAAGTGGGAGTCGATCAGAACTTTTTTGAGCTGGGCGGACACTCGCTCTTGGTGCTGCAGGTGATGGCGCGGATCCGTCGGGAGTTTGATGTGGAGTTAGGAGTGCGGACGATGTTCGAGGAGCCGACGATTGCGGGGTTGGCAATTGAAGTAGAAAAAGCGCGAGCGACGGGCGTGAAATCCCGGACGCCGGTGCTGGAGCGCAGGCCGCGTCCGGCGGCGGCGAATGTGAGTCGCGAGGCGCTTTTGGCGCAACTGGACACCCTTTCCTCAGACGATGTTCAAACTCTGCTGAAACGGGTTCTCGACGCAAAAGTATCGGGTGGGACGGCGAACATTGGTATAGAGCCACAACTGCTTCCAAGGTTCGATCAAGATTAGCGCGATAGATATAGATATAGATGAAGCGCGGGTAGGCCAGTTATGTCAGAAGCAGGTATCCACGACCTCGTCAAGCTGCACGCGGACTCAACACCTGACTCGCTAGCACTTGTCTCCGGAACCGAACAAGTGACTTATGGCGAGCTGAATTCTCGCGCCAACAAACTCTCTTCTTTTTTGCGATTACGGGGAGTTGGACCCGATGTTCCCGTCGCAATTTGCATGGAGCGCTCCGTCGATTTGCCGATTGCAGCCTTCGGCGTACTTAAATCTGGCGGGGCGTACCTCCCGTTGGACCCGACGTATCCGGCGCGACGACTGTCGATGCTTCTTGAAGACTCCGGGACGAGACTGGTAATCACTCAATCCCACGTCGCCAGCAGCGTTCCCGAGGGCAAATGGCGGACGATTGTTTTGGCGGATGTGCTGGGTGCGAGTTTAGATTCCGCAACTCCGCCACCCATAATCACGAAGCTTGAAACTCTGGCCTACATTATCTTCACTTCCGGATCCACGGGCAGGCCTAAGGGTGTGCAGATTTCGCATGGCAATTTACTCAACCTCGTGAGATGGCATCAGCGAGCCTTCGGCATAACGTCCGCGGACCGCGCCATCTTGCAGGCAAGCCCGGGCTTTGATGCCGCGGTATGGGAGACCTGGCCATATCTCGCAGCGGGCGCGACCCTCTACGTAGCTGATGAGAACGTGCGTGTCATGCCCGATAAGCTGCGCGATTGGATTGTAAGCAATGGAATCACTATTACTTTTCTTCCCACCGTGATCGCGGAGAGCCTCATTGATCTGCAATGGCCGCGCCAGAGTTCGTTCCGAGTTTTGTTGACGGGAGCGGACACTCTTCGCCGGCGTCCGCCGCAAGGCTTGCCGTTTTCACTGGTAAATAATTACGGTCCAACGGAATGCACCGTGGTTGCAACTTCTGGGAAAATTATTGGACATTCGAGTGGGAATCAGCCGTCGTCAGCCGATTTGCCCTCGATCGGGCAGCCGATCGACAACGTCAGTGTCTATGTTGTCGACGAGAAGCTCCAGCGTGTGCCCGATGGTACTCCGGGCGAGCTCTTGATTGGCGGGCTAGGTGTTGGGCGCGGCTATCTGAATTCTCCAGCCTTGAATGCGGAAAAATTTCTACCCGATAACTTTTCTGCAGTCTCAGGAGCTCGTTTATATCGAACCGGCGATTTGGGACGTGTTTTACCCGACGGTCAAATTGCTTTTATCGGTCGGATCGATGATCAAATCAAGGTAATGGGGCATCGCATTGAGCCCAATGAGATAGTAACCGTCCTCAACCGGCATCCCAGGATTGACACGAGCTATGTCTGCTCCTACCGCGATGCTTCGGGTTCTCAACGCCTCGTCGCATACATAGTTGTGAGGGACAAGACGACGGCCACCCCCACCGACCTAAGAAACTTTCTCGGCAGCTATCTTCCTTCGCACATGGTGCCCGCCACATTTGTGCAAATGACGCATCTGCCGCTGTCTACGCACGGAAAATTGGACCGCACTGCTCTTCCTCAACCAACCGAAGGAAACACACTGCGCGACGAGATGGAAGAAGAATTTCAGTCTCCCATCTTTGAGTCTCCCATCGAGGAACGTTTGTCGGCGATGTTATCGACGCTCCTCGGTGTATCGCACGTCGGCAGCAATGACAATTTCTTCACGCTGGGTGGACACTCGCTCATGGGTGCGCAACTTATCGCTAAGGTCCGCGAAAGTTTTGGCGTGGAACTTTCACTACGTGCTTTGTTTGAGGAGCCGACGACGCGCGGCATGTCTGCTGAAATCGAAAGACTTATTTATGCCCGGCTCGCAACCATGAGCGAAGACGAAGCGCAGCGCTTGTTAGCGTCGTCAAGTCCGGGGCTGTAACATGTCGAGTACGATGGTGCCAGGGGCCCCGAATAACGCCGTAGCGGGAGTACCTCTGGTCCCCTCTGTGTCAAAATCTGACAAAAAAACTGAAAAGGCGTTGAGCCTTTACCACCTCCTCGATCCCGAGGTTTTGGCGAATCCTTATCCTCTTTATCATCGGCTTCGCACTGAAGATCCCGTGCACTGGGATCCCTACCTCCACGCCTGGGTCGTAACGCGCTATGTCGACGTAATTAACGTTCTGCATCATTTCTCGGCCGACCGGACACCCACCCCGGAGCAATTGAGCGCCATGGGACTGGCAGCCCTGAATCCGATTGCTGAAGTCATGGTGCGGCAAATGCTCTTTCTTGATCCGCCAAACCACACTCGGCTAAGGGCCCTCGCCTCGGCGGCATTCACGGTTCGCAGAGTGGAACGATTGCGCTCGCACATCCAGGAAATCATGGACGGACTCCTGGACGGAGTCATTGCGAAAGGGAAGATGGACTTGATCGCGGATTTTGCGAGCCCAGCGCCGGCCATCGTCACAGCGGAATTGTTGGGTGTGCCGGTCGCCGATCACGAGCAGCTGAAGGATTGGTCAGCCGATTTCGCCGAGATGCTCGGCAATTTTCAGCACAACCCAGATCGCTTTCCAAAAATCTTGCGCAGTGTGAGCAGCATGTGTGACTATTTCCGCGCGACCATGAAAGAGCAGCGAGCCCAACCACAAGACGGTCTCGTGAGCGCGATGATGTCTGCGGAAGTCGATGGCGCGAAACTGACCGATGATGAAATTATCGCGAACCTGATTGTAACCATGGTCGGTGGGCAGGAAACTACGACGAATCTGATTGGAAACGGAATGCTGACTTTGTTGCGTAATCCGGAATCCCTACAGCGACTCCGGGACGACGCATCGCTTATTCCTTCCGCTGTCGAAGAACTCCTGCGCTACGAAAGTCCCAGCCAGCATACAGCGCGGCTGGCGCCGGCGGATGTCGAATTAGGTGGAAAGCAAATTCGCAAACGACAGGCAGTAATTGCAGTGATGGGCGCAGCCAACCGTGATCCTGAGCGATTTCCTGATCCCGATTGTCTCGATATTGAGCGTAAGGACAATCGGCATGTAGCCTTCGGATGGGCCGCTCACTTTTGTTTCGGCGCGCATCTGGCGCGTATCGAAGGACAGATCGCGATAAGCACTCTTTTGCGGAGACTCCCCAATCTCGCGCTCGACACAACGACGCCTCTCCGGTGGAGAGACAATCTCGGACTGCGCGGCCTGACTGCACTGCCAGTCAATTTTGAGCGAACCCCGAAAAGCGACTCGCAAGAGTCGTGAGGATGTTATGCCTTCCGAGTATTCCGACGCGCGCCGATCTCTTCTGGAAAAATGCCTTCGTGGCGAGTTATCGTTAAGACCCGCGGTCGGAACCATACCACGTCGGAATGTTGACGATCGTGTCCCCCTGTCTTATTCGCAAGAACAAGTGTGGATGCACGCTCAAATGGTTCCAGATGTGCCTCTATACAACGAACCTGTAACCATCCATTACTCTGGTGATTTGGACCTGGCTGCGGTGGAGCGCAGTTTCAATGAGATTTTGCGCCGCCACGAAGCCTGGAGAACATGTTTCACGGTCGTAGATGGCGAACCTCGACAAGACGTGAAGACAGAGCTTTCCGTTTCGTTGCCGGTAATGGATCTGCGACACATGCCAGAAGAAGAGCGCAACGCGGCTGCCTTGGCCCTTGCCACGGAGGATGCAAGGAAACCTCTGGATCTAAGCCAGGTTCCGCTCTTCCGGGTAAGGCTAATTCGCCTCGACGACGAGGAATACCGGCTGTATTTGACACTAAGCCACATCGTCTTCGATGGCGTCGCCATTTATCGCGTGTTCCTTCCCGAGTTGGCCACGCTCTACAAGGCGTACGCGACGGGTCAACCGTCGCCACTGCCTGAACCCGCTATTCAATATCCAGACTTTGCCTGCTGGCAGCGTCAGACCGTCACCAACGAAACGCTAGCTAAAGATATTGATTTTTGGGAAAAGCAGCTAAGCCGCAATCTATCCGACGATTACTTACCAGTCGACCGCCCACACAAGAGAGCGCTTAGCTTTCGCGGTTCGATGTCCCCATTCAAGCTAAGCAAAAGCCTAACCGCAAAATTAAGGGCGTTGTGCCGGGCGGAAGGTGTGTCGCTGTTTCATGTCCTGTTCGCTGGATTTGCTGCCTTGCTGTATCGCTATTCAGGAGAGGAAGTGATCCCAATCGGCAGCGTTACCGCAGGCCGGAATCGGCCGGAGACGGAGGCATTGCTTGGATACTTTCTCAACACTGTGGTCTTTGCCTGCGATGTCTCCGGTGATCCAACCTTTCGAACGTTGATTAAACGTCTCCGCAACCTCACCATTGACATTCTCGAACACGACCGCTTGCCATTTGAACATCTGGTCAGGGAACTGAAGGTTCAACGCAATCCCGGACGCAATCCATTGTTCCAGGCGTTGTTTTCGCTGGAGCCACCGCTGCCGGAAGTCGACCCTGCCTGGCGGCTTACCCAGATGGATGTGGATACGGGAGCTTCAAAATATGACCTCTCCCTGGAATTGGATGAGCGCAGCGAAGAGGTGCTGGCTCGCTTCCACTACAGCACGGATTTGTTCGATGAACCCACCATCGTTCGAATGGCTGGGCACTGGCGAAACTTGCTGGAAGAAGCGGTCGGAAACCCGGAACAGCCAATCTCGGAGCTACCTCTTCTAAGCGTCGACGAGAAACATCAACTTCTCGTGGAGTGGAATGCTACGGCGGTTGAGCTTTCGGCGCCAGCGGTACTGCACCAGCTTTTTGAGGATCAGGTGGAAAGAACGCCTGAGGCGCGGGCGGTGATCTTTGAAGACAGGCATCTGACCTACCGCGAACTCGATTGTCAGGCCAATCAAGTTGCACGTCACTTGAAAAACCTGGGAGTCGGGCCGGAGGTCCCCGTTGCGCTCTATTTCGAGAGGTCGATCGAAATGTTGGTGGGAATACTCGGCGTACTGAAAGCCGGTGGCGCATGTGTGCCGCTGGATCCAGCCCATCCTCCGGATCGGCTGGCGTTCATGATGGCGGAGACGCAAGCGTCGGTTGTGCTCACCCATTCGAGGCTGCGAGCTCAAGTACCCTCGAGCAAGGCTCAGGCAATTTGTCTCGACACTTTCCGGACCGACCGGAAGGGAAGCGCTGAATCTTTGCCGCCGGGCCTTGTCGGCGCGGACAACACCGCCTACATCATTTACACCTCGGGCTCGACCGGTCAGCCCAAGGGGGTTCGAGTTTTGCACCGTGGACTGGTGAATTCCACTCTGGCGCGCACCCAGTTTTATCCTGAACCGCCGCAGAGTTTTCTGCTTCTGTCATCGTTTACGTTTGACAGCTCCCTGGCAGGGATTTTCTGGAGTCTGAGTGTGGGTGGCACTCTGGTTCTTCCGCCCGATCAAAGTCGATGGGAACTCAGCTCTCTCGGCTCGCTGGTCGAAGAACACAAGGTTTCCCACCTGCTGTGCGTACCGTCGCTCTACAAAGCGCTCCTGGAGAGCGATCCTGTCGAACGCTGGGCTTCGCTGAAAGTTGCGATCGTCGCTGGAGAATCTTGCAGCGTCGATCTGGTGAAGCAGCATTACCGCCGGTTGCCGCACGCGGCGCTGTACAACGAATACGGTCCCACGGAGGCAACGGTATGGTGTTGTGCTTACAAGTGCGAAGCACAAGCAGAACTGGCGCGCATTCCGATTGGAAGGCCGATCGCGAACACACGATTGTATGTTCTCGATGAGCATCTGCAGATCGTGCCGGTCGGAGTAGCAGGGGAATTGTATGTGGGAGGAGTTGGGGTGGCTGGGGGTTATTGGGATCGCCCCGCTCTTACGGCTGAAAAGTTCATCGCCGATCCATTCTCTGCCGATCCGTTCGCCGCCGATCCATTCGCTGGAACCGAGCATGCCCGCCTGTACCGGACGGGCGATGCGGCGCGTTTTTTGTCGGACGGAAATATTGAGTATTTAGGACGGGTTGACGATCAGGTGAAGATCCGCGGTTTCCGCATCGAGTTGGGAGAAATCGAAGCTGTGCTGGCCCGCCATCCCGCAGTGCGTGAAGGGGTAGTGGTGGCGCGGGAGGATGTGCCGGGGGAAAAGCGGTTGGTAGCCTATTACACCGTTTCAGAGACGGGCGGCCCGCCGGTCGAAGCCCGGGAGTTGCGTTTCCACTTGTCCGCCAAGCTGCCAGAGTACATGGTGCCGGCGGCGTATGTGCAGCTCGGGCGGATGCCGTTGATGGTGAATGGGAAGCTCGACCGGAAGGCGCTGCCTGCGCCGGAAGGAACTGCATACGCAGGGCGCGATTACGAAGCGCCCCTCGGTGACATCGAGACGCGTCTGGCAGAAATCTGGGCGGACGTATTGAAAGTGAAGAGGGTGGGGCGGCAGGATAACTTTTTTGAACTGGGCGGACATTCGCTATTGGGATTGAAGTTGATCGAGCGGATGAGGCAGGAGGGAATACAGGTCAGTGTGCGTGCGCTCTTTATGACACCGACATTGGCGGGGCTGGCGGCAGCGGCTGAGAAAGGCGCCCGCATGGCCGTTCCGGAGAACCTGATTCCGCTGGCAAGTGAAGTGATCACGCCTGAGATGCTCCCGTTGGTCGAGCTCTCGCAGGAAGAGATCGACCGCATTGTTAATAGAGTGCCCGGAGGAACTCGAAACATCCAGGACATTTATCCGCTGGCTCCGTTACAGGAAGGAATTTTATTCCACCATCTGCTTGGAGCGGAAGGCGATCCCTATTTACTGGCCACCCTGTTCAGCTTTGATACGCGCGAGCGGCTGGACGGGTATGTGGACGCGATGCAGAAAGTAATCGATCGCCACGACATACTCCGCACGGCAGTGATGTGGGAAGGATTGAGGGAGCCGATACAGGTGGTTCAGCGAAAAGCTGTTTTATCGGTAGAAGAGATCAAGCTCGACGCAACCGGAGGAGACGTAAGCCGGCAGTTGTACGCGCGATTCGACCCTCGGCACCACCGGATCGATGTGCGGCGGGCCCCGCTCCTGCGACTAGCCATCGCGTATGACGAGAAGAATAAGCGTTGGGTGATGATCGAGTTATTGCATCATCTCGCAGGTGACCACGTGACATTGGATGTGATGCAGGAAGAGGTGCAGGCACACCTGGTTGGGCAAGCGGACAGCCTGCCGTCGCCGCGTCCATTCCGCAACCTGGTCGCGCAGGCGCGATCGGCGATGAGGCAGCCGGATCATGAAGATTATTTTCATAAGTTATTGGGAGACGTTGACGAACCGACGGCTCCGTTCGGGTTGCTGGACGTGCAAGGAGACGGGACTGGGATCGAGGAAGCGGCGGTTTTGCTCGACGACGTATTATCCCGGCGCATTCGGGAACGGGCACGGCGGCTGGGACTGAGTGCGGCCAGTGTGTGCCACCTGGCATGGGCAGAAGTGCTGGCGCGGGTGAGTGGGCGGAATGACGTGGTATTCGGTACGGTGTTGTTTGGACGGATGGAAGCGGGGCCGAGTGCCGAGCGAGTTATGGGGTTGTTTATCAACACCCTCCCGGTACGGATCAAGATTGGTGAAGAAGGGGCCGAGGCGAGCGTAAGGCAAGTGCACGCGCAGCTGGGGAATCTACTGCAACACGAACACGCATCTTTGGCGCTGGCGCAGAGGTGCAGCGCGGTGGCGGCGCCAACGCCGTTGTTCTCCGCGCTGCTGAATTACCGGCATAGCGGAGTTACTGCGCGAACGGATTCAGAGGAGATGGAGCGGGCGTGGGAAGGGATGGAGTTGTTACGGGTGGAGGAACGAACCAGCTATCCGTTCACTTTGTCCGTGGATGACATGGCAGAGGCGTTTAAGCTGACGGTGCAGACGGTGGCTTCGGTCGGGGCGAAGCGTGTGTGTGAGTACATGCAGAGGGCGCTGGAAAGTCTGGTTGAAGCGCTTCAAAGCGAACCGGGCAGGGCGGTTCGCACCCTGGATGTCATGCCAGCGGCGGAGCGTACACAGGTTCTGTTTAAGTTCAATGAGACGGCGGCCGAGTATCCAAGGGAGAAATGCATACAGCAGTTGTTTGAAGAGCAAGTACTGAAGAGTCCGGGAGCCACGGCCGTGGTTTTCGAGGATACTTCTTTAACTTATGCGGAGCTGAATGCCCGTGCTAATCAGCTGGCGCATTTTCTCAGGGAACTTGGCGTGAAACCAGATACGCGCGTGGGGATCTGCGTGGAGCGTGGTCTGGATATGCTTGTGGGTATGTTTGCCATCCTTAAGGCGGGAGGGGCATATGTGCCGCTCGACCCGTCTTATCCAACAGCTCGGTTGCATTACATGCTGGAGGATAGCGCTCCGGCAGTGTTGCTGACACAACGGCACCTACGCAGGCTATTTACTGGGTTCATCGCAACCTTACCAGTCGTCGACTTGGCAGATCCGACACCGCCCTGGAGAGAGAAGCCGACAACAAATCCCGACCCGGCCAGCATAGGTCTCACTGCGAAGCATCTGGCCTACGTGATCTATACCTCCGGTTCGACCGGGCTGCCGAAAGGCGTAGGACTTGAACATAGGAACGCTGTTAATTTTATTTCGTGGGGAAAGAGATCATTTACCTCCGGCGACTTGGAACGCACGCTTTTTTCCACCTCACTCAACTTTGACTTAGCAGTGTACGAGTGCTTTGTACCGCTGACTACGGGAGCGAGCGTCAGGATCGCGCGAGATGTGCTGGACTTAGCACGTGCCGCCGTAGCACGCGCCCCGATCGATGTCACTCTCATCAATACGGTGCCATCCGCGATGAATGCGCTGGTGGAAGCTGGTGGACTCCCAAGATCCGTACGTCTCATAAATCTAGCCGGTGAACCTTTGAAGCGGACGCTGGTGGAGCGCCTCTTTGCCACGACCGAAGTCCATACGGTTTGCAACCTTTATGGGCCCTCAGAAACTACCACCTACTCTACTTGGGTGGCAATGAGGCGAGGAGAACGGTTTGCGCCTCACATTGGCCGCCCTATAGCGAACACCCGGATTTATATTCTGGATAGCCACGGCGAGGCTGTGCCAGTTGGGGTGACGGGCGAACTTTATATCGGAGGAGAGGGAGTAGCGCGCGGGTATTTAAATCGGCCGGAGTTGACGGCGGAGCGGTTTCTCCCCGATCCCTTTGTAGGAGAGTCCGCGGCGCGAATGTACCGGACGGGGGATCTCGGAAGATGGCTCGCGGATGGCACGATTGAGTATTTGGGGCGGAATGACCATCAAATCAAGGTTCGTGGTTTTCGTATCGAGTTGGGAGAAATCGAAGCGACGCTCGCCAGCCATCCGGGAGTGAGGGAAGCGGTGGTGGTGGTGCGGGAGGATGTCCCGGGAGAGAAGCGGCTGGTAGCGTACTACACCGCATCGGAGGCGAATGGACGCGCGTCTGGCGCCGAGAATTTGCGTTCGCATCTCTCGAACAGGTTGCCGGAATATATGGTGCCGGCCGCGTTTGTGCAGGTAGACCGTATGCCCCTGTTGGAAAACGGGAAGCTGGACCGCAAAGCCCTGCCCATGCCGGTAGGAGATGCGTGTGGGGCACGAGGGTACGAATCGCCACAGGGTGAGATTGAGAAGCGACTGGCGGGAATCCTGGCCGACGTGTTGAAGGTCGAGAGAGTCGGGCGGCAGTACAACTTTTTTGAACTCGGAGGACATTCGCTGCTGGCCATGCAAGTGATGGCGCGGATTTGTCGAGAGTTTGATGTAGAGCTAAGCGTGCGAACCATCTTCGAGCAGCCGACGATTGCGGGGTTGGGGATTGAAGTAGAGAAAGCGCGAGCGACGGGAATCAAATCCCGGACGCCAGTGCTGGAGCGAAGGCCGCGCCCGGCGGCGGCGAATGTAAGCCGCGAAGCGTTGCTTGCGCAACTTGATACACTCTCTGGCGATGACGTCCAAACGTTGCTTAAAGATTTCGACGCAAGGCTCCTACCCTGACGTTGACACAGTTGTATCCGCGGGTCGATGTTACGAGTCGATGTTATCTTTATGGAGGCGAAACTGATTTGGTTAAGCTCCATTCATGGAAGTTCTCAAACGACTTTTTGAGCAGCATTTCCAGGTGCCGGTCGACCTGGTGCAACCCCTGCAGGGACAGCTAGGCGGTTCAGGCCGCAAGATCATCCGCCTTTCCAGCCATACACTGAGTGCAATAGGCATTTTGTACGACGTGCGCGAAGAGAATATCGCGTTCATCGACTTTTCCCGTCACTTCCGCAAGCACGGTTTGCCGGTGCCTGAAATTTATGCCGAAGATTTGAAACACGGCGCATATCTCGAAGAAGACTTCGGCCGAATCACACTTTTTGAATTCTTATCCAACCACCGCGACGGAATGACGGTCGAACCGGAGGCGGTTGAGGCCTATCGCAAAGTTGTTGCTATATTGCCTCGCTTCCAGGTCGAAGCGGGCCGGGACATAAACTATAAAGTCTCCTACCCGCGCGCCAGCTTCGATCGCCAGTCGATTGCGTGGGACCTGAATTATTTCAAATACTATTTTCTGCGGCTGGCGGGTATTCCTTTCAACGAGCAGGTTCTCGAACGCGATTTCAGCCGCCTGACAAAATTTCTTTTGAGCGCCAGCCGCAACTATTTTCTGTATCGCGATTTTCAGTCTCGCAACATCATGCTGCGCGAGGGCCAGCCATTTTTCCTCGACTACCAGGGGGGACGCAAAGGCGCTCTCCAATACGATATCGCTTCTCTTTTGTACGACGCCAAGGCCGATCTATCGCCGGAACTTCGCCAGCAGTTGCTCGATCATTATCTCGACACGCTGGCCGGCTTCCTCGATCTCGACCGCGCGGAGTTCATGAAGTACTACTACGCGTACGTGTATGTGCGCATCATGCAAGCGATGGGAGCGTATGGTTTTCGCGGCTTCTACGAGCGTAAAGAACATTTTCTGCAAAGCGTGCCCTATGCCCTCAAAAATTTGCGTTGGTTGCTGCACAACGTTGAATTGCCTGTCGCGCTGCCCGCACTAATGGATGCGTTCAAAAATGTAGTTGCTTCAGAGAAGCTACAAGGCCTGACGCCCGAAGCCGTAAAGTCGGAAATGTTGACCGTGCGTATTTTCAGCTTTTCATTTCATAAGGGACTGCCGCAGGATGAGTCCGGTAATGGAGGCGGGTTTGTTTTCGATGGCCGCAGCCTTCCCAATCCGGGCCGCGAAGAGCGCTTCAAGTCTCTCACCGGTAAAGATGCCGCTGTCATCGAGTATCTCAATCAGCAGCCGAGCGTGCACCAATTTCTCGATAACGCCAACTCCCTTGTCGATGCAAGCGTGAAGACATATCAAAGCCGCGGCTTTAAACATCTGATGGTTTCATTCGGTTGCACCGGTGGCCAGCATCGCTCCGTCTACCTCGCGGAGAAGCTAGCCAAGCACCTGCGTGAAAAGGACGGATTGAGAGTCATAGTGCATCATCGGGAGCAGGGGCAATTGAATTAATGCGGGCGTGTGAAGCAAAGGCGACGCGCCAATGAAAGCGATGATTCTTGCCGCCGGTCTCGGCACGCGTCTCCGCCCTCTTACCGACAACCGTCCCAAAGCGTTGGTCGAAATCAATGGCCGCACCATGTTGGAGATTACGCTCTCCCGCCTCCGCGGCTTTGGAGTTCGGGAGGTGATGATTAACGTCTTTCATTTCGCCGATATGATTGAGCAGTACCTTCACGCCAATAAGAACTTCGGATTGAACATTGAAGTGTCGCGTGAAGAGACATTACTTGACACTGGAGGCGGCCTCAAAAAGGCAGCCTATTTCTTTCTGAGCAGCTCACCACAAGATTCTCGTGCTGCCTCGACGGAGGTCGCCGGCAAATCGGACGATCCATTCATCGTCCACAACGTCGATGTACTAAGCACGATCGATCTCCAGGAACTGGTCCAAGTTCACAAAAAGAGCGGAGCGCTCGCAACGCTAGCCGTGCAGGAACGCAAAAGTTCTCGACAACTGCTTTTCGATAATCGATTTCAACTCTGTGGACGCCGCTCTGAGAACAGTCATGACGATTTAGTAGGGACTGCTCAGCCCGCCCATGCGCTAGCTTTCTCCGGTATCCACGTTATCGCCCCGCGTTTGCTTCGTATGCTGAGTGAGGATGGCGCCTTCTCCATCGTGAACTCTTATATGCGGCTCGCCGGAAGTGGCGAAAAAATCATGGCCTACCCAGCCGATAAATATTATTGGCGCGACTTGGGCACGCCCGAGAGTCTTGGGCAAGCCGCCGAAGATATACGACGGCGCCAACTGGTTTAGCCCTCGCCAATCACAACTGGTACTCTCAAGACATCAACACCCAGAGGAGACTGCAGCTCATTGCCACCTATCGTCAACGCGCAGCAAATCACTAAGGCCTTCGGCGCGAACCCACTGTTCCAAAATGTTTCCTTCACCATTTCTGATGGCGACCGTATTGGCCTGATTGGTCCGAACGGATCGGGTAAATCGACGCTCCTAAGAATTTTGGCGGGCGAGGTGAATCCCGACAGTGGGGAAGTGTCGTTTAGAAAGCGCACCCGTTTAGCCTGCGTCGAACAAGACTCTCGCTTCGATCGCGGAGCCACGGTGCGCTCGGTGATCGAAGCGGCGCTTGATCGAAGCGGCGTCTCTGGCAGCGAGCGAGGTGCGCGTTTTGCTGAGACTCTCGGCCGCGCCGGTTTTGAAAATCTCGATGCACGAGCCGCAGAACTATCCGGCGGCTGGCAAAAACGCCTGGCAATTGTCGAGGCCCTGGTGCAGCATCCTGACATCCTGTTGCTCGACGAGCCCACCAATCACCTCGATCTCTTGGGAATTACATGGCTGGAAGACCTGCTGGAAGGCGCGGCATTCGCCAGCGTCATCGTGAGTCACGACCGCTATTTTCTTGAGAATGTGACCACAGATATGGTCGAGCTCAATCGTATTTACCCCGACGGTTCGCTTCGAGTCCACGGCAACTACAGCGAATTTCTGGAGAAGAAAGAAGAATTCCTGCACGCGCAGTCAAAGCGCCAGGAAGCGCTGGAGAATCTTGTTCACGGTGAGATCGAGTGGCTACGGCGGGGAGCGAAAGCTCGCACGCGTAAGTCGAAAGCGCGAATCAGCAAAGCCGGCGAGTTGATGGGAGAGCTTGCCGATCTTAATTCGCGAACCCGCAGCACCACAGCTCAGATCGATTTTTCGGCCACCGACCGCAAGACTAAACGGCTCATCGAGCTTCAGGATGTCACTCGCACCATGGGCACCCGAGCATTATTTGAAGGACTCAACTTCACCCTCACCGCCGGAATGCGCGTTGGTCTAGTCGGTCCCAACGGCAGTGGCAAGACCACTTTGCTTCGCTTGTTGCAGGGAGAGCTAGCTCCAACTGGTGGTGAAATTCGTCGCGCTGATTGGCTTCGCATTGTTTACTTCGATCAGACTCGCACCCTCGATCCCGATGTGAGTTTGCGGCGCGCTCTCGCTCCCGATGGCGATTCAGTAGTCTATTGCGATCGTGTGATTCACGTAGCTGGATGGGCCGCGCGATTTCTTTTTACTGGCGAGCAACTTAGCCAGCCCGTCGGCCGTCTCTCCGGCGGTGAACGCGCGCGTGTTCTGATCGCTCAACTTATGCTCCAACCCGCCGACATCCTGCTTCTTGATGAACCTACCAACGATCTCGACATTCCAACCCTCGAAATTCTGGAAGAAAGCCTGATCGATTTTCCCGGATCGCTCGTGCTGGTGACGCACGATCGTTACATGCTCGACCGCGTATCCAGTATCGTCCTCGGATTGAATGGACAAGGCGGAGCCGATACCTTCGCTGACTACGGGCAATGGGAGGCATGGCAGGCGCAGCGTTCGAAGCCGGACGCAGCCAAAGCCACAGGTGCGAAGACTTCTGGTACTGCCACCGCGACGGCGCAAGTATCCACGAAAAAGAAACTCTCGTATCTCGAAGCGCGTGAGTACGCAACGATTGAGCAGCGTGTCGAGGATGCCGAACACGTCGTGCAGGTCAAACGCGCAGAACTTGAAAGTCCGGCCAACGCAACGGATGCGTCTCGTCTGGTAAACGTCCAATCCGAACTGGACGCAGCTCAAGAAGAGCTTGACGTACTTTATGCTCGCTGGGCTGAGTTGGAAAAAAAGAACAGCTGAAATTCGTAATGGGTGCTCTGTGAAGCACTGGGCAGAGATGTCACCACGGTAAGAGTTGTCACCCTGAGCGGAGTGGCCAGCTTCGCAAAAGCGAAGCAGGCTACGGAGTCGAAGGGCCCCTACGGTCCGCACAACCCTCCGTTCTTTACTAAAAGTGAGAACGCTACGCCTTAGCAAAATCAATAAACCCCTGTTGCACATCCGTCCGCACTAGCTTAACCCGCAACCTGTCGCCCACATGAAGCCCTTGACCTCCCTGGGTCAGCAGCCCTTCAATCCGCGGCTGCAGGGCGCGAACAAACGTGCCCTTCGGAGTAACGCCAGTGACGATAGCATCGAAGGTTTCGCCCACGCGATGGCTCATGGCAATGGCTGCGAGCCGCTTCGACATTTCTCGCTCCACTTTGCGCGCCGCATCGCCCTTCTGGGTGCAGTTTGCTGCAATGCCGGAAAGTTCGTCGTCGGAGTATGGCCCAGGATTTCCATCGAGCAAACTCTTGATCAGCCTTTGCGTAACGATATCGGCAAAGCGCCGGTTCGGCGCGGTCGAGTGCGTGTAATCCTGAACCGCCAGTCCGAAGTGGCCTTGCGGAGGATCGCCGGGGCGCTCCAAGACATATTCACCCGGTCCGATCAGCTTGATAACAGCGAGCGATAGATCGGCGAAGTGATCCGGGTCGGCGGCTTTACGCTTCAGAAGGAAATCATTGAGGGCCTTAGAGTCAGGGTCGGCTGGCAGCTTTTCGCCCTGCGCTGCGGCCAATCGGACGATGCCATCCCAATGCTCAGGAGTTTTTACCACGCGCCGGATCGAGGATACTTTCTCCAGCATTCGCGCCACTATGCCGTTGGCGGCGATCATGAAATCTTCGATTAAATCTGTCGCCCGGTTCTTCGCAACTTTTGCCACATCCATAACCTGGTCGTTAACAACTAGCGGAACGACCTCGCTGGTGTCTATATTCAAAGCACCGTGCTCGTAACGAAGTTTTTTGAGCTCCTGAGCAACTTGGTCCTGCATTCTTAGCTGAGCCTGCAGCTCGGCGGAAGCTGCCACTTTTGGCGGAGCAGGGGCCGTGTCCTCCAGCCACGCTCCGACGGCGTTGTAGGTAAGCTGCGCCTTGTTCCGAACGATTGCGCGATAGACGTTGCTGGAACTTAACGCGCCACTCGCATTAACGACGAACTCTGTCACCACAGCTGGCCTATCCACATTTTCGAGAAGGGAAGAGGCATTCGTCGACAACTCATTCGGCAACATCGGAAAGATACTGACGCCGGTGTAGACACTTGTTGTTTCGCGGGCCGCGTGCTGATCAATGGGAGAATGTTTAGCGGGAGCATCGTTCGCGACAAAGGCATCGACGTCAGCGATTCCGATCATGACCTTGACATCGCCGTTCGGCAGACGTTCGGCAACTTCGATCTGGTCAAGATCTTTCGACGTGTCATTGTCGATCGAAGACCAAAGCAATTTGCGCAGATCGTGCACTCTATCGGAAGGTACGAGCTGCGGTGGATGCGCCCTGATCTCCGCCAGTTGCTGCTGCGCTTCCGGTGGAAAGTCCGGATTGAATCCACGCGCCTGCATGACCTGCCGCGCGATCGCCTGAAGATTAATGGGAGGAATTCGAGGATCGTTCATTACGCTGAAAAGGCTAACATGATTTTCGTTCGCCTACCTTCGTGTCTCTGTTGGCTGCAGCTCTGCTTGCCTCCTGGCACACTGCAGATCCTACCCATTCGCAGGGAACTCGAATGAGTCAGGCACCCTCCAGTTACCGTCGATTGGGAGGATCGCGGACACACCCGTGATATCCTATTCACAGTAGCTGCGTTTTCTTCCAATTGGATCGATTCCCGCAGTTCCCTGAACAACATGATTTCAGTCAGCAATGTGTCCATGCGCTACGGCGCTAAAGTTCTATTTGACGAGGTTTCTACCGGCTTTGTTCCGGGGAAACGTTACGGCCTGACCGGTCCCAACGGAGCAGGTAAGTCAACATTTATGAAGCTTCTGACCGGCGAGCTCGAGCCGCAGAAGGGGACCGTCGTCCGCCCTCGGAAGCTTGGCGTTCTGAGCCAGGACCAATTCGCTTTCGACAAGTATCGAGTCATCGACGCCGTGATTATGGGAAATCGTCGGCTCTGGGCTGCGCTCGAAGAACGCGAGCTCATTTATGCAAAGCCAGAGATGACCGACGCCGAGGGCATGAAGCTCGGCGAACTGGAAGGCATCGTCGGCGAGGAAGATGGCTACACCGCGGAGAGCGATGCCGCGATTTTGCTGCAAGGCCTCGACATTCCCGACGAGCAGCATGAGCGGATGATGTCCGAGCTTCCAGGCGGGCAAAAAGTTCGCGTGCTACTGGCGCAGGCCTTGTTCGGACATCCACAGGCGCTGTTGCTCGACGAACCTACGAACAACCTCGATTTGGATTCGATTCACTGGTTGAAGAATTTTCTCAACCAGTATGAAGGTGTACTGATCGTGATTTCCCACGATCGTCATTTTCTTAACGGAATTTGCACCCACATTGCCGACATCGACTACGAGACCATCATCACTTACACCGGCACATATGACGACATGGTGGTCGCCAAGACGCAGATTCGTTCGCAGATCGAATCGCAGAATGCTCAGCGCGAAAAGAAGATCGACCAGCTGAACGAGTTCATCGCCCGCTTCGCGGCCGGCACGCGCTCCAGCCAGGTGCAATCTCGACGTAAAGAAGTCGAGCGCCTGCAAGTGACCGAGCTTGCGAGATCCAACATTCAGCGGCCTTATTTGAAGTTCGAGCAGAAGCGGCCGTCGGGAAAGCATATTCTCGAGATCGAAGGACTTACTAAGTCGTATGGCGAGGCAAAGATTGTTTCAGGTTTCACGGCAAGCGTGCTGCGCGGAGAAAAAATCGCGCTCATGGGCCGCAACGGTTCCGGCAAAACCACGCTTGTGAACGCGCTACTCGCGAACTCCCCGACGGTTACGGAATCAGAGTTGCGTAAGACCAGCGGCTATGACGGTCCGTTCGTCGACGGTGGGAAAGTTATTTGGGGTCACGAGGCGGCAGTAGGATATTTCGCCCAGGATCACAAGGCGCTAATCGATCCTGGCGTCAAAGTGTTGGAGTGGCTGCATCAATGGGACCCTGCGGCCTCGACGGAAGAGATTCGCGGCATTCTGGGCCAGATGCTCTTTCCTCGGGATGATGCCGACAAGCGCACCGACATACTCTCGGGTGGAGAAGCAGCCCGACTGCTCTTCTGCAAATTGATGCTGCAGAAGCCGAACTTGTTAGTGCTTGATGAACCCACGAACCATCTCGACTTGGAATCAATCAACGCGCTGAACATTTCCCTGCAGCGCTATCCGGGCACCGTGTTGTTAGTAACGCATGACGAGGATTTGATTGACGAAGTGGCCACTCGGATCTGGCATTTCGAGGCCAATCATCAGATCACAGACTTTAAGGGTGTATACAGCGAGTACCAAGCGGTTCTGGTGTGATTTTGGTGGCACCAACCGCCAACTACACCTTACTCGTGTCGTTTTGATGAACCATTGCGGCAAGCCGCGCCTTGCTCGCCTGTTTTCTGGAAATTGATCCCTTGCGGCGGGGCGGCGGACCTTGAATAAGGTCGGCTACGCTGGTGTTTTCCAGTATTTTCGCGGCGGCGTCGCGCACATCCAAAAAAACTTTGTAAAGTACGCGATGATCGGGGTCGCTGGTAATCAGACTTCGGAGTTGATCAGCATCGCCAAACGGCGCGAGTGGCCCATCGACTAATCGAATGATCTCGCTGAGTTTTATCTCCGTTGGCGCGCGTCGCAACCGGTAACCACCTTTCGCGCCGCGAACGCTCTCTACAATGCGCGCGTTCTTCAGTTCCAGCAGAATCAATTCAAGAAACTTTTCCGGAAGATCGCTGTCGATGGCGATGTCCCTTATCTTGACGGTTTCCGCTCCGTAGCGGCGGCCCAGCGTCATGATCGCTTGCAGAGCATAAAGACCTTTTTGAGAGATCTTCAATCTTCGGTCCTTTCGAATTCACGTTTAAGCGTGCTGGTTTACAGCGCTATGCTTTTATCTTTTGTCCCAAAGCAGAACGCGGGACATCTTACTTCCATTGAATCACATTGGCCGCCACGCAGGCGTCCAGATAATCAGCCACTAAACTCAGCGGCAAAGGACCGTATTCCGCCGAAACCGCATCCCGTATTTCGCCAACTGTACGTTTGCCATTTATGAAGTTGACGATCTCGTAAGCATACAGCTCTGATTGGTCTCGCACATTCACTAATTGCGTCGCCTCGCTGTTAATTAGCTTAATTTTCGCATAGCGCTCCTTACCCAAACGCGCCAATAAAACATTATCGTTTTGATAAGTCAAAGGCCCGAATTCTCCGACCCGCACGGGGATACGCTTAGCTTCTTCAGATCCAACCCAAGGCGCTTTGGGGGATGGTTCTGTTACTCCCCGCACTTTTGCCCGCGCCTCAAGCACGCTGCGAAAACTGGCGGTTTGATCGGCAAGCGCTTTCTCCGAATCCGCGGCAAGTTCCGAAGGTCCGCCAGTGAAATTAACTACGGAACGTAAAGTTGCGGCCTCGCGGTTCAGCGCCTGATTAAGCAAGTTTTGCGCTTCATACCACGCGATCTCGCCTTTCAGGTCGGGATCACTTACTAAGTTCTGCGCCGCTAAGAACGATTGTGCCATTCTGATTTCACTCTGGGCGGTGAGAAAAGGCAGAACAATCGGAAGCTGTGTCGCATCGAGGCTAGCGTAAACATATCCGGCTGCGGCCCCTAGCAGGGCGACTCGCCGCACTTTGGTCGCGTCGATCTGATCGAGGTTGTCATGGTCGGTATGAATATAAATATCGGGCCAGTCGCGCAGATAAAGTGAAGGAATCGCAATCGTTGAAGAGTCGAAATCGTCGTGGTCGCTGCCGCTGGAGTACGGCGTCACGTCGGCGAGTAACTCATTGCGCGTGCCGCCGCCACCGGCGCGTGTCTCCACAATTCCTTGCTCGGCCGGAAGTTCACCCGCGGCGTAGCCGCTAGCTGCGGTCCGAATAGCGTCAAGAAATACCGTACCTACGTCAGTTACGAAACTGGGCAATGACCACGGCGTACCAGTAACGTGAAATATTGATTTGTTTTTGAATGGATCGCCACCCACCATATCCATATGAATGCTGGCGCGCAACCGCTGTCTGATTTCCGGATGAGTTGCGAGAAATGCCATGGTGCCCTCGACCTCCGGGCCCCAGATAAACCGTAGAGTACGTTTAAGCGGGGGTAATTGGCCGGAGTCGATTAATCGTTTCAGCACCCGCGCCGATTCGAGAATCGTGACGCATCCGCTTCCGTTATCGTTCGCTCCCGGCCGCTCATGATCGAGATGGCAGCTGTAGATAATTTCGCCAGCGGAAGAATCGGTGCCCGGGATAGTGGCCGTTACCACCGTCCATTGTCCGGGCCCAACAGTTGCTTTCACGTGTGCAGTCAGAGTTATTGATTCGTTGTTCCGATGACGAAAGCGTAGTGCCTCCGCGGTCTGACGTGAGATCATGAAGGCGAACCCGGAAGGCTGACGCGCATCCAAGTGCCCCCAACGAACCACCGTCGTGTCTATGCCCGACCATGCGGTGGTCTGGTTTGGCATGTCGCTGACGATGCCCGCCGCGCCATGTTGCGCGACGGCCAGTTCTTGCACGCGCGCGAGCACTCCATCGGCTAGCACGATCTTGCCGCGTACGTCTTTTCCCTTGTAATCTGCCTCCTTGGCCCCATCGCCCACGTCGACTAATTCAGTTTTCACGTCGGCGCTGTGACTGTAATCCGCAAGATGAATCGGGTCCGTTGACCAGTCGCCAAGCAAAAGATGTTCGGGACGAAGCTCCCACAGTTGCGCTTCCTCAACCTTCCAGCCGAGGTAAGAACGCATCAGCGCGTACTGCTTTTTTCCATCGATCGCAAACTGTTCGCTGTGTGCATCGGATAATCCGTACTCGCGCGCGCGTTCCAAAATAAATCGCGCGGCTTGATCGAAATCCGCAGTGGCTGGTACGCGATGCAATCTGGTCAGAAAGCGAAGATTTTCGTAAGCTACGGCACCATTCGATTCGTCTCGCAGCGTCGTCCACTGATGACTGTCGAGAAAAGGTCTCTGAGCACAACAGAAAAGGGAAGCGAACGCGATGGAGCAAAAAATTAGGCAGAGCTTACGCATAAGCTAACGAGGATAGCATCAGCCGTGTGCGGGCCTATCAAAGGAGTATTTTAATTTGGGTTTCCAGAACGGAGTTAATGGCTTTGTATCTTTGTATCGACGAAAACAAGACGTGCCGGCACGATCTGCCAGCCCGTTTCGCCGCGTGTCGTGCGGCTCAGGGTTGTACTATCGCTTGGCCGGCGTAGATGCACGTTGCCGCAGGATGCCCGGATATGACCATAGTCGCCGTTGCAGTAGTGGTGGCAAACTGCGCCGTGATCACGTCATCCGTCGACTGGTTGGAGAGCTGTGTGCCGCTGCTGCCACTGGCGAACCCGGTCGAGCCTTCATGCGTGAACCACAGTGAGCCCGACACCGATGGAAAGAAGGCTATCCTGGACAGGCCACTGAGGCAATCGACCTTTACTGTGCCCAGTCCCGGTATAGTCATCAGCGTAACGCTTGTGGTAGAGGTGGTCGCTTGATATCCGCGGACCATTTTGGTGGAGGCGAGACTGGTGGATTGCGCGGGGGCTAGGACCGCGATCGCCAAGCCGCCCAGCACCGCTAACAGCGCAAACATGATAAGTCTCGTTCGTGCGGTTCTAACCAATGTCGCGAATTTCCGTTTCATGGTTGCTCCTTTTCGGTCAGTTTTTCTTGAACGTTGCTGCCGGGATCGCAAACCTTGATGTTTACTGGCCGTCTTCCGTCCCCACGATCCAAACACGGCCTCTATCTGTATAACGCGCAGAAACGCAGGAAAAAGGCCCACATTTCTTTGGCATCGGTTCGCCCGAGGTCCTGGGTTTCTGGGCGATCCAGCCTTACTAAGTAAAAAGCCGCTCGACTTCTGGCAGAAGCACTTCCGCCCAGTCCTCGCCGCTATGCACGTTCCCCGGTCGCAACTTGCCGGCCAAACACTCTACTCCGTTGAACAGCAACAGCGGGTGATAGCAGGTCGACTCAAAATGCCCGTTGTAGGCACTCTGCTCCTGTTCTCCGTAGTCTGGGATTTCCGTGCTGTCCATATCCGGCACCACCCGCTGGGGTGAATCCATGGCCTCCGCCTTCGCCAGTAGTTCCCGATTGATTCGGCACAGACCGTCCAGGTTCTCGTCTTGGCTGAGCACCTCGGTCTCGAACCAATGCAGGCGCGAAGGTAATGCAGCCCCACGATCCCAAATCTTCACGGAGCCGATCAAGCGGAACGTCGGACCTTGTGACAGGCGCTCCGCATCGTTCAGATCCTCGTATGCTGCCAAGCGACTCTAGATGGACTGTCGCAGCAGATCCGGGAGCGGCAACTGAGTGTTCTTGCCGCGTCGGTCGTCTATGATGTTTTCGGCGATAAGCGCACTAAATCCCAAGCGTTCATCCAATTCGCGCACCAGCAACAAACCACCGTCGGAAGTGACCCGCGATCCTTGAAAATCGACCTGCAAAGAAGTATTGAAGGAGAGCTAAAAGGGCTGGCTTTGCTTCTCACCCATGGGGTCGAGGCCTCCGCGGAGTTCGTTTGCTCTCAAAACCGCATGAATACTGACGTTGACCCAATCGTAGGACCACTTACACGGACTTCAAAAAGGAAATGTGGGATTAAGCCAAAACACACAATCAATCCCATGCGAACAAGGAGGATGGCGGCGCCAACCCTAATGTGCTGTCGCAAGATTTATCGCGGGATCGCCAACCTCGTCGTGGGCTTCGCCCTCGAGGCAGACGCGATGCCACATCTCAAGATTGAGTAATCGCCAGATGCGGTCATAATTATCGCGATGCTTCGATCGATGCTCATTAAATAGAGTTTCGATAGCTTCGCGCCTGAAGTATCCGCGATTCAAGCTGCGCGTCTCCAGTAACAGCTCCCGGATGGTTTCCAGTCGAGGTCCCGCTAACCAACCGCTCCATGGTGTCGGAAATCCCAACTTCGGCCGGTAGAGAATGGAGTGCGGCAGCAGGTCCTCGACCGCCTTTTTCAAGATCCTCTTTCCGGCCAATCCTTGAATCTGAACTTCGCGAGGAATTCCAGTCGCAAACTCAACCAACACATGATCGAGAAACGGCACGCGGCTTTCGATCGACGCCGCCATGCTCATGTTGTCCTGCTTCATCAGCAATTCGACAAGGTAAGTCTTAGTATCGGTATAAAGCAGCCGTTGCAGCATCTCTCCAGATGAATGCTCCCAGTGCTCGAGAACATTCTTGTACGCCGTGCCAGGTGGAGCTTCCCGCGCGAATTCATGCGTAAGCAATCCCGCCTGCTCGTGCTCATCAAAAGCGGAAAAGAAATTATCGAAGTAGAAGGAGGCCCATGAATCCCCGTCTTTGCCAAGGAAGGTATGTTCCAGCTTCCGTCGCAGTGTTGCCCCAAGCAACGACGACGAAGCAACTGCGTCGCGAACTCGGCTCCGCAGAAAGCTGGGGACCATGCTGCGGTATGCACGATCCATAGCAGCATTTTTCAAGGTGAAAGCGTAGCGGGTGTAGCCCGCCAACGTTTCGTCGGCTCCTTCGCCGGTCAAGACTACAGTCACCCTCTCGCGTGCGAGCTTCGCCACAAAATAGAGGGAGATGCTCGATGGCCACACAATCGGCTCATCTTCATGCCAGATCAAATGCGGCAGAGCGCCAAAAAACTCCTGCTCGCTGACCATGATTTCGTGATGCCGCGAGTGAATATGCTCCGATACAGTTCGGGCAAACGGTAGTTCGCTGTAAGCGTGCTCCTTGTACCCGACCGAATAAGTGTCGACCGATTCGCGACGCTGCTTCGTCATCAAGGCCGCCACTGCACTCGAGTCGACGCCTCCGCTTAGAAATACGCCGAGCGGCACATCGCTCATCAAGTGGCTATTCACAACGCCTTCCAGAAGCTCCCGGTAGCTCTTAATGTAATAGCTGTCGTCTCGCGATTCGTGCGTCTTCGATGCATCCAGATCCCAATACTGCCGAATCTCAGCCTTCCCGTTGGGCCCGATTGTCATGGTGTGGCCCGGGAGCAGCTTGCGTATGCCGGCGTAGAAACTCTCTTCACCGGATAAATAGCCGAACGCCAGATATTCCGGTAACACGGCGCGATTGAACTCGGGCCGGATGCCACCGTGCGAAAGCACAGCTTTAATCTCAGAGCCGAAAAGTAATCGCTCTGGTGTCAGCTTGTAATACAAGGGCTTGATTCCAAGACGATCGCGGGCAATAAAGAGTGTTTTTGTATTGCGGTTCCATATCGCAAAAGCGAACATGCCGCGCAGATGTTGCACACAATCGGAGCCGTATTCTTCGAACAGGTGGATGACAGTCTCAGTGTCGCTGCGCGTGGTATAGCGGTGTCCGCGAGCAATCAGTTGCTGGCGAAGTTCTAAATGGTTATAAATCTCGCCATTGAATACGATCCACAACGTTCCCTCCTCGTTTGAAAGAGGCTGGTGACCGCCTGCCACATCAACAATACTGAGCCGGCGCATACCGATTCCGACCGCCCCATCGGTATAGAAGCCCTCGTCGTCCGGGCCACGATGCGTGATCACGCGGCACATTTCCCGCAACGCCGCAGCGCTCGCACGAGCCTCCCGTCCGAATTCAAGAATTCCAGCGATCCCGCACATCTAATGTTTCTCCACGTAGCTTGAGGAATCGGGCTTGAAATCAGCAACAGGCGAACGGCTATCACCGATGCGCGCCTTGCGTAGTTGCTCACCAGTAAGTGTCACGAACGATGGGGTAAACGAAAAGTCTCCCGATCCGTTCATCACAGATTCTTGTTTCCGCCATTCGAAATACTTGGACGGCTTCGCGGCGTGTTCTAGCGAGATCGTGAGCAAAGGCTCACGCTGCCAGCCGACTTCAGTGCCTCCAAGCACAACCAGGTGATCGAGCTTGTCTCCCTCGATCCGGCAATAGAGCATTTGCGCGTCGGACGACCAGGGTCCAAAACTCCATGCTCCTTGTTGGGAAGAAAAGAAGAAACCGTGGCTCACATCGTGATCGGCGAGCTCGTAAACTTGGACCCCCGCCGCCTTCATGCTTGCGAAGCGCGGTGCGTGGGACGATACGGACGATACGCCTGGCCGAAGTGTCGCTTGATGATTCGGCCTGATCCCATGCGGAATCAACACAGTTGCCAACTCTGCCGGCAGTCGCACCCGCGCATGGCTTTTCACCAGCGGAGCAGGTTCCAGAGCACCGTAGGCTGGCGAAATCACGGTTCTCGTAACTTCAGTTGCAGTTTGCCACACCGTGTCTTCGGGGACCATCATGGTCAGCGCTGCATTGCCCGACTCAGAGCTGGTGCGGCTGGAAATCTCGACTAGACCCGGGGCAATAGCTTGAAGTTCAAGATCAGGTGCGAAGTGCCATCGCGCCTCAACTACATGTTCCGCGTGGCCGAGCGCAACATCGCGCACCAGCCACAGATCGCCTGCAATCTTGAGCACATATCTTCGATGGGTAACCGGATCCGGCAGTCGCGAATACCCATTGTGACTGCCTACAAAGTAGGTGAAACTTTTTCCGGTAATCCAGGTCTCAGCGAGCGTTGTCGGAAGCGCTTTCCATGAAAATGGCTCATCTGCAATCGATTGATCCAACCCATCCACGCGCATGGTGTTATGCGCGCCCGTGCCTCGAAACGTGTCGCGGTCAGCCGGATTCTTCGCTATATAGACGCCGCTACCCGAGTCGACCAGCCAGCGCCGCCCGTTCATTATGAGCCGTAGACTCAACGCATCGGCATGACCGTGCCCTGAACGTCCGACTCCCTGCGGGCCCGCGTCTATCGTCATAGTTTGCGGATAGGTTTGCGGATAGGGCTGCGCATCCGCCATTACATAAATGCCGCCGTCAGGAAACGCCTGCGAAACCGCTGCCTGGTTCGGCCGCGGGCAATTCAGCTTTTTGACGGCTTCGTCACCGAACAGCCAGATTGATTCCTCCGTAAGTTGAGCCCCGGAATATTCCCGGGAGAATGTAAGCGCTCCCAGCGCCAGCGGGTCGGACATTTGCTCAGTTCGGTTGCGGCGTGGATTGAAAAGCCGCCCGCCGTCGTCATCGCCAAAACCCTCAGGAGGTCCAGTCTGTGCCAGCGCTTCCACTACTCCTAGCATTTTTTGCAGTGTTGCATCGAACGCGAGTGGAATCTCGGTATTGTTAAGGTTGGCCAGCAAGCGAGAGTGTAAGAAAAAATCGAGGGCATAAACGTGGTAGTAAAGAGATTGTTCAAAGTAAACGCCGTCCGGGCGTACCTGCCGTCCAGCTTCATTAACAAGAATCTCCCATCCTGTCCTCGACCAGCGTGTCGCGTGCGGCATCTTGGGGTACAACGTTCCAAGAACAAATAGCGCCGCCGCTTCGCCAAGAAGATGCGTGTTCGGAGAAAAGTATGTGGAGAGATAGTGTTCAATGTAGCGCCCGTGAAACGCGAGCGCGGATACAAGTTCCGCGCGAAATTGCGTCAGCGACCTATTTTCAGTCTGAGCGCCGCTCGTTGCTACTCCTAACAGATGATCTATCCAGATCCACGACAAACTTCGGAACGCCACTTCGAGCGAACTGCCCCAGTTAATGCCGAGCGGATATGGGTTAGCTTCGATCCAACTATGCCACTGCGCAATTAATTCGCGTATGTACTTCTCGTCGCCGCTCAGCAACCCGGCTTTGGCCAGGGCTACCAGATGTTGGTGCCGGTTCAATTCCCATGTGACTTTGTGATCACCCACCGCCGCGAAATCTAGAAATGGAATCCTGAACCAGGGCTCCATTGGTGCTCGCTTACCATGCAAAGGGTCGAGGTGCCAGTCAATCTCGTTGAATTTGCGGTTCCCCCCGGGCGAATGGAAACTGAGATTTTCGTAGCCCAACAGACGAAAGCGACGACTGCAAATTTCATCCGCCTCGCGTAAAACTGCGGCTGCCTGTTCCGGAAGGTGTTTGGCCAACAACTGCGCCCGCTCTAGAGCTGCACGTTCAGAAAAGAAGAAGTGTCCGGCACCCCGCTGAGCGGCTGAACTGAACTTAATTACGCCTTGCCGAATGCCCAGACGGTGGAAGAGCAAATCGCGGCGCTTGTGGAATTCCTGCATTGCGCGCACCCGGACTTCGGTCCCGTCCATTTGGGAGAGGCGCCGCAATTTTCTCTGCCATCCAGCTGTCACAGTTTCCTTAGCCTTATCTTAATCTTACATGTTGTGAAAAGGCGGCCATGACGTCGTCGGTTACTATTGGCACTCTGGTGAATCTAACAGCGATTACGGGTTTACGCCGTTGGCTTGGAGTCGTGATTCCTTAAGTTCCATTACGGGGAAACAGTTGTCCACTTTCCGGCTTTTGCGTTCTCCGGATAATGGTAAGTCTTAACAAGACTACTTAACTAAATGAAAACACAGCTCTTGTTGTTGTCTTAAACGCAACTCCTTCGCACCAATGGACTTCCGGTTGCTGCACCTGAATAGCTTGGTATAGTTCAGAGTGCCGTCGCATCGCTGGAAAATCCATTGGCAGGGAGAGTTCGCTTGGGTTTGTCGGTCAGCATTTTCGGATTGGGCTATGTCGGTTCCGTATCTGCCGCCTGTTTCGCCTCGATGGGCCATAAGGTCATCGGAGTCGACGTAAGCCGGGCGAAAGTCGAGACATTGAATGCGGGGCGCACGCCGATCATCGAAGCGCGCATGAGTGAGATGGTGGCCGAAGCCCACCGCGCCGGTCTTTTGGAGGCGACCACCGACGCAAACGCGGCGGTCCTCAATTCCGAAGTTTCGTTCGTGTGCGTTGGAACGCCCAGCCTTAAAAATGGCAAACTAGATCTCAGTCACATTGAGCATGTCGCCAAAGAAATCGGCGCGGCGATTCGCCAAAAAAAATCGCCACATGTTTTTGTGCTGCGCAGTACCGTTCTCGCCGGTACGACTGAAACTATCGTCCTTCCCATTCTCGAGAAGGCGAGCGGCAAGAAGTGCGGAAAGGATTTCACGGTTTGCTATAACCCCGAATTCATGCGCGAAGGCAGCGCCGTCGCCGATTTTCTGAATCCGCCCTATACCATCCTCGGCGCCAGCGACACCGCGCACCTCGCGCCGCTGCGTGAACTTTACAAGCAAACGCCGGGCACGCTGTACGAGACAACGATTCCCGTGGCCGAGATGGTCAAGTATTTTTCCAACTGCTATCACGCCGTTAAAGTTGGATTTGCCAATGAAATGGGAACCATGTGCAAGCATCTTGGCGTCGACGCGCAGGAGGTGTCTAGAATTTTTACCTCCGATACGAAACTCAACATCTCAGCCGCCTACCTATCTCCGGGCTTCGCATTTGGGGGATCGTGTCTGCCCAAGGATCTACGCGCCATCACATATAAGGCCAAAGAACTCGACCTTAGGCTGCCGATGCTCGAGTCTTTAATGTCGAGCAATGCCGAGCACGTCGATCGCGCCGTAGAAATGGTGCTCAGCACCGGCAAAAAGAAAATTGCGCAGCTTGGACTCAGCTTCAAAGCCGGCACCGATGATTTGCGCGAGAGTCCGCAGGTACAGTTGATTAAACGTCTCATGGGAGAAGGCCTCGAGGTCAAAGTTTGGGACGAGGACGTTTCGTTGGGCCGGCTTGCTGGTTCTAATCGTCAATACATCGAAGAAGTCATTCCGCATATCGGTTCCGTTCTCTCGGATAATCTTGAAGCGGTATTGCGCGGCGCAGAGGTAGTTATTCTCGGCAACAAATCCGCGAGCAAAGATCAGCTCACCAAGCACCTTCGTCCGGAACAGATCGTGATTGACCTGATTCACCTCGACAAAAACAGACGCCCGGAAGGCGTCCAAAAATATGAAGGAATTTGCTGGTGAAGTTGGGCTGAGGTCACGATGAAGTTTCGTCCCATTGATATCAAATCCGCCGACTGGAAGAGGCTCGACAAATTCGCCGACCGCACCATCTTCCAGACCCGCGAATGGGTGCAGTTCATCGCTGAATCGCAGAAGGCTCAACCGGTTCTCGCCGAGTTGCGGGAAAAAGACGAAATCCTTGGGTACTTTACCGGCCTTACGTTCTCAAAGTTTGGAATGAAAGTCCTGGGCAGTTCTTTTCCCGGATGGACGACTCCTTATATCGGGTTCAATCTCAATCCCGAAGTGCCGCGTAGTGCCGCGCTCCAAGCGCTCGAAGCGTTTGCGTGGAATGATTTAAAGTGCCTGCATCTCGAAGTCTCCGATCCGAATTTCACCTTTGAAGATGGCGAGGCAGGCGGTTTTAAATCTGAATACTACGGTTCCTACCGCACCGACCTCACCCGTTCCGAGCAGGATTTATTTAATTCCATGGAGAGCGCATGCCGCCGCTGTATTCGCAAATCAGAAAAGAGCGGGCTGAAAATTGAAGAGGCTCACGATCTTGCCTTCGCCGACGAATATTATGAGCAGCTTAAGGATGTCTTTGCCAAACAATCTCTCGTTCCCACTTATTCGGTTGAGCGCGTCCGCTCGTTAGTTCGCAACGTTGAACCCGGCGGCAACATCCTGCTGATTCGCGCGCGCGATCCGGAAGGGAAGTGTATTGCCACGGGAATCTATCCGGGCTTCAATCAGATTGCGGAGTTTTGGGGCAACGCCAGCTTCCGTGCGTATCAGAGCCTGCGCCCGAACGAGGCCTGCCACTGGTACGCAATGCGGTACTGGAAAAACCGGGGAGCCACAATCTTCGACTGGGGCGGGGAAGGTACTTACAAGGAAAAATACGGATGCACTCCGCACCGAGTGCCCTGGTTCACGAAATCACGCTATCAGATCGTTGGCAAGATGCGGGACGAAGCCCGCAATATGTTTGCGCGGAAGCAGAAATTCATGGGATGGCTGCAAGGCAATCGCTCTGCTCCTGACCGCAGCCCAGCAGAAGAATAAGAATAAACGACTGTCAGGAACTCTCGTTAGCGATGAGCGATGACCGTTGCCGGAGAGGCCTTCGCAAGCTGGGCCCGGCGTCTTCCCAACCAGTACAGCCCCATACCTATCAGTACCAGTGCCCCGCATCCTCCGACAATTTTTAAAACGGCAAGAGGCTTATTCGGCTCGTCCGGCGGAGGCAAAAGAGATAAGGCAATGGTTAGGGTCGTAGTCACGAAGCCGACCACCGCGATCACGTAGGCCACAGGCTTTCCACCCGGAACGCGAATCACCTCTTTCCCAGCAGATTCGCTCTGTAACTTGAACATTGATGCAAACAAATATAAGTATGGGATGAAATAGGTGATCACTCCCATGCTGACCAGTACGTCGTAAGCACCTTTCACCGAGGTCCCCGCCTGCCCGAGAAAAATAAAAATGGCGCCGATGACTGCCTGAATGAGCAAAGCCACCCACGGCGTTCCCCAGCGAGGGTGGAGCGCCCCAAAAGCCGGCGGCAAATACCGGTCAATGCCAGCCACAAAAGGAAGTCTCGCGACTGCGGCGAGATAGGCGCCTGAGGCTCCGATATTGCTCAATGCGATTAACAACGCAGCCACCGGAAGGAACCACGGTAGCCCTACCCGGTCAGCGGTCTTGGCGATGGCCTGAACCAGTCCCTGCAGGCTGCTCACTTCTGACGAAGGCAGCGCAAGCAGAACGCAGACCGTCCCGATGATGTAGCAAAATGCGACAGTAATTCCTGCGCAGAACAGGGCCAGAGGAATCGTGCGGCGGGCGTCTTTGATTTCTTCCGCCATAAATGAAGCCGTTTCGCATCCGCCGAATGCGAACGTCAGCACCGACCAGAAGATGATGTCGTTAAAACGGAGACTGGGCATCATGGTGTGCAATGAAAATGTCGTTGCCGACCCAAAGCGATGCCATGCAAGCAAGCCCATGCCGATGACGATCAGAACAGGGATCCACATGGCGATGGCTCCGAGGTTATGGAGCCATTTGCCGATGTCGAGCCCGACGATGTTCAAGAGAGTTGCACCCGCGAGCGTCAGCAACGCAAAGACGATATAAAAGGTGGAATTCGACGAAAGATACGACCACTGCGCTGGCCGCATGAAGAGCACATTGCTGGCGGCGAAATATAAAACTGCGGGGAAGTATGGGAGGTTACTGGTCCAGTAAGTCCACGCCGCCATAAAACCGGAGAAGTCGCCGAAGGCCCGTTTCGACCAGACATAGAGGCCACCTTCATCCGGATACCGCGAAGACAGTTCAATAACAGAGAGTGCTAGTGGAGTATAGAAAACGAGCCATGCTCCCAGCCAGATGACAACGGCACTCGGTCCCGCAGCGGCAGCGGTAGCAATCCAGCGCAAGCTGATGCCGGTAACCACATAGAACAGCAGAAGGTCACGAAATCCCATCACTCGCTTGGGGCGACTGGGGTTGTCCGCTTCAGCGATGGAGATACCGGTCCCCGCCGGGAAGTCGGATGCATTGCGTAGTTGCTTTTCGTGTCGAGTTTCGGGCCCTGGATTACTCACGCTGAGAGTGATGACCTGCCAAGCGAAAGGCGCGGGCTAAGGATTACAGAGACGCACGACATCGGCAAGCTAATTAGGGTAATAGGAGTGCGGTACTGCAAGAACACGCTTTAACGCCTTCTCAAAATTCGCGTACTCGTTGGGTTGATCGCTCTTGTTTGCTTAGTGGCTCACTAGCGTATGCCCGTCCGTTCGGCATCGGTATAACGACCAGAAATGAACCGGGAGTGTGTCATCAGCCAATGTCGGTTCCAATCTTCCATCTGTCGCGCAACGCGGAAAAAAGCAACGGGACTCGCTCGTTAAACGAAAGGTGCGGCGGCCAGGTAACAACTTGGTTGACCGGGTAGATGCCAAGGAGGGAACCGTCCCACGGTCCTTCACGGCAGATGGTCCGCATGGGTTTACCGTCATCGTTCCGTATGCGAATGGTGAGAACCTGAAAGATCAAATGGTCAGCGGCGAATGTCGCCACTTGGCCATCACAGGTTTCTCCACCGAGGTTGTTATTCAGCCAAAGATTCGTACCAGAGGAAAACAGGCCTGTGCTAGAAAACCGACCAAGCCAAATCATGCTCCTGCTCGGAATAACGGAATGTGATCGCAATCGTTCACACTCCTCGCGGGTGTAGAACCGCTTCCCGTGTTTGTTGATCGTTGCTTGGAGCACCATTGCCGTCTTAGCGGACCATAGCGCAACTGCGCTTTGGTCATCGAGACTCAGGGTTATGGAAATATCGTGGATCATTGCACTGAGGAGCGGTTTAACCTTCGTTTCAAGGTCGCTCATCCAACCACCATTACATCCTCGACACACGCACCTGATTTCAATGTCTCCGCGAATTTCCACTGGCGATGAATTACCGAATACAGCTGTTATCGGGCGAAGCGGCGGAGCAAGGATTTGAAGTATGGAATCGGCAAATAGATGCTCTTTGGTTTTCGCTTGATTAGCGCAGAACAGACACTGCCTAGCCATCAGCTGACTTCCCTGTACAAAATTGCTGTCGTTTAGCTCGCGGTGGAGATTGCGCGAGATCCGAACTTAGCAGCAATTTTATCAGTGGTTTGGTTAGCGAAGTATATTATTGCCCTAATTTGGTATCAGGCTCTTTCGATTTGTTCGCTTCCAATACAAGTACCCGGGGACGCCGGCGCCCACAATCGCTGCGCCCCAGAAGGCTTCGGTCGGGCGCTGAATTATGGTGTTCAGCGTCCACGCCACGCCGACGAGCACATAGATTCCCGGCAGCCAAGGGTAACCCGTGCACCGATAGGGGCGAGGAACATCAGGCCGCCTCCATCGTAAGACGAATAGGCCGATGACCGTCAATGTGTAGGAGAGCACCATTCCGAAGATAACGTAGGTATAAAGTTGATCGTACCGTCCACTCATCGTCAGCACAGCCGCCCATATGCCCTGCCCGATCAGGCTAAATGCGGGTGTACGCCACTGGGGATGAATGACTGCCATGCGCCGGAAGAAGACGCCGTCCTGGGCCATAGCGAGATAGACGCGTGAGCCGGAGAGTGTGCACGCCGCCGCCGCGCTGAAACACGAAATCGCGATCATGGCCGACAACCACACTGCCGCACCTGGCGAAAACAGCGCTGCAGCAGCAGCGTGCGCGATGGTTTCGTATTTTGCGACCTCGGTCAGGGGCAAGGCGTAGACGTAAGTCATGTTCATCGCGAGATAGATCGCGCCCACGGCGAGCACTCCTAGAACCATTGCGAGCGGCACATTTCGCCGCGGATCTTTTACTTCGCCGGCGACCCATGTGATGTAAACCCACCCGTCATACGCCCAGAACACGGCAATTAATCCGACCCCCAGAGCTGAGATTAATTGACCGGCGCTCAGTCCCATGGTCAAACCGCCCGGCGTGTGCGTGGTGAAATTTGACCAGTGTCCCTTTCCGATGGTGAAACCCAAGACAACGAAGGCTGCCATGGCGGTGAACTTGGTCCACGTCGAAAGATTTTGCAGCAACGCGCCCCAGCGCAATCCGAAGACATTGACATAGGTAAGAATCGCAATGAGCGCCAGCCCAACAGCGTGCGCGCGGGTGAAGGGAATTCCCGCCAGGGAAAAAATCACATGCTGCTGCGATATCGCAGGAATGATGTTTCCCATGTAAGCAGCCGATGCGACCGACAGAGCTGCAATGGTGCCCCCATTGGCAACAGCGAATAGCATCCAGCCATAAAGAAAGGCAACTAAGTCGCCATACGCCTCGCGAAGATAGATATATTGTCCCCCGGAGTCGGGATACATGGAGCCTAATTCGGCGAAGGCGACACACGCGCACAAGGAAATCACACCGCCGAGAATCCAGACTAGAAAGAACAAAACTGGATTCGGCAGGGGGCCCGCAATATCTTTGGCGGTAAGAAAAATAGAAGAGCCAATGATGCCGCTGACCAGCAACAAAACTGAGTCGAGCAAACTGAGCCCACGGACAAGTTTCGGTTGACCGGATTGATCGCTTAAATCATTGTCTGCAGCGGAGGCGAGAGCGGGGCCCGAATTCATAAATTTGTCAGTTAGCTTTTTGTCTAACTATTCATCTAACTATTCATCTAACTATTCATCCCATGCCCAGTTCGTCAGAAGCTTCCAGCGGAGACCCACAACGCCTGCAGATGACGGCCGAACAATCGCCACAGGTCAGCGGATCGTTGACCTCCGTTGCGCACACCGGGCAATAAAATAGCGCAGTCGACTTGCCGGTGTGTGACTTCCCGGCGTCGGGCAGTTCTTTTGGGGCAATATCCATGCGCACGAAACTGTAACACAGATTATCTGATGCATTTTGAAACTTGCCTCACCCGGATTCACTCGGCTGGCTTGCGAAGAATCAAGTCGCCTGGCGTCGGTGGCATCGCGATAGGGAACTGCCAGATTTTGTCTTTCATCCAAAAGCTGACGACGAAATCCTCGTGCTCCTTCAACGGGCCGATCCACCTGTTGCTGGTCGCAAAGAAAACCCACCCGTGCGCTTCGGGATTGCCAGCATTCAGCGTTTGCATGACCGGTTCGAGATTCTGAGTGCTCACGAACTCGATAAACTCAGCGGCATCCTTTTCATACTCGCGCAGCTGGGCAGTTTTTTCTTCGGCGACTTTCGGATCCTTCTTGATCTGCCGCTCGGTCTCGAAGACGAGCGTGTCGATATCATTCTGCAATTTGTTGGATAGCTCAGCCGGATCCATATAGGCTTCCACAACGTCGTGATGGCGAACAAAGTCGATTCGGACGTCGGCCGGAAATTCAAACTTTTCATGGCCGGTGTAAGTGACGCTCACGTACATTCCGAGTAGGTGATAAAAGCGTCTCCGGCTCTTCGTGAGTTCCTGCGAGTCCACCAGTAGGGTGACCGTAAGGTCATTCCCCGTCATTGTCCATTGATACCGCCCATCATCCCCGCGCTCAAATGTGCAGCCCGGCGCACCGGCAGTCCACTGCACCGCCGGCAATTGCTTTTGCCGTGCGGAGGCCTGTGTCGCACTAAGAGCACCAAGCACCGCCAAAAATATCGCCAAACGCCAGAAAACGAATCGGAACATAGAGTTAGCAAAGCCCGAGTTAGCAAAGACCCGATTATCGAAGTCCCACCACTGCGGTGCAAGTCCCAAGTCCAAACTCCAAAGTTTCGGCCAAAACGTACGTGGCGGCGCAACCCAGCGCCTGGCGCGGTACTGTCCTGACAGTGCGTTGATTTAGTTTGCTCTACCCGTGGGAGTGGGGAAAATTCCCAAGTTGGCTAGTTCGGCTTGACTAGCAGCACGAAGGCGAAACGCGGTATCTAGTTTCAGTTGGTTGTTCACAGAAATTTGGATCGAATATACGCCAAAAGGGTATGGCGGTGGAATCGCAAAGCCGAAAGCCACTAAACCTCTGCCGAGAGGAGAGACATTGAGCCGACTGCGGGGGGTTTGTTGTACGACTGCTCCATCTGGTTTGGTGATAGCGATCGAATGGTCATAAACCATCTGAGCAGAGTCGGCAACTGGTGGGAAGCCAGCGATCAGAGCCAAGTTCACTGGCTGGGTTGCGTTGGCAACCACAATTTCCACATGTGGTGCAAGTCCGTAGAACCCAAGGATGGTCAGGCTTGCCAGCGACCTCGGGCCGGATTCCTTCACATATGATGCAGAAATCAAACGCAGGAAAAGGCATCTAGTCGTACCTTGGCAGCGGCGGTAATGGTCATGCGGCTGGTCACTGGCAGGCGATTGTAGGCATATTCGCCATTTGAAATGAGTATGCGGCTGTTAGTTGGCCCTCGAAATTTGGGACGGTTGGCGAAACCTGCAAGGGGATGCGGACGCTCCTAGTTGCGAACCAATAAGAAACTGATATCCAGCACAAGAGAGCCACAAGAAAACCAACTGGCAAAGCAATTTCAAGCGCTAGCTTTTCATTCATGCCTTGCCGCAGGAGAACACCCAACAGGAGGCCGGAGATAATTGAGGCCAGAGCGATACCCGCCCACTGAGCTAGAGCACGCCGAGTTTCAGGCCAGAAGGCTGATTGCGTTGACATTGGGAAATCCTTTCCACGCCTCAATCACAGCGTCCAACACGATGCGAAAAAGCGAACTAAGAAACATAATTGCGAGTGCCGTAGGCGTGATTATCGCCAACATAAGGTCGATTTTATTAAACCACCAAACTACCGACGAGGAATCTGGGGGAAAGAGAATGCCGCACAAATACAGGGTCAGGGCAAACAGCCCACTGATCACCAATGCGACTCCGCAGTGGATTAAGGTAAGTTTGATAATCGGCCACGGTTCCATTGTGTGCTATATAACTTCAGTAACCGAAATCCGCCGTGCTGCGGTTACGGCTTGTGCAAGTACCTGACCTATATCCACTTACGAATAGTACTCCCTTGAACCAATTCTAGCAATTCTTTGGATGCTCCAGACGTGATCGGCGATTCCAGATTGCATGGCTGGAGTTACTCTCAGTGAAGCACGAATCCGACACAGCAAGTTGTACCACGCGAAATGCAATGCGAGGGCAGCTCTTAGGTTTTCCACCTTTTGAAAAGGCATTCCTCAACCGCGTGAGCCCTCCGCATCTGCATTCTCATTGTGAGGTTCATGGCGCTCTATATAGCTGGTAGAGCTGTGTTCGGGGTCGGGGCGTCCATCAATTCGGGTTTTTTCTTGCGAAACTACCTCAAAGCAATGTTAGGACACTACCCCTGGTGCACTTTAACCCTGGGTCATTGCCAATGCGATATTATGGATGGCGATTCAAAGCGATAAGAGAGACATGGTTACGCGAGGTAACGCATCCGTGCACGATTTGGGCTCCTTGCGAATTCACGACGGACAACGCAAGAGCAGCAAAATGGGAAAGTGGCTTGCCATATTCTTTGGGCTGCTCGTAATCCTCGCCGGTATCGGTGCCGGTGTGTACGCTCTAGTGCAATCGAAACCTGTAGTGGAAGTGGCGCTGGCGAGGAAGGCCGTCGGTCCGGCTGGCCGCGAGGCGTTGCTGAATGCTACTGGGTATGTCACCCCCCGGCAAAGAGCTACCATCGCCGCAAAAATCACAGGGCGCGTGACCGGCGTTTTCTTTGACGAAGGCACGCACGTTCACGCCGGGCAACTATTGGCAACTCTTGATGACGCCGATGCCCGCAGAGCACTGGAGACTGCCAGAGCCGATCGCGATTCTGCTCGAGCCGCAATCGCAGATTACGAAGTACAACTGAAGAATGCCCGAATCTCGTTGCACCGCACCGAAGAACTGCAAAAAGCTGGGGTACAGGCACAAGAGCAGTTAGATAATTCGCGTACTGCCGCGGACAGCCTTCAGGCGAGAATTGAGCTGGCGAGGGCGCAGTTAAACGGGGCCGAGGCACGCATCCGCGAGTCGCAGCAAGCCGTTGACAATTGCACGATTCGCGCGCCCTTCGACGGCATCGTTGTGTCGAAGGACGCGCAGGTCGGCGAGATGGTTTCTCCCGTCTCCGCAGGCGGCGGCTTCACACGCACAGGTATCGCCACGATCGTCAACATGAACTCGAACGAAATCGAAGTCGATGTCAACGAAGCGTACATTACGCGGGTGAAGCCGGGCCAGCAGGTTACTTCGATTCTTGATGCTTATCCCGAATGGGAGATTCCGAGCCGGGTACGCACCATCATTCCTAGCGCGGACCGCCAAAAAGCGACCGTGAAAGTGCGTATTTCTTTTGTAAAACTTGATCCGCGCATCTTGCCTGACATGGGCATTAAGGTTACTTTCCTCGGAGATGAACCGTCTAAGAAAGACGAAGCGGCCGCGCCCGGAATTCTGATACCTCAAAGTGCTGTCCATGACGAAAATGGCAAGAAGGTTGTTTTTCTTGTTAGGGGCGATAAGACGGAACGACGCGCTGTCACGCTCGGCGGGAGCCGCGGCAATGATATGGAAGTGATTGCAGGTTTGGCTGCGGGCGATTCGGTGGTTGTGAATGGACCAGCTAATCTCCACGATGGACAGAGCGTCCAGATAAAAAAATAGCGACTCACGCAAAATTCGCGGATCAAAAACTAGAAAACCAGAACATTTGGGGGAGTCAACTTATGGTTCAGGTGGATGGCACGGGAAGAACAAACAGCCAGATTCAGGTGCGTGGCCTCGATAAAACTTATCGCCGCGGCGGCGAAGAAATTCACGTCTTGCAAGGACTAAATCTGGACGTCGAAAAGGGAGATTTCGTCGCCTTCATGGGACCTAGCGGATCGGGCAAGACCACGCTGCTCAATTTGCTCGGCGGGCTAGATGTTCCGACGCGCGGAAGCATCACCGTAGCGGGCGACGAAATCACCCACATGTCCGCCAGCAAGCTGACATCGTGGCGCGCGCGACACGTCGGCTTCATCTTCCAGATGTATAACCTCATTCCTGTGCTCACCGCGTTTCAGAACGTCGAGCTGCCTCTTCTGTTGACCAGCCTCTCGAAAGCCGATCGTCGCAAGCACGTAGAGACCGCGCTCGGCATCGTTGGACTTTCTGACCGTATGAACCACTATCCCCGCCAACTGTCCGGTGGACAAGAGCAGCGGGTTGCAATTGCGCGTGCCATTGTCGCCGATCCTACCTTCCTACTCTGCGACGAACCGACCGGCGACCTGGATCGCAAGAGCGCGGATGAAATCATGGATCTGATTCACCGCCTGGTGAAAGAATTCACCAAGACCGTTCTAATGGTGACGCACGATCCTTTGGTCGCGAAGCGCGCCGATCTTACGTTGCACCTCGAGAAAGGTGTTCTAGTCGAATCCCGCGAGGCGCAGGAAGTTGCGACGGGGGGGGTGGCATGAAATTCCGCGGGCTACTCTTCGCCAACCTTTTTCGCAAGAAGCTTCGTTTAATTCTCACCATCGGATCTTTTGCCGTCGCTCTATTTCTTTTCGCGTTCCTCGCGGTTGTAAAAGGAGCATTCGGCCGGGGAGCCGATATTGCGGGAGCCGATCGTCTGGTGACGATCAACCGCACCTCCATTATTCAGCCGCTGCCGCTTGCCTACCGCGACAAAATTCAGCGTATTCCCGGGGTCAAGGCAATTACGCACAACAATTGGTTCGGCGGAGTCTATCAGGAAGAAAAAAACTTTTTCCCGCAGTTTGTGATCGACGTGGAGAACCAACGCAAGGTTATCCCAGAGTTGGTCGTCCCCGATGACCAATGGCAGAACTTCGTGAAGGATCGGCAGGGAGCCATTGCTGGTGCTAAGACCGCGAAACGTTTCGGATGGAAAATCGGCGACCGTATTCCCATCAAAAATATCAGCTACGGCGTGTCGGGCACTTGGGAATTCAATCTGGACGGTATCTATCACAGTGAGCGTCCGGGCGGCGATGAGGGGCAGTTCTGGTTCCAGTGGGATTATTTCGAAGAACGTGTCCCCGCCGCGTTCAAGGGCAACACCGGCTGGTACGTAATAAAGCTCGACAAGCCGGATGATGCCGTGAGAGTAGCCAAGACAATCGACGACATGACGGCTAATTCGTCATTTGAGACTAAGACGGAAACGGAATCCGAATTTGCTGCCAGCTGGGTAAAGCAATTTGGGAACATTCAATTTCTAATCATGACCATCGGCAGCGTTGTGTTCTTTACGCTGTTGCTGGTCACGGGAAACACAATGGCCATCTCGGTGCGTGAGCGCGCCGGCGAACTTGCTGTTCTTAAGGCAATCGGCTTCAGTGACCGCGCGGTACTCTTCTTTGTGCTTGCCGAATCACTTACCATTGCGCTGGTTGGCGGCATTTTAGGACTCGGCCTCGCTCTGTTGGCGATTCCGGCCCTGGGCGCGGCGTTGAACGGCATGCTGCCTGACCTCATCTTGTCTCCTGCAATTCTTTCGCTCGGACTCGCCACCGCGCTGCTGGTTGGAATCGTCAGCGGACTGCTGCCCGGAATTGGCGCGATGCGCATGCGAGTCGTCAGCGCGCTTCGGAGGGTGTGAAATGGCAATTCCGATCATCTACAACTTTCGCAGTGTAACTGCGCGCTGGACGTCGGCCATTGTCGCCGTCCTGGGAATCGCTGGAACTGTCGGCGTATTCATCGCCATGCTCTCGCTAGCGCGGGGCTTCCGCGCCACCCTCGTGTCGTCTGGAGCTGAGGACAACGCCATCGTCATGCGCGCGGGAGCGACCTCAGAGATGATGAGCGGAATTAAACTGGAAGACGTCAAGATAATGCAGGATGCACCAGGCGTGGCTCGTGGTGCCGACGCTCCGCTGGTCACGACTGAGGTTGTAGTGGTCGCGCCCTTTCCCCTTGCCGCAACAGGTACGGACGCGAATGTTCAGGTTCGCGGTGTTTCTCCAAACGTCTTGACCGTCCGCAAAAATGTCAAAATTGCGAAGGGCCGAATGTTTCAGCCCGGCCTCGCTGAGTTGATCGTAGGAAAAAACGCTACCAATAGCTATGCCGGGCTAACCCTTGGCAACACTGTGAATTTTGGAGGCGGCCACTGGCAGGTCGTGGGAATTTTCGACGCGGGCGGCAGCGCTTTTGATTCCGAAGTGTGGGCCGACGCGCGCGTTCTAGACGACGTTTACAAGCGGCCGAGCAATATCTTCCAATCTGCCACCGTCCATCTCACTTCGCCAGATTCATTTCAGCAATTTAAAGATGCTGTTACCTCCGACCGCCGCCTTAACCTCGACGTCACCCGTGAGATTGACTATTACGCCAAGCAATCCACGCGCATGACACAGCTGATTACGATCCTTGGCGGCTTAGTAGCATTCGTCATGGCGATTGGAGCTGTCTTCGGCGCACTCAATACTATGTACTCCGCAGTCGCAGAGCGCGGCCGCGAGATAGCAACCATGCGCGCCCTGGGATTTGGCGCAGCAGCCGTAGTGTTCTCGTTCTTAGTTGAGGCACTGCTGATTTCGTTCGTCGGAGGGGCTATCGGTTGCATCGCTGTTCTACCCCTGAATGGCCTGACCACAGGCGCGATGAACTGGCAGACATTCTCCCATTTGGCCTTCGCCTTTCGCATAACATCCGGATTGCTGGTGGCCGGCATTATCTTTGCCCTAGCGATGGGTTTGCTCGGAGGCTTACCGCCAGCGCTGCGTGCAGCATGGCGTCCCGTAGCGGTCGCCTTACGCGAGCTATAGGTTAAGAGCGTCGAGTGGGTTTGCTGAGCAGGCACCCGAAAGCAACCACGGTCTAATCCTGAGACATCCGCCTTGATCACCCAAGGGCATCTCTTCCCGCGATGACCGGCCGTCACCTCGCGGGCCGAGCCATAGAACCGGCAGCGGATGCCCATCACTCCACTGCTGCTACCGAAGACGCCCGCGTCGCATTACCGCGAGCGATCAGGAAATAAAACGGCACGCCAAGTAAGACAATTATCAATCCAGGCCATGTGTATTGAGGTTTGTACCTTAGCAGCACCGCGTCGATATAAATCGCGATTGCAATATTTGTGGCGGTGAGCACTGGATATCCGACTGCGCGATATGGACGAGGCTCATGTGGCCGCTTAAAGCGCAGCGCGAATACCGAAAGCAGCGTCAGCACATAAAACATCACAACCGCGAAAACGATGTAATCCAACAATTGCGCATAACTTCCCGATATGCACAATATGCACGCCCATACGCACTGGATCACCAGGGACCACGCTGGGGTGCGATATTTCGGGTGAACCGATGCAGCGCCGTGAAAGAAGAGGCCGTTCTTAGCCATGGCATAGTAGACGCGTGCCCCGGCAAGAATCAGTCCATTTGCCGCCCCGAAGCAGGAAACGAGAATGGCGCCTGCCATGATCTTTGCGCCGATCGGGCCGAATATCTGCTCGATCATCGCCGTCCCCACACGATCCTCCGAGGCGTATTGAATGCCGCGGTTCAGAATGGTGTGTGCGTTCTGGGTCCCGGCCAAGGGGAGAACGCAGAGGTATGCGAAGTTGGTCAGAATATAGAGCGCAATCACCGCTCCGGAGCCGATCGCGAGGGCCATCGGCAAAGTTCGTTGCGGATTTCTTACCTCTCCCGATGCGAACGTTACGTTGTTCCACGCTTCAGACGAAAATAGTGGCCCCACCTGTGCAATCGCCAGAATCGTGATGCTGCCCACCGTCACAATAGACGCGCCGGTCCCGATACGGACGGCATGCAATGCCTGCCATCCCGAATTTTGCCAGAAGCTGCCACCAAAGTTAGACGATATTGCTTGCACGTTGCGTCCAACAAATATTCCCAAAGCGATCAGGGACAAAAGAAGTATTGCTTTTGCGGTAGTGACTACCACTTGAACCGCAGCTCCGGTTTTCACTCCAAGAATATTGATTCCGGTGAGGAACGCCACCACCAGTATCGCAATCGCATTCTGCGTGTTGAGGCCTACTTCTATGTCGCCGATGCGAACCGGCCCGAGATGAAGCAACGGAACGTGCGTCAAGTGGATTAGCCAGTTTGACGGAGAGATCGAGGGAACCAGGACTCCCAGAAACTTCCCAAATGCCATTCCTACTGCGGCAATCGTTCCGGTCTGAATGACCAAGAAAGACGTCCATCCGTACAGAAAACCCCAGAGCGGCCCCAGCGCCTCGCGCAGATAAATGTATTGACCGCCTGCGTGTGGCATCATCACCGCCAGTTCGCCATACGCAAGCGCTCCGCCGACAACCATGATTCCGGTTAAGATCCAGGTGCAGATCAAGAGAACAGGAGAACCGACGAGACGTGCAATATCGGCAGATACGATAAAAATGCCTGAGCCGATCATGCTGCCCATGACCAACGCGATCGCGCTTGTCAGGCCGATGCCCTTGATCAATTCGTTCGTATGCGAGGTGCTCTCCAATACGGTTTCTGTGTTAGTTCCCAACAACTCTACCCCGGCAATCTAGAGATTCTTCTTACTTCCCTCGTGACCTGCAAGACCCCGCGACATGTTCAGGGTCTAATTTACTATTGTTGTTGAATTTCCCCTACGAGAGAGAGGTGCAATGCGAATCTGTATTCTTCAGATGAGTCCGGGGCAAGACAAAAGTGCAAACATTGCACAGGCGCAGACCCTGGTGGACGGTGCTATTGATGAACACAAACCGCACCTCATCAGCTTTCCTGAGGTGTGGACGTGTCTGGGCGGCAGCGTGAAGACCCGTTTGGATAATGGTGAAGACTTGCCGGACCCTGGGTCTGGAGATGAGGGCGGTCCGGCATACTCTTTCCTCCGCGATGTCGCCAGTAAGAATGGAATATATGTGCATGGTGGATCGATCGGCGAGAAGTTGTGTGGAAAGTTGGCCAATACGACCGTGGTGTTCGATCCTGAGGGCAATGAGATCGCCCGCTACCGAAAAATACACCTGTTTGATGTTGTCACCCCGGATGGCACTGGTTATCGCGAGAGTGCGGACTATATTCCCGGCGATTCTATCGTAACCTTCGACCTGGATGGGATGAAGGTCGGATGCGCCATATGCTATGACATTCGGTTTCCCGAGATGTTTTGGAGTCTTCGCCGCGCCGGGGCCGAGCTCATTCTCCTTCCTGCTGCTTTCACGCTCCAGACTGGAAAGGATCATTGGGAAGCCCTGATCCGCGCCCGGGCTATCGAAACCCAGTGCTGGTTCGCCGCGTCCGCGACATGGGGCCCAAACACGGACGCGAGTGGAGAGACACGCTTTACTTATGGCCATTCGCTGATTTGTGATCCCTGGGGCCACGTTGTGGCAAAGGCGTCAGATGGCATCGGATCGATCAGCGCCAACATCGATCGGGCCTTCACGGAGCGCATCCGGCGCAACATGCCGGTGCTCGAGCACAGAGTTGCAATCTGAATCTTCAAGTTCGGCATGCGTGGGCGGTACACCTCTCAATTCGATATAAGACTCACATGTTCTGAATCGCGTAGCGGACATTCCTAGATTTTAGGGAGAATGAATGACCAGCAAACCTTCCATAAAAGTTCGCCTTAGCGAACTGACAGCCGGTGAAGCGCGTGAGATTCTAGGTCGCAAACCGGTGATACTTCTTCCGCTGGGAAGCCATGAGGACCAAGGTCCCCATGCGCCCATGGGAGATTACCTGTTAGCAGAGCGCATTGCGGATCTGATCGCCGAGCGCGCTAACACATTGGGCATCGAAACCTTGGTTGCTCCTGTAATTCCGTTCGGAGGAGCCAATTATTTCGGCAGCACCCCCGGAGGTATCGCCCTCTCCCAAACCACCCTACGTGCGTTATTGATGGACGTTTTAGGATGCCTTTTGCGCCATCGTCTTTCCAATCTGATCATCCTGAATGGACACGATGGAAATGTGCAATGCATCGATGAAGTGACGTCAGAGATCTACCGGTGCAGCGGTTGCCTAATTCCTAATATTTATCTTTGGCGCGTTGCAGGTCGTCTTCTGGCGGATATTGTTGGAGAGGAAAAGGCCCGGCAGACTTACGGACACGGAGCAGATGTATTGACGAGTCTCGCCATGCACTTTTTCCCCGATCGGATTCGTTGGGATATGATTCCGGGCCCGAGCGAGCGCCTCGAGGTCATAGGCCTCCCCGTCACGGGACTGGCGACAGTGGACTTTGAGGGCGTTAACATATCCGTGCCGCTCGAGGTTGCCGAACTGGCCCCGAATGGTGTGGCGGCTGGTGACCCGCGTCTTTGCACTGCCGAGACTGGAGCGGCTTTGGCGGAGAAGCTTGTCGAACTGGGAGCACGCTTCGTCCGACACTATGCGCGTCACTCCAAGAGCCCGGGTCACTAGACAGGGTCTGGAATTCTCCTACATAATCTTTATTACACCGCGAGATAACCGCCATCCACAGGTACCACCGTGCCTGTCACCCAGGACGATTCGTCGCTCGCCAGATAGACGGCCAATCCCGCGATATCTTCCGGACGACCGAGCCTTCCAATAGGATGAGCCGCGGTTCGTTCGCGGCGGACTGCCGCTGGATCGGCAGCCTGGTTAATAATAGCCGCGCTCAGATCGGTTTCTACTAACGACGGACAAATTGCGTTGACCCGGATATTCTCATGCCCATGGTCGACCGCCATGGCTTTAGTTAGTAGGATCACCGCGCCCTTGGATGGAGCATAGGCTGCGCGGTTTCGCGCAGCGACGATTCCGAGCGTGGAAGCAATGTTGATGATCGACCCCCCTCCAGCCTTTCGCATATGCGGCAATGCAGCCCGGGAGAGCAGCCAGACTGCACGCACATTCACGTTGAAGGTTTGGTCCCACTGATCTTCGGTAAGCTGTTCTGCGTTCCCGGTGATCAAAACCCCGGCATTGTTTAGCAGGAAGTCTAGTCCGCCAAATCGGCTCACGGTTTGGTCTAACGCGTCCGCAAGGTCGCCCTTCTTGGAAACATCGCATTGAATTGCGATCGCGTTATTGCCAATTTCGCGTGCTACTTCTTCAACTCGATCTTTTCGTCTGCCGATAAGCGCGCCCCGCGCCCCTTCGCTCGCCATGGCCAGCGCGCATGCACGCCCTATTCCGGTGCCGGCACCGGTGATGATTCCGACTTTTCCCTTTAGGCGATTAGTCATAATAAGAATTATCTTACCCGCTGATGGTTTCCGAATGGAGTGTGGAAAGCGGAGCGCCGCGGATGTTGGAAATATCGGTAGCCAACGATCGCTTTTTGACTACCGCCAATCCGAAACGAAAGAATCAGAAAATAAGTTTCAACGCGAACTGAACCTGCCTGCTGCTGGTTGAAGTGGAATCAAGGGCGGCCGCAGTGCCATTCGACGAACCATTCGAGCTCCCATCCTGGTTGAATAAAACGTTATTGACCAGAGGAGGATTGAAATTCGCGCGATTAAAAATGTTGAATATCTCTGCGCGAAATTCAAGATTCAGCTTTTCTCCAAAGTGAGTGTCTTTCATTACGGAAAAATCAAAGTTAACCAATCCCGGTCCATATACATCGTTTCTGCTCCCGTTACCGAGCAGGTTGGCGCAAGTTCCAGGCAAAGGTGTGCCATTCGGCGTAAAGGGCACACAATTGGCTGCAATTGCTGGAGTCGCGAGCGGCAAAGCAAAGCAGTTCATATTGAGGTAGCCGGTCGCATTCTGCGGATGCACCGGGGCCGCACATCCGTGCCCCGTAAGCCGATCCGGATAAGCGAACGGACTCGAGTTACCCAATCCAAGTGGATCTCCGCCAATCAAGGGGGTGAATGGCAAGCCACTCCTGATCTGCATAATACCGCCCAACTGCCATCCCTTTGCAAACCGTGAAACCGGGCCATCCCAGGAACTGGGAGTGGGAATGTTCCACAAATAGTTGACCGTCAGATTATGCGTGATGTTGAAATCGGCAGGAGCCCGCCGATACTTCGGAAGAAAGAAGAGGAGCGTAGGGATGGAATTCACGAATGAATCACTGGCGATGGATCCATCTCCGCCATCGATGGCCCTGCTCCAGGTATAGCTTCCCTGCACCTGCAATCCATGACTCATTCGTTTTTCAATTTGCACCTCGAGGCCGTGGAAGTAGGAATCGTTCGTCCATTGCAGAGTATCCATGCGGCCAATGGCGGGGCTGATCGTTGTGCCGGTGCCAGGAATCGGCCAGAGATAGGGAGGAGTGGCGCCGTTTATCGGCAGGGTTGTATTAATATCGTCCGCGCGAAAAATCATATGCACCCCACGCGATCCTACGTAGGCAATCATCGCAGTGAGATTCGGAGCCAGTTCCCGCTGGATATTGAGGTTCCATTGCATGACATAATTGCGCTTGGGATTGGGCTGAATATAGGGAATGCGAAGACCAAAATTGTTAGCGGCATTCGCTGCAAGAATATTGAATGCGCCCGTCGGAAAAGATCCGGGTGGCAGATTATTTGCCGTTCCATTCTCTGTAAATGGTGCGGTACCAGGTGCGAACTGCCCTAACAAATATGGGAGCGGAAGAACGTCGAAAACGGCGAAGCCCCCGCGCACTGATGTCTTACCGTTTCCGAACGGATCCCAGGCGAAACCGATTCGCGGCTCGAAGTTACGGTAAGTTGGATTATTGAAGACGGAATGACCGACAATCGTATCCTGAAATGTCTGGTTATACGGGCTGTGCAGCGCCGAAAGGTGGCCGTGCGCTTCGGATGGAACGGTTGACATCTCGTACCGCAATCCGAGATTCAAGGTTAAATTAGGTCGTAAGCGCAAGTCGTCTTGTATGTAGCCGCCGAAGATGCTCGATCGAAAATTGAAATGAAGAAATGGAGTGCTGGGCAGCGGAGCAAAAAGAACTATCGGATCATTCGTGAGGAATCCATTGCTTCCCGAATCTCCCAGCGTACCGAAAACGATTTCGCCAGCGGGCGCAGGATCAGCCGCATTCAATTGAACTCTCTCGAAGGCGAAACCAATTTTAAAACTGTGAATTCCCCGCGTATAAAAAAGATCATCATAGGCCTGATAGGAATTCTGGTAAAAGTTGAGCCGCTCGATCTGATTCAACCCCGGTTGGATCGATGTAAAGCCCGACACATCGATTTGGGGATTGTCAGCGCCAGGGCTCTCGCCCAATGCGGGGTTTGCCGCCAATGGATTGATCGCCTTTTGGCCCAGCGAGGTGTGAAGCGACCGATTGAGTCCGATACGGGCAGAATTAATCAGTTGGGAGCTGAAGATGTGAGTCTCTTCGATGGCAACGTAAGTGCGACCCGTGGTATTCGCCACCAGCACATCGTTTGCCGGGTCCGGCTGCGTGGCGGTTGCTGAATCATACTGGTAACTTCCAAACAGACTGTCCGCGTTCGAAATCTTGTGATCGAGACGGGCGGTTCCGAAATTTTCTGTGGTGATGTGCGGCGCGGTAAACGAGTATGTAGCTATATCACCGTTGCTGCCTGGAGGTGGGGCGGCGTTAGGCAGGCCCCACAATCCGAGATAAGGCAATACAGACCTATCGATTCCAGTCACCGGATCGGGGTTGAAGGCACCGGTAACCTGATGCGTGGTGCAACTTCCGTCCGATGGTGGCTGGGAACATAGTATGCCTTGCCGAGCCGCAAGCGATGGGACTGAATCCACGGAGGTGATGCCCTGGTTCTGCCGGAGTCCCTCATAATCCGCGAAGAAAAATGTGTGATCTTTCCATATCGGGCCGCCCAGAGATGCGCCGAATTGATTGCGGCGGAAGGCCGGTACCTTTCCAACCGGGTCAAAGTAATTGCGGGTGTCCAAGGCGCTATTGCGCAGGAATTCGTAGACGTCGCCATGAAACTGATTCGTACCTGATTTCGTTAGCGCGTTGATTACGCCTCCCGAAGTGCGACCATACTCCGCCGAATAATTGCTGGTAAGGACGGAAAACTCTTGCACAGCATCGACACCCAACGTGGAACCCTCCACGCTGCCCGGGCCGCCGTTCGAATAATCGTTCACGCTGATACCGTCAATGCGGTAGTTATTTTGGGTCGGGCGCGATCCGGAAATAGTCATCTGCACACCATAGCCGCGGCGAGCGCGATCCGGTCCGCCGGTATTCGCCTGAATTGACCCTACCGAATTCACCCCCGGTTCTAGAGTCGCGAGCGAAGTCCAATCGCGGCCATTCAAGGGCAGTTCTACGACCGCCTCCTGCCCGACAACTCCGCCGATACTAGAGGACGAGAGCTGTACGGCTGAGGCGACGTCGGTCACTTCTACTTGCTGACTGACCTGCCCGACTTTTAGTTTGACGTTAAAGGTCTGCTGGGCGCCTACGGTCAACGTGATGTCTTTCTCTATCACGCTCGAAAATCCCGTGGCCGTAACTGTGACGTCATACTTACCCGGCAATAAATTGGGCGCGGAATAAAATCCCGCTGAGTCGACGGTGACGGTTCGAATCTCGTTCGTTGCCTCGTTCTTGATGGCGATCTGCGCATTCGAAATCGCCGCGCCGGTCGAATCGGTCACTGTCCCGGTGAGCGTGGCGCCGGAAACTTGACCGTAGGCATTTAAGGAGAGAGTTATAACGGAGAAGATGAAGGCGAGAAGGACGACAGCAAAGAAATGTGAGCGGTTTCCGCATCTGCAACTTGGCAAGATAACACCCCCGTGATTTGGCCCCGACAACTAATGCAGTGCATACTGCACTCTCCGCGCCACGAAATCGTACACCTGCCATGTCGACGGCGCAATTAATTTGAACGTAAACAAACTGTAATTTTTATGAATAAATTTTAATTTATGCGTAAAAAAAATTGGCATCACGTAACATTGGCATCACCTAACAAGGTCAGCGCGATACGAGGCGAGATCTGCGTATTCTACGAATTCAATGAAATTACCTTCTGGATCGCGTGCGAAAACTGCTGTAATCCCCTCTCGAATCTCGACCGGACCGTCACTGAATAACTCGACGCCGTATTTCTTTAACCGTGTGGTGACTTCCTTCACGTCAACGATGACGAAGGTCAGATAAGCTATTCCCTGGCGCTCAAAAACCCATTTAGGAACCTGATTTTGTTGGAGTGACGTCTTCTTCGGCTGTACTAGTTTGATCCTTTCTCCGTAAGGGGTCTGGAGACGAATGATCCTGAAGCCGTGCGGTCCTGTTCCAAACTTTGTGCTCATTTCGGCCAATGCTTCGGCATCGGATACGAATTTAAGCCCTAAAACTTCGGTATAAAAGTCGAGCATCCTCTCGATATCGATACAAACAATTCCCGGCTCCAGCGGGGAGACCATCCGTAAGGACCAGTGTTCTCTAGTGTGAGCACTCATTGTTTGAAGTTTGAACTCAGCCTTCGTTATTTCGACCTCTAAACAGTCGTCAGCGCAATAGATGTCGTATCGTCGAAATTAACCGGCTTGCGCGTCATGGTAAAGCAAACCATTGCTGCCACGAACAAGAGGAACGCAGCCAGGTAAAACGCTTTGTCGAAGCTGCCAGTCCATTTAACGATGTACCCGGTGGCGATCGGAACGAACGATCCAAAAATGTTCCCACCGAGAATCAGAAAACCAATGGCGCTGCCCACCATTTTCGGATTCCATACCAAGTCATTGGCAAGAGCGATGTTTAAGGACAGGGCGCTCGAAATGCAAGCCAACGATATCGAAATCAGGAATAAAAGCAGATATTGATTGGCAACCATGTTGGTCAGCAGAACGACACTCGACAGCAGGATAAAAATTATCAGCAATGTCCGGCGTTTGCCCTGCTTTATCGCCTCGCGCGTGAGAAGGCTGTCGCTTAATTTCCCGACCAGCAAACCCAACGCCACGGCAACGACATATGGGATGGAAGTAAACCAACTAGCTTTCGCTAAGGACATGTGGCGTGATTGCACCAAATAGGAGGGCAGCCAAAAAAGGAACAGGAGCATTGTGTAGGCGCAGCACCCTTGTGTTAAGAACAATCCCCACATGGTTTTTCGGCCGATGAGTCTGAGAAGGGTGCCCTTGGGCGGGGCAGTCGCTTTCGCCGCAGAATCGGTTTGGGACAAAATGTACTGGCGTTCTTCTTCTGGCAGCCAGGAACATTCCGCGGGACTTCGAAAGAATTTGAGCCACAAAATCACCCAAATAAAGCCGATGGATCCCGTCATCATGAACGACAGCCGCCACCCTTCTTTTACTAACAGCCATGCCACGAGTGGAGCCGAAAATGCGGGTCCAGCGAAGGTTCCGGCATTGAAGATTGCGGTCGCGAGTCCCCGTTCACCGGGTGGGAACCATTGTCTGACGACTTTGCCCGCGGTGGGAAATGAGGCTGCTTCACCGGCTCCCAGAGCCAACCGCGTCGCCAACATTCCCCCAAAAGTTGTGGCTACACCCGTCAATATTCCTGCAATCGACCATATGGTGACCGATAGACCGTTTACCCACCGAGTTCCGATGCGATCGGACGTCGTCCCCCAGAGCAAAAGAAAGAGACAATAAGTCCACTGGTAAGAAGAAAACAGAAGACCCATTTTCGCCGCGTCCCATCCAAAATCCCTTGCGATGGCCGGAGCGGCTACCGACAAGTTGATGCGGTGCATGAAATTGATAAACAGGTTGAGGAACAATAAAGCGGCGACGAAGAAACGTTTGCCCGTCCAGAGCGAACCAATCTTGGCGGTCCCGATCTGCTTTTCCGGTGGCGTGGCAAGACTGGCACTTGGTCCGGTCGTCATAATTTATTGATGTCGTCGCCTCGACCTCACCGTTCATTTATCGGAGAGATGAGCCAGAGATGCCCCGCAACAGGATTACTTCTTCTAAACGGCGTTCGCGATGGCCATCATTCGTCTTCTCCCCAGCCGAAGTTCGGGAATGGATGAGGTATCGGCGGTAGATCCCAACTTCCTGTAGCCAGCGGACGGATTTCGCGGTCGATGCGAACGTCGAGCACGGACGGTCGTCCAGACGCAATGGCCGCTTCCAGTTGAGGCGCCAGGTCGGCTGGCTTTTCCACCGTTTGTCCATCGGCACCCATTGACCTCGCCATCATCGCGTAGTCAGCGGAGAACAGGTTCCCGTTAACATCAGTGAAGCTGGTCGCTATTTCGCGATCCTTGCCGAAGTAGCCGCGCTGTTGATCGCGGATGGCGCAATAACCGAAGTTGTTCCACACCAACCACACGACTGGAATCTGATACTCCACCGCAGTCAGCACTGCACTCGAGTTCATCATGAACGCACCATCGCCGCATAAAGAGACGACAGGCCGATCGGGCGCTGCCAGCTTCGCTCCGAGGGAACCAGCCACCGCAAATCCCATTGAGGCGAAACCCCAAGTCTGCAGGAAGGTGCGAGTCTTCCAAGCTTCCCACTCAGCAACCAGCCAGTTATGGTGGATGCCTACGTCGGCTAGCACGATGCCATCGGAGGGCACAACCTTTCGCAAGTCCGCTACGGCGCGTTCCGGCCGAATCGGGATCGCGTCTGAGGTACGTGGTGGCGCAGTCTCCGCCTCCCATCGTTTCCGCCATCCCGCAATCTTTTCGAGCCAAGCGCTACGCTGGCCATTAATTTCTCCTCGAGGTGCGGATAGAAGCTGTTGCAAAAAAAGCTTCGCATCTCCAATGATCCCGAGCTCCGGCTGGAAGTTGCGCCCAATCTCAGTCGCGTCTATATCGACGTGAATCAGTTTGCTCGGCGGGATGTTGTACGTGAATCCGGGCAGCCATGCGCTCGTTGCACGGTCGTCAAATCGGGTACCCAGCGCAAGAATCACATCGGCATTCCGGCATGCGGCATTTGCCATATAGGATCCGTTGCGGCCGGTCGGACCGAGGCTCAGGGCGTGGCGCGGGTCGAAGACACCTTTCCCGAATGGTGTTGTAGCCACGGGAATACGAAGCGCCTCCGCCAACATAAGCAGTTCCGGTTCGGCGCCGCTCAACTCCACTCCGTGTCCTGCAACAATCACGGGACGCGCCGCGCGCTGCAGGAGTCGCATTGCTTCGTCGACCGATGCCGGATCGGCCGCTGCGCGGGACCAATCGGCGACAGGCCATTCTTTCTCGCGCTGCCCTGCGTTCTCGTCAACGGATTCAACGAAAACATTCAGCGGTATATCAATGTTCACCGGTCCAGGCCGACCGTTGTTCATTAGCGCGAACGCCTGACGCAGCGCAAGCGGAAGCATGTCCGCCCGCGTAGGTTGAAAGCTGCGCTTTACGTAAGGTCGAAGAACATTGACAAAGTCACCCTGAAAATACTTTCCGGTCTCCTGAAATGGACCACGATTCCATTGTCCAGTGGGCACATTGCCAGTGATGTTGAGCATTGCCGAGGAGTCAGCGAAGGCGGCTGCAATCGCAAGGATAAGGTTGGCGGAACCAGGGCCACATGACGTGTAGGTCGCCACGGGTTTTTGCGTGATGCGAAAATATGCTTCGGCCATGAATCCAGCCGCAGCTTCGTGATGCACGGACATAGTTTTGATCTCTTCTTGCCGGTCAAACAATCCATCCAGCAGGCCGAGGATGCCGTGACCGCACACGCCGAAGACGTACGGGACTTTTTGCTGCACCAGAAAATCCGCGATATAGGCCGCACCTTTCATTGCCGGCTTTACTGGGGCTGATTGTAGTTTGCTGTCAGGCATATAAGTTCCTCGCTGAAAATTATTTCGCTATACTGAAGCCCCCATCGAACGTATCAGACATGCTCCAAAACAGCGTCTTCACCTGCTGATATGTTCTAATTCCCTGCAAGCCTTTCTCCCGGCCAAGACCGCTGTCTTTGAATCCTCCAAACGGAGATGCCGTCGAGAATTGCTTATAAGTATTGATCCAAACCATACCAGCTTCCAGGGCGCGAGCAACACGCCACGCGCGTTTGTAATCGGCAGTCCAAATCCCCGAAGCCAAACCGTATGTAATATCGTTCGATTGCTGAATGAGATCGTCTTCGTTATCGAACGGCATGGCGCACAACACAGGTCCGAAAATCTCTTGTTGAGCAATATTCGATTTGTTCGTTATCCCAGCAACAATGGTGGGCATATAGAAAGCCCCTTTCGCCAGGCGTGGATCAGACGGCCTCGAGCCTCCGATCAAAATTTCAGCGCCTTCGTTTCGTGCGCCCTCAACCATCTTTTCAATGAAGTCGCGCTGCGCAAAACTCGCGCTTGGCCCTAGTTGGGCGCCCGGAGCGTCGGGAAGATCGACACGCAGCGCACGGGCTCTTTCGATAATCATCGAAATCACTTGGTCGTAAACTTTCCGCTCAACGAACAGACGCGATCCCGCGGTGCAGGATTGGCCAGTTCCTTCGAAGATCGCTACCGTCGCGGCATCCGCCGCTGCCTTTAGATCGGCATCGGCAAAAATGATGTGAGGCGATTTTCCTCCCAGTTCCAAGACCGCTGGAATTATCTTCCGTCCCGCTAGTTCTGAGATCCTTCGTCCAACCTCGGTACCCCCGGTAAACGACACCATTCGCACTACCGGATGAGTCACCAGTGCGTCGCCGATCTTGCTGCCCGCTCCCGGTACGACGTTCATCACGCCGGGCGGAACACCCGCGTCAAGAGCAATCCGGCCTAACTCAATTCCGGAAGTAGGAGTGAAGGAAGCCGGTTTTAGGACAACGCCATTTCCAGCCGCCAGCGCCGCCGCGATTTTGTTGCAGGTTAAGGTGATCGGCGAGTTCCAAGGCGTGATTGCCGCTACCACTCCCCAGGGTTCATAAACCGTCATGCTCAGGTAATTCCCACGGGGAGGCGTAATCTCAGACCCGAGCGTTTCAATGGCGGCGGCACAGAATCGGAACGTTGCGGCGCCGTTGATGACCTGATTCTTGCATTCCTTCCAGACCTTTCCATTCTCGAGCATTTGAGAACGAGCGAGCAGGTCGGAACGCTCGATCATAAGATCCGCAACCTTGTTCAATATCTGTGCCCGGTGGTGCGGCAACATGTTTCGCCAAGCCGGTTGACTGGCAGCTTTGTGCGCGGATTTCACTGCTGCGTCGATGTGGGCCTCGGTGCCGGCGCAAACTTCATAGTTCACCTCACCTGTCGCCGGGTTCACATGGGTGATATGCGACGGAGTCTCTTGGACCCATTCCCCTCCGATAAGGAAGGGTACTGGCTTCAAACCCGCGGCTGTGGGCATTTCTGGAACTCCTTCATTGCTAGAGCTAATTTCAACGGTGACGAGTTTGCGTCATGGACCGCAGATAAGATGTCAATCCACCGTTCCTGGGTTTTACTTTTAGATGCGTGGAGTTGGCCCGGGACTTGATGGTAATTCCTCTTCATTGAAAGTTTCAACAGTCCATTTGATTATTAACGCTAATTAATGATGAGGAGTTCCGACTCCATATCGAAACGCCGCGACACGGCTTGGAACAGGCACCCATCAAGCCGTCTGAGTTTGGGTCTAGCTAAGAATCGCGTCTGATCGCACTCGTAGTTGTTTGACACTTCAAGCTAGCGCGCGGTATAAGGCAAGTGCAGACTCCGCGCAAAAACCAGTCTTGAGGCTCTTGAAACACCAAAAAGCATTATGAAAAAAATACGGGGATCCGTAGCGTTGCTCATCGCCCTAATTTCAGTTCTTTTCACCAGCCTATTCGCAGCAGGCGCAAGTGACGCGGCTGTGTCGATTCCACTGACGTCGGTCCCGACATTTTCGACTGAGAACATTGGGCGCCAGGGCCACTTCTATGTGGGCGGCAAGTGGGTGGGAGAACCCGGCAAGGAAAAGATGCGGGGAGCCATGTACGTGGAAGTGTGGGTTCCCAAGAAGATACGTCATCCCTACCCAATTTTGTTCGTGCAAGCAGGTGGGGGCCAAACCAACATTGCGTTGCTGCAGACACCCGACGGACGACCGGGCTGGGCCTACGACTTTGTCAACCAGGGATACACCGTCTACATGATGGATTTTCCGGGCCGAGGCCGCGCAGCGTATATCCCGGCCCTGGACGGCGAGTTGAGCGGGCCCCGCACCGGAGCGTTGATGGAAGAAGTGTGGACTGGCGGACGTGGTCCCTCAAATCCCCAACGTAGTTGGCCACAGTCCAAAAAGTACACGCAATGGCCGAGCAACGCTCCGAACAAAGGCAGAATGGGCGACCCGGTGTTTGATTATTTTGCCAAGACCGAGCTTGGTTTTCCTACCGCGGATGACATGGAGCCGCTTGCCGCGGATGATCTCGAGCAATTGGTCGACCTGATCAATCAACCTGTCGTTCTTCTCTTACACTCGCGCCTGGCGACGTCTGGGTGGCTTCTTGCGGATGCCCGGCCGAAACTAATTAGGGGCATCATTGCAGCCGAACCCTGGGGTCCGCCAATCGAAAACATGGAACTCGACGCGAAAGGTCCGGGACACATTTGGGGACTAACTAATTTTCCCATTCATTACGATCCACCGATTAAGGAAGCGTCTGAATTACAGACCATTCGCCAGGAAAAAGCTGATGGGCCTGACCTTGATCCTTGCTGGATTCAGAAGGAACCGGCGCGCAAGCTCATAAATCTTGAAGCAATCCCCGTGCTGAATGTGTCTGCGGAAGCGAGCTATCACCGTCCCTACGCTCACTGCGTTGCAAAGTGGCTCAATCAGGCAGGTGTAAAGACGCAATACATCAATCTGGAAGATGTAGGGTTATCCGGTAATGGCCATCAGATGATGTCAGAAAAGAACAGTGCTGAAATCGCAAAGTTTTTCATGAACTGGATCGAGAAGAACGTACACTAAGCAACACGCAGCTTCGCCCAAGCAGCTCATGTCGGGGAGAAAAATTGACATCTGATAAATCAGATTTTTCGCGCCGAGCTTTTATATTGACCGGCGCGCCCGCAGTTGCTGTCGGCCTCGGGACGCTATCCTTGCCGATCACGGCGGAAGCCCAGAGCGCTGATTCGCCGAAAGCCGCGCCCGGGACCGCAAAAATCGAGGGTTCTGAGTATTGGGCGAAGCGTGGCGACGTCTCTCTTTATTTGTTCCGCAAGCGACTGCGGGATATCGACACGCTACAGGCTAAACTTCCCGTTTTGTTTTTGGCTCATGGTTCCTCCGTTTCGTCCCGGCCAACTTTTGATCTCAGTGTCCCAGGCCACGGCGAATATTCACTGATGGATGTATTTGCAAGATTTGGGTTTGACGTCTGGACGATGGATTTCGAGGGCTACGGCAAGTCATCAAAAACGGAAGGTAATTCGGATATCGCGACCGGGGTCCTGGATTTGAAGGCTGCTGCGGAGGTCTTGCGGAAGGAAACGGGACAAGAAAACTTCCACCTTTACGGAGAATCGTCGGGAGCATTAAAAGCAGGCGCGTTCGCGATGGCCGAACCTAAGCGCGTTCGGCGCTTGGTGTTGCTATCTTTCACCTGGACGGGACAGGGATCTTCGACACTGGCCAAACGGGCCGATGCCGTCGAATCGTATCGAACTCATAATCGCCGCCCCCGCGATCGAGAGGTGATTCGCAGTATTTTCACCCGGGATAAGCCTGGGACCTCCGACCCTGCGGTAGCGGAGGCCATGGCCGACGCTGAGTTGCAGTTCGGCGACACCGTACCAACCGGCACCTATCTCGACATGACCACAAAACTGCCGATTGTGGACCCGCAAAAAGTGTTGTCACCAGTATTGATCGCACGAGGCGAGTACGACGGCATTGCCAGCGAGGAAGACCTTCTGAATTTCTTTCGGAAGCTTCCAGTACCTGATCGGCAATTCGTCATTCTTCCTGGAGCCGCTCACTCGGTTGCGTTGGGTACTAACCGCAAGCAATTCTGGCATGTGATGCGTTCATTTCTAGAGATGCCGCCGCGACTAGACGTCTAAAAGTAAAGTTGCGAGTAGCTCGCCAGGTCGCCTGTGGATCCCACCGCCATCCGAAGAGTATTTTTCGGCGCTGACGGTAGGTCGGGTGTGAACGTTGGCTTCTGATTCCGCGCGCAGGCTGTAGTTCCGTATGGCCGGGCATCCATGAGCAGTCGTGGCAAGACGTGAGGCCTGGGTGCGCCAGCTAAATCACCCCAACACAGCTCTCCCTGAGGCGGTTCCGGGTCCTACAAGGAGGGTCACGCAAGTAGGGGTCACGCTTAAATGAGCAGCAACACCACGGCTTGGGCTGGCATCCAAGCGCCTTGGCACCCTTGGTGCGGACGTAGATTCCACTCGGGAAGAGACCTGGGCGCCGATTCAAACTCTAGTCCACACCGACAATGGCAGTGATGCACAACAGCGAAAAACCGTCTATGAATCCCGGCTCCGACCTCCATCGCGAAAGTTTTCAACGTGTTCTGGCCAGGGCACTTGCGATTCAGGAACGTCGAGACTTTGCTGGCGAACACCCGGCCCAGCTTGAACCGAAAGAGAACCTCGCACCCGAGCGTCCCCTTCCCGAAGCTTTTGGGAACATCGAAGACCCCGAAGAGGACTTTGTTCCGGACTTCATGATGCTCCCGCAAAACCGGCACTCATTATGTGCGCGTTGGGGAGCCGTCATCGTTGGAGTGATGGCGTTGCCGGGATTCAGGCACTTAGCGCTCCTGGCGACAATACTCGCGCTGCGAGGAAGAACCGTCTCTGCGCACGACCGTGACCAGGATTTCGTTTCGGCACCCGTTGCGCCCGCGGTATCGCAGGAAGCAAAGATTCTCAATCCAAGCAGTCGTTCGCGTAACTTCGCACCGCCGGCAGTGTTGGCCGGCCTTGCACGGCGAGGGAAGAGTCTCGAGTGGCCCAATCCCCGGGGCAACTTCCTGACGACAGAAGTTGCTGCCGGACTCTTGCGACGAGCCAAGAACCTGAACTGGTCGATGCGCTGGCAAAACTTCGAAAGAAAGAGATTTGTTTCCGGGCTCGCGCATCGAGCGGGGAATCTTCGTAAGCTTGGCCGACAGCGAAACCTCGCCCTCACATCCTTTGCTTCGGGTGCTTCGGGTTTCGCGCAACAAACAAAGAGTCTTGGGTTGCCTAACTGGTGTCGGAATTTCACCCCGGCAACCGTATTTTCTGGCTTCACGCAACGAGCGCTGAATCCGAACTGGTCTAACCTACGGCGTTGTTCTGGCCCGGCGGTGGTAATTGCCGTGGTGCTCACTTTCACTTTCCTGATGGTCTACAAACCGTTCAACCCCGCAAAGATGGTGGGATCCTCTGCGTTACCTGTAGCAAATACCAATGCCATAGAGCAGCGGTCAGGCCTGCCGAAACCATTTCCGGGAAAACCCGCGCGCGCCGAGACTGCATCACCTTCGCCGAAGCCTGTCGGACCTGCGACTAAGGCGCCGAGGAGAGTGCGGGAGGGACCGAATGAAGTCGATTACCTCGGCGATGACGTGACCGTGCGAAGATTTGCCGAAAGACCGTCAACCAAGCGGAGCCGGCAGCCGAATAATCGAATAGCACACATCGGGGACGATGTAACAGTGCGCTACTTTGCGTCCCCGCCACCAGCCAGAACCGCCACGCGATAACTCTTGGACTCCAAAGCCGAGGGGGCTTCGAATACGCGATATAGCGTTAGGGCACCGCTACCAACAATTTGGGAAGGTGAAAAGGGGGGCGGGTGCTCGAGACCTTCCCGGCTTCGATCGGCATAATGACTGACGTCACTGATGGACTGCCAATCAGGAAGTTTCCAGGGCTTGGTGCCGCCATGTCGACCAGGCTGATAGTCGAACGGTCCGGTGAAGCCTGAATGTTGAAGGTGAAGCCACACCCAGTACCGCAAGAAAATCCTGCGGTGCCGCTGCCGTTGGCACTGAGCGACTGAATATTGAAAGTGTTACCTCTAGAGCTGGTATTTGCCGCAACCAGCACTATGGGAAGTTTCGGTAGCGCGATTTGTCGCCCCCTGTGCGCCTCCGTCCGTAGCGTATTTTCGACGTGGACGGTAGGTCAGGTGCGGGAGCTGGCTTCCGTGGCACTCACGCCTCCCTTAACTGCTGATGCGAAACTGCAGCCTGCGCGCGGAATCGCGGGCGCGAGAGCTAAATCATCCCAAGTAAGTTTTCGCTGCGGCGGTCCCAGGTGCTACAAGCAGGGCTACGCTTAATTGGGCAGCGACAGCACGGCTTAGGCCGGCATCCACCTTTTGGTGCGGACTTAAATTCCGCTCGGGGAGAGACCCCCGTCGCCGATTCCAAACTTTGCTAGTCCACACCGACAATTGCAGTCATCAGATTTGGACGACTGCGCATATACGGAGGGGCCTAAGCAGAGTGGGATGAGCAACCTTCTCCCTCAACTGAACCGCATTTTTGTTTCTCGGGAACCTTGTATTAGTAGAAAAGGAGCCAATACATTTCGCCTCGCGCAAGCTCGCTCACGCATTAGATTCACGGTGCGCAAGATTAGGAAGCTTAGTAACTCAGGCACTAAATTTACCGTGCTGAAGAGAGGAAGCTTAGTAACAAATCGTCAAAACTTTCTGAGCGCGATCGGCCATATTTAGTGAATCCATAATTAGTGAATCAATGATACTCTCTTGACCCCAGTCAACTTAACTCCGCCTTTTATTTACAGCACATATTTAATTTACCGGTTGTGTGCTATATTTGTTCGGTTTTAGACAAAACACAGGGTCTCGATCGCGTTTTAATCGACGATTCAGAGAAGTGTTTGATTTCAAAGAATCCAGTCTTTTTAATTCCGCTTGTGCTGTTGATCGTCAGTCTGACTTTAGCAGTGCAACCTTCCTTATTTGTTCAGCAGCGCCTCTCTGGCCACTCGACTATTGCGATTCCTTCCGAAAAAGCGCGATCAATTATGCTGCATCGCAAAGAACAGAATCGCTCCCACCCAGCCAAGACTCTAAGACCTGACCCAAATTCTCAATTGCCGGCAACGAGCGGTAACCCGAATATTTTCTTCAGTACCCCGCTTTACGCCTCTGGAGGGATAGACCCTAACGGAGTAACAACCGCGGATCTAAATCGCGACGGCAAGTTAGATCTGGTAGTGGCCAATGCATATGCGGATGGGGGGGTATACCAGTGGCGCAGTCAGTCTACTCTTTGGCAATGGGGATGGCACATTTCAGTCCGCAGTTAACTACAACTCGGGGGGGCGAATATGCAGTTTTAGTTGCTGTCGCCGACGTAAACGGTGATGGCAATCCAGATCTTTTAGTTGCGAATGAATGCGCTGATAGCAGTTGCGCGAATGGTTCGATCGGCGTGCTTTTTGGTAACGGTGACGGCACCTTTCGACCAGCAGTTGCCTATAGTACGGGCGGAGTAAATTCCACCGACGTGGTAGCGGCGGACGTCAACTCGGACGGAAGACCGGATTTACTTGTGACCAACCAATGTTGCGGATAGTAGTTGTGCTGGTGGGGGAGTTGCTGTGCTGCTGGGAAACGGGGATGGAACGTTTCAACCAGCGGTGAGTTACCAGTCAGGCGGACTGACAACCTCGTCGCTGGCGGTAGGAGACGTGAACCGAGATGGCAAGGCCGATTTGGTTGTATTAAACCGATGTTCCTCTTCGAATAGCTGTGGGAACGGGCTAGCCAGTGTGCTTCTTGGTAATGGAGACGGGACATTTCGAGCCGCCGTGGCTCCCTGCCAATTTGAGTAAGGTTATTGTCGACCAGAAAAACGCGAACGGTCAGCCAAGTGGCTATTATTGTTACGTTGCGGGTCCCACTGCGGAGTGTCAGCGCAACAACTTTGTAGGACCTGCTGGTCCTCAATCCGGAGCACACTCCGTGGGAATTATGATTTATTAGTCGGCCAACCGCGATCAAGAGAGGATTCGCACTATTTTCACCCGGGATAAGCCTGGGGCTTCGGACCCTGAGGTAGCGCAGGCCATGGCCGGGCGAGTTGCAGTTCGGCGACACCGTATCAACCGGTACCTATTCTCGACATGACACAAAAATGGGCCAATTGTGGACCCTCAAAAAATGTTGTCACCAGTATTAATCCACGAGGCGAGTACGACGGCATTGCCAGACCTATTCTTTTGGAAGGTTCCAGTACCTGACCGACAGACATGGTCGTTGACGGCCGGCTTTTCTAATCCCATGCATGGTCCCTATGTTTCAAGGCGCGCTGGTATACCGCCAGTGTATTGTCGGCGACGGTGTCCCAGGTCAAATGTTGTTCGGCCCGTCGGCGGGCTCGTCTTGAGAGATCACGGCGAAGTTCGGCTAAGGCGAGGAGTTTTTCGATCTGGGCGGCGATTTCCTCGGCATTGTCATCCTTGATCCAGATGGCGTTTTCTCCTAAATGTTCAAGGATTCCGGCGTTCCTGGTGCCAATGACGGGTACTCCCGCAGCAGCGGTGGTGGCAGCTGCAAGTCCCGCGAAACTGCCCATATACGGGAGCACACAGAGCAGCGAGGACTGGTACGCGGAGAACGCCTTTCGAATCGGAACCTGGTTCAGCCAGGCAATACGGTCTTCCAATCTCAATTGGGCAGCCCGATCCTTTAGGGCGGCTTGGTCCTCATCGGAATAGTACCCATGCACTGTCAGCCTTGGGGTTGTTGGTCCCAGTCGCATTTTCAGCAGCGCCAGGGCATTAAAGATTCCAAGAAGGCCTTTGCCCGAGAAGGGATGGTGACCGCAATAGGTGATGATTCCGTCGCGCGGTTGATTTTCGTCGATGACCGGTAGGTCGGTGCCATGGAGGACGATTTCGATTCTGCCGGGGTCCACGCCAAGGCCCACGAGCTTGTCTCGCAGAGCACCTTGCTGGACGATGATTGCGTCGGCGTTGTTGTAGGCGCTATTGAGGTGGGGATTGGCCAACTGCAGGCGATCCAATTCGTGAACCGTAACGACTCGGGCGGCTTCTGCTGGCTTATTTAGCCAGTAAAACAGGGCGTTGGAACCATAGGCGCTCAAAGTCTGCTGGAAGTTCACCACGTGCGCCCCGGTTGAAAGCTGTCGGTATTTTTGCCCACGGCGGCGATACACGATCTTCCGGGCCACGAACTTGATGGGGTCTTTCCAGCGGTGCGAGGAAGGCGCGTCGCTGAAGGCGAACATGTCGAAATACTTGTATTTTTCCCGGGGCATTTGAAATTGTCGAGTGCGCTCGGCTTTGTCGCCGCATCCGCAGTTGGAGGCGACCCACTCGACATGGAATCCCTTTTTTTTCTCCAAGGCCTTTAGAAGGGACTCGGACGCTTCGCCATACGAGGTTTGGAAAGGACAACCAATGAGAGTAACCCGCATAATCACCTCAACTAGTCGCGTTATGAAAGCGATGCCGCAGAAAACCCCGAGCAATAAGTTGTTCTCGCCCGGCTTCGCATTTTCGGATGATTGATTTCAGCATATACCATCCCAATTAACGGTGATCAACTTCCGGCGGGACGGTGCGAGCACGAACCTTGGGCTTGGCGGTCAGCGTTGCGAATCTGCGTCGCGGGCGTGATTGAGGGAGGCTTAGCGCCAACCTCGTAGCGTTCGGGAACGATGTAGGTCCTCCGACGCTTGGGACAGTCGGCCATTTTGTGGCACAAACGGGCCTTTCTTTAATCTCTACTTTAGGTTACCTTAGGTTCACCCCCCCCTTCTCCATGCAGTCCATCGAAACTAAATTCTGGACGTAATAGTTATGGACACCGCTGTCCCTCAACCCGTATCCCATGGTCGCCAAAATGTGAGTGTCCTTGTGGCCGAAGCAACACGCCTGACCGGACGATTGGTGTCTGACGCTTTGAGACGCGATCGATCATTAACAATCATCGATGCGACTGAGCGTCCAGTGCTTCCTTTAGCGAGCGAGTTGAGACCTGATGTTGCATTCGTCAGTTCAAGTTTTGCGGAAGATCCTCGAGGCGGCTTTGAAGTATTGAGGAAATTAAGGGATTCTGTTCCTTCAACACGCGTCATAATGCTGCTGGATTCGTCCGAACGCGAGCAAGTGGTCGAAGCTTTTCGCGCCGGGGCTCGTGGACTCTTTTGCCGATGTGATTCACTTAAAATGCTCTCCCGATGCGTCCGTAAGGTGTATGAGGGAGAGCTTTGGGTCAGCTCGAGGCAGCTTGAATTTATGCTGGAAACACTCGCGGAAGCACCGGCCACGCAGCTGGTGGATACTCGCGGTATTTCTTTGCTTTCTAGTCGCGAGCAGGATGTGGTTCGATGGCTTGTCGAAGGATTCACAAATCGCGAGATCGCCCAGCAACTGAAAATCAGCGAGAATACAGTTAAGAACTATCTTTTTCGTATTTTCGATAAACTGGGTGTGTCCAGTCGAACCGAAGTAGCGATTTATGCGGCTAATCAACGGGCAGCGAACAATCCGCCTAAGATTGGGAGATTCGGAGACTCCACAAGCTACTTTCCTGATAACATTCCCTCCGTGCGGCAAGCCTAAAATCTAAAATTCATAGGGCAGACGCGCTCTGACTTTCGGTCAGGCAACAACTGCAGATGTTGAAATCCAGTGCTTAAGCGCCTTAGCTTCCAGTGGCAATCGGATTGCACGTTCCAAACTCAAAACTGCAGACTATAAACGGCAACTTCGCGGCGATGCTCGGAAAGATCGGAAACTCTGTGACGCAGAGAAAAGGTGTTCGTTTCAATTTGAACCTTCCGGTGATTGTTCGGTGGAACGATCGACTGAGCAATAAACGTGAACGACTGGGACACACCCGAGACGTGAGCACATCAGATCTATTTGTGCGTTGTGCAGCCCCGCCTCTGGTCGGAACCATCGTAGAGCTGGAGGTTCGTGTCCCGTCCCTGCACGCGTACCCGTTCGAGGTTTTAGTAATGGAGGGGAAAGGGAGAGTCGTTCGGATCGGCGGAACGCGAGAAGCGAGCGGATTTGCAGCCACGACAACCAGCAATTTCGTTTTGCATGAGCCAAGAGGATAAGTCAGGACCCAAATTTGGACATGTGCAAGATCTTGCGTAGCCTCCCGCGCCGTATGTAATTGTGCGCCGGTGGAAATTCTTCAGAACTACCGTCGCTCTTGGGATCCGAACTTAGTGGGAACTGTCGCTCGGCTTCCCTTGACTGATTCAGGACGTTTCGCCTGGCTGAGGGTGTACAGGACTAGTTCGATTCGAGTTGAGATACCCAGTTTTTCGAAAATTTGGGATAGGTAGTTCTTCACCGTGTGTTCGCTGAGGCCGAGTTTTGTTGAGATTTCTCGGTTTGACAATCCACTGGCAGCAAGTTGGCAAACCTGGTTTGCCCTTTTGCTCAAAATAACAGTATTCTTGCTATGCATCACTTTCGGCGCGGGAGACTTTATTAAGGCATCAACTATGTACTCAGTCTGGGTACTGTTTGCCCAAATCTGACCGTCATGGACCCTTTGGATACATCGGCGCAACGACTTAGGGTTTCCGGTGCGGCAGAATACACCTCTCGCCCCGCTGCGAAACGCGACAATCACCTGGTCGCGCTCGTCGGCATCAAATACAATGATGGTGCGTAACTCCGGATGCAAAACCCGCAGGGCCCGCAGCAGCCTGAAGCCCGCAAACTCGCCATCTTCCAATCTTGCACTGATCACCGCCACATCGGGTCGGCTTGTCTGAATTGCCGAAAGTACCCCGCTGTAGTTGGTGGAACAATCGACGACTCGAAGCCGACCGTTGCGTCCTATAGCATCCCCCATCAGCTCGCACTCCATGCGGCTGGCATTGGCAATCAGAACCCTAATTACGTCAATATCTTCTACCGATTTTTTCTGCACTGGTTGCATGCCCAAACCGTCTCCTTGCTGTCGCGGATTCTATTGATGAGTCAGTCCAATCGCAAGCAAAATAAATCTTTTGCTTGAGCGGTGTTCAGATCGATAAATATCACATTTTTGTTTGGCGTTGATGCATTCGTAAATTGCCCATCAACCAAAATCAAGACGAGTTGTTGGAAGGGATCTTTCAAATGCCAAGGGCCCCACGCGAGTTGCAGAAAATCGGCATTAATTTGCACAGTGGTCGATTTTCGCCCCCCATTCTCGCCAGAGAAGCCCTACCTACATGGCATGTACTCTTTCGCACTTTTCCGTGGGCGCGGTAGGCCTCAAAGTCACCGAGAATCCCCATATCTTGCCGCAATCCGTCACGTTGCATAATCTTGCGCCATTGCAAAGTGCTTCATATAGGTGCAGTACACAAGAACTCTCTTCCCCCAAATATTCGCAGTCGAGTCTGCTGCTTTCTGCTGACGTTGGCATAGCGAACCAATAGTAGGGTCAGCGCTGCCGAGGAGATTTGTACTCTTCGTCAGTTCTCTCCTACCGCTGGGGCATAGTGCGATTCAAACAACTAATTTTTTTCCACATGTGACTCAGAGGACGGACGTGTGAGCAGCGGTTTCCAATTTAGTGAGCCTTTAGTTGCACAACCTACCGTGGTCGCACCTTGCGACACCGGGCAATGGTATGCGATTCACACCCGGGCCCGGCACGAGAGAATGGTTATCACGCGGTTAACGCATCAGGCGATCACGACATATCTCCCCGTTACCACCGAAGTGCGCCAGTGGAGCGACCGACGAAAACTAGTGGAGGCTCCACTCTTTTCCTGTTATGCGTTCGTTAAGATTCGATGCGTCCCGGAAATTCAGGCGCAGGTAGCACACACCGACGGGGTTCTGGGATTCGTCGGATCGTGCGGCGGACCCGTTCCGATCCCAGGTCTTGAAATTTCGAATATTCAGACGTTGTTAAACGGAGCTGTGTCGTATACTCCCTATCCTTTCTTGAAAATCGGCCAACGTGTTCGAGTGCGGGGCGGATCCCTGGATGGAATCGAAGGGTTTCTCTTGGCCCGCAACGGAAACGACACCCTGGTAATTTCAGTCGAACCGATCCAACGTTCGCTGGCCGTCAACATCAATGGATACACTTTCGAACCAGTGTAGTCGGCCGCAGACTGTCTCAGCTTCCCAGTAAAACCCAACATGACTAATGCGACTTAGATCGGCTACATGGCTGCCCCCCATATACTTATCGTAGGCCACGAGCAAGCAACCGTTCATTCGGTGAATGCCTTTCTGGCACTGAATTCTTACAACGCCGAGGCGATTCCTATGGGTCCCTCGGTTGTGGAAAGGGTTTATAAGAATCCAGCGCCTGACCTGGTGTTATTGGAGGTGCGTAACAATCTTGAAGACCTTCAAATCCTGCAAGAATTCCGGCAGACCCGTCCCGAACTGAAGATCGTTGTCTTGTGCCAAGTCGCGGACAAGCGGCAAGTAATGGAAGCAGTACACATCGGGGCTCGTGACTGCATCACGCTTCCTTTTCAGGATGCAGATTTGCGCCAGGCGCTTTACCGGCACGCTAATCCAACATTGGAAACGTCGATCGCTGGCGAGATAGCCGAGGAGGTCAGCGAAAACCATTTCTTTATCGCAAGAAGTCCGGTCATGCGGAAAATCCATTTACAGATCGAGCTTCTGGCCAACGTTGATGTGCCAGTAATCCTCTTGGGCGAAAGCGGTACCGGTAAAGAAGTAGTCGCGCACCTCATCCATAAGTTATCGACGCGAAGCAGGCACCGTCTATTGAAAGTCAATTGTGCTGCCTTGCCGGGTGAACTTCTGGAAAGTGAATTACTTGGTCATGAGCGGGGTGCATTCAGCGGTGCAATTCGAAGCAAAGCAGGCCAGTTCGAATTGTGCAACAAGGGAACAATTTTGTTGGACGAAGTCGCGGAAATGTCGGCAAACCTCCAGGCGAAGTTGCTGCATGTCCTCCAGGATAAGCAGTTTATCCGTCTCGGTGGCGAAACGACGATCGAAGTGGACGTACGTGTAGTCGCGGCCACTAACGTGGACATTCAACAAGCAATTTCACAGAGAAAACTCCGCGAGGATCTCTATTACCGACTGAGTACTTTTACCATTTGCCTGCCCCCGCTGCGAAATCGCCGAGAGGACATTCCTATCCTACTGCAGCATTTTTTGCAGCGGACGGCATCCCAATACTCTCGACCTGTTCCGTCAATATCGCCGCGTCTATTGGACGCGTGTCTCAATTATTCCTGGCCTGGAAACGTCAGAGAGCTGCAGAATTTCGTCAAGAGGTACGTCGTGATGGCTGACGAAAACGGCGCTCTCCGTGAGTTGCAGCCACGGTTGCGACGAGTTAAGACCGCGAGTGCACGAACCTCGTCGCAACCGAGTGGCGCGAATGGTCACGGCGATGCACGCGATCTGAAGTTCCTTGTCCGCAATTTGAAAGATGAAACCGAACTTCTTACGATCACAAAAGCATTGACCGAGACGAGTTGGAACAGGAAAAAAGCAGCACGTCTCCTGTGCATTAGCTATCGTGGCTTGCTCTACAAGATTCGGCAGCATAGGATCACGCGCGTTTCATCCGACAAAGTTGAAGTACCCCTAAACGGCAATGGCACAACTGCAGAACTTGCTGCCGAAGCGGCGGTTGGAGCAAGCGTGCCGCTAATGTCCAAAGGAAAGACCTAAAACCGGAGCTCAGTCGGAACTATTTGGTTCCGAAATTTAGCACACGCAGAAATTTAGTACACACAAATGAGGAAGCGTTGAATGGCACCACCGAAACCCATCATTGCTGAGTTGCCCCCAGAGGTCGTCATCTATGGGAGCTCCGAAAGCATGCGAGAAGTTAGTCTTAAGATGGATAGAATCGCAGGAAAAGAAATTATTGCGAAACTGCTTTATCAACGGTCTAGCACGCGATCGGGGCCATTCGTCGAAATCAATTGTCCCGCAATCCCCAGCACCTCGTGGAAAGTTAGATATTCGGGCACGAGGACGGAGTTATCTCTCGCGTTTTAGCAGGCACGCTCCCGCTTAAGGACCAGAAGAAATGTTTCTCGAATTCTTTGGATTGCGTGAACAGCCTTTCGGCGTTACGCCCGATCCTCGATTTTTGTACTTGAGCGCTGCGCATCGCGAAGCGTTAGCTTCTCTCTATTATGGGATCGAATCCGGACGCGGTTTTCTGGCACTCATCGCCAAGCCGGGCATGGGAAAGACCACGCTGCTGTTTCACATTCTGGAGAAGTTCCGGCACAGCGCTCGTACGGCTTTCCTTTTCCAAACCCAGTGCAACTCCCGGGAATTCATGCGTTTTCTCCTGGCCGAACTTGGGTCGGAGTTCCGCGATCAGGATTTCGTGCGAATGCACGAAGAGTTCTATAAATTGCTCTTGCAGGAGGCGCGTGCCGGGCGGCGGTTTATAGTCTTGGTGGATGAGGCGCAGAATCTGGACGCGTCGGTGATGGAGACCGTCCGCCTTCTGTCGGATTTCGAAACTCCGCGGGGGAAACTGCTGCAGATTATCCTCTCCGGCCAGCCGGAGCTGGCGGACAAGCTGGCGAGCCGGAACATGGCGCAGCTGAAGCAGCGCGTTTCTCTGCTGAACCGGATCACGCAACTATCGATCGATGAAACGCGCAAGTACATCGAGCACCGGATGAACGTCGCGGGGAACACCGGTCCGATTCCATTCTCCGCGGAGGCGTTGGTCGACATCGCGCGCTTCACCGAAGGCATTCCGCGCAACATCAATAATTTTTGCTTCAATGTTCTTTCGCTGGGGTGCGCGCTGCGCCAGAGGGTGATCGACCCGACGCTGGTGGAAGAGGTCATCAAAGATCTGGACATCAACGAGCACGTGACCGAGTTGCCCTCGCAAGGTCCGAAGCGGGACGCCTTTCAGGTGGCCACCAGCAACGATTATACAGCGCCGTTCGCCGCCCCTTACATAGCAGAAAGCGCTGCCCGTGACACTCTCAATCCGGACGAGGCGAGGGCGTACATGCGGCAATTAGTGGTGCAACTGAAGGGCTGGAACCGGATGCCGTGATACTCGCGCGGGCTGCACTATGGCACGCGCACCAGGGTTCGACCACCACATCAAACATTCCGCAAGTGCGCGAGGTGCACGGCGTCGCGGTACTTGCCCTTGCATACGGAAGCGGCGATGGAAATGAGCTTGGGAGTGATGTGCTCCCGAAATCTCGTTCACGACTTCTTGCCCGACCCTGCGGCTTCACCGATCAAAAGAGAGCGGGGGAGAGCCAGCTCTTCAGCCCGAGCTCTTCTCCGTCCGTCATTTACGCGAACAAGCGCATGCGAAACGCGAGATCCGCCTCGGGTTCCAACCCGTCAGGCTCACAGTGCCGATTGATGAGTTGCTTTATGGATACATGCCCAACGTAAATCAAGTGGGTACAGGACAAGATGCAAACTTGGACAAAAACGCTGACCTTCACCATCCAGCTAACGGTGGTTTCGCAACCGGCGTGGCGCAGCAAGAGCCGGCGCAGCCCCGCACTGGGATTGTTGCCGCCAGCAGCGAGGTGAAGCTGGAATCAGATTTATCGGCAGAGTCCACGAGTGATCCGAGGTTCCAGACGCGCTATCCGCGCTACAAGCTCCCGGGGATGCTTTCGACATATCTTTTGAGCTCAGCCCGGAATTCAACCATACCGTAAGCGTGCAACCTGAGGGTTACATTACGACAGTGGTGTCAGGCAACTTAGCGAACAGAGACGCTGCCGGAGCTGCGATAGTTTGCGGCTGGCTAATTTGTCGGCTAGCTCCGCCTGCCCCGCGAACAATCTGTAGCAACTTCGCCCAGGCAGTTTCAAATCCAATCGGATGGTCTCTACAACCGAGGAATCCAAATTTTGCGCCTCATCCGCAACGATAATCAACCGCTTGCGCGCCCGAGGTTCCTGTAACAGGATCTTGTTGAATTCGTCGTGCATGCGAACAAAATCCCAGTTGGGCGAGGAGAAATCTCCATGAATTCCCGCGAATTACATTGCGTTCCAGCCATGGCAATTGCCTCGCTTAACGATGGAGGACTGCAGGAAATGTAATCCATCTTCCGTCTTCGCATCGCGGGATACTCCGGAGTGCCTTTGTTTACGTCGGAGGCAATCGAGGCTATAGCTCAATGTACAGAAGCAATTCCGCGGAACATCGATAACGTCTGTTTTAGCGCAATGTCCAAGTGATTGAACGTGTGAAATGCCGTCGCGCAGCGTCTAGTCTGCATCGAAGCGAGAGTGCGGGGATTCGAATGAATAGGGGGCCGGGGCGGTTATTATGAGCAGAAACTTCGAACTTTTGCAGAGCGCAGGTAAGTCGCCCGACGTTTTCGAGCCGGAACGCGAAAGCGAGGTCCCCAAACTCTCAGTTGACGATGAAGTCGTGCCGGTGCAACTGGAGGGAGCGGAACGGAATGAGATCGCCAAGCTGGTCAACCGCGTATTCCTGGTTGGCGCAGAGTCTCCTCGCCGAGTGGCGTTTATGGGTGCCGACGCGAGCACGGGCTGCAGCAGAATCTGTGCCCGCTCGGCTGAATTGCTTGCAGCCAGCGCAGCCGGCCGGTCCGTGTGCGTGGTCGATGCGAATCTGCGTGCGCCAACCTTACACAGGCATTTTGGCATGCAGAATCAGCAGGGGCTGGCTGATGCTTTGCTCGAAGCGAGTCCCATTCGCAAATACATAACCCGGCTGGCCGGGAACAAGTTAGCTCTCATAACCGCCGGATCTTCGGTCGACGGCTGGCAGACACTACTTGGATCTCAGCAAATGCAAACCCGGATTTCCGAGCTTCACCGGGAATTTGACTTCGTGCTCATTGACATTCCGCCGTTGAGCCAGTCCTCCGGTGGCATCGCTCTGGCCAAGATGTCAGATGGAGTGATCCTTGTTCTGAAGGCACACTCGACTCGACGCGAAGTGGCGCAGCAAGTTGTCAGTGAACTAAAGTCCGCGAATGTGAAAATGCTCGGGGCCATCTTAAATGAACGACGCTTCCCGATTCCTGAAAGCATCTATCAACGACTTTAAGATGTGAGCCTTTCCGGAATCTGATTTCCTGAGCTTTAGGAGAGTTGGTCATGACTTCTCGCAAGTTGGCACTGTTTTGTGCTTTCGTTCTGATGTCAATCAAGCCCAAGTTTTTAGAAGGGCAACAGGCTGTTGCTTCTTCTGGCACGATGCGCGAGGCCGGGAGCACGAACATCCTGGCACACACTCCGCAAACGCCGACTTTGCGAGAGCGCAACCCGCGGTATCAGCTCTGTAAAGGCGATGTGATTGAGGTGAATTTTTCGATCACTCCAGAATTCAATCAGACTATGACCGTCCAGCCGGATGGCTACATTGCCTTGCGCGACGTTGCAGATGTGCATGTGGAAGGTCAGACCATACCGGAACTTACGCGGACGTTGCAGGATGCCTACAAGGATATCCTTCATGCCCCGGTCATTTCCATCGTATTGAAGGATTTTGAGAAGCCGTACTTCATCGTGGGAGGCCAGGTCGGCAAACCCGGCAAGTATGATTTGCGCGGGGACACGACCGCGGTCCAGGCATTACAGATTGCCGGAGGGATGAACGACGAAGCTAAGCATTCCCAAGTCTATCTGTTCCGCCGCGTGTCGAACGATTGGGTAGAAACCACAAAGCTGAATGTCAAGAAGATGATGCACAATGGCGACCTTGCCGAGGATCTACATCTTCGGCCAGGTGACATGGTTTTTGTTCCGAAAAACACCATATCGAAAATCCAGAGATACATTCCTATTCCAAACGTATCGACATTTTTTCCGTTACCAGTACCTTAGCCTGTCCAGAATTCAATAGAGATGAGCAATTTCAGAGGCAAGAACTATGGAACTGCAAAACCGAACCTATCAAGAAAGCGCTGGAATTCGGGCCCATACTTTGCGGGACCTTGTGGCCGTTCTGTTCCAACACCGCCGATTAATGGGACTTGCATTTGTTGGAATCCTGACGGGAGCGGCTATAGTGGCGCTGGTGCAATCCAATCACTACCAAGCGCACATGAAGCTTCTAGTGAAGCGTGAGCGCGTCGATCCTGTTGTAACTGCTCAATCGTCCACGATAGCACAGGCTTCCACTCCGGTAAGCGAAGAGGAGCTAAATTCGGAAGTGGAGTTGCTCACGAGCAACGATGTGCTTGAAAAGGTCGTGATTGATTCCGATCTCGAAAAACCTAAAGGCAATTCTTTTTGGGAAAAACTTGGTGTCGGTGGAAAGAAGTTTGCCGCTGTGCAGCTGTCAGAAGAGCAGGGAAGAGTTGCTGAAGCGGTCGCGAAGCTCGGGAAGGATCTCAAGGTAGCGCTGGTACGAAAAACGGACCTTATCAGCGTAGAGTACCAATCGACGGACGCGAAACTAGCGGCTCGAGTTTTGAGTAACCTAGCCAATTCGTACTTGGCGAAGCACGTCGAAGTTCATCGTCCCCCCGCTGCCTTGGAGTTCTTTCACCAGCAGGCGAAACAATATCAGATCGGGCTAACTGATGCAGAGGCGCGCCTTGTCGCGTCTACGAAGGATGGGGCAGTTTCTGCCCAACAGCAGAAAGACAGTGCGCTGCAGAAGCTCGCGGAATTTGAGGCTATTGCACGACAGTCACAGGCGATCATAGCAGAGACTCAGCAGCGTATCCGCACGCTCGAAGCGCAGGCAACAGCCACACCGTCACGGGTGGTAACCCAGGTACGGAACTCAGACGACAGTGTGCTGCTGTCGGGCCTGCGGTCGAATCTGTTGGCTTTGGAGCTAAAGCGCACGGAATTACTGCAAAAATTCGAGCCGACCTACAGATTGGTGCAAGAAGTGGATGCCCAGATTGCCCAGACACATACTGCGCTTGAAGCAGCGGAGAAGAAGCGGCTGCGGGAAGAGACCACGGACCAAGACCCCACTTATGCATGGGTGAAAGGAGAGTTGGCAAAAGCCCGAACTGATCTCGCAGGTTATCAGGCCAAGGAGGCTGCGGTTATTCAGGCTGTTGCTTTCTACCGAGGAACCGCGCGTCAGTTGGCGCAAAAAGAAGTTGAGCAGAATGATCTGCTTCGGAACGTAAAGACCGGCGAAGAGAACTACATGCTTTACCTGCAGAAAGAGGAAGAAGCACGGATCTCTGAAGCTCTTGACCGTAGACGAATCATTAACGTCGCGATCGCCGAACCTCCGACGGTACCCTCTTTTCCCTCCAATCAGCGCTTTTCGACAGTGATTATGGGGGGGATTTTCGCGTTCTTCACGAGCCTCGGCATGGTCTTCCTTGCGGAAAAGATGGATCCGACGTTCAAAACGCCTGATGAGGTCAGGAGTTTTCTGGGCATCCCGGTTTTCGCTTCGCTGCCGCTGAACGGTCACCAAGGCGCGAACGGCCAAAAGGGTAATAACGGAGCTAACGGTAGCAACGGTCACACTGGTACGTCACCCCAACCGCGGAGGACTCCAATGCGCCCTGAAACTTACACCTCCTGATTTCGCGACTTGGTCCAGATTGCTAGGATCTCACGAGCAGTCTTGGAGCCAGCGCATACTTCCTCTGATCTCTACCCAGTTTTTGGGTTCTGCAACCCCCTGACGTGTCACACCTACGAAATTACTTTCAGCGCTCCAGGCGAGTTCATGTCCACTAGTCGACGCAGAATTCTATCAAATGCCGTCAAGCTATTTGACTTGGCGGTCATGGTTATCGCTTTCGCTTTGGCTACAGTGCCGGCGCTTGGCGTGGGTCGAACCATCTCGCTAGCTGGTCGAACCGTCACAATGGCTGAGTTCTTCTCGATGCGGGTAAAGTTGCAAAACCTCATCATCTTTTTCGGCTTGCTGCTTCTGTGGCATGTCCTGTTCTCATGTTTCGGTTTATATGCTTCGCACCGCTTGTCCAGCCGTGCATCTGAGTGCGCCGATGTAGTGAAGGCCGCAGCCCTAGGATGCCTGGGCCTGTGGGGTGCGGCTATCCTGTTTCACATCCAGATGGCATCGGTACAGTTCGTGATTGTCTTTTTTGTGATGAGCACGGGGACCCTTGTATGCAGCCGGCTGGCCTTGCGCATGGTGCTGGCGCAAGCCCGTATGCATGGGCGAAATCTTCGTAATGTAATTATCGTCGGAACCAATAGGCGTGCAACTGAATTTGCCGAGGAACTCCAAGCCAACCCGCAGCTGGGCTATCGCGTCATCGGGTTTGCAGACCGGCCTTGGAACGGAATCGATCAATTTCGCCGAACTGGCCATACCCTGGCGTGTGATCTGGAAGGCCTTCCCGCATTTCTTCGGACGAACGTCGTGGATGAGGTTGTAATTGCGCTTCCCATTCGGTCCCTTCATGCCGACGCTTCGAAAGTGGCCGCGCTATGTGAAGTGCAAGGCATTATTTTGCGTGTACCCACAAATATCTTCGATTTGAAAGCGGCGCGCTCCGGCACCGAGGAATTAGAAGGCCACTTGTCTATTACGCATTCTATGGGAGTGATTGAAGGCTGGCCGGTAGTGATGAAACGTGTTCTGGATTTTTGCTTGGCCTTGACCGCCCTGTTTGTGGTCTCCCCGATACTATTACTCGTGGCCGCACTAATTAAAACTACTTCGCCAGGGCCCATCTTTTTCACGCAGAAGAGGATCGGCCAGAACAAAAGGCGATTTACCATCTACAAGTTCCGCAGCATGGCCATGGATGCGGAAACCAAAATGCGGGAACTGGAGCATCTCAACGAGCTCAGCGGTCCAGTCTTCAAGATCAAACACGATCCCCGCATCACCCCGGTAGGAAGATTTCTGCGCCAGACCAGCATCGATGAACTGCCGCAACTATTCAATGTCTTGAAGGGAGACATGAGCCTGGTGGGGCCACGTCCGATGTCCGTCCGTGATTTTGAACTCTTCAGCGAAGATTGGCATCGCCGCCGCTTCAGTGTGCGCCCGGGAATCACTTGCCTCTGGCAGGTTAACGGCCGGAACTCCGTTCCTTTCGAGAAGTGGATGGAGCTTGACATGCAATACATTGACAGGTGGTCCCTCTGGCTCGATTTCAAGATTCTCGCCAAAACGATCCCGGCCGTTTTGAGGGGATCGGGTGCCGCATAGCGCTGCGCTCGATTACTCACCGAACCCAATTTTCGCTGGGTGCCTGCCTTTCTTAGTTTGTTTTATTATGACTTCCCACAGCTCTGAACTCGGAATATCCTTAACCAGGGTTCGGTCTCCCGCGTGGTGACGGTGCAACCAAGCGCGTGACCACGAGTCTTCGTTCAACTGCTTACCCAGGGAGCCTTAGCCTACTCATGGGGAACATTTCGCTGCAGCCGACTCCGCTACGATGTGAAGTGGTTAGCGACTTCCGTCGTTTGCAGGAGCTCTCCTCCGAATGGACTCGCCTTTGGAACAGCGACCCGCAGGCAGAGATCTTCCAAACCCCAGAATGGGCGATTGCCTGGTGGTGCTCCTTCGGTCACAAGTGCGCTCTTTGTTCCCTGGTTGTCTTTGCCGAAGACGAGGTCATTGGCATAGTTCCCTTGGTGAAGCGTGATGGCGTGATCCGGTTTCTCGGTACTCCTGAAGCCGATTATGCAGACATCGTTTGCGAAGAGAAATGGGCAGAAGGAGTGCTTGCCATCGCAGTCAAAACTCTGCGGGAGTCGGTCCCTGGATGGAGCGAGTGCGTCTGGCAACATCTTTCAAACGACTCCCGGGTCATGCGCTACTACCGAAGCTTGCCTGGGAAGTTACTTGGCAATCTCCACTGCGTCCCCGGCGAGCGCTATCAGGCCATTCTGTTTCAGGATAACCGCGATGCTGTATTTAGCTCGCTGTTGGGGAAGAAGCATACCCGGCGCCGCCGGAACAAATTGCAAAAAGCCGGGCAAGTACGATTTCGCCACTTGCAAGCGCAACAAGCCGCTGGAACCTATCTCAACGATTTCTTCCGTCATCATGTTCTCCGGCATGCAGCTATTGGAAAACAGAGCACCTATGCTGCACCAGAATCCTGCCAATTCATTAGGACGCTCCTCGCGAAGCTAGGACCGGCAAGCCGGTTCGGTGTGCTGGAGCTCGATGGGCGTCCGCTAGCTTGGCACTTTGGCTTTCAAGTAAACGGAAAGTTCCTGCTTTACCAGCACACGTTTGATTTGGATGCGTCGGACTACACCCCAGGAGAACTACTGCTCTGGAATTTATTCGAGTACGCCAAGGATAACGTCGCCAGAGAATTTGATTTCGGCAATGGCAACGAATCCTACAAGGCTCGTTTCGCGAACCACTCGCGAGAAACGTTTTCTTTGTTCATCGAGCCTTGCGGGTTGATGGGCCGGACCCGAGGTTTAGCGCGAACAATCCAAGTCCACTTGCTTCCTCATCTGCTGGAGATCCAGCAAATTGCCAAGAGCAACCGCGCGACGTTACGAGCCTTTCGATCGATTCGAAAGTGGATGCTGAGTGCGTGCGGTTGGGCTCGACGAGGTAAGAAAGATAGCGAAGAAAAGTTTGGCAATTCTGTTTGGAGCAACAGGTCACCCGACGTAACTTGCGTCAGAAACACCCCAAACAAGGGATGAACGTCCCGTAGTCAGCGCCCATAGTGACCACGGCGCACCGCACGGCAGGTCCTAGTTGACGGCGCTTGTCACAACCACGTCACTTCCGCAATCGTAATCGACCACATCTCACCAGGAAGCTGCACAGATTTTAGTTACAGTTCGAAGCCCCGGACCCTATGAGCGAAGTTCGGCTTGACCAAGGCGCCATTGAAGTCGCGCCGACCATCGTCGCTACGGAGAGTACGAAACCTCCCTCCAGCGCGGGTTTGGTTGATCAGGAGGTGTCCTATTGGCGCCAGAAGCTGGCAGGGATACCTGCCATCCTGGAGCTGCCCACGGATCGTCCCCGGCCACCCGTACAGACGTTTCGCGCTGCGCGTGAATCCATTCTTTTGCCCGGGAGCCTGAAACAGGCATTAGAGGCATTGAGCGAGCAAGAAGGTGTCTCCCTTTTCGTGGTCCTCCTGGCCGCGTTTCAGACCTTGCTGACGCGATACACACGACAGGATGACATCGTTGCCGGGGTTGCGATCCAAGGTCGGGAAGAAGACGACGCTCGAGAATTGATCCAGCCTTTCGGAGCCAGTGTCCCGATTCGTACAGACATGAGCGGCGACCCGACCTTCCGGCAGTTACTATCACGCGTCAGCCGCGACGCAAACAGCGCGCGTGAGCACCGGAACGTGCCGTGGGAACGTGTAGTTGAAACGGTGCAGCCCGATCGGGATGCCAGTCGCCATCAATTGTTCCAAGTGCTTTTTTCAGTAGAAGATTGTCAGTTTTCTCCGGAGTCAGAGCAGATGGCTGACCCTGGGAGGTACCGCCCTGTGTTGGAAATAGATCTGCAGCTTCAGATTCTGGACCGCCCAGAAGGTCTTGCAGCTCACTTTACATACAGTACTGACCTGTTTGAAGCTGCCACGATTGTCCGGATGGCGGGACACTTGCGAAAGCTGCTTGACGGTATCGTCGAAAATCCGGATGAAACTGTATGGAGGCTTCCCCTGCTGACCAATGCGGAACGAAACCGCCTGGTGATCGAATGGAACAATACTGGAATGGAGTACCCCAGGGAGCGCTGCGTTCATCAGCTTTTCGAGAAGCAGGCGGCTCGAACTCCAAACGCTACGGCAGTGGTTTTTGGGAAGGAGAGCTTGACTTACGGCGAACTTGAAAGGCGAGCCAACCAGCTGGCGAATCACTTAGTCAACCTCGGTGCATGCCCCGACAGCCTGGTCGCTATCTGTGTGGAACGCTCATTGGAGATGGTGGTAGGCCTGTTGGGAATTCTCAAGGCGGGCGCGGCTTACGTTCCGCTTGATCCAGCCTACCCGCGTGATCGCATCGGGTTCATGCTCGAAAACGCAGAGGTACCTTTGCTGCTGACGCAAGCGCAGCTGAGAAAAAATTTGCCTGGCACGGCCTCCGGAACCGTCCTCATCGACTCGGACTGGCCAGAAATCGCTAAGCAGAGTGCAAAGAGCCCGACGCTGACTCTTAGTTCTGAGAACCGGGCCTACGTGATCTACACCTCCGGTTCCACGGGCAAACCCAAGGGAGTTGAAATACCGCACCGTGCGGTTGTTAATTTCCTTACCACGATGGCCGAGCGGCCAGGAATGTCCGCAAGTGATCGGCTGCTCGCTGTGACTACGCTCTCATTCGATATCGCGGGGCTAGAGATCTATTTGCCGCTGACACAGGGGGCATCTCTCGAGATCGTCAGTCGTGAAGTTGCTTCGGACGGCAATCAACTCCTGGCAAAGCTTACGGGCTCAGGCGCAACTGTGATGCAAGCAACCCCGGCAACCTGGCGAATGCTGTTGGAAGGCGGATGGACGGGCGATCCACGACTCAAGATTCTGATCGGCGGGGAAGCTGTGTCCCAGAAGTTGGCCAGCCAGCTGCTTCAAAGGTCGGCCTCAGTGTGGAATGTATATGGTCCAACCGAGACCACAATCTGGTCAACTCTGTCGAAGATGGAAGCTGGACAGAGTGCAGTCACGATTGGACGACCGATCGGCAACACCGAAATTTTCATTCTCGACAAGGTGCTGCAACCGGTTCCCATCGGAGTTGCCGGCGAGTTGCATATCGGTGGGGACGGCTTGGCGCGCGGCTATCTCAAACGGCCTGGGCTTACCGCAGAGAAATTCATCGGCCACCCGCTGAACCCCGATCCCAAAGCCCGCTTGTACAAGACTGGAGATCTGGCGCGCTATCTGCCCAATGGCAATATCGAGTTTCTAGGGCGGATCGATCATCAAGTGAAGATTCGCGGTTTCCGCATTGAGTTGGGCGAGATTGAAACCGTCTTGAGGCAACACTCTGGGATCAACGAAACGGTGGTGGTCGCGCGGGAGGATAATCCCGGGGACAAACGCGTGGTGGCTTATTTTGTGCCGACTCGTGATGCACCCCCGACCACCGCGGAACTACGCTCTTTCTTGAGAGAGAAGCTTCCAGAGTACATGCTTCCCTCAATCTTCGTGACGCTGAGAAGCATGCCGCTGACGCCGAACGGTAAGGTTGACCGACGCGCGCTCCCCGCCCCTGATCGGGCGGAACTGGCGTCAACTGGAACGTTTGCCGCACATAAGGATGCCGTCGAGTCTCAGCTAGTCAAGATTTGGGAGAGTGTTCTGGGCGTGAGGCCGATCGGCGTCACGGATAACTACTTCGAACTGGGCGGACATTCACTGTTGGCCGTCAAGCTGATGAACCGCATTGAAGAGGCTTTTGGAAAGACTCTGCCGATCGCCACACTTCTTCAGGCCCCTACGATCGAGCAACTAGCTGCGATTCTTCGGCGAAAAGGAGAGTCGGCTCCGTGGTCTTGTCTGGTGCCGATTCAAACTAGCGGTTCAAAGCCGCCTTTCTTCTGCATTCATGGAATTAACGGCACGGTGGTTCGCTTTCACGATTTGTCGCGATACCTGGGCTCGGACCAACCTTTCTACGGCCTGCAAGCGCAGGGACTGGACATAGGACAGGCGTGTCACACGCGTACCGAAGAGATGGCGTCCCACTACCTCAAAGAAATACGCAGCGTTCAGTCGCAAGGGCCCTATTTTATCGGAGGCTACTCTCTTGGCGGTGTGATAGCTTTCGAGATGGCTCAGCAGTTAGCAGCTCAAGGGGAAGAAGATACGGTGGTGGTACTGTTTGACGCTCATTTTCCTGGGCGCAAATCTCCCTCCATTTCGCGAAAGGCTGCACTGCTCACTGCGTTACGGGTTCCCGCCTCACAACGGTGGACTTATCTTTCGCGTATCCTCACGGCCCCCCTTCGAGCGATTCACAGAAAGGTACATGTGGCTAGACTGCCGCGCAACAGCAAGAGGGTACGAAACACTTGTTTGCGGGCGGAGAGCGAGTACACACCGCAACCTTATTCAGGGCGAGTCATTCTGTTCCGGTCGAATCACGAGCCGCTAGGTCAGGTGAGCGACCCGCGTGCGGGGTGGAGGGAATACGCTACTCGTGGACTAGAGATCCATGAAATCGCGGGCAATCACGAGAACATTCTTCTCGAACCCCAAGTTCGATTCGTAGCTCAACGATTAAAGGTTTGCCTGGACGAAATGCAAGCAGTGGGTGTCTCCCGCTCGTGAAATTGTGACGTTCGCATCTCAATCGCGAGCACATCCTCACATTTGAAAGGACGGTTAAGTGACCGGATTAAGTCTTCAAGAACCACCAGCAGCACCGCAGACTATCGCAGGAGAAGGCGCGAGTCGTCAGGGCTGGTTCTCTTTGGGAAGAATCCTGTCATTCGATCCGGGGCGCATACAGCAGAAGCTCATTCCATGGGCGATGAAAGGTGGGCTGGCACTGCTGGACCAGGGAGTTTTTGCAGTATCCAATTTTGTGATAAGTATCCTGCTGGCTCGGTGGTTGTCGCCGGAGCAATACGGCATGTATGCGGTCGCATTCGCCGTGCTCCTGTTCCTGCTGAACTTCCACCAGGGTTTGCTGCTCGAGCCCATGTTGGTCTTTGGCAGTTCGGTCTATCGCAATTGTCTCCGCGGTTACCTGAAGGCCTTGCTATTACTTCATGTGGGCGTCAGCTTGGTGATGGTGTTTGGGCTATTTGTTTCAGCGGCTGTTATTTCTAAGCTGGGACAAGCGAACGGCCTGCCTGGCGCTCTCGTTGGTGTCGCCTTAGCGGCGCCCACAGTCTTATTGCTATGGTTGGTTAAACGAACATTCTATTTGAAGCTTTCCCCGGCGCCCTCGGCTGGCGCTGCGATTCTCTACTGCGCTTTGGTCATGGGGGGACTAGCTTTTCTTTATAGACACCATCAGATTTCGCCGTTGTCCGCGTTCTTGCTCATGGGACTAGGCAGTTTGTGCACCAGCATTCTGCTGCTCGCCTACTTGGGATCGCGGCTTTTACCAGATCAGAACGCTCCCAGCTTAGCGGAAACCTGGCGTCGGCATTGGCGCTATGGACGGTGGGCCTTAGGCGCAAATGCCATGATGTGGGTTCCCATCAACGCGTTCTATCCACTGTTGAGCAGGTTTTCCGGCATGGCGGAGGCGGGTGAGTTAAGGGCATTAATGAATTTTGCAGCGCCTATGTTGCAAGCTTGCGCCGCGTTCCACTCGCTTATGCTGCCCTATGCTACTCGTGTGCTGCAGCAGAGAGGCAATGCCGGTGTCAGCATCGTTCTGAAGCGAATGACCTTACTTTGTGTTTCGTGTGCGGTGCCGTACTGGGTTGTGCTGCTTCTGTTCCAAGGTCCCGCTTTCCGCATGCTTTACTCTGGACGGTACACGGAGGTTGCCTACTTACTACCTGTCGTTGCGTTGGCATCCGTGTTTGGGAGCGCGTTTTTCGGCCCGACTATAGTGTTGCGGTCCATGGAGTCTCCAGGCTTGATCTTTGCTGCGGTTTCGGTTTCAAGCTGCGTCGCAATCGCAATTGGCATTCCGCTCGTTCGCGCGTTAGGCCTAGGGGGCGCAGTATGGAGCATTGCCCTGTCAGAAGCATTCGCTTTTGTGGCGGCTGTCGTCTTCGTCCGTCGCAAAGCCAGCCGCGCCCCAGAGACGGCCTCAACTTTGGTAGCGCTACCTGCAAATGAATAAGACTCCCAGCAGGATGACGGCGTAACAACAAAATTGTTTGCAATGATGTCTTCAGAATCCACTTTAAGGACAATTACAGTCATGATTCAAACGTACCGACTCATTCACGCCAAGGCAGCCAGAACGAAACTTCGTGTGCCCCGCGTGTGGTATTGGCACCTTGGACTCAAACCGCAGGATATTTTTCAGGCCTCCTTTCCTCGTTCGGGCAGTACTTGGCTGCGCTTTATACTGTTCGAAATATTGCACGGCGGAGAGGAGGCAGGGTTCGGGAAGATCGACAAGTGCATGCCAGAAATCAATTGGCACAGGGGAGTCCCGCCGATTCTACCTGGCGGTGGTCGATTGATCAAAACCCATGAGCAATATCGCGCTGACTACAAAAAAGCTGTCCTGCTGGTTCGCGACGTGAGAGATGTTGTAATTTCGTGCCATGTTAGAGCTGTGGAAATCGGCTTGGCTCCGCTGGTTTCCAAGGGTGATTTCGACAGCTTCATGTTGTCATTCCTTAAGGGGAAGGCGCTTCAAATGGGTTCCTGGCAGGAACACACGCGGACTTGGCTGGAGTCCCCAATTGCGAAGGACGGTAATTTAATGGTTGTGCGCTATGAGGACCTTCGCAAAAACCCGGAGCATGTCCTGGGACAGTTGCTGCAGTTTCTGGGTGTTACACCTGATTTCCGAGTTATCCGAAAAGCCATCGACGACAATTCATTGCAGCAGATGCGCGCAAAAGAAGACAAGGCCAGGGAAGCTGGAGAACGGTCAGCCCTGCTCGCATCTCACAAGAGCAGCCAAGAAGACGGACGGTTTGTCCGCAAAGGCGCCGTGGGCGGATGGCGTTCCAAGCTGACCGATGCCCAGATCAAAGTCATTGAGGACTATGCGAGTGAGATGCTCGCGACTCTGGGGTACGAGTCCGGACAGGTGGAAGAACAACGATCAGAGTCGACGGCCTCAGTTCTCAGTATCTAAGTTGCCGCATACTTTGAGCCGCAGATGCTACAGGAAAATGCCTGACATATTGACTAATTCGAGCGCCAGCATTCCATCGAGCTCTCAGGGGAAGATCAATCTACGCTATGTAGGTTGGTTTTCACTGCTGATATTGGCAGGCGCGGTGGCAACGCTTAATCCCATTTACCTGCTCGGTTGCTTCGCGGCCGCGGCCGCGATCGGAATTTGTTGGGGGATATTGGCATTCCTTGGGCGTCCGGGTCTGGAATCGTGGCAGGTCGTCGCGCTGATTACTCTAAGCGGCTACCTGGTATTAAATTACGGATTTGAAAATGTCGCCTTCCACGTCGGTTCATTCCCCATACTTATCACTTATGGGATGATGTACGCGTCGTTGGCTCTGGCCGTTGTTGCCCACCGAAAGTGGGTGGCAGAAGCACTGCGCGAACCGGCTCTGCTGTGTGTCCTAGCCTTGCTGGGTTTGTCATTGTTCCACCTGGCCTTGGAGATCCCTTCGTATGGAAGTCTGGCTTTTCGCGATGCCACGATGTGTTTCGACGGTGTCTTCTTGCTCATGGGTATGCTGTGGGCCAGGAAGAGTAATAGTCCTTATTTCTTAGCCAAGTGGTTGCTGGTCATCTTCGCGCTGAACATGGTCTACAGCTTCACCCTTCCCTGGGGTGAAAAGCTGTTTTCATGGTCTCCTGTAAGTGGCGCCTTTTTCCCGGTACCGATATTGGGAAACTATCGCGGCACAGGCGACTTGTTATTAGCGGGTGCCGCGTTTTGCATCTGCGTCGGCAGCTATGTGGTCAGTCGGCCGCGTTGGTTGATGCCGTTTCTCGTGCTGGCGCAACTACTGGGAATCGCCATCACGCAGGTTCGTAGAATGTACCTGGGAATTGTGGTAGTGGTTGTTATTCTTGTCCTGGCAGGCGAAATCAAGAAATTCGCGAGACTCCTCATTCTGGTTCCCGCAGCGATCGCCGTGCTTTTTATCGTGACCAGCGTAGGCGGACTTGAAATTTCGGGACGCATCGGTCCCGTGAACCTCGACTTTTTCAAAGACCACCTGCGAAGCATATCCGGCGCTGAGAACACGCCGGGCAGTGACCCACAGAGTCGTGTCATCATGGGCACCCAAGCCTTTCAGCATTTCCTCGCACACCCCATCTTCGGAGAAGGGTTCGGCGAACCGGTAGTTAACGTGATTGATGGGGACAACGGCACGGCAACTCGAACACCTCACAACTCAACCATGACCTACCTGGCGCGACTGGGGGCAGTTGGAATCGCATTTTGGATCGCATTTCATTTGTGCCTGTGTAAGAGATTTGTGCATGCGTTTCGACAGCGGCGTTTCTGCGACAAGCGGCTGTACGCCTTGGTCTTGTGGTTTTTCCTGTTTTATGTACTCTTCATGGTTGGTAGTTTTGTGGAGTCTCCTTTCGAGTATCCAGCACACGCGATTCCATTTTATTTCCTGGTAGGTTTCGCTCTGGGCCTGATCCGTTGGCACTTGTCCCCGAAAAACAAGGGTGAACGCCGATTGACCGTGTTCGCCAACGCTGAAAAAGCCTACTTGGAATAGTTCCGAGCGCGCTGAATCACAAAATCTGGGGTACTCGACGAAGCGACACCGCATGGAAAGACCAAAGATCGTAACCACGAGTTGGGATGATGGGGACCGACTTGATCTGAGACTCGCCGACATCCTCCGATCCAGGCAGATCCGGGGCACTTTCTATGTTCCGATCAAGCCGTACCTGGGACGCCCCGCGCTTACTCATGCTGAGCTCCGGGAACTGTCGTCCGCAGGTTTCGAAATCGGGGCTCACGGAGTTTCACACAAACACCTCTGGAAGCTGTCTTCGGAAGAGTTAGCTGACGAAATAAATCCCTGTAAGCCAATCCTGGAAGACATCATAGGAACAGAAGTTCGGATGTTCAGTTACCCCAGAGGCCGGTACGATTCGAACGTTGTGCGGACTGTGAAGGAGGCCGGTTATTGCGGGGCGCGGACGGTGCGCATGCTCGCAACGCGTCCGGAGTTCAATCCCTTCGAGGTACCGACGACGGTACAGGCGGTGCGGCATGGCACGTTCGGCTACGTCAAGAACGTGGCGAGAGCACGAAAGATGGAAGGCGTGCAAGTTTTCTTGGACCAGATGACAGGACTCGGCAACTGGGTCGAACTCGGCAAAAGGCTCTTTGATTCCGTCTTGCAAAACGGTGGGATTTGGCATCTGTGGGGCCACTCGTGGGAGATCGACGAAATGGGACTGTGGAAGGATCTGGAAGAAATGCTGGACTACGTATGCAAGCGGGAGGAAGTGACCTACATTCCCAACTGGCAATTGATTCCGGTTTCCCGCGCGCAAGCAGCCAGACATGCCAACGGAATTGGAGCTTATGAAAATAATCATCGTTCATAACAAGTACAAGCAGCAGGGGGGCGAGGACGTAGTTTTCGAGCAGGAACGCCAGCTCTTGGAGCGGGCTGGTCACGACGTTCAGGTCTACTGCCGAAGTAACTTCGAAATTGACTCCTATCCGGGAATTAAACGGTTAGTGCTGCTGCAAAATGCCATCTGGTCTGGGGACACTTATAAAGAGTTTGGCGAGATCCTGCGGCGGGAAAAGCCGGACGTTGTCCATATCCACAACACTTGGGTTGTGATCTCGCCATCGATTTACCAGGCCTGCAAGGAAGCGGGCGTGCCAGTAGTACAAACATTTCATAACTACAGACTCATGTGCCCGGCCGGAACCTTCTTTCGGGAGGGCAAGACCTGTGAAGAGTGCTTGGATCATGGCCAGTGGCGGAGTGTGCTGCACGGCTGTTATCGCGACTCCCGGCTCATCACTGCCGCGAAGGCCCTCATGCTGGCCACACATCGACGCCGGGGCACGTGGGCGGGGATCGACTACTACATCGCACTCAGCGAGTTTTCTCGAAACCAATTCCTAAGAGGCGGGTTCCCAGCGGAGAAGCTCTTTGTCAAACCTAACTTCGTGCATCCTGATCCCGGCATGTGCACGGAAAAGGGGGATTACGCTTTGTTCATAGGCAGACTCTCTCCGGAGAAGCGAGTAAGTACTGTATTAGCTGCCTGGCGTCAGCTTAGCACCCGTATTCCGCTCTTCATCATTGGAGGGGGGCCTGAGGCTGATCAATTGAGGGATCTGGCTGCGCAACACGGCCTTACCAACGTTCGCTTTGAAGGACATTTACCTCGCGACAAAGCCCTTGACTTCTTGCGCCGCGCCCGTTTCCTCATCTTTTCGAGCGAGTGGTACGAGAACTTCCCCGTGACCATTGCCGAGGCCTTTGCCTGTGGTGTTCCGGTCATTTGTTCCAGAATGGGCGCAATGCAGGAGATCATAGAGGACGGCCGCACCGGCTTGCACTTTACACCGGGACATGGCGAGGATCTGGCAGCGAAAGTCGAGTGGGCTTGGAATCACCCAGAGCGTGTTGCGGAAATGGGAAGAACGGCCCGGCAGGAATACGAGAACAAATATACCGCAGAAAAGAATTATCCCATGCTTATGGAAGTCTATCGACGCGCGGTCGCGACGCGTGATTCGCAATCGCAGGGCCTTGAGTTCGGCGAAGAGAGAGAACCCGATTCCTCCGATGCGGCGCACCAACCTCCATTGGTTCAAATCAATTCTTGAGTACCAAAACTCTCCGGCAAACCGGTTCGAAATCATTGATCTATGGCGCTTGAGCCCGTTCTATTCACCGGGTGGTTCCGTGAATCAGATTCGTATGAGTCGACCTCCGCGGAGAGGTAGACGGTTAAAGGCAGGGAATAGCGATCTCTTGAACACGCGCTGGTATTTATCGCGGTTGGCTTCAATGCAACCGGCTGAAATTGTGTGGCGCGCGCGCTCGGCGGCGAGACTGCCTCTTGACTGGGCGCTCGCCAAAAAATCACCAGTGCCGGCACCCCACTGGACACCGCTGCGCGCCGCGTCCTACCCGGTACACCTGCACAGTAACGGTGCGCTCATGGAAAGAATTCAGGTGTTCGATATCGAGTTTCCGGTGGGATTCGAGTTTGATTGGCATCGCGATTACCGCTACGGAAAGCAAGTGGAGCGCCGCTTCGCTGGTGCCATGAACATCCGCGATACCGCCGCAGTGAGCGATATCAAGTACGTATGGGAACCCAGCCGGCACCAGCATCTCTCCGCATTGGCGTTTGCGGCGAACGGTGAACAACATGCGGACTACATCGTCCGATCGCTTGATTCCTGGCTGCATGCGAACCCTTATCTTTACGGCGTGCATTGGACCAGCAGCCTGGAATTGGCTGAGCGGCTGATCTCATGGGCTCTATTGTATCCGCGTATTGCTGACCATGTCGCAAGCGATGAGAAATTCCGTCGGCGCTGGCTGGACTCCATTTACCAGCACCTGGCGCGTATTTCCCGCAAACTGAGTTTGTACTCATCGGCCAACAACCACCTCGTTGGGGAACTGGTTGGCCTGTTCGTGGGGGCGTTATGCTTCAACTTCTGGCCCCAGTGCGGCGAGTGGCGCAATCTTGCGCAGGAGTCGCTGGAGCGGGAGATTGGCCTGCAGGTTGGGGAGGACGGTGTAAATCGCGAGCAGGCGATGTCGTATCACCTTTTCACGATGGAGTTATTTCTCCTCGCCTTCATCATCGGCCGAAATACAAAGAGTCCTTTCAGTGCAGCATACGGGCAGCGCTTACAAGCCATGGCCGGTTTTCTTGACGCAGTCGCCACATCGAGCGGGGATCTGCCGTGGTATGGCGACTCCGACGACGCTCGCGGGTTTGTGTTGTCCGAAGACGAGAGCGCGCTGGAAGTTGCCATGCAGTTGGCCGGGTTACTTTTTGCCGAGCCGCAGTGGCTGCGTTTCAGCAAGAAAGCGACACCAGCGGCGCGAGCGCTCGTTCCTGATCTGCTTGCAGATCTTGATCGCGTCACACTAAGGTCAGCCAAGCCACGCGATCTGTTTCCTGACGCCGGGCTGGCTTGTGTACGCAGCGACGATGACAGCGCGTGTCTCCTGATGGATTTTGGTCCGCTAGGTTTTACCAGCATCGCAGCCCATGGCCATGCGGACGCGTTGTCGCTTTGGCTGGCGATCGGTGATGAGTACTTCCTGGTCGACTCCGGGACCTATGCCTACCATTCACATGCTGAGTGGCGGACGTATTTCCGCAGCACGGCGGCGCACAATACGGCGCGCGTAGATGGTCGGGACCAATCGGAAATGGCGGGCCGTTTTCTTTGGAGCGCCAAGGCGACTGCGCGCCTGCTGCGGTTCGAAAATTCTGAGCGGGTGACGATCGAGGCTGAACACGACGGCTACACGCGCTTGCAAAATCCCGTTACCCACCGGCGCAACGTCGGTTTTGACCGTACAAACGGGAATGTGTCCATCGAAGATAGCTTTCAATGTGGCGGACGGCACGAGGTCGAGCTGTTCTTTCATATGCACGAAGAAGCTGTAGTTGTTAGCGTTAGCGATGGTGAGGCCCAGGTGGACTGGCGCGGGCGAAACATCGTGTTCTCTTCGCCAGATCGCAATACGCGCTGGGAAATCGTTCGAGGCGCGGACAACCCCCAACTCGGCTGGCGCTCGCGCCGGTTCAATGAGAAGCAACCCATCCCCACTTTACGCATTCGCATCGAGATCGATGGCCCAACCACAATTCGCACCCATTTGAGGATCAATTAATGAATATCAGCATCGTCGGCCTAGGTTACGTGGGAGCAGTCTCGGCCGCTTGCTTGGGCGACGCGGGACACCGCGTATGGGGCGTTGATATCAATGCCGACAAAGTACGCATCATTAACGACGGCCGGTCGCCCATTGTGGAGAACGGTCTGGCCGATAAAATCGCCCGGGGCAGAAGCAATGGTGTCCTGTGCGCAACGACCGAGATTGAGCAGGCTTTGCGCGAGACGGAGCTGTGTTTCGTAGCGGTGGCCACTCCGAGCCGCGCCAACGGGCAGATCGATCCAGCACATCTATTTCGCGCTTGTACCCAGATTGCGGCGGCCCTTTCAAAATTCCGCCGCAAGCAGACTGTGGTGATCCGCAGTAGTGTGTTGCCGTCCGTCTTTGACGAGTGCCTGAGAATATTTGATTCGAAAGCGCCGGGCTTGGTGGAGCTGTGCGGCAATCCGGAATTCCTCAGAGAGGGCACTGCGATCCGCGACTTCCAGGAGCCACCGTTCACCATTCTGGGGACGAACACCGCAGCCGCCGAAGAGACGTTGCGCTCGCTGTATTCCGATCAGACAGCTCCAATTTTCGTGCTCGAGCCAAGGGAAGCTTTGATGGTGAAATATGCGAGCAACGCCTTCCATGCTTTGAAGGTCGCTTTCTCGAATGAAATCGCCGCGCTTTGTCAGCAAACCGGAGTCAATGCGGAAGCGGTCATGAACGTTTTCTGCAATGACAACAAGCTCAACATCTCGCGGCGTTATCTCATGCCGGGCTTTGCCTTCGGTGGCTCCTGCCTGCCAAAGGATGTGCGTGCCATCCTTCACACCGGCAAAGAGTGCGATCTGCAACTACCGCTCATCGCAGCCACCTTGCTGAGCAATGAATGCGTGATTGAACGTGCCTTTGAAAAAGTACGTGCGACCGGGAAGCGGCGTATCGGCATGATCGGTCTCAGTTTCAAGTCGAACACCGATGACCTGCGGGAGAGCCCCTTTGTCGAATTAGCCGAGCGACTACTGGGCAAGGGTTACGAACTGAGGATTTATGATCCCAACGTCATAGCGGCGCGATTGACGGGAGCGAATAAGGAATACATCGACAGCGTCATTCCGCATCTTTCCCGTCTGCTGGTACGGTCGCTCGATGAGTTAAGCGATGCCGAATTGCTCATCGTGGGACACCACTTCGATGGAGTGAGCGAGTTGCTGGAAAATACGCGTACGGCGATCATTGATGTGAACCAGTATCCAACTGAATTGCGGACTGGCACCCTGGAAAGCGAGTTGGTGATGTAGATGGTAACCCAGCGCAACATTCTGATCATCGTGCAAAATCTGCCGGTGCCAATGGACCGGCGCGTGTGGATGGAAGCTACCAGCCTGCGCCGCCATGGTTTCGGAGTGGCCGTGATTTGTCCCAAGAGGGAGGAATTCAACGCCAGTTATGAGCGGCTGGAAGATATCGATATCTATCGATACCCGCTGATTTATGAGGCCGGCAAGGGTGTGGCAGGCTATTTCGTTGAGTTTGTGTATTGTTGGCTGGCCAGCCTGTGGCTGGCGCTGAAGGCTTATGCGCACCGCCCGTTTCACGCCATCCAGGCCTGCAATCCGCCCGATACCTTTTTCGCGCTGGCCTTGCTGTTTCGGCCGTTGGGAGTGAAATTTGTTTTCGATCATCACGATCTTTGTCCGGAACTGTACACTGCTAAGGGGCACCCGCGCACGGGGATGCTCTATCGTGGGCTGCTGATGTTGGAAGGGATGACGCTAAGGTTGGCGCACAGGGTCATTGCCACCAACGAATCCTACAAGGAGATGGAGTTGGGCCGCGGTGGCGTTGCGGAGGCAAGAGTCACAATCGTGCGCAGCGGTCCGCGATGCGGGTGGCCCGACGGCCACTCTCCCTGCCCCGAACTGAAGCGCGGCCGCCACCACATGGTAATGTACCTGGGCGTGATGGGCGATCAGGACGGGGTCGATCACTTGCTGCGCGCCATCCAGTCGTACCGCACAATCGCTGCGGACGACACGCTGTTCGTGTTGGTCGGCGGTGGCCCCAATCTGCCCCAGATGAAGGCCTTGGCCGAGCAGCTGGGCCTGGGCTCGGCGGTGTATTTCACGGGCCGCATTCCCGACGAACAGTTGCGCGACTATCTTGCCACCGCTGATGTCTGTGTCGATCCCGACCCCATCACGGAATTTAATAATCTGTGCACGATGAACAAAATCATCGAGTACATGGCATTTGGACGGCCCATCGTGGCGTTCGATTTGACGGAGCATCGCCGTTCCGCTGAATCAGCGGCTGTTTACGTGTCGGAAAATGACGATGCCAACCTGGGTCGCGCCATTCGGGAGTTACTGCTCGATGGCAAACGAAGAGAAACGATGTCGCAGTTCGGTCGTCAACGCTTTCGCGAAGTGCTGGCGTGGGAGAATTCTGAACAGCGACTGATTGCGGCCTACCGGCAGTTATTTAACCGGGAACGCTCAAGGTCGATGGCGAACGCGGCGGCCCAGGAATCGGTAGCCGCCGAAGACTCCGGCGCCTAACTGGATTACTGGAAAGAAACAACTTTGTTCAGCAGGAACTGAGATTTTCAAATGTGCGGAATAGCGGGAATTATTAACGGCGGAAACGCGCAACTGCTGGCGCGGATGAACGACACCATCGCGCATCGCGGGCCCGACGACGCCGGCTTGAAATGGTTCGCCGACTCGTCCTCCGGCCTGGCCCAGCGGCGCCTGTCCATTATCGATCTTTCCCCTGCCGGTCATCAGCCGATGAGCAACGAGGATGGCGACTTGTGGATTGTTTTCAATGGAGAGATTTACAACTACAAGGAACTTGGGGAGGAACTGGCGGCTAAAGGTGTTCGCTTCCGTTCGCACAGCGACACGGAAATCCTGCTGAGTGCGTATCAACACTGGGGCGAAGATTGCCTGGAGAAGTTGAACGGCATGTTCGCCTTCGCGATTTATGATTTGCGCAAGCGGAAACTGTTTGCGGCACGTGATCGTTTGGGAATCAAGCCGTTCTACTATCATTTTGACAACGGCTGCCTCGTTCTTGCGTCCGAAATTAAAGCGATTCTCGCGTCTACGCTGGCACCCAAGCGACCGGATCTGCATGCGCTGCACACACCGGCTCGTTTCCAGGTATCGCCATTGACGGGATTCCAGGATATTCTGAAACTGCCTCCGGCGCACTGCTTGACGCTATGGGATGGCAATCTCTCAGTGCGTGAGTATTGGAGCCTGCGTCCAACCGAGCAGTCCGCCAGCGAAGCTAGCCTCATCGAACAGCTCGACGCACTTCTCTCCGACGCGGTCCGGTTGCAGATGAGAGCGGACGTTCCGGTCGGCGTATTCCTGAGCGGCGGATTGGACTCCTCGATCATCAGCGCGCTGATGCGTGTCAATACCCAGCAGACGATTCACTCCTTCACCATCAAATTCTCTGCCGAAGACCAGAAGTTCGAACAGATGACGCCGGACTGGGATTATGCCCGGCAGGTCGCAAAGCAGTTTGGCTTTACGTATCACGAAATAGAAATTCAGCCGCAAATCGAGGAACTGCTACCCAAGATGGTGTGGCATCTGGATGAGCCGCTATCGGATCCTGCTGCCATTAACACCTATTTGATCTCGAAGGCGGCGCGGGATCTCAACATTGTGGTGTTGCTGAATGGCATGGGCGGCGACGAGATTTTTAGTGGGTATCGCAAGCATCTGGCGTGCTTGAGCGCAGAGATCTATCAGGCCATCGTGCCCGGCGCGGTCCGCCGCATGGTCCAGAACGCCGCAGACCGCATTCCGGTGGCTACTTCGAGCCGTGGATTGAAGCAGGTTCGCTGGGGCAAACGGTTTTTGTCCTTCGCTTCGGCGCCACGCAGCGACCGTTATCTGATGTCTGATCTTTCTTTGGCGCCGAAACAATTCTCGCAGATGTTCGCCAGCCGGATGTCGTACTACGACTCACACTTTTTCAAATCGCAGGCGCCGCGCTTCAATGGCAACGGACTCTCGTATCTCACGCAGATGTGCCTCAATGATACGCTGGTTTTCCTGCCCGAGCACAATCTGACGTATACCGACAAGGCTTCGATGGCCGCAAGTATCGAGGGCCGCCCGCCTCTGACGGATCATCGAATCGTGGAGTTCATGTTCTCGGTTCCTCCGCGCGAACGTATCCACAGGCTGACCCAGAAGTATCTCTTGAAGAAAGTTGCCGAGAAGTACTTGCCGGATAACATCATTTATCGGCCCAAGGCGCCGTTTGCGTCGCCCCTGCGCTCATGGGTGCGAGGACCGCTCTCCACGATGGTCGCGGACCTGCTATCCGAGCAGTCTCTGCGGGCTCGCGGGCTATACGATCCCAAGTATGTCGCCGGCCTGATCGCCCGTGACAAGCAGGGACTTGAGGACAACGCCTACCAGATCTGGACGTTACTGACCAACGAGATTTGGTTCCGCACCTTCTTCCAGAACTGATTTAACTACCACACATTCGCGAAAGGAAGCACGATTGCTTCAGATCATCCAGTACCAGAAAACGGGCGAGATTAGCGTAGATGAGTTGCCCGCGCCGAAACTCCGGCGAGGTGGCGTTCTCGTCCGCAATGCGTCCTCGCTGATTAGTGCCGGGACGGAGCGGGCGTCGGTTGAAACCGCCCAGGCATCGATCGTGCAGAAGGCTCGCCTGCGGCCGGACCTGGTCCGCCAGGTGCTCGACAACGTTAACCGCGAGGGCGTGCTGGCTACCTATAAAAAAGTCCGGGATCGGTTGGATAATTTCAAGGACCTGGGTTACAGCTCTGCGGGTATCGTCGTTGAATCCGCAGTGGAGGATATTAAGGTAGGTGAACGGGTCGCGTGCGCGGGCGTCGGCTATGCTGCGCACGCCGAGATCGTTTCGGTGCCGCGCAACCTGGTGGTCAAAGTTCCGGATGAAGTCGGCTTCGATGAAGCTGCTTTTACTACGGTCTGCGCCATTGCCATGCAAGGCGTGCGTCAGGCTGACGTACGCGTCGGTGAGCAGGTGGTCGTCATCGGCTTGGGGCTGATCGGCTTAATCACCGTTCAGTTGCTGAAGGCCAGCGGTTGCCGCGTCCTTGGCATGGACGTTGCTCCGCGGAATTTCGACTTGGCCCTGGCCCTCGGATGCGATCGGTGCGCCATCAGCAACGACGAGGCCGTGCTCGAAGCGCAAAGTTTGACCCGCGGTTATGGCGCCGATGCCGTGGTCATCACCGCCGCCACCACTTCGAACCAGCCGGTGGAATTAGCCATCCAGTGCGCCCGCAAGCGCGGGACGGTAGTGGCAGTCGGAGCGGTGGGGATGAACATCCCTCGTTCTCCCTTCTATGAGAAGGAGATCAACTTCCGCATGTCCTGCTCCTACGGTCCGGGCCGTTACGATCCCGATTACGAGGAGCGCGGGCAGGACTATCCGTTGGGATTCGTTCGCTGGACAGAAAACCGCAACATGGAAGCCGTGATGGACATGATGGCGGAGCGGAAACTCAACGTAGGGGCGTTGATTACGCACCGCATCCCGGTCGAGGAAAGTCTCAGGGCTTACGACATCATTACCGGGAAGGTGCAGGAGCGATATCTTGGCATCCTCATCCAGTATTCGGCTGCGAGTGAGCCAATTGCACTCCCACGGCGTCTAGGGTTGCGTCCCTCGGAGCGGGCGTCGTCCGGGCGTCGTGCGGTTCTGGGCTTTATAGGCGCGGGGAACTTCACGCAATCCACGCTGCTGCCGCCGATCATGAAACTTGCTCCGCGGATGCGGGGCCTCGCGACCGGCAAGCCAGTGAACGCCAAGAACACGGGGAAGAAGTATCAATTCGAATTCTGCGCCACCGATGCCAGCGAGATCATTCATGACAACGAAGTAAACCTGGTTTTCGTGACTTCGCGGCACGACTCGCACGCGGGCTATGTCACGGAGGCCCTGCGCGCCGGCAAGAGCGTGTTCGTCGAAAAGCCCCCGGCGCTGAGCCAGGAAGAACTCGACGGTATTTTGAGTGCATACGACGAAGCCAAACAGGCAGGAACGCCGCCTCTAGTGATGGTGGGTTATAACCGGCGGTTCTCCGAGCCAATCCGTGCCATTCAGAGACTGTTTGCTGGGCGGATAGAACCACTGGCCATGCACTATCGCGTGCACGCCGGTTCCATGCCCGCCACGCAGTGGATGCAGCATCCCGACCAGGGTGGACGCTTCATTGGCGAAGGCGGCCATTTCGTAGACGTAATGCAATTCCTTTGCGGCGCACTACCCACCAGCGTTTACGCGATCGCACCCACCGACGATGCGCGCCGCTACAACCACGATAATGTTCTCGTCTCGATCACTTTTGCGGATGGTTCTGTCGGGACGATTCACTACCTCGCTAATGGCGCCAATGCAATCGAGAAAGAATACCTGGAAGTCTTCGGGGACTCGAGAACAGCCCGCATGTGGAACTTCAAGAAGCTCGAATGCGCGGTCGGCCGGAAGAAAACAACCACCTCGTTCTCCGGCGATAAAGGACACGGCGCGGAGATGAAAGCGCTGCTTGACGGCTTTGAATCCGGCGCTGGCTCCCCCATCAGCATTGACTCGCTGGCGACAACCTCGCGCGCCACCTTCGCCGTGTTGGAATCCCTGAGAACGGACGGCGTAGTGCGTTTATAACCGCCAGCAAATCCTCGAGGCAAATTCTAATGCCAGTGACCGTCTTGAAATCGGAAACTCCAAGCGAGCAGGCGATCCGCGACTTCTGGGACGCTCACCCTTGCGGTGATCACCTGGTGGGCAGTCTTAAAGCGGACTACGAGGCGTTCTTCGAGCGCTACGACAAATTCCGCTATAGCCTTGAAGGCCATATTCTGCGCCGATTCGACGCCATCGACTTCAAGGGTAAGCGTGTCCTTGAGATCGGGCTCGGACAAGGCGCGGATTCCGAGCAGATCATTCGGCGTGGCGCGATTTGGTCGGGCCTGGATTTGACGCCGGAATCGGTGCAGCGAGTCTCGACACGGCTGCGACTAAGGGGACTTCCCTACGAGCGACTGGAATGCGGGAGCGCCTTGGCGATACCCTTCGAGGATAAGAGCTTTGATATGGTTTTCTCCCACGGCGTCCTGCATCACATCCCGGACGTAAAAGCTGCGCAGCGCGAAATTGCCCGCGTTCTGAAACCGGACGGACGCCTGGTCGCAATGCTCTACGCGCGGCGCTCCCTGAATTATCTGGTAGCTATCTCCATCGTGCGCCGTATGGCAATCGTCGGGCTGTACGGGGTTGGCGCGCATCCTGGCGGCATCGTGGGCGAGCATCTCGCCAACGCGAGAAGAGAGGGGCTGTGGCGGTATCTGAAGATGTCGAACTTTATCCACCGCAACACAGACGGTCCGGAAAACCCCTACGCCAAGGTCTACGACTTGGCGGCCGTGCGCTCGGATTTTCCCGACTTCGTGATTGAGCGCAGCTATCAGGATTTCATGCACGCTCCACCGCTGCCGGTCGCGCCGCTTAAGCCGCTTGCGGGCATGCTCGGCTGGCATCTGTGGGTGCATTTGCAGCCACGCAAGGGCGCTCAGGGACGAGGCCGGTAGTTTGATCGCTTTGCTGTTGGCCAGGTTGTCCAAAATTTCGTTTGTGATTGGCGAGGGAGAAACATTGAAACGGGGTTCACGATCGCGACTATGACAGGCAAACAAATCAGATTGTTAGGTCTCCATGGATTGGTCTGGGGGGTATTCCTTGCTGGAGTCAGTTGGGCGCAGGGTCAATCGAAAACTGTCGTGGTAAGGGCCGAAAGGCATGTTGTTGTGCCTCCCCTGAGGGAGATCGTGCCCATTTCAGCGGAGTCAGGGCAGCTAAGTTCGCTTCCTGAAGACGATGACGTGCTGCGAATGCGTGGCCCGAGTGCCACCGGCCCGGTCCAGGACTTGGTTCTTCAGCGACCATCCGCCGAAACCGCTCTCTCCCCTGCGGCCAGTCTCTCCACGAATTCGGGATTGAACATTCTAGGCCTGGGGACCGGCTTTCCTAGTTTCAACATCAACAATAACACTTCCGACCCCAACGGGGCCGTTGGTCCAACCCAGTTTGTGCAGTTCGTTAATGACTCCTTTGTGGTGTTCAACAAATCCGACGGCAGCGTGGCTTACGGCCCGGCTAAGGGATACACATTGTGGCAGACACTTGGAGGACCGTGCGCGGCTAGTCCTAACCTGGACGAAATCGTCCAATTTGACAAGCTCGCAAGTCGCTGGGTGATGATGATGCCGGTTTTCACGGCGCCGCAGTACTTTTGTTTTGCCGTGTCAACCACGTCGGACGCAACTGGGGGATGGAATCTCTATTCCTTTGAGGAACCGGGGAACAGCATATGCCATTGCAGGATGCAGCCGGACTACCCCAAGGTGGGTGTATGGCCGGATGGTTACTACCTGACTTATAACCAAGGTTGGAATGGCAATTTTGAAGGGCCTGCAGCATGTGTGGTAGACCGCAACAGCATGTTGAACGGTGCTGCAGCCACCATGCAGTGCTTCAACAGCATCAGCGCCGCTTACGGGACTCTTTTGCCCGCCGACGTGGACGGGGCCACCCCACCCCCTGCTGGCACGCCAGAGTACTATCTAAATTTTGACTACGGCAACGACCAGTCTCTCGACCTCTGGAACTTTCACGTGGATTGGACAACCCCTGCCAATTCTTCGTTTACTGGCCCCACGAACATCCCAGTGGCGGCGTTCACAGAGGCTTGTGGCGAAACTTTCACGGAGCTTAACTATACGACCGGGGCCTGCATCCCGCAGGCGGGAACCACGCAAGGTCTTGACTCCTACGGGGACCGTTTGATGTACCGACTCCCCTACCGGAACTTCGGAGATCACCAGTCTCTCGTCGCCAGTCACGCCGTCACGACGGGGACAAACGGAAGCCAGACTGGTATCCGCTGGTACGAACTACAAAACACCGGATCCGGTTTCGGGCTCTTCCAACAGGGAACCTACGCCCCGGATTCCAACTATCGTTGGATGGGCAGCATCGCCATGGACAAGGCTGGTGACATTGCAATGGGTTATAGCGTCTCCAGCGCTACCACGAGTCCCTCCATTGGCTACACGGGTCGTGTGCCCAGTGATCCTTCAGGTCAGATGGAGAGCGAGATCGATGTTTTGTCCTCGGCGGGCATTCCGCATGGTTCGCGAACCAATAACTTCCGGTGGTCCGACTACAGCAGCCTGGCGATTGATCCGACGGACGACTGCACCTTCTGGTATACGGCCGAATATATGCCGACGAACGGTGGCAATTGGAGTACGCGGATCGCCTCCTTCAGCTTCCCATCCTGCACACAGACTTCTTCCCTCACAGTAAGCGAGGTGGGGCAGGGAATCGTGACCAGCACCGACGGCACGATCAACTGCACGAACGGTAGCGGTACCTGTCACGCCACTTACGCGAATGGCACTTCGGTTACTTTGAACGCCACGCCTGCGTCGGGGTGGACGTTTTCGCAATGGAGCGGGGCTTGCTCTGGGAGCAATCCATGCAATGTCATCATGAATAGTAATCTGAATGCGACAGCTACCTTCTTGCAGAATTTCACGCTCACCGTGAGCGAGGTTGGGCAAGGAACCGTGACCAGCCTGGACGGCCAAATCAATTGCACTGATAGCAGCGGTAGTTGCAGCGCGGTTTACGTCAGCGGTACTACAGTTACGCTGAACGCGACGCCAGCGAGTGGTTTCACATTCAGTGGGTGGACTGGTGCTTGCACGGGGGGCAACCCTTGCGAACTGCTGATGAAAAGCAATCAGACTCCGACCGCAAACTTCGTTCCGATTGGACCGAACTACACACTGACGGTCAGCGAAACTGGGCAAGGGACCGTGACCAGCACGGACGGCGCGATCAACTGCACGAACGGTAGTGGCACCTGTAGCGCGATTTATGCCAGCGGCAGTCCGGTCACTTTGAACGCCACCGCGGCGACTGGTTCCACATTTATAGGATGGGGAGGGTCCTGCAGCGGGCGCAATTCTTGCAACGTAATGATGAATGGTAATCTGACGGCAAGAGCCACGTTTGTGACGACCCCGTCATGGGCAATCGTTCGCAAGGCAACCAAGGCTGGGGCAATCACCAGCATCACGATCCCTGCAACCGGTGCAGGACATTTGATCGCCGTGGCACTGATTTTCAACGGCACAACATCGGTTGCCAGCATTTCTGACAATGCGGGCAATGTCTATGTTTCAGCCGGTGCCAGAGCTGCAGCCGGCGCGGCTTCAGTAGAGATGTGGTATGCACTGAATTCGGTAGCTGGCGCTACCGTGGTTACTTCCACGTTCGTAGGTGCCCCCACTTCTGTGGAGATTTCGACTTGGGAAGTCTCAGGAGTTTTGTCCCTGCCTCCCGATACGACCAACACTGCAGTTGGAACAATAAATTCCAACAACGTCCCTGGGGCGGCCGTCACGACCACGCAGGCCGGCGACTTTGTCATTTCCGTCCTGGTTGGTCTGGGGGGTACCAGCTTCAGTTCCATGTCTACCGGCAACGAATTTACCTTGGATTTCAAGACATATGGAAACGGCTGGGCCCATATCACTAGCAATGCGTCGAGCGTGGGCACTCATCAGGCCAGTTGGTTTACATCCACGCCCACCGGCGGATTTGTTGCCAGCACGGTTGCGTTCGCTCCCTGATTCGGTAACAAGCTGATCGGCCGACAGACACCAGCGGTAATCTAAGTAGAATTGGAAAGAGACAAGCCTGTCCTGAAGTGACGAACGACTCGAGCTGCGCAATCGATGATCATTTTTCGAGCACGATCGCAAGAGAAACTAATCCAGGTCTCGGAGGACTGAACTCAATGCTCAATGCAGTAAGACAAATGATTCACAATATGCTGCCCCGGCCCACGGATGAAGAAACCCTTATGAAAGAAGGCCACCGGGAATTTGTGGGTGGCTTGTGGGATGAGATGGGTACGCTGCAATTCGACTTTCTTGTTAAACAGGGCCTTAAGCCGAACCATGTGTTCCTGGATATTGCATGCGGCTCCCTACGCGCTGGCAGACTACTGATCCCTTACCTGGAGCCAGGTAACTATCTCGGAATCGACAAGTACGCTGAAGTCATTGAGGCCGGAAAGACGGAGGAAATAGACGACGACGTTCTCAAGTTCCGGCATCCCGAATTTGTGGTCTCCGATTCGTTCGAATTCGAAAAATTCTCTAAACCGCCCGACTACTGCATCGCGCAATCCATCTTTACTCACCTCCGCAAGCATGAGATTGAGCACTGCTTCACGAAGCTGTCTGCTTTCGCCAAGCCCGGCTGCAGGTTCTTCGCCACCTTTGGCGAGGCCTCCATTCCGATTCCGCAATTGACAAGCTCACATAGCGTCCGCTCTTTCTTTTACACGCGGCGCGCTATGGAAGCTTTTGGCAGGCGATCGGGTTGGGAGTCGAGGTACATCGGCAACTGGGGTCACCCGCGTAAACAGATGATCGTCGAGTACGTTAAGCGCTAACTGCTCTCTCCCAAAGCAGCCTCTCTTCTCTAAGTCGGGAGTGACCTGCTTGACCGGGTGGCCAGTCGTTTCACTGTTCATTTAAGGTAACCGTATAGCAATTGCGAATTCCCGCATTGCTGTACGCCATCGCTGCCACGACGTGTGATCCTGTTGTCCCGTTAGTCCAGTTGAAATCGTAGGGGGGGCTAGTAACCGTTGTCTGCAACTTCCAGTCAACGTAGAATTCCACCTTACGGATTGCACTTTTGTCCGACGCTGCCGCCGAAATTGTTGCCTCACCGCTCACCGATGATTGGTCACTCGGAGATGTAATCGATACCGTGGGGTACCCGCTCGCGTAATTCGTGTCCACGGTACTGTGCACCTGCCGGACGCCTGGTAGTTGCGGAAGGGCTTGAGTCGGTTTGGTTAAGTTGCTGTCGTCTAATTAAAGCCACGGCCGGCACGTCCTTGGCGATTGCTTACGAAAAAAGTCCACTTCACCAGTGATACCCGGGCATGCCATTTTCGGACCTGGTCACTGCTCATTTAATGTAACCGCATAGCAGGCCTGGATGCCCGCGTTGCTATGGGCCATGGCGGTAACGGTATGCGGCCCAGCGGTATTGCTAGTCAGGGTGAAATTGTAGGGCGGACTGGTAACAGTTGTCTGCAGGTTCCAGTCGACGTAGAAGTCCACCTTGCTGATGCCGCTGGCGTCGGAAGCTGTGGCGGCAACCGCCACAGAAGTCGTGAACGATGACTGGTCTGCCGGGGATGTAATCGCCACCGTAGGAAAACCGCTCGTATAGTTGCTATCGACGGTGCCATGAACATCCGCACCCTTAGCTTGGTAGTTGGCGAAGTTATTGGCCGTGTTGTTCTGCGAATTGTTGTTGTCGTAGACAAAGTGGGTGGCCGAGGTGCTGGGCAAGTGATATGTGTTGTAGTCTGGGGGCGTATTGTCGGCGAAGAAATTGGATTGATTGGCCGCGTCGTCTTGCATGAATCCGACCCCTCCGGCTGCGCCCGCATCCCACACCACCGTGTTATGGTGAAACGAGTTGCCAGTGGTTGCCAGGTACTGGTAAGGCGGATAGGCGCTATTCCCGCGATTGGCAGCACCTATGGTCCACCCGTTTATACCAGTCCCCGGGGAAATTTCCACTACGTTGCAGTATGAGTCCACCCCGGTGCTGGCATGCACGGCGATCTGGTTAGTGTAATAGGCATCGTTCACCTGTGCGCCGTTCCGCAGCACGAGGTTGTTGCGGAATGTCGAGGTTCCGTAGCCAATCTCCTGCAACAACCCGTCCGAATCTGTGTTGTCCGTAATCGTGTTACCGTCCACCAACTCGCTTTGGCTGTTGTCATCGAAATGAATGCCCGAGCCCTCGTTGTACTGGATGGTGTTGCCGCGAATGGTTATGCCGGAGGTAGACCCAACCTTGATGCCTCCCGATCCAAAGTCGGGACTGAAGTGGGCAAAGTCATTATGGTTGATTATGTTGCCCTGGATCAGAATGCCTGAGTTCATTGATTCGGTGGACGGCGCGGAAGTGGTTCCTATGCCGCCGCCAATCCCCGTTTGTCCGTTATCATGAATGTAATTGTTGAGGATGTTGATAGCATAGCCGAGTCGCACTCCGTAACCATGATTCAGCAGGGCTTCGCAGTTCTCGACCGTCCAGTTTGCGCCTTGGGTTTGCGGGCTTGTACCCTGCGGGGCACCGATCGCGCCATATGGATACATATCGGCGAACTCTTTCACGGTCAGGTATTGGATGGTGACGTTATTTGCTGTTCCACCAAAGCCGTTGTTGAGCACGCTGGTCTCGACCGTGTGCCCGGCCGGATTGTCGTGGAAGTAGATGATGTGGTTGGTGTAATCAAACCACCATTGGCCTGGCCCGATGGTCGGCAGAGTGGACGAGTACAAATGCTTGTAAGGGACGCCGTCGAAGAATAAGTCCTCGGGATAAATACAACCCAGCCAATCGGGGTCACAGTTGGTGGTGGTGGTCGCGGTCATTCCCTTCTGGGTCTGGTTGGTCACCTCGTAGTTGGTTCCGTTGAAGGTGGCCAGCGGACCGATGACAATCGAGCCGCTAATGATGGCCGGGCAAGAAGTGGTTGGTGGCGCACAGGCGATTTGCCCCAGGAACATGTCGCCATCCTTGGGGACGATCGATTGTGTCAGACGGTACGTGCCGGGATGGATCACAAACGCTGTGCCCCCCGCAGCCGCCTTGACCACGCTAGGAATATCCTGTCCCGGCAGAATGTCGACGCTAGCGGCTTGCGAAAAGAGGACAAAGTTCACTCCTCTCACATCAGCGGCGCTGACATTTAGGTTTTGACTTGCAGGACTGAAGTTGAACCCGCTCTTGCTCGGCGTCACAGTATAAGCGCCACTGGAGAGACCAATGAAGGTGTAGTTACCGGAAGCGTCCGCAGTAGTGGTGGCGGTGACGGCACCGCTAAGAATGACCGTGGCCCCGCTCGCATTATTCGCCGGGCTGATGGTGCCGGAAATAGTGGTCAACAGCGAGGACGCCGCGGTAAAGTTCACCGCCGTAACGTCGCTGCCCTGAACCGTAACGCTCTGACGAGCCGGGCTGAAGTTGAATCCCGGATTGCTGGCGTGGACGATATAGGAGCCATCGCCGAGAGTGCTGAATGTGTAATTGCCGGAACTGTCGGCGGTGGTGGTCGCGCTGGCGGTGCCGGTTAGCCAAAGCGTAGCCCCACTGCCACCCTGGGCTGGGTTGATGGTGCCGGAAATGCTGAATGTGCCTGTTGGAGGTGGGTTTGAGCTACTCACGCCCCCCGCGCAACCGACGCTTAAGAGGCACGCCAAAACGACGATTCCCATACCCAAACGCGGGGCGCAGATCCTGGTTTGAACAGCCGGAATGGCTAAATTGCTCGCCGCGCATTTCTGGACTAGCGCACTGCCGGATTGGACGGAATTCGGGGACACTCCGTACCTCCTCCATCGCGAGAGAGTCTGGAAGAGATTCTAGGTTCGCCCGGAGAAAGGTCACAGATTCCATTAGTGTGTTGGCCGGAAGAACGCCACGGACATGTCTTTAGTAACTACTCTTTAGTGTTACGGATTAAGGGCGATAGTGTTACGGATTAAGGGCGATCCATGGTCAAAGTTACACAACGCCGCACAGTATTCTGCGGGGCACCATTTGCAGCCCTCCTCTAATTTCTTCAATACCAGACCTTTTCCCATATAGAACATCTTCCCACGTAGAACATCCAGAGCGAACGGCTCCCACGCGCAGACAATCGATGTGGATCCCCCCGCTGTTCCTCTCCCGCCCAAGAATTGCGTCGCGATTTCCCCGGCTTGACCCAGACTAGTTTCGCCTTCCAGGCGCTCCCCGGTGGTAATCGTCACGACCGTGCACAGAAGCAACGGGAGTCTTTGGATCTGATGTCCCCTCCGGTACCGGCTCAGCTCCTGCGGAGCTTACGTCACACATTTCAAGTGATTTTTGGCCTTGAAAAGTGCTGCCACTAACGATAGTCTTACGGGAGCCGCTTTTTTCCTCTCCCGCTCGCTGACACGATCGATTTGTACTAGGGTGTTTGGTCAGTCAGCACAATTGAAGTAACCGCGGAAACAGCCCGTGCTTCCCTCCCAATGTGAACCTTGGCCGTCGCGTTGTGCAATGATGTGCGTACCAGAGCACCCGCGGTATTCCAAGTAAAACTGAAAAGGAAGAGCCTTGGATTTTTCTTGGAGTGAAGAGCAACTCGCGCTGCGCAAGTCGATCATCAGTTTTGCTAAGCAAGAGCTGAACAAGAACCTGATCGAAAACGATAGGGAAGAGACCTTCGACCGCGAAGGCTGGAAAAAATGCGCCGAGATGGGCATTCAGGGCCTGCCGGTGCCTCCGGAATACGGCGGACAGGGTGCCGATATCCTGACTACGGCCTGCGCGCTGGAGGCATTAGGCTACGGCTGCCGGGACAACGGCCTGATCTTCTCCATCAATGCTCACATGTGGAGCGCAGAGATTCCATTTCTGATGTTCGGCACCGACGCGCAGAAACAGCGTTACCTGCCTCGGCTTACGAGCGGCGAGTTGGTGGGTGTGCACGCCATGACGGAACCCCTGTCCGGCTCTGATGCGTTCAGCCTCAGATCGCGCGCCGAGCGCAAGGGCGACCACTACGTGATCAACGGCTCGAAGACGTTCATCACCAACGCCCAGATCGCCGACGTGGTTATCGTTTTCGCGAACCTCGATCCGGCAAAGGGCGCCGCTGGCATCACGGGTTTCATCGTAGAGAAGGGAACACCTGGCTTTACGATGAGCGGAAAATTGCACAAGATGGGTCTGCGAACTTCGCCCATGGCGGAACTCGCTTTTGTCGATTGCGAAGTGCCGGCGGAAAACGTGTTGGGGAAAGAGGGCGCAGGCACGGCCATCTTCACCGCCTCGATGGAATGGGAGCGGATCTGCATTCTGGCCAGCCACTTGGGCGCCATGCAGCGGCTGCTCGAAACTTGCGTGAAATACGCCGGCGAGCGAAAGCAATTCGGCCAGAAGATCGGCAAGTTCGCGCCGGTCGCCGACAAGGTGGCGGAAATGGACATCCGCCTCGAAACAGCGCGCCTGATTTTGTACAAAGCCGCATGGCTCAAGAAGCAGGGGAAACATCCACTGCGCGAAGCAGCCATCGCCAAGGTTTACGTCAGCGAGGCGTGTATCCAGACCTGTCTCGATGCCATTCAGATTCACGGCGGCTACGGCTATATGACCGAGTATGAGATCGAGAGAGAGTTGCGCGATGCCATCTCAGGGAAGATTTATTCCGGAACGACGGAGATCCAGAAGATGATCATCGCTGGGCTGCACGGTTTGTAGGTTTTATCTTTCAGGAGTCAGAATGGCTTATCTTCTCCACCAGCTTCTCAGTACAAGCGCAAGCAAATATCCGAACCATACCGCGGTTTGGGCACGAGAACAGGGCCTGAGTTACGGTGAGCTCGACGAGCGCTCGAACCAACTGGCTCACCTGCTTCGTCGTCGCGGCATTCAAAAGGGCGACCGCGTCGGTATCTATTTTCCGAAAGCGGTGGAGTCGGTGATCAGCATGTTTGGCGTGCTGAAAGCTGGCGGCGTGTACGTGCCCCTGGATCCGCAGCAACCGGCACAGCGTATCCAATACATCATCGACAACTGTGCGATTAAGGCCCTAGTCACCACTCGTGAGAAACTTCGGGGACTGGATCCCGCAGCGATTGCAACGGTGAAGTTCAGCGTATTCACTGACCGCATGAACGGTGCCGGAACGACAGCGACGGGCGCTCCTTGGGAGGAACTCGCAGGATTTCCCACCGAGGGCGGACCGGAGGATCTGCAGTCCACCACGCTTGATCTTGCGTACATTCTTTACACTTCGGGTTCAACGGGTCGGCCCAAGGGAGTGATGCTCTCGCACCAAAACGCTCTGACCTTTGTCGATTGGTGTGCGAAAACATTTCAGATTCAGGCTGAGGACCGCCTTTCTAATCACGCACCGCTACATTTCGATCTTTCTGTTTTCGATGTTTATAACGCAATCGAGGCCGGGGCTACGGTCTACATGGTGCCCGACGATGCGATGTTGTTTCCGGCCACGCTGGCCAAGTTCATTGCTTCGAAGGGCATCAGCGCCTGGTATTCGGTTCCGTCGGCGCTGGTCCACTTGATACTGCACGGCAACCTCAAGGAGCACAACCTGGAGCGCATGCGCCTGCTGCTCTTCGCCGGAGAAATTTTTCCGGTCAAATATCTTGGGCAAATCGCGGAACTGCTGCCCAAGGTTGAGCTTTACAACCTTTATGGCCCGACAGAAACCAATGTCTGTACTTATTACCGCGTAGACCGAACGAAACTGCCGAGCATGGAAAAGATTCCTATTGGCCGTGCGTGCGCTAACACCGAGGTGTTTGCCGTCGATGAGAAGGATCAGTTTATACTCCCCGGCCAGACGGGCGAACTGTATGTACGTGGGCCGTCGGTCACCTGCGGCTACTGGGCTGACGCGGAAAAGACGCGTAAGATGGTGCTGCCCAACCGCTTTCAGCCCCACTACGAAGAGAAGATGTACCGCACCGGCGACCTTGTTGTTCTACGAGAGGACGGTGACTACGACTTCGTCGGTCGACGCGACAGCCAAATAAAAAGCCGTGGTTACCGCATTGAGCTGGGCGAAATAGAAGCCGCCCTGCTCAGCCATCCGGAAGTGAAAGAGGTAGCCGTGGTAGCTGTTCCAGACGACGAAGTGAGCAACCGCATCAAAGCGATCGTTGCCACGCACAGCGGCGCTACATTAACCGCCAGCCATCTGCAGCAACACTGTGCCCAGCGAGTTCCGCGATACATGATCCCAGAACTTATTGAGTTCCGAGAGAGTCTGCCGAAGACGACTACCGGCAAGCTGGACCGCGTCCTGCTGGCTAGTGAGCGCTAGCGGATAATGCGTTTGCAGCAATGAGATCACAACGGGAATCCATATCTAGTTTTAGAATTTCGCCATAAGGGGCCATAATGGAAGAAATAAAAGAAAAAGTACGCGAGTTCGTTCTCGACGCCGCCCAGCGCAAGGGCCTGGATAGCGTCACCGACGAGGAGTCTCTGACCGAAAACGGAGTCATCGATTCACTGGCCATCTTCAGACTGGTCTCCTTCCTGGAGGATAATTTCGGCATCCGAATCGCAGACGAGGAGATCGTCAATGAGAATTTCCGAAGCGTGAACGCAATTGAGACCTTTGTGGCCGACAAGCTCAGCAAGAAGGGGAGCCCCGTAGGCCGCGGGCAATAGTAGGCAGAAACCGGCAGCGATTTTCTGTCACGACACAAGTCTTATCAGGAATTCGGTTAAGTGTTGGCAACGGCACGGTTGCTGCCGGGACTGAGTCTGCAGTAACGGAGAGCAAAAATGTTTGAAAATCTTCGAAGCGACATCGACAGATGGCGCGAGGAGGACGTCGAGCAAGGTTGGTGGACGGGCTACACATGGACGCGCACCATTCGCTATCTTCTGATTTTGCCGATGATTCCGGTCATAATCTACCGATTTGAGCACTGGGTCTACAGACGCGTGCACATTCCGGTTTTGCGCCAGGCACTTCAGCTTTCCGGAACTCTGTTGCGGCGTTTTTCGGGAATATGGACAGGCGTTTTCATTCACCCCAGGGCGGAGATTGGCCCGGGGTTTGAGATCCATACTTACTACGGCGTTTTCATCGGAATAACTAAGATCGGGAAACATTGCACGGTAGGAACCGGTGTATTAGTCACCTGCGGAGTACGCAGCATTGGCGACAACGTGTACATCGGCGCGGGAGCGAAGTTAGTGGGCGACGTGAAAATTGGGAATAATGTAGTCATCATGCCCAATAGCTTAGTAATTACCGACGTGGCTGATAACATCACGATCGTCGGTGTTCCGGCACGCATTAAATTGCGAGGAGGACGCCCGAAGGAGTTCTATTCGGTCCTGGATGCAAAGGCCAAGGCTGCGACCAAACCAGGCGTGGCTAGCTCATCCAACATCTCTGGCTTGGCCACTACGGAGCCCACCAGGCGGTAGGCCTGGACCCGACTTAGCCCTACACGCTGCGCCGTGGGGCAAACGCTTAAGCGCGAAGACGGAGTGGCGTCAAGCATGGCGGCTGTGCGGCGGGCCGGTGGATTTGGTCACTCTTTTCTAATGTACGTGCTGCATTTTGCCCGTTCCTCATTGCGCTATAACGTACTCCGTTCGCACACGGCGAGTGGTGGACAAGCCAAGTGAGGATGTGCAATACGTTGCGCATTCGGTGGAGTTCGCGCCTTTGGCGAATTTCCGACCCTTTGCCCTAAGTGCGTAACCCTTGCCCTTTAGAGTAGAGTGCGGGTCCGAAGGAGTTCTATTTGACAGCCAATTCGGCGTCAAGTATCCTTATTGATCATTTTTTTTGCCCTCCCAAGTCGCTCATTTGAGTGAATAATCGGAAAGTTAGCGGGATCCTCTTTGGATGCCCGCTTTGCAGGTCGGGAAGTGGCGTGCGGTCTAGCCGACCGTTTCGCGCAAGTCAGAACAGCAAGAGGAGGATTGTCTGTGGAGGTAACTGCGGTCAGACCAACCCCTGTCACTCGGGCAATAACGCTTGGAGCGAGCTTCATCATTGGGCTGTCGGTGCTCGCAATGGCTGCTCCCGGCGAAGTGCAGCAGTCCGTCAGTTCCGGAAGAGCAAGTCAAACGGAAGAAACCAGGGGCGCGCAGCTGAGGGTAAGGCACGCCGAGCTTCCCTTGAGCTTTGAACCCAATCTAGGCCAGACCGAACCGGGGGTGAAGTTTCTTTCCCGCGGTAGTGGGTACAAACTCTTTCTGACTGCGGACGAGGCCGTGCTTCTACTCAAGAAGTCTGGCGCGAATCACGAGATTGCAAACACGAAACCGGGAGAAGGGCAGCCGCGCGAGATGATCCTTCGCTCGGAACAACTTGGGAGCCAATCCGTGCTAGCGATGCAATTGGTGGGAGCAAATCGCAGGGCAGCCGTGATAGGAGTCGCCGAATTTCCCGGTAGGAGCAACTACTTCATCGGGAACGATCCGAAGAATTGGCACGCGAATGTTCCGAATTATGCCAAGGTGCGATACGAGAATATCTATCCGGGAATCGACTTGGTGTACTACGGGAACCAGAGCCAGCTTGAATCCGATTTTGTAGTTGCGCCGGGCGTGAACCCGGGCCAGATTACGCTCGCTTTTGGGGAGCAGGGGAGACAGCCGCCCAAGCACTACCTGCCCAGGCTTGACGACAACGGGGATCTCGTCATCAATGTCGATGGACGGGAGGTTCGATTCCGCAAGCCCTTCGTTTACCAGCCTGAGTCGGAGCCTGGAGCCCAAAGACCCATCCAAGGCAGGTATGTCTTACGAGCCGATAATCGCATCGGATTTGTGTTGGGACAATATGATCGCAGCAAACCCCTCGTGATCGACCCTGTCTTGGCCTATTCCACTTACCTAGGGGGCAACGACTACGACTCCGGTTTTGGAGTCGCGGTGGATACGTCCGGCAATATCGTGGTCGCAGGAACCACGGCCTCGACTAACTTTTCTACGGCGAATCCGTTCCAAAGCCAAAACGGCGGAAGTACGGACGTATTTGTAACCAAATTCAATCCTTCTGGTAGTAGCCTGATCTACTCGACCTACCTCGGTGGCCACGGTTCAGATAACTGCGAAAACCTCGCTTTGGATTCGTCCGGCAATGCATATGTAACAGGGTTTACCGCCTCAGGGAATTTTCCAACAAAGAACGCTATCCAGAGTAAGAGAACGGGCGGCCAAAACGTTTTCTTATCGAAGCTCGACCCGAGCGGGAATTTACTTTTCTCCACCTTTTACGGTGGTTCCGGCATAGACCAAGCCTACGGTCTTGCAGTGGACTCCTCGGGCGTTTATATTGTTGGCAGTACTTCTTCGGTCAACTTTCCCGTCCAGAATGCCTTTCAGCCAAAGCTAGCGAGTCTCGAGGACTCCTTTCTGGCGAAGTTCACTACCGACGGATCCTCAGTGCTTTACTCGACCTACCTTGGTGGTGCCGGTGGTGGTTCGATAGGCTACGCTCTCGCAGTGGATTCCTCGCAGAGTCCTTACGTGACGGGGCAGACAGGGTCCCCTTCCTTTCCCTTGTTGAATCCCTTTCAAAGTCAAAAGGCCTCTCCGTCGGGATCGACTGACATTTTTGTCACGAAATTCACTCCCGCGGGCACCGCTTTGGTTTATTCAACTTATCTAGGCGGAACAAGCACCCAGTCGCCTGCCGGTATCGCGGTGGATAGCTCGGGCAGTGCCTATCTGACAGGCAGCACCTCTTCCGTCGATTTTCCTACCCAGAATCCTTTTCAGGCCAACAACGGTGGTGCGTTCGACCCGTTTGTGACCAAGTTGAACAGCAGCGGCAATGGTCTTGTTTACTCGACGTATTTAGGCGGGAAGGCCAATGATACTGGCATTGCGATCAAGGTGGATTCATCCGGTAATGCCTATGTGGCGGGATACTCTCTGTCCACGAATTTTCCGACCACCCCGAATGCGTTCCAGCCTACAACTGGCGGCAACTGGGACGCCGTGGTACTTGAGCTCAATTCCGCGGGTAGCGGTCTTATTTATTCCAGCTATCTCGGCGGGTCGGGACTAGACTATTCCACTTCCATTGCGATCGATGCTTCCGGGAATGCTTACCTGACCGGCGGCGAAGCATCGACCAACTTCCCCGTCACCAACAATGCTTTTCAATCCGCGTACGGTGGCGGGAGTGACGACGCTTATTTGGCTGTGATCAGTGCGGTTACAACGTTTCCGCTCACAGTCTCAGTCACAGGAACAGGCACCGGAACTGTAACCAGCAACCCACTAGGAATCAACTGCGGCGCTGTCTGTTCGGCGACCTTTGCTAGCGGCACAGTCACGCTGACGCCCACCGCCGGCTCGGGATCCACATTCACCGGGTGGAGCGGCGCCTGCTCGGGTACGGGCGTCTGCAACGTAAACATGACTGCGGCCCAGACGGTGACGGCAACGTTCGCAACTCCGACTTTCTCGGTGGTGTACAACTTAGGCAGCAACAGCACAGACCCGACGAACCCTACATGGCCGGGATTTATTGCCCAGGGTCCTGATGGCAACTTGTATAGCACGACGCCTTCGGCTCTGGGCGGCAGCAACGGAGCCGCGTTTAACATCACCCCCTCAGGAACCGTAACTATGCTGACCACTTTCGGGTCGGACGGCGCCCCGCAGAGTGGCCTCACTCTCGGCATCGACGGCGAGTTCTATGGCACGACATTCGGGTGCAGCGTGGGGGGCGACGGGTCAATCTTTAAGATTTCATCGGGTGGCACTCTGAGCACCTTGTACAACTTCACGGGAGGCTCAGACGGCAAGTGTCCCGTCGCACCACCTATTCAGGGCGTCGACGGCAACTTCTACGGGACAACGACTAGCTCGAACACGAGCGGAGTGTTTGGCTCAGTGTACAGGATCACGCCAACGGCCAAGTTCACCACGCTTCACGACTTTGCCAACACCGATGGAGCGGTTCCGGATGCGCCTCTCATGCAAGCGAGCGGCGGCGTTTTATACGGAGTAACACAGACCGGTGGTTCGAACGGCACAACCGGTGAGGTCTACAAGATCACGACTTCCGGAGGGTTCAGTGTCCCGTTCACCTTTAACGGCAACAATGGGCATAACTCCGTTGCTCCGTTGGTACAAGGCAGTGATGGGAACTTCTACGGCACGGCAATTCAGGGTGGCACAAACAATCTCGGTGTGGTTTTCAGGCTCACACCCAACGGGGCGATAACCCTTCTGCATAGCTTTGCCGGCAGTGGAGATGGAGCCTTTCCTTACGGAGGTTTGGTGCAGGCGAGCGATGGAAACTTTTACGGCACGACCTCGCAGGCAACGGGAAGTTCAGGTTGCGGCACGATTTTTCGAATCAGCAACGGGAGTTTTTCGACGCTCTACACATTTCCGAGCGATGGTTCTTTGGGCTGCAATCCACAGGCCAAATTAGTCGAGCACACAAACGGCATCCTGTACGGGGACACGAATGCCGGAGGAAGCACTATCGGCGGCGCATGCGCGTCGGGTTGCGGCGCGTTTTTTAGCTTGAATGCTAGCCTGCCGCCGTTCGTCAGCTTGTTGCCTACCTCAGGTAAGGTGGGGTCGACGGTTGGAATTCTCGGTCAGGGGTTCAGCAATGCCTCGGTCGTGGAATTCAATGGCGTCCCGGCAACGACGTTTACGGTTACGGGAACAACCTTTATCTCCGCGACCGTACCAGCGAGTGCGAGCACCGGGTTCGTGACAGTGAGTACCGGCGCGACCACACTGACCAGCTTAGTGCAGTACGTAGTCCACAACTCGTGGTCGAGCGGAACTGCGATGCCGGTGGGCGTAGCTGCACCTGCCGTTGGAGTTATCAACGGCAACGTATACGTTGTGGGCGGATTTCAGACCAACGGCAGCGCACCGGTGAGCAATCACCAAGTCTACAACCCGACGACGAACGCTTGGACAACCGCCGCGGCGATTCCAACACCAGTATTTGCTCCAGCCACCGCCGTGGTGGGTGGCAGCCTTTACGTCTTCGGCGGCTTTGAAGGTTCAAGCGCAACGCCAACCAACCTTGTGCAGGTCTACAACGTCAACACCAACAAGTGGTCCACTAAATCGGCCATGCCAACCGCACGAGGAAGCGTGACTGCGGTACTAGACGGCGTTGCCATCTACGTAATCGGCGGAAATGGAAGCATCTCACAGCTGAACACGGTCGAAAAGTACGTGCCGTCCACCGACACCTGGACAGAAGAGGCACCGCTGTTGACAGGAAAGTCCGACCTGTCGGCGGGACTCTTGGGAACGACCATCGTGGCTGCGGACGGCTTCACGACGTCGGGAGATAGCGGCGACAACGAGGCCTACAACGTCTCGACAAACACCTGGAGTTCGTTGACCGCGGACCCCAATCCAAGAAATGCCAGTTGCTCCGGTGCGCTGTTGGGGTTCCTCTATGTGGCGGGAGGCCTGAATAACGGCACCCCGCAAACCACGACCGCCGTTAATGAATCGTTCAACCTGACTACGAACAAGTGGACGAGTCTGGCTGCAATGCGGACGGCGGCCTTGTGGCAAGGATCCGCGGTGGCCAACGGTCTCTTGTATTGCTTTGGTGGTCAGGCGAGCAATCAGGGAGCAGTGATTAACAACGTGCAGATTTATCAGCCATAGTCCGAGCTCAGGTTGTGTACTCCCAGGCCATCACAGAGCTGGAAACCCATCATGCTCGGACAGCGTCTAGAGTGCAGGAATTTGTGTGTATCTGGCTTTGGTCTATTGGAGCTAGAATTTTCTGGAAGAGGGAACGACTTGAAACTCATTCTGATTGCATTTTTCCTCTTTTCTAGTGTCGCCGCGGTCGCGCAGGATCATCTGGGTACGATCAAAGCCTTACAAGTGGATTGCCCGGCAGGCCGCCTGGAGGCCACACGCTGCTATGCACTGGAGATCAGCTGCCCAGATATTCCTGATTACACCGCTTACGTCAAAATCATCTCTCCCTCCCGGCCGCAGGGCGCGATCATTTTCACCACTGGGGGCAATGGCAATTATCTTTATGAAAAATATGAATACGGGGGGGTGGCCGTGCAGGAAGTGGTCAGTTCCGGATATACGGCCGTGCAATTGACCTTCGGAGCACCGTTCTCGAACGGCCCAGGCTGGCAGCACTACGCCGGAGGCAAGGGAGTGCGGGCCGCAAGCTGCCGCTATGCGACGGTCGCCCACTGGGTCTATGAGCAGGGAGCCGGCCGTCCGCTTTGCGCCACCGGCAACTCGGCGGGCGGACAGAATATCAGTGAAGGTCTAGCTCATTACGGACTTGGCGATTACTTGACGTTTGCCGAAATCACCAGCGGGCCGCCATTCAATCGGGTGGACTATGCCTGCATCGACAACGTGCCACCCGCGACTGAATACTGCTCCGGATCCGACGTCGGAATGGGCGTCGGTCTCGGTAACGCGACCGACTTCATTGATCCGGCTTACCCCGGCCCGTGGTGCTCAAGCGCCGCGCAAAACCACAGCACCTTACGTGAGCAACTGTTCCTGAGCGATTCTGTGACTTCGCCGGATGCGGTATTGAGTTATCCAAATACAAAGATACGTTTTCTCTTTGGAGGTCAGGATACGACCTCGGCGATTCGGCAGGGGATGAACTACCAATCACGCATCGTCCAGCGTACGACGTATGGCTGCGTCCAAGACGCGCCCCATTCTCTACCTACTGTCCTTGACGGAGCGCAAACGATCGCGGCAGACCTGGTCGCAAACTGCCATAAATAATGCAGAAAATTAAGTTGCGATCATAGGGAAATTGCTGACTCTTTCATGTATATCGAGTAGCTATTGTAAGAATTGCTGTGTCTCAGAATTGCCTGAGGAACCAACCGAGCTCAGGCCCGCGATAATGAATATCCTTTCTCGAGCACCATACCGCTGCGCTTCTATCGGTGCTTCCCGCCTGGCAGTTTGCAATAGTTGACAATGTCATGGGCGATCTGCTGCGCGCCGTCTAAGTAATTGGGCAGGCTATGCCCTGCATTCGTAACGCATGACTCGGCTTTCGAGCTGGTGATTGAGCCTGCCCATGTGTGCGCTTGGTTCGGCGGCACAGCCGAGTCCAGACTGCCATAAAGAAAGTTGACGAACGTCTTGGGATAAGCAAACAACGAGTCCGGCGCGACCACGCTGTCGTGGTGGAAGAGCGCATCATATGTGTTCGTGTGGTTCAAAATCTCCTGCGAGCAGAGCGGTGCGGAATATGCCGGATCGATGAAATTCTGAGCAATGACGGGCCCGAGGCAGTAATTACCGTAAACACTGCAGGGGCTGTTTACACGGGACTGCGGGCAATCGCACGCCCAGTCCTGGCGTGCGAACGGCGGACCACTTGTGGGCTCAACCATGGCGAAAATTGAGCCCGATCCGTAGTGCGCCATGGCTAGTCCGATGACTTCCGCACCGCCACTGTTACCGGTCGCACAGAACGGCGCAGCCGTGTTTGCGAGGTGAATGTTGGTGTAGATCCACTGTGCCAGAGTCGCGTACCGACACGCCACGGCACGAATTCCGCCCGGCCCGGTCTGCCAGCCGTGTGGTTGCTCAGTCGTATATGGCGTTCCCCAAGTGATATCCGCCACCGTATAGCCAGCACTCACGACAGTGTCCAGTATCATTTTTCCATATGTGAAAGTCTCATAAAGATAGGTCCCGTTTCCTCCATTCGAAAAAAGCACGGTTCCGATCGGCGTGCCCGAGGGATAAGTCACTTCGACATAACCGGTGAGGTCGCTAGTGTTCGGGCACGAAATCGCCACGGCGTAGCATGTGCCAGGCAGGGCGGTGCCTTTGCAGATGATGCTGCTTGCGTTCGCAGTGCCTAACGGGTCTGGGGTAACAGCCGTCATGTCTGCCGATGTTTGGGCGTTGCTTAGGCTTGCGTCGATGCGCGTCTGGCCTGATGTCAGGCTGGTTGCCAGGCCGCCCGGAGAAACCGCAGCCACATTTGGTGCGGACGAACTCCACGACACGCTATTGGTCAAGTCTTGAGTGATGCCACTCGCGTACGTTCCTGCAGCAGTAAACTGCTGGCTGTCGCCTGTCGCTAGCGAGACTGTCGGAGGAGCAATCGCAAGCGAGAGAAGGTGATCTTCGACCGTCAGAATTGTTGACGCCGTCAATGCACCAAGGCTCGCAGAGACCCGGGTCGCGCCCGTGCCGGTGCTAACGGCGAGGCCATTCGATGTGTTGCTCATCGTTGCGACGGTCGACGCTGAAGAGTTCCAGGTCACGTTAGCCGAGATGTCCGTCGAGCTTCCATTGCTGAAGATTCCAGTTGCCGAGAATTGTTGAGTACCTCCTGCGATCAGGGAAGGACTCTGCGGGCTGAGCTGAATCGCAGCCAGTGTAGCGGTTGCAACCGTAAGATTGGCGGTCCCGGTAACGGATCCTTGTCCCGCAGTAATCGTGACCTGGCCGGAGGTCAGGGCGTCGGCCATGCCGTTTGAACCAATTGTCGCGACCGCGGGTTTTGATGAACTCCAACTCACCGATGCGGTTACATCTCGCTGGCTGTTGTCGCTGAAGGTACCGGTTGCAGTGAACTGCTGGATTGCACCGGCAACCATACTGGAACGTGCAGGGCTTACGGTAATGGACTTGAGCGTTCCTTCGGTCACAGTTAAGAGCGTGGACGCGTTAACCGAACCAGCCGTCGCCGTAATTATGGCTTGGCCTGCCGCTACGCAGGTAGCGACCCCACCGGAGGTGATGGTAGCGATTGCTGGTTGCGAAGTCGTCCAGTTCACAGATGTGGTGAGATCCTGCTGGACGCCGCCCGTGAAAGTGCCAATCGCTTTGAATGACTGCACCGTTCCCACCGGCGACGAAGGATTCTGTGGAGTAACCTGAATCGAGACGAGACCGGCTGCTACCCCGAGATTTGTCGATCCCTGAAGGCCACCGAACGTAGCTGACACCGTGGTGGTTCCCTGGGCGTTAGCGGTTCCCAGTCCACCCGCGTTAATCGTCGCAACTGCCACATCGCTTGAGTTCCATAGAGCTGACGTCGTCAAGTCATGTGCGGTTGCATTGCTGTAAGATCCGACAGCATCGAAGGGAAGCGACAACCCTGGAGCGAGGGAAGGATTCGCGGGATTGACCGCAATCGCCCGCAGTGTGGGCTTGCACATACCTGCGCTGAATGCAGCGTAGATCCGCTGGATTTGTTGCGAATTTAAGGCTTGATTGAAAATGGCGATTTCATCGATGAAGCCATTAAACGACGCCTGCGTTGCGCCCAAGTAAGCCCCGAATTGGAGTTGGGGGTTCCAGGAATTGTTCGCGTCTCCAACGGCGTCTGCCGCCAGAACTCCGTTCAGGTAAACCCTGACGACAGTTTCAGAGTTGGATGTGGAGTAAGTTAGAGCCACGTGATTCCACTGATTAGAGCTGACCTTCCCGAGAGACTCGGTGTGTAAGTTGGCGAACTCCCAGTTCAGATTGCCGGCAGAATCAATTAAGAAGCCGGGAGCCCGGTTCTGAGTGCCGGCATAACTGCCGGTTAAGGCTCCGGCCGCACCGCTTGAAAAAAACCAGAACATCAGAGTTCCTGCAGTGGGCGAATAGACCGTAGAGTCAATGTGCAGCGAAGCTCCGTTTCCGTCGAAGCTGAAAGCCTGTCCGACTTCACCGTTGCCATACGTAACACCGTTCTGCAGGATTCCTGAAGCGTTGCCTGCGATATCGACGGTGTTGCCGTCTCCCGTCCACCAGCCCACTAGACTGGCTGGTGGTACTACGCATGCGGGATGCGAAACAGCAAGCGACGTACTGCCACTTACCGATCCTAGAGTGGCTTGGATGGTTGTATTGCCGGTGGAAGACGCTGCGGCAAGCCCCGAGGGATTGACCGTGGCAACCGAGTCGGAAGACGACGACCAGGATACAGCGGTCGTCGATTCCCTCGTGCTGCCATCGGTGTAAAGCAGTGACGCGCTGAATTGCTGATAAGCACCCACCGGCTGGGATGGATTAGCTGGTATAACCGTGATGGAGCTCAGAACCGGTACTACGGCTGTTACCGTGATGGCCCCGACAGCGGATCCAGAGCTGGCAGTAACCGTCGCTGCACCCGCGGCCAGCGCCTGTACCAGACCGCTTGAACTTACTTGAATAGATTCTGGACTGGTGGATGACCAGGTCACAAAACTGGTGATGTTGATCGGCGGGTTACTTGGGAACGTGCCGGTTGCTGTGAGCTGTTGCTGATGTCCGAGGAACACTGGCGGATTGCTTGGGGTGATTGAAATCGACACGACACCGACCAGGGAGCCCGTTCCTGTCAGATTCGCCGTTTGCGGACTCGTACTCGCGTTGTCGCTGACGGTCAGGGTTCCAGTTCTGGTACCGAGTGCAGTTGGCGTGAACGTGATTGAAATCGTACAGCTGGATCCGCCGGCCAAGGTGTTCGGCGATAGAGGACAGTTCGAAGTTTGCGCAAAATCACCCGAAGCGGAAATCCCTGAAATTGTCAGCGTGCCTGACTGATTATTTTTCAATGCGATCGTCCTGGGTGCGCTGGTCGTCGTTACAAGCTGGTCAAGAAAGGGCAGGCTGTTGGTGGACAGGCTGACAGGAGGTAAGCTCTGGTTTGCAACGCCGGTCGCATTCAGGATTTGAGCTCTTGAAGTAAGTATAGCCGAGAAAAACATCGTCCAAACCAGTAGTGCTTGCAAATGAGTTTTGCCCATCTTCGCCCTGGTCATGAGACATCTCAAGAGCTCGTTCCTAATAAACTGGGGATTGCGGTAGGGGTTATAGGGGAGTATTTCTTGCCAGCCGTATTATCAGATAGAATCGAACGTTAGTCCAGCAGATTTCACAACTCTTGTGGCGAGTTCTACCAATCACTCCCCGGCAGTATGCGGGACTTCCGCAACGGTTGAAGACGAGAATTCAGTGCTTTCAGCTTCGACAATCCCACGCCTGAATACCGGAAGTGGTCGAGCACGCAAATTGACATTCTGGGCCGAGTGAAAGTCGCAAACCCGGGTTAGCAGATCGAAGCGGGGTTAAACTTGGGGAACGAGACTGGCGCGGACGTCAACAAAGCTCATTATCGGCCATCGTCCTCCTGCGCTGCAAACGCATCCGCAATCTGACACCAAGGAGTTTAGACTCATGTTTCGACCGGTAGTCCCCGTTCTGATTGTTGTCTTGATACTCTGTGGCGCCCTTCTTCTGGGTATGAACGGTTGCGGAGGCGGGGGTGCTGCGAATAAAGCAGCGCCGCCCCTCAACCCTATCGAGCACGTTGTAATCATCTTTCAGGAAAACCGAACGCCTGATAACCTGTTTCAAGACCCGAATCTGATTAAGAACGGCGCCGACATTGTCCAGTCCGGAGTAAATTCGTTGGGCCATACCATACCTTTGACCCCAGGCCCGCTGGCCAATACCTACGATTTGGATCACAGCCATCCCAGTTTCGTTTCCATGTACGATAACGGAAAAATGGATGGGGCTGACAAGATCCGGTGCCAGCCCAGTTGTCCTTCCAACGCTCAGTTCATGTCCGTAAACCCGCAAGACGTTCAGCCTTATTTCACCATGGCTGAGCAATACACCTTCGGTGACCGCATGTTCCAGACCAATGAAGGACCAAGCTTCCCGGCGCATCAGTTCATCATCGCGGGAACCTCTGCCCCTACTGCTACCAGCACTTCTTTCGCTGCGGAGAATACCAGTGGAGGCGCCGGTTGCCTCTCGCTCCCCACCTCAACCGTTGAGATGATCAATTCCTCGGGTGTCGAATTCGGGCGCCAGTTTCCATGCTTCGAGCACCCCACTCTAATCGACGCATTGAACGCCAAGAACATCAGTTGGCGGTATTACACGATCCAAACTGCGGTCAACGCCTCCCTCTGGAACGGTCCCGATGCGATTCAGCATCTTTGCCAGCCGCAGATGCAGAATGGAACGCTGGTCTGTGCCGCCGCAGATTGGGCCAATGTGACCACGAACAATACTCAGATTCTTAACGACATCGCGAACAACCAGCTTCCGCAGGTTAGCTGGGTAATACCAACCGGTCAGACATCCGATCATGCCCTCGTCAACGACGGTTCCGGGCCGTCCTGGGTAGCCTCCGTCGTCAATGCCATCGGGAACAGCTCTTACTGGTCCAATACTGCCATCATCATTACCTGGGATGACTGGGGCGGTTGGTACGATCACGTGCCGCCAAAAGTGATCAACGACGGCACCAGTTGGGGATCCGGCTACGTCTACGGATTCCGCGTTCCACTCATCGTGGTGTCTCCCTATGCCCGGCCTGGATTTATTTCGCACAACACGCACGATTTTGGCAGCATCCTCAAGTTCATTGAAGAAACTTTTGGCCTTTCCTCGCTCGGCTACGCAGATGCTGCCGCCGACGATTTCTCTGACTGTTTCGATTTCAGTCAGATGCCGATCCAGTTTCAAACTATTGCCGCACCCATGTCCGCCGACCACTTCCTCAAAGAGGCACGATCCCCGCTGCCCCCTGACAATGATTAAATGCACCGGAGCCGACGTCGTTCACCTTTTTGGTCGGAATGATCACAGAGCAGACACAGGTGGAGACTCCAAACGAAGTGCTACGCAGATTCCAGCCGTTTGAGAATGTCTGGACCAAACCTGCAGGCCTTTCGTTCCATTGCTCAAGAGTTCGGACAGAAATCGGGAACAAGAACTTTTGGAGAGAAACCGGGTTGAACTGTCTAAGGTAGAATTCGCCTAGAGGAATCCGTTGTGAAGCCAGCCATGACGGTGTTTTTTGCTACTTCTTGTGATTAGTGCCTCCTTCATGATTTCGTGCTCTGGTGCGCAATCGTCGTCGGGCTCTCTTCGTTCTCACCAAGATCGACGAGATCTTGTTCTGGAAGCAACAGAAGGAGACGGAACGGGCCACCAGGTTCGTGGAATTCGGACAGGATCGCTTAAACTGCCGAAAAAATTTCACTGTGACGTGATTTCATAACCCTCGCATCTGTGTAAGTGGTTGCAAATGCCTGCTACGAGGGCCAAGTCATTTCGGGTCGAAATCGACGTGGAGGTTTGCGATGCTTCGATCGTGCTAACCAGGGCAAACCTTGCCCCCCGCCTCGTCCCATTCATTGGCTTCCGTCTTGCCTCCGCTTTATTCGCCTTGGCTTCAAAATGCACTGACAGCAACAGGACCTCAACGATGCCGATAAGGGACTAGACCTATTTTTAATTGGGAATGTGCACTTTCGAGACCTATCCAACCGCAGTATTGGCCGGGATAATAGGCCCATACCTGCCATGACACCTTGCAAAAAATGGCAGGAAATTTCGAGTGGAGACTCCCCCAATGTTTAGTATCCAACTTGTTCGACGTCTGCCGTTCCCTGGAGTGTTGTTGCTTCTCGGGATGGTGGCATGTCAGACCGTAAGTTCAGCCCAAACCGACAGCTCTAGCACCCTGAATCAAACCTCAATTGAGAACGCATCGCTGGCGGCCGGTTTCTATGTCGCAACCAACGGAAACGATGATAACCCCGGCACGCTCACAGAGCCTTTTGCAACCCTCCTCAGGGCTCAGCAGGCCATGCAGGACAGTTCGTCTATCAAAACGACGTACATCCGAGCTGGAACCTACAAGCCCCAGGTTGTCAAGGGTTGCCAGAACGGTGGTGGCGCATCCGTTTATCTGACTGCTCGCGACAACGGCGAGACGTGGTCGTTCTATCCTCCCGACGGATACGATTCGGCGACTCTTGACGGACAGTCGACGGTGGGCAATTCCGGAGGAACCGGGGGCAACGGTACGGGTTGTGCCTTTTCAGGACAAAACATTTCGGAAATCACAATCGTTGGACTTGGCATCACTAACTACCTTTACTCGGCTTTTTCGGTTAATATCGGCAGCAACCTTAGGTTCGAGAACAACGTGGTTCACGGCTTGACGGCGGCAGCGTGGGGCGCGGGGGCGGTTTTGGCGAGTTGTGCGCCAGGTACGCTCGTGAAAAATAACTACATGTACAATCTGGCGTATATCGGTACGGACTTGCAAGCGGGACCAAGTTGTCTTGGGGGAATTTCCAACACTGTGGTGTCAGGAAACGTCATCTTAAATTCCTGCACTTGGCCGGCCGTTTATGGATTCGGGAATGATCAGAACGGGGGTGACTGCGGAGCCATTTATCTGCACGACGGTACGGGCTCATCTACGAATGTTCAGGTTGTGAATAACTACATCAGGGATGTCAATAAGGCCTCGATGGGTGCGGGTGATTATGGCACGGGCGGCAAAGGTGGCTGCTGTGCTGAAGGAGTCTACCTAGACACCGGGACCCACAACGTGACCATCCAAGGGAATATTATTGCCGGCATGATCAGCGGCTGCGTTCAGGAGAACGATCCTGCGAACGTTACGATTACGGGCAACATTTGCGATCTGGCTACTGATTCCGACTACCAGAGTATTGTGCTTTATGGCCGTGGAAAAACTAATCCCCTAACGATGCCAGGCAATACCTTCGAGCACAATATCGTAATCTCCGCCAGCACCGGAACTGGTTTTGGATACTGGGGCGCCACCAGGACGCCAACTCCGATGACCATCACCGATAACGCCTACTACAATTACGTGGGTTCATCGATCAAGTACACCGGAAATACAAATGTGGGAAGCGATACCAATCCGGTGTACGAAGAGCCGCTACTCTCCGGGTGGACATACAAGATGCTGGCGGCGTCTTCAGTGTTTCTTTCACCTGTCTCGTTTCCGGGAATTGTGGGAGGTTGGGGGCCACCGGGCTTCGTCATTCCCCACTTCGGAACTCCTCCCTCATGCCCCCATTGAGATCTTCATTTGGCTATCGCGTAGAGGGCGACTTTTCCAAAGTCGCCCTCTACCCTATCGCCGTTCCTATCACTACTGGCGCGAGTGAGCCCGGAGGCCTCCAACAAGAGCAAGGACCTATGTTACACGGTCGGGCACGGCCCAAGATCCGACACACGATCCTTGAGGGCCCGGCCGGTCCCTCTGAGACTTGTCCTTATCCTGTGCCGTACGACAACCGGCCGTAGCGCGCTTTGTATTTAATCAGTCATTATCCGGCGCGATGACTGTTCCGGCGTACGTCAGGGAAAAGCCAGCGACCTTCACGGCAGGAACAATCTGGTAGGGCCGGGGCTGGGTCAGAGAAAGAACGCGTGGAGATCTCTCTGACTGCGAGCGGTATTGAACGTCATGCCCTCTTTCAAATGGTTGATCCCTTCAATCGTCCGCGGGATGCCGCCGAAATCAAAAGGCGTATTGCTAATGTAGCCTTGAGGCGTGTAAGCCGACACAACGAGGAGCGGCACACGGAAGCCATATTGGTAGTCGCTGGGACAGCGAGTGGGAGGATTCATGAACACGCAAGGCAAGTGTCCCGGCACGTCGGCGGACTGGTTATCTGACCAGCCACCCCAATCGTCCCACGTGACCAGAACAGCCGTATTTTCCCAGTAGATTGGTTGTTGCCGATGGGCGTTGATGACTGCGGCAACCCATGAGAGACCATACGGTAAGGCGGTAGTGGCAGGACCCGCATGGTCAGACCACGCCCCATCCGGAATAACACAGCTTACCTGTGGAAGCTTACAGTTTGCGATATTGCCCAAAATATCGGTCCCGTGATTCAACAGGTCGACGTGGGCTGCCCATTCCCTACCCGCACACATTAGGCTGCCCAATCCGTCAGGCTGTGGATTACAGATGCCCCCTATCGCATTTGGCGCCGTCCAGAGGAAGCCCGAGGAGTCCGCTGATGTGGGGCATAGTATTTCCACCAGATGGAATTAGGATCCAGCACCGTGGTCGCCATGTTGTTGTGAGTCGAGCAAAAAGTTCCTACGTTGCTTGGTTCCATCGTGTTGTAGAGGAGGCACTCCTGAACGGAATTAGTGTCGAAAAGGAAGCAGCCAGTTGTCGATGAATTCGCGGGCGGGACCACCCTGTTATACACACGAGCCCCAGGAGTGTCCGTCGGCAACAGACATCCCGCCTGGATGGAGCCCTCAAAATTCTCGGTGACAAAAATTCCGTTTGCGTCATCACTGTTGGTCCTCGCTGACGTGCCGCTGACAGAAATCTAACTATGAGCCTCATATCGAGTTCTCCTCGACCGGCCTGCAGGGGAGCTGAGAATGGAGTTAGCTGAGTGGAGGTGAAAGCGGACCGATTCAAGCTCCAATTCTGCAACACTAGAATTTACTTCGCGCCTGACACCAGCTTGCCCAATCCCACCCGGTGCAACTGGCTATCAGGCGTGCACACCGAGCCCCGTCACCAACTATTGCTATGACACTCTTTCAAAACGTGAATCTCAACGAAAGACCAACTGAACTTGCCGCGAACTCACCGAAGATTTGCATACTTGCTCGGAAGAAGAATGGAACCTTGTGGCAGCAAATCCTTGAACGCCCGTGAAGTGGGCGTGCAGAAAGGATCGACCAGAGTTGGATTAGGGGGTCCTAAGCGAACTGAGCTGGCGATGGAAGAATTTCCACTAGAAAACGCCGTCTGGCGCGCTGTGTAGCTTAGTCGTCGTCCGGAGCAAGCTCCGGTTGGTTGTAGGTCAGGAAGAAGTTCGCATCCTTCATAGCCGGAACAGTATGGTAGAGCCGGGGGGGCTGCTTCACGGTAAAGAATGCGCTGAGATCGCTTTTGGCGCGGGCGTCGGCGTTGCCCATCATGCCCTCCGGCAAATGGTTGATCCCTTCGATCATGCGTAGAATACTGCCGAAGTCGTTGATGTGGTTGTCAATGACGCCACGCGGGGTGTACGCCGAAACCACCAGAAGGGGCACGCGGAAACCGAATTGGTAATCGCCGGGACAGGGCGTAGGAGGAGTGGTGAAGACACACGGCAGCCCGCCAAGCAGGTACGGTGGCTGATTGTCGGAAAAGCCGCCCCAATCATCCCAGGTGACTAAAATGACGGTATTCTGCCAAAACGTCTGTCCCACGTCCGGGGTTCCCGCTGGACAGGTCGGATTGGTGCCGATGGCGTTGACAATCGCGGTAATCCACGACGGGCCATACGGGAAAAACGCAGGCTGCAGCCCCTGGTGATCGGCCCAAGCTCCGTCAGGAGTCACCCAACTTACCTGCGGGAGGGCACAGTTTGTAATGTCGTGTAAAATTCCGGTTCCGTGGTCCAACAGATCCATATGAGTCGTCCATTCTGTGCCGGTGCACTCCAGGAATCCTTTCATGTTCATCTCCGGCGTACAAATGCTCAGGATTCCATTTGGCCCAGTCCAGAGAGAGCCGGGTGCCGAGCCTGAGTAGTATTTCCATGAGATGGAATTGGGCTCGAGCACTGTGTTTGCGATGTTGGAAGGAGTTGTGCAAAAGGTCCCGATATTGTTCGAACCGAGTGCGTTGTAGAGAGGGCACTCCTGAACGGAATTATTGTCAAAAACAAAGCAACCCGTAACCGACGGATCTGCCGGTCCGATTAACTTGTTCCAGGCACGAGTCTTGGGGGTGAGATCCTGGGTCAGACATCCGGCAGCGCTGGCGCTGCCAAAGTTCTCGGAGACAAAGATCGAGTTTGCATCGTCGGTATCGCTCAGCGCCGAGGTGCCGGCAAAGAGGAACAAGTGAGCCGGATAGCTTGCGCCCTGATTGGTCTGATACATGAAATTCGCCCAGCCGTATTCCTTGGCGAAGGTCAGGTACGGGTCGAGCAAGTGTCCGCTCGATCCGTCATAGTTGGTAACGGCCGGGTTCAGGACGTAGGTGTACGCCTCGTTGTTCGGAGCTGTGTGCCAGGCACCGTCGTTGAGGCACTGAAGCGTCGTCGGATCCATGTCACACTGCTCCTCGAATGCGGTGTGGTGGTGGAAAGGATCGAGAACACCGACCATCGGCAGGCCCGTCAGGGTAATCGGCAAGGGCGTCCCTGTCTGATTAGACAACCCGCATGGTGAGATGTCGTAGCACCGGTTCGTCACCGGCCTAGGTAGGCATGCGTTGTAGCCAGTGGCGCCCAACGGGATGGGGCACGCCGGTGTCAGGAAATGGAAAAGGTTGTCGGGGGTGCGGTTCTCCTGCAAGATCACGATTACATTCTTGAGTTGGGGTGGGAACTGCGCGAATGCCATCGTGCACAGGATTAATGGAAATAGGAATCTGACAGTGGTTCTCATATCCAATCCTCTCGGACCCGCAATGCGGGGAAGATGAGAAATGCACTCAGGGGAAGGACCAACAGTTTACACTATCTCGCGCCGGAACGCCAAACCGTGAAGCCAATCACATTGACACGGTCGCAGGTTTTTGCGACCGGTAGTGTCACCAGACCCGCCACCTTAATTTGCTGTGAAGTCCGTCAGAAAGAATAGTCAAAGCAAGATTGCTGTGTACCACATGGTAGAGGCGTGAAGATTATGTCAGCTCCGAGGCGGCACCTCCGACACAACTTCATGAGGTTCATGAGGAATTACAGCCCGCGCCTCGCTTGCATTCGTAACAGCCGCTCGCGAAACTTATTCCGCGAATGCGTGGTATACCGAAGCAGTCAAAGCCAAGAACACGGGCAATAAGTGTCGCTCGAATTCTGGTACAGCTGATTCGACCGGAGATCATGAGCGGGATGTAAGATCGGTATTTGTGACTTCATGGCGCATGCGCCCGCTATGTGGATATAAGGACACGAACGGAGATCAATAGACTCGCTGGCTACCTCCCGCGCAATTCTCGCCAGTAATAGAATTCCTCAGAGAAGACCGCATGATATCGGTAGAGTCTCCATCACTCAGATGAAACCAGCCCCAAATACGAGGTCCCCCGAGCGGTTCTGGAAGAGTTTGCCCGCCACCGCTGGTAGGGGTCGGTGGCCTCTCCGGCTCACGCGGCGAAGTTCCTGGCGGAGCAGGCCGGCCAGCTTGCGCTGGCAGATGCCCGAGATCATGGAGAACGCCGATGAAAAATTGAGCACAGCCATGAGTCGGTTGTTAGATTTTCTCTGGCAGGAGTGGGAGGGCTTGCAAGTGCAGATCGAGAGCCTGAACACCGACCTCGAACAGATAGCCAGAGCGACGCGAGTTGTGTTCGATTAGAGCCAGATCCCTGGAGTGGGTCCCCTGGTGTCGACCGCCGACCGGCTAGAGATGGAGAAGAGGAAAAGACACATTGATATTAATTAGATGATAAACATCTGGAGATTTGGTGGATGGTGGGACGCGCTGATGTGGATTTGGGGCGTCCTGAGCGCGAGCGGGCGCGGGAGGCGCGTAGCGATGTCCCATGCGGGGCCGTCGCGCGAATGCTGGCAGCCCCTGAGTTGAATTTACGTTGCCGCAGAAAATTGTACCCGTAGATCGCTCCCTGAATCAATCCCGTCTTGTAGTCAAGGGGCAGAAGGCCGATACCCGCAAGGGGTTGTGGGATAAAAAGGGTTACTACTTCGATTTCACCCCATAGACGCTCCTAGCGGATGACGGACAAACACCTGAAGTTAACCGCAGGAAGGCAGCAGACTCATGGCTGGTGGAATGGGCTGTTGCACCCCGAAGGCGGCGTGCCACTATGTGGAATCACAAAGCCGGGCGGGCCCCAGAAACCCGGCTGCCCCCAATTGGCGGGTTGAGGCGGAAAATTAACCGGCGATTTAGAGGCTGGGCTGTCGTCAGCGAGGCTGTAGGTCCAGCAACTCAATTGCGGATTCACATAGGTCGGCTTTGTATCACTCCCGGTAGCAGCCCGGCCCGTCCATTTGATGGAACGGCCTCCGTAATTGTAGTAAGCATTGCCTTGAATCGTCATGCGATTTGGCGCCGATCCCCCACCATATCCAAGGCCCTCACCGGAGCTATCGGCGATGACGATATTGTTCGCAAACACGTTGCCCGTCATAGGAAATTTGTGTTTGTCCCATGCGAACACGACGATGGTTTGACTGGCGGTATGATCCAGATCGCAAATGTTACCTTTTATGACATTGTTGTTTCCACCATGGAGATGGAAGCAGCCGCTTATTTTCCCGGCGGTGACATTTCCCGAAGCAGTCACATTGCTGGCACCATCATCCAAATAGATTCCCACCGCGCAGCAATAGCCGAAGTCTCCGGTGCCGTTCGAGGAGCTATTGACATCCCTGACGTAGTTGTACATTAAGCGGATGTTCACAGCCTCGAAGCGGGATGCCCCCTTATTTACATAGAGAGCGCTGCAGTCGCCTCCATTCTGGTCGTTGCCTCCGCCGGAAACCGCCGGCCACGTACAAGAGTTGATGATAGCGTTGTTCCCGATCGTCGTGTTGCTATCGCCTTCATTAGCACCGTTCGCTTGCCACAGTCCCACACCGATGTAAGCGATATCGTAGAAGTAGTTGTTGCGCACAACGGAACTGGGGGAGTCGACCAAAGCGACTCCTCCCGCGACCCAAACCGCGGAAGTGAGGTTGTGGACGGTGTTATTGACGAACGTTAACGAGGAGGCGAAATGTCCCCAAAACGCCGAAAATTGATAGTCTTCGAACTGCAGCCCATTGATGGTGATATTGGTTGCGTTGTTGTCGCCGAAGGCGCACCCCGTCCCGTTGCCTCCCGATTTGCCCGAGGCGCCGAGCGTTGATTGTCCGTTCAAAACCGCGGAGCCGTAGCCGTCGGGCGGATAATATGACCACGTCTCACCCCTATCCATGGGACCAAGGCCAATTGAGGAACCTGCGGAATGTCCCCACAGGCAATTACCGCCAGCAACCGGTGGACGGTACGTCCCGGCCCGGATGTAGCAGGTCTTGGTCGTGCCGCTCGCCCTCATCGCCGCCTGACAACGTGCTAATGTGACAAATGGTTTTGCCAGCGTGCCGGGATTGGTATCGTTGCCGTCAGTGGCAACGTAGAACGCTTTTGTTGTCACCGTCGCCGTTTGCGCCCAACCCGGTGCAATACAAGAAACGATGAGGATTATCAGAGCTGGATGTTTCAAGGAAAAAGCCTCCGTCCTCTAGAACGAATAGCCATTTGATAATGAACTTCTCAATGGTTTTATCCCCATTGTCGTCGGTGACGATGTAAAGATGAAACCCCGAGGAGCTTGCCTTAAGGATTAGATCCTGAGTTGTCCACTCCCTATTACCTCAAATTTGGATGAGGTCAATTCTGCGAGGCCAAAGGGACCCCGGCAGTGAAGCTTTTGTGTGCTAATGCCCATCTCTGTACCGAACCCAAACTCACCACCATCAGAAAAACGGGTCGAGGCGTTCCAGTAGACCGCCGCGGAATCCACGTAGCGTAGGAAACGATCGGCATTTTCTTCGTCGCGGGTCAGGATCGCTTCCGAATGCTTAGTGGAGTGGCGATTGATGTGACTAATCGCTTGGGCTAAGTCGCCAACTACACAGATCGCTATGCAAAGTCGCAGATATTCCTCGTCCCAATCTTCGGACTCCGTTGGGACCAGGTTCAAACCTGCGGCATAATGTCGAGTCTGTTCATCGCCCCGCACTTCCACCCCGTGCTGCAACAATAACTTCACGATTCGCGGGACGTAGGCTGGCGCGATCTGCTGGTGCACCAAAAGTTTCTCAGCCGCATTGCAAACTGATGGGCGCTGGGTTTTAGCATTGATCACGATGCGGTCCGCCACTTCGAAGTCGGCGGATTCGTCAATGAAAATGTGACAGTTGCCGGCGCCGGTCTCAATGACTGGCACCGTGGCGTTCTGCACCACGTAAGAAATCAACTCAGGACCACCGCGGGGAATGACTACGTCAACGAGGCCGCGGGCACTGATCAGCTGCTCGACAGACTCCCGCGTCGTCGAGTCGAGCAACTCGATCGCGCCCTCGGGCAGTCCTTCGATGCCACTCAGAATTTCGACCAAGCATTGATTGCTGCTTGCAGCTTCGCGACCGCCCCGAAGCACGATTGCATTGTTGGTTTTGAGTGTCAAAGCGACGGTATCCGCCGTGACGTTGGGCCGTGACTCGTAAATAATTCCTACCACCCCGAGAGGGACACGAATCTTGCGAATGCGCAAACCGTTGGGGCGAGTCCACTCTTCGATGACCTGATAGACGGGATCCGCCAATTTCGCAACTTCGCGCAGGCCGCGGGACACTGAGTTGATTCTCTCGGCATTTAGCAACAGCCGGTCCTGCGTGGCAGAAGACAAGCCGCTCGTTTCAAGGTCGTGTCTATTGGCGGCCAGAATTCGTTCTACATTCGCTTCAACTGCGTCGGCCATCGCTAGCAACAGCGAGTTCTTTTCTGCTGTCTTAAGTTCGGCCAGGCGGGGGACCGCTCCACGGGCACGCATTAGTTTTTCCTGTGTCGAAACGGCCGGTCTGGCTGAGAATGCCATTCCTTACCTTCTTCCGCGCCGTGGTGGAAAGTAAGTGCCAATCTTGCGTCGCAGCGCCCATGCGATGGCATGAGGATGTCGTCCATCGACAATGCTAACGCGAATACCCGCCTGGCTGGCCGACTTGGCGGCACACAGCTTGGAGCGCATCCCACCTGTGCCTAGCTTGCCTTGACCACTGCACAAAGCTTCCATCGCCGGCGTGACATTCTTAACGGTGCGCAGCAACCGAGGACGCTTACTACCATTGCTGACGTAGAAACCATTCACATCCGTGAGCAAAAGCAGCCAGTCCGCCTCCACCGCTTTGGCAACCAGGGCGCTCAATTCGTCATTGTCTCCGAATGCACCGACTAGTTCCCGAACGGATATGCTGTCGTTCTCATTGATAATCGGTACCACGTTCAGCTTCAACAGTTCCTGTAGTGCGTTTTGCAGGTTCTTGTAACGCGCTGGGGAGGTGAAGTCATCACTTGAGAGCAACAGCTGCCCAACTACTTTCTTGCCGAAGAATAGCTGCTCATAGGTATGCATCAGGAGACTCTGCCCGACGGCCGCACACGCCTGCATCAGGGGAACATTCGTGGGTCGCTCTTTCATAGACAGCTTCAACATACCAGAGCCAATCGCACCTGAGCTGACGATCAGAAACTCATGGAGCGAAAGATCAAGCTGGTCGATCACCGTACGAAGCCGGCCAATATCGATACGCCCTCCGCCGGCAACGAGACTGGTACCGATTTTAACGACGAGTCGCACAGTTAGTTATCCATCGAGTTCTGATGCTGATTGTGTCGACGGAGGTCGCACCAATCCAGAATTACCTCACCCAAGTCGTCAGAGCGCATTACCGCAAGCTCGCTTCCCCGCAGGAGAAGTGATGATGAGGGGGCGATGTCGAGGCCACTTTCCGGCCTCGCCGTCATCTTATACCAAGTTTCGTACATCTGCTTGCACATCTCCGACGCACAGGTCGAAGCCTGATCATTACCAGTATCGTTTTACCGCTGATTTCCCTTAGGCACCTTGCAGTAGTTGATAATGTCTTGCTCCTAAAAGTACTGATCGGCTTCATGGTTGGGACGCTGATTGGGTTGACGGGTCTGGGCGGCGGGGTTTTGCTGCTGCCCATGCTCATCTTCGGGCTGCGCGTGCCCCCGATTATTGCAGT